>Ga0172379_10000277_pt1 | contig 137651 bp, 127 predicted proteins | sample GrowelOW334metaG_FD_119756 | JGI IMG/M metagenome (GOLD analysis project Ga0172379, IMG submission 119756) | Groundwater microbial communities from an aquifer near a municipal landfill in Southern Ontario, Canada - Groundwater well OW334 metaG | ecosystem: Environmental > Aquatic > Deep... | reverse complement strand
CATGCGATGATTACGAAATACTATCGCTTTATTACGGGATAGATCATAAATATGATTTTAGTTTAGATGACTTTTCCCCTGGCTTGGATTGCGGTTATCATCTGCTATGTTTCAGGGAAATATAATTTCTATTAACAAAAGAGTGCTTAAAATCCCTTTTTACTTATGTAGAAAGGGATTTTTCTTTTGCAATATAATGAATAGTGTAATGGAGGTAAATTATTCACTCAAAAACCCATTTGAACATCCTCCCAAGTTTGGAGTAAAATCAAAACTCATACTTTAGTATGAGTTTTGATTTAATTTCTAATTGATTTAATACATTGATGGTCGCATTTTGGACCCGTTAGCGTTTTCTATTTCAAAGTGAAGGTGTGGACCAGTTGAACGGCCAGTACTCCCGACTGCTCCAATCTTTTGACCTTGGGTGACAGTTTGGCCATAGCTGACATTCGTCTTACTTAAGTGAGCGTAGAAAGTACTTGTTCCATTTTCGTGAGAGATGACAATATAATTTCCATAACGGCCACCACAATTCTTTTTACCTTCAACACAACCATTTACCACTTTAACAACAACACCAGAGGCAGCTGCAACAACGGGAGTTCCTCTTTTATTTCCAATATCTATTCCGTAATGAAACCCTCCTCGTCTTGATCCATAAGGAGAAGTAATTATCCCAGAAACTGGTCTTAAGTAGTATCCCGATGGAGCTTTGGTGTTTGAAGAAGTAATTTTACTAGAGCCAGAAGAAACTTTTGCTTTTACAACAGAGGCTTTAATAATTCCGTTTGGCACGAAAATGATATCTCCCTTTTTTAGAACTGTATCTTTTGAAAAATCATTGAAAACTAAAATATCTTCTGATTCTGCTTCATATTTGGTAGCAATTTTACTGATAGTGTCGCCACTTTTTACAATATGCTTCACTCCGGTCACTGGAAGGATATTGAGTTTCTGCCCAATAGCAACAGTACTACCCGATAAATTGTTTTCCCAACGAATAGTATTCATGGAAACATCAAACAATTCAGCTATTTCAGATAAAGTATCACCCTCTTCTACTGTATAGACAATAATCTTGTCAGAAATAGTGCTTTTTTCAAAATTTAGATTTTCTTCGCCCAGAAAACCATTACTATATATAAAAGAATCATCTTGAACAATTATAATATCTTCAGGATCATTGGTATTTTTAAGGTCTGGGTTAATTGAAGACTCAAGCAGGGGAATATTTTGAGAGTTAAGAATGAGTCCACCGTCATTGGGAACAATTTCTTCATTGGCTGTCGCTTCGGTCCCTAGCCAATCAGAAAAAAAGCTGGCATTTGCCCCCATCGGGATACCAGCAACAAGAGAAAACATTATAAAAAAAGAATAGGCCTTTATGATAGAAGGCTTGAAAAATAACGATATTTTAACTCTTTTATCAATACTTTGATTATATTGACCTAAAGAATCGTCTAGAGTTTGGTTTGATTGCATAATTATTTGGGAATTCGGCAAAGCTTCTATAAAAGCTATTCTTTCAACCAGGATTATAGGGGTAAAAAATCAATAGTAACCCTATGCATTTAAGGGTAGTCTATCTGAAAGGGATAGTCAACTAAGTAATCCACAGGGTGGGGAAATCACAATTTATAATATTAGAGAAAAAATATCAATGAAACTTTAAACAAACTTAAAAAAGCCCAAAAATCATTGATTATAAGTAAAAATAATAATATAATGAAAACGCATTAATCTATAATTTGTTAAAAAATATTGACTTTGGTAATTAAATATAGTATAATATGAAGATATAATTCTCATGGAACAAAAATCTCAACCAATCACAAGAGGGCCGGGTATCCCCAAAAACAAAACCGAACTAAAAGGTCTGATTGATAATTTAGAAAATAAAACCACTTCCGAGCTTTTTGAGATTATTCAAACTGCTCAAAAAGAATTAGAGGAAATACGTATAGAAAAAGAAAAATTACAGGGACCAAAGAATAATGAGCCCACAACTTTTGATACTCCAACAGAAATAGAGATCCCGGAACAAGAACAATTGTCCAAAGAAATCGTTCCTGAAATAGAAGTTAGCCAACCAGAATCAGAAGAAGATGCTCCAATATCTTTAAACGAAAAAGACTACAGTATTCTAACAAACCTGGAAGGAGAAGTAGAAAGAACCAAAAATTATATTAACAGCCTTACTTTGTGGAAAAATCACTCAGAAAAGAAGAATCAGGAAAATAAATTAGGAAATTTAAAAGAAAAACTTTTTGAAACTCGAGAGATATTTATTGAGAAAAACAAAAGGCCTTTTATATATTACACTTTTGAAAAATCAGTGCGTCCATTTATCCTGGAAAGATACATAAATAAAAATACTAACTTACTAGATTTGCGAAACTTAAAATCGGAAGAAATAAATCCCGTGCTTCCTCAGAAAAATAGAGACCGGGAAGGAGAAGTATTATTTACATTTAACATTTTTGGAATGATTTTAACAGTAAATGGTATTAATAAGTTCATGACTAAAGAGTTTTCAAGAAACACTGAATTAAATTCCGAGGTCTTGGGAGATGATAATAAACAGTGGAAAGTAATTGGTCCTGATGGTAAAACAATAAAAGATAATATTAATTGGGATGAAGCAAGAGAGATTTATAGTGCAAATACAGAAAATTCTAAAAATAAATTGATAACCGAATTCGAAACAGAAAAATTAGAATTATTAAAAACAAAAGAAGAGAAAATAAAATTCTTAAATAAAATGAGAAAAGAGTTGCTTAGTTATTCAAAAACAATCACCACAACAAACGAAATTAATAAAAAATATGACGAAAAGATAGCGAAATTAGAAGCATAAATTATTTTTAAAATAAACATTATGAGCCAAGAAAAACTTCCAAAAACAATAGAGGAACTCAGCGCCAGAGAAGAGGAGCTGAATGATATTATCGATAAAGCTCGAATTGCTGTTGAGAATTTGTCTGAAAAAAAGATGTCCGCTATTGAAAGTCGTATTGAAGAAGATGAGTATTTTAATCTAGATACAACAAAGAAAATCAATTCTATCCGTAGAAAAATACAAAGAGAATCCAATCAGGAGAAAAAGACTGAGACATCTATCCAACAACAAAAACGAATCTTAAATGAAACAATTCAAAAATTAACAAGGCAAGAAATAGATATAATTAATCATTTAAATGAGCAAGTAAAAACAGATATGATAGAAGAAACAGATGATTTACTAGCTCGTCTTGATGAGCTTGAGGGAATGGAAGAAAAAGGAGAAGAAAATAAAAAAAAGAAACGAGAACTAACCAAAAAAGTAAGTAATCTAGTTAAAAGAGTAGGGGATGTTTTAAATAATAAAAATGAAGCTAAGCAAGATAGAATAGAGGTGGACAAAAAACCAGCCCCACAGAATGAAGAGAACGATACTTCTTCACAAGAAGAAAAAATGGAAGGAGGATTGACTACGGAGGAAGAAAGCATACTGGCTGAAGCGGAAGAAAACATAAAAGATGCGGACAAAAAAATCGCCGAGGCGAGAGAAAAATTAGAAAAATTATATGCTGAGTTAAAATTAGCTCAATTTAGAGAAAAAAAAGAAGTTAAGACATTAGCTCAAGAAAAAGCTAAAAATAAAAAACTTAAAACTACTAATAGTCAAAAGAAAATCAAGCAAAAAGACAATATTCAAACTGATGCTGAAGGACAAGCAGTATTAGCTGAAAAAGAAGAAACGCCTGAATCAATAAGTGAATATGAATCTAAAAAAGCGGAGATTGAAAGAAGAAGGCAAGAAGGATTATCTCTCACTATTGTGGATGAATCTGAGGTTCAGAAAATGGTAGACCGAATGCTTGGAAATGACGAAAAAACTGAGTATGAAAAGAAAAATCAAATCAGATATACTTTTGAAGATAGTTTAGTTAATGGACTTGGAAATGCAGGGATCACACAAGTTATAAAAGAAACTGGAAAAAGAGATTCACTAACGTTATCAATGTATTGGCTTACAAAAATGATTATCAATTCAAGGGCGATAGAAAAAGGGCGGGAACTTGGATTGATAGATAACGATAAATATAATTCATTAATTAGTAAGGTTCAAAAAGCCAAAAGTGTTGTTGAAAAAGAAGTAAATGATTATATTAATGAAATAAATACTAAGTACGATGCCGAATTGGCTAAATTAGAAAATGGAGCAAACAAAGAGTCGGGAAATTCAACAGAGAAAGAAAATGAAACAAAAAAAGAAATTCCGGAAATAAAGACAGTTATGGAAAAAAATGACAAGGTGGAAAATTTTTCGCCTGACTTCATAAAAGGAGAAATTATTTCTTTACTAAAAAAAGGAAAGCAAATAGACAATGTGAAAGAAATAGAATTTGTTGGAAAGGATGATAAAATTACAATAAAAACAGAGATACGAGCTCAAAAAGGGAAGACTTCAGCAGTTTTTGAAATAACATTCACAAATAAAAATGGAAAAATTGTTGTTGGAAATTCTAATGTTGAGGCCAAAAATAATATAGAGACTGCTTTTATTAAGGGAGTTATAAATCCATACTTGAAAAATATTTTGAAGTCACTCAAAGATGGTATTGAGCAAAAAATAAACAAAAAAGTCGAAAAGATTTGGATTGAAAATGGTGAATTAAAAGCATTATAATTAAGAATTAAATCTTATGAAAACAAAAGACACAGCTCCAATAAGAACCAGCACCAAAATCCAAGAAAAGATAGATGCTGAATTGAAAATTATTGAGGAGCAAAATGAACGCAAAGACGTAAATGAAAAAATTGCCAAACCTTTGCGCGAGAAAAAAGCAAAAGTTCAAGGAAGTGAAAAGAAAAAGCTTGTTAAAAAGACAGCGATGAATAAAGATACTTCTCCTGTTGTTGGTGTTGGTGATTTAAATAAAGATGGAACAAAAAAGTTAGATGATACGGGGGCTAAAGATGCTAATAAAAAAATCGATAAACAAGCAGAAGTGGCGCGATTGAAAGAAGAGTTGGAAAAAGCTGTGCAAGAAGCAAAGTATGCAAAAGGAAGCGAGCAGAAAGTAATAGATATTCAAAATAGAATCAGGGAACTTGAAATAGAAATACAGAAAGAGAAGGAGAAAAACCAAGTTGATGATGTTAAAAAAGATTTAAATAAAACATTCCAAACGCAAGAAGAGGAAAAACAAAATAAAATAATTCTTGAAAAATTAAAAACGATCGGGCTTACAGAAAATGATTTCGCAGGAAGTAAAGAATGGCAAACATTTTCAACTGGAGAAAAGTTGCTCATTGTAGAACAACTCGCCCAAGAAACTCTTTCGCATGTAAAAGAAATTGGAGAGAAAAGATTCCAACAAAAAAATAAAATAAATTTTTCTTGGAACCCTACAAAATGGGCACCACTTTCTGTTCTTAATAAAATTAAAAATAATGTCATTAAGGCGTACTGGATAAGTAAGGCAGAAAAGCAGGTTATTGAGGAAGCTCGACTTGGAAAAATAAAACCAAGTGAACAATCAATCAAGATGATGATGGAGCGAACAGCCGATATGCATTTGAATGTTGTTGAAAAAGATGGCAGAGCAATAATTGAATTTGTCCCAATAGATAAAAACCTTCCAGAAGAACAACAAAAAATAATACAAGAATATAACAAGGTAGCAAATGAATTTGCCCGCATGCCTGACTCCTGGAGGAATGAAAAGGCTGCAAATAGTAAAGATACTGGTTTCCACAAGAAAAATTATGAGAACTTTATGAGAGTTAAAGCCTCGTATGAAAAAGCAAAGGCCTCTTTATTGAAAATTAGTGAAGGGAAATATTTACAATCTGGAATTACAGAGAAAGAAGCATCAGGAAAGGCAATGCTTGAAATAAAAAATTATGATGGCTACATTGCTATTATTCAACGTGTTAATACAAATCCAGATGTTATTGGGGAGTTAGATAGAATTAGAAATGAAAGTTCAGTAAAACGACTCTTTAATAATGAAAATCTTTGGAGAGCAGGTTATATGGCCGTTGGATTTGGAGCAAGAAGTTTAACTGTCTCAACTCTTGGTTTATTAGCTGCTCCAATTGTCGGTGGTGCTATCGGTGGAGCACGTGCTAGAAGAAAAGCAAACGAAAAAATAAATCTCGCGTTTAGTAAAGGACTGGAAGCTGAGACATTCAGAGAACGTCGAGAAACTGGAAAAAAGGGTTTATTTGATGATAAAGATAAAAATCGTAATTTACTATCTAAAACACTAGGTGGTTATAATGTAGACTCAAAAGAAGTCGGGGCTTTCGTCGATGCTGATAGTCAGATACAAAGATTAGACAATATTATAAGTAAAATTGATCAAGCTAAAAATGGTGCAGATAAATTATCTTTGAAAGATCAACTTTATGCAAGAATAAAATATGTTGAGGATAAGCATGAGTTTGGATTAATAAATTATGGAACTCAAAATGTCGTCGGATCAAACTATGAATTATTTAAAAAGCTAAGTGAGGCTCGAGCCCAATTAGCTGTATTTGATTTTATTGATACTCAAAAAAAACTAGGTGCACACGATAAAAGAACCGAACTTCTATATAAAATTATGAAAGATAACGAGGTTCGATTAGATAAAACTCAAGCTAATTTCAAGAATCAGGAAACGTTGCGCGGGGCAATGGTTGCTGGAGGATTTGCTCTCCTTGGATGGCAGATTAGAGACTGGATGAGTGGTGGAGAAGAAGAAATAGCCAATAATTTAGACAGTGAGTTTAGTGATCCTCTTGGGCGTACTTTGCCAGGGCAAGATGAAATAACCCCAATTGATAAAGTGGTAGAGCATGCAAGTGTTGAGGCGACAGCTGATCATGGACAAGGGGCGATTTCAACTATTCGGGAATTACAAGATAATTTAAAAGTGGAATATGGTAGTGATCTAGATAATGCTCCGGCAAGTGTACAACAAATTATCAATACTGATGCCGATAAACTTGCACAAGAGTACGGAATGTATAAACCAGGGCAAGATGCTGAGAGCGCCCTTGATCTTAAATCAATAAAAGTAGATGGAGAAACTGGTGATATTACATATCAAACAATGAGGAGTGAAGCTGACATAAAAGTAAGTAGCAACTATGAAGGCAAGATGATCGATACTGATAACTCTGGAGTGAAAATTGAAAGCACTGACACTGAAGATATCATTGCCGAAAGAGAACCTGTTAATATTTCTCGTATGGAAAGCATTGATGATGCTCAAGTATCAACTGAAGTGATAGAGAGAGGAACGCCTGAGATAGTTGATATAGATAATCCTGATCAAGATGCTGGGCCGGGAGAAATAAAAGGAGATGATGTTGTAGAAGCTTCAGGTTTGTCTACAGAGGAATTAGCTGAGGTAAGCCAAACATATAAACAAAATATTAATCATCTTTTTTCAACAAAAGAACAACAACCAGGAGGTGTTTGGGATAAAATTCAAGGCAAAACATCAGCTGAAAAATTAATGGAAATGGGTGCAGAGAACAAGATAAGCCCAGAATACAAACCATTAACTGACTACATGAAAAAATTAGAAGAAACTTCTGAACTTAAACCACGTGGAATAACGCCCCTTAATCCTGAACCAGAAACAATTCCTGAATATATGAATCGTGCATTACAAAAAATTCAACAAGACGGAAGACTTGATGAGATTAAATTATCTGGTAATGAAATAATAGATCAACAAACACCGGAAGGGGCAAATTCACCATTACCAGAAACAGAGAAGACAATAATTTCAGAATCAGAATTAGCCGCTTGGGGTATCCGCGAAGTAAATATTGATAGTTTAAAAGATTTAAAAGAATTAACAGAAGGGTATGAAGGATTTCCAACTCAGCCACCACTCTCCATGATTATGGAAAATATTGAAGGAAAAGGATTACATGCTTACGTTACGGAAAGCGTAGGAGAGACTAAGGCAGGGGCTCAGTTTGCTTCATCAACCAAAATGTATTCCGCATTTTATGGACGTGGAATACAAAGTGGTGGTGAGTATGAATTCTTTAAAACATTACCGAATGGAAACGTAAAATCACTTATTATTAGATTTTATAAATAGTTCATAATTATTAATTAATAAGAAAATATATGTTCAATCAAATAAATAAAAATATAGTTTTAACTCTCGGTATCAATGCTTTGCCTGTCGAAAAACAAAAAGAGGCAATGGAACGCCTTGGAGCAATTGTTTACCAAGAAGTTATGCTTCGCGTTCTTGATATATTAACTGAAGAAGAAAAAGATGAGTTTGAAAAGCAAATCGAAAAAGACTCAAACCCTGAAGCCATGTTTGAATTTCTATCAGGAAAAATACCAAATCTTGAAGAAATAGTAAAAGGGGAGGCAGAAAAATTGAGAGAAGAAAGTGCGGAAATCATCAGTGAGATTGGTAAATAAGATGTGCTACAATAGGAGTCATGCAATATCTTGATTCTTTAAATGAAAAACAAAAAGAGGCGGTCCTTTATACGGATGGGCCTCTTTTGATAGTAGCTGGAGCGGGAGCTGGAAAAACTAAAACACTGACCCATCGAATAATTCACCTTATCCACAAGGGGGTAAACCCTGGATCAATATTGGCTGTGACTTTTACAAATAAAGCTGCCAAGGAAATGCGCGACCGGGTGATGAATCTGCTAGAAGAAAGGGAACATGGTGTAAGTGCGCCCGAGCGAAGCTCGGGCGCACCATTCGTCTCCACCTTTCACTCCCTTGGCGTCCACATTATAAAAGAAAATGCTCACCTAATCGGATTAAATAAATATTTTACTATCATCGACGAGAGCGATGCCCTTTCTATTATAAAAAGCATCATGAAAGACCGTGACATTGACCCCAAACAACACGAGCCAAGAAAAATAAAATCTGTTATTTCAAAATCAAAGGGTGATTTCATTACAGTCGATACTTTTAGTGAAGAAGTAAAAAGTTCTCTTCAAAGTATCATCGCTATGGTCTGGCGTGAATACGAAACCCAATTAAAAAAAGAGAAAGCATTGGATTTTGATGACCTTCTCCTTGAATCAGTTTTAATCTTGAAAAAATTTTCAGAAGTAAAACAACACTACCAGGAAAAATGGAAGTATATTCATATTGATGAATACCAGGACACAAATGAAGTTCAATATGAAATGACAAAATTACTAGTTGGAAAAGATGAAAATATTTGCGTCGTCGGAGACACCGACCAGAATATTTATAGTTGGCGAGGAGCCAATATAAAAAATATGCTTCATTTTGAAAAAGATTTTCCAAAGGCAAAAATTGTCATGCTTGAGCAAAATTATCGTTCAACAAAAAACATAATTGAAGCAGCAAATAATGTCATAGAAAAAAATCAATACCGTGTTCCTAAAATTTTGTTTACTGAAAATGTGAGCGGTGAAGAAATTAGTGTTTGCGAAGCATACGATGAACAAAGCGAAGCGATGTATGTTGCTGAAAAAATTGATGATCTGTTGAGAGAAAATGATCCCGAAGACATTGCTATCCTTTACCGAGCAAATTTCCAATCAAGAGTCTTGGAAGAGGCATTGCTTAATAAACAAATTCCATATCAAGTGCTAGGAGTAAAATTTTTTGAGCGAAAAGAAATTAAAGACTTATTATCATATGTCCGCACAGCTTACAATAAAGAAAGTTTATCTGATATAAAAAGAATCATAAATATTCCGGCACGCGGAATAGGTAAAACAACAATCGCAAAACTTTTTGCAAATCAGTTTACAAATTTACCAATATCTATGCAGGAGAAAATAAATAAATTTTATTTATTATTAGAAGATATTCATCATTACATAGATACCCACAAACCATCAGAATCAATAAAATACATAATCGAAAAAACAGGGTTAGAAGAGATCCTTCGGCATGGTTCAAGCGATGAACAAGAAGATTTAGAAAATATGAAAGAATTAGTTTCATTGGCTGTTAAATACGATAACTTGGAATATGGAATGGAAAAACTATTAGAAGATGCTGCTCTTGCAAGCGACCAAGATACATTGATGCACCCCATTAGAACTAATGCGGGATCTAAAGGACTCTCTACTTCTAACGGGGCAAGCAAGAGTAAGGGGGTAAAATTAATGACTGTTCATGCTTCAAAAGGGCTTGAATTTAAATATGTTTTTATCACTGGGCTTGAACAGGATCTTTTCCCACACACAAAAGACAATACGAAAACAAAGGAAGATAAGGAAGAGGAAAGGAGACTATTTTACGTTGCCATTACTCGTGCAAGAGAAAAATTATTTTTATCATATGCATCGCTCCGTACAATTTTCGGAATGAAACAAGTAAATAGTCCAAGTGAGTTTATCTACGACATCCCGACGCACTTAACAACTTTTGAACAAGCCCACTCATCGAGTGGAGAAAAAATAGTTTACTTATAAATTAAAAACTGAAATAGCTCTTCCTGAAGGGTACTCAAATTTCTTGCTAGAAATTTGCTCCGTTTTCCCGCCGTCGCGCTCAAAAGCCCCTTCAGTAAGACTATTTCCATTTTTAATTTATAAAATCCCGCAGAGATCTTTTTATGTTAAGATGTTTATATGATAAAAGCAAAAAAATCTTTAGGGCAAAATTTTTTGAAATCTCAACCGGCACTAAATAAAATGTGTGAAGCTGGGGAAGTGAACGATAAAGATATAATCCTTGAAATTGGACCAGGCAAGGGAGCACTGACTGAAAAACTTTTAGAAAAAGCTGGCGTTGTGATCGCTGTAGAAAAAGACAAATCTCTTGTGGAATTTTTGCGAGAAAAATTTCAAGGTGAAATAAAAAATAAAAAATTAATTTTAGTAGAATGTGATATCCTTGATTTCAATCCTACTACTTACTACTTACTACTTACTACTTACAAATTAATTGCAAACATTCCCTACAACATCACCGGGGCAATAATTAAAAAATTTTTGTCTGGCGATACACGGCCTGAGAAAATGGTTTTGCTTGTTCAAAAAGAAGTTGCTGAGAGAATTGTGGCTCGTGATGGAAAAGAAAGTATTTTATCTCTCAGTGTGAAAGTTTACGGAATTCCCAAATATATAATGAAGGTTAGTAAAAAATATTTTTCACCATCTCCAAAAGTGGACTCGGCAATTATTGCAATAAATAATATTTCAAAAAAGAATTTCAAAAATAATTCAGAGGAAAATAATTTCTTTGAAATTATTAAGGCTGGGTTTGCCCACAAAAGAAAAGTCCTTCGAAAAAACCTAGAAAATCTTTCTCTAACTAAAAAATATCTGGAAGTCCGACTTCCATATATTGATGGGGTTTTTGAGAAATTGGAAATTAATCCAAAAGCTCGGGCAGAGGATATTAATTTTGAGAAATGGCTTTCAATATCTCGGAATTTATCCACAGATATATAGGATATTTGACCGATAAGTTGTATAATTTACACTATTGAGTAGCATGTAGAAAGTAGTAGGTAGCAAGCAAACACTGATTCATGAAGAATTTAAAAAAATATCTCCCAAGTAGAAAATTTATAGCTTTTCTTTTAATAATTGTTATTTTTATAGCATTATTTTTGGGTATTAAAGGAATTATTTCTTTATTTCAAAATAAAAAAACAGCAAAAAATGAGCCGGTTCAGATTACTGTCGGTGGGTTAATTCAAAAAGATAGCAATAATAATGGTATAGCAGACTGGGAGGAGTATCTTTGGGGTCTAAATCCAAATAAAAACGGTCAAGAAAATAAGGAATTTATCATGTCAAAAAAAGAAGTTTTAGCAAATGGTGGAGACTTAGCTCTTTTTGATGATTCTAAAGCAATTACAGAAAACGAGATACTCTCAAGAGAATTATTCGCCACAATTATATCGTTACAGCAAACGGGAGAACTAAATGAAGGCACAATACAATCAATTTCAGAAGCTATTGGTCAAAAAATAGAAGCTGCCCCCATACCAGATATTTATACACAGGATATGTTGATACTAAAACAAGATTCTCAGGATGAAAACGCAAATTATTTCACGGCTTTTACAGTATTAGCAATTAAATATCAAGACGAGGACATCGGAAGTGAATTAACCCTTATTTCTCAAGGTTTAGGCAACAATGACCCTCAGGCACTTTATGCCGCCAGAACCGTGGCTTCTGCTTATAGAGCTTTTGGGCAAGAATTAATAAAAACACCAGTTCCATATGGAGCTTCTTCAATTAATCTAAGCTTGGCAAATAATTATGAAAAAGTTGCTCAGTCTATAGAAGGATTAAGCCAGATACTCTCCGATCCGATTATGGGAATGAGAGCAATTGTAAACTATAAAAAATATACCGATGCTATTGTTGCTGATATAGACAGACTATCGGTGGTTTTAAAATAAATATAAAAATGATATACTTTAAATAATATTATGGAAAAACTAATGGTGAAAAAATTAATTCTTGGAGCAATTATCTTCACTTTTGCAATATTTTTCTTACAAATAATTTCTCCACTGCAAACTTCTGCAGCAAATCAAACTCTCAACTGGGAAAATCCAAATGATGGAAAAAATCCATATAAATTTACAGCTAGGTCTGTTTTGAATTCAGATATGATCATGCAAGTTGTCGGATGTACTAATGTCGTAGATAAAGTTTCAGAAAAAATAGATAATTTTATAAAGGACAAAATATCAATAAATGCTTTAAAAAATAAGCTCCGTGAAAATGAAAAAGTCATTGCAGCGTGTAAGGCGGCAGAAAATGTGGGAGGAACCGCTGTAGGATCTACACCTCAAGTAACCCTTTCTCCGGTTTTGTTAAACTGGATAGATTGTAAAGAAATACAAAATACAAAAGATTCAACTGTTGCAAAAACATTAGAGGATACGGCAAAAGCCGATGAGGCGGCAAGAAAAAGAGAGGCTTGTTTTAATGGAATTGCGAAAAGACTCGCGAAAGATCAACTTACCGCACTGACTCGTAATACTGTGAATTGGATTAACTCCGGTTTTAATGGTGACCCAATGTATGTAAGAAATATCACTTCTTTTACAAATAGTCTCGAGAGAAATGTTCTAGAAAGGGAAATTAATAAATTTACCGACCCTGATCGAGCTTATCCATACGGAACTGATTTTTCTAGATCTGTAATAAATAGTTACAAAACTGGAGCAAGTTTTAGAATTGGTTTTGATAATTTTACTGATGGGCTTGTTTCTGATTTATCAGCTTTTCTAAATATTACTCCAACTTATGATAATGTAGGAGATTATGGTAACACTGGAACTTATGGATCAGGAGGAAGTTACGGATTGGAAACAACAAAAACTGCCCAGCAAAGGGCTCAAGAAGCAAATGATGCTTTTGCAAATGATTTTACGGTGGGAGGATGGAATGGTTGGCTTGCTTTAACTCAAAGAGATCAGAATAACCCACTTGGTTTTACAATGCTAGCTAGTCAATCTTTGTCAGACCAAGAATCGGAAAAAATTGAAAACACAAAAGAAGAATTGAGTAATAATGAGGGATTCTTAAGTCAGAAAAAATGTGTTAAGTGGCAACTATATACCGAAGATGGAAAACCCTTAAAACAAGATATGTGTGATCCGGGTGATGAAGAGTGTGTAGAGGACATGGTAATTTATGTTTATGGACCAGACAAAAAAACCGAGCATGACAAGTGTGTAAAAGAAGAAACTGTTACTCCAGGAAGCTTAATCCAAGATAAAGCATCTACTACACTTGGCACTCCTGAACGCCAACTGGAACTTACGAAGGATATAAATGATGTATTAAACTCTGTATTTTCTATGTTACTTGATAAATTATATTCTCAGGGATTCTCTAGTATTTCATCAGAACAATATGCATTCGGGAACGACAATATGGGGATAGGCATAGGTTCCAATGATTTATCAGACGACACTGAGCTTTCAAGTTCAGCTGGATTTACAAATGGTTCATTCGACTTAACTCGTGATTTGGGTAATACATACATATACAATGCCAGGAAATCACTAGGAAGTTGGGATGCTAAAAATAATATCCCGGGATTATATCCAAACACTGCACCTAGTGGTGGTGGGGCAAATGTATCTTATACCGTAACAGTTCCCGGTAGCACGAAACTTATTGATGAAGGATTTAATGGTTGGGCAGTGGGAGATAGAGCATTTTGGAATGGTAAAGAATGGCAAAATTGGAAAAAGGGCGAAGCTAATCCTATAAAGAAGAGGGGTGTAATCCAAATTCAGAAGGATTATGTTGTTGCCGCAAAAGAAATATTAAAAGTATTACCGACTGTTATGCCCAAAATTGGTGAACTTGATTATTGTATTCCTGGACCAAATCCAAACTGGGACGCCAACTCAGGAGAAGTTGACTCTGCTTTTCAACAATATGCGAGTACGTTAAGTTACATGGAAGAAACTGGTGGATTTTTAGAAAGAGATAGTCTGCTTTATTCAATAGCACGACAAGGTGATCCTGAATATGATAATTATAAAAATATTTTTACCTGGACAACACCACTTTGGTGGCAAAGAATAACTAATACTCCTGTTTGGATAGAATTAATAAGACTAGGTAATTTAAAACCTACAAAAAAAGATGAGATTTCAGAATATAACCAAAAACAAATAATATATCAACAAGAAGAGGCCAATAGAAATTTTGAAAACTTCCGTAAGGTGTTTGGAATGCAAATGAGTTATCTGTATGGGAGAAATAGTCCAATGTTGAAACCATTTCTCGAAAGAGAAGACACAAGTATATTAGAAGAAAACACCGCTTATCTTCCTATGGCTGAAGCTGGATTAAATATAACAAAAGATATTTTGTCTTATGATGAAGATATCAGAACTTCTATGCAAGATTACCAAAATTCTATTCTTCAAGCCAACTTAAATGTAAGTAAATTAGATGTGATCAGAAAAAGAGTTAACGGTATAATAAAAGATGCTCAAGATCGTCGTGATGCAAAACTCTTAGAAATAATTAGAAAAGAAAAATGCGATGAACAATATAATAAATGTATAAGTGAAATTGCATTAGAGGCAACACCCGTAAAAAACTTTAGTCTAATATCAACAGCAAGTGCCGCAAACTATTCAACAACTTGTGATGCGCAATATACTGCCTGTATGGAAACTCCTATCACAGCAGCCGACAAAGCTGCCTATAAAGAAAAATACAAAGAATGTCTAGCTGAGGAAAATATTACTTACTTTGATGAAAATGACATTATGGGAGGAACTGGCGAGCCAGAACGATGCTTCAACACCTTAGATGACGACTTAGATGGTTTCGTGGACTTAGCTGACACTGATTGTAGTGAATACATCGGAGGTAATGGAGGGGGGGATGTTGGTTATTGTAATAATGATGTGACAACTTCAACCACAAATACGTCAACTACTGCTTCTTGTGGCTCTATAAATACACAAAGCACATGTAATAGTTATATTTACTATCATGGAGGATTTCAAACATCTTGTGTTTGGTCCCTAGATGGAGGTGGAGGTACTGGGGGGACAAGTCTTTATGGTTGCCAAGTTAAGCAAGGTAGTGGTCATCCTCAAATTCACGAAAACAACACTCACTGTGATTTAAGAACAGAAGAAGCTTGTACCTTGACTCCTTATTATTCAAATAATAAAGAATATACATGTGAATATTTAGCGGTATAAAATGTATTAGTAATTAAAAGAAAACCAAATGGAAAATAAATCTAAAAAAAGCAAAGCCATCATAATAACTATTATTGCAATAATAATACTTTTGATAATAGGATATTTTCTATTTAAAAATAAAGAAAACATTTTTGGTTTAGAAACTTCTGGAAATCTTTCAAAAATATTCTCTCCACTTGATTCATCAAGTAATTCAAAAAAAGTTATCGCGCAAGCAGGTGAGGATATAAAAAAGGGAGATAGTTTGTCTGCTTCAGGAACAAATGTAAATAATAATCCAATAGTTATAAAAGCAGGAAACAACAGTGATATATTCGGTTTTGCTAATGAAGATATTTTAAACGGAGAAATGGGAGAGATAATTATAAATACTCCAGGGATTAACAATTTTTGGGAATCGATTTCTGGATTTTTGGAAAATATATTTACCCCACCTGATGTCAGCATTCCTTCTCCTGAAATACCAGTAATCACTCCACCCGAGATAACATTTGGTTACACCCCAACATGTAGTGATGAGAAAGATAATGATGGAGATAATTTAATAGATATAGAGGACCCTAATTGTCATGATGCCAATGGAAATTATTTACCGCTACATTATTCTGAGGCAATTTCACCGATAATAATCCCAATAGGAGAAGGATACACTCCACAGTGTAGTGATACGATTGATAATGATACAGATACGACAATCGATGAGGCTGATACAAATTGTCATAATACTGCTGGAACTTATTTACCTCGACATTATTCTGAGGCAATTTCACCAATTATTCTGCCTGATGGTGGTTACACCCCAGCATGTAGTGATGAGAAAGATAATGATGGAGATAATTTGATAGATATAGAAGACCCAAATTGTCTAAATGCAAATGGTGAATATTTACCCCTACATTATTCTGAAGCAGAAATGATCATAATTATCCCTCCAGATGGCACTTATTATCCACAATGTAGTGATACTAAAGATAATGATACTGATACTTTTATAGATGAAGCAGATCCTAATTGTCATGTTGGAGGTGACCTAGAAAATGGAGCCTATGTACCACGACATTGGTCTGAATCAAATTCACCATTTTCAATCCCCGACGGTGAAGAAGGAGCTCCAGATTTAATTGCTGGAGGAATAAATCCAATGAGCGCTATTGTGAATACTCCAACACGACTATCTTCAATAATTACAAATATCGGTGATGGTAAAACTGGAAGTAATTTCCCTGCATATTTTGCAATAACTAAAACAAGTGACTCTGGCGATACAACTGGCACTGGTGGTGGTGATAGTGTCTCTAAATCAGGATTTAAAAATATAATTGCCAAAATTTTCAATAAAATAATCCCAACAGAAAAGGTTAATGCCGCGGTCACCACAACTAGTGATACAAATACACCAGGGTCAAATACAAGCATTGAACTTAATGTGACCGTTGGTTCACTTCCAGCAGGAATTAGTAGCGTCGTATATGTTATCCATTCTTTTGATGGAGTAGGAACTTACTCCATCCGAGCTTGTGCTGATAAAAGTTCTTCAACTGATTCCGGAACAATTATCGAATTAAATGAAGAAAATAATTGCGGACCTTGGACAACCTTCACTGTCACAAAATCACTTCCAACAGGAGGAGATTCTCCTGAGTGTAGTGATACGATTGATAATGACGGTGATAGTAGAATAGATTTCGTTGATCCAAATTGCCATATTAGTGGTGATATAAGCGGTGAATATGTTTCTAGCCATGACGATGAGGCAAGTTCTCCAACAGGAGGAAAGTCTTCTGGATATCAGTGTAGTGATGGTACAGATAATGATAAAGATACAAAGATAGACGAAGCCGACCCAAACTGTCATTTAGATGGCGACTTAGCAAAGGAATATATTAAAACACACGACGATGAGAGAAATTCTCCAATCACTCCTGTGGTCAATGAGTGTCTACTTATACAAAATAATCCATTAACATTTACTGATGCTGAAAAAGCCGAACTGGCTCAACTTCTCCGTAAGTTCTATTTGATTGCTCCAACCCTAAAGACAGACGAGGATATTAGTTTGGTTTATTCGGAGATTACTCAATATGAGAACTTTACCGAACAGCTTGAGGGACTAACAGATGAATGTTATGCACAACAAGGATTAGATGAGAATTGTACTGTTTATGGTAATTGCCCTGTCTTCACATTATCTCCAGCAAAGAGATATGGTAATCCCTGGTTTAAACCAGAATTAAGAGGACCTGATCCAATCACAGGAATGGATAGAATTTATACTGACTATAATCAATTTTTGGAGACTAAAGAAGCTGTAATAGATTGCAAGCTTGTATCTGGTTATTATACTGGAACAACAAGTAAGTATGAAAGTGAAGGATTTCCGATACCTTCAGTAGCAGGAGGGCAAGATTGTTCAAAATGGAATCCTGTTCCAAGTTGTTCAAACCAATCTGATGTAAGAAAAGATTTTATTGATCCTACTTTTGATGCTCCTACTGATTTAAATGATCCATTAAATATTGCCTTATTAAAAGCTGGTTGTAAATGGAATCCTGGAACAAACTTTGATAAAGTTGAGTATTTATTGAACATTTGGTAAGAAATATGTAGTAAGTAAAAAGTAGTAGGTAGTAGGGGAAAGATAATTACTAATTACCAATTACTGATTAGTAATTAAAACAGGGAAGAAACACGATGCGTAAAATTTTACCATACATTCTAATAGTTCTCATTGTTGTGCAATTACTTGCGCCTTTTACTCTTGGCCGTGATACAAAGAATGACTTAGTAGTACAAAATAATAAAGCTGAGGCCGCTGATTGTGAATTTATAAGTGCTGAATATAATCCTTTTACAACAATTGAGCAAAATAGAGTAGATGAAACTATTCTCACAGTGACAACAAAGAATTGTGTTGATAAATTTTTAAAGGGGGGTATTGGTAAAAAAATGCTTACAGGCGGAGCAGGAGAAACTATGCTTGATTTTGGTACCCAGAGTATTGAAAATGATGTATTATCTTTTAGAATACAAGTTGGTGAAAGACTTTGCAATTACAAAGATTGTCAAACAGTTTTATATTTATATATATATGAAACAAGTACAGGTGAACAAGAATTGGACAGTTACCACTCTACTAGAGAAATAGCAAAAAAAGATTATCTGGATTTTAAATGTACTGTTAATGCTGATGGTACTTGTGTAGACGCTCGACCTTGGCTGGTATTATCTTCGCAAGGATCCTCAACTTGGACTATTACTCCTTCTGTCACTAGTGATTCTTTAACAGTCTCCGGAACTGGTCCAACACAAGGTGGGTCTTCTGATTTTACAGAAACTGACACATTAACGGTCAGCTTATCAAAAGTTGATGGAACGCTAATAAAAGAAGAAGTTTATGTAATCAAACAAGACCTTCTAAAGGATGGTGTTATAACATACTCAACTACATTCACTGGATTACAACCTCAGACTGGTTATAATGTGAAATTAACCACCAAGTTTGGAGAAGTTTTAAATAATGGTATCTACACACTAACAGCTGGTGGCCAAACTTATATCCCATTACCACAAGACCAAAAAGGTCAAAAGACCTTGGGGAATAATAGTGATCTACCTGAATGTGTCACAGGTTTTTTGGATATTAGTATTGGTGGTTGTTTTGCTCAACTTTTATACTACGCCTTATTCAAGCCAACATCATTTCTCTTTGGACTAACTGGTAAAATTTTAGATTTTGCTCTTTTCTATTCTATTAGTGATGCATCTTATCGTTCATCTTTTGTGGTTGAGGGTTGGGGAATAGTCAGGGATTTTTGTAATATGTTCTTTATCTTTGTTCTCCTCTATATTGCCTTTGGGACAATTCTCAATCTCCATAGTGTAAAAACCAAAGAAGCGATTATCAATGTGGTTATTATCGGACTCCTGATAAACTTCAGTTTATTTGCGACTCACGTAATTATTGATGCTTCAAATATTCTCACAAGAGTATTCTATAATCAAAAAACAATCGCTATCACAGAAAAAGATAGTGATGGAAATCTAGTAAATAAAACTGGGGAATTTAAAGAACTTAGGTTATCGGAAGCAATTGTTTCAAAAGTAGATCCACAAAAACTTATTATACAAGCAAAGAAGGTTAGTGATATACCCATCTCGTCGGGGGTAGATGAAGAAAAAGAGGAAACGACAAAAGATGGGATTACGACTGGTGCTTTCATTATAGTTGTTCTCTTGGCAACCATTGTCAATGTTGTAGGAATGATTGCATTTATTTCTTGCGCAATTATATTTATCGCCAGAGTTTTGGGTCTGTGGCTTGCAATGATACTGGCTCCTATCGCTTTCTTTAGTTACACTGTCCCAGCTCTGAAAGATATGAAAATGATTGGGTGGACAAAATGGTGGCCAGAAACTCTAAAATTAGCTTTCTTGGCTCCTATATTTGCCTTCTTTATGTATTTAATTGTCGGATTCATGGATAAAGGACTTGGAATAATGGATGCAGATAGTAAAACTGGAATGGCTTTTGTTGTAGCGTTAGTAGTTCCATTTGTATTCATTATGCTTCTCTTAATGCAAGCCAAAAAGATCGCTTCAAATATGTCCGGCGAAATTGGCCAGTCAATTACAAAAGGCATCGCCGCAGTCGGAGGAATAGCCCTAGGTGGCGCAGCATTAGGTGCAGCAGCTCTTGGAAGGGGAACGGTTGGAGGATTTTTAAAAGGTTCTGCTACTGGAGATACTGCAGCCCAGAGATATGCTAGGGGTGAATCAAAAAATAGATGGGATAGTATTAAGGGAAGAATTGGAAGTAGTTTGGGTGGAGTTCAAATACAACAAGGAGTTGGGCGTATTTTAAATAGAGGAACAAATAGAATGGAAGAGTCAGCACATGGTAGACATCGTTTAGATGAAGTTTCTGGACAAATATATCGTGGAAGAAAGTGGTTAGATTTAAATGGAACAGAAAGAGATGCTGTACGAGAAAGAATTAATCAAAATGAAGCAATACGTTTAATGGGACCACGATTTGGAACTAGAACATGGGCACAGCTTAGCGCAGCTGAAAGGGGTGATGTAAATGATTACATAACAGATCACGGAGTAAATGAAGCTCAAAATTTAGTTAGAAACGCACAAAGAAAAGATAATCCTGTTAATAAAGTACTACAGTCTTCGGCATTTGGTAGTTATGATATAAGAAATCTTGCTGAACTTATTGCGAATGAACATGATAGTGGTTTGAGTAAGTTTGGTGTTGGTTTAATTTCAACAATAAGCAAAGGAATGCGTGGTGGGCTACAACAAGCAGGAATAAATTTTGGTAAAGGACAAGGAGAATTTATGAAAGATCTTGGACATACTATCACGGAAGCACTCAAAGAAACTTCTGTTAAAGTTGATCTAACAAATCTAGGAAAAGAAGAAAAGGGCGAAGCTAAAAAAGGAAGTGGCCATCATTAAATAAGTAATAAATAAAAAATGGATCAATTACAATTACAGCAAAAAATAGCAGAATATTTTGAAAAACTTCCTAAAGAGGTTCAGGGGATTTTTTCATCTATGACCTGGATGGAAACATTAAAAAATATTAGTACTAAATATAACCTAAATGAAAAACAGGTAGAAATTATCGGAACCGAAACAACATTGGTTTTATTAGGTATAATTCACCTGGAGGAATATGTGAATATCTTGCATAAAGAATTAAGTTTAAATGAAGAAGTTTTTAACACAATGATTGATGAAATTGATAATAATATTTTTAAAACAATCAAAAATCAACTTGTTGATACATATGAGGCAAATGTTTCATCTTTAGATAAAGAAAATGATAATGAAGAAAAATTAGATGAACGTTTTATAGGTTTACCTGAAGAAGTTAGGGAGGCAATAATTAAATCTAACTGGAAGAAAAAACTTTATGAAATTGCGTCAAAATATAAGCTCAATATCGAACAAATGGGGATTTTAGAAGATATGACAGTGAAAGTAATGACAAACGCAATCCACCCTGATAAATACGAAGGGGAATTAACTTCAAAAATAACAATTTCCAAAGAAGACATTTCGAATCTTATAAAAGATGTAAACGAGAACATTTTAAGAAAGATCAGAAACATAATGGAAATAAAAACTGAAACAAAAATTCCAGAAGTAAAAGATGAGGTTCCTCTGCCACCATATGCAATAAGTAGTAAGCAGGAAGTAGCAAGGAAGAAGGAAGAAGGGGATTCAATTCCTGTTACTCCAAAAATTGAGGCTCCAGTTGATAATTCTAAAAATATAATGAGTATTGTTGAGGAAAAATTAAAAAGTGCCACAATGAGTGATCATACAATTTCTGATTATTCAGCTCCTAAAGTAAATAATACTCCTTCAAATAACCCAAACCCTTCAATTAAATCATCAGACCCTTATAGGGAAGCGTTTTAGATTAGTAGAAAGTAGTATGTAGTAAGTAGTAAGGAAAATAAGTAACAGGTAGAAAGTAGTAAGTAGTATGGAAGAAAATAAAACTAAAATTAGTTCTTTTACTTCCCTGTTGGCATGGCAGGAAGCGCACAAACTTACTCTTTTAATATATAAAAGATTACCAGAGTTTCCTGTTTATGAAAGATTTGGATTATGTGACCAATTACGTAGAGCTGTATCTTCAATATCCGCTAATATTGCCGAAGGTTTCGGAAGACACACATTAAAAGACAAGGTTCATTTTTATTATATTGCAAATGGTTCTCTTACTGAAACGCAGAATCATCTTTTAGTTGCAAGAGATTTAAAATATTTAAATGATGAAAATTTTAAAAAAATAGCTGAACAAACGATTATCACTAGTAAACTTATCAATGGTTTGATAAAATCAATTAATAGCAAGACGTAATTTTTCGTCCCTTACTACTTGCTACCTACTACCTACTACATTTACATGCAATTCAAAGTCCCACAATTTATTGATATCCAAGATAAACTATTTGGCCCTTTCACTTTTCATCAATTCGCATATCTTGTCGGCGGAGCTGGGATAATCTTCGTCATTTATAAACTACTCCCATTGTGGATTGGTATTTTTTTAATGATTCCAATTGCTATTTTGTCCGCTTTACTTGTCTTTTATAAAATAAATGGCAAACCATTTATTTTCTACCTCCAAGCGGGTATTAGCTACCTTATTTCTAGTAAATTATATATTTGGAAACAAAGATTAGTAAAACCGGGCGATAAAACTAAAGAAGAAGAGGCTCCTACTCCTTCTTTGGTTTCGGTTCTTCCAATGACCTCCGAGAATAAGCTCAAAGACCTCGCTTGGAGCTTGGATGTACAAGATAAAGATGAAAGTAGCAAGTAGAATGTAGTAAGCAAAAAGAGGAAATAAAAAAATATGTTAATAGAATAAAAAATGGTAAAATATAACAAGTAGTAAACAGAAAGTGGTAAGCAAAAAGTATAAAATTAAATTCCCTTACTACCTACTACCTACTACATACTACACATATGGCAATTAGTGCAAAAAGTTCTCAAGAATTTGTCCCAATTAAAGAAGTTCGAAATGGAATCATTATTCTTAAAGATGGTGGTCTTCGGGCGATACTACTTGCTTCATCATTAAACCTTTCTCTTAAATCGGCCGACGAACAAACTGCCATAATAAATGAATTTCAAAATTTTTTAAATGGTTTAGATTTTCCTATTCAAATTGCTATGCAATCTCGCCGACTAGATATCCGACCATATCTTTTGTCTCTAGAAGCCAGATTAAAAGACCAAGTTGAACCACTTCTTAAAATACAAACCAGAGAATACATAGACTTCATCCGATCATTCACCGAAGAAGTAAATATTATGACTAAGACTTTTTTTATTGTCGTTCCTTATAGTCCAACTGTTATAAAATCGGGAAATAAGATAGTCGAAGGTCTGCTTGGAGGAGGCACTCCTAAAAAGCAAGTGGAGGATACAAAGAAAGCCATTGACCTCGCCTCATTTGAAGAAAAGAGAACTCAACTTGATCAACGTGTCGGGGTTATTGCCGGAGGATTGGGGAGAATTGGTATTCGAACATCTGAACTTAAAACAGATCAGGTAGTTGAACTTTTTTATAAAACATTCAATCCAGGAGATATTAGTCAGGGAATTAAATTACAATAATATGGGAATATTTTCATCACTATTTGGAAAAAAGGGAGATAGCGCTAAAAATAAAAGCGTCGTTATGCCGATTTTACCAAGTGAAATATATAAGGCGGCAACACTTGAACTTCAAGATATTATCGCTCCTTCTGCTCTCCAAATAACTCCTAAGTCATTAAATTTGGGTGATAAAATTGCTAGAACATTCTTCGTTATTTCATATCCAAGGTACCTCAGTGATAATTGGTTCTCACCAATCATCAACTTGGATAAGGTTTTTGATGTCTCTATTTTTGTTCATCCAATCGAGACTGCTGAAATACTCCGAACTTTTCAGAAAAAAGTTGCAGAAGTTCAGAGTCAGATTTCTATTCGTGAATCAAAAGGCCTTGTTCGTGATCCAATGCTAGACACCGCCTACAAAGATTTGGAAGATTTACGAGATAATTTGATGCAAGCTCAAGACAAAATGTTTGACGTTGGTATTTATATTACTGTCTATGCTGATAATGAAAATGATTTATTTAAAATTGAAAATGAAATCAAATCTCTTCTTGATTCAAAATTAGTTTACTTAAAACCAGCCTTATTCCAACAAAATGAAGGATTCAAAAGTGTTATTCCACTTGGTACGGACATTCTTGGTATTCATCAAAAGCTCAATACAGAGCCAATTTCAAGCGTCTTTCCATTCGTTTCTTTTGATTTGACGGAAGATAAGGGAATACTCTATGGAGTTAATCGTCATAATTCTAGTTTAATTCTTTTTGATAGATTTTCTTTACCAAATTATAATTCGATTACATTCGCAACTGCTGGAGCTGGTAAATCATATGCGACAAAACTTGAAATTATTCGTACTTTGATGTTTGATACTGAAGTTATCGTCATCGATCCTGAACGTGAATACGAATACTTGGCTGAAGCTATTGGTGGACGATATTTTAATATTGCTCTTTCCTCAGAGCACCATATTAATCCTTTCGATCTGCCGATTCCAACCGGCGAAGAGACAGGAGCGGATGTCCTACGAGCTAATACTATAAACCTAGTCGGATTATTCCGCATAATGCTTGGAGGTTTAACCCCAGAAGAAGATTCAATTATCGATAGTGCTATTACTGAAACATACGCTCTAAAAGATATCACCGCCAATTCAAATTTTATGAATATCGAGCCACCAATGTTATCTGATTTTGAAGTGGTTTTGTCGGGCATGCAGGGGAGTGAATCACTAATGCAACGTTTGATTAAATATACCCATGGATCTTGGGCTTCATTCTTAAATCAACCATCAAATGTAGATATTAATCGCAAGTTTATTGTCTTTTCTGTTCGAGATATGGAAGATGAACTCAAACCAGTCGCAATGTATATTGTTACTCACTATATCTGGAATGCTGTTCGAAAAAATATAAAGAAAAGATTACTAGTAGTAGATGAGGCCTGGTGGATGATGAAATCAGAAGATACCGCTTCTTTCCTCTACTCAATTGCCAAGCGTGGAAGAAAATATTGGTTGGGACTTGCCACTATTACTCAAGATGTGGGAGATTTCATGAAAAGTGCTTATGGCATCCCAATCGTGACTAACTCGTCTATCCAATTACTTCTTAAACAATCTCCAGCAACCATAGATGTTTTACAGAAAACATTCAACCTAACAGATGAGGAGAAATACTTATTACTCGAAGCCAATGTTGGAGAGGGAATATTCTTTGCCGGTTTAAAACACGTAGCCATCAAAACAATTGCTTCATATACAGAGGATCAAATTATTACTTCCGACCCTTCACAAATCTTAGCCATCAAAAAAGCCAAGGAAGAGTTATTATCTTCAAATAGCAGTAATTAGGGGGCACTTATGAGCGGTTGTTGGGTGAGTAAAGTTATTATATAATGTATAGAGTGAAATTAATGAAAATAAAAATCTTCCTCGTTGGACTTTTTATCTTAGGAATAGTCAATATTCCATCTATTTCTTTTGCTGAAACACAAATTGAAATTCAGGAAGGAGAAGTGAACGTCGAAATAATTCCAAATAACCCAGAACCATATCAAGATATTAAAATCAACATCTCAAGTTATGCTACTGATTTAAACAAGGCCATTATCACTTGGGAAACATCAAAAGGGGTAGTTCTTTCTGGTATTGGTAAAACAAGTTATTCTTTTAAAACAGGAGGGATTGGATCATCTACTGTTTTTGATATTAATATCACTCCTGTGGGTTCTATGAGTACAATTAATAAAATAATTGTAATTACTCCGTCTGAAGTTGAGATTATGTGGGAATCTGCTGATGGTTATACTCCTCCATTTTATAAAGGAAAGTCCTTACCAATTAGTGGTAGTACTGTCCGAGCTGTCGCCATTCCAAATACAAATACTATAAAATCGGGTAGCGGGAGTATAACTTATACTTGGAAGAGTGGAGATGAAACACAGTTAGGAGCTTCGGGTTATAATAAAAATTATTATGAATTTAAAAATAGTATGTTTGAAGATGTTAGTGAAGTAACAGTTATGGCTTCATCAGTCAGTGGAAATTATGGAGCCGAAAAGACTATTTCTATTCCTATGTATAAACCTAAAATAGTTTTTTATAAAAAATCCCCAACCGAAGGAATTCTTTATAGTAAAGCTCTTGATAAAGAAATAGTAATGCCAGAAGACGAAATGACAATTGTCGCTGAACCATATTTCGTCTCTTTAAAAGGCAATGAGAATGATTTCTCTTACAGATGGCAAATAAATGGACAGGGAATAGAAACCCCTTCTCGTAAAACAGAACTAACTATTCGGCCAACTTCACGTGGTGGATATGCAACAATAAATATGATAATTGAAAATGCCAATGAATTATTCCAACAAGTTAGTAATTCATTAAAACTAATTTTATAATATGAAAAAATTCTCATTATACACATTAATATCCGTAATAATTATTAACTTTTTCTTACCGTTTGGTATTAGTTTGAGTAATAATTTAGTCGAGAGAAAAATAGCAGAAGCGGCAAATGATTGTGTAATTTCTTCAGCTTTTTGGGACCCATCGGGGGAGCAAGCTGATAAATTCTATAGAGAAGGAGCGACAACAGCAAATATCAAAGTAAAATCAAAAAATTGTGTCGGGGTAACAGGAATAAATTTAACTATTTACGAATCCGATGGTTGGGGTACCTTTAAGGATGATGTTTGGGATGATTCTGGATTGGATGATAGAGAAATATCTATTCCATCTGATAATTTCGCAGTAAGATTATTATTGGGTGAAGAGGATTGCGAAACTAAGCTTACGGGTGGTTTTAAGTTTGATTGCGATTTGTATTTTAAATTTAAAAGTGGAACGGATGTTATTTATAGTTCTGTTAATATTGGTTCAAATGGTGATACTGCAGGTAGTAGCGACCCGGGTTGGCTTTGGTATGGTTGTGATTACACAACCGGAGAACTTTGTGACCAAGATGGGCAATTTTTAGAAGTAATTGCCCTGGGAAACAATGATGACTCAGTAAATTTTGATGCATTAGATCCCATTAATTTAGATAATTCATATAATTTATTGGCCCCTATTGGTGATTTTACAAAAGCACCTGATAATATGGGGGATTATTTCCAATTAATATTTGAACTAGCGATTGCTCTCTGTGCAGTTCTTGCTGTTGTAATGATTGTTATTGGTGGAATTCAATATATGGGGAATGAGTCCATTTTTGGAAAGACTGAAGCTAAAAGTAAAATAAAATATGCTATTGGTGGTCTATTAATTGCTCTTGGGGCTTATGCATTACTAAACACAATTAATCCAGATTTACTCGGTGGTAAGGGTGTAACAATAGATCAGGTTAGTGCTGAAATAGTTCGTGATCGTGCTTCAGATCCTGCTTTTATGCAAAATATTGATAGTTTTGACACTTCTAATATAACAATAACTCCTTCAGATTATAGTGATCCAACCTTTCTTGGATATATGGGGCACCAACAGGGTAGCGCAGGAGCTTCAGCAATCCTTTGGTCAGCTCATAAAGGATATACAAGTGTTCCAGCTGATAATCCATTCACAAAAAGTGATATCAATAGAAATATGAAAGGAAACTTTAATACAACAAGTGCTCAAAAAACAATAGGTACATCAGTACTTACCCCCGACAACTTTTTGAAATATTGGGCAACTAAAGTTGCGGCAGTTAAAAATGAAACTACCCCAGTAATTCCATCAATGATAGAAAGCGAACTCGGAAAAGTCGCTAGTGAAACTGGAGTTGATATAGCAACACTAAAAACAATCTGCCGAATTGAATCAGCCGGAGGATGCACCAATGATTCATCTATTACTACAGTTAATAACCTAGGATATGCTGGATTATTCCAATTAAGTAATAAGGTTTATCAAAAAAACACTGGTGTCTGGGAAGCATACAAAAAAAGTGATGGGGTTCTCCTTGATGCTTACCACAATGCTTTTGTTGCGGCCAAATATTTCAGCGTAAACTTAAGTGGAATAAAGAAGAATTGGTCAAAAATAAATAATTAAAATCATGCCTAAAAAAACAATTATCATTTTCATAACAGTATTTGTAATCATCGGATTAATCGTCTTGGGAATTTATTTATTTTCAAAAAAAGACAAGGATGGCACTGATAATGGAACAACTCCTTGGTATCAAAATTTTAATCCTTTCGGAACAGGGACCGAAATACCAAGTGGTAATGAAAATAATGGAATAGGAAATAATAATCAGGGTCAAACAGGAAGCCTGACAGACACAGGTTCTTCTAGATTTTACCAAGTAACCGATTTTGCAGTTGCTGGAGCTACTTTCTTAGAAGATACAAGGCCAGTAATAGTTCCCGAGGGGCAAGAGAATCAGCCAAAAGAAATCAAGACCTTAATTTCAGTCGATACGAAAGAGGGGCGAAAAGAAATTCAAAATATTTTAAATGAAACATTATTACCCAAAACTCCACTTGTTGCCGATGGAAACTTTGGGAAATTAACAACCAAAGCCATTGAAGATTTTCAAAAATTAAAAAATTTACCAATCACCGGTAAAATTGACGCGGAAACAGCTCCATATTTTACAAAGACAATAACTGATTTAACGAATGCTCCAAAATACGAACAGGCTCCATCTTTAAGATATGTAGAAAGAAAGAACGGACACATGTATAAAATGTTTCTCGATACTAAAGAGAAAACCAAAATTTCTAATTCAACAATCCCTGGTATTTATGAAGCATTTTTTGACACAACAGCCCAAACAGTTATTTATCGATATTTATCTGAAGATAAAAAGATTAATAGTTTCATGGCAACCCTAGGTGCACCAAAAGGGGAATTTTTGCCTCAGAATATTTCTGATTTGAGTGTTTCGCACGATAAAACAAAATTTTTCTATCTCGTAGAAAATGGTGGAGGAGTTACTGGAACGACTGGATTGTTTGGTAATACAAAAAGGGAAGTAGCATTCAATTCTCCTTTTACAGAATGGCTAAGTCAATGGACTTCTGGGCAAAAAGTATTTTTGACAACAAAAGCCTCATATGGAGTTAGTGGTAGTATTTTTATGCTAGATACTACAAAAAAAACACTCTCAAAAGTATTTGGCGGGGTTATGGGTCTTACTACACTAGTAAACCCTAACGGGTCTCTTATTTTGTACAGTTATTTTTCAAAAACAGGTCCACAACTAGGAATTTTTGATATCGCTCAACACTCCACCAGAAATTTGGATATTTATAGTTTGCCTGAAAAATGTGTCTGGGCTAATGATAATGTAAGTATTTATTGTGCTGTGCCTAATGTTATTGTCGGGAATCAATATCCAGATTATTGGTATCAAGGATTAATTTCTTTTGATGATTATTTTATAAAAATAAATACCGAGACCGGAAATAAAACAACAATTGCAAACTCCATAAATGAAACAGCTATAGATGGAACGCATTTGTTCTTGGATCGCACAGAAGAAAATTTGTTTTTAATAAACAAAAAAGATTCAACCTTGTGGAGCCTAAATATTAAATAAGAATAAAAAAATCCAGGTCTAGCCTGGATTTTTTTATTCTATATAGAATTATCAACATATTTTATAACAACCCGACGATTCGGACCATAACCCTCTGATTCCGTTTTTATATCTTTTGCTCCTTCCAAGAACATATGGATGATTCTTCTTTCGTAGGCAGGCATTGGATCAACTTCAATGTTGCTTTTAAAATATCTAGCCCGTTCGGCCATCATATGGGCGATATTTTTTAAATTCTCAAAACGCTTTTTTTGATAACCATTAACATCAATAAATATATTGGGGCCTTTTTCTTCTTCTTTTAATCCTTTTTCTATAATTTTTTGAACAAGATGATTCAAAGAGCGAAGAGTCTCGCCATCTCTTCCAATAATAAACCCCGAATCCGGAGTTTCGATCATACACCAAGTCATACCTCCCTCATCGGAGAATTCACACCGAGAAATAGCACATGAGGTGTGTTTAAAAATCTGTTCTATTGTCTCTTTTATCTTATCTTTATACATAAAAATTAATTTGGGGTGTGTGTCAATTTACGACGGATATACCATTCTTGAACGATAGTAAATATATTACTCACAATCCAATATAATGCAACTGCGGCTGATATTTTCCAAGCAATAAAAGCAATAAAAACCGGTAAAATATATTTAACATTCATTTGCATGCTTTCAGAGAGTTGTTCTTGAAACGTCTTTGGGGCTGGGACTTCTGTTGTTCCTTTTACAATTTCAACCTTTGGTTTAACTGGTGATGATAAATAACCTTGAATAAACTGAGTCACCCCAGCAAAAATACCGAGGAAAAGGCTCTTACTTCCCATTTCTATTAAACCAAGGAAATTGGTGTGCAAACTATCTGGTGTTTGGATAAATGAGTATATCAGACTTGGATCAACCGCAAATGGTTTATAAAAAACATAATACAACGCAAAAATAACCGGGAGTTGAAGAATAACGACCAAACAACCAGAAAATGGATTTGTCCCATATTTTTTATATAATTCAAAGGTTTTTTTAGCTTGTTCTTCTTTATTGGGGAAATCTTTTTTAATCTGCTTAAGCTCGGGTTCCATTTTTTTCATTAATATTTGGCTTTTAATGGACTTGCGGGTAAGGGGAGCAAGTATTAATTTTACGATTATTGTCACTAAAATAATAGCAAAACCAACATCACCAAAAGTGATATTGTCTATTATAAATATAAGAATATTGTATATGGGTTGGTAAAAGACACTATTCCACAGAGCTTGCATTTCCCTATTGTAGCACAAGGAAGCAAAAAGTAGAAAGTAGTATGTAGAAAGATTGGTTTGAAATATTTTATATTATGTTTTTGTTTTTTCCCTTACTACCTACTACTTACTACCTATTACTTAATTGGGTCGTAATGATTTTTTTGCCAAGGATGACAACGAGAGATCCGAACAACACCCCGCCAAAGGCCAGTCCAGACTCCATATTTTAAAATGGCTTGTTTAGTATATTCTGAGCAGGTTGGCAAAAAGACACAAGATGAGTGAGATCGAAGTGGTATTTTTTGATAAATATTTATTAACCAAAGTAATATTTTTTTCACTTAATTATAAAAATTTATTATTTAATAAAGTGAGTTTTTTCTAAAATAAAAACTATATCTTCTTTAATTTCTTTAGCGCCAACAAAAAGAGCTTGTTTTTTATAAAAAAATATTCCACTTCCACCTAAAATAGGAATGGAGCGTAAGACATTGTAACCAATTCTTCTGAATTTATTTCTCTTAACAGCGTTTTTAAAAATACCCTTAGGGGTCACAAAAGCAAAACTCGGTCCACCGCTGTTTTTAAAAGAAAAAGAAAAAAGGCTAGTTGAAAAAGTTTTTCCCTCTTTTAATAATAGTTGGAAATCTTTTTTTGTCAGCCTCTTTTTTTTTGAAAGCATATTTATTTTTTTATTGACACATTGACTCTACCTTTTCGGCGACGAGCAGTATTTACCCTTCTACCATTTTGTGTTTTGTTGCGAACAAGAAAGCCGTGAGTCTTGGCTCTTTTTCTTCTATTTGGTTGATATGTTTGAGACATAAGGGCAATATATACTATTTAAGCTAATATTGCAATCTCTATCATAAAACATATCCACACGATATCAACATATTAATTAAGGTATTTTATTGTTGGAGAATTAAAAAACAATGTATAATACGCACTATGAATAACACAAGAGAGCTTTGGAACCGATGTTTAGGAGAAATTGAACTAAGTATTTCAAAGGCTAATTTTACTACTTGGTTTAAAAATACTTCAATCATTAAAGAAGATGCTGGGGTAATATATGTCGGTGTCCCAAATGAATTCGTTAAAGATTGGCTGTATAACAAATTTCATAAACTTATCCTCAAAACCCTGATTAGTAATGAGGAAAACATCAGAAATGTTGAATATATAATACACAAACAGGAACAAAAATATGAACAAGCTATTAAAAACAGTGACATTGTTAATATAAAATCTCCAATAAGCAATAACAAAGAACTTCCGTTGAATGATTTATATATTAATAAAGAAGACAACTTAAATCCAAAATATAATTTTAATTCTTTTATTGTTGGTCCTTTTAATGAGTTGGCTTACGCTGTAGCACAAGCCATAATTGCAAACCCTGGACAAAACTACAACCCATTTTTTGTTTATGGTGGAACTGGTTTGGGTAAAACCCATATGATTGAAGCAATAGGGAACACAATAAAAATCAAACATCCAGGTAAAAAAGTTTATTATGTTAGTTTGGAAAAATTTGCAATTGATTATATTAATTCAATTCAAAACAAAAACCCAAACTCCTTTAAAGAAAAGTATCGTAAATATGATGTTATTATTATGGATGATATTCAATTTATTTCCGGTAAAGACAAAACCCAAGAAGAATTATTCCATCTTTTTAATACCTTATATGAAAACAATAAACAAATAATCTTCTCTTCTGATAAGCACCCAAACTTTATCCAGGGATTAGAAGAAAGACTCCAGTCGCGCTTTGCTTCTGGAATGACTGTTCAGATAGTTGAACCAGATTATGAATCTCGTGTCGCAATTATAAAAGCAAAATTCGAATCGAGTAGTTGTATTATGGAACCAGAAGCTATTTCCTATTTAGCTGAAGCTTTAAATGGAAATATCCGTGAGCTAGAAGGAAGTTTAAATACCATCATCTGTCAATCACAACTAAAAAATAAGTCTTTAACCCTACTAGAAATCAAAACCCTTATTAAAAACAATATCCGACCCAAAAAGACTGTGGCGATTAAAGACATTGTCCAAATTGTCGCTGATCAATATGGAATTCCCGAGGAGGTCATCTATGAGAAAACAAGAAGAAAAGAAATTGTCCGAGCTCGTCAGGTTGCAATGTATTTATTACGAGAAGATTTTAATGTTTCCTATCCACTTATAGGTAAAAAGTTGGGGGACAGAGATCATACAACTGTTATTCACTCACACCTAAAAATAAAAAGTGATTTAAAAACTGACCCATCATTATTACAAGAGATTGAAAAAATAAGAATTATGTTTAAGTAGTGGTAATAAGTCTGTTGAAAACTTGGGTTTATAAAAAAATAATTTGTGGAAAAAAAATCATTTATAAAAAAATAAAAAGTAATTAACAAATTAAATTAAAAACAAAAAAAATAAAACAAAAAATATCTTTATATTAAAAGACAAAAAAGAAATCCACATATTAACACCCATAATAATAGTAGTAAGTATTAATAAGATAATTTATAACATATTATGAAAATAGAATGCTCCATAGATAAAATAAAAAATGCCCTAATCTCTGTTGAAAGAATAACCGGAAAAAACTTAACCCTCCCGGTTCTTGGATCAGTACTTTGGGTCGCAACCAACAAAACACTAAAACTTCGAGCCACGAACCTAAATATTGGAATAGAAGTTGAAATCCCAGCCCGGGTTGAAAAAGAGGGTGTTGTTGCGGTTCGAGGAGATGTTCTTTCTTCTTTATTTTCTATTTTACAGGGTGATTTAATTGTTAAATTTGAATTAATAAATGGTAATTTACTTGTTAAAACAAAAACTAGTACAATTTTACTAAAAAGTATTTCACATGAAGATTTTCCCACAATTCCAATTGTTGAAGGGGAGAAACTTTTGGTTCCGAGTAAAAAGTTTATTGAAGGAATAAAATCTGTTTATTATAGTGCCTCTGTTTCCGAAGTAAAACCAGAAATTGGAAGCGTCTATATTTATCCAGAGGAGGACATGCTGGTCTTTGTTTCCACAGACTCGTTTCGTTTGGCAGAGAAAAAAATAAAAATAAAACAAAAATTATCTTTTGGTGGAATATTAATTCCATTTAAAAATGTTGTCGAAATTATTAAGGTTTTTGATGGAATGAATGATGACATAACTATAACTCTTCAGAAAAATCAAATTTCTTTTAAAACAGAAAATATATATTTAACCTCACGCGTTGTTGATGGAAGCTTTCCTGATTATAAACAAATCATTCCCAAAAACCCCACCACCAAATCAGTTGTTTTAAAACAAGATTTTATTTCCTCACTTAAAATTTCTAATATTTTTTCCGATAAATTCAATCAAATTGTTTTAACCATTAGACCAGAAGAAAAAATTTTTGAAGTTGAATCTAAAAATACTGATATTGGAGAAAACACCACCCTTCTGGCTGGAGCTCTATCTGGAGAAGATGTATCGGCCAATTTTAATTATAAATATGTCCTAGATTGTTTTCAATCAATTGCTGGAGATAGTTTAAGTATTGAATTGAGTGGTAATAGTAAACCAATGATTATTAGAGGTGTCGGCGACCCATCATTTATGTATTTGGTCATGCCGATGAATCGATAAAATACTATGGACTACAACCACATAACAAGTTTTTTAGATAAGTTTAAAAAACTACTTTTTCAAAAAGAGGAAATTAAAAAAATTGTAACCCAAACAATAAGAGAAGAAATTAATCATCAAGTAGATGATAATTTAATAAAAATAAAAGATGGTTACATTTTTATACAAGTATCCCCGGTTCTTCGTAGTGAAATTATGATTCATAAACAAAGAATTTTAATAAAACTAAAATCACTCGTGCCTGACATCAACTTTTTAGATATTAAATAGTTGATAATATTTTCAATAAATAAGATTACATATTTACCCCAAAAGATAGAGTCTTTTCTCCAACATTCCCCATATTATCGACACCAACAATTCGGAGGGTATTGATGCTTGAGATGTTTGCTATATTGTTCGGAGTAAATGATGTTATAAATGGATATGTTTTTAGTGAGGTTAGATAAGTATTATTAACAAAAACATCAATTTTTTTCATCGGATATTTACTAATTGCATTAATTGAAACAACCACGTTTTCGTCTTTTAAATATGTTTTATTTTCAATTCCTAAAATATTAAGAATTGGTCTGGATTCGAGGGTGTGGACAGTATCATAAGTTGTTGGCCGGTTTGATTCTGTCACTATTTTATATTTATATTTATTTGCTTGCCACCAATTTTGCACCCCATATTCCCAGTTTTGATATTGAGAATCATTTTGTTGTCCAGATGTTTTTGTAAGTGGATTCTTTTTATCCATCCAATATAAAATTGAATGAACATTAGTAATTGATATTTCTTTTCTTGTTTCTATTGGAGTATATTCTGTAGCTAAATTACCAGAAACAGAATCTATAATAAAAGTATCTCCCCCTTGCCAAAAACCACGAAGAATAGGAGGAATTGATTGATCAATCTCATTTGGTTTTTTAAAGAATTCTTCCGGTGTAGTTTTTAAGGCTTCAGTCATCACAGCATTCCAGATTGGTCCAGCTAAGGCCGCCCCTCCTTTTTTCATTGGTTTATTGTCGTTATTACCCACCCAGACACCAACAGCGACCGAAGGGGTATATCCAATGGTCCAGGCGTCTTTATTGTCGTTTGTCGTACCAGTTTTTACTGCAACCTCTCTTCCGGGTATTTTTAAAACAGAGTTTGCTCCAAAAGTAGGAGCTCTGGCTACGTCATCTGAGAGAATATTTGAAAGAGTGTATGTTGTATTTGGTTTAATTATTTCTTGTGGTTTACTCTCATATTCCTCTAAGATAGTTCCACTACTATCGGACACAGAAAGAATTCCCACTGCTTTATTTCTAATTCCTTCATTAGCAAAAACACTATAAACTGAAGTCATATCAAGAAGAGTAGTTTCACCACCTCCAATAACAAGAGATAGTCCATATATGTTTGGGTCATTTTTTAGGGTGGTAATGCCTAGATCATGAGCTATCTTGATTGAGTCAGACACACCAACAAGATATAAAAGCTTAACAGCGATAAGGTTGATAGATTGAGCCAGCCCATCACGAAGAGTCATTGGTCCACGGAATCCACCATCATAATTTTCTGGAGTATAACAATTTATTGAAGTTTCTAATCCATTAGGATTACAAGAAGAATTAAATTCTGTTCTGACATCAAATAAAGTTGTTTTTTCGGTGTAGCCTTTTTCAAAAGCCAAAGCATAGACAATTGGTTTAAAAGAAGACCCCGGCTGTCTAGCGGCGGTTGCAACATTGAAATTACCATCAATATTTTTATCAAAATAATCACGAGAACCAACCATCGCCAGGATTTGTCCGGTTTTTGGATCAATCACTACAATTGCTGTATTGTTTCCATTCCAATTCTTTTCATTTTCTTTGGCTTTAGCTATAGCCACTTCTTCTGCTTTTTTTTGTAAATTATAATCAAGGGTTGTTATTATTTTTAAACCTCCAACATTCAGTGTATTTGACCCATATCTTTTCTCTAAATAATCTTTAATAAAAAATACAAAGTGTGGAGCTGCAATGTGTGTGGGTTGTTCTGGTAAAAAGGTTACAACTTCGGCTTTGGCTTTATTGTAATCTTCATCAGAAATAAATTTCAAATCAAACATTCTTTTTAATACAAGATTTTTGCGATCATCAAGTTTGTTTTTATTTTTACCATATGGTGAATAATAAGAAGGACCATTAGGTAGTGCCGCCAGATAGGCTGCCTCGGCCAAAGTTAAGTCCCTGGGCTGTTTACCAAAGAATAATTTAGTCGCTTCTTCAATACCATAAACATTTCCTCCATAAGGGGCTTCGTTTAGGTACAGAGCTAAAATATCATCTTTACTCAAAACTCTTTCTATTTTGACAGACAGAATCCATTCTTTTATCTTACGAGAAATTGTCACTTCTGGAGTTAAAAGAGTGTTTTTAATTAATTGTTGGGTTATTGTTGATCCTCCTTGAATTTTTCGGCCTGTTAATTTAGCCCAAACGGTAGCTCGAAAAATAGACGAGAGACGAATTCCATGGTGTTGATAAAACAGAGAATCTTCAATCGCGACAGTAGCATTTAAAATATTAGTCCCCATATCTTCATAGGGGATTATCGTTCTTTTTATCCCTTGATTTACATCATAAAGTAGAATTGTGCCGGTTCGGTCATATATTTTAGTTGAACTTTGGATTTTTCGCTCAGTAAATGTCTTAAAATCTGGGAGTTTTAGGGTACTTACCCAAATTGTTAAAAAACCAGCAATTAATAATCCAATTCCGACAATAATAAAGGCCCAATTTTTAAAAGAATGTTTTTTGGTTCTATTTTTATGCATTTATCTATCATAACACCCTAAAGTAAATTTTCCCACAAGAAAATTACTATGGGGCGGGTACTATATTCTATAAATACTACAAATATGTTAAAGTATAAATATGAAGATAATCACTGATGAGAAAAAAATCGACGAGATATTAACCCGCGGGGTTGAAGATATCTTTATAAAAGAAGACTTAAAACAAAAACTTCGTTCAGGTAAACAACTAAGAATTAAGTTAGGGTTTGATCCAACCGGGTCAAAAATTCATATTGGTAGAGCAATTATTTTACGAAAATTGAGGGCTTTTCAAGAATTAGGCCACCAGATTATTTTTATTGTTGGAGATTTCACCGCTCAGGTAGGGGATCCCTCTGATAAGCTAGAAAAAAGACCAATGTTGCAAAAAGAGACAATTAAGCAAAATCTAAAAACTTATAAAAAACAAGTTGGTAAAATTATTGATTTATCTAAAGCAAAATTTTATTACAACAGCACCTGGCTTAAAAAATTAGGCTTTCAAGAAATTTCAGAGTTAGCTGAAAGTTTTTCCATTCAACAAATGTCTGCCCGAAGAAATTTCAAAGATAGATTTGAAAAAGGGGAGGAGGTTTCTCTTCGAGAGTTTATGTATCCTCTGATGCAAGGTTATGATTCAGTAAAAGTTAAAGCCGATGTTGAAATTGGTGGTTTTGATCAACTTTTTAATTTGAAAGCTGGCCGAATTATTCAAAAACATTATGGATTACCAGAACAAAATATTTTAACTTGTCAGATGCTTGAAGGGACCGACGGACGAAAAATGTCCACCTCCTGGGGAAACATCATTACTATTGTCGATGAACCAAACGATATGTTTGGAAAAATAATGTCCTTAAAAGATGAACTCATCACTAAATATTTTTTATTAACAACCAACATGGATATTGGCGAGATAGAAAAAATGAAAAACTCTTTGAAAAACAACGAAAACCCAATGGTTTTTAAGAAAATGCTCGGAAAAGAAATTGTCACCCTATATCATGGAAAAGAAAAAGCAGAAAAAGCGCAAGTAAATTGGGAAAATGTTTTTTCTAAAAAAGAAATACCTGAAGACGTTTTAGAAGTGGAGAAGGGAGATAAATTTGTAAATGTTTTTTTAAACAATAAAATTATTTCTTCTAAAACAGAGTTTCGCCGACTGGTTGATGAAGGGGCGATAACAAATTTAGAAACAGAGGAAAAAATAAAAGATTATGATTCTAATGCCACATCTGGAACTTATCGCATTGGTAAAAAAAGATTTATAAGAATTAAATAATATAAAAACCCCTGGGGTCTTGCCTCAGGGGTTTTTATATTTAGTATTCAGCAGATCCATCTAGCCCAGCAAATTCATCATCAAGTAAATCATCATCTGCTAGGACATCGTCGTCTATTGGCTCACCTAAATCGTCGTCAAGATCTGTGTCTTCTTCTAGATCTCCAATTTTTATTTCCTCATCATCATTGTAACTCATATTAAATAATCTGAATTATTATAATGCATTATTTGTATCAAAATCTTATTTCCTTTGCAAGACCTTCCTGGCTGTGGAAAACTTCTCACAAGCCAGACAAGTAAGGCCCACAGCAATAGCGTCTAATTCATCATCAGAATTTATTTTAACCTTGATATCTATGAGTTTGGGCACCATCGACATTACCATTTCCTTACTGGCTTTACCATACCCAGTTACCGCTACTTTTATCTGGGGAGGAGTATATTCATAAATTTCCAAGTTATTTTTAGAAGCAATATAGATAATAGTTCCACGGGCTTCAGAAACCCCCATAACTGTTTTTTGGTTGGTTGTGAAATACAATTTTTCAATTGCTAAAATTACCGGCCTATATTTTTTTATAATTTTTTCTACTTCCGCCCCGATATTTTTTAATCGTTCAGGAAAAGGTATTTTGGCTGATGTCTTGAAACATTCTGAATAAATTAAAATGTCTTTCTGAAGATAAGTTTTTTCAATTATCGCAATTCCAACTCTTTCAAACCCAGGATCAATTGATAATATTTTCATAATCTTATTTATTTTTTATTTTTTTATAAATTATTTTAAACAAAAATGGAAAATATTTTTGAATAAAAACAACCAATTTTCCATAACTCGTTATGACAACCTCAAATTTTTTATTTTTTATCGCTGACAAGATTAATCGAGCTGCTTTTTCGGGTTTCATTTTTGACAGTCCTAATTTTTTTATAAGATCGTTGGTGTGATTAAAATTAGTATCCATCGGACCGGGCATAATGTGAGTAACAGAGATGTTATATTTAGAAAGTTCTAACCATAGTGGTCTGGCAAGTCCGCGTATAGCAAATTTACTCATTACATAAGCTGATGACCCAGGGGCAAACGAAACATATCCTCCAACGCTACCAATAATACAAATTGAACCTTTTGTTTTTTTAATTTCAGGAAGCCCAGCATAAATTGTTCGCAAAACCCCAAAGACATTTGTTTCGAATTGTTTTTTATAATCTTCTAATTTTAAATTTTCAAAATCTCCCGGTACTCCGAATCCTGCATTAGCTACAATAATATCTATTTTCCCGAAATTTTTAACCCCCTCTAAAACAGCATTCTCTAAGTCTCCATCTTTTGTGACATCTCCCGAAATAGCCAGACACTTATTGAAATTTTTTGTTAGTTCATTCGCTATTTGAGAACTTAATTCGAATTCTTTATCAAATAAAATAACATTTGCTCCATTTCGAGCAAATTCATAAGCTAGTGCTTTTCCAAGACCTGAAGATGTTCCAGTAATCAAAATAACCTCATCTTTGAATAATTTAGACTTCATTATAAAAGATTATTTTGTAAATTATCTGGTAAATCAAAACCTAGATGCTCATATCCTTTTTTTGTTACAACCCTTCCACGAGTTGTTCGGTCTAGTAGTCCCAGTTGAATTAAGTATGGTTCAATGACTTCCTCAATTGTTGCTTCTTCTTCACTAGTAGCGGCAGCGATCGTTTTTAGGCCAACTGGTCCGCCATTAAATTTTGAAATAATAATTTCTAAAATTCGTCGATCAGAAGCCGATAGTCCCAGTTCATCAATTTCAAGAAGGGCCAAGGCTTTTTTGACGGTTTCTTTCGAGAGTGGGGCTTTATGAACTTGAGCATAATCGCGACAACGTTTGAGGAAATAATTTGCGGTCCGAGGTGTGAAGCGAGCTCGCTTTGAGATTTCGTCCAAGGCTTCATCACTTAACTCTACCCCAAGAATCTTTGCCGAGCGAGAAATTATTTTTTTAATTTCATCATGAGTATAAAATTCGAGACGAAAGACTCCACCCGAGAATCTTGATCGAAGAGGGGATGAAAGTAGGGCGATGCGTGTAGTTGCTGCTATTAGAGTAAAAGGTGGAAGTTCAAGTTGAATTGTGCGAGCAGATGGACCCTTACCGATAATAATATCAAGCACTCCAGATTCCATTGCCGGATAGAGAATCTCCTCAACCATTTTATTTAGTCGGTGAATTTCATCAATGAAGACAATATCTCCGGGAGAAAGGTTCGTTAGGATTGAAGCCAGATCTCCAACTTTCTCAATCGCCGGGCCTGAAGTTATTTTTATTTGTCTGCGAGTCTCTTTAGCAATCAAATGTGCCAAGGTTGTTTTACCAAGACCAGGTGGCCCATAAAAAAGTATGTGTTCGGCTGGGTGAGAACGCTCTTCGGCGGCCGTTAATAGTATTTTTAGGTTAGCTTTTATGTTTTCTTGGCCAATGTATTCTGCCCAGGTGTCAGGACGTAATGTTTGATCCAAAAAGACCTCGTCTTTATTTGTTTTATTTATGCTTGACATTTTATTTTATATATGATATACTCCCCCTAGTAATAAAGGTTCATCTGATATATAATATTGTTATTATAGCATTTTAATTAAGAGGATATAAATCTCTAAGCAATCGGCCACGTGCTCTATGTATGTGCGTAGGACGGCTTGGTTATTTTTTAATTTTCTGGGCCCATCCTGTAATCATATATTACTTTGTAAGTGTATGCTTAGAAAGGATTGTTTAGAGATTTATGTTTTCTTAATACAAAAACCCCAAGACCTTAGGTCTTGGGGTTTTTGTTTTGATTTGCAATTTATTCTTCTAACAGATCAACAGCACTACCGACTTCTTCGAGCGAGGTGATACCTTTTAAGACTTTGACGATACCATCTTCTTTCATATTCAATGTTCCCTGATTGGCTGCAATTTTTTTGATTTCGCGTTCGCTAGGATTTTGAGGGATGATTGCTTCAATTTCTGCATCATTATAAATCGCTTCAAATATTCCCATTTGCCCATGGTAACCTGTTTTATTACATTTATCACAACCAACTGCTTCGTATAATTTGATTGGAGCATTTACATCAATTCCGTAAGTAGAAAAGTTTTTATTATTTTTCTGACCCTCAGCTAATATATTTTTTATTATATTTATTTCTTTCTCGATATTAGTTTTTTCTTTTTTACAATCATTACACAATTTCCTGATCAGACGTTGAGCAATAGAAAGAGAAAGAGCTGAAACTAAAGTTTTTGGATTTACTTCAAGGTCGATCAAACGTGGAATAACTCCGGCCGCATTATTGGTGTGTAAAGTAGAGAAGACCAAATGCCCAGTCAGAGCTGACTCGACGGCTGTTTTGGCTGTCTCGGCATCACGTATTTCTCCAACCATGATTACATCTGGGTCTTGGCGGAGAGCGGACCGCAATCCTTCCAAGAATGTATAACCCTTTTCATCATCAGTTTGTGTTTGAGATATTCCAGGTAAATGATATTCGATTGGGTCTTCAATTGTAATAATTTTTATTTCCTCTGAGTAGATTCTTTGTAGGAAAGAGTAAAGAGTTGTCGTCTTACCACTTCCAGTTGGTCCTGTTAGGAGAATAAGTCCGTTTGGTTTTTTAATTTCATTCATAAAAATCTCAAACAATTTTGGCTCAATACCCATGTCTTCTAGTTTAACCCGGATTGATTTAGGGTTTAAGATTCTCATGACGATTGATTCGCCGTAAGCTCCGGGCATAATAGAGACACGAAGGCTGATTTCATTTTGGTCTAAGAAAATACTAAAGCGACCATCTTGAGCAATCGCTGAAGTGGTAATTTTTAAGCCAGAAATTAATTTAATTCTAGAATTTATAAATTTGTGAACAAAAGGGGGAAGTTCCATTACTTCATGTAAGACTCCATCAAGACGCAATCTTAAGCGGACAGTTTTTTCTTCTGGCTCAAAGTGAACATCAGAAGCATTTATAGCGATGGCTCCAGCCAGAACAATTTCAAGAATGTGAGAAGTAGTGTGAGTGTTATCTTTTTCTGCACCGGCGATAGCATTCTTGATGTCATCCATGTTTTTAATATCTACCATTATATTTTTCAAAGATTCACCAGAAATAGTAACAACCCCGAGCTTTGATTCAGAAGCATAAGATATTTCTTTATATCTCTCCCAAGCTTTTTGTAAACTCGCTAGAGAGGCCATATAAAAATGTGGCGTATATCCATGATCAGTAAAGAAAGTATTTAAACTTTCTAGTTTGTCTGGTTGGGGAGAGCGCACAGCTACGTGAATATTTCGGCCGACTAATTTAAAGGGAGCAATTTCCAAAGAGATTGCATCTTTTTCGGGGATAGAACGGAGGGCATTATTATCAATTATGACCCCAGCCAGGTTGACCGAGGGTATTCCATATTTAGATTCTGCTAAGGCTTGCACCAATTCTTCCTCTTCCTGTCTTCTTAGGTCAGCTAGATTTTTTTTCTGCTTATCATCATCAAATGTAATAGTCATATTGCCTTATTATATCGTATTAAGAGGGCAAAGTAGATACTTGACATTTATTGCCCAACGTGATACCATGCAGTTAAATGTCCGATTTCTAGTATTGTTATATTTTTCCCTCATTATTGAGAGATTTTTAGGGGACGAATATAACAATACTAAAAATCTATGAAATGAAAACAAAAATGATTATTTGGTCTGTGATCTTATTATTAGGATTGCAGGCGTTTCGTCCGCCTGAAACTGAAAGTTCCCAAAAGACTGAAAGTTATCAGAGGTGGGTGTATTTTTACAAAAATGATACAACCACCGAGTACCTGAGTTCATATGTTATGAGCTTACAAGAATTAGCCGATATTGTTAATTCACTCGAAAGTTTTGATGGATCAACTAAGTATCAGTTAAATTCCGGAATCTACTTCGTGATTCCTAATCCCAAGTTATACTATACTTATCTTCGCTTATGCATTATTAAAGCTGATCCCTCTGTCTCAACGACAGATGATATGGTCAATGCTATTTTGGGGGGAGAGAAAGTACGATGGGGGAATGATATTCCATATAAGGTTAAGAACTATTGGTTCTCGACTTCAAAGAATGAGGTAACTTTCTATGGGAATTTTTCAGGAGCAGAGAAGGGTATTTGGATACTCCTAATCAATGGATTTCCCACCGTCAAATTAGATTGCGGGAACCCACTTGAAGTATATGGAGATGGTTATGTCCCAACCTATACTGACGCCGTTAAATTCCCAGACTCGGTAATTACCACCACTGTCAATGGGGAAACAACAACTAAGACCATATTTGTAGTAATATGTCTTGAAAAAGGTGAATGTATTCCACCCCAGCAAGTGGTTTACTGCGAAAGGCTGTGCTATAACTGCCCTCCGACGTATTCATATGATTGGTGTTTCAATCCGATTCCTTTTTTGCTGCCGTTTTTTATTCCAATGGGTGGATACGGCAATAATACCCGCTTTTGTAATAGCGGTGGGAATGTTATTGATAATAGTAATTATACTTACATTGACAATAGTTATACTGACAATAGTTATTATAATTATGAAGATAATGATGTAGTCATCAATAATCCTCCAGTAAAACCCCCTGATCCTCCTGATGATGGATCAGGGATTGATCCACAGGATGGTGCAGGAATTGATCCACAAGGAGATGAAGGAAAAAAGGCAGGAGTAGGAGGCCAAAGTAAAAGCTTGAATGAAAATCAAGCAACAGCCAAGACAACAACTCAACCGAAACAACCCACAAATGAAGTTACCACAAAAAAGATGGCTCCACAAACAACTACAGGAGGAGACCTTGCTAGGGTGGACCAAACAGCAAAAACTAAAACTGTCGTTCCCTCGACGAAATCAAATTCAAACGGAGGAAGCCTTGCAAGAGTGGAAGAGACAGTAAAGACCAAAACTGTTGTCCCCTCAGCAAAGTCAAATTCGAATGGAGGAAGTTCTACTAAAGTACCGGAAACGAAAACAAACGGATCTGCTACACGCCAGGAAATAGTACCCTCACAAAAACAAGTTAAGCCTGGCAGTGAGCTTACTAGGGTAGAATCAGCAACAGGTGGATCTGCTCGTAAAGGTGAAACTACGGTATCACCTACTACACGGCAAGTTCCTGTGACGAAACCAATCGTAAAAAATCCATCTTCCAAGGTGGCCGAATCGGTTGCAAGCGCAAGGCCGACGAGTGAAGGAGGTAGTGCAACACGTAAAGTTTATACACAACCATCACCAAATCCATCGACCCAGGCAAGTCAGCGGAGTAGTAATCAAAATTATTCTCAGCCGTCTAATAGTAGGGAGAGTTATTCTTCCCCAAACAGGAAGCCCTCTCAGAGTTACACTGGTGGTAGCGCAAATCATTCGGGTAGTACAAGTTATTCTGCCCCCAGTAAGAAGCCCTCTCAGAGTTACACTGGCGGAAAACAGACAAATCCATCAACCAGTCCAAGCAGGAGTTACTCTAAGCCCCCAAGCCGAAGTTATACTTCAGGATCATCTGGTGGTGGAAAATCTCGCTATAATAGCGGAACCCCTAATGGTGGGTACTCTGGAGGTGGAGCACAGCGCTCAGGCGGAGCTCCGTCTATGAGTGGAAGAAGTTCTGGTGGATCAAGACCCCATTAAAGCTAAAAATTGTTCTTTATAAACTCAAGGAGGGATGAAAAACTATCATAAAGATAGCCATCCCTTACTTTCTTAAGTCTTTAACATAAAAATGTTGAAGGTTTAAGATTGTAAATTTAATATTTTTTAAGTCGAGTGCAATTATAATTTATCCGCCTTTGCAATTAGCTATGGCGAGACAAAGAATGAAAAATAATATGAAAAAATTAATAGTTGGTTTATTTGCTTTTGTTCTACTTTTAGTAGGTCAGAGTGTTTTTGCGGCACCATTGTCGTATGTCACTTGGAATACGAGCCCTGATGATTGTCCAGATATAAATATAAAAAACGGTAATGTTGGTGGTGGCAATCCATGTTGGACGGGAGTAAATATAACTGCTGTTCCTGGGAATAATATTGATGTTAAGGTTTACTACCACAACACTGGAGACATGACAGCTACAAATACTCGCATTAAAGTTATTCCTTCTCCGAGCGTTGGTCAATCAGACACAGTCCACTCTTTCATTGGGAAAATACTTTCTAATCAAGCAAACCACACATCAAATGGTGATGTGACGGTTACAATATCTTCATCACAGTCATTATCTTTTGTTTCAACAACTTGGTGGACAAAACCCGACCCAGATGAAAATTATCTTGAAGCAACTCCATTACTTTCTGGTCAAGATGGTTCTGAAGTTCTCGAATCAAATGGTTTATATATTGGTGATATCGCCCCAGGTTGGGGAACTCAAGGAGCCGTCACTGTTCGCTTTCATGTGAACAATGTTGCACCACCAACTTGCGAGATAAATAATTTTGAAGCCAATCCTGATACTGTACCTCCCGGACAGCTTTCAGAGCTTTCTTGGAATACAACCAACTGTGCTTACTCGAAAATTTTTGTTAATGGAAATCAAATCGGAGGCACTCACTACGGCTCATCCGGTAGTTATAATGTTTGGCCAAATGATACAACCGAGTACACTCTCAAGGCCTATAAATCAAATGGTACAGTTGGAGATACACAAACAACGACTGTCACTGTAAATGCTCCACCCGAGAATTGTTCAATTGATTATTTCAAAGCCAATCCAACTCATATAGTTCTTGGTGGATCTTCAACGTTGTCATGGGATACAACTAATTGTGAGACAACCAAACTTTCTGTGGGAACTGGACTCAAATCTCTCGGTGTTTATGGTTCATCTGGATCAAAAACAGTTTCCCCAATAATGACAACTACTTATACTCTCAAAGCTTATAGTGCCAACGGGACTCTCGGTGAGACTAAAACTGCAAAGGTTACAATCACTACAACTACACCTGAATGTTCAATCATAGATTTCGATGCAACCCCGAATCATATTGATGAAGGAGATTCTTCTACGCTCGACTGGACTGTCAGTAATTGTGCCTACACAAAATTATTTAAAAATAATTCCCCAATTGGCGGTCCTTATTATGGAACAACTGGTTCTAAGAGTGTCTCACCAGAGGATACGACAACCTACACACTAAAAGCATATAAACAAAACGGAACTGTTGGAGCTATGGCAACGGCGATTGTTAATGTGAATACTACAATTACCCCAACTTGTTCTATTACTGACTTTACAGCTAGCCCGACAACAATTGATCCGGGTGAGTCTTCTATCCTTGAGTGGGATACAACGGGTTGTCAGACAACCAAACTTTTCATCGGTTATACCCAGATTGGACAATATGGTGCATCTGGTTCGAAAACAGTTTCACCAGAACATCAAACTACGTACACACTCAAAGCTTATATCGGGCAAGTTGAAAAAGCGTCAAGTTCTGTGACGGTTAGTATCAGTACACAAGATTGTCAAATAGCATTTTTCTACGCTGTTCCAACAACTATCACAAATGGAGAATCTTCGGTTTTAAATTGGAATACAAGTGATTGTTACAACACCAAACTTTTCATCGGCTATACCCAGATTGGAACTTTTGAACCATCTGACGCTTTGACTGTTTGGCCCGATCACTTAACTACATATACACTCAAAGCCTACAATTTAAATGGAACTGTGGGAGACACAGCCCAAGCAACTATTGAAGTAGAAGCTCTACCAGCTTGTTCTATAAGTAATTTTACAGCTAGTCCGACATCAATTGACGAAGGGGATTCCTCAATGCTTACGTGGAATACCAGTGGTTGTGAAAGTGTAGTCATATCAAATCTTGATTACGGTGTTCCTGTTTCAGGGTCACAAACTGTTTGGCCAGAAGACACGACAACGTATGTATTAACAGCGACCGGACAAGGTGGTGATGTCCACACTAGATCGGTAACTGTCTATGTTGATACCAATAATTCTAATTGTTCCATCTCGTCTTTCTACGCAGTTCCTTCATCTATCGAAGAAGGAGAATCTTCAAAATTATATTGGACGACAAATGGTTGTACAAATGTAAACATTGAAGGAATTGGCCAAGTTTCAACAAATGGTTCCCGAACTGTTTGGCCAACATATACTCGAACATATATTCTAAACGCTGAAGATAACAATGGTAATGGAGTTAGTGGCCAAACAACTATTTATGTAGATGAAGAAAATAATAATAATTGTGAGATTAATAATTTTGACGCAAGTGATACAAGTATAGAAGATGGTGATGAGGTAACTCTCGAATGGAACACCAGTAATTGTGACTATGTAAAAATTACAGATCTTGGAAATGTTCCAGACGATGGAGAAGAAGATGTTTCTCCAGATGAAGATACTACTTATGTCTTAACCGCCTATGATTTTGACGGATCACATCAGACCGAATCGATTAGAATTTATGTTGATGAAGATGGTAATAATAATGGAGATGAATGTACGGTTGATAGTTTCACTGCATCCGATACATATATAGATCGTGGGGATGAAGTAACTCTCAGATGGAGAACAACAGATTGTGATGATGTTAGTATTACTAATGTCGGAGATGTTTCTGATGATGGAAGTGAAGATGTTTCTCCTTATCAAACCACAACTTATATTCTACGAGCTTATGGAGATGGAAGTGATTCTAAATCTATTCGGATTAATGTAAATAATTACAATGATGATCAAAACTATAATACAAATGTAGTAACAACTGTTGCGACAAATATTTCTCAGACGGGAGCTCAATTAAATGGACTTATTACCGGTTCAAATTTTAGTGGGGGAAGTACATACTTCGAATATTGGACAAGTGTCAATATGGGAATGCGAACAATTTCTAGAGCAACAAACGGGAATAATACTTTTAGTGAGTATGTTACCAATCTAAACTCTGGAACTGTTTATTATTTCCGTGCAGTTTCTGAAGGATCATACGGAATTTCTTATGGATCCATCGAAATATTCCAAACTCTTAGATACCAAAATAATAATACTCAAATCATAAGACAGGTAATTCAAGGACCAACAATTGCTGGCTCCGAATCTCCAATAATGCTTCAGATTGAGAATCGTTATCAGACGATTAGTGTTGGAGATACGGTTGAATACACTGTTTTCTATAAAAATATTAGTAGCTCTCGATTAACTAATCCGATGGTTCAAGTCTTTTTCCCAGAAGGAATTGAATTCGTAAGTTCTTCTCGTGGAACATATTCTAATGGAGATAAAACTCTGTCAGTACCGATTGAAGATTTGAGGCCCGATGATGAAGGAACCATCTATATAGAAGCAGTTGTCGAATCCTTAGATCGTAATATGGCTCAGATTGTCACAACCGCTGTGTTGATCTACACCAATCCAAATGGGGCACAAGAAAATGCTATGGCCTATGTTCTAAATAGTCCAAGGGGTAATGTTCTAGGTGCTTCTGCTTTCTTTGGAAAAATATTTGGAATGGGCTTGATTGGTTGGTTGTTACTCATAATTATAATCTTGTTACTAGTTCTTATTGCAAGATCTTATTATGGGCGTCGCAACTTACTTGTCTCACCATTTCATGCTGAGAAAAATCATCTATAATCTAAATTAATCTTACACATACCCCGACAAGTCGGGGTATGTTAGTATATAAGGGATGAAAAAAACAAAATTTAAGAAAAACGAAATATCAAAAATCTCCAAAAAGTTAACCAGTAAAATTTTGAAAATGAAAAATAAAAAGGCTCGGGTTGTCGCTTTCTCTGGAGACCTTGGTGCTGGGAAAACAACTCTTACTCAAGAACTTGCCAGGGAATTTGGGATTAAAGACACAGTTATTTCTCCGACTTTTGTGATTATGAAAGCATATGATATTCATCCGAGCTCTCTATACTACGAGCACTTTAAAAGATTGGTGCACATAGATGCTTATCGTCTCGATTCGCATTTAGAGTTATTCAAAATCGGTTGGACTGAAATTCAAAATGATAAAGATAATCTAATTATCATCGAGTGGCCGGAGAAAGTGAAGAAATGTCTAGAAAATGATGCCCTGTGGGTCAAACTAGACCATATAGACGATGAAACTAGGGGGCTGAAATATTAAAATAACCTTGCAAAACAAGGTTATTTTTCTAAAATAGGGCTAAAACACTTGACTTTTACCTCCTAATATGCTATACTATAAGAGTAAATGGTTCTTTGAAAATTTCATGGGTTTGATTGTTTAGATTTATTTTATTAACTTTTCTTTATACCTTGAAGGGTTTAGGGAAAAGTTAATAATCTAAATTAAGAAACATTTAAAAATCAACAATCATGAAAAAAATTATGTTCATCATTGCCGTAGTTCTTCTGATTTCTTCAACAGCTTATACACAGATTAATCCTGACTTTAGAACCATCCAATATGGTTTTATGGACCGAATTCTTGACAGTTTGGCAATTAATCCGGACTTCGCTGAATTCAAAATAACAACGGAACAAAAAGCAGATTCATCTATTTATGGTGGTTACTTTTTTATCCGAGTTGAAGATCTGGATTCTGAGTTCGGGGTTCCAACAGGAGATCTAATTTGTTATGAGATTAATATTTCGTGGAATGGTAACAACGTTCGCCACTTTTCTATTTCCAGGAATAATTCCTATGTCGCTTATTATCCGGAAGAAAAAAGGTTAGAAATAAGCGAGAATAGCGTTGAAAAAGAAATCATTCCTCGTAAATACATGGCAGTCCTCCAGGATGTTAGCCAAAATAAGTTTACTAAAGTATGGTAATTATATACCTACAAACACATGGGGCCGTCACGAATAATTCGTGGCGGTCTTTTTTATTTCCATCAATTTTTTTATTACAAATAATCTTCGGCGAATTCTGATATAATTAGAAAATGGCTAAGAAAAAGGAGGGGAAACAAAAGATAGTTTTGCTTGATTCACATGCGATTATTCATCGGGCTTATCATGCTCTCCCTGAGTTCATGAATTCTCGTGGTGAGCCAACTGGGGCTATATATGGGCTTGCTACGATGCTTTTCAAGATCATTACTGACCTAAAGCCGGATTATATTGTGGCTTGTTTTGATTTACCCAAGAAGACATTTCGTCACGAAGCTTATGATAATTACAAAGCTGGCCGAGCCAAGGCTGATGAGGCACTAGTTGCTCAACTTATTCGCGCTCGCGATTTTTTTAAAGCATTATCTGTCCCAATGTATGAATGCGAAGGATTTGAAGCTGATGATTTACTCGGGACAATAACCGAACAATTAAAAAACAAAAAAGATAAAGTTGATATCATTATTGCTTCGGGGGATATGGATACACTCCAAATTGTCGAAGGGGACTGGATTCAAGTTTACACTCTTAAAAAAGGAATTAATGACACAATTTTATATAACGAGAAAAAAGTTTTTGAACGTTTTGGATTTAAGCCGAAAAATTTACCGGATTATAAAGGATTGCGGGGTGACCCATCGGATAATATTATTGGTATAAAAGGAATTGGGGAAAAAACTGCTACAACTCTTATTTCAGAGTACGGAACAATTGAAAATATTTATAAGGCGATAAAAAAGAGCGATAGTGAATTAAAGAAAATAGGTATAACCGACCGAATTCTCACCCTTCTCAAAGAAGGTGAAGAAGAAGCGCTGTTTTCGAAAACATTAGCCACGATCCGAATGGACGCGCCGATAAAATTTGAATTACCTAAAAAAATTTGGAAGGAAACAGTTGATAAAAATAATGTTGCAAGTTTTTTCAGAGAACTTGAATTCAAAAGTTTGCAAAATAGATTTTTGAATGTTTTGGGGGAAGAAGGGGCCGAAATCCGAGAAAGCTCCTCTCAGCAAGGTCCTCGGACGAGGGAGGAGAGGGGCCAGACCATTGCCGATAGGACTTTCTCGGATTTCGGCCCAACAACTACTGATAATGAAAAATTCAAAAAAGCGCAAATTGCTTATTGGCTTTTGAATTCGGAGCGGACAGACCCAGATATTGATGAAGTATCCCACTACAAAGGAAGTGAATCACTTGATGAAGCCACCAAACTTCTTGAAGCCGATATTAAAAAAGAAAATTTATCTTACGTTTATGAAAATATTGAAATCCCAATTATACCTATAATTGACAAGATGGAAAAGCAGGGGATTTTAGTTGATATTGCTTATTTAAAAAAAATCTCAAAAGAGTATCACAAAGATTTAGCAGAGATTGAGAAAAATATATGGAAGCAAGCGGGTGTAGAATTTAATATAAACTCTCCAAAGCAAATTAGTGACATTCTTTTTAATAAGTTAGGACTTTCAATGAAAGGAATAAAAAAAAGTGCTGGTGGAGCTATCTCAACCCGGGAGAGCGAGCTCGAAAAACTTCGCGACCTACATCCAATAATTAACGAAATCTTAAAACACCGCGAACTCCAGAAACTTCTTTCAACATATATTGATACTATCCCATCATCAGTCGGGGAAGATGGTCGGCTACACGCCAGTTTCATTCAAGCTGGGACGACAACAGGAAGATTTTCTTCTAATAATCCAAACTTACAAAATATTCCAATAAAAACTGAACGGGGGAAAAACATTCGGAATGCTTTCATCGCCCCCGAGGGTTATGTTTTAGCTTCATTTGACTACTCGCAAATTGAACTTCGGGTGGCAGCGCTCATGTCGCAGGATCCCTACTTTGTAAAAGTTTTTGAGGAAGGACGTGATATTCATAGTGCTGTGGCGATGAAAGTTTTCGGAGTAAAAGAAAATGAAGTAACTCATGAAATGCGTCGTCGGGCTAAAGTTATTAATTTTGGAATTTTATATGGCATGGGTGTAAATGCACTTCGTCAAAACCTTGCTCGTACAGAAATGGGCTCTCTCAAAAAATCTGAAGATATCTCACGTGCCGACGCGCAAATATTTTATGATAATTATTTTGCTCAGTTTCCAACAATTGCTGGCTATCTTGAGAGTATCAAAAATTTTGCAAAGTGTAATGGATACACTGAAACCTTATTTGGTCGCAAAAGATATTTCCCTGGTATCAAGTCGCCGATTCCTTTTATCAGAGCAATGGCCGAGCGAATGGCAACAAATGCTCCGATTCAAGGAACTGCCACAGCCGACATTATAAAAATAGGAATGAAAAAGGCTGAAGATGCTTTGCAAAAAGCTGGTCTTTCGGAAGTCGTGCGACTGGTATTGCAAGTTCACGATGAATTGGTCTATGAGGTAAAAGAAGATAAGGTTAATGAGGCGAGTCAAATTATTGAAAAAGCCATGAAAGAAGTCATTCCGGAAGAGTTTTTGAAAGGCAAAGAGAAGGTTCCTTTACTGGTATCATTCTCGTATGGCCGAACTTGGGGTGATTTAAAATAGCTTTGCCCCGTACTAAATTTTTGATTAATTTATATTAAAATTATAAAATAATAGTACAATTAAAAAATAATTATTCAGTTTTTATCAAACGTAAAATTTTAGTACTGGGGTGGCGTAAATTATTTTCAGGTGATAGGATTAATGTATATATGAATCCAGTAGAATATCAAACAAAAGAGTTTAAAGAATATCGCAAGGGCACAGTGCATTTTATCTTACTGCACTCATACCTTATTTTCTTGTTTGCTGTAATTTTGGGAGTTATTTTTGATACCTATTTAAATCGGAAAATATTTTCAAATGATGTTTATCAAGTGATTGGTTTTTTGATGTTGATAATTTCTTCAATCATTATATATTGGGCCCAAAGTTCGTCGGCTAATTATAAAAAGAAAGTTCACAAAAAAGAAGGTAGATCTCATTTTGAATTTGGTCCATATCGATATTTGCGTAGCCCAACTCATTTCGGTCTTTTTATTTTGACTATTGGCTTCGCTCTTATCATAAACTCATTATTTAGTATTATTTTTACAATCATCGCTTACATAATTACAAAACTTTTCTTTCTCAAAAAAGAAGAGAAAATGTTGGAAGAAAAATATGGTCAAGTTTATCGTGACTACAAGAAGAAAGTTAAAAATTGGATATGATATATATTCTTACGGGGAATGATACGAAAAAGAAAAATGCTTATCTAAAAAAGCTATCTAAAAAAGATCAGCTAGTTTTTATACCACGAGCAGATATAACAAAAGAAAATTTTTTTGAGTATGCGGGGAGCATTTCTTTGTTTGGGGATTCGCCAGTTGTTGTGGCTGACGACATATTAAATGATGAAGATATTAAGTTTTCTGCAAAAGAATTACTTGTTTTAAAAGATTCAAAAACAGTCTTTGTGTTTTTGGAGGAAAAATTACCAGCTTCACAAATTAAGGAATATAAAAAATACGGCATAGTTGAAGATTTTAGCACACAGGCATTAGCCAAGAAGTTAAAAATGAATACTTTCAGCATTGCTGAAGCTTTCTCCCGTCGCGATAAAATTGGAACTTGGATTTTGTATCGAGAAGCAGTGTCGTTGGGTATTGCTCCAGAAGAAATTTCTGGAATTATTTTTTGGAAAATTAAAATGATGTTGTTAAATGGAACAAAAGTTTTTTCGTCTGATGAATTGAAGAGTAGTTCTAGTAATCTCGTTGATATTTATCACAAAGCTCATAGAGGGGAATGTGATTTTATTGTCGGGCTTGAACAGTTTATTCTTTCATCGCTAAATAAATAAGAAACAAAAAAAGGCTTGGAAGTCGAACCTCAAATTTTGAGAACCGACTTCCAAGCCTTTTGAGCTTTTAGAACAAAGAACAACTCACTAATAAAAGTGTGAGTATAAAGTACCAATAATGTATATATAAATCTTTTCTTAAATTTAAATACCTATTCGTAGGTTGAACGTGGAAAAGATTATTACAAAGATATCTTGTATGTATTATATAACAGAAATAGAAGGCAAGCAAGTAAGCTGTGGATAACATTTGTCCCCATGCCAGGCCTAGCCCGTGCTGATTGGCCTAGGGAGATTATTATAACTATCTTCTCTGACAGAGGTTATATGGAGGATTTGTATAACAAGTTGTTATTTATTAAGGTGTTGCAGAGTTAGATTTCTTGATAGAAAAATTATAAATTCCTATACCAAATAATGACAACACAACACCAATAATAAATAAAATTGTTAATTTTTCTGACAGAAAAAGATAAGCTAGTAAAAAAGTTATAAATGGTTGCAAATATAAAATCATAGAATTCATTACGGGTGTTGTCTTTTTTATTAAAACTTGATTTATTAAGTAGCAAATAGCTGTACCGAAAACTGCAATAAATACTATGTATAAATAAGAAGTGGTAGAGACATTTTTTATCCAATAAGAGTTTTTTATTAAATCGAAAAACAAGAACGGTATTAATAGTATTGTTGTTGTTGCAATAAAATAATTATTAATTTTTATTGATGAATATTCTTGTTTTATTTTTTTTGATAAAACCCAGTACAAAGAAATGGAAAGCATTGCAATAGTAATAATAAAATTACCAATTATTGTACCCCCACTATTATTTGAAATTAGTGGCATTAATATTATTGTAATTGTTCCAATAAATCCAATAATGATTCCAATTATTTTATTAAAACCGAATTTCTCTTTTAATATATAAAAAGACAATATTGCAGATATGATGGGGACTGCACTATAAATCATTTGACTCATGTTTGCTGTGGTATGTTTTATACCAAATGAAAATAATATTACATTAAGAGAGGCAAGAAGTGATAATAATATTATTTTCCAATCTTTCTTTTTAAATGTTGGTAGGTGTTTTAATGAAAATGGTATTAAAAATATTGAGGCAATAAAAAATCTTAAGAAGGTAAAACTAAAAGATGGTATTTCCTCTAAAACTATTTTACCCAAAACACCAGTGGTTGCACCAAAAACAGCAGCCAAAAGAATCAAAAAAAGAATAGAATAATTATTTTTTTGCATATGCAGATTATATCAGAAATAAACAAAAGTTCGATTTCTGTCTGGGTTAAACTCGGTAGGACCATGAGTACATTTATCGACCTCGACTAAAACTTTTTCGTCAAAAAGTTTTGTCTGGTCACCAGCTCGTCTATTTTCAAAGCTTTGAAAATATGACTCTGCTGTTCGATTCCTACACGCAAGCAAAGAAGTTTGCTTGCTCTCGCGGACAATAATAAAAACCTTAATTTCTTAAGGTTTTTATTATTGTCCGCTCGGTAGGAATCGAACCTACGACCATCTCCTTAAAAGGGAGCTGCTCTACCAACTGAGCTACGAGCGGATGGATGTTGATATTTATTAACTACACAGTAATACTTTTCGATTGACCCACTACAACTAACTGCGAGTGGGTATTTAACACGATTTATCAAAAGTACCATATTTACTCCTTAAAATCAACACCAGGATTATAAAACTTGACTTTTTAAGGCTAACATGATATACTTGAAGTCGAATACAATAATGTTGTTTAGACAATAATCAGAAACTTCTAAAATTACTTACTATGGCTGAAAAAAATTTAACACACACGAGTCCTTTTTATGTTGGCGAGAATTGTGGTCGCCATAGGGGAGACGAATCTACAGGTAGTTCAGGGGAAGCATCTGTCCAACAATTATCTCAGAACAACGATGGGAAATATGTTCTCTGTGTTTCTGTTGGAGGTAAATGTAATATATGCGGAGGGTCTTTTGTGAATGGAGATAATATCTGCAATATCGGACGCCATGTGGTAGGTTCTACATATCCACGTAAATAAAAACACAACTCCCTTAAAAACACAACTGCTCTTAACCCCACTTCAGTAAAATGAAGTGGGGGTTTTTATTTCCAGGTTGTCTTGTTAAATGATAATTTATTATATAAACTCTATATATGTTTAAAAAAGATGAAATTAATTCAATATTAATTCTTCCAGATATTCGTTCGGCTATCAATATTGGGGCTATTTTTCGCACGGCTGATGCTGTTGGAATTTCAAAAATATATTTGACTGGCTATACCCCACGGCCGACAGACAAATTCGGCCGAATTCAGAAAGACATTGCAAAAAGCGCCCTTGGTGCAGAAACTTGGATTCCTTGGGAATACAAAAAAACATTAATTCCTCTTATAAATACTTTGAAGAAAAATGGTTATAAAATAATCGCGATAGAACAAGACGAAAAATCCATTGATTATCGAAAACTCAAGATAAAAAGTAAGGTTGCCATAATTATGGGTAGAGAAGTAGAAGGGCTCCCTAAAAATATTTTAAACAAATGTGATGTTATCGCTGAAATCCCAATGCATGGTAAAAAAGAATCCTTGAATGTCTCTGTTGCTTGTGGAATTGCCTTGTTTAGAATTTTAAGATCCTAATTATCACTTGAACCATAAGATCCTGAGTTAGAAATTTGCCCAGGTTTTTGGATGAGGAACATACTTTCTTCTTTATCTTTATCTTTTTTGGCACCTCCCATTAATATCCAGATTATAAAAATAGCGACAACAAACAGAAGGACTTCAAGCCCAAAGGACATTCCACCTCCACTATGTTTTTTCTCTTTTGGTTTTTCTGCCATCCCATTAGAAGCAAATCGTGATTATATTTTGTAATAAACCCAATCTGCCATATTAACTTATAATAATTTAATTAATTTTTTGCCACTTATCCCAATAATCACGGCTTCTAACGGGACAAGTATATCCTAAACGAATAATTTTTGATGAACATTACAAAAATGTGTACTACGTCCATTTATAACTTTTCTCATTATAACACCAGAACAAGCATGTTTACCACATTTTGTATTTTTCTTCTGATAAACGTTATGTTTATTTTGAAAATTACCTTTTTCTCCATGGATATTCCGATAATCAGACATCGAATCACCACCGAAATCTATTCCTTTAGTAAGGACCTTTTTCATTTCTTTATACAATTTTAATAATTTTTCCGGAGGTATTTTTATTGAATTTGATTCTGGATGAATACTAGAAGACCAAAGCATTTCATCTGAATAAATGTTTCCGATTCCAGCAATAACTGTCTGGTCCATTAAGATAGTTTTTATCTTTCCGCTTGTTTTTAAAAATAGACGATCTTTAAACTTTTCAAAAGTAAAAATTTTTTCTAATGGCTCGGGACCAATATTTTTCAAGTGCAAAGTATTTTCTAAATCATGAGTTGGTATAATGGTAACCTTCCCGAATTTACGAGAATCACAAAAAGCCAAATGTTTAACACCCGAGAAAGTAAAAACAACATGAATAAATCGATTACATGGATCTGATAGAGATTTCCTTTCATTTTTATCTGGAACCCAGCTTACTACTTTCTGCTTACTACCTACTACTTGTTTGTATTCGCCAAAAAGAAGATGCCCAGTCATTTTTAGATGAATGAGAATTGTATAACCACCAGAAATATGAATTAGAATATTTTTTGCTCGTCTTTCTACTCTTAGAACTTTTTTCCCGATAACTTTTTTCTTAAATTTTTTGAAAAATACATCATTTTTAATTGTGTCTTGAAATTGTTTAACTTTTTGATTTTTTTTCGAAAGATCAGTCCAGATATCAACAAAAACAAGCCCTGGTAGGACTTTTTGCAAACCATTTACTGTTGTGGTGACTTCTGGGAGTTCAGGCATGAAAAAATAATTAGGAATTAATAATTAAGAATTACGAATTGAGAAAATAAATATAAAATTAACGCTTGCCGAGGATTTGCAAAGCTTCTTTTATTCGTGCATTAGTACCGATTGTTGTAGAGGGGACTTGTTTGAGAGCATCTCTAGCTTCATTTTGAGAGTAACCGAGAGATTTAAGAGCTTCAATAATATCACTTTCATCGCGCAATAATCCTGGAGTGTCATCATCATTTCTATATTCTTGTAATTTATCTCGAAGCTCAACAATTATTTTTTCAGCAGTTTTTTTGCCAATGCCGGAAACTTTATTTAAATAACTTGTATCACCGGTAGCGATAGCTTTTTTTAGTGTATCTATTGGGGCGACGGTCAAAATTGATAGAGCTGATCTTGGTCCAATACCCGAAACATCAAGCAGAAGCTCAAAAAAAGACAACTCGTTAATTGTTTTGAATCCATATAAGTCGATAGAATTTTCTCGGACAGCGGTATGCACCCAAAAAGAAGAATGTTCTCCAAGAATAGATGATGCTAATGTTTCGGTTGTAATATATAACTTATATCCAACACCCGAAACATCAACCACCAAAAACTTGTTATCAATATGGGCGATAATTCCTTCTATTTTTGCAATCATGTATAAATAATAGCAAATATTGCTCTTTTGGGCTATTTCTGGTAATATTCTTGTATTAAGTTTTGCTGGTGTCTCGGCAGGATTTGAACCAAATTCTTAATTCGTAATTATTAATTCTTAATTAAATATAATATGCCAATAACAAAATCAGCAAAAAAAGCACTTCGAGGGTCAATGGTCAAAAAAGCGGCCAATGATCGCAATAAGAAGAACATTAAAGAAGCCATAAAGAAAATTGAAAAATTTGTCAAAGAAAAGAAAAAAGATGAAGCCAAAAAGTTACTTCCAGGGGCCTATAGTGTCATCGACAAGGCAGCAAAGAGGGGAGTTATTAAAAAGAATAATGCTTCTCGTAAAAAATCTCGACTTTCAAAAATAACAAAATAAACAAAATAAAAATAGCTAGGTCTTTCCTCAAGTGCTCCCGAGGTAAGTCCTAGCTATTTTTTTCGCTTACTGAGTTACAGTTCCAGTAGAAGGTGCTGGGGTATTTGGTATTTCATCTCCCGTTAAAGGTTTAACGTTTTTATAATTCCAATTCATCATACCTCTCCCGAAACTATAATTCTTTGTATATGATCTCATTTCTCCCCATTGTGTTCCCAAACAGAAAGCAACAATTAGAAGCACGATCACAATTAAGTATTTCATACCATGACACTTTTTCAAATGACAACAACCGTGCATTGAAGAATTATCACAACAACCTTTTTCTTTATTCTCACAACAATTTTTATTTTCTTCCATATATATTTTAATTAATTAAAAACTTCGACTGAGAGATATTATAGCATAAAAATATAGAGTATAATCTACTTGCGATTGATTGCTAGATGGTGTAGATTTATAACGTAATAATATTGGTCCCGTCGTTCAATGGATAGGACGTAACTTTGCGGAAGTTATGATGTAGGTTCGATTCCTACCGGGATCACCCAGTAGTGCTAGTATGAAGAGCTTATAACTCTTTTAAATAATTTTTATTAGCTATATAATACAACCATGAAAAAAGTAATTATATTAGGAGCTAGTGATGGTCTTGGCAAGGCAATTGCTAAATTGTGTCAAAGTGAAAAAATAGAAGTAATTAATATAAGTAGAACAGCTTGCGATATAACAGGTGTCATTAATATTACTTGTGATTTATCAATAGAAAAAGACATTGATAATGCCGTTAATACTATAAAAGAAAAATATGGTGATTTTGATGCAATAATAAATTGTGCTGCTATTGTAGCAATGGAAAAGATAAATGAAATTACATATCCTAAATTCGAAAAAGCATTTAAGGTAAATACTATTGCACCTTTATATTTCTTATCTTCATTGTTTGATAACATTGTAAAAAATGAAGCAGACATATTAAATATAGGCACAACAGCAGATTTAAAGGCTGGGTTTAATGATCAATTAGCATACACTTCGACTAAATATGGATTAAGAGGTGGTTCTTATAATATTGGTTTAGAATTAGCAAAAACAAAAAGTAGAATGATTTATGTTCATTGTGGTGGTATGAATACACAAATGCATGAAAAAGATTACGGAAAGAAAATAGAAGACCCAACAGAATGGATGGATCCAAAAGATGTAGCTAATATAGTTTTGTATTTATTAAAATTACCAAAGCAAGTAGAAATAACAGAAATTACTATCAGTCGTAAAAAAAGGAGATTGGTGTAAAAATATATTAAGACGAATTAGAACCCTAATTTCTCCATGAAGACCATTGAGCGGGATTCGTCGATTTCGGAGCGAGTTGCAACTTTGAGGAGAGTGTCTTTAACTTCATCTGCCATATCTTTAGGAAGGGGGATAGTATAGATTGGAAGAAAATATTTGCTTGTTTCAATTAAAAGTTTCGCATAAACGTCGGCATCATTTTTCTTTATATTAAAACTCTTAATACTTTTCCAGGTATGTAAATCTTTTCCCATTGTTAACCCTTTTGTTTCAATAATATATTTCACATCTTCGGGATGCCTCAAGGTAAACATTATCAGACAACCACCAGAGATTAGAAGAAAAACAGCAAATACATAATTGTGTAACCAAATTGCGATTACACAAGCAATTATTGTAATGAGTCCAATAGCCCAGAACCAGTCATTCCCGCGTTCTTTGTGAGAATATTCTGGAACTGACCACTCTATTGTATTTATTTTAATTTCATCCATAAGTATATTATACCAATATTTGTTTAATATTACTTCTTTTTACTATCCGCATCTTTTTTAATTATCTTCCAGTGTTTCTTTAAATCTTTAACAAGCGCCTCGAGTTCTTTTTTATCAACACTTTTTAGTTTAGCGTATCTTGTTTCTGCTTTATTTACAATATTATGATACATTGGTTCAGTCAAAACTTTTGCCTTTTCAAATTCTTCTATTATCTCACCCTTCATTTTTACTGCCCAACCATGAATAACTTTTCGGTTCTTTTTACCATTTGGTCCAAAAAGCACATAAGCTGCGGCACTGAGCACGGCAACCCCTGCCCCTATTCCTATTATTTTTTTTGCACTTACACCTTTTTTACTTACTGTTTTTTTCTTCATATATTTTTTGCTCGCCATTGGCGAAAACTGATTAATAATTTACACAACTTCTTAGATTGATTTAGTTGAACGTTTATTTTGATCCTTTTTTACTTTTTCTTTTCCAAAGATAAAAGTAAATAGGCGACTTTGTCTGATATGTTCTCCCATTTCCCTAAGCTCAGTATTTGTATCTTCTGCATAGTTTTTTAATATCGTGGATATTTTATAGAAATTTCTTAATATTTTTATAAAATAAAATCCAGTTACTAATAAAACTAAAGTGATAATCACTACTGAAACAGAAGAGATAAAGAAGAATATATCTGACTTTAAAATTGATTCCATATATTCTATTTTAGCACTAATTACAAAAAAAGTAGAATAGATAGGGTATTGACATATACCCCCGGGGGGTATATACTAGAAAAATGACAAATAACAACCAAAAATTAATACATCGGCTTAAGATTATTGAAGGGCAGATTCGAGGTTTGCAAGAGATGATTAATGATAATAAATATTGCATTGATGTTATCACTCAAACATCAGCCGTTAAACAAGCCCTTTCCGGGGTCGAGGATGCTTTAATGGAAAGCCACTTGGGAACTTGCTTGGTACATCAGATTCAAAAAGGACAAACAGAAAAAGCCACCAAGGAAATATTAAAAGTTTATGGGCTCAAGAGAAAATAAAATGATAAATAAAATTTACAAAATCAAAGGAATGCATTGTGCCTCATGCGCCAGTATCATCGAGAGAACTTTCAAAAAGACTGAAGGAGTAGATGTTGCCGAAGCCAATTACGGAAACGAATCAGTTAAGATAAGCTTTGATGATACAAAAACAAATCCGCGAGATCTTTCAAAGAAAATTGAGCCTCTCGGGTATTCATTAATTATTCCTGAAACTGCCGGATCTATGGGAATGTCGGAAGGTGAACATATGGCACATAATGGTATTGGACAACCTGTCTCGCCAAGCCAAGGCGGATCAAAAGGGGAGAAACTTCTTGAACTTTCTGATATGAAAAAGAAATTAATTGTGGCTATTCCACTGGCAATCATCAGTATTTTTATTATGGCTTGGGATATTTTATCTTTATATGAGATTGTTCCAATGATGAGTTACACCACCAAAGAATTTTTTCACCATCTTCTACCCCTTATGGCTACCTATACATTATTTGTTGTCGGCAAGCCATATCTTCTTGGTTTTTATCGTTTTCTTCGCTATGGCAAAGCCAATATGGATACACTTATTGGAATTGGTACAGTTACAGCATATTTATATAGTTTTATAATAACTGCTTTTGAGGATTTACTTAAACCATTCTTAAATGTTGAAAATACCTATTTTGATATAACGATTGTAGTAATTGTCTTTATTGCCCTTGGAAAATATTTAGAAGCAAGATCAAAAATAAAAACAGGAGATGCTATAGAAAAACTTTTAAATCTACAAGCCAAAACCGCTCTCGTCTTTCGGGCCGGAGAAGAAGTTGAAATCCCAATTGATCAAGTAATTCATGGGGATTTAATTATAATAAAACCAGGAGCAAAAATTCCCGTTGATGGAGTAATCACTGAAGGTTTTTCATACATTGATGAATCAATGGTCACAGGTGAGCCGATGCCAGAAAAAAAGAAGATTAATGATAATGTTGTCGCGGGGACAATAAATACAACCGGTTCATTTATTTTCAAAGCGACCAAGGTTGGCTCAGAAACACTACTTGCTCAAATCATAAAAATGGTAGAAGAAGCACAAGGAAGCCGTGCGCCGATTCAAGCTCTGGCTGATAAAATATCAGCGATTTTTGTTCCGATTGTGCTTGTAATTTCGTTTGTTTCGTTTGGAATGTGGTTGATATTTGGTGCTGGTCCCTTGGGTTTTTCTCAAGCACTTTCATACGGACTTATGTCATTTGTTGGAGTGCTTGTTATTGCTTGTCCTTGTGCTCTAGGACTGGCGACACCGACAGCGATTATCGTGGGAGTTGGAAAAGGAGCCAAAGAAGGAATATTAATCAAAGATGCAGCAACTCTTCAAAAACTTCACAAAGTGAACACTATTATTGTTGATAAAACAGGGACGATAACAGTTGGTAAACCAACCCTGACAGATATTCAAAATATTTCTTCTCTGGAGGAGAAAGAACTTATCTCTATACTTGCGACACTTGAAAGTAAATCAGAACATCCGATTGCTCATGCGATTATGAATTATGCAAAAGAAAATAATGTTCCAACTTATTCTGTTTCTGATTTTAATAACATTGAAGGGAAGGGGGTAAGAGGTTTGGTGAATAATGTTGAATATTTTGTTGGTAATGTAAAATTAATCCAAGAGTTGAATTTAAATTTTGATCTATTGAGCATAGAAAAATATACAATGGAGGGGAAAACTCCCGTTGTCATTGCAACAGATAAAGAAGTGCTTGGTTTTGTGACAGTTGCTGATGAAGTAAAAATGGAATCCAAACAAGCTATCATTAATCTTCACAAATTAGGAATCAAGGTGGTTATGGTTACAGGGGACGATGAAAAAGCAGCAAATTATATTGCATCACTTGTTGGTATTGATGAAGTTGTGGCGCATGCCTTACCGAAGGATAAGTTAGAAAAAATAAAAGAACTTCAATCACAAGGTAGAATTGTAGCAATGGCCGGCGATGGTGTAAATGATGCTCCAGCTTTAGCTCAAGCCGATGTCGGTATTGCCATGGGAACGGGGACTGATGTGGCCATCGAATCAGCGGGGATTACATTACTACATGGTGATATTTCGAAACTTGTTAAAACTATTAAACTTTCGAAAATGACTATGCGTGGAATCAAACAAAATCTATTCTGGGCATTTTTCTACAATATTATTGGGATACCACTTGCCGGAGGATTATTCTATCCAATTTTTGGATGGTTACTCAATCCGGTTTTTGCTGGCTTTGCCATGGCTATGTCATCAGTGTCTGTAGTGTCGAACTCATTACGAATTAAAGTAAAAAAGATTTAATTATGAAAACATATACATTCCATGTTTCTGGTACGCATTGTGCCTCGTGCAAAATCTTGATTGAAGATGTTTTAGGTGAACATGATTTTGTAAAAAGCGTTACAGTTAATTTAAAAAAAGAAACTCTTGAATTAGAGACAGATAGTGAGCAAAGTATAGAAGAGATTGCAGTAATGTTAACAAGTAAAATAAAACCAAATGGTTATACTCTTTCAGTTGAGAAAATAATTAAAGAGCAAGGAGATGGGAGTATTATTTGGAAAGCGATACCCATTGGTCTTCTATTTCTTGCTCTATTTTTCATTTTGCAAAAATCTGGAATTCTAAATTTTGGAATTGGCGGGGAGACTACTCCAGTAACAAGTTTTATTATTGGGTTAATTGCTTCGGTATCTAGTTGTTTGGCAATTGTTGGAGGTCTTGTCTTGTCACTTTCAGCGAAAATTACTAAAGACGATAACCAATCCACAAAAAAACCATTTATCCTTTTCCATGCCGGAAGATTGATTGGATTTGCTATCTTGGGTGGGGTTCTTGGTTTAATTGGGGAGGCGATTGGGATAAACTTTCTTTTTTCAGCAATCTTGGGATTAATTGCTTCAGCTGTTATGATTGCTCTAGGGCTTAATCTGCTCGGGATATTTAAGAAAAATAAAATAACTCTGCCGAGTGGAATCTTTTCTTTTTTTAGAAAAGTAGAACATGCGACTTGGGCACCGATTTTAGTTGGTCTGGGAACATTTTTTCTACCATGCGGGTTTACTCAATCAATGCAGATATCAGCACTCTCTAGTGGTTCATTTATGTCTGGATTTCTGATAATGTTTGCCTTTGCCCTTGGAACCTTGCCGGTGCTCGCATTACTTTCTTTTAGTTCTGTTTCTTTTTCAAAATCAAAATATGCCCCACTATTTTTCAAATCAGCTGGAGTAGTCGTAGTCGGGCTTGGAGCATTTGCCCTTCTGTCAGGTCTTGCAGGAGTCGGTATTATTAATCCATTATTTAATCTTTAAAAAGGGTAAGAAGCAAAGCAAATTATATTCTAAAAAAACTGGACGAGGGAGGACGAGGGGCCAGACATTTTTTTATAAAATAATTTGCTTTGCTTCTGAAATATTATGAAACAAAATAAAACAGCATTAATTATTATCATAGTTGGAATTGTTGTCAGCGTCGGCATTGTTTTTATGGGCGGATTAAAAACAAAAAATAATGCAGATAATGTGCAAACCGAACAAGTGAACAATATTGAAATAAAAGATGGGATTCAATACATCACCATAAATGCCAAAGGTGGTTATTCGCCGAGAGTCTCAACAGCTAAAGCTGGAATTCCCACGAAACTAATTATGAAAACAAATGGTACATATGATTGCTCGGCATCTTTGGTTGTGAAGTCTGTTGGTTATCAAAAAATTCTACCGAAAACTGGAGAAGAAATTATTGATCTTGGCATACCCGAAACGGGAGTCCCCACAAGAGGAGTCTGCGGAATGGGGATGTATAGTTTCTTGATTAATTTTGAATAAGAAATAATCTATTTCTTTTGGATCAATGATTTGTTTAGAATTAAACACAACCGCAGTAAATTCTGCCTCATCTTATTATTTGTCAAATATATCCACCATAGCATTCAGAAATTCTTCGGCATATTCAAAATGAATATACGGGAAAGCAGTATGTGGATTTAATTCAAAAACCACGGGACCATTTTTTGTAATTCCAATGTCAACAGTGTAAATCTGTTCTTTAAACAAAGTCTCAACTCTCTCCTTAATTTTTTTATGAAAATCTAAAATATCTGCTGGAAGTTTTGAAATTGATATCTCGGAGTATGGTGAATCAAAAGTACAAACTTCGCCAAGGTTATTTTCGGGTGTTCTTAAGTTCGCAAAAATATGATCACCGATTGTTATGAGTTTAATGTCATGAATACCTGAAACAATTCCATCGATGGTTATGTTTGTATCAGCAAATTCTTGCAGTAAATATTTTTTATTTTTTAAAATCTCTGGGTCTAATTTTGGAGGGTGTGTTTTTTCAAAAACGGTGACATCTTCACCTTTTTGTCCATGATTTGGCTTGAGCACTGCTTTTTTAGTAGAAATTAATTTTAATCCTTCAATAAGATCATTTTCACTAGTAATCAAAAATGTTTTTGTCATAAATTCCCCAAGTAATTGGTATTGTTCCCACTTATCCCCACACCAGTTTCTGAATTCTGGAGAATTAATAATTTTTACTTTATAATCAAAATTTTCATCTGTCATTTTTTTAAATTGATAAATAACATCAGCTTTAAATTCTGGCTCAGCGGGAATAATTCTTCCTTTTTCATAACGAGAAACATTTTTAAAAATACCATTACCAATATACGAATTAGTGTAATCAGCAAAACGAAATTCAAAAACCTCATTACATTTATTAAAAAATGCATGATATTCAGGGTTCCGTGAAAAACCATCAATTACAGGGTCTCCAGCAGGTTTTTTCCAGAAAACAAAATTTTTTTTCATATCAACTCTATTATACATTAACCTCAATAATTTAGGTATTCGAGTTACTTCGATATTTTATTTTTTGCGGAAGCGGTGAGATTCTTATAAAAATTATTAGTTACTAAGCGGAGGCGGTGAGATTCGAACTCACGGTGCCTTTCGACACTTCGGTTTTCAGGACCGATGCACTAAGCCTCTATGCGACGCCTCCGCTTAACAACCAAAATCTAATTTATTTAAATATAGTTTTTACTTCACAACATTACCTTATTTTTACTCTTTTTTCAAGTTTTAGGGAAGCATCAAAAAAGACCCCCACAGGGTCTTTTTTGATGCCGATTAGATTTTTGTTTTAAATAATCGAGTAATGTCTTTTGGATTTTTCTTGGCAATATAGAATATATAAATGATATCCAAGATTGCGAAAGTGTTTAATATAAGTAGAGCGATGAACCATCTCTTATTATTTAATCTTGAAGCGGTCCAAAGCGCATAACCTTTCCATGGAAGAACCCAAACAACCATAATAATGAGTAACCAAATATTATTTTGGAAAAATGCGTTTGTCATAATATATAAATAATAACAGAAATAACTTTTTTTGACAATTATGGTAAAATTAAAGTACTTGTCCCGTTAGAAATTTTTGATTAATCAAAACACACTAAAACAAAGGGCGAGAGAAAAAATAGGTCAATTATAATATAATGTTAAAATTTTTAATGGGATGAGATATTTAGGGATAGATTATGGAACAAAAAGGGTAGGATTAGCACTTTCCGACGAAGATGGGAAAATGGCTTTTCCGTACAAAATAATCAAAAATGACCTTGAATTAGTGGATACTATTCATAATATTTGTGGACAAGAAGAAATTTCGGCCATTGTCCTTGGTGAATCGACCGATTTATCGGGCAACCCAAACAAAATTATGGGGAGTATTGAAGAATTTAAAAGAAATCTCGAGGGAGAACTTGATTTACCAATTTATTTTGAAAAAGAATTTATGACGACAATTGAGGCTCGAGGTAGAGCCGGTAAAGAAGTAAATAATGCTAAAAAAGTAGCCAAGGGGAAACAAGCGGCGGCGGACGCGTCCGCCGCCGCCCTAATCCTCGGGCGGTATTTAGATAGAAAAAATAATAATTAATTTATGGACTACATATCATACGAAGAATTTAAAAAGATGGATATCCGAGTTGGAACAATCAAGGAAGTTGAAATAATTCCAGAGACCGACAAACTTTTACGTTGCCAGGTAGATTTTAATGAAATTAATGAAGAAGGAAATAAAAAGTTAAGACAAATTGTTTCAGGGATAAAAGAATATTATCCCGACCCACAGGTCTTAGTAGGGAAACAGGTACTATATATTGTAAATCTTGAACCAAGAAAAATTAAGGGATATGAAAGTAATGGAATGCTAATGGCGGTGGATGGAATCGATGGCAAGCCAGTTTTTCTTATTCCTGAAGTCGAAGTTAATCCCGGAAGTAGGGTGAGGTAATTAAGAATTAAAAATTAAGAATTAAAAAATGTCGAACCAATTAATTACTAGAACCTAATTCAAATGCTTGACCCAATTGTAATTATTAAAGCGGTTGGAATAATTGGAATAATTCTGATTGTTTTCGCGGAGACGGGATTATTTTTTGGCTTTTTCTTTCCTGGAGATTCGCTTTTATTCACGGCAGGAATATTTGCCTCGCAAGGATATTTGAGTATTGAAATTCTTTTGATTGGTTGTATCGTTGCTGCAATTTTAGGGGATAGTGTCGGTTATTGGTCAGGGAAAAAATACGGACGACAACTTTTTGATCGAGATGCTGGATTTTTCTTTAAGAAAAAGCGTTTATATGATGCTGAAATTTTTTATGAAAAACACGGAAAATCAACGATAATAATTGCGCGATTTGTGCCGATAATTCGAACTTTTGCCCCGATTGTAGCCGGAATTGGTAGAATGAAATATCCTGTTTTTATTTCATATAATATCTTTGGTGGAGTCTTTTGGGTCTCTAGTATGTTACTCTTGGGTTATTTTTTAGGTGGCATAATTCCTAATCCTGATGTTTATATTATTCCAATCGCTTTTGTTATCATTGTGCTTTCTTTTTTACCAATAGTTATAAAAATGATTCGTTTCAAGTTAAATAAATTACCTTAAGCCCTTTTATATACTCTCGGAGTATCGTATAATGATATTGTAATGAAAAGATTGTATAATCATTATTTCCCCACACCATCATACTTGGCTATGAATTCTTTTGCGATTGATATTTCTGATCGATCGATAAAATACGGAGAACTCGTGATGACTACTTCTGGGTTACGACTCGGTAAATATGGAAAAGCCCAAATTCCAGAAGGAACAGTTGTCTCTGGTAAAATTGAAAAAGAGAATGAACTAGTTGGGGTGTTAAAGCAAATTAAAGAGAAAGAAAAAATTCACTTCATTCGAGTGTCTTTATCTGAAGAGCAGATGTACCTATTCACCTTGTCTGTTCCAGCATCGAGTAATGAAAATCTTCGCGATATGATACTTCTGCAAATAGAAGAGTACGTGCCACTGAAGGCTCCTGACGTGGTTTTTGATTTTGATATTATTAAAGAAGATGACAAGAATACTTTAATAGAAGTAGTTGCGATTGCTAATACGACACTCGAAAGTTACTTGTCAGTTTTTGAAAAAGCCGGACTTGTCCCACTCTCTTTTGAAATTGATGCGCAGGCGACAGCCAGAGCCATTATTCCAAATGGAGACGATAGTCCGATTATGATTGTTGATTTTGGAGATTTTCGAACCGGTATTTCTGTTTCAAGTGGGGGGAGAATATTTTTGACCACAACTCTTTCCCTCGGGGGGATAGATTTAACAAATATGATTGCTAAAAATTTCTCTTTATCATTTCCTGAAGCTGAAAAAATGAAACAAGAGTATGGATTGAATAAAGTCTCTAAGGCCGGAGATATTTTCCCTGCAATTTTAAATGGGATTTCAGTCCTGAAAGATGAAATAAATAAACAGTATCAATATTGGGAAACACACTATAGTAACAATAAGGGGCACGAGCCGATCAAACGGATAATTCTTTGTGGGGGAGATGCGAATTTGGCTGGGTTGTCTGAATATTTGGAATTGAGCATGAAAATGAAAATAGAAAATGCGAATGTCTGGGTCAATATTTTGAATACAGAAAATTCAGTGCCGGAAATGTCTTTTGAAGAATCACTTGGTTATGCGACAGTTTTTGGATTAGCCCTAGGAGGTTTCTCAAACATTTCACAGCCAGTTATAAATATTTTGCCCGATAAAGAGAAAAAATCTTTACGTAGAGAATATCGTACAAGATTTTCCACAATGATTTTGCACTTGATTGCTATCACCGGAGTAGTTTCAATTCTTTTGCTTTTCCCATCGTATTTCATCTCAAGATTTGAAGAGAATCTGGTTGAAAAAGAACTTGAAGCTTTCAATATAAAGAATCCCGATCTTTCAAATGGCAGTATGGATAAATTAATCGGGGATATTAATCTGAAATTAGAGTTGTTAAATAAAGCCGGAAGTTCTTATCAGGTTAACGACAAGGTTTTGGAAAATATTTTGGCTAGCCGTACTTCAGGGATAACTTTTTCACAGATACTTTTTAATAAAAAGATTACCGATTCTATTTTAGTCATTCATGGAACAGCAACCAATCGAGATTCTTTACGCAACTTCAAAACAATCCTAGATAGTAACCCAAATTTCTCAAAAGTCGATTTACCAGTTTCGAATTTTCTTGAAAAAAATAATTTACCATTTACTATTTCTATAACCATTAAGTAAATATGAAAAAGAGAAATTCCATTTTAATACTGATTCTTTCTTTAATCACAACCCTATTGGTTCTGGGGGCCCTTGGTTTTTTCTTGAGAATTATTAAAAATAAAAATCAACATATATCTGTTTCCATTGCAACACTCGAAAAAAAATTGAAAGATAAGGAAGAAATAGTAACATTTGCTGAAAAGTTATCAGAAATCGAATCGATCCGAGATACTATTAGTAGTCGTTTTATTGATCCGAATAAGATAGATACATTTGTAAATTATTTAGAAGATCTTGATTCGGATATTGGCTCAGATATTGCAGTGAAGAATATTGAAATATCACCCAAGGTTAAAAATTCAATTGCCTTTAAGATTTTAATTACTGGAACTTTCCAAGAGGTTATGGAGACAATCTCACTACTAGAGAATATTCCTTATGAAGTCGATGTTACTCAGGTTTATTTAAATAAAGATCTAGCCCAAGTAATTGATACTCAAGATGAGAAACAGACTCCTGTAATTAAAGTTTCAACTTGGCAAGCGGATATCGCTTTTAATATTTTGAGCTCCAATTAATTTTTATGAAAATATCTTTTAAAAAAACTGAAAATCAAATAAAAAAATTATTCTCTCCTAAAAAATCAAACCCGCATACTGATTGGCGGATTCTGCTTGATATATTCTTTCTTGTTGTCGTAGTTTTGATTTTATTTAGTTTCTATTTACTATACACCATTAAAAATCAACAAGTATTTCAGATTGAACCTAAATCAGACGAAACACCAACGATGATTAATGAAAAACTTTTAGAAAAAATAAACAATTCATTTGAACAGAAATCAATCAAAGCCAGAGAAATAAAAGATGGATCAAAATCATATAAAGATCCAAGTATAAATTAAATCTTGAAATTAACTTTAAATATGGTAGTATAAACGACAGGTTAATTGCGCGATTAGCTCAGTTGGTAGAGCAACCCGTTTACACCGGGAAGGTCGGGGGTTCGAGTCCCTCATCGCGCACAGCGATAAATACAAAGCAAATTTATTTGCTTTGTATGAGGGCGAGAAAGCCGGAGCGCGTCGGCGTGAGGCAGGGTCGTGCGAATTTTCAGTAGAAAATTACGCCTGACCGAGTCCCTCATCGCGCACAGTTATTTTGCCCTCGTAGTTAAATGGATATAACTGCGGACTTCTAAGCCGCTATTGTAGGTTCGATTCCTGCCGAGGGCACAAAAGAGTGAATTTAAAAAATAATAACTGCTTATTATTTTTTCTCTTTTGTGAGACAGAGCGATGTTTTGCTAGTAGGCAAAACCGCGAGTCGGGGTCGCGACCGAGATGAGTGGCGACGAGCCGAGAGTTGTGGCCAATTAATTTATGAAAATAAAAATTTTATACGAAGATAAAAATATTTTAGTTATCGATAAACCAGCGGGTATTTCAGTGCATGGAGATGGTAAAACCAAAGAAGAAACAATTTCTGATTGGGTGCTTTCAAATTACCCATCAATAAAAAATGTCGGAGAGCCAATTAAATTAAAAATTAAGAATGAGGAATTAAGAATTAATCGGCCGGGAATTGTCCACCGCTTAGATAAAGAAACTTCGGGAATTTTGATTATTGCTAAAAATCAAAAAACTTTTCTTTTTTTGAAGGAGCAATTTATGAACCATAAAGTTAAAAAAGTTTACCGAGCATTTGTTTATGGTTATGTTTCTGATCCCAAGGCTTCACTTCTTACCGGTGGAAGGGGAGTAATAAATGTTCCAATAGGTCGCTCATCAAAAGATATCAGGGCATATACTGCTGGGCGTGGAGCGAGAGCCCCACTTCGTGAGGCTGTGACAGAATATATTATTTTAAATAAGTTTACTGATTCGAGCGATGAAAATGAAAAGAAAAAAATTGAACATCAGTATTCTTATATTGAAGCATATCCAAAAACTGGGCGAACTCATCAGATTAGAGTTCATATGCGTTATATTAATCACCCAGTAGTTTCTGACCCGATTTATCGTGGAATAAAAGAGAAATCTTTAGGCATGAAGCGCCTCGCGCTTCATGCCTATTCGGCAACTTTTACTCTTCCAAATGGAAAAGTGAAAACTGTAGAATCTCCACTTCCGGCTGATTTCAAAAAGGTGTTAAAAACATTTTTGAATTAGGTTCTAGTGGCTAGTTTCTAGGTTCTAGCAAAATGCTAATGAATTCATATACAGGAACAATTTTTTTCATATTGACAAAATAGGGTTGTTTGTGATATAATACAAGAAGGTAAAGAGTCTGCCTTAAAAATGGCTCAAATATTTAATTTTGTACTTTTAAAAAATTTAAAATGAGAACAAAAACTCTCGAGCAGAACACGGCGCAAGATTTCGCTGGACTGCAAATCGACCAGTTGAGCAAATTGCGCAACGGTAACATCACCTTTGAACAGGTGAAATGGTTTAACAACCTTACATTCGAGCAACGCGAAGCGTTGATGGGCAAGCAACCCGAAATGGTGCTTTTCCTGAAACTGCTTTCCGGAGCTGAAACGCTGATGCTTGATGCCCTCGATGGCACAGAGACATTGGCAACCGCTAAGGAAGTTTTTCCATCGGGTATTGATGGCGACTTCAAAAACTGGGGCACCAACAAGTCCAGTATCGCTACCAAAGAACAGGCGGTAGAGGTACACGAACTAGTAAAGGATGGAACCTTTGCACAGATGTTTGGTTCTCTCGGGACCGATCTGGATAAGTGGTGTTTAACACAAGCCCAGATAAAGAACTTTTGTAAAAAATATCCCAACTGGTTACGCAAAGACGGATATGTGACTTTCTTCCTATTTAAGGTTGAAGATCACTTCTTCGTTGCTCGCGTGCGCGTGCGCTCTGGTGGCTTGGGCGTCGACGTCGGCGGGTTCGGGGGCGGCGTCGTGTGGGGTTCTGACGTCCTTCCTCGTGTGGTAGTCCCGCAACAGGTTGCTTAGACACTTAAATAATTTGATTCTTAATCCCTTTGATACTTTGTCAGAGGGATTTTTTTATGTATAATTAAAATACAAGCGTGCGATACTTCATGGTTACGGCTACGAAGTCACTTTTGTGGAAAACCATTATTGAGAATTTTGTTGGTTACGGCTTACAAAAGAGTGGTAATGTTTTTTCAAATTAAAAAATAATTTAGTTGGTGTAGTTTGCTTGTGAATTTTGATATTCCAAATGATATACAGCACGATTCCTAATGGAAACATGTTTGAATCGGCAGTGAAATAGATGGCACACTACACAATTCTTCGTTGCTAACGTGAACGTGAACTCTGATGGCTTGAACGTCAACGTCAACAGGTTCGAGAACGACAACGTGTGGAATTCTGACGTCCTTCCTCGTGTGGTAGTCCCGCAACTAAATATTTCTCCCCTGATTAATTCTTGGGAGTTTTTATTTCAAGTCCCTTTTTCCAACCACCTAACATTCGCCCAATTTCATCAAGTTGTGTTGACAGTGTAATGTATTTTTCGGTTGGTAAACATTTATTTTCCCAAGAAATCTGAAGGAAAAATTTTACTCCATCTAATTTTGAAATTGAGATAGTTAATCGATTGATTTTATTTTCTCCTGAAAGATATTGAGAAACAAAAATATTTTCCAAAAGTTCTAAAAAATATCCTTCAATTTTTTCTCCAATAGTGCGACGATACATCTTAGGGAAGTCAATAAAAATCTTAAACCAGATAGAATAAGCACCTTTTGCTTTTATGAGCACCTGAGGTGCTCGGGGGGGGGGTAATTAATGAATTCATATAATTAAAATAAAATGAAAAAATTTGATAATAAATATAATGATATCATATCTATAGAAAACTTACTTTTAGCTTGGCAGGAATTTCTAAAAGGCAAAAGAAAAAAGAAAGATGTTTGTGAATTTCAATTAAAACTTATGGACAATATTTTTGACTTACATAATGATTTAAAAAACAAAACATACAAACACGGTGAATATATTGCTTTTAAAATTAATGACCCCAAACCAAGAGATATTCATAAAGCAAGTGTCAGAGATAGATTACTTCATCATGCTATATACAGAATACTTTATCCATATTTTGATCAAAAATTCATTTATGACTCGTATTCTTGTAGATTGGGTAAGGGGACTCATAAAGCCATAAACAGATTCAGAGATTTTTCTCGAATTGTCTCAAAAAACAGTACAAGGTCTTGCCTTGTACTAAAATGCGACATCAGAAAGTTCTTTGCTAGTATTAATCACCAAGTATTGAAAAACATTTTAGTAAAATACATGGATGATAAAGATACTCTTTGGCTTATTAACCAAATTGTAGACAGTTTTCAAACCACTTACAACTTTACCAAACTAACGCTATCGCGTTCCTTTGGTAAAGGACTTCCTTTGGGCAACTTAACTAGTCAACTGCTTGTGAATATTTATATGAATGAATTTGACCAATTTGTAAAAAACAAACTAAAGATAAAATACTATATCCGCTACGCGGATGATTTTGTCATTTTGCAAAATGACAAAATGAAACTTCTTGATAATTTAGATCGAATGAAAGAATTTTTAAGTAATGAATTAAAATTAAATATGCATCCAGATAAAATATTTATTAAAACACTTTATTCTGGTATTGATTTCTTGGGATGGGTAAGTTTCCCAAACCATAGAGTTTTAAGAACATCAACCAAAAAGAGGATGTTTAGAAATTTGGAGAAGTGTAATTATAAAAAAGAAAGTGTAAATTCTTATTTGGGGATGTTGTCGCATGGAGATGGGTATAAGCTAGAAAATTTGATAAAAATTTGCTTAAAATAGCTATATATGATAAAGTAAAACCCATGGAAATAACGAAAAAACAATTTACTCCAGTAGCTCAAGAGGATCGTAAAAAGCTTAATTTTAAGGCTGGGGATACGGTGCGTGTTTGGAGTAAGATTTTAGAAAAAGGAAAAACTCGTTTACAGGCTTTCGAAGGGCTTGTTCTTTCTCGTAAACATGGGACAGAGTCAGGAGCAACATTTACAATTAGAAAAGTGGCCTCAGGTGTGGGGGTTGAGCGTATTTTCCGATTATATTCTCCCAACATTGATAAAATTGAAGTTATTAGAAAATCAAAAACTCGCCGAAGTAAGCTCTATTACATCAGAACAAAAGCAGTTAAGGAAGTTAAAAAGAGATTAAAGAGTGTGACTCTTTCAAAAGAAGAACAAGAGGGAGTTGTAAAAACAGAAGAATAAGAAATTATAATAAAAAATCCACCCAAAAGAATAGACTCAGGGTGGATTTTTTTATATTAATCAATTGGTAGACGCTACATCCTTGAGGTGATATAATATAGACATGAGCAAGAGGGGACCACAACCAAAAAGGATTATAAATGAAAAATGGAATGCAAACTTAGCTTATGCAATTGGTCTACTCGCTACTGATGGTTGTCTGGCTAATGATGGGCTGTTAATTGATTTAACCTCAAAAGATAAAGAACAGCTATTAAATTTTTCTAAATGTGTTGGTGTAAATTTTAAGATAGGTAATAAGTGGAACTTAAAAGGAGATGAATGCCTAAGAATTCAATTTAAAAATAGAATTTTCTACGATTTTCTTTTGTCGATTGGGCTAACTTCTAAAAAATCATTAACTATGGGGAAATTAAAAGTGCCAGATAAATATTTTTTTGATTTTTTACGAGGGTGTTTTGATGGAGATGGTTGTTTTTATTCTTATTGGGATCCTAGATGGCGTTCGAGCCATATGTTTTATATTGAATTTGTTTCTGCCAGCAAAGAGCATATTGATTGGTTGCAACAAGAATTAAAAAATAACATTAAAGTAAATGGACATATCACTGTCGCTTTTAAAAAGAATAAATATTATCAACTAAAATATGCAAAAAAGGAAGCGATGGAAATAATAAAGAAAATGTATTATAATCCCAATGTTGTTTGTTTATCTAGAAAAAAGATTAAAATCCAAAAAGCCCTAGAGATAGAGAAGAGACAACAGAAAAAATATTTAACAAAATAATGCGCGGGTGGCGAAATCTGGTCAGACGCACTACCTTGAGGTGGTAGCGGGAGCAATCCTATGGAGGTTCGAATCCTCTCTCGCGCACAAATAAAGTTTGCAATTTGTATAATTAGTGGTAATGTGAAGAAAATACCTCACATATAGTCATAGTCAAAAGTCATTAATTATTTGATGTTTTTTGACTATGACTGCTGTGGTGGTGGTCCTCTAGTACATTTAAATAATTAAATATTTAAAATTATGACAGATGTAAACCGCTTGTTGTTCTGCGATGCTCGTGGACCAATGAACCAGATCAACGATGTTTTAGCTGGAAAAAATGGAAAACTCTGGTTAAAAGGAATTAACTCTTATTTGAGGCAGGGAGCAATAAAAGCTTTTGGTTGGGAAACCTATGGAGCTTTTGATTTAAGGTTCTTTGAATCACCCGATGTTTTAATGGCCGCTATTAAATTTAAATTAAAGCCGCGGGATGTTTTTTGGGGTAATGAGCATGACATTGAAGTGCTCATAAACCAAATTAACTATCCAGTTCTACAAGAATCGGGGGTAGAATTTGTTTCTTTAAAGATAGAGGAGTTGGGCTTTGAAAAAGGAGCTCGCCTATCTGAGATTGAAGATTGTCTTCCAGGACTAGGATTAGAAATATGCCGACAATCTGATGCTCCTGGTTTATTCCTAACCGATAAAGATTCCCTTGATAAAATTAGAAAAATAGAAAGAGGGGTATTTATTAGTAAACCATTTTTTCTACATTTAAGAGGAAAAAATGATCCCGAGAGGCCAATTTTGTTTGAATTGACTTTTAGTAATGTTGTAGAGGTTGGGCTCCATAGTTTTTGGAGTGAAGCCACCGAAGGAGTTGAAGAAAAATATCCATCAGATATATTTTTTACTTCATCGCAAAAGATTGTATTACGTATTAAATAGTGGAAAATAAGGGAGGGTTGTTTAAAAAACATCACTCCCTTTTTTAATTCTTTTTAAATTTCTAAAATAATAATGATTTTTATAGTATAATCATATTATGCTTAATATTTTACTTTATGTGCTTGAGGTTTTTTTGATAGTTGTCTTTTTGGGGATTGTTGTTTTATTTGTATTTTGGTCAATTGGGAATTTTAGAAATAAAGTTCCATTCGTCACAGCGTCAAATGCTGTTTTGAAAGATATTGCAAAAGCACTTATGATTACAGATGACAGTGTAGTATATGATTTAGGGTGTGGAGATGGAAGAGTTTTGGTTTATCTTTCTCGTTTGAATCCAAAAGCAAAATATATTGGAATTGAAAACAATATTTTACCACTTTTATTATCTAGGATTGAGTCATTTTGGTCTAATAAAAAAACGGGGAATAAAATTGAAATCATTAATGGTGATTTTTTTAAGCAAGATTTATCCAAAGCCACTCATATTTTTACCTATCTATATCCAAATATAATGGATGAATTGCTTTCAAAATTTGAAAAGGAACTCAAGCCCGGAACCAAATTAGTCTCACTGTCTTTTAAATTTTCAGGCAAAAATTATAGTAATGAGGTTGACCTTATGAGAAGTAAATATAAACTTGGGCGTAAGTTGTATGTTTATCAATTTTAAAATGAAATGGTATAATTAAACTATATGACAACTTCTGAATTAATTTCTTATATTAAAAAGCAAATCGCCAATCATATATCTAAAGATGTTATTATTGCTAAGCTTTTAGATGCCGGCTGGTACATGAATGATATTAATGAAGGTTTTTTGAAAGTTGAATCAGAACTCCATCCGATAGATATACCAAAACCAGAAGTAAAAGTTGAACAACCCCAAAGAGAAGCACCGCGAGTCTGGGTTCCTCATAATTTACCCATACTAGAAAAGTCGCAGACGATGGTTGTGGAAGAACAAGAATTGGAATTGCCAGCCAAAAAAGAAGAGAAGAAAGAAGAAAAAAGGGAAGAGCTTATTCCTACCCTAATGCCAAAAGTGACGATTAATTCTTTTGGTTCAGTCAATAGAGAAAATTTTGGTAAAAAAGAAGAACCAATTGTTCCTATTGAGCCAACCAAAAATTATTCAATCAAAGATTTACCAAAAGTTGCTATGCTCTCTTCCTATAAGCAAGATTTATTGTCTGTAAATCAGATAAAAGAAGAAAGCCCCAAAAAAGTAAATAGTAAAATGATCAAATGGCTTGTAATTGCTCTAATTGTGATAGGAGTTCTTGGAGGGGCGGTTTGGGCTTTTGAAAAAGGATACATTAATATTAAAGATTTTAATTTTTCTCTTATTAAAAAAGATCCCAAGGTTTTAATCTTGAATAATTCAAAAGTTTTGTCTTCTTTAACTTCATATAAAACAGAAACCAACATCGAAATATCTTTTCCATCTGTCGTCGACATTAGTGCGGGTTTAATTAGTGGCGAGGCAGTTCCTCAAACTGATAATGATTCTATTTCTGTTAATACACTTGGTATTATCGATCAGAGTGACGGCAATTTTTTGTCCGATAATTTCATTACAGTCAAGAGTTCGCTTTTGCAAAATTATATAACGACTGGTGTAAAAAGTAATGGATCTGATTTATTTATTTCAGTTCCTGATCTTAGCCAAATTATTGGTGAAGATGCACCTAAATCTTCAATTGTTAAAATAGATGAACAGCAATTTAATTTAATCCCTCCTCTTTTTTCACAAGACGTTGAATTACAACTGAAGAAGCTGAATCTTTATAAAATTTTATCGACAGGAGTACCATCTTATATTAATGATAAAACTCTTAGCTCTTACGATGAATTGATAAAGAATGTAGAAATCATAGAAAAAGGACAAGAAAAAATAAAAGACATTGATACGTATCATTATTCCATAAATACTGATAAGGATTCAGCCCGCAATCTTTTAATTGAGATTGCTGATAATTTTACTTCTAATCTTTCAGAGGAAGATAAAAATAAATTAACTCAAATTTTTGGATCGGTGATGATTAATTCATTTGATGTTTGGATTGGCAAAGGCGACAATAATGTCTATCAATATCATATAATTCTCGAAGTTCCTCTATCAAAGATTCTTGGTTTTGATGATGAAAGTATTGGTGATAACAAAGTTGCTCTTGATTGGCAGACGACATATTATGATTTCAATATCCCGAATAATATATTTATGCCCGAGGATTCTATTCCAATAGTCGATTTTGTAAATACTGTAAATAAAAATAAACTCAAAAATGATGTTTTGTCTTTCTCTGGATTTGCAAGGAGTCTATTTAATGCGGAAGGTTCATATGGTAAAAAAGCAAACACAAAGGGTAGTTGTATGAGCCCAGTTTCGGGTTCACTTTTTTCACCGACTGGTCACCCTAAAGGAGCGGTTAGCTCGGTCAGTTCTCTTTCGGAGTTATTGAATCAAATATTATCTATCACAGAAGGAGTAGGAACCTGTTATTCTACAACTAAAGCTTGGTCATTTACTATTCCAATTTCTGATAATTATGATATTACTTCTATTCCGACCCCAACTTATGAATCTTTCTTTTGTGTAGATAGTACTGGGGCAACAAAAGATCTTGTCACTCCTCCAACTGGAGTCATTTGTGAGTAAAATTAATTTTTTACGAAGCCCTAGATTTATAGGTATTTTTTTGGTATAAAGATGTAGTCACTCTAAATTTCAATAGAGTAATTATGGTGCCTATAGTGTAATGGTTAGCACTAGAGTTTGTGGAACTCTTCAGAAGGCGTACATTTTACATATAGCAAATTATTTGATAAAATGACAATATGCCAATTGTTTCGTGTAAAATATGTTCAAAGAAGTTTTACGGAAAACCTTTTTTCTTAGAAAGAGGGCATGCAAAATATTGTTCGCAAGAATGTATGAGAATTGGAAGTCGAACTGGTAAAATAGTAAAATGTCATTTGTGTGATAAAGAAGTGTATAAAACAAAGAAAGCTTTACGTGTTTCAAAAAGTAAAACTTATTTTTGTACAAAATCTTGTCAGACAAAATGGCGCAATTCTATTTTTATTGGGTCCAAACACTCAAATTATAAGAACGGTTTATATTCTTATAGAAGTGTACTCTCTAGGCATAAAATTCCAAAGGTTTGTAAACTATGTAAAACCAATGATGTAAGATTGTTAGCTGTACATCACATTGACCATGTTAGAAATAATAATTCTGTTTCCAATTTAGCGTGGTTGTGTCACAATTGTCATTTTCTCGTTCATCACGATAAGGATGTAGAGAAAAAATTTATGGAGGTATTAGTGTAGTAGTAACACAGCTCTCTGTGGAAGAGCTATCATGAGTGCAAATCTCATATACCTCCCAAGATTACCCAAAAAACAAATAAGGATTAAAAAGCGTACTCGCCTTGTAAATATAAAACTAAAAAGACACACCTTGGTGTGTCTTTTTAGTTTTATATTTAGTTTCTCCTACCTTCTGATAATTCTTTCTTAGTATCTTCATCTGGTGTTTCTTTCATTATTCCACCACCATATTCAACAAATTCTGGTGTTTTTGCGTTAGCAACAGATAGGGCCTCATCTCTTATTTCTTTCCACTCTTTTTTTGTTAAACCGTGGTTGTTTCTATTATATAGATATTCTTCTTCTTGGGTGAGTGTGGGTTCGCTGTTTAATTTTTCCATTTTTGATATTTGACTTATTACTTATAATGATGTATTATATACCAGGATGTTATAAAAGTCAATAGATAATGGAAACACAGAACTTTTTCTTTATTGATAGAGATATCGATGAAGGTTTGTTTAATGATTTCAGCGCGTTTTTAATAAAAGCTGAAAATAATTATTCTGTAGTGCATCTTTTATTTAATTCTACAGGAGGTAAAATGCTTTTTGCTGCCAAAATCATAAAATTAATGATTAAAAGCGGTATTGAGTTTCAGGGAATAGCCATTGGAAAAGTTAGTTCGGCCACAATCCCGATATTTTTAGCTACTAGTAATAGGCGTGGTGTTGTTCAATCCTCTGCCTTGATTCATAGAGCTTCAAAAGAAAATGAGGATTTCTCGATTGAAGAAATAGCAATTATGGAGAGGCAATTTCTCGAATATATTGCTCAGAAGCTTGAATTGCTCATAGATGAGGTCTATGAAATGGCAGATGCAAAAACTGTCATTACAATAGATCATCCACTTGGGAAAAAATTCTTTACAGGAAATTAATGGCCTTTATATCTTTATATGAAGGCCATTTTGCATTTCTGTTCTAGTGACCTATAAACTGGTATAATAAAAGTATTGATTATTTAATTATTTATAATTTATAATATATATGTTAAAAGGCTTTAAACAATTTATTTTACGTGGAAATGTTGTCGATTTGGCAGTTGGTGTTGTCATTGGGGCCTCTTTTGGAACAGTGGTTTCTTCACTGGTTAAAGATATTCTCACTCCTTTTATAAGTGTGATTTTTAAGTCACCCGACTTTTCAGGATTAGCTTTTACGATAAAAGAAACAAATTTCATGTATGGGAATTTTTTGAATGCGCTTATCGCTTTTCTTATAGTTTCAGTAGCGGTTTATTTTTTTGTCGTCACTCCGATTAATACTTTAATAGCTAAATCTCGTAAAGAAAAACCTCTAGATGAAACAACAAAAAAATGCACCGAATGTCTAAGTGAAATACCAATTGAAGCCAAACGATGCGCACACTGCACTTCTGTTTTAAAATAGTTTTTTAATATAATTTATGAAAAAGAAAAAAGAAATAAGACCAAAATCTAAAATCCCAAAAGTAGTTATGGTAAGCGGGGGTTTTGACCCGATTCATATCGGACATATTCGTTACATACAAGAAGCTAAAAAACTTGGAGACAAATTAATTGTTGTTTTAAATAATGACAATTGGCTTCAAGCAAAAAAGGGAAAAGAATTTATGCCGGAAGAAGAAAGGAAGGAAATCGTAGAAGCGATCGTCGGAGTGGATGAAGTAATAATTTCTAGTCATCCTAAAAATCCAAAAGATATGAGTGTTGCCAAAGAACTCGCTAGAATTCGGCCTCATATATTTGCAAATGGTGGAGATAGAAATGAAAAAGATTCCAAAAATCCAAAATCTTCTTTATATAAAGAAAGAAAAATACATAAAAAATATGGTATTAAAATGGCTTATAACGTTGGTCGTGGAGGAAAAATTCGAAGCTCGTCTGATTTATTAGAATCTTATGTAAAAAATCTTCGAAAAAAGAAACATGGATAAATATAAATTTACTATTCCTAAATCTATTGTTATTTTAATAATTTTAGTCACGGTGTTGAGTATATTACGCATTGTTCTTTTTAATAAATTTTCTCAGGTTTATCTTTTTTGGAATATATTTTTGGCAATCATTCCTTTTTGTATCAGCTCTATTCTTCTATGGTGGGCCCGGAATCATAAATTAAAAAAATATTTGTTTTTCATTGGCGGTATTCTTTGGTTGCTTTTCATCCCCAATGCTCCATATATAATAACTGACCTAATTCATATTGGCGAAGTTCGAGCTGTTCCGGCACTCTATGATTCTTTTTTGATTTTTAATTCTGCTTGGGTTGGTCTTCTTTTTGGGTTACATTCAATTTATCACATGGAACAAATTCTTCGAGAGAAATATTCAGCGAGAGTTACTTTTGCTATTCTCACCATTACGATGCTTTTTATTAGCTTTGGAATTTATTTGGGACGATTTTTGCGATTTAATAGTTGGGATATTTTTGAAAAACCATTATCTTTTATTAATGGAATTGGGGAAATTTTTTCAAATAAAACTGATTCTATTGAAGCATTTCTATATACAGGGCTGTTTCTCTTTTTTATCATAATGTCTTATAATTCATGGAGAGCGACACAAATCAAATTATGAATTTAACTAAAAAAATTGTAGTTTTTGATCTTGATGGAACATTGGCTGAGAGTAAGCGTCCAATCACCGAAGAGATAGCTCATCTTGTTGAGGAACTTATTAAAGAAAAATTAGTGGTTATTATTAGTGGGGGAAGTTTTGATCAATTTGGTAAGCAATTTCTTCCCGCTTTTCATAAAGAGGATCTAAAATCTCCGTTTATTAAAAATTTAATCTTGTTGCCTACAAGTGGTAGTCAAAGATATGAATATGATGGAGAGACAAAAGAATGGAAATTAACAGACCTGGAAATATTTTCAGAGGATGTAAAAGCAAAAGCTAAAAAAATTTTAACGGAAATGATTAATTCAGGATTATATGATATACCCAAAAATCCAATCGGTGAATATGTTGAAGATCGTATAACCCAACTTTCTATTTCAGCCCTTGGGCAACAAGCTCCGATTGAACAGAAAAAACTTTGGGACCCAGATCAAAAGAAAAGACAAAAAATGAAAATAATTCTCGATAAAGAATTGCCCGAAACAAGCATTATTATTGGTGGAACAACTACTATTGATATATTACCTAAAGGTTTTGATAAGGCTAAGGGGCTCAAGCGATTACTTGATAAGCTTGGGATGACGATTGACGATATGATTTTTGTCGGGGATTCAATTTTTCCTGGTGGAAATGATTACTCAGCTTATGAAGCGGGGATAGAAAGTATAAAGGTGTCTGATCCTACTGAGACAAAAGAAGTCATAAAGAAATGGCTTGCTTAACTTATTGTGTTATAATTAAACGATGACAATAAAAGATAATCTAAATATTTATGAAGAGGAAAGGCCGTGGGGCTCTTTCCGCAAGTTCACAGAAAATAAAGCATCTACGGTAAAAATTATTACAATTAATCCAAACGAAGAACTGAGTTTACAGAGTCATAATAACAGAGAGGAGTTTTGGCATGTGGTTAGGGGTGATGGAGTTTTCGAAGTTGGCGATATAAAATCAAGACTTGAGACTGGTGATGAACAATATGTGCCCATTAAAACAAAACATCAAATAAAAGCTGGAGAAGATGGAATTGAAATTCTTGAAATTTCTTTTGGTGAGTTTGATGAAGGGGATATTGTACGCTATGAAGATAAATATGGGCGAGTTTAATATTTATGGTTAAGAAGATAAAAAAAGAAAAAGTTCAAAAAATAACTTCTCAAAAAAAGAAAAGAGTTTTAAGTAAGAATTACTCTAAAAAAATTTTAGTAAAAAGCAAAAAAAGAATACTCAAAACCAATAAAACAAAAGATACTCAAATTAAAAAAAGAGTTGTTCTAAGAAAAAAAAAGATAATTAAAAAAGAAGAAGGAATAAAGCTTCAACGAGCAATACAAAATCCAATTATCAAACCAACTTTTTATCCTTGGGAATCAGAAGCGGTATTTAATCCAGCTGCGGTTGCCTCTGGTGGTTTAATTCATCTTTTTTATCGAGCACTTGGAAGTGATGGAATTTCTCGAATAGGATATGCTTCAAGTCATGATGGAATTAATTTTGAAAATAGGTTATCTTACCCAGTCTATATTGCTCAGAATTTTGAAGAAGCGCAAAAACACTGGCCATTTACTTCGCCAGCTCGACTTTCTTATAATCCAATATTATATACTTCCGGAGGGGGTTGGGGAGGATGTGAAGACCCACGAACAGTCATTATTGATGGAGATGTTTATATGACTTTTAATATGTTTAATGGCTGGAATTCTATGCGAGTTGCAGTTGTCTCCATTAGAGAAGAGGATTTAAAAAATAAAAAGTGGAATTGGAAAAATTTCTCTTATCTTTCTCGCCCAGGTGATCGTCAAAAGAATTGGGTTCTATTTCCAGAAAAAATAAATGGTAAATTTGCTCTGTTTTGTAATTTAGACAAAGGAGATCCAAATAAAGTTTATATAGCCTACTTGAACCAATTAAATATGATTGAAGCACCGTCGCAAAATGATGCTCCAGACCCACAACTCTTGCCTGATCATGAAGTCGCTTGGCATTATCGGACTCGTAGTGCTGCCGCTCCACCAATAAAAACAAAAGATGGTTGGCTTCTTTTGTATCATGCCATGGATAAGAACGAACCCAATCGATATAAGGTTGGAGTAATGTTGCTTGATTTGAAAAATCCAGAAAAAGTTTTATATCGAGCACAGCATCCTATCTTAGAACCAGATGAATGGTATGAAAATGATTATAAACCAGGTATTGTGTATGCCAATGGGGCCGTTGTCAAAAATGGAGAACTGTTTGTTTATTATGGTGGAGGAGATAAACACGTGGCTGTTGCCAGCATTGCCCTTGATGAACTCCTTGATGATTTAAAGAGTAATAGAGATGTTAAATTAAAAAAGAAAAATAAATAGTACGAAACATTTATGTATGTAGCCAAAAGATCCGAACAAAATCCAATTCTTATCCCCAATAAAAATCATTATTGGGAAGAGTTTGCGACTTTCAATTTATGTCCAATTAAAAAAGGGAAAATAACTTATGGATTATATCGAGCGATTTCTGCGGTTGATAAAATAATGACTCAACAACAGGTCTCAATTATTGGTATTGGAAAGAGCAAAGACGGTGTTCATTTTGAAGAAAGAACTCCATTTATCGTCCCAGAAGAACCCTGGGATGTGCACGGATGTGAAGACCCTCGAGTAACTTATTTTGAAGGACAATATTATATTTTTTACACAGCTCTTTCCGGTTATCCTTTTAGTGCTGAAAATATCAAAGTAGTGGTGGCTATTTCTAAAGACTTGAAAAAAGTTGATGAAAGACATTTAGTCACTCCATTTAATGCCAAAGCCATGACCCTTTTTCCAGAGAGAATAAATGGAAAGATAACTGTTATCTTTTCGGCCTTCACAGATATGCCGCCTACTAAAATGGTTATTGCTCAATTCGATAAAATAGAACAATTATGGGACCAATCATTCTGGTCGGAGTGGGTCAAAGATATTAATTCACATACTGTTAATTTTGAACGTACTCCGCAAGATCATTTAGAAGTTGGAGCACCACCGGTTAAAACTAAATATGGGTGGTTGCTTATTTATTCACATATTCAAAATTATTTTGGCGGAGAAAATGTCGATGATCGTATTTTTGGAGTTGAGGGACTTCTTCTTGATATTAGTAATCCAACAAAAATTATTGGTCGGACGAGAGGGCCAATTTTAGTTCCTGAAGAATCTTATGAACTATCTGGTTATGTTTCTGATGTTATTTTCCCAACTGGAGCCCTAATTGAAAAAGACAAACTCAGTATTTATTATGGAGCCGCCGATACAACTGTCTGTTTGGCTTATGTTAGTTTGAATGATCTTATCTCAAGTATGTATGTTGAAACCAGTAATGATTGGAGATTTAAACGTGGAGCAACAAATCCAATAATCGTGCCGAGTAAAGAAAATTCTTGGGAAGCGAAAGCCACTTTTAATCCAGCGGCCATATATCTAAAAAATAAAGTCCATATATTATATCGAACTCTTTCGAATGATAATACTTCTTTCATTGGTTATGCCGTGAGTCGAGATGGTTTTAGTATTTCTGAAAGATTATCAGAACCAGTCTATAGTCCCCGAGAAGATTTTGAAACAAAGAAAGTTGCTGATGGTAATTCTGGTTGTGAAGATCCTCGAATAACTCAAATCGGTAAAAATATTTATATGTGTTACACCGCATTTGATGGAATCGGGCCACCACGAGTTGCAGTGACATCTATTTCAGTTAAAGATTTTCTGGCTCATAATTGGAACTGGACTAAGCCAGCACTTATTACTCCACCTGGATTTGATGATAAGGATACTTGCATTTTCCCTGAGAAATTGAAAGATGGATATTTTGTTGTGCACCGAGTTGGTAATGAAATTTGTGGAGATTATTTAGATTCGCTAGATTTTAGTAAAGATTCAATTAAGAAGTGCATCCGAATTATCGGTCCACGCAAAAATGCTTGGGATAGTTCGAAAGTTGGTATTGCTGCTCCACCGATTAAAACCAAGTACGGTTGGCTTCTGCTTTTTCACGGAGTGTCCAAGAGTCACAATACTTATCGGGTTGGTGTTGTTTTACTTGATTTGAAAGATCCAGCTATTGTTATCGCTCGGTCGTCTGATTCTATTTTTGAGCCAGAAGAAGAATATGAAAAGATTGGAGTCATAAACAATGTTGTATTTCCTTGCGGAATGATTTTGAAAGGGGATTTACTTTATATTTATTATGGAGGGGCTGATAAAGTTACCGGTGTGGCAACAATGAAGCTTTCAATAGTTTTGGGTGCCCTAGTTCGAGGTTCAAAATTCAATGAAAATTAAATAGTGCAATTTATAACATTTTTTGCTAGAGTAAATAAAGGGCATAAAAAGCCCTTTATTTCGTTTAATTTTATGGAAAAAGATTACTCAAATTTACATAGAGGCCTGGTACTAAAGTATTTTTGGCAAGTTGTAAGAAATTTTAAGATTTCGTTTTTTACTGTTATCTTGTGTGTAATTTTTTCATCTGCACTTGATATTTACATACCTTTTCAATTTCTTAGATTATTTAATATATTAGTTATTAATGATTTTTCTCTGGTTGAACAAGCTAAAAGTATAATTATATTTATTCTCGTGTTAAAAATTATTGGTTGGGGGTTAAAAAGAATTAATGAATTTTCAGTCTTTTACTATCTATCTAATGTTTTGGCAGGACTACGAGCCCAAGCTTTTTCTTATTTAATAGGTCACTCTAAATCTTTTTTTGCTAATAATTTCAGTGGTTCTTTGACTCAAAAAATCAATAAATACGTTAGGGCCTTTGAAAAATTAAATGAAAGATTAATGAGAGATGGAATTTCTCTAGTTATAAGGTCTGTTGGAACCATTGTTGCTATTTATGTTTTAGTTCCGAAGTATGCGCATATATTGTTAGTATTTTGTTTTGTTTTTATCGTAACTGCTTTAATCTATACTCGTTTAAAGTTGAAGTATGACATCATTGCTGCTTTAGCTGATACAAAAACGAATGGAGCACTAGCTGATTCTATTAGTAATCATCCCTCAGTTCAATTTTTTACTGGACATGAATATGAAAATCTAAAAATAGGCAATGTCATAAATGAACAAAAAAGGGCAACTATTTTCAATTGGAATCTCTGGGGTGGACTCGGGGCAATTCAAGGTTTTTACATGTTGATAATTGAATTTATTATTTTTTGGATAGCTATTGGTGACTGGAAATTGGGTTTAATTGGGCTACCAGTTATTGTTTTAATTCAGAGTTATTTACTTCGTTTAGTGGAGAGTCTATGGGATTTTGCCGGAATAACCAAAGCCTTTTATGAAGCTTTTGCGGACGCCCAAGAGATGGTTTTAGTTATGGATACTCCATATGAAATAGAAGATAAAGTAGTAAACGTTTTAGATAACGTTAAAGGAGAAGTTGTTTTCAAGGATGTTACTTATGTCTATGACAAAAATAATTCAAAAGTATTTGATGATTTCTCTCTAACGATACCAGCCGGGCAGAAGATTGCTATTGTTGGTTCATCTGGGGCAGGGAAGTCGACATTCGTAAATTTGTTGATGAGATTATTTAATTTAACCGAAGGCCAAATATTAATTGATGGAATTGATGTAAGTACAATCTCTCAAAAAAATCTACGAGAACAAATTGCTTTTGTCCCTCAAGATCCGGTTCTATTTCATCGAACGCTTATGGAAAATATTCGTTATGGAAGACGCGATGCAACAGACGAAGAAGTTAAAAGAGCAAGTTTTCTTGCCCACTGTGATGATTTTATTGATAGGTTGCCTCAAGGTTTTGATACTTATGTTGGAGAGCGTGGGATCAAGCTCTCTGGTGGTGAACGTCAGCGTGTAGCAATTGCTCGCGCAATTCTAAAAGATGCACCTATATTAGTGCTTGATGAAGCGACCTCATCTCTTGATTCAGAATCAGAGATGCTTATTCAAGATGCGCTTCAAAATTTAATAAAAAACAAAACAACAATTGTTATTGCTCATCGGCTCTCAACAATCCGTGCGATGGATAGAATTATTGTTATTGAAAATGGGAAAATTATTGAAGACGATAAACACGATGAATTAATAAATAAAGAAAGTGGTATTTATAAAAAGCTTTGGGACTTACAAGCTGGAGGATTTGAGTCTACGATATAAGCTCCCTGGCGTTGAGTTTATTTAATTTTACTGATTTAAAGACAAAGAATCCGATGATTGCAAACGTGGCAAGAGGGGATACATAAGACGGAATTTCTAAACCAAAGGCATCAGAAAGCATTACTATTCCAAGGATAAAAATTGAATACATCGCTCCATTTTTTAGGTAAGCATATTTTTTTATTCGCTCTATATTACTCATAGTTAATTTTCTAAGTACAAAAGCTCCAATTCCATTACCAAGTAAAATAAGTGGGACAGATAAAGTGAAGGCAAAAGCTCCAAGCACTCCATCAATAGAGAAGGTTGCATCAATTATTTCAAGGTAGAAAATTTTACTGAGGTCGCTCATTTTATTATCCCCAGAGAGTAATTTCTTTTCTCCCTTTTCGGCATTTTCCTTAAAGCCGTGAGTAATAAAGAAAGCGGTTGAGCCAACTACAGCCGAAAAAGCAAGCATTGGATTTATTTTAAGAGAGAACCAGACGACAAGAGCTAGAATTATAGAAACAATTGCAAAGAACCAAACTCCATGGGCGAAAAAGAATTTTTCATGGCGAAGGCCGAAGTTTTTTGTTTCCAGAAATAGCCAGTGAAAAAATAAAAAGATGAGGAATATGCCTCCCCCCAAAAGAAGAACAGGTGCAGCTTTCTCGACGGCGGTGTGAACGCTTGGGTCATTTGAAAATGCTGCGGTGAAAGATCCAATAGGGCCGAGGGCGGGCATGGTTGCCCAAATTATAAGCCAAGGGAGAAGTCCTCGGATTGCAAAGACGGCGAAAAGAAACCCCCAAAGCAGGAACCACTTCCTGGCACGCTTACTCATTGTCCCCAGGACCTCGGCATTAATAACGGCGTTATCAATGCTTGAAATTATTTCAAAAAGACAAAGCCCCAAAACTGTGAGAATCATTGCTCCAATCATTCCACTATTATATATAGCCTAAGAGACATAGTAAATAGTAAAGTAAATATTAGAAAATAGTTTTATACTCTCTTCTCACGATCGTATAAATGGAGTATAATATTAAAATATGGATTTAATAAAAGAAACATTGCTGGCTGTAAGTAATTATCCCGGTGGGTATCGGTTGATTTATGATTTGATTTATGAAAATAATAAAAATTCAAAAGTAAAAGAACAATCTGTTCGTAATGTTTTATCTAAAATGAAAAAGAGGGGATTAGTTTCAAATAAATCTAGCACCTGGTCTATTACCAGCGAAGGTAAACAATTATTAAAAGAAAGAAAATCTTTAATAATGAAATTTTCTTCCCCTAAAAAGATAAATAAAAAATTACCTAAAACGATGATAGTTATTTTTGATATCCCAGAAAAGAAAAGATTATATAGGGATTGGCTGAGAAGTGAATTAATTGGTTTTGGTTTTGAATTAATTCAGAAAAGTGTATGGTTTGGGCCAAAACTTCCTAGAGAATTTGTTAATTATTTAGAAGAAAATAATCTTTTGAAATATATAAGATTTTTTAAGGTTTCAGAAAGAGATTTAATTTAAAATCCTTATACTCCACCCTCACGATCGTAGAAATGGAGTATATTGAATAAAATAGAAGGTTCCGATATAATTAAATATATGGATAGAGAAACCAGAAATACTTCGACAAGCTCAGTACGAGTCTGTCAGAACTGTAAGGGTAATTTTATGATTGAGCCGGATGATTTTTCTTTTTACGAAAAAATTAAGGTTCCAACTCCGACTTGGTGCCCAGAATGCCGACTCATTAGACGGCTTGCTTATCGAGAAGGAAGGCCTTTATATAAAGGATTTTGTGATAAATGTAAAGATGAATTAATTACTATTTATAACGAAAATTCACAAATCATAAATTATTGTACAGGTTGTTTTTGGAGTGACGATTGGGACGCAATAGAATATGGGAAAGAATATGATTTTTCTCGACCATTTTTTATTCAATTCTATGAACTACAAAAAAATACACCTCGAGAAGCGACAGGTAGTAAAAATAATGAAAATTGTCAGTATTCTAGTGGAGATGTTCGTTGTAAGAATTGCCTTTTGACATTTGACTGTTTTGAATCAATAAATTGTTACAATGCCCAGGTGGCGCTTCTTTCTAAAGACTCAATAGATATTGATAGTGTAATGAACACCGATCATGCTTATGAAAATTTTGGCTCAAACAATGTTTATAATACAAAATTTGTTTATTTTTCTGATGAATGCCTAGATTCATCTTTTCTTTTTAAATGCATGGGATGTTCAAACTGTTTCGGTTGTGTTAATTTGAGAAATAAAAAATATTGCATCTGGAATAAGCAATATACTCAAGAAGAATACAAAAAAGAACTTGAAAATTGGGATTTGGGAAGTTTTAAAATACAGCAAAAAGCCAAGGAAAAATTTATGGACCTATATTACAAGACACCCAGGCGTTTTGCTTTTATAAAAAATTCTATCAATGTTTCTGGAGAAGATATTCAGCACTCCAAAAATTGTCAAAATTGTTTTTTTACCAGACAAGGCGTAGAAAACTGCAAGAATATTTTTGCTTGCGGGTTGCTTTTAAAAGACAGTATGGATGCGACTTTTGGTGGAGATAGATCAGAACTTTTTTATGAGACATCCGGAGGAATGCAGTCACAGAGATGCTTCTTTTGTAGAGCACCTACCTCTTCTAAAGATCTTATGTATTCAGATAGATTAAATAATTGCTCGGACTGTTTTGGTTGTACAATGTTGCGAAATAAAAAATACTGTATTTTAAATAAACAATATTCCAAAGAAGAATATTTTGAAATGATAGAGAAAATAAAAAAACAAATGAGTGAAATCCCATATATTGATAGAAAGGGAAGGGTTTATAAATACGGGGAGTTTTTTCCAAGCGAATTATCATTATGGCCATATAATGAAAGTTGGGGACACAAATATTTTCCGCTAAAGAAGGATGAGGCCCTTGCTCATGGATATAACTGGCAAGATAGTCCAGAAAGAAATTATCAAATAACTATTCAATCGAAAGATTTACCCGATCATATTAAAGATGTTAGGGATTCAATTTTAAATGAAATTATTGAATGTAAGCACCGTGGAGAAGATTGCAACCAACAATGCACTGAAGTTTTTAAAATTTTACCCAATGAGTTGCAATTTTATCGACAAATGAATTTAACTTTACCGAGACTTTGTCCAATTTGTCGACATTATGAAAGGTGTAAATTTATGAATTCTATTAAATTGTGGACAAGAAGATGCATGAAGGAAGGTTGTCAAAATGAATTCGAAACAGCCATTTCGCCAGATCGAAAAGAAATTGTATACTGTGAGAAGTGTTATCAAGCTGAATTTATATAATAACTTAATGAAAAAAATAAAAATTAAATTAGAATATTTTAAATATATTAGTAAAATTATCTGGGGAACTCTTAAATTTAGAATTAAAATATGGTGGTATAAGATAAGGAGTAAGTAGTAGGTAGAAAGTAGTATGGAACATAAAAAAGAAAATCGAATATGTCAGAATTGTAAAAAAGATTTTACCATTGAGCCGGATGATTTTTCTTTTTACGAAAAAATCAAAGTACCACCGCCAACTTTTTGCCCGGAGTGTAGATTACAAAGAAGATTTATTTGGAGGAACGAAGGGATCCTTAATAAAAGAAAATGTGACCTTTGCAATAAAAATATCATAACTAACAATTCTATATTTAATAAATTTCCAATTTATTGTAATGATTGCTGGTATGGTGATAAATGGGATGGATTGGATTATGGAAAAGAATATGATTTTTCTAAAACTTTTTTTGTTCAATGGAAAGAATTATTAGAAGTAACTCCGAACATTAATCTGTGGGGGCTTGGTAATACCAATTCAGAGTATACAAACTATACAGGTTATTCAAAAAATATTTATCTTTCAAATGCTACAAACTGTGAAGATGTTTCTTATTCAAGACTTGTGGATAAAAGTAAAAATCTTGTTGATTGCTACTATGTTTACAATTCGGAATTTTGTTATGAGAATTTTATAACTAGAAAAATTTACAATTCCCATTTTTTAAATAATTGTAGTGATTGTCTAGACTCATATTTTCTCTTTGATTGTAGAAATTGTAGTAATTGTTTTATGTGTTGGAATTTAAGAAATAAAAGTTTTTATATAAGAAATAAAAAGTATTCGAAAGAGGAATATTTTAAAATTATGAGCGTCTATGACATGGGCTCTAATTTTTTTGTTACTAATTCTAAGAATGAGTTTAATGATTTAATTAAAAAAAATATTCATCGGTACGCAAATATTGTAAATAGTGTAAATTCAAGTGGAGATAATATTGTTAATTCTAAAAATGCAATAAACTGTTTCATGGTAGATGGAGAAAATATTAAATATTGTTGGAGAATGTTTAATGGAGCCAAAGATTGTTATGATGTATCGGGCGGTTTAAATAATGAATTAATATATGAATCTTCTTTAGCCGCTGATGGAGGGTATATGACAAAGTTTTTTTCTCATTGTAAGGGTAATAAAAACTCAGCATTAATTCATTTATGTGTTAATTGCTCGGATTGTTTTGGGTGTGTAAGTTTAAATGGTAAGAAATATTGTATTTTAAACAAACAATACACCAAGGAAGAATATGAAGAACTGGTCCCTAAGATAATCAAACACATGAACGATATGCCCTATATAGATAATCGGGGAAGAGTATATAAATACGGAGAATTTTTTCCAAGCGAGTTTTCTCCATATTCATACAACGAAAGTGTAGCTCAAGAATATTTTCCTCTTTCTAAAGATGAAATTAAAGGACAGGGATATAAATGGAAAGAAAAAGAAGAAAGAAATTATCAAAAAAATATCAAAAATGACGATATCCCTGATAATATTAAAGATATAAATGATGATATCTTGGGTAAAATTATAGAATGTGCTCATTATGGCAATAATCAACACACAGACACATGTGAGGGTAGTTGTACAGAAGCTTTTAAGATAATTCCTGAAGAATTAGCTTTTTACAAAAGAATGAATCTATCTATACCCCGGCTTTGTTCTAATTGTAGGCACGGAGAGAGGATACTCCAAAGAAACCCCCTCAAACTCTGGCATAGACAGTGTATGAAAGAGGGCTGTACCAATGAATTTGAGACCTCATACTCACCCGAGAGACCGGAAATCATTTATTGTGAACGATGCTATCAGCAGGAGGTGTATTAGAGTACAATTTTTCTCTTTAAGGTCTTGCCTTGGGCTCTCTAAAGGCAAGATCTTTTCCCGAAAAATTGTAAAAATTTGCAATTTTTGGGAGATTTTTTGATGAGCAATTATTGTAAATTTTTGGGGTAAAAATGTCCTTTAAAAGTAGGATATAAGAGGTGAAAAAAAATATTTTTGGAAAAATATTTGACGGAGCCTCTCGTTTTTTTCATAGTAGGGTGTTTTGGCTTTTTCCTCTTGCGATAAAATTTTAGATGAGAGATAATGTAATTCCAAAATCAAAAGGGCTCCATTATTAACTAAATTTTTAAAAATATGTCTAGAAATATGAAAGTGTCCAGAGTGAAAAAAAGTGTCAAAAAAGTGGTCGCCAAAAATTCACAAGTTGTTGCTGAAAAAAAACCAAGTAAGAATATTTTTATTAAAAGCGTTCAAAAAAGAGATGGAACAATTGTTCCATTTGATTTAGAAAAAGTAACTAACGCTATTAATAAAGCTATGCTTTCCTCTGGAGAAGGATCACTTAAGGAAGCTGAGTTAGTTGCTAATGGAGTTTTGATGGAATTAGTTAAAATAGCCAAGAAACACAAGAATTTTATTCCATCTGTTGAGGGAATTCAAGACACAGTTGAGCAAGAATTAATGCTCTCTGATTATGTAAAAACTTCCAAGCACTATATTCTTTACCGTGAAGAGCGAGCGCGACTTCGAGCCCATAGTATTACTGTTCCACCACAATTAAAAAAATTAACTGACGAAAGTAAAAAATATTTTAGAACATCACTTGGTGAATTTGTTTATTACCGAAGTTATTCGAAGTGGATGAAAGAAGAGGGCAGACGAGAAACTTGGATTGAGACAGTTGATCGCTACATGGAGTTCATGAAAAAAAATCTCGGGAATAAATTAAAGACACACGAGTATGAAGAAGTTCGAGATTACATTTTAAAAAATAAATCAATGCCATCGATGAGATTGTTGCAATTTGCAGGCAAGGCTGCCGAAGCAACAAATGTCTGTGCGTACAATTGTTCATTCATTGCGCCAGAAAGTTTTCAAGATATTGCCGAGATAATGTACATCTCAATGTGTGGAACAGGAGCAGGTTGGTCAGTCGAAAGTGAAAATGTTCAAAAGCTTCCACAAATAAAAGTACAAACAGGTCAAAAATTAGCAACGCATGTAATTGATGATAGTAAGGAAGGTTGGGCGGACGCATTTTCTCTTGGAATGAGTACTTGGGCAAGTGGTAAAGATATTGATTTTGATTTTTCGAAACTTCGCCCAGCAGGCGCCAGGCTTATGACTATGGGCGGTAAAAGTTCCGGACCTGACCCATTACGTCGATTGCTTTCTTTTACTCGTCAAAAAATGCTTTCTAAGCAGGGGCGTCGTTTATCTAATTTGAATGTTCACGATATTATTTGTATGGTTGGGGATTGTGTTGTTTCTGGGGGCGTTAGGCGTAGCGCGATGATTTCGCTTTCAGATTTAGACGATAATGATATCCGTGATTCGAAAAAAGGCCAATTTTACCTTACAGATCCTCACAGATCTCTGGCTAATAATTCAGCTGTTTATATGCAAAAGCCACCCGTTTCTGTCTTTTTAGATGAATGGATTTCCCTAATGAAGTCGGGTTCAGGGGAGCGAGGAATATTCAACCGTGGGTCACTGGCAAAGACCTTACCAAAACGTCGACTTGATTATCTAAAGTCCGAAGGATTTTTTGATGCAACCGGCGAAAATATTATCGGAATTTTGGGAACTAATCCATGTGGCGAAATAATTTTGCGCTCTAAACAATTTTGTAATTTAACTGAAGTTATCTGTCGTGAATATGATACAAAGGAGAGTTTAATGGAAAAAGTTAGAGTGGCAACAATTTTGGGGACGTATCAATCAACACTCACCAACTTCCCATATCTTTCAAAGGCTTGGCAAGATAATTGTAATGCTGAAAGATTACTTGGTGTATCACTCACAGGACAGTGGGATAATAAAATTGTTCGTGATCCAGAAGTTTTGAAAGCTTTAAAAAATGAAGCAATCAGAGTAAATAAAATTTACGCCAAAAGATTTGGAGTTACTCCTTCAAATGCGATAACTTGCGTCAAGCCATCAGGAACGGTTTCGAAAACATTTGATACTGGAAGTGGAATGCATCCAAGGCATGCCCCATACTATATCCAACGCATTCGTATTTCAGCCACTGATTCACTTTTCAAAATGTTGAAAGACCAAGGAGTTCCTTATCATCCAGAAGTTGGTCAGTCAAAAGAAGACGCAAATACTTTTGTTCTTGAGTTTCCAATGAAGTCACCAGCCGGTTCAATTTTCAAAGATGATATTTCTGCAATTGAGCAACTAGAACACTGGAAAATGGTTAAAGAAAATTACACTGAGCACAATCCTTCTGTCACTATTTCTATTGGTGAAGATGAATGGTTGAAAGTTGCGCACTGGGTTTATGGTCACTGGGATATTGTCGGCGGACTTTCTTTCTTGCCAAGATCAAACCATGTTTATCAGTTAGCTCCTTATGAAGAAATAACAAAAGAGCGCTACGAAGAATTAATGAAAAAATTTCCAGAAATTGATTATTCAAAAATTGTTACTTATGAGAAGAATGATGAGACTGAAGTGAAAAGAGAACTAGCTTGTGTTTCAGGTGTTTGTGATATAGTTTAGATTATTTTCGCCGGAAGATGTAAAATTATTTGCGCTTAACCCTAAAGGGCACAGACAACGACTCATAATTTTACATCTTCCAGCTCCACTAATATGAAAAAAAACTGGGGGAAATATACAATTGCATTTTTAACAGTATTACTTATTAGATTAATACCATTTCGTGCTCCTAATTTAGAGCCAGTAATGGCTTTTGTCATGCCAATAAGTAAAAAGTATGGAGTCATGATGTCATTTGTTTTTGGATTTTTAAGCGTTTTGATTTATGACCTTTTGACTTCAGGATGGGGGGTTTGGACTATTATTACAGCCTTGGCTTATGGTTTTGTGGGATTGGGAGCTTATTTTTTCTTCAAAAATCGTTCTGGGTGGAAAAATTATGCTCTTTATGCCATTATTGCAACAATAGTTTATGATGCGGTTACTGGGCTTACATTAGGCCCAATATTCTGGGGGCAATCTTTTATGGTGGCTTTAGTAGGGCAGATTCCATTCACCCTGATTCATTTGCTCGGAAATGTTTCTTTTGCTATTATACTTTCACCAGTCATTGAAAGATTAATGGCGAGAGGAAGTGTGAGATCAGCGAAGGTTTTGGTTGCTCAAGAGGTTTAAGTTTTTTAAAATTTTATATCTATTATATTTGGAAGTGAGGTTTGATTCCTCCACTGTGCCGCAACGGTAATCTCTCTCAGAGAGTAAGTCCGATCTTAATATAATAGAGTGTATCCCGAGCAGGAGAATATTTAAATATATTTTTTCGGACCCCTGCTTGTGCCTGGGTTTTTTTATTATTAATTATCAAAATATGAAAAGGAAAGAAAAAAATATAATTATAATTTTAGTCGCGCTGATATTTATTCTTGGAGCTTTGTATTTTACTAGTGGTCTTAAATTAAAAAATGAATTAGTAAGTCAATTACCCAAACAAGAACTCAAAGAGAACACTTTGGTTGAAGAAAGTATTATAAAACCGCAAGTCACAAAAAGTAGTGACGCTGAAAATAAGACTCAAACTCAAATAGAAACGCAGAATAAAATATCTTTGATTGTTTTAGGGACAACTTACCAATCTTCGTTTCAAGAAGGCGATACCGTCTATAAAGTAATGGATAATCTGTCAAATCAAAAAGAAAATAATTTCTCTTTTAGTTTCAGGAAGTATCCAGCGCTTGGAATTTTTATAAATGAGATTAATGGTTTAAAAGAAGGGAATGGTAAATATTGGCTTTACTATGTGAACGGGAAAGAAGCATCAGTTGGAGTTTCAAAATATGAGTTGGAGAGCGGGGATATTATTAATTGGGAATTAAAGTAATCCGCCATTGGCGAGATCAAAATTTTATGAATAAAAAGATATTAAAGAATTTTTATATTTTGTTCAGTATAATCTCAGTGTTGTTTTTCAATCGGAATGTTTTGGCCGAAGAAGAAATTATTCCAGGCCCGATTGTTCTGACGGCTAACGTTTTCATTAGAAATGGAGAAGAGATTGTATATGATGGAGTAGTAAACCTCCCCGAAGAAGGAGTTGTAAGTATTTTATCTAGTGATGGCGAAAATCATGAAATAAATAGTCGAAGTGTCCTTGCAATACTCTATCTCATTTCTCAAGAAGCCGAGCCACCATTTTTGATTTCCAACTTACAATATTATTCATCTTTGGATGCTTTTTATCTAAAATGTATTACCCCAAATAGCGGAGCAGAACTTTGCGATAACTGGCAATATATTATAGATAGTGCAACCCCACCGACAGGGATTGATAAAACAATCCTCATCGGCGGAGAATCAATCGGCCTATATTTTGGAACCTCTCATCGATTAATTCTCGATAAAAATACAATTTTAGAAGGGGAATCGATCACAGTTAATTCAGAAAAATATAATTATATTGATAATACTTGGGGAATTCTTCCAGGGGTTAATATAGATGTGACAATTCCCAATGAGGCAGATCCGTGGAATCCGACACTAATCTCAGAAACAGCAGTTGATGAAAATGGAATAGCTATAATTATTTTGACGACAGCAGGCACTTATACTTTTGGAATTAAAGAAGATTATTCTTTTCCATCGTATCAAGTTATTGTCAATAAATCATCAGGTGGTGGTAGTGGAGGTGGAAATGGAGGTGGCGACTCATCAGAAGTAAAAGAATTTTCTTTGATAGATGCTCTTTCTTTTTTGTTGGCTAATCAAGAAGACGATGGTTCATTTGGGGATGATTTATATACTGATTGGGTAGCGATTGGAATTGCCAGAATTGAGAATGATTCAGATGAGTTAAAAAATAAAATTTATGATTATTTAAAAAACAATACAATGGAGTCATCGATTGTGACAGACAATGAACGCCACGCGATGGCGTTGATGGCTCTTGATATTAATCCATACACAGGAACTGAGATTAATTATATTGGGAAAATCATTTCTTCTTTTGATGGGACTCAGCTTGGTGATGATTCACTTTATAATGATGATATTTTTGGATTGATTGTGCTTCAGAAAGCAGGGTATACGATAGATGACGAAATTATACAAAAAATAATTTCCTATATAATTTCCAAACAATCACCAGACGGCTCATGGGGTAGTATTGATATGACCTCAGCGGCGATAATGGCTCTCTCTGAATTAAATAGCATAGAAGGAGTTTCTGAATCAATTACTCTAGCTGAAAATTATTTAATTGAATTACAAAATGAAGATGGGGGATTTGGGAATTCTTTTTCAACAAGTTGGGCTATTCAAGCATTATCTCTTAATAATTCTTTTGAGACCGAAATTCAAAAAGCAACAGAGTATCTTGCAAGTCTGCAACAACAAGATGGTGGGTTGGGGGAAGATACTGAAATTGAAAATCGGATTTGGGAAACAGCGTATGCAATTCCAGCTGTTTCATTATTATCCTGGAATGATATTTTAGAACCTTTTGAAAAAGAGGAAACAGAATCTACGAACAACAATGGTTCTTCTTCAAATGATATGATTGATGAAGATTTACCAGAGGAGATAATAGAAATTCCAGAACCTGCTATTATTGAGCCTGAGATTGTGATTATACAAAGAGAGGAAATAAAAGAAATTCCACCCAAAATAGTGAAAAAAGAAATTATTACCAAAACAGGAGTAAAAACCGAGACACTGGAGACAGAAAAAGTAGCTCCGAATGTCCTTGGCGCATCGGCTTATCAATCAACACAAAACACCGATAATCAAACGTTTGTTTCTGTTTTAAAAAAAATTATAGAAGAAATCAAATCATCTTTTGTCTGGCTTTGGATTAATTGGATTTTTTGATACAATAACGTCATGCAAACAAAAACAAAATTCATTATATTTATAGTATTAGTAGTTATTTTAGTTAGCGGTTTTGGTATTTATGCAAATGCTCAACCAGGTAAATTAGATACTTTTGCTCAATGCTTAAAAACATCTGGGGCTGAGTTTTATGGGACATTTTGGTGTCCTCATTGTCAAAGTCAAAAGAAAATGTTTGGTTCATCTAAACAGTATCTTCCATACATAGAGTGTTCAACCCCAGATAGGAGAGAACAGTTGCCAATTTGCAAAGATAAGGGAATTGAAGGTTACCCAACTTGGATTTTCTCTGATGGATCAAGATTATCAGGAGAATTACCACTTGAAACCTTGGCCGAAAAGACACAGTGTGTCTTACCTCAATAAAGTATCAGTACAAGATTACTCACAGCCTCATATTCGTATGCGGTGTTTACTTAATGGTATATATTGTGGCATAATGTTGATATATGGGAAATGAGACAAGAAATTGTCAAAACTGCAAAAATGACTTCGTAGTCGAGCCAGATGATTTTTTGTTTTACGAAAAAATCAAAGTCCCACCACCAACTTGGTGTCCAGAGTGTCGACAGCAAAGACGTTATGCTTGGCGTAATGAACGTACTTTATATCGCAGAAATTGTGATTTATGTGGAAAAAGTACTGTTACCATTTATTCTCCAAATAAACCGCTAAAAGTTTATTGTTTGCAGTGTTGGTGGGGAGATGGGTGGGATCCTACTATTTATGGACGAGATTTTGATTTTTCTCGTCCCTTTTTTGAACAATATAAAGAACTCCAACTTCAAGTTCCTCGTATGGCACTTTTGAGTAAGAATAGTATTAATTCGGAATATACTAATCATTCTGGAAATAACAAAAATACCTATTTATCTTTTTGTTGTTTCGATACTGAAGATGTCTTATATTCAACTTGGGTAATGAAATCTAGAAATAGTGTTGATTGCAGTTATGTTTATGATGGTGGAGAAAAACTTTATGAATGTATAAATTCACGCAAATTATATCAATGTCAATTTTGTGTTTTGTTGGAAAATTGTGTGGATTGCTTATATTGTTATGATTGTCGTAATTGTAACAATTGTTTCTTGTCGTCCAATTTGCGTGGCAAAAGTTATGTATTTAACAATGAACAATATACTCGTGAAAAATATTTTAAAAAATTAGAAGAATATGATTTAAATTCATATAAAATTCGAGAACAATTAAAAAAAGAATTTATAGACCAAATAACAAATTCATCAATCCATCGTTATGTGATAAGTGAAAGGAATGTAAATTCTACTGGGAACTTACTCTTTAATAGTAAAAACTCTAAAAATTGTTTTGATTCTGAGATTCTCGAAGACACAAAATATATTTATGCCTCATTAAGTTTAAAATCTTCAATGGATTTATATCATGTTGGTTGGAATAGTGAACTTGTATATGAAGTACAAGGATGTCAAAAACTTTATAATTGTCAGTTTTGTCATCTTTGTTGGGATAATAGAGAAATTATGTATTGTGATACCTGCCAAGGTTGTCAGAATCTTTTTGGTTGTATTTCAATTAAAAAAGGGGAATATATGATTTTAAATAAAAAATATAATAAAGAAGAATATCTAGAATTAAAAGAAAAAATAATAGAACATATGAAAAAGACAGGAGAATATGGTGAATTTTTTCCACCATCTGTATCACCAGTTTGTTATAATGAAACTCAAGGAAATTACTATATGCCAGAAGCTGAAGAAGCTATTCTTTCTCGTGGTTGGCTTTGGGAAGATAAGATTCCTGGAACATTTAATAAAGAAACTATTCAACCGGAAGATATTAAAGATAGTATAGAAGAGATAGATGATTTCATTATTAAAGAAATACTAAAATGTGTTTCTTGTTCAAAAAATTATAATATTATACTTGATGAATTAAACTTTTATAAAAGGGAAAAAATTCCATTACCACATCTTTGTCCAAACTGTAGATACAAAAAACGCTTCACTCTTCAATTACCACGAAAACTCTGGCACAGAAAATGCATGCAAGAGGGATGTCAAAATGAATTTGAGACAAGTTATGCTCCAGATCGGCCGGAGATTGTTTACTGTGAGAAATGCTATCAGCAAGAGGTTTATTAAAGAATTAAGAATTAAAATTGTTCTTTTTAAATTTATAAATTATCAAGTCGAGATAGTTTTTATTAATATTAAATTTATTTTTTTATATGCTTTACGAAACAGTTTCAAAAGAAGAAAAAGATATTGTTTTTGTTTATACAACTTGTTCCTCTGTGGAAGAGGCGAGGTCTATAGGGCTCTCTGCGATTAATGAGAAATTAGCGATTTCTGCGGATTATTGGCTTATCAATTCAATTTATCCATGGAAAAGTGTTATTCAAGAGATAGATCAATATATGCTTATGTTTTCAACAGAAAAAAGATTAAGTGACAAATTAATTAAACACATTGAAGCCGAACATTCATATAGTGTTCCAATGGTTGTCCGATGTGATACGGCCTTGGTAAATCAGCCGTATTCTTTTTGGGTAGATACAACTCTAACAAGTAAAGATAAATATATTACCGAAGAAGAATATCAACTGAAGAAAAAAAATGAAGAAGTTGGATATCGATATGATAAACTTAAGTAATTAATATGTAGAAAGTAGTATGTAGTAAGTAGTATGAAAAAACAAGCAGAAAAAAGGGTTTGCCAGAATTGCAAAAAAGACTTCACTATTGAGCCAGATGATTTTTCGTTTTACGAGAAAATCAAAGTTCCACCACCGACTTTTTGCCCGGAGTGCCGAAAAATAAGGAGAATGAATTGGAGAAACGAAAGGACTTTGTATCATAGGAATTGTGACTTGTGTAGAAAAAATATTATATCAGTTTACCCCAAAGACACACTTTTTCCAGTATATTGTTATGAATGTTGGTGGGGAGATAAATGGGATCCAGGTGATTATGGTCAAGAGTTTGATTTTTCCAAATCAATATTTCAACAAATACTTGAATTGAGTATTAAGGTACCACACCAAAATCTTAATGTTCTCAATAATGTTAACAGTCCATATATAAATCAAGCCTGGAACAGTAAAAATAGTTATATGTGTTTTGATTTGGGATATAGTGAAAATGTTTTATATTCAAATGCATGTCATTTTGTAAAAGATTCTGTAGATAACAGTTATGCGAAAAAATTAGATTTATGTTATCAATGTATAGATACTAGAGAATCAAGCATGTCTTGCAATCTTGAAAATTGTAAAAATTGTTTGGATTCTCACTTCCTTTTTAATTGTAACGGTTGTTCCTCTTGCATCCTTTGTTCTAATTTAAGGAACAAAAGTTTTTGTATTTTAAATAAACAACATACTAAAGAAGAGTATGAAAAACTAAAAGATATTTATTTTAATGGAAGTTTTTCAGTGAGAACAAAGGCAATCAATTTATTTAATGAATTAAAATTAAATTCAATCCGAAGAGAAAATAATAATATCCAGATAAAAAATTGCACAGGTAATACTATCTGGAATAGTGAGAATTGTAAGCAATCTTTTAATGTTTACAAATCTCAAAATTGTAAATTTGTGAATGATATTGATAGTGATTTAAAAGATAGTATGGATTTAAGTAATGCCGCTGAAGGGGAGTTAATGTATGAAGGAACAGCTGTAAGTGGGCATAATTTATTCTTCGATGTTCTTACTGGTTATTCCTTAGATGTTTCTTATTCAGCATCTTGTTTAAAAAATAATACTAACTGTTTCGCCTGCATAGGCCTCCGCAACAAACAATTCTGCATCCTAAACAAACAATACACCAAAGAACAATACGAGAGCCTTGTCCCAAAGATAATACAGCACATGAATGACATGCCATACATAGATAGTAAGGGCAGGGTATACAAGTACGGAGAGTTCTTCCCCAGCGAACTCTCACCCTTTGCCTACAACGAAACCATAGCCCAGGAATACTTCCCACTAACTAAGGAACAAGCTATAGATCAAGGCTATAAATGGAAAGACAAAGAGGAAAGAAACTACACAATAGATATTAAAAACAATGATATTCCAGACGATATCAAAGACACCGACGAATCAATCGTTAGCAAGATCATCGAATGTGCCCACAAGGACTGTAACCACCAATGCACCGAGGCCTTCAAGATAATCCCTGAAGAATACCAGTTCTACCACCGTATGAACCTCCCATTACCACGTCTATGCCCCAACTGTCGTCACTATGAACGCTTATCTCAAAGAAACCCCCTCAAACTCTGGCATAGACAGTGTATGAAAGATGGTTGTCCTAATGAATTTGAGACCTCATACTCACCAGAGAGACCAGAGATTATATATTGTGAGTCTTGTTATCAAAGGGAAGTGTATTAGAGTAATCAAAATATGATATACTATTCATATGCATCTTGATGAGAAAACAATTATAGATCTTCTAAATGATTCAGGATTAGTTACGAAGACAGATATTTCTGTTGCTTTAAAAAAATCTAAAGAAACCAATCAATCGCTCGGTTCTATTTTAGTCAGTGGTGGCAAATTAACCGAAAAAGATTGGAATAAAATTCAAGCTATCGCTCTTGGAATACCTTTTGTTAGCTTAGAAGGGGAGAAAATTGACCCTGCGGTGCTTACTTTAATTCCTGAACCAATTGCTAGAAATAGTAATATCATTGCTTACAAAAAGACCAAACTTGGTCTTGAGGTAGCAATGCTTGATGTTGAAAACTTACCAGTTATTGATTTTATAAAAAAGAAAGTAGGGCTACGTATTCTTCCTCGGATGACAAGTTCTTCTTCTATTAAAGAAGCTCTTAATCAATACAAGAAAAGTTTGCAGGCAGACTTTGAAGATATTATTAAAAAAGAAAGTGGAGCAATAAAAACAATTTCTGATGATGGAGTTGTGACTGAAGCCAAAACTGAAAAAGAACTAAAAGAACTTGCTGAGGATTTACCAATTGTAAAAATTGTTGATACCCTTATCTCTCATGCTATTTTACAAGGAGCTTCCGATATTCATATCGAACCAGAAGATCAGTCTCTAGTTGTTCGTTATCGAATAGATGGTATCTTACACGATGCCATGATTTTACCAAAAGATACTGCATCAGGAATTGTTGCTCGTATTAAAGTACTATCTAATTTAAAACTTGATGAAAAGCGCTTGCCTCAAGACGGCAGATTTAAAATCGTCAACGATGAGGGGAATATTTCATTCCGTGTCTCGACTCTGCCGACTTACTATGGAGAGAAAACTGTTATGCGTATCTTGCGGGAAAATGCCAAAGGATTTTCTTTAGAAGGCCTTGGCTTTCATGGGGAAGCTCTTGAGAGAATTCACGAAGGAATGAAAAAGCACACCGGAATGTTACTTGCGGCGGGTCCGACTGGCTCTGGAAAAACAACGACACTCTACACAATGCTTGATATTTTAAATACACCAGATGTAAATATTTCCACCGTTGAAGATCCGATTGAATATCAAATTCCTCGCATTAATCAAACTCAAACCAAATCTGAAATTGGATTGACCTTTGCCAATGGTTTAAGAACACTTCTTCGTCAAGATCCAGATATAATAATGGTTGGAGAAATTCGTGATAAAGAAACTGCCTCGCTTGCGGTCAATGCTAGTTTGACGGGGCACCTTGTTCTCTCCACTATCCATACAAATTCGGCGGCGGGAGCAATTCCTAGAATGATTGATATGGGGGTTGAACCATTTTTGATTGTTTCGACAGTGAAAACGGTTATTGCTCAGAGATTGGTTCGTAAATTAACAGAAGAGAAAGAAAAATATTTTCTAAATGAAACAGAAATAAAAGCCCTTGGGAAAATTGTTGATCTTGATCGCGTTCTTGAATTTCTCAAATTAGAGAAAGTTGTACCTGAAGATGCGATATGGAAAACAGTTCCTTTTTATAAACCAAAACCAAGCGATGAATCGAAAGATGGTTATCGTGGGCGTTTGGGAATTCATGAAGTTTTGAAAGTCAGTTCAACAATTAAAGAATTAATCTTAAAGGGTGCCTCAGTCGATGAAATAGAAAAGCAAGCCAAAGACGAAGGCATGATGACGATGATTGAAGATGGTATATTCTTATCGGTTCAAGGGATTACTTCAACCGAAGAAGTTCTCCGTGTTGTTTCCGAATAAAAAATTAAGGATGAAGTTTAAATATAAAATACAAAATAAGAACAATGAGATAATTGAAGGGATCTCTGAATCACCGGATAGATTTACTTTAGCTCGTGAATTAAGAGAAAAGGGGGGCACTCCTATTTTTATAGAAGAAGTAAAAGATAAAGCTGGTATTTTTTCAATGAAGAAAAGTATTTTTGGTAAAGTTTCTTTATCACAAAAAATAATGTTTACCAATAATTTAAGTGGAATGTTATCGGCTGGATTATCTTTAAGTCGGGCACTGTCAATTTTAGAAAAACAATCAACTAACGGAGCACTCAACATTGTTTTAAAAGGGTTACAAGAAGATATAAATAAAGGAAATTCTTTATCTGAAGGAATGAAAAAATTTCCGAAAGTTTTTTCTGGAGTTTTTATTCCAATGGTGCATTCCGGAGAAGAATCTGGTAATTTACCTAAAATTCTTACGGAGATAGGAATGAATCTTAAAAAATCTTATGATTTGAAGAAAAAAATTAAAGGGGCAATGACTTATCCAACGATTATTCTGATTGCCATGACGGGAATTGGAATTTTTATGATGATTTACGTCGTTCCAACTCTAACTAAAACATTTAAAGATATTGGTACAGAACTTCCAGCTTCTACCAAATTAATTATTTGGCTTTCGGACACAATCAGTCGAAACATTTTACTATTTTTAGTTTTTTTAATTGTTGTTATTTTTGGATTTATTTTTCTAACTAAAATCAAATTAGTTCGTCGATTTTTTGATAAATCCATTTTATATATCCCAGTTATTGGAAAAATAGTTAAAGAAGTGAACACTGCCCGGACTGCCAGAACTCTCTCATCACTCTTATTATCTGGAGTAAATATTTCCAATGCATTATCTATCACTGAAGAAGTTTTACAAAATGTTTACTATAAAGAATTAGTCCATAAATCAATTAGCTCAGTTGAGAAGGGAACTGTCTTGTCGGCTTCTTTTAAAGAAAATCCATTTTTATATCCGGTGATGATGGGAGAAATGATTGAAGTTGGAGAAGAAACGGGGAATTTATCGCAAATGCTTCTCGACGTGGCGAATTTCTATGAAACAGAAGTAGATAATAAGACCAAAGACCTCTCGACAATTATCGAGCCAATTCTGATGGTCTTTATTGGTGGAGCGGTTGGATTTTTTGCGGTCTCGATGATTTCTCCAATGTATTCAGTCATGGATAATATTAAATAAATTTTTATGAAAAGAAAAAATAATAAAGGAATAAGTTTGATTGAAATACTGATTGTTATCGCGATTATTGGTATTTTGAGCGCGATTATTGTTCCTAGTTTATCAAAATTTCACAATCAACAAGTATTGAAAAATAGCGCGGAGGATATTTTTGCGTTACTAAATGAAGCTCGAAATAGTACCATTTCATCAAAAAATTCAAATACATACGGAGTTCGTTTTCTGTCTGATCGAGCTATTTTATTTCCCGGTGAATATTATACCGATTCGACATCAAACAAACAGATTGATTTTGATCAAGCGGTTGAGATTCCTTCCACAGGTGGAGTCAATCTAAATACTGGTGGAATTGATGTCATCTTTACTCGTCTAACAGGAGATACAGAGAAATATGGTACAATTATTATACAATTAATTAGTGATGAAACACAGCAAAAAATTATTAATGTTAGTAAAATTGGAATGATAAGTGTAAATTAAATGAAAAATATTTTAACAAAAAATAAAAAAATATTTTACCCAAACAGAGGATTTACTATTATTGAAGTGTTGATAGCTTGCGTCATTATATCTCTGACGACTATTGCACTAATGTCAGCTACAACCAAGGGGATAGAACTTTCAAACAAAGCTCTTCGACAAGCTCAAGCTAGTATGCTGATTGAAGAGGGAATTGAAGCAGTGAAATCAATTCGAGATAATGATGATAATTGGACAGTAATTCCAAGTCTGAGTTTGGAAACAAATTATTATTTATCTTTCAACCTCAATACAAATACTTGGTCTCTAAATACGACTCCAGAAGCGCCGATAGATGAAATTTTTACCAGAACAATTGTTATCTCAGAAGTTAATCGTGATGGCAATGATGATATTGCATCAACAGGCACTGTTGATGATAATATTAAAAAGATAAATGTGACAGTATCTTGGCCAGATGGAGGCACAATAAATTCCAAAAATATTAATTTTTATTTAACTAATTTTTTTAATTAAATGAAGACACACTTTAAAAAGGGTTACAGTTTGATAGAAATAATAATTTATTTGGCTATTTTTACAGCACTTTCAATTTTAGTGATTAATTCATTTATTTTAATTTTATCTTCTTTTAATACAACCAATACTAATCGTAAATTACTGGAATCTGGAGTTGTTTCTATGGAACGTATGTCACGAGAAATGCGTCGGGCTCAAGGAGTTACATTTAATAGTTCTTCAAATATTGTTTTAATTGGCGTTGGTGGTTTCGGCGACCCTTCCACAGTTAAGTTCGTCGGTGAAGATGGAGCTTTAAATATATATAAAAATGACAATTTAGAACCAGAAGGTAATTTGCTTGGGCCGAATGTATCTCTATCTTCTTTGGTTTTTCGGCACATTACAACAACAGAGAGTGAGGGAATAAAAATAGAAATGACTCTAGAATATTCAAGTGGAAATATTAGTAAATCAGCTAATTTTTATAATACCATTATCTTCCGGGGGAGTTATTAATAATCAAAAATGAAAGAAAAAAGTAAAATAAAATATAACGGCGGGGCGGCAATGATGATTGTTGTTTTCTTCTTTGTCTTTATAAGTTTAACTATTTTAATTGGAATTATAACTCCTGTTGTTCGTGAATTTCGAATTGCGCAAGATAATTTTGATTCGAAAAAAGCTTACTTTATTGCTGAATCTGGTGTTGAAGATATTATTTATCGGATAAAAAATAATATGAATGTCGGCACAATTGGAACTGAACGAACTTTATTTTTAGATGATTCATTCTTTCCAATTCCAACAGAATTAAGTGACCTAGGTGGTGGTCATAAGCATTTAATTACTACTGGTGATATTAAAACCAATCAACGCACAGTTGATTTAATGTTGACAACCTCAACTGGAGTTTCTTTTAATTATGGTGTGTTAGTTGGTCCTGGGGGAGTAGAGCTCGAAGGCAGTGGCACTATTGATGGAAATGTTTATGCGAATGGTCCGATTTCAGGAGACAGTTCGGCAATTATTACCGGCACAGCAATTTCAGCTAATAGCCCAGCGATCGCTGCTGATCAGACAAATGGAACAGGCACCCCAGCTTATAATGTAGTTTTTGGTAATGCGAATGCTACTCAAGACATTGCTCAGAGTTTCCGAATCGTAAGTGAAAGTCCATTAAATAAAGTAGAATTGTATATGAAAAGAACTCCCATTGTTCCAAGTACGGCTTATGTCAAAATTATGAATGATTCATCGGGAAGTGTGGGGTCAACCGTTCTAGCTCAGGGAACTATTCCATCATCTATTACTACTTCTTATGGTTGGGTTGAAGTTTCATTAAATGCTAATCCACTTCTTGATCCTTCAAAAACATACTGGCTGGTCATTGATGCTCCTCTAGGTTCGAGTACAAAAAATTATACAATAGGAGCCTCAAGTAATACCTATGCTAATGGTCTTGGTAAAATTGGAAGACTCACAGGCACTTGGAACAACACTACTCCATCTGGACTTGATTATTATTTTAAAATATATTTAGGCGGAGTAAATGGAAAAATTTATGGGACTTCTGAAAGTCAATGGAATCAATTACATATTGGAACTGAATCTGGAACTGCTCAAGCTCACGAGGTAAATTATACAAATTCTACTGGAAATATTTATTGTCAGGTGGGGACAGGGAATAATAAGTCATGTATTTCTCAACCAGATCCGACTTATATTGCTTTTCCTGTTTCCGAAGCAAATATTGAAGAATGGAAAGTGGATGCTACCTCGGGTGGTACTTATACAGGAGATTATAATGTTGGTTGGGCTGGAGCAACATTGGGACCTAAAAAAATTAATGGTAATTTATCTGTTAGTGGAGGAGGGACTTTAACTGTAACTGGGACTTTATGGGTTACAGGAAATATTACACTTAGTGGTGGAGCCTTGATAAAATTGGCGTCAAGTTATGGTACAAATGATGGAGTTATTTTATCTGGGGGAACGATTGTGATTTCCGGTGGGGGACATGCAAATGGTTCTGGCACAACCGGAAGTTATTTGATGATGTTATCTTTGAGTGATTCATCTACGGCGATAACAGTTTCGGGTGGGGCCGGAGCAGTCATTGTTTATGCTCCAGTTGGGACAATAAAAATTTCAGGTGGGGCTGCTCTTAAAGAAGCTACTGGCTATAAAATGGAAATTGAAGGTGGAGCTAAGATTACATATGAATCTGGATTAACTAATAATAATTTCTCAAGTGGGCCATCTGGTTCTTGGAGTATAGATAGCTGGAAAGAAACAGAATAATAATCTTACAAAAAGGAGCTATTTTGTGGTATAATTAGCTTATGGTTAAAATGATTGTTGCTAATTGGAAAGCCAACCCGCAATCTCAAAAAGAGGCGGAAGTTCTTTTTAATGGAGTATTAAAAGGTATAAAAAATATAAAAAATGCTAAAATCATTATTTGCCCGCCTTTTCCTTTTTTAGATGTTGCAAAAAAATTTAAAAGTAAAAAAATAATTCTTGGAGCTCAAGATGTATCGGAAAACACGAGCGGACCATATACCGGAGAAGTACCTCCCGAGATGCTTACTAGTCTGGGAGTTAAGTATGTTATTGCTGGGCATAGCTCACGCCGGGCAGGAGGTGAGACTGACCAAGTTGTAAACGCAAAAATATTAAATTTACTTAAATTTAAATTAATACCTATTATTTGTATTGGAGAAAATAATCGGGACCACGAAGGAGCCTATCTTTCTTTTGTTGAAAACCAGATAAAAAATTGTTTGATGGGCGTGACGAAAGCCCAAATGAAAAATATTATATTAACCTATGAGCCAGTCTGGGCTATTAGTTCAAATAAAACCCGCGAAGCAACCAAAGAAGAATTTATGGAAATGAAAATATTTATTAAAAAAGTAATTTCTGATATTTATGATAGTAAAATTGCCCACAGTATTCCGATTTTATATGGTGGTTCAGTTAGTCCCATCAATGCTAAATCTTTCGTTGAAGAAGGAAAAGCCGATGGATTGCTTGTTGGCCGTGATAGTTTGAATGCTAAAAAGTTTGTTGATATTCTGAAATCTCTAAATTAAAATTATGAAATCAATTAAAGAATTAAAAAGTTTATTGGGTAAAAAAGTAATTGTACGGGCTGACTTTAATGTTCCAATCAAGGATGGAAAAATTCTTGATGATTTTCGTATAAAAAAAGCAATTCCAACAATCGAATATTTACAGAAAAAGGGAGCAAAAATAATTATTATTTCGCACTTTGGTAATGATGGATCAAATAGTTTGTTGCCTGTATCGCAAGTTGTGAAAAAATATATTAAAAATTTTGAATTCATTAAAACTCCAATTTTTTCAGACGAAACAGAAAAAAGAATAAATTCACTTAAAAAAGGTGAAGTAGTTTTACTAGAGAACCTTCGAACTGAAACTGGAGAAAAGAATAATTCTCCTTCATTTGCAAGGGCCTTGTCGCGATATGGAGAAATTTATATTAATGAAGCATTTCCGGAGTCACACCGTGAGTATGCCTCAATTGTTGGAATTACCAAACATATTCCAGGATATGCTGGGCTACAATTTATAAAAGAGGTAGAAAATTTATCAAAAGTTTTCACACCTCTCCATCCATTTTTACTGATTGTCGGCGGTGCCAAATTTGAAACAAAAATTCCTTTGATTAAAAAATTTCTTCGTCAAGCTGATAATATTTTTATTGGTGGAGCAATCGCTAATGATTTCTTTAAAGCTAAAGGTTACGAAGTTGGAGTTTCTCTTGTAGGAGAGACTAATTTTCAACTTCCACAATTAATGAAAAGTAAAAATCTAATATTGCCAATTGATGTGGAAGTTACAAAAAATGGGAAAAGTCATATAGCCAAGCCAAGTGATGTCATGCCTGAAGAAAATATTGTCGATATTGGTCCACAAAGTATTTTGCAACTGAAAGATTTGATTAGTAAAGCAGGATTTATTCTCTGGAACGGACCACTTGGTAAATATGAAGTTGGTTTTGGAGGAGCAACGGAAGAAGTTCTCAAAATTATTGCCAAAGGGAAAGCTGGCAATGTCATCGGCGGGGGAGACACAGTTGCTCTAATTTCAAAATTAAAAATAGAGAGTAAACTTGGCTTTGTCTCAACCGGAGGCGGAGCGACACTAGAATTTCTAGCCAAAGGCTCACTTCCAGGAATCAGAGCGCTGAAATAATTTTTCTCTTTATTTTTTCATCTTCTTTATTTTTATATTCTATTGTTGGGAAATTTCTGAATTTATCCCCAGCGTATCTTGGTATTAAGTGTATATGAAAATGGGGGACCTCGTTGCCAACGACTGAAAGTTGAACATAATCACATTTTAAACTTTTTTTAAGAGTCAGCATCATTTTTTTAGCAAGTACAAACGCGCTGGCGATTGTTTTATCATCTGCATCTTGCATCCAGACGACGTGTTTTTTAGGAATTATTAAAAGATGTCCCATACTTACTGGCTTTATATCTAAAAAACCTAATAAATTTTTATTTTCAAAAACCTTATTACAAGGGATACTTCCTTTTGCAATTTTACAAAAAATACAATTTTTTTCTTGTTCGTTCATGCCAGTATTATATGGTAAAATCAGAAGTATGCCAAATGAGATAGAATTACTTGACCTTTTGCTTGGAAATCGTGGAATTAGTGACGAAGATAGAGAACGATTTCTAAATCCCTCATACGAAGAGCATCTTTACGACCCATTTCTTATGAAAGATATGGAGCGCGCCTGCGTGCGGATTTTTGAGGCGATAGAAGCTAAAGAAAAAATAGTCATTTACAGTGATTATGATTGTGATGGTATCCCAGCATCGGTTATAATGCATGATTTTTTTCATAAGATTAATTATGACAATTTCTCTATATATATTCCTGATCGGCATGATGAGGGTTATGGGCTCCATCATGATGCCATAGACCAATTCATTCAAGATGAAGTGAAACTTTTAATAACTTTTGATTTAGGAATTACAGCAGTCGAGGAAGTATCCAAAGCACAAGCGAATGGAATGGATGTAATTATTACAGATCACCATGAGCCACAAGACGAAGTTCCAAGAGCTTACGCTATTCTTAACCACAAGCAAGTTGGATGTAATTACCCAGACAAGATGCTTTGTGGAGCCGGAATTGCTTTTAAATTAGTTCAAGCATTAGTAAAAAAATATGGAGAATATTGGAAGATACATAAAGGTTGGGAGAAATGGTTACTCGATATGGCTGGCGTTGCAACTCTGGCCGACCAGGTTCCACTTTTGAATGAAAATCGAGTCCTTGCTTATTATGGTTTGAAAGTTTTACGAAAAGGACACAGACCAGGGCTCGTTGAACTTTTCCGTAAGGCCGGAGTCGATATTTCTAAACTAAATGAAGAAGATATTACTTTTACTTTGGCTCCACGAATAAATGCGGCTAGCCGCATGGACGCGCCGATGAAAGCTTTTGAAATGCTCGCCACAACTGATGCAGTTGAAGCTCGCACTCTGAGTGATCACTTGGTAAAAATAAATGATGAGAGGAAAGTTATGGTTGCCCACATAATGAAAGATGTGAAGGGTATTTTACACAAGAGGGAAAATAAGCCGCTTATTGTTATTGGAAATCCAAAGTGGCGAGTTGGTATTTTGGGGTTAATTGCTTCAAAAATTACCGAAGAATACAAGAAGCCAGTTTTTGTCTGGGGAAACGATGGAAATGAAGTTATAAAAGGGTCTTGTAGAAGTTGGGGGGCGATAAATTTGGTTGAAATAATGAGCTCTCTTCCACCTGGCAGCTTACTTGAATACGGTGGGCACAAAGGGGCTGGAGGGTTTTCTGTTTCTTATGATGAGATTCATTTTTTAGAAGAAAGATTATTAAAAGTTTTTGGTGATAGTATCGTTGAAGAAGAAAGTGATGAAGAACTAAAAGTCGATGCGACTATTTCGATTGATGATGTTACAAACGAGAACTACAGGGTAATAGAGAAGCTTGCTCCATTTGGAATGGGGAATCCAAAACCAACATTTTTATTTCAAAATTTGGAAATATTTGTGATTAAGGAATTTGGCAAAGAGAAAAATCATCTTGAATTAACTTTCAAAAATAGTCGCGGGCGACAAATTAAAGCCATTTCATTCTTTAAAACGAGAAACAGTTTCAAAGATGTCTTAAAAGAAGGAGATAGTATAAACCTGGTCGCGACATTTGAGAAGAATAATTTTGCGGGCCGTGACGAGCTTCGATTAAGAATTGTTGATGTGGTAGATTGAGTACAATATAGCAATTTCATTCGAACAGGAAGCAAATAAATTGGTATCCATTTGCTTCCGCTTCTCATTTATTGCTAAAATATAAACGTGACCAAAAATATAAAAGTATATACTGATGGTTCGTCACTTGGTAATCCCGGGCCTGGAGGGTGGGGGGTAGTTGTAATTACGAATGAAGAATTAGGAATTAAGAATAAGACCCCAAAGGCCAAAATTGTTGAGATGGGGGGCTATGAAAAAAATACAACGAATAATCGTATGGAATTAATGGCGGTAATTGAAACTTTAAAGTATATAAGTGAAAAATACAAAAAAGATGAGGTGACTATTTTTGCTGATTCGAATTATGTTCTTCTTGGAATTACAACTTGGATACATAATTGGGAGAAAAATAATTGGAGAACTGCCAATAAAAAACCGGTCCTCAATCAGGATTTATGGAAAGAGTTAATTGAGTTAACAAGGAGTTATAAAGGGAAGATAAAGTGGGAGAAAGTAAAAGGACATTCAGGACATGTTTATAATGATAAAGCCGATGAAATAGCTACAGGTTGTGCAAATTCACAAAAGAAGCATATTTTATAAGGCTTATTTTACTTGACCCTGTAGTAGATTTTGGTAATGCCCTTGGCGTGCTTCGCACTTTACCAAAATTCACTACGGGGTTGACAAATACATCGCAATATGATACAATATAAAGAGTAAAGGTTTATATAAGTTTTAAATATTATGTTATAATTAAAACTTAGAAATAGTTATTAAAAATATTATTAAAAAGTCGAGGTTATTATAAATTATTAATATATTAGTTATAAAAAATATGGAAAAAATGAATTTAGGTTCAAAAGATAAAGATGGATCTCCGTTAGAGAAAGAAAAAGGACTACCTGTGAAGCTTCTTGGGGCGCAAGAACTTGAGGCGCTAGGAGTTAAATTAGGAGCTTTAGACCAGGTAGCAATAACTGTTGCAAAAAAAATAGTTGAAGCTTTGAAAGATCAGTATGACTTTCCGGGAGAAGAATATTTAAATGATTTAATTAAAAATTCAGATAAAATTCCTGAAAGCATGAGAGATAAAAATAAAAAATATGTTTGGCCTGGCACCTTAGATGTAGAGAGATATGGGGCGTGCTCATACGGGAGAACCCGGCAAGAGGCTGTATACTTCAGGTGAAGCAGATATTGTGAGATACGAAGACGGTAAACTTAAAAAAGAAATTTTTGCATTAGAAAAAAGTTGGGATGCAGGTAATACCCGGAAGGGTGACTATCTCATAGTTGCTCAAGAAAAAGGAAAGGCAGAGTAATTTAAACAGGTCTAAATTATTAAAAATTAAAAAATAAAAATTTATGGGAGAAAAATTTAAAAACTTTGTACACAAAGTACAAGAGACAGTAGGAAAAGGAGTAGAAAAAGCAAAAAATGCCAGTGCCCTTTATGCACTTTTGATTTCTTTAGGTTTTTTTAGTGTAGCTCAAGAAGTTATGAGTCAAGAGGCCCAAATGACACCAGAGAAATTAATTAAATTAAAAGAATATGTTAGGGACAATGTTAGTAATGGTATAGGTAATTTTGGACAAACTTATACCCATGCTGTAAACAATAATGAAGTTAAAGTTTATAAATGGAATAATAATGAAATTGTACAAAATCAGGCAGGGGATTTGATGCTAATTAACACAAAGGAAAATCCTGATGGAACAAAAACAACAATGCTTTTGGTTGATGAATATGACGAAAGTAATGATGGAGACGAAAATGCAAAATTTGAAATTGGAGATGTGGATCAATTTGATGTTATTACTGTAAACCCAGATCAAGATCAAAACCCAAGTCCATTTCCAGAGCAAGAATCAATTGATGAATATATTAAGTATTTTGGAGAACAGAATTTTACTGCTGATAATGTTGATAATGAAACTGTCACTATTCCAGATATGCCAGACCTTAAACTAGTTAGTACAAAAGACTTGCCTCCAGAACAGCAACAAGTGTTAGACGCCACTCTTATGGGTTCTATGATAGAATTAGTTCAGGAATTTAATGGTAAAAGGGCTGAAAAAGATCCTGAAATGGGCCCACGATTGGAGAGAGAACTTAATTCTTTGTATAAATAACAGTCAAAATAATCAAAAAATCCCACCAGAAGGTGGGATTTTTTGATATATTTCTATTTATAAATAGAAATTTTTAATTATATGATATAATAAAAGTAATTATTAATATTAATTAAAATAATATATGAAAATGTTTAATCGTCCTCCCGCCCCTAGTATAACTCCAATAGATTCTGCGTTGGAGGTTAAGGGGATTGAAAAGGGTTGGAAAGTAAAATGGATGATAAAAAAGATTATTATGGCCATAGTTGCAATGATGGGTCTTGCTGGTCCTACAATAGCTCAATCAATTGAGTCAGGGCAGTTAAGTCCAGAAGCGGCAAAAATTCTTGCCGAAAATGCCAGAAAAAAGTTGGAACAAATTGGTATAGATTATACAAATAAGGTGGCTTTTTTAGAGAAGAGAGCTGAATTAAAAACGAATATTGAAAATACTGTGAAGTCTTTTACGGTTGAAGTTGATAGTGCAATGGGGGAAGATATGAGAGAAATAATTGGAAGACCACTTGAAGTTCACTACATATCAAATGGTAATGGTTTAGCAATAATTCAAGACTTAATATTAGTGAAAGATAGTACTGTTACTGTTGACGAGGAGCATACTCTTTTAGATAGAAAGAAGGGAGATTGTAACTATGAATTGAAGGCATCGTTGTTTGTAGATGTAAACGGTGACGGTATTTTGAGTAACCTTGGAGAACCAGGTGGTGATTTGGTTGGTTCAATTGATATCAGTAACTCAAAAGAAGTTTTTACTTATCAAGAGATTTTTGATGGTAAGAAGACCAATACAGAGGCAACAACACTTCATTCGTGGCAACAGAAAATAGCCTCAAAATTTAGAAATGATCAAGTTCAAAATGGTTATTTTAAAGAAATAATGGAAAAAGGTGGCGTTATATGGTGGGCCGAAAAAAATCTAAAAGATTCAGAAAAAAAAGAGGTCCAAGCCGATTTTGTGGAATTAGAAGAGTTAATTTTACAAAAATAATCAAAAAATCCCACCTGTCGGTGGGATTTTTTGATATAATAATTTCAAATGACAAAAAGGGAAGTAATTATCATTCTGATTTTAGTGATAATTGCATTATCGCGGTTTTTCTTTTTTCTACCTGAGAGACCTTCTTACGATAGGGTATTGGGAGAGAGTGTAACTGTAGAGGGAATTGTGACTGATGCTCCTGACGTTAGATTATTTAATCAGCGAATTGTTGTAAGGCCGACAAACCAAAAAAGTAATATCTTGGTTGTTGCTCCGAAGGAAGTGGATATTTTATATGGAGATAAAATAAAAGTAAAAGGAGTGCTAGAAACCCCAGAGAATTTTATGACTTCGGCTGGAAAAGAATTTAATTATGAGAGGTATTTGGCCAATCAAGACATCTATTTCATTATCAATAATGCCGAAGTAGAAATTATTTCTCGTGGCAATGGTAATTGGATCAAATCACAACTTTTTAAATTGAGGAATTTTTTCATGGAGAATATCCAAATGGTTATATCTTCACCAGAGAAGGATTTAGCTAATGGTCTGATTCTGGGAGCTCGTGGTGGATTTGATTCGCGGATGAAAGACGAGTTTATTTCTACTGGGACAATCCACATTGTGGCTTTATCGGGTTATAACATTTCAATTGTTTCTGAGAATGTGATGAAATTTTTCGGGTTATTTTTATCACAAACACTTTCAATAATTTTCGGTGTCTTTGTGATAATTTTATTTATTATCATGACTGGCGCTCAAGCTACAGCGATCCGAGCGGGAATTATGGCCTCGATCGTTCTCCTTGCTCGGTTAACTGGGCGAACAAGCCAAGCCGGGAGAATTCTTGTTATTGCTGGACTTTTAATGATTACTTATGATCTGCGGGTTGTGACAGATATGTCTTTTCAGTTATCGTTTTTGGCTACAGGTGGGATACTTTTTATAACTCCGAAAGTGATGAAGTGGGTTTCATTTATGCCAATGCGTTTTAAATTAAGAGAAACAGTAGCCACAACTATCGGGGCAACAATTGCAGTATTACCATTAATTCTTTTTTCAACCGGGGTACTTTCTATTGTCTCATTACCGGCAAACATTCTCATTCTGCCGGTTATTCCATACACAATGTTATTTAATTTTTTGACGGGAATTGTTGGTTTTATTTCCCCAACCTTATCTATGCCGTTTGCTTTTATTTCTGATTTATTATTATCTTACATTCTTGGCGTGGTGCACTTTTTTGCCGGATTACCATTTGCAAGTGTGACTATAAAATCCTTTCCGCTCGTTGTGACAATTTTACTCTACGTACTCTTGTTTTGGTTGGTATTCAAAAAAACCACGAAAACTCTCAAAAATAAATTCTAGGTGTGGGCGCGCCGGAGCCCGAAGGGCGAAGAGGGATAAGGAATTTATTTTTGAGAGTTTTCGTGGTTTTTATTTTTTTTTGCTACTTAAAATTTTCTTCAACGACTTGCCAGTTTAGATTTGCGAAAAAATCTTCAATGTATTGTTTTTTACCTGATGGTTGATAGTCAGCGACATAAGCATGCTCCCACATATCAAGACATAAAATAGGGGAAAGACCAGTCAGTTGACCCAAGTGGTGTTCATCTACCCAAGTAATTATCAATTTGTCGGTTAATTTGTCGAAGTAAAGCATTGTCCAACCGATTCCACGAGTGGTGGCGACAAATTTAAAATGAGCTAAAAAGTTATCAAACGAACCCCAATCTTTTTCTATTTTTTTATAAAGACCACCTTCTATATTTATTTCTTTTGGCCCGTCAGATAAAGATGCGAAGAAATATTCATGATTTCGCATCCCATCAAATTCAAATCCAAACCGACGCTGAAGTTCACCTAAAACAAAAGCGTTTTTCTCTGGGTCACTTTTTAATTCATATAATTTATTAAAGATAAGGTTAGCATTTGTGACATAACCCTTATAAAGTTTTAAATGCTCTTCAATATTTTTCTCTGATATTCCTACAAGTTTAGGAATATTAAATGTTTTAGTTGTAAATGTTTCCATATTTTTTCTAATTTATTAATGCTAATATATTAAGTATACCATGAAGAATTTTAAAAAATACTTACCATATATTTTCATCTCCGCTCTAGTTATTTCGGCTGTTGTTATTGGTTATTTTATTTATGCTCGCGATTTTACACACAAATATTTAAAGGTTATTTTTCTTGATGTTGGGCAAGGAGATGCGATTTATATAGAAGCGCCAGGTGGCAAACAAATGCTTATTGATGGAGGGAAGGGTGTTGAAATATTACCTAAACTCATAAAAGTCATGCCGATTTTTGATAAATCAATTGATGTGGTTGTGGTATCAAATCCAGATGAGGATCATATTGGAGGATTAGTCGAAGTTCTTAAAAATTATAAAGTTGGATTGGTTTTAGAACCGGGGACAAAATCAGATACTTTAGTATATGAAAATTTAAAAAAAGAAATATCAGAAAATAAAATACCAGATAAAATTACTAGGCGTGGAACTCGTATTATTTTAGATGATAAGAAAAATATTTATTTTGATATTTTATTCCCTGATCGAGATGTTATTAATTGGGAACGCAATGATGGCTCTATTGTCGGCCGGCTCGTTTATGGGGAGAGTTCTTTTATGCTAATGGGGGATGCTACAAAGTACACCGAGAACTTAATTGGCTGGAATGAAAATATTGCAAACCTAAAATCAGATGTTTTGAAGCTGGGACATCATGGCTCGCGTACTTCCTCGAGTATTTTATGGTTAGAGAGGGTGGATCCTGATGTTGCAATTATTTCAGCCGGAGAAAATAACCGATATGGGCATCCCCATAAAGAGATTTTAGATAATTTAAACTTGCTCGATATTCCATATCTAGCGACATACGAAAAAGGAAACATAATTTTCAAAACAGATGGTACTAAACTGGTGCACTAAACCCAGAGAAAAACACAAATAGTCTTATCAGAGGGGCTTTTGAGCGCGACGGCGCGAAAACTGATAAAATTTCTAGCAAGAAATTTTATGTACCCTCTGGGAAGAGCTATTTGTGGTTTTCTCTTTGAGGGTTAATTAAATAAATTAAAATAGCTCTTCTCGAAATACGCACATAAAATTCTGCTGAATTTTTGCTATGCTCGGCTCGTCAGCCTGCGCAATGTATTTCTCAAAGACTATTTTAATTTATTTAATTAATAAAAATCCTCACAATTGTGAGGATTTTTATTTGATGATTCCGGCTTTTTTTAGAACTTTGTAGGCGCCGTGTTTATTGATAGTTTTTATGGCCTTGGTCGATAGTGTGAGAGGGAAGTATTTTTTAAGTTCAGGAACGTATATTCTTTTCTTTTGTAAATTTGGATATTTGCGAACCATGCCTGTAGGGTTGAATTTGGTAGCACGAACAACGTTGGAGTACCCCCCTGCCATTTTTGAACCCTTTTTTGTTATATCGCAAACTTTCGCCATCCCATTAGAAAATTTAAATTATTAAGCCAGACCCTTATTCCACAGCCCGTTCATTTTCTAACGGGACAGGTAGATGAAGGTATGCTATCATATAAAACATGCTCGCGCAAGCCCAATTTATTGATGGAATATTTTATATTTTTGTTTTAATTATGTCTGTAGTCATTCATGAATTTGCTCATGGTTACTCGGCATATCTACTGGGGGATAATACAGCACGACTTTCTGGGAGGCTTACTCTAAACCCCATCAAGCATTTAGATCCATTTGGTTCGGTTATTTTGCCGTTACTGCTTATTTTAATGAAAGCCGGTTTTGTTATTGGTTGGGCACGACCAGTTCCTTACAATCCAGCAAATCTAAGGAATGGTAGAGTTGGGAATATGATTGTAGCTTTCTCGGGGATAGCCGCCAATTTAATTATTGCAATTATTTTCGGTCTTCTTATTAGATTCGCGCCATTATTGGGTATCCCAGTTTATGATCCAATGATCGTTCATCCTTTTTACAAAATCTCATCAATTATTGTTCTCATGAATTTGGTTCTCGCTCTGTTTAACATCATTCCCATTCCACCACTTGATGGTTCAAAAATTATGTTTTCATTTATTCCAGCTAGATTCCGTCAAATAGAAAATTTTCTAGAACGATGGGGAATGTTTTTTCTACTCTTTTTCATAATTTTTATTTGGAGTAGTATTTCACCTGTTATTTTCATCGCTTTTTCTCTTTTAACTGGTTTAGGATAGACATCTTGTCCTCTATTGCATTTTTAGACGTATTATAGTAAAGTATTTTAACTAGTCAGTTAATGGCTATTTTTGTTTTCAATTAAAATCGAGTATGCCTACAATTAATCAATTGGTTCGAAAGAGCCGTAAAATAACAAAAAGAAAGTCTAAGGCCGTGGCTCTTGCTCGCGGTTTTAATACAATTAAAAATAAGCCAGTTTTTTACCCGGCGCCATTTAAGCGTGGGGTTTGCACGAAAGTTTCAACTACAACTCCAAAGAAGCCTAACTCAGCTCTCCGAAAGATTGCTCGTGTTCGTCTTACAAACGGAATGGAAGTCACTGCCTATATCCCAGGAGAAGGGCACAATTTACAGGAGCACTCAGTGGTCATGATCCGTGGTGGACGTGTGAAAGATTTGATTGGAGTTCGTTATCACATTGTTCGTGGACGTCTTGATACAACTGGAGTTGAGAAACGCCGACAATCAAGAAGTTTGTATGGAACAAAAACACCTAAGGAAGTAAAAAAATAATTTAGAAAAATATGCGTAGAAAAATAAAAAATAAAAATATTGTTGAACCAGATATAATTTATAACTCGCCAAAACTTGCGAAGTTTATTAACAATATAATGTTAAATGGAAAGAAGGAGACAGCTCGTAAATCTGTCTACAAAGCTTTTGATATAATTAAAGAAAAAACTGGTAATCCAAATCCACTTGAAATATTTGACACCGCTATCAAAAATGCTGGCCCACTTGTTGAAGTTCGTTCACGACGTATTGGTGGAGCCAACTACCAAGTTCCACGCGAAGTTAGACCTGAACGCCGAACAGCTCTTGCGATGCGTTGGATTATCTTGGCCGCTCGCGGTAAAAAAGGAGCCCCAATTTCCGAAAAACTTGCTGAAGAATTAATTTTAGCTTCAAAAAATGAAGGAGCCGCAGTCAAGAAGCGTGAAGATACTCACAAAATGGCTGAAAGTAATAAAGCCTTTGCTCACTTTGCTTGGTAATAAATATAAATAAAGAAAAGGGTTGCTTGTCATAGTACGAGCAACCCTTTTCTTTATTTATTAAGGTTTTGAATGTAAAAATATAAGTGATATAATTTTAATTAATTATTACTTTTTAATTTATTTATGCAATTTTTTAAAAATCTCTCCTATATAATTTTTGTTATTTTATTTAGTGTAATTTTTATTTCAACTAACGTGCTAGCTTCTACGGTTATCTTGCCTAAAACCGGGCAGACGAATTGCTGGAGCGTCTTCGGCGTTTCTATTTCTTGTGGTGGAACTGGACAAGATGGAGAATATCAAAATGGATTACCAGAGGAAGGGGAGCGATTTACAGATAATGGCAATGGAACTATTTATGATCGGGCGACAAATCTAACTTGGCAGAAATGCTCTCGTGGGCAAGATACCTTAAAATGCTCTGGCATTTCCACAACCTCAAATTGGGCAAGTGCATTAACTTATTGCAACACCTTGAATCTCGCGGGTGCTCGATGGCGACTTCCTAATAGAAACGAATTGGCTTCACTTGTCGATTTATCTGGAGTAGAGCCAACTTTAAATAATAAAGCATTTCCCAATACCCCAGCGGTTTATTATTGGACAAGTACAACTTTCCAACAAGTTTATACAAGTGCGTGGGTCGTAAATTTTGGCAATGGGGTAGTAAATTTCCGAGTTAAATCCCTCCCAAACTACACCCGCTGTGTTCGGTAGGTAATTTATAAAAAATATTAAAAATAATAGTATAAATTACTCCAAAAATAGAGATATAAATACTTTACCAAACTATTGCTATAGCGTTAGTTTGGTAAAGGTAGTATAATTGATTTTATGAGTGTAGAAAATACAATTCTTCAATATTTAAGTGACAATAAAGGCAAACATGTAGTTCGATATAAAGGTATAAGAATAGGATTTTTAGGTTTGCCGGATTTTAAATATTATAAATATCAAACTTTGGCTAATAGGTGCTCAGAGTTAAAAAGTAGGGGGTATATAAAAGAAATAAATGGAGATTATTTTATTACTTACAAAGGTGAGGATTATTTAAATAAAAAGCAAAATCAATTAAAAAAATTTATATCGGAAAAAACAGACAAGGACCCGAAAGATTTACTCCTGTTATATGATATTCCTGAAGAAAAAAAATCAGAAAGGGAATGGCTCCGCCGAGAGCTTAAGACGTTTCATTTTGTAATGATTCAGCGAAGTGTTTGGGTTGGTCCATCGCCATTACCCAAGGAATTTGTCGCCTACCTTAAAAGTGTTGGTTTAAAGGATTCAATAAAAACATTTAAACTTGCTAAGGGATATAATCTCACAAATTAGTCTTTACCAAACCATTGCTATAGCGTTAGTTTGGTAAAATGCGAATATTTTAAGTTAATGTTGACAGTATGCCTCGGGTGGGGTTATATTTAGAGTATGAATATAGAACAAAAAATGAATGGAAATAATCAGGAAGTAATTAAAACTAATGAGATGGTTCAAGAAATAGCCCCTGTTGAAGTTTTGAGTGAAGAAGACAAACAAGCTAAAATTAAAAAGAAGAGACTAGAAGAAATAGAAAATGATCAAAGAATTGCAGAAATCAAGGGAGCAATATCTAAGCAATTTGAAAATAATGAATTTGGAGAAGCTATCATTACAAATCCTAAAATTTTGGATATGATAGCAGAGATCGAATATTGTCATGTTGAAGATCAGGAAATGAAGGAGCAAATGATTCAAAATTGGAAGAGAATAGTTGATAACCAATATAAAGAAGCCCTTCAAGATTTTAAGGAATTTTCTATGATCGGTGTTATTTATGGAAATGCTGGCTGGGATAGATTTCAAGTCGGTGAGGATGGTAAAACACGTTTATTAAATGATAAAAACTTAAAAGCTAAAGCCTCGGCAATGAAACGAGCCAAGGAATTAGGTATGGAAATTTTGGGCTCTCAAGAACCACTATCTTAATTTTTCTTTTTATTTGCAAAAAGAACGCTTTTGTTATATAGTGCTAGGAGCGCTATGGCGCTTTTTAATATTAAGTTTTAGGAAAAAGTAATATATGGAAAGAGATTATCCGTTAGAAAAAGTTAGAAATTTTGGAATTATTGCCCACATTGATGCGGGGAAAACTACGACAAGTGAGCGTGTGCTTTTTTATACTGGAATGTCACACAAAATAGGAGAAGTTCACGATGGGGAAGCGACAACAGACTGGATGGAACAAGAACGTGAAAGAGGAATCACTATTACTTCAGCCGCGGTTACTTGTTTTTGGACACCAACTTACGCACTTACTGATAAAAATAAAAAACATCGTTTTAATATTATTGATACCCCAGGACACATTGATTTTACCGTTGAGGTGAAAAGGTCACTGCGCGTGCTCGATGGAGCGGTTGTCGTCTTTGATGGTGTGGCTGGTGTTGAACCACAATCCGAAACAAACTGGCGCTACGCTGATGAAGCTATGGTTCCAAGAATTTGTTTTGTTAATAAACTTGATCGAACAGGTGCATCATTCGAACACTCATATGCGACAATTCTTGATCGTTTAAATAGAAATGCTGTTCGCATGCAAATTCCAATTGGTCTTGAAGAGAAACACGAAGGGGTTGTCGATTTACTCAAAATGAAAGCGTACTATTTTGAAGGCGAGATGGGGAATAAAGTGTTAGAAAAAGAAATACCAGAAGATTTAAAAGCTGATGCCGAGAAATACCATGCTGAACTTATAGAAAAAATTGTTGAACAAGATGATGCTGTTATGACAGAGTATCTTGAAGGAAAAATTCCAGATGTTGAAACCCTAAAATCTATTTTGCGAAAAGCAGTTATTGCTAACAAAATCTTTCCAGTTTTTGCTGGCTCGGCTCTAAAAAATAAAGGAGTTCAACTAGTCCTTGATGCCGTTATTGATTATCTTCCAAGCCCACTTGATATTCCAGCTATTGAAGGAATTAATCCCGATACTGACCAAAAGGAAACTCGTCCAGCTTCTGATGCGGAACCATTTTCAGCTCTTGCTTTCAAAGTAGCGACAGACCCATTCGTCGGACAAATTATTTTCTTCCGAGTTTATTCTGGTAGTTTAGCAGCTGGAAGTTATGTCTATAATCCACGTACTCGCAACAAAGAGCGTATCGGACGAATCTTGCGAATGCATGCTAACGACCGTGAAGAAGTGAAGAAAGTTTACGCCGGAGAAATTGCTGCAGCTGTCGGACTGAAAGATACGATTACTTCAGATACTCTTTGTGATGAAGAGCATCCAATTGAACTTTATAGAATTATTTTCCCTGAGCCAGTGATTCAACTTCGCGTTGAGCCAAAGACAAAAGCTGACCAAGAGAAAATGGGGATGGCGTTATCTCGTCTTGCTCAAGAAGACCCAACTTTTAAAGTTTCAACCGACATTGAGACAAATGAGACAATCATCGCTGGAATGGGAGAACTTCACCTGGAAATTATTGTTGACCGTATGAAGCGTGAATTTGCTGTTGAGACAAATGTCGGCAAACCACAAGTGGCTTACCGTGAGACAATTACCGGAGAAGCCGGAGTAGAAGGTAAGTACATCAAGCAATCAGGAGGTCGTGGAAACTATGGTCACGTCAAAATTAAAGTTAAGCCAATGGATATGACAATTGACCCAGAGGATCTTCCAAAGAATACGAAGAGAGATAAAGGATTTGAATTCATCAATAACATTAAAGGAGGAGCAATTCCCCAAGAATATATTCCGGCTTGTGAAAAAGGATTCCGAGAAGGTCTTGATCGTGGAGTGCTCGCTGGATTTAAACTTGTTAATGTTTCGATTGATCTATGGGATGGATCGTATCATGATGTTGACTCAAATGAAATGGCTTTCAAAATCGCCGCAAGTATGGCTGTACAAGATGCATGTAAAATGGCTCGCCCAGTTTTGCTTGAACCAATGATGAAGGTTGAAGTTGTGACACCAGAGAAATTCATGGGAGATGTGACAGGAAGTTTGTCATCGAAGCGTGGACTTATCGAAGGCATGGAAGCTCGTGGATTAAACCAAGCCGTCCGTGCTATCGTTCCACTTTCGGAAATGTTCGGATACATGACGACCCTCCGTTCAATGACCGAGGGGAGAGCAGGATTCACAATGGAATTCATCCGTTATGACATCGTTCCACAGAGTGTTGCGACGACTATTATAGAAAGTAGAAAATAAAATAAATACACTAAGTCAAGCAAAAACCCTTACAAAATAAGGGTTTTTGCTTGACTCTACCTCTTGACTTTTAACTCACAATATGCTACAATACCATCATAATTTGTTCCTTGATAATATTCATGGATTTTAATATTTAATGTTTATTTGTTTGGCTTTTCTAGCTTCTTTGTGGGGGGGGTTAAAAAAGCTAAACAAATTAATCTAACATTAAATTATTTCAAAACATGAAAACAAAAATTTTTTTCTTTATTGCTTTGGTGATGTCAATTTTCGTTTCCACCAAAAGTTTTTCCCAGATTTCTGATTCCATTGGAAAGTGGAATCCAGTTATTACCCTCAACAATGCCCACAGTCATCCTGATGGTCGCTGGAGCCATGGCATTGCAGGTTTCCTTGACAAACAAGACAACCTTTTTGTCATTTCTTCTTTCAACAACCAGCTTTTTAGGTATGTTGATAAGGGAAACAAAAAGGGGCTCGTGTATGTTGCGGGCCACAAAAAGGCCCATGATCGTTCTATTCTTGGAGAATTTGCTTCCCCGACATGCGGGGTATTCTTAACCGAGAATATCATTTTGATTGCTGAGGCCTGGAATGATGGACGTATCCAGGCGATTGAAGTTGATAAAAAGGGGAAGGCTGTGAAGTTTTCCGTTTTTGATTCCGGGTTAAACCAGGTTATGTCTTTGGTTAAAAGTAAAGAATCCACAAAAAAAGAACAAATTCTCTATGTCGTGGAGTCAGGGGCTAACAGAATTTTAAAATATGTTGTCTCTGAAACAGATACAGTTAAATCGGTTTATCTAGAAGGGCTTAATTGTCCTTATGATATGGTTGAATGTGAAAATGGCGATAAGTTTATCGCTGAATATTACTCGAACAGAATCATAAAGGTAAGTCAGGAGGGTACTATCTCTCATTTTTGGGGGAATGCAAATGGTTTACCTGGCCGATCAGAAACGGAATTATGCGGACCATCAGGGCTGATGCTTGTAGGCAAGATTCTTATTATCACAGATGATTGGAATCATCGCTACATAGCTCTTGATATTGAAAGTAAAGAGTCCAAACTCTTTGCTGGCAATAAAGATTGCTCAAAAGGAGAAGCTTTAGGAAAGTTCGACTGTCCACAAAATGGAATTCTTAGTAAAAAGGAAAAATCATTTTTTACCACAGAATATTGGGGGAACAGAATCCAACGTTATGATTTTAAGGATAAGCGCTGGTACTATGTAGTCGGAAGGGTTAATGATGAGATTCTCGAAAACTACGAAGAAGAACCGGATACTTTAGTGGTTCAGGTAGATGAAATTCCGGCAAAGGAACCGATTATCTTTGATGATAATATCCGAGTTTTTGCTCCATCGTATGATGATTACCATTCGGAACATAACAATGTTTTATATTTTGAGTGGAATCTTCATCGCAAGGATTATGGGGGCTTGAAAATGGCCGAAACTTATTGGGGACCTCAAGATGGGAAAATCCCCACAAGGTCATCCAATGGGTATCTGCAAAAGGTGAAAGAAGGACAATACATCAGATATGATAATGGAACAGTAGGATTACTGTTGCAACCATATCTGGCTCCACTCAAACCGAAAGAAAAGCAGGAGGAATCTGTACCGGTTGATTGGGACGTCAACGATCTCAATCTTACGGATATGTAAGATTTACAAACAATGGATTATGATAATGCTCGTACGATTTATTTCGTGCGAGCATTTTTTATTTTCCTACCCCCTAGGCAAGACCTAGTGGGTTAAATTATGGGGAGATATTTTAAATAAATACCTTTAAAAATAAGGTTATTTTAGTGAAAATCGGCTAAAATACTTGACTTTTGTTTCCTAATATGCTATACTATAAGGGTAAATGGTTCTTTGAAAATTTCATGGTTTTGATTAATTAAAGGGTAAACGAATTCGTTAATTATTTTTAGAATCTTTAAGGATTTTGAAAATAATTAACGTAATGAACTTAACCAAAAATTATTTGACCATGAAAACATTAAACTTTCTTTCTTTTGTAATTCTGCTTATGATTGCCTTTTCGTTCACATCATGCAGAAAAGATGTTAGCTCACAACTTAATAAGTTGGAGAAAACATGGCGAAACTATGAAATTGATTCCCTTAAATTGGAACAATTCATGGAACAAACTACAGAACCTGTCAGTGTAGCACCATATTTCACTGAATGGAATCCAGGTTGCGAATTTTGGTTTCAGGGTACTGACACTATTGCTGTGCGTAACGGTGAAGTCCTTGAGTACTGGAATGATGCCGCTAAAATACGATTTGGTTTTATTGATGGTGAGGATATAAGAAGAGGAATCGCGGGTTGCTACAGGATTGGTTCCGAACCGCATGATTATGTATCTATTTCCTCACGTAAAGGGGGGAAAGAAGATCCAACTTTACTTACAAGGGGCATTACTTGGTATCCGGGGGATTATCTTTCGGAAAAAGATCTTTTAAAACCATGGACAGACATAAAGAAAAAACTTGTTACAAGTTGGAGAGTCCAGGTTGGAGGTCCATTTAACCGGGAACATCATGCCGAGAGAACTTTAACTTATGATCGTGGATGGAATTACAGTTTTGAACTGGAAGATTTTCACACGATGCACCTCAAGAGGTTATATACCATGCTGGAAAATATTTCCAGTAAAACAATAAAACCTAGTCTGTTTGATCTGGGTAAAATCGCAAAAGAAAATACACCGGAGAAATAAAAACTCTCGGGGGATAAAATTTAAGGAGGAGAATTATTATGATTCTTCTCCTTTTTATTTATACAAAAAAGTGTTATAATATAAGTTCATTATTAATTAATTTTTCATCATTATGAAAAATCAAAAGGAAAATATGGGTATTATAGTTTCTATTATTATTGTCGCTCTAGTTATTGGCGGTGTCATTTATTTGCTTTTAAATAAAAATACAATAAAAGATGAAGTAATACCACAAACAAATACTATGGAAAAAATATCAAAGCCGGGTGACGTTTTAGTTATGAATTATACAGGGCGATTTACAGACGGTAAAGTTTTTGACTCAAATATATTACCAGAATTTAGGCATGTCCAACCGTTTGAATTTAAATTAGGGGCAGGCATGGTTATAAAAGGTTGGGATGAAGGACTAGTGGGGATGAAAATTGGAGAAAAGAAAACTTTAACAATTCCTCCAGAAAAAGCTTATGGTCCGAATGACTACAATGGGATTCCTGGGAACTCGACTCTCATTTTTGAAGTTGAATTAGTTGATATCAAATAATTATGAAAAAAACAAAAGATTTTGTATTAGATAAAATTCTAAAAAAGAAACGCTTTTCAATACCACTTGGGATTGTTATTGTGATTGCACTTATTTTAATTCTGAAACCAAATCCTGATATAGCAAATACTGTTACTGATGTTGTGAAGTATTCCGACTTGAAGCAGACGGTCCTTGCCACTGGGCAAGTTGTTTCGAGCACAGATTTGAATTTATCTTTCAATAAAAGTGGAACAGTTAAATCAATAAAAGTAAAAGTGGGCGATAAGGTTAAAGCCGGGCAAGTTATCGCAACCTTAGACCAAGCATCTGAACTGGCAGCTTTAACTTCGGCTCGTGGAGCACTCGCGGCAGCAAATGCCAGATACAAAAGAATTTTAGAAGGAGCAACGAGTGAAGAAATCGCTCTTGCTCAAGTTACTCTTGATCAGACCAAACTCACACAAGAGACTCTAGTTAAGAATGCTTATAAGACTTTACTTAATTCAACACCTGAAGTTTTACCATATCCTTTAACTAAAGATTATACTGCTCCAGTTATTAGTGGAAACTATAATTTGGGTAAAGAGGGTGAAATAAGAATTGAAATCGAGTTAAATAATAGTATTTTTAAAACGCGAGGATTGATTACTGTTGAGGGCGATGTTTCAACAACAACCCCCCAACCAATAGGGAATTCTGGACTTCTCATTCAATTCCCAGAAAATGCAACCTTAATTTATACTGATTGGATTATTAATATTCCAAATAAAAATGCTTCAGATTATTTAGCAAATTATAATGCCTATCAATTAGCCCTGGCTCAAGCAAAATCAGCAATCGACCAAAGCCAAGCCGCTCTTGATCTTAAGAAAGCAATTGCACGACCATCGGATATTGATTTGGCACGAGCCGATATTATCTCTGCCCAAGGGCAAGTTGAACTTGCTGACGCTAGATACAAAGATACACTCATTACTGCTCCAGCGGATGGAACAATTACTCGAATAGATATTAAGCCGGGGGAGCTAGCTTCTGCACTTGCTGAAGTTGTGGTTCTTCAAGATGTTTCAAATATTTATCTTGAGGCCAATATCAATGAAGCAAATATTGCAAATATCAAAATTGGTATGCCAATTGATATTACCTATGATGCTTTTGGTTCCGAACAAACTTTTAAAGGAAGCATTACAAAAATAGATCCTTCCTCGACAGTTATTTCAGGAGTTGTGAATTATAAAATTACAGCCAGTGTTGATCAAGCGATTGATTTGCGTCCAGGGATGACAGCTAATATGACAATTAAAGTGAAAGAAAAAAACCATACTCTGGCTATTCCGTCTCGATCTATTTTGATAGATACATTAGGGAATAAAACTGTGCGACTAATTACTAATCCGCGCAAGAAAAAATTTAAAGAAGTGCCTATCACGACCGGGCTTGAAGCGGATGGCGGAATGGTAGAAGTAATGAGTGGGCTCAAAGAAAGTGATGAATTTGTAGTTTTAATAAAAACTAAATAAGAATGTTAATTGAGCTTAAAAATATAATAAAAAATTATGAGAATAGTGAAGTCATCACTCGTGTTTTGCATGATGTAGATTTGCAAGTTGAAGAGGGGGAATTCATTGCCATCATGGGTCCATCTGGATCTGGGAAATCAACTCTAATGCACACGATTGGTTTTTTGGATCGGCCAACTTCTGGAGAATATTTTTTTGATGGAGAAAATACAAAAGATTTTACTGATGATGAACTTGCTCGTATTCGTAATGAGCGAATAGGTTTTGTGTTTCAATCATTTAATTTATTACCACGGACGACGGTTCTTGATAATGTGATGTTACCACTTTTTTATAATCGTGGTTCTAAAAAAGGACACATTGATAGAGCCAAAGAGGCTTTGCAGTCAGTTGGACTTGGTGATCGATTGCATTATTTGAGTAATCAAATCTCTGGTGGACAAAAACAAAGAGTTGCTATTGCTCGAGCTTTAGTTTGCGACCCAAAAGTTATTTTTGCGGATGAACCGACAGGTAATCTGGACTCGAAAAGTGGTAGTGCGGTCATGAATATCTTAGAGAAATTAAACAAAGAAGGCCGAACAATTATTTTAGTGACTCATGATGTGAATGTGGCTCTCCACTCAAAACGTATAGTTACTATTCGTGATGGACAAATAATTTCAGATAAAAAAGTTCCTGAAAGTGAGAGAATTCATTCTAAAGAAAGTACCGATTAAAATATGCACGATTTATTAGTTCAAGTTAAAGTGACTATTAAAGATTTGCTTTCCCGAAAAGGGAGGTCGTTTTTGACAATACTAGGAATTATTATTGGAGTCGCTGGAGTTATTATTATTATTTCTCTCGGAGCGGGTGCACAATCTTTAGTTCTCGGACAAATAACTAAATTGGGGACGAATCTAGTTGGTGTTATGCCAGGGAAAAGTAATGACAATGGCCCACCAGCGGCAGTTTTTGGAGTTCAAATAAAAACTCTTTCACAGCGTGACTTAGATGCGATAAAAGATAAAAGTAAAGTTCCTCACGCTCTCTATGTTGAACCATCTGTTAATGGTAGTGCCACTATAATTTCTGGGAGAGAAAGTATTGATACAAGTTTTGTTGCAACCAGTGGAGTCTATCCGAAGGCTCATAATATAGAAATGGAAAAAGGAGAATTTTTTTCCGAAGAACAAAGTAATGCAGGGGATAATGTTATTGTTTTAGGTTATGATGTCGCGACTGGTTTATTCCCGAGCGGTGATGAGCTTGGCCAAGTTGTAAAAATTAAAGTTCCAAATAATAATCCGGCTTTAATCGAAGAGACGGGTAGTATTCCTTTCCGAGTGATTGGAGTTCAGAAAAAAATGGGAACGGTTGCATTTACAAACCAAGATGATCAAGTTTTCATTCCATTTTCTATCGGGCAACGCCAACTACTGGGTATTGATTATATTCAATTCATTGGTATTAAGGTTGATGATGCTATTAATGTTAAATCAACAATGGATGACATCAGACGTGTCCTGCGAGAGCAACACAGAATTACCAATCCAGAGAATGATGATTTCTCTGTGCGTGATTTAGCTGATGCAGTGAAAGTTTTAACTAGCATCACCGATACATTAAGTATTTTTTTGAGCTTAATGGCGGCGATTTCTCTTGTTGTTGGAGGTATTGGTATTATGAATATAATGCTGGTGACAGTCTCCGAACGTACTCGTGAGATCGGACTTCGCAAGGCAATAGGGGCGACAAGACGAAATATTCGCAATCAATTTCTTTCTGAATCAATCATCTTGACTCTCTCTGGTGGGATTATTGGAATTCTTGTTGGCATCTTTATTTCTTACTTGATTGCTGTTGGAGCAAGATTGGCGGGATATGATTGGAATTTTATTATCTCACCAATTGCTATTATTTTAGCTGTTGGAGTCTCTATTTTAACGGGTATTATTTTTGGTCTTTATCCGGCGATTAAAGCTGCTAAACTTGACCCAATCGTTGCCTTACATTATGAATAATTTATATTTTAAACAAGCTATACGCGGAGTTAAATCAAATCCTTCAAGGACTCTTTTGACGACACTCGGTATAATGATAGGTATTGGGACGGTTATACTTGTCTTGTCAGCCGGAGAAGGATTTAAAAGTTATATTGATTCTCAGGTGGATGCTTTTGGATCGAACACAATATTTGTCGAGACGTCTGTGCCGGCTTCGACCAAAGATTTAGCCAATGGTGCTGAATCATCGGGGAATGTAAATAGTTCAGCTGAGAATGCAGTTCCCGTCACGACGCTTAAAATTCGTGACATAGAAGATATTAAAAATATTCCGAATGTAAAAAATGCTTATGGAGTATCTGTCGGGCAACAAGTAGTCACCTATAAAGATGTTTCTAAAAATGCTTTTATTTTTGGCGCCAATGCAACACGATTTGATATTGATAAAGGAGTCATTGCTGATGGCCGAGCTTATACAATTCAAGAGGACAAAGCCCTAGCTCAAGTCGCAATTTTAGGAAGTAATATTGCAGTTGATTTATTTGGTGAGATTGATCCGATCGGCAAATTAATTCGAGTTGGGAATTATAATTTTGAAGTTATTGGAGTTTATGAACCCCGTGGAAGTATAAGTTTCTCTGGAGAAGATGACCAGGTCTATGTGCCGGTGACGACATTACAAAAAAAGATTTTAGGGATTGATTATTTATTTTATGCGGTTGTCGAACTTTATGATAATAATAAAGCAAAAATTACATCTCTGGATGTCGCGGATATTTTAAGGCAGAATCATTATATTACAAATTCATCTCGAGATGATTTTAAAGTAAATACCCAAGAAGAAAGTTTAAGTGTTTTTAATACGATTTTACAAGCTATCACTTTCTTGCTGATTGCGATTGCCTCGATCTCTTTAATTGTTGGGGGAGTGGGAGTGATGAATATTATGTATGTCATTGTGACGGAACGGATTGGAGAAATTGGATTAAAAAAAGCTCTTGGAGCTCGTAACCATGATATCCTTTATGAGTTTCTTATCGAAGCAATGATCCTCACTTTAATTGGTGGAATTGTTGGTATCATTGGCGGTGCCCTGGGAGCATTTTTAATTTCAAAAATTGCTCAAAGTTTTGGGCTTCTGTGGAAATTTATTGTTCCACTCTGGGGGGTAATTCTAGCTGTTTTGGTTTCCTCAATTATCGGTATTGTTTTTGGGGTTTTTCCTGCTCGAAATGCTGCCCGTTTAAACCCAATTGAAGCCTTAAATAAAGAATAATATTATGTTATAATATAATCATATGGAAACATTTTTAAAAGATAAAAAAATAAGTGTCTCGGTTTTTATATTAATAGTAGTGGTTTCTTTGTTTACAATTACTAAGTTGGTTAATGAAGTTAGAACGATGCCTGAACGTAATTATACAGGCGATGTTATTTCAGTCGAAGGAAGCGGTGAAATATTAGCCGTTTCAGATATTGCGTCTTTATATATAAATTTAAGTAAAGATGGAAAAACAGCAAAAGAAGCGCAAGATCTTCTCAATGAGTCGATAACTAAAACATTGACTTATCTGAAGGATCAAAAAATAGAAGAAAAAGATATTAAATCAGAATATGGCGGACTTAATCCAAAATATTCATATGAGCAATCTGCTTGCTATACCTATCCTTGTCCAACACGTGATCCAAAGATCATAGGTTATACTGCTACTCAATCAATCACAGTCAAAGTACGAGAAGTAGATCTCGCAAGTGAAATCCGCACTGGACTTGCGGGAATTGGAGTGACAGATATTAGTGGCCCAACATTTTCTATTGATGATGAAGAAAGTTACAAAGATCAAGCTCGCTCTTTGGCAATAAAAGAAGCAAGGGCTAAAGCAAAAGTGTTGGCTAAAGAATTAGGTGTGCGTATCGGTAGAGTTGTCAGCTTTTCAGAAAATGGAAATAATAGTTATCCAATGTATGAATCCAAAATGATGTCTGGAGCTGGGGCAATGATGGATAGTGTTGCTGCTCCGACTTTACCTAAAGGAGAAAATAAAATAATTTCAAATGTTGTGATCACTTATGAAATAAAATAATTAAGCATTTAAAAACCGCACAATTGTGCGGTTTTTAAATGCTTGTCTTTACATTTTTAAAAAGGTATTATTTAAGTAGTTTGATGGTTAGCAGGTCTGTTAATTATTAGTTTATTATTTAATTAAAGTTATGAAAAAATCAATATTTATTAAAGTTTCTGTTTCCATTTTAATATTAATTGTTTCGATTTTTACTCTCTTTCCATCTAATTCTCAAGCTGGGTGGTTGGAACAACAAAACCCCGGCCTCCACAACTGGCAATCAATTGCCTCATCTTCTGATGGACAAAAATTAGTAGCAGTTGGAGGATATTCTTCAGCTGACTACATATATACTTCCACTAATGGTGGAACAACCTGGACTCAAAGGACT
>Ga0172379_10000276_pt1 | contig 137760 bp, 92 predicted proteins | sample GrowelOW334metaG_FD_119756 | JGI IMG/M metagenome (GOLD analysis project Ga0172379, IMG submission 119756) | Groundwater microbial communities from an aquifer near a municipal landfill in Southern Ontario, Canada - Groundwater well OW334 metaG | ecosystem: Environmental > Aquatic > Deep... | reverse complement strand
GCCGGTCAGAGAAGACTCCCAAATTATGCCGAGAGTGTAACAGAAGAGGCGACGTGCCCCCGAGTAGGTGGGCTTGCGCTTGGCGCGGCCCTCGGCATAATTCGGTACTCGTCATTATCAGGGTTATGCCGATATCGGCATAATCCCGAGGATTTCGCATTCCAACTCACGGACGAAGAATTGGAATCTTTAAGGTTCCAAATTGGAACCTTAGAGACAGGCCGCGGAAAACACAGAAAATATCTTCCAACGGTCTTCACTGAGCAAGGAGTGGCCATGCTCTCAGGAGTCCTGCACAGTCACCGGGCCGTCTTGGTCAACGTGGCCATCATGCGCACGTTCGTCCGCTTAAGGGAGACTCTGGCAAATCACAAGGAACTCGCCCGAAAGCTCTCCGCGCTGGAAAACAAGGTCGCCAACCACGACGAGCACATCCGCAGCCTGTTCGACGCGATCCGAGAACTACTGTCTCCTCCCGACGCCCAAAAGAAGCAGATAGGCTTCGTCCCTTGATCTGGGGATGGAAGACATCCTCGATCAGGCTTTCCTTGAGTAGCATCGGATGGCTGCACGGTGTGGGTGGGGGATTCTCCGCCCGTTTCATCGAGGAACACGGCGGGAGTCAAAGGATAAGGGTCCGCGGGGCGTCACGGAGCCCATGCCAGCATCCTGCATGGGCGAGTGCCGAGTGGACGCCGAACGAAGAGGCGGACCGCGTACCCGCGGGCCCTTATCCTTTGGCTCCCGCCGACCGACCCTTCCTTAACCGGCGGAGAATCCCGGGGGGAGGCGACTTGTGTTTGTAACACGCGACCGCTACAATCTCTCGAAGTGAAATTCGCGGCCCCCTGCTGTGCCTCCCTGTTCTGGCTCCTCATCCTGGCCGCCCCTCTCTCTCCCGCGGAGACCAACGGCCCCTTGCCGCAGACCCGCGTGCTCGAAGGCCACCGCCTCTATTACGCGGGCGAACTCCGCAAAGCCGCGGACGCCTACGCCAAGGCCCTGAAGGAAGATCCCTCGAACCTGGAGGCATGGCTCAACGGCGCCATCGTGCACGCCGAACTCGGCGAACGCGCCCGCTCGGCCGAATGGCTGCACCGGGCTCTGTCTCTGGCTCCGCAGGACGGCGCCGTGCGCACGGCCCTGGCTGAAGCAGAACTCCGCCGTAACAATCCCCAGGAAGCCCTGGATGCCGTCGCGGGCTGGCCCCAAGCCGTGCCCAAGGACGACCCCTTCGCCTTCATCGTGCAGGGCCGCAGCCAGCTCGCGCTCGGCTTCCCGAAAGACGCGGTGCAGTCCCTTTCCCAAGCCGCGGCCTTGGCGCCGCTGCTCTCGCTGGCGCATTTCTGGCTCGGACAAGCCCAGGAAGCCGCCGGAGACTCCGCGGGCGCGGTGGAAGCCTACCGCAAGGCCGTGCAGAAGGATTCCTATTTTTCCCATGCGCGCTACCAGCTCGTGCGCTCCTATCTGCGCACGCACCGCTTTTATGAGGCTTGGAAGCAGGCCATTCACCTTCTCGACGCGGATCCGCGCAACAGCCGATTCCGCGTGGCCTTGGCCGGTATCACGCGAAAATCCGTTGAAGAGACCCGGCCCGAGGTCGAAGAGCGCTCCGCCGGCAGCGCGCCTGCCGCTCCGGAAGACGAACGCCGCGAATCCGCGGGCACGCCCCTTCCGCCGGAAGGGAAGATCCCCATGCTGCGCGTGGGCCTGGGCACGGATTCCATGGGCCGCATCCCGCCCAGGCGCGACGTCTACTTCCGCTGCACCAGCGCCTTCGCGATCCTGGAAGCCAAGAACGGCCGCCGCCTGACGACCGGGGCCAAGAACGCGCTTTGGCGCGTGCGTCAACCGCGCGGCGCCGGCCGCATCGAATTCTACGATGAGAACGGCAAGCGCCGGCTCGTCTCCAAGACGCCCCAGCTCATCAAACCCGAGAACGGATCGGGCCTAGTCGTCCTGAAGGACGTGCCCGCGGACTACGGCTCGGCCTCGCGCGGCGGGGGGGAGCGCCCCCTGCGCGGCAGCGTGGAGGCGGCCGTCGGACGCAAAGGCCTGCGGCTGGTCAACGTGGTGGACCTCGAAGGCTACACGCACGGAGTGCTCGCCTCCGAGATGCCCATCAAGTCTCCCATGGAAGCGCTCAAGGCGCAGGCCGTGGTCGCGCGCAGCCATGCGCTCTACATCCAGACCGTAACGCGCCGCCACGTCAAGGCGGGCTACGACATCTGCGACGGCCAGCACTGCCAAGTCTACTGGGGCGTGCGCAACGAGACCGCCCGCTCGCGCGCGGTCGTCGAGGCCACTCGCGGCCGCGTGGCGGCCTACCAGGGACGCATCGCGCACGTGCTCTACGCCTCCAACTGCGGCGGACATTCTCAGAGCGGCTGCGAACTACAGGGCTGGGGAGACGTCCCGTATTGGAAAGGCATCCTCGACGCGCCGGAATCCGTGCGTCGTCCGATCTCTCCTTGGGAGCTGCGGCGCTGGCTGCGCGAGACGCCGCAGGCCTACTGCCGGGGCTCCGATTACGTGCATCCCGCGCATTTCCGCTGGACCCGCTACATCCCGGCCTCGGACCTCGAGGAACGCATCAACCGCAGCATCAAGATCGGCAAGCTTCTCGGCCTGCAGACCCTTAAACGCGCTCGCTCGGGCCACCTGAACTCCGTAAAAGTGCTCGGCAGCCGAGACAGCCGCGTAGTCACCAAGGAGTTCTCTCTGCGCGGCCTCCTGGGCGACGGCTCGCAGCGCTCCGCGCTCTTCGTGGTGGACACCGACGTGGACAAAAACGGCCGGCCAAAGGCCTTCACCTTCTACGGCGGGGGCTGGGGGCACGGAGTGGGCATGTGCCAGTCCGGCGCCATGGGCCGCGCGCAGGCCGGACAGAGCTACGCCGACATCCTGGCGGCCTACTACCCCGGCATCGAACTCGGGAATCTCCGCTACTGACGGGAAGGGATCTTCTTTTTTCGGACCGAACGCCGGGCGATGTCGCGGCTGCGCAGGCGCTTCTCCCGGGTCTTGACCTCCTGCCAGATCGCCAAGACGTCCTTGGCGGTTTGCACGCGCAGCCTGCCGCCGAAAACGTGCGGATGCCGGCGCACCAGCTTCAAAGCCTGGGCGCGGGCCACATCCTGGATGTCGAAGCGCCCCTTCTCGGCCTGGATGCGCGAATGCAGGAGGATCTGAAGGAGCACGTCGCCCAGTTCCTCCTCGATCTCATGCCAGGCGCCCTTGCGCAGGGCGGCTTCGAGCTCGCGCGTCTCCTCGCGCAGGAAGCGGATGAGGCTCCGGTGGGTCTGCCGGCGGTCCCACGGACAGCCTCCGGGCGAGCGCAAACGGTCAACGACGGCGATGAGTCGGTCCATGGGTTTCATAGGAAGCCTTACCTTATCAAATCTGGGACTCCGAGGAGAAAACGTCCTCGAATTTAGCTAGACTCGAACGGTTATGAACATCTTTTCCAGCACTCGGCTGCGGACCGCGCTCTTTTGCGCGGCCGCGGCATCCGCGGCGCTCCTGGGCGCCTGCCGCGCCGGCGCGCCCGCCTACTTCGGCGGAACAGAACCCGGCAAGGGCGCGATCTTGGTCGGAATACGGCTCTTGGACAATTCGGAAGAACTGAAGGAAGGACGGCTTCGCATCGACATAGAATCCGACGAGGAACGCTACGGCTTGATCCTGCATCCCGGCCGCACGGTCCTGGTGCAGGTCGAGCCCGGAGACTACCGCCTCCTGCCCGAGAAGACCCTCTTCGGCGGAGCGCGCACCGACATCTCGATCGTCATGAAGAGACGCTCCTACCGGATGAATTTTCCGCGCGATCTCCTGCGCATGGAAGCCTTGCCGGTCAAGCCGGGCAAGGTGGCGGCTATGGGCTTCATCGAGGCAAAGCTCCTGCCGCATGCTCCGGGGGAACGCCCGAAGATCCTGCTCCGCCTGGATTCCTCCGTCGACGCCCGGCGGCAGAACATCTCGGACCTCATCGCGCGCATGATGGACCCCCAGACCCCGCAATCCCTGCGGGAGGGCGCGGTAAGCTGGGCGCGCCCTCTTGAGCAGGCGCTGGTGCGCGTACAGGGAGAAAAAGACTCCGCTCCTTCCTATCTCGCTCCATGACCGCGGACGCCCGTGAAGCGGTCTGCTGCGCGGACTTGGGGGGGAGCTGGCTGCGCCTGGCCGTGCGCTGCCCCGGCAGGAAAGCCCTCCTTCGCATGCGCAGTCCCTACCGATTGGGCTCCTCGCCGCGCCTGGCCGTGCGCCGCGCGCTCGCGCGTCTGGGGCTTCGTCGCGTGGGCCTGCTGCTCATCGGCGCAAGAGGCTGCTGGCTCCCGGCGGAAAAATCCGCCATGCGCCGCAAGCTGAGTCCGTTCGCTTTGCGCGTGATCGCTCTTTCAGACATAGAACTGGCGCATCTGGCCGCTTTCCAAGGCGGCCCCGGAACCCTGATCGTGGGCGGAACCGGCTCCGCGGGCTACGGCCGCGATGCGCAAGGACGCTCCTGGCGCACCGGCGGACTCGGCCCGCTCCTGGGAGACGAGGGCTCGGCTTTCTGGATAGGACGGCGCTGGCTCTCGGCGCTTGAGGAACCGCGGACGCTGGGCTATGCCAAGCGTCCGGATGCGGTGCGCGCCGTGGCCTCTCTGGCGCGCACGGTCCTTAGGCGCGCCCGCCGCGACGCGCATGCGCGCGCCATCGTCCGGGAGGCGGCCGAAGCCTTGGCGAGCTTGGCCCGGCGCACGGCCTCGCGCCTGCGCATGAAGGGCCGCGTGCCGCTCTCCTGCAACGGAGGGCTCTTCAAAGACCCGCTCTTCTTGAAGGAATTCATCCGCGCTCTGGACAAGAAGAAGCCTGCCTGCGCGCCGCGCCTGCCCCTGCGCCCCAACGAGGAAGCCGCGGCCCTGCTCCCCGAGGAGATTTTGCTAAGATGGGACGCATGAAGATCGCGCTCGGCTCCGACCACGCAGGATTCGAACTCAAGCAGGCCCTGGTGCGCCGCTTGCAGGAAACAGGCCACTCCATCCTCGACCTCGGTACGGACGGGCCTCAACCTCCGGTCGATTACCCGGATTACGCGCGCAAGGTGGCGGAAGCCGTGCGCGCCGGGAAAGCGGAACGGGGCATCGTGGTCTGCGGCAGCGGCGTGGGCGCCTGCGTGGCCGCCAACAAGGTCCCGGGCATCCGGGCCGGACTCTGCCATGACGCCTATTCCGCCCGCCAGGGCGTGGAGCACGACGACGTCAACGTGCTCTGCCTGGGCTCGCGCGTAGTGGGCAGCCATCTGGCCATGGCCATAGCGGACGTCTGGATCGCGGCCCGATTCACGCGAGAGGACCGCCATATGCGCCGCCTCCAGAAGGTCCTCGACATCGAAAAGGCCTATTCCAAGCAATGACCCTCCTTCAGCGCGCCCGCCGCATCCGCCTGGTGCTCATGGACGTCGACGGCGTGCTCACCGACGGCCGCCTCTACCACTTCGCGGGCAAAGACGGAGAGCTCGTGGAATCCAAGGGATTCGACAGCCAGGACGGCATCGCGCTCATCTGGCTGGCCGAGCACGGCATCAAGACCGGCCTCATCAGCGGACGCCGCTCCAAGGGCGTGGAAGGCCGCGCCAAGATGCTGCGCATGGAGCACGTGGTCCTGGGCACCTTCGAAAAGCTCCCGGCCTTCGAGGAAATCCTCAAGAAGACCGGACTTCGCGCCGAGCAGGCCGCCTACATCGGCGACGACCTTCCGGACGTGCCGGTCCTGCGCAAAGCCGGACTCTCCGTGGCCGTGGCCAACGCGCGGCCTGAAGTCCTCAAGCGCGCCCACTGGGTCACGCGCCGCAGAGGGGGAGAAGGCGCGGTCCGCGAAGTCGCGGAATTCCTCCTGCGCTCGCAAGACCTCTGGAAGTCCGTCCTCGACCGCTTCGACGCGCTATGATGCCTGAACCGCCCCAGCCTCCGCAGCCGCCCGAGCGCAACTCCGACGAGATGCTCGAGGGCATGGCGAACCTCGACACCGCGCGCATGACCCTGCGCTGGGCCTTGGAGCGCATGCGCCTCCTGGAGGCCGGCCAGGCGGAGATGCGCGAGCTGCTCAAGACCGCGGTCATGGGCCGCGAGGAAGCCGTGCGCGGACTCGACAATTTCAGGATCTCCGTCGACGAACGCGTCAGCCGCCTGGCCGAGCGGGAACGCTTCGTCGCCGAGATGCAGAGCATCCTCAACAACCTCTTCAAAGGGGACCTTTCCGTCGAGGATTTCGTGCGCCGCCGCACGGCGCTGGAAAAGACGCAGGAGGATCTGGAAGCCCGCGTACGCAAGCGTTTGAGCGATGCCGAAGAGGCCCACAAGCGCGAGGTGGCCGAACATGCGAAGCTGCTCGGCGAGATGGAGTCGACTTATTCCCGCTCCTTGGCCGACGCGCAGAAGCGATTCCACGAAGAACTCGCGGAAATGGAGTCCCGCTACCGCGCGGAGTTGGACGCCGAACGCGCCAAGACGTCCGCCTCGCGCGAAGAATCCCTGGCAGAGGTCCGGCTGCAGGCAGACCAGTTCCATCAGCGCGCCCTGCTCCTGGAGACAGAGCACTCCTCCCGCCGGAAATCCTTCGAGGAAGACCTCGGACGCATGCAGGTCAAGCTCCAGGAGGAGCACCGTCAGGCCCTTGTGCGGGAACAGAGCCTGCATCAGACCCTGCGCGAGCAGATCGAATCAGAGAAGAAGCAGCTCGAATCCGAGCTGGCCCTCAAGGAACAGCGCATCTCGGAGCTGCGCAATATCCTCCTGCAGGCCGAAGCCGCGGCCGGAGAGCGGGAAGAAGCCGCGCGCCGACAGGCCTTCTCGGATTTCTCGCGCGAGCGCGCCGCCTTCGGGGAACAGCTCCAGGCCATGCGCCGGGAAGCCGCATCCCAAGCCGAGCGCCTGGCCGCCGAGATCTCGGCTTTGCAGGCGGAACTCGCCGAACGCGACCTGCGCCTGGGCCGAGAACGCGAACAGCTTTTGACGGCCCAGCAGGAGACCCTGCGCCGCAGCGAGGAGCGCCACGAAGCGGAACTAGAAGCCTTGCGCGCCTCGCTCGAACAATGGCGCCAGCAAGGGCTCCAGGCCCAGACCTCCGCTCTGGAGGAGTCCGACCGCCGCCACGGCGAGCGGGAACAGGACCTCCGCTCGGCCCATCGAAAGGAATTGGAGGTCCTTCGCTCGGAGCATTCCTCGCGCATCGAGAGCCTTTACGGAGACATCGCGCATCTGCGCGAACGCCATGAGTCCGAGCTCAAACTCCGGGCCGAGGAAGCCGCCCGGATACAGACTTCCTGGCGCGCCGCGGCTCAGGACCGGGAACAGCGCGCCTCACAAGAGATCGCGGCCCTGCAGGAACAGCACCGTCTCGAAGCCGACCGCCTGGAAGAAGACCTGCGCCGCCGCCGCCAGGAGTTCGACGCCGAGCGCCAGGCCCTGGCCAAGGAGATCGAGAAGGCGCGCGCGGACTCTTCCTCGGCGCATTCCGAAGCCCTGCGCGGCATCGAGAAGCTCTTCGCCGAACGCGCGACCCAGACCTTCCAGACGCACGCGCAGACGCTCCAATCCCTGGAAGCCGAGCACCGGACGCGGGAAGAGGAGCTCCGCCGTCAGTTCTCGGCGGAATCGAACGGACTGCGCTCGGAACTCCGCGGCGTACGCGAGGCCTTCGAGGCCGAGCGCGCCACGCTCATCGAGGAGCAGACCCGCATCCGGCGCCAAGACCTCGTCAAATTCGAGGAAGCGCTCCATGGACTGGAACGCTTCTTCCTGGAGCGCAACAATCAGCGCCTCAAGGAAACGGTCTCGCAGATCGAGGAGCTCCGGCGAGGATACTCACGCCTGCTCTCAGCCCAGAAGCGCGAGGCCCAGCAGGAGGCTGAACGCCTGCGACGGGAAGCCGCCGACCTTCAAGCGGCGCTCGAGCGCCGCCCGGAGCCGCCGCTGCCGGTCCACCACCCCTCGTTCCTCTCCTTTTTAGAGGGACTTCCCTGGGCCTTCTTCGCCTGGTGCGCGGCGGCATTGCTCGCGCTCTCAGGCGCTGCCGCGATCTGGACCTTCGGACTCCTGGCCAAGGACTATCCCGTGCCCTTCTCGCATCCCACCAGCCTTTTATGGGAAGGCGACGTGCTCTGGGCCTCCGACCCCATGGAACAGGCCGCCTACCGCTTCCAACTCACGGAGAGCGGACTCTCGCTGGACCGCCGCATCCCGGTGCAGGGAGTGCGATTGACCGGTCTGGCCCGCGTGAGGGGGGACCTCTACGCGATCGACGCGGACTCCCGGGTGATCGCGCGCCTGCGGCCGGAGGGCGGAGCTTTGATCGTCGATCGATCCTGGCCCGCGCCGGGCAGCCGACCGTCGGCCATCCTCTTCGACGGCAAGGACCTTTGGACGGCGGACGCGGGGGAGCGCCGCCTCTACCGCCACGCCGTCGACGAAACCTTGCAGGTCCTGGAGACCCGTCCCGCGCAGCAGGCCGTAGCGTCCATGGCCTCGGATGGGACTCGCCTCTGGACCGCCGATGACGCCGGGAACTGGCTGGCCCAGCCCCTGCGCTATGCCGCGCAGTCTCAGCCTTATCGCTGGCTCCCCTTCCTCTCGGAAGCTCCGGCGCCGCCCACCTGCATGGCCTTCAGAGGCCGCAATCTCTGGACCGCGCGAGATGGAGAATACCGCTTCCAGGAGATCCCGGTCTGGCGGCTCAGGCCCGAGCCGATTGACAGGCTCGGAGTGATTGACTAGAATCCCGACGTGACTTTCGATCCCTTCGGCGTGAAAGACGAACCCTCTCCGGAACCTCAGCAGCAGCCGGGAAATGCCCGCACCCCATCGGCAAGACCTCGCCCCTTCCTGAATCTATTCCTCGCGCTCAACGCCGCATTCCTCCTGCTCTGCGCCGGGGGATTGGCCGCGAGGATGAGGCATCTGCTCGGCTCCTCTGCGCCGGCTGCGGCCGCTTCTTCGGCAAGGAATACGGATCAACCCGCGAAGCCCGCACCGCCGGCCAAAGAAGCTCCGGCCCCAAAACCGGCGGAGCCTCCCGCAGCGGTTCCCGCTCCGATGAAGAATGCCGCTCCCGCGCAGGTTCCGGCCGCATCACCGGCCAAAGCAGAACCGAAAGCCGCCCCGGCCAAGGGGAAGAACTCCTCCAAGCCCGTGGACTTCAGCTATTCGGATCCTGCGGCCAAGGAAGTCCAGCTCCTGGGCCCATTCCTCGTGCGCAGCAACGGCCGAAAGTCCATGTTCAAGGATTCCTCCGGAGAGTGGCGGCTGACCCTCTACCTTATGAGCGGCGAGACCTACCGCTACCGGTTCGAATCCGCGGATGATAAAGGCCGAAAGCGGCTCTCCAAGCGGCAATCCATCGCGGTTCCCTGAAAAATAACCGTCCCCGCGTTATTGATTTTGTAACACGGTGCGGGTACACTCAGTCTAAGCCTCGTCGAGCACGCTGCTGGACCAAGGCGCTCTGACTCCATGAAGACTCCTTTGCGCGCCCTTCTCATCGCGACCTGCGCCTGGACGATCACGCTCGTCCTGTCTTCTCCCGTACGCGCGGCACCCGATCCCCGCGTCCATCACACCACCACGCTCCTGCCGGATGGCCACATACTGATCACGGGCGGCATCAATGCCGTCGGAGGGGCGGTCCTCGGCGACGCGACGCTCTATCTTTCCGAGAAGGGCGGTCCCACCGCGGCTGCGGCGCCCCTGGCCGTGGCTCGCGCCTCCCACACCGCGACCCTTCTTTCCGACGGCCGCGTGCTCATCGTCGGAGGAGCAGCCGACAATTCGGGCAACCCGGTCCCAATGGCGAATTTCGCGGAGGTCTACACCCCGGCCTCGGATTCCTGGGTCACGATCCCGTCCGTAGGACCCGCGGCGCGCTACGGGCATACGGCCACGCTCCTGCCAGACGGCCGCGTGCTCATCGTCGGAGGACAGACAGGTCCGGCGGCGCTGACCAATACCTGCGCGATATTCGATCCGCAGACCAACACCTTCGGCGCGGCCTCCCCGATGCTGCAGGCCCGCACAGTCCACTCGGCCGTGATCCTCTTCAGCGGGAAGGTCTTCGTCGCCGGAGGGATCTCCGACGCGCTCTCGGATTTCTCGGTCTCCACCGAACTCTACGACCCGGTCAACGATCTTTGGACCCCGGGACCGACCATGATCACCAAGCGCGCCTTCCATACGGCCACGACGCTCGGCAACCGCAAAGTCCTCATCGCCGGCGGCTTCAACGGCAAGAATATCAAGGAGAACCAGGGCATCCTCGATACCACGGAGATCTACGACCCGGTCTCCGACAGCATCTCTCCCGGCGCAGTCATGATCGCCCGCAAGATGCTGCACGGCGCGGCGCTCAATGCAAACGGACAAAGCCTCATCTTGGGGGGACTGGGGAACATCACCACCTCCTACTTCCACGAAAACATGCATTTCACGGCCGCGGACGTCCCTGGGGGACAGGTCGACCGCCTCGACATCTCCTCGGTGACCGCCGTGAGCGGCAAGATACTCAGGACGAGCTATCTCCCGCTCTCCGCAGCGCACCCGCTGCTCTCCTCCGTCGTCAACGGCAGGATACTCGACGGAGACATCCTCTTCTCCAGCCCGACCGCGCGCCTCCCGAACGGAGATGGGAAGCTATTCTTCGAAAACCCCGGGACCAAGGCCTCCCTGGCCGGAGTCTACATCGGGAACGGAATCCTGAACACAACGGAGCGGGAGTTCCCGCTATCCCTGGCAAGCGGAACGGTCGTATTCTTCCCAAGAGAGGAAAATCTGAGCCAAACGCAGCTCGTTGGAGGCAGCCTGCCCTTCGTTCTCACTCCCTTGGTGGCCAACAGCTCCGGCAGCGTCGTAGGCGGGACCCTCTCAGGCACTTTCGAGCTCCCTTTCCCGACCGCCTATGAGGGCGCCCGCGTGCTCGTGGGACAAGCCGTGATCACCGGAGGCTCCATATCCTCCGACGATGCGGTGGATCCGACCAAGTTCACCATCAACCTGAGCTCCGGCATCGCGGACATCTCCGGAGCGACGATCATCACTCTTCCAAGACCGGAGGCCACAACCGCCATCCTGAAGATACCCCTCTCTTTCACCGGCGTCACCGGCCTGATCACCAACACCGAATCCAATGGCGGCCCGAGCCTCTCCAGCCCCGTCGTTGCCGCGAGCCGGAAGACCTCGATCTCGGTCCGCATGAGCTACGTCGTAGACCGCATGAACATCAAGGATCAGCTCTTTGATTTCGACGTAGCCACGGTGGCGATCCGCCGAATGATGTTCCAGGATGAAAGCAAGTACTCTCCCTCGGCCAACACCTGGGTCAATACTGAGAAGATGGGCTTTCCGTTCACTAATAGTCCCGCCGGAGTCGTGCCCAACGGAGACACCTTCCTCTTCGGCGGATTCAACTGCGATGATTCCACCACCACCTTCACGGTCCTCGACAGCAGGGATCCGTTCGGCTTCATCCCTCACCCGGACGAGAATCCCTCTTGGAAGTCCTTGTCGTCGATGTCCAAGGCGCGGTCCCATTTCACGAGCTCCGTGCTGCCGGACGGGAAAACGGTCGTGGCCGGCGGAACGGACGGCGTCTTTGCGCTCAACGACACGGAGATCTTCGATCCCAAAACCCATGACTGGTCGACGGCGCGCCCGATGCGCGTGGCCAGGAACCTGCACAGCACCACGCTCCTGCCGGACGGGACGCTGCTGACCGCCGGAGGCTCGGTCGTCAACAGCTCCACGGGCGCCACGAAGGCCGCCGAGATCTTCTATCCGGACTCGAACTCCTGGGCCCTCACCTCGCCCATGATCTCCTCGCGCAACTACCATACCGCCGTGCTCCTGCCCGATGGGAACGTCCTCGTCGCAGGCGGCTATGATGCCGGCGGCAATTTCCTCTCGTCCGCCGAGATCTACATCTCGACGGCCCACCTGTGGCGCTCGATCGCGCCCATGGGCACGGCGCGCGCCCAGCACACCATGACGCTCCTCCATACCAACAAGGTCCTGGTGGCAGGGGGGGTGAACAACTCGGTCTTAGACGACGTGGAGATCTATGACCCAGGCGCCGGCGCATGGGCGCCCGCGGCCGCCATGAACCTCGGGAGATACGCGCATTCAGCCACGCTCCTGCGCGACGGCCGCGTGCTCGCCGCGGGCGGTTCGGACGGTTTCGGAGAGACCAATGATGCGGAGATCTATGACCCGGAAACGAACGCATGGACGGACACGGCCAATACCGGGAACAGCATGTGCACAGGACGGCTTCGCCACAGCGCGATGCTCCTCCCCGACGGGAAAGTGATGATCGTCGGCGGAGTCAAAGCCTCGGGGGAAGCCGTCAAGGCCACGGAGCAGTTCGACGTGGACATAAGCTCCTGGGAAGGCCAAGGGGATCTGAACAAAGCCCGCTTCTATCATTCCTCCGTGCTCCTCCATGACGGAAATCTCATGACGGTCGGCGGATTCGACGGCGCCTCCAGGCTCGCGCAAACGGAATACCGCTACTATGCGTCGGAGGTGGACGCAGCCACGCCCTCTCCGGGAGAGCGCCGGCCGCTGATCGTCTCCGTGGACACGCCCACCTTCAATCGAGGGAGCTTCATCACCCTCCATGGGAAGAATTTCAAAGGCGTGACCGAGGCTTCCGGCGGCCGCGGCGGGGCGAACGCCTCTTACCACAACCCCCGCGTCTATATGCAGCGCGTGGATTCCACGGCCAACGGCAGCCTCGGCGCCAGCGGCTTCCTCCTGGACATGAGCACCTATATCTACGCCCCGGCCGCCGGAAATTCCTGGTCGAACGTCGACTCCTCGATCACATTCCAGGTCCCGAGCAGCATCGGCATGCTTCCCTTCGGCTGGTACCAGATCCGCGTGGCGGCCAGCGCCGTATTCTCCACGGCCGCGATCGTACAGGTCGGACCGCCGCGTCCGACGGGGACTCCGGGCATCCCATCGGGAGTCTTCCTCGGGATATCCTCGGTCGCCTGGACCTGGGCCGCGGCCCCCGGCAGTTTCGACGGCTATAGGATCTACTCAGCAACCGACGGGGTCTTCCTCGGGACATCGAGCATCCCGTCTTTCCTCCAGCAAAACCTGGGGCCCAATACCGTGGCCTCGATCCGCGTCGCGGCCTACACCATCACCGGAGATGGGCCGGTCGCGATCTCGACCGTGCCGATCGCAACTCCTGTTGGGAACATCATGGATCTGCAAGCCATACCCCAGCCGACCGCCCTTCTCTTGACCTGGGCCGCCAATTCTACGGCCGTTTCCTACAAGATATACTCCTCCACGAAATCCGAACCGATCGGGACATCCCCGACAAACTCCTTCCTCTTGTCCGGGCTTTCCACGAATACCGTCCATGTATCCTATGTCCAAGCGGTCACGGAAGGAGGAGACGGACCGCTCAGCCTCCCATGCACGGCTTATACCGCCGCGGCGCCGCCCTTGGACAATGGGAACGGGACCCTCGTGCAGATCGGGACCATGAGCATGCACGTGAACTGGAATACCAACGGGAATCCTGATTCCACCCAGTACGTCCTGGGGACGAACATGCTCGGAGATCCGACTTGGACGTCGATCTTCGGCCTCACCCAAACGACTCATGTCCTGACGGGACTGCTCCCGAACAAGCGCTACACCGTGCGCGTGGCAGCCATCAACGGCGATGGGATCTTTACGCCCTACACCACCCTGGGAACCACCTGCACTCTGGCCAATACGCCCTTGAATCTCGGAATCGTCTCCGCGGACGCGTCGAGCATCCGGGTCTCATGGGACTCCAACTTGAATTCCACGGACACGATCTATCAAGTCTCCATCTCCAGCGATGGATTCTCAGCCTCGATATCCACTCCGATCCCCTTCGCGCTGGGGATCACTACCACGAGCGCGACCCTCTCGGGCCTGGAAACGGGACAGTCCTACGATATCCGCGTCGCGGCGCAGAACCGCTTCGGGCAGGAGACCGCCTTCGCCTCCACCCAGGGCGTTACGGTCAACGGCGGAGGCCCGGTCGGATCGCTCTCGACGGTCGTTCCGAAGGGCGAGCTGACGATTTTGACCGGGACGCTCGGCTCCGGCCGGACGATCACGCTCCGTATCCCTCCCGGAACCTTCGAGCAGGACGTGCGCGTCGAGATATCGTCTACGAGCGCGAACCCCTGCGGGAACATCGACGCGGCCATCACGGTCGCTCCCTCCCCGAACGTCCAGCCGCGCGGCCCATTCGAACTGGGGATCACCTACACGCCCGGAGAGTCCGGCCTCGGGAGCCTCTCGACGCTGGGGATGGTGAGATTCGACGCCCAGACCAACGCCTGCGTGCCTCTGGAGAGCCGGGTGGACGCGGCTTCGCATATGGTCTCCGCAAAGGTCAACCATCTCTCGACATTCCAGCTCCAGCAGATCCCGGCCTCGGCATCCATCCATACCGTACGGGTATTCCCGAACCCTCTGCATGCAAGCAACCAGAGCTACATCACCTTCGACCATCTGCCCGCTGCGACGCGCGTGCACATCTATACCCTGCACGGAGAGAAGCTCTTCGACGAAACGGCCAACAGCTCGGGCTTGCTGATCTGGAACGCCCGCAACCTCAGCGGAAGACCGGTGGCCAGCGGACTCTATCTGGCCGTGCTGGAAGCCCGAGGAGAGCGCAAGATCGTGAAGATCGCGGTGGTGCGCTGAAATGAACACGCTCCTTCTGCGCCGGCCCCTGCGCAGCCTCCCGACAGGACTCCTGCTCGCGACGCTGCTCTGCGGCCTGCCGAAGACCTGCGGGGGCAGCGACTTCTCCGCCGCCTCCATCGGCACCGCGGGATCCGAATTCCTGAACCTGGACGTGGGCCCGCGCTACATCGCCATGGGCGGCGCCGGCTCCGCCGTCGTCGACGACATCTACTCCCTCTATTGGAACCCCGCCGGGCTCTCGCGCATCCCCCGCGCCGCGGCCTCGGCCATGCACAACGAATACCTGGCCGGGATCCGCATGCAGTACCTCTCCTATGCCCAGCGCATCAACGACTCCTCGGTCCTGGGCGGAGCCGTGCGCTACATGGATGCCGGAGACATCGATCACACCGACATCAGCGGAAACCGCTTGGGAACCTTCCGGCCGCGCAACTACGTCTACGAACTCGGCTGGGGACAGACCATCGCGGACATGACCGATTCCGAGCGAGAGGTGGCCATCGGCGTCACGGCCCGCTATCTCCACTCCGATCTCCTCGTCCATGCCGGCGGCATCGCAGGAGACCTCGGCGTCCAGGTCCGCTACACCGAGGCTGACTGGCCCTATCGCTTCGGGGTGACCGCCCAGAACATGGGCCAGGGACAGCAATTCGAGGTCGTGCGCGACAATCTGCCCTTCCGCGCGAAGATGGGGGGAGCCATCTCTCCTTTGCCCTATTTGCTCTTCGCCCTGGACGCCGTGTTCCCGATCTCCAACCAGCCCTACGGCGCCGCGGGAATCGAACTCTCCCTGGATGCACCCAACGGAGTGAAAGCCGCCCTGCGCGCCGGCTACAACGGCCTCAATCAGTTCAGCGGCCTCGAAGGCCTGCGAGGACTCAGCGGCGGCATCGGCATCAAGCTCATGGACCTGAGCATCGACTATGCCTTCGTGCCCTTCGGCCTGCTCGGCGATGCGCACCGATTCTCCCTCAGCTGGAGCCTGCCGGCAAAGCGCTCCCGCCGATTCCGCGAGCGATGATCCCATGAGCGAAGAAACCCCCGACGAACGCCCGGCCCCTCCCATCCTCCCGCCCGCCCCGCTTGAAAAAGCGGCGCGCAAGGATGCGGCCACGCTGAGCGAATATCTCTGCGCAAAGGCGGAATCCTTGGAGCGGGAGCTCTCCTCGGAAAGGGACCGCGCGCGCAGCGCCGAAGGCCTCCTCAAGCAGCAGGAATCCCTGCGCACGGAAGTCGAGTCCCAGCTCAAGGGGCTTTCCGAACAGATCCGGCAGCAGAAGGCTCTTCAAGACTTGGAGCACGACAAGCGCTCCTCGCAGGGCCGCATCGAGGCCTTGGAAGAGCGTCTCGATGAGATGCATAAGACCTGGGCGTCCCTGCTCAAGGACGCGGTCGCCGGCCGGGAGGGGGAGTCCCGCCGCTCCATGGAGCAGGCCGACGCGCTGGCGCACTCTCTGGCGGGGCTGCGCCTCGAGGTCTCTGCTCTCAAGGACGCCTCCGCAGCCAAGACGGAGGTCCCTTCCGAACTCTCGGAACTAAAAACCCTGGTGCCCGCTCTCGCCAAGGCCCGCACGGAAGATGAACGCCTCCTGCGGGAACAGCTGCGCGAGATGATCTCCGGACTCTCGGAGAGCCTCTCGATGCGCATCCGGGAGATCGACGAACGCATCGCCCGCGAGGCCGCCGGACGAGACGCCCGCCTGCAGGCTTTGGAGCGCGAACGCGCGGCGATATCCGAGGCTTCCGAGGCCCAGCGCGAGGATCTGCGCAGACAATCCGCCGCCCAGCGCGCCCAGGACATGCAGCAGCTCCGGGAAGAGTTCACTGCCCTGCGCGGCGCGGTATTGGAATTCGGGATGAAGCAGGCGGGCGCGGATGGGGAAGCCGCGCGCCTTCAAAAGACCTTGGAAGAACTCCGAACCCTCCTGGCCCGGCCGGAAAAGGCCCGCGACGAGATCATGCAGGGACTCGAGGGCGAAAAGCGGGACCTCATGCAGGCCCTGCGCGAACGCACGGGACAACTGCACAACTACGTCCTTGAACGCCGGGAGATCGAGCGAAGCCTGGGCGAGAGCCTCATGGAGATGAGCCGCCGGCTTGAGGCCGAGCGGGACGCTCACCGCAAGACCCGCGAACGCATCGCGGTACTGGAGCAGACGATCGAAGCTTTGAAGGCGGAGGGGGAACTCCGGAATCAAGAGCTTTCCGACCGGCAGGCTCGCATCGCGCAGGCCGCGGGCGAGCGCGACGAGCTCCTCAAGGCCCTCACCGAAGAATCCGGGAAAGTCCGCCGCCAGATCTCCGATCGCACGGCCGGCGACCAAGCCTGGGAAGAGAAGGTACTCGAACTCCAGAAAGCCGCCGATGAGGAACGCGGAAAGCGCATGCAGGCCGAACAAGCCTGCTCGGACGCGCGCGCGCAGATGCAAGCGCTCACGGACCACATCAGCCGCCTCATCCGGGAGAAGGACGCTGTGGAGAGCCGATTCACGGACTGGGAACGCCAGCGACGGGAGATGGACGACCAGCTGCGCAAGAAAGACGAGATGCTCGGCATGCTCTCGACGACCTTCCGCAACATCCTCAAAAAGCCCTCCGAATAACCTCCTTGACCTCACCCACTTTTCCTGCGGGTCCCGGCGGCCTGGGATGGAGACCCTCTTCCCGCCCCATACCCTCCACCCGCACGAATGGAGCGGGAAGAGGGTCTCCATCCCCTCCGCCACCCGCTGTTTGCGTCGGGTGATGTCGAGTGTTAACGCGTGTAGTGGACTCAAGGAAAGCCGTTGTTGAAACTTCCGTATCCCCGGGTGATAGGAACGGCTTGACTGAGGCTTTCCTTAACGAACAGCCCTTATCTCCGGACTCGACCTCACCCTGAAGAACGCAAGGAGCGCAGGGGAGACTCTCTCCCGCTCCCGTAGAGGGGGGCCCCGCCGTCGCCCGAATGACACACGCCGCGGGTTTGGGGGGAACTGGTTCCCAGGGGCGCGGGGGAAGGGAGAGAGCCTCCCCTGCGCGACTGTTCTAAAAAGTGGGGGAGGTCGAGTCGACCTCCCCTTGACAGACGGGATTAATCCGCTAAACTATACAACCTTCGCAGGCGGTATCGACAGATGCGAAAAAACCGCCCTGACTCGGGAGACATATCATGACCAAGAAAAAACCGGTGAAGAAGATTTCCTCCTCAAAACCCGCGGCGGCGAAGAAATCCGCGCCCGCGCGCGGGATATCCTTCTCGCGCAGCGAACTTTCCTCCATCCAAAAGACCCTGCTGAACAAGCGCGAAGAGATCAACAACATCATGCGCAAGAACCAGGACATGGAGCCCATCACCGCCGAGGTCGGAGATGAAGCCGACCAGGCCGGACAATCCCTGGAAAAAGAGATGCTCTTCGAGGTCTCCGATACGGAACGCATGGCCTTGGACCAGATCGAAGGCGCCCTGCGCAAGCTCGAGAAGGGGAACTACGGCCTCTGCGAGTCCTGCCAGAAGCCCATCATGAAGGAACGGCTCAAAGCCATGCCCTTCGCCCGCTACTGCATCGGCTGCCAGAACACCTCGGAAAGAGCCGTCTTCTCTTAGCGACGGTGACGGCGGCGGTTGCGCGACGCCGTGCGGCGGGAACTCTTCGGCGGCATATAGGCGGCATAATTGACATCCTCTCCGCCCAGGTCCTCGTAGATGGCGAAGACCCTCTTCACATAGCCTTTTGTTTCCGGGTAATTCGGGATGCGTTTCAAGCGCCTGACAGGCTCATCTCCCGCATTGTAAGCGGCCACGGCCAAGACGATATTCTGCCCGACCCTCCTGAGCAGGTATTTCATATGGCGGGCAGCTCCATTCACGCTCTCTTCCGGGTCGTTGGGATCGATCCCCAAGTCGTCGGCCGTGTCCGGCATGAACTGCATCAGGCCCACGGCTCCGGCATCGGACACGCGGTAGGGATCGCCCCAGGGATTCTCCGCGCGCATCATCGCCTCCAACAAAATCGGATCGAAATCATGACGGCTTCCCGCCCTCTGGATCATCGGGCGATATTTCAATACCCTATCTTTCTTCCCGGCGACCCACTTCTTTAGATCGCGCGTCTTTCCCTGGACTTTTTCAGCGACTCTGAGCACGACCGGTTCCTTCGGGATCGGGACAGGCTTCACCGCCGGCTTCTCAGGACCTTGCCGATAAGCCAGCTCATAGGCCGCCAGAAAAGCGCGCACTTCCGGGTCCGCCGGAATGCCGCCGCTGCGAAGCACCTTGGACTCTCCGACCTGGTAGGCGGCCAGGGCGCGATGCACGTTGCCGTCGAAACGAGCCAGCAAAGCCGCCAGCAATCGGGCTCCGGTACGGAGATTGATCTCAGAATCCTTCTGATCCTGGCCGGCCATGCCGACGCGCTTGGCTGCGGCCGCCGTTATGAGCAGCAAGCCATGCGAATTGCCGCTGACGCGGCCTGGATGCGCCGAAAACCCGCCCTTGGCCTCGATGAATGCGCGAAAGACCCCTGCGTCGATGTTCGCGGCCTTGGCCTCTGCTTGGATCACATCCGCGTAGGGACCCGACGCGGCCTTCTCCTTGGGAGAGGGGATCTCGGCGATGTGCAGTCCTCCTTTGTCCAAGACGGACGCGGTCCTGCGCAAAGCCGAGGAAGACAAGCCGGGCTGTTGCCCGGAACCCGGGAAAGCCTCCCCGGAGACCGTATGAACCGAGGCTAAGCGCGTTCCATCGAAGAAGGTCCCGCCTTCCATCCCTAACGCCGCTGAGAATCGTCCGGATACTGCATCGCGCATCGCTCCGAGTTCCGAATCGATGCCGGAACCATGTCCCTGCCGTCCCTTCTTATCCTCCGGCGAACGCCTATCGGCCGGCGCAGCTGCCGCGGACTCCAGGATCGAGACATCCTGGCTCCATAGCACGCGCAATCGGGACAGCCCGGCATCCTTGGCCTGCGGGGAAAGCCCCTGCTTCCAGCCCTCGGAAACATAGCGCCGCTCAATGCGATCCGTGCCGGGCGCGCGCTGCTGTTGGATCGTCAGCGGAGCCAAGAGCAGCCGGGCGAGGATGTCCTCGGATGCCGAAAGCCTCGGCCGAGTCTGCTGGGCCGCTTTTTCCGCATACCGAAAGTAGACCTGCACGCCTTCGGCCCGCGCAAAGGAAGCCGTCAAGACCAGGAGGGCGATGGCGGCGGACATAGGCCTCATGACCCTCTCAGGATAGGTCCTTAGTCCGGCCAACGCCTGTGACAGAGGGCCTATGCCCTTCTAGGCCTTTAGACTACCCGGGTCTTACGAGAAGCAAGGAAAGGAAGCTGTTCGCGAACGGAACGCACCTGCCCAAGATCGACATCGATGAAGAATATGCCCTCTCGGTCCCCGCAGTCCAGGACGGGACGGCCCATAGGGTCGAAGACCGCCGAAGCGCCGCAATAGTCCGCGGAAGGATCCCGGCCCATGCGGTTGACGCCCACGACATAGGCCTGGTTCTCGATGGCGCGGGCGCGGAGCAGGGCGCTCCAATGCTCCGAGCGGCAAGCCGGCCAGCTGGCTGAGACCACATAAAGATCCGTCTCCTCGGCCGCGTCCCAGAAGAGTCCCGGGAAGCGCAGGTCGAAGCAGACCGCCGGCGTCACGGAAAACCCTTCCAGGAGGAAGCGTTCTCTGCGCGATCCCGGCCGATATGCACGGTCTTCACCGGCATGGCCGAAAAGATGGAGCTTGGAATAAGAGTCGATGATTCGGCCGGAACGGTCCAGGGTGAGCAAACGGTTGAAGCCTTCCTGCACTCCGCCGAAAGAAATGAACATCCGCCGGTCGCGCGCGATCTTTTGAAAGAACTCGACGTCCTGCGCGCTCAGCGTGGTCTTGGCCGGATCCATGGAGAAGCCGCTGAGCGTCATCTCCGGAAAGATGAGCCAATCCGCGCTCTGAGCGGCCAGGCCCTCTTCGAGCAAGCGCATGATCCGCGTCTTGCTGGCCTCCCGGTCCTCCCAAGCCATATCGAACTGACAGAGCGCGAGTCTCATAGGGGAATGATAGAATATCCCCCGCATGCTCCTAAAGCTCCTGCTCGGCCTTGCGCTGACCACCCCGTTCTGGGGCCTCGGCCATCCCTTATGGGAAGTCGACGACGCGCGCTACGCGGAAGTCCCGCGCGAGATGGTCGAGACCGGAGATTGGCTCACGCCGCGGCTGGACTATTTCGACTACGTCGAGAAGCCGCCGCTCATCTACTGGCTGCCCGCGGTCTCCTACAAGCTCTTCGGAGTGAACGAAGCCGCCGCGCGGCTTCCCAATGCCCTGCTCGCCCTGCTGGGGCTCTTGGGCGTCTGGTGGCTGGGCGCCTGGCTCTTCTCCCCGGCCGTCGGAGCCTGGGCCGCGATACTCCTGTCCGTCTGCATGGAATATTTTCTCTTGGGAAGGCTCCTGACGCCGGACATGTTCTTGAGCGTTTTCCTGTTCTGGACCACGGCCCTGATCCTGCGGGTGCTGCGCAAGCCCGAGGACAGCGGCTGGGCCGCGCCCGCGGCCTGGGTCAGCATGGCGCTGGCCTTCCTGTCTAAAGGCCTCGTCTCCCTGCTCCTGCCCGGCTCTTGGATCATCGCTCTAGCTCTCTTTTTCCCGGCGGCCCGCAAGAATCTGCGCCTGCTCCTGCGCGGGGGGGGACCCCTGCTCTTTCTCCTGATCGTGGGAAGCTGGTTCTGGGCCATGGAGCGCCGCCACCCCGGCTTCTTCAATTTCTTCGTCGTGGAACAGCACTTCCAGCGATATCTGACCCCTCGTTATGCCCGCACCGGACCCTGGTATTACTTCCTGGGAGTGGACGCCGGCGGAAGCCTGCCCTGGACCCCGCTCTGGCTATGCGCCTCCATCCTGCCGCTCTTGCGCTGGAGCAAAGAGGATGATCGCCGCAAGCAATTGGCTTTGTGGGTCTTCGGAGTCTTCGCGTTCTTCTCCATCTCGAGATCCAAGCTCCCGACCTACATCCTGCCCATCTTCGCCTATCAAGCCCTGCTCTCCGCGGAACTCCTCGTGCGCTGCGAAGACGATTCGGCCGTTGACCGCTCTTGGCGCTTGGCCGCCGGAGCCATGGCCTTCCTTCTGGCCTGCGCGCTCCCCTTCGGCCTGCATCTGGCCCCGCAGAAACTGCCGCAGCTGCCGAGCATGCTCTTCCCGCTCGCAGGCGCGGCCGTCGGACTGCTCGCCGCGAGCTTGGCCGGGCTCGGCCTGCGCAAACCGGCCGCGGCCGCCCTCTTGGCCTGCGCGGCCTGGGGCGTCGTGCTGGCCGCCGCCGACCCGATGGCTCCCTGGCTGAGCGCCCGGGATATCTCCGCGGAGCTCTCCTCGCGCCTGCGGCCCGGAGACAGCGTCTTCGCCTACGACCGCTACATGCACGGAGTGCCGTTCTACACGCGCAGGCCCGTGGACAAGGTCGTCAACTGGCTGGGGGAACTCCACTACGCGAAAAGAGATCCTCGCTTCGCCGACCGTTTCGGAGACGACGATACGATCCGCAAGATCGGCAAGAAGGAGCGAGTGTTCGTGGTCCTGCCCAAGAAGGTGCTCCAGCACTTCCGGACCCTGCGCCCGACCGACGACCCGCCCCGGCTGACGACCGTAGGCGACTGGGTCCTCGCGGAACTCTAGCGCGACGGCGGGCCGGAGAGAACGACCTCGGTCCTGCGGCGGTCCAGGGCCCGGCCGCGCAGTTCGTAGCGGCCCTTGTCGGCCGCGATCTTGAACCCGTCCGGGTCGAAGAGCTTCTGCATCCCTTCCTTGAACTGCCCGACATCCCCGCTGGCCTGAGCCAGCTTCGCAAGATCCTCGGTATAGCTCCCGTGATCCTTCCGGTAGGATTCCTCGATGGCCGCGAGGATGGTCAATCCGGTCCGGGCGCCGGCCACGGCCTGGCTGTCCTCCGGAGTGGGCCGCAGGACGTAAAGCCAGTACTGTCCGACGATTATGCCGGCGAAGACCGCGAAAGCGCACAGCGCGTTGAAAACGCAGCGGCCCGGGCTCTTGGGCTCGGACTCCACGACCATGCTGTCGGCCAGGATATCATGCCAGCCTTGAGAGCGCGGGTGGAACAAAGCCCATAAGAATCCGAGATTGAAGAGCGGCATGCCCGCCAGATAGCCTAAGGCGCGCAGGATGCTGCGCACGGGCCCCAAGGGGGCGCCGTCGATATGCCGCACGCGCAGCCCCATGATCCATTTTCCGGCCGTGGCGCCCAGGAGATTTCCCAGGACCTGGTAGGCGAGATACCCCGCGGCCCATAAGGCCAGGATCTTTCGCCAGGCATCGGGCAGTACCGGCTCTCCCATGATGAACATCCGGCGATAGAGCATCCAATGATACCCGGCCAGAAAAGGGAGGATATCGATGATCCACGCCAGGAACCGGTCCGTGATCTTCGCGTACGGAGGAGGTGGAAGCGTCTCTTCGTCCATGTCCATTCCGGCATCCTACAAAAAACAAGCGGAAGCGTTCCCGTATACGTCATGCGTCGAGGTGCGAGGAGGTCGCGAACGGGGAGCGAACCTGCGTACCCGCAGACCCCTATCCTTCGGGCCCGGGCGAGTCATGCGGCGAGCTCCTTTCCGTGTTGAGAAAATATCTCGCCTTTAGGAGCGTGTCTACCAGACTACGCGACTGGATTACTCAGACACGCTCCTTGGACTTGGGCTTGCCGTCGATGCCCAAGACGCGCACGGGCGCGATCTCGGAGAGCGCGCCGCGGATGACCGCGGCGTCTCCGGCGATGACGACCTGGAGCTCCTGGGCGGTCCAGTGCTTCTGGGCCACGCGAATGAGATCCTCGGCCGTCACGGCCATCACCTGATCGCGATAGGCAGCCACGGCATCCGCGGAGAGTCCGTTGAGCTCGATGCCGGCGACCTGGCCGGCGACGCCGGCCACGGACTGCTGCTTCATGAGGAAGAAGCCCGCGAACATGCGCTTGAGCATATCCAGTTCCTTGGCAGGGACCGGCTCCTCGCGCATTCGGCAGATCTCGTTGAAGATCTCCTTGAGCGCCGGAGCCGTGGCATCGACCTGGACGTCGGTCGCGGCCAGGAAGAGGCCTCCCTTGCGCAAAGCCGTGAGCTTGGAACGCGCGCCGTAGGTCCAGCTGTGCGTCTCGCGCAGGTTCGCGTCCAAACGGCTCATCATGGGCGCTTCTCCGAGCACGAAGTTGAGCACCATGGCCGGGATATAGTCCGGGTCGCTGCGCGCGATGGAGGCGCGGCCCACGCGCAGAGTGGACTGCTTGGCGCCCGGGAAGTCGATGATGTCGATGACAAGGCCTTTCTGGCGAGAGACCGACTCCTCTGCCGCGGGAACGGCCGCAACGGCCGGAGCCTGAGTCTTCGCGGTCCAGTCCCCGAAATGCTTCTGCGCCAAGGCGCGAAGCTCCGCCATATTGATGTCGCCGCTGGCTGCCAGCACGGCGCCCTCGGGCCGGACCTGAGACGCGTGGAAGGCCTGGACATCGTTAAGGGACAAGGCCTTCAAGCTCTTCTCATCCGGACTGCGGCCGTAGGGATGATTCGGGAACACCCGCGCATAGATGCGCTTGCCCGCCAAAGCCCCGGGGCTGCCCTTCTCCTCGTCGAGCCCGGCAAGAGCCTCGGTGCGCACGCGCTCGAGCTGGTCCGCGGGGAAAGCCGGCAGGCGCACGGCGTCAGCCGCCAAGGCCAGAGCCTTGTCGAAATTCTCCTTGAGCGAGACCACGGACACGGTCAACGCATCATCGGAGGCCGAGACGCTGACCTCGGTGCCGAGGTCCGCGGCCGCATCCGCGAAAGCGCGGCCGTCGAGCTTCCCGGCGCCTTCGGTCATGAGCGCCGCCACCGCATCCGCCAAGCCCTGCTTTCCCTCGGGATCGAAGGAGGAACCCGCCAAAGGAAAGACCAGGGTCGCGGCCACCAAGGGATTCCTGCGCAACTCGATGAGGGCCACGCGCAAGCCGTTTGCCAATGAATCCTTCTGCACGGAAGACAAGTGCACGGGCCGGGCAGGAGCGGGCGGCACGAGCTTGCTCCGGTCCGGCTCTTCCTGAACGACCTGCACGGCTTGGTTCTGCGCCGAGGCCGGCAGGACCGATAAGACGAGGACGGCGGAAAGGATCAGCCTGTTCATTTGGGCTCTCCGGACTTCGGGATGATGTAGATGACCGCCGAGTTCGACGGCACAAGATATTTCTGCGCGGCGCTCTGGATCTCCTGAGGCTGCATGGCCATGACCGCATCGGCCTGCTTCTCGAACATCAAGGGATCGCCGGAAACGGCCTGCCCTTCGACCAAGGCCGAGGCGATCTCATCGACTTTCTCAAGAGCCAGGACGCGGGCCGTGCGCAGCTTGGCCTTGGTCCGGCCGAGCTCCTCGGGCTTCACGCCGCCCTCGGCGAGCTTGCGGATCTCCGCCTCGATGGCGCCGACCACGGTCTCGAGCTTGACGCCCGGAGCCGGCATGGCCTCGATGAGGAAAAGGTCCTGGGCCTGCAGTCCCCAGTTGCCGGCTTCGATGGAGAGCACAAGGTGCTGGTCGTAGCGCAGGGATTGTTCCAGACGGGAGGTCCGTCCTCCGCCCAGCACATCGGCCAAGACTCCGATGTATTCGGAATCCTTCTTGCCCAGACCCGGGACGCGGTAGGCCATCAGGATATACGGCTGCTGGGCCTTGTCGTCGACGACCGTCTTCTCCCGGCGAGACTGGGCGAACTCCGCGGGCACGGCAGAGACCTGGGCCCGCGCCACGGGAAGATTCTCCGGCGCCTTCAAGCCCCCGAACCATTTCTCAATGAGCTTGAGCGTCTGCGCGGAGTCATGGTCTCCGGAAACCACGAGCACCGCATTGTCCGGACGATAGTAGCGGGCATGGAAATCCTGAACGTTCTGAAGGGACGCCGCATCGATATCCGACATGGCTCCGATGGTCGTATGAGAATACGGATGCCCCTCGGGCCAAGCCGTCTGGCTCAACGCCGGGATCAAGCCGCCGTAGGCCTTGTTGTCATAGTTCTGGCGCTTCTCGTTCTTGACGATGCCCTTCTGCTTGTCCAGGCTGGCCTGGGTCATGGCTTCCTTTAAGAAGCCCATGCGGTCGGACTCCAGGCGCAGGAGCTCTTCCAATCCCTCGGAGGGCGCCACGTCGTAATAATCCGTGCGGTCATTGGAGGTGCTGGCATTGTTGTAGCCGCCCATGCCGCTGATGATCTTGTCGAACTGGCCGTTGGGCACATTCTTGCTGCCCTCGAACATGTAGTGCTCGAAAAGATGAGCGAATCCAGTCTTGCCGGGCTGCTCGTCCCTGGAGCCCACGTCATACCAGATGTTCACGGCCACCAAGGGCAGCGTGTGGTCTTCATAAAGGAGCACGGTGAGCCCGTTGGAGAGCACGTGCTTCTCGACAAGGACTTTCTCCGCGGCCCAGACGGAGTTGGAGATGGAGCAAAGCAGGATGAAGGCGGCGATCGAGCTTAGGGTTGTCCGTTTCATGTCTTTATTGTAAAGGATGCCTTCCAGGAGGGGGAGAATCCGAAGGCCCAGGCCGGACCCGCCAAGGGACCTATCCCCTTCTAGGCCCTTGAGGAAAGTTCCCGTCGAGATCGTAATCGTGCTCCGCGTGGTCCGGCAGGCTGGCGCCGCCAAATACCCGCGCGGCGAGCACGTAGAACGGAGAAAGGACCGCGGCAAGCACGGCCAATCCGAGGAATACCTCCGGAACGCCCAGGACATCGAACGCCCAACCGCAGACCATCAAGGTCGCCAGCCCCGCGATGCGCGCGGAGGAAGAGATGAAGCCCTCCACGGCGCCCAGGCGGTTCTGCGGGACCGCGGATTCGATGAAGGAGTCCGTGCCGAGTTCATTGCCCACGATGGTCATTCCCGCCAGGGTGAAGATCGGCGCCGCGACCCAGGGTGTGGGGAACATCCAGAGCAGTCCCATCGAAAGCGCGGCCCCGGCGGCCAGAAGCAGCCAGCTCGAAAAGCGGCTCTCGCGGCCTCTATAGCCCAGATACAATGCGCCCAGAAGCTCGCCCAAGCTCCAAGAGCCGTGCAGCAGCGCCGCGAACGACGGCCCTCCGAGCATGCCGGCCGCATACACGGTCACGATCACGGTATGGAAAAGGTCATGCGCCACGGCCAGGGGGATGTTCGCGAACGCGAGAATGCGAAGCTTCGGATCGCGCAAAACGGTCTTCGCGCCTTCGATAAAATCGAAAGACCTCTCGCGCAGGAACAGGCTCATCCTCGGCCTTGGATGATTCCTGCTCGGGATCAAAGAGTACTTCGCGCGGTCGGCGCGGCTCTCCCAGAAACGCAAAGCCGCAAGGCCCGCGCCCAGATAGAAGATGAGGGACAGCCCCGCCACGGCTCCCGCGCCCCAGCGCGACAAGAGCCAGCCCGCGGCCAGCACGCCGATCATTCCCGAGGACTCCCGGAAGGAGTAGACCCGGCCGTTGGCCTCGTGAAGAGCGCCCTCCTCCTGGCCCGCGATGCGCGGGAGCACGGCCCGGCGGGAAATGTCGAAGACCTCGCCCGCGGCGCCGTTGAGGATGAAGAGCAGGAAGATCGAAGGCATGACGAGCGCGGGATGGGCCTTGAGGACGAACGGCAATATCCCGACGGAAAGCGCCTGGAAGATGCCCGCTCCGACCATGGAGCGCCCGGCCCCGAGGCGATCTATCAGGACCCCGCCGAAGAAGCCGGAGAACATGCCGGCGACCTGCGAAGAGAAGTAGAGCGCGCTGATGGCCATGGCCGCATGCGGCATGGACAAGAACATGATGGGAACCGCGAGATTGAGTATCTCGATGCCGACCTTGGAGGCCGAGACGGCTGCGGCGTAAAGCCAGAAATCCCCGGCATGCCGAGGAGCCGGCGCCTCCGCCTCGGCGAGACCGCGCTGATGTCCGTCGTGATGAGCCTGCGCATGCTCTTCGCCGTTTTGCGGAGATTGCGCAGGACTCAGTCCAGCCTTCGCTGCTCCGCCGCTTTGTTCGACAAAGACCGCATCCGCGCCCTCGGAGACCCGCGAGACCCCGCCTTCCAGAACAGCCTGCAGCGCCGCGGCGTTCTCATGCGAAGATTCGGATGAGGCATCCTTATCCTGCGCTCCTTTAAAGAACGCCGCGGCCTTCTTCTTGATCCCGTCATTCCGGCGAAAGCCGGAATCCAGGAACCGGCTGGACCCCGGCTTCCGCCGGGGCGACGACGCTTCGTTATTCCCGGCATTCGACTCTTCGTCATCGCGGCGCAAGCCGGAATCCAGAAGCGTTGTGATGGCTGGGCCCCGGCTTTCGCCGGGACGACGGGAAAGCTGCTCGGAACCGATGGACTGCTTCGGGATCACGAGTCCGCTGCTGTTCTGGAGCGCGGATCCGATGGAAAGATTCGGGATGATGACCGGAACGTTAACGGCCGAGACAGCAGGAGAGGGGGAAAGAACCGCTGAAGCTTGCGCCCACGCTTGCGGCCCTGGAGCGCAGAGCGCGACCGACGCGGCAACGACCACGGCAAAGCGTCGTGCGGGGTCCATCCGAGGAAGTTATAGCACGCGCACGTCCGCACGCACAGGTCCTTGGGGCCCCTGCGCACCTGCGCAGAAGACCTATGCGCGATTAGGCATTAGGACTCGCAATGAAATAATCTGACCGCTCATTTCATTGCGAGCCTCAGTATGCCGAGCTCTTCAGTTCTGCGAAACCGACATGGACTTCACGATCTTCGAGAGATTGTGATGGAGCAGCAGATAGCCGATCGCCAGCGGGATGAGCAGAAGGGACACGTAATAGAACGGCGCGGCGGTCTTGAACACATACTTCAACGCGAACGTGCCGATCATGGCGGTCAAGGAGTAGCCTGCTCCGAGGAAGCCCATGGCATCGGCCTGGTCCTCTTTCTTCACGTTCGCCTGAAAGAAGTTCTGCAGCTTGAAATAGCTGACTACCTGCGCCATGCCGAAAGGCAGCAGAGTCAATGCCGGAAGGGTGATGTTCTGCGCCCACGCAAGAGACGCGGGCAGAGCGATCAGGCTGCCCAAGACCGGGAGATGGAACATCATGGGGACCAGCATGACGAGCGAGGCGGTCACTCCCAAGAGCCAGCGCAGCATGGACTTGCGCATGAACGACTCTGCGGCTGCGTCATCGAGCCGCCCCGCATCCACATCCTGCTTCACCTTGCGGGTCTGCGCGGTCATGTAGAAGCCCGCGAGCAGTCCGCCGAAGCTGTAGAAGCCCGGGAGCCAGCCCGCGATCTCCGCGGCAAGTTCCGCGTTCGCGGCGCCCGCGATGAACATCCCATAGCCGTAGGAGAATATCTGATAAAGGAACGGATTGAGCATCAGAACCAGAGCGTACCCGAGGAAACTGTAGCGCAAGGCCGGGGCCTTCCAGACCACCTGCGCCCCGCGTCCGATCTTTTTAAAGAACGCCTTGAATACGCCGTCTCCTCCCTGCTGTTGAGGAGCAAGCATCTTCAGGTCTGCCTCCGGCGGAAGCCTGAGCGTCAGGCCCGTGATGAGCATGGAAGCCAGCATGGAGATCGGGAACGCGATAAGCGCGGGCACGAATCCGAAGTTCGAGATCGCCAAGCCCGTGAGGATGGGCCCGGCCACTCCCATGATCTCCACGAGCGTGTGCTCGCGCGCCCAGAAGCCCTCCAGCGCGGACTGCTTCTGGCCGACCAACGCCGGAGGGATGCCGTAGAGCGCGGTGGCGGTCACGCCCTGGAGCATGGCATTGAGGGAGGAGAGCGCCATCATGAGAGGAAGGGTCATGTTCCCGGTCATGAGCAGGCCGATGAGCGCGGAGATGGAGGCCGTGCGCAAGATCAACGCGCCGTGATACGCCTTGGAAAGCCCGTACTTCCCGATGACGACCGGCGCGATCTGCCGGCCGATGATCCCGGCCAGGGAGATGAAGATCGCGAGGTCCGCGACCACGGTGAAGTCTCCGAAAACTTTCTTCACCAGCGCGGGCATGGAGGAGCCCAAGGTCTCGGCCGCGACCTGGGCCACGAGCTGGGCGGAGATGAACCACCATGCCGTGCGGCCGAGCCCGGCCTTTGCTTCGACGTTGTTCCCGGCTGCCTGCGCGACGACGGACTCCCCGGAAGTCTCCGCCGTGATCCCGTTGCTCTTCTCCGTCGGGATGGCCGACTCGGGCAAAGCCAGATCATGGGTCTTGCCGGACTGAGCAAGAGTCTGCTCGGAGGCATCGGGCTCGGAATCCAGCCGCACCACCGGAGCAGGAACATCCTTGCTTGCGGGCTCGGAATGGAGCTTGAGCGCAAGACCGGGTTTAGAACGCTCCAGCCGCGTGAAGATCTTCCGAGACAGATAGTCTCCGGAGAACGCAGCCTTGACGGACCCTGCATGGCCGATCAGCAGGCTCCCGGGAACCACCGCTCGGGCGAGAAGCGCTCCGGACGTCTGCAAGGAAGGGAGGACGTCCGAGAGCTCTCTGCCCGCGGAGAATTCCTGCCGCAGTTCCTGGAAGCGAGTATTGAGCGTATTCTCTTTCCCGCGGAAAGGATGCAGGGACGCGGCATTCGGATCCACGACCGGCGTCTGCCCGGACAGGATCTCCGAAACGGCGCCGGTCTGCGCCGAACCGATCTCGCCGGCGAAATCCCTGTCGGAACGGTGATAGCTCCATGCAGGCATATCCACGCCCGCGGAGCCGTTCCCGCCGCCGGAAGGACGCAAGCGGCCTGACTGAGGGAAGCGTGCGGCAGCGTCCTCGCCGCCGACCAACGACGCGGGAAGATCCAAGGCCGCAGGATCGGAAGGCAGAGTCACCTGCACGGAGGGGAGGATGGCGCCGCGCGCCGGCATGGGGGCGACGCCCGGCAGAGTCCCCATGAGCACCGGCAGAACGGTCCGGCTGATCCGCCCGGCGGCGTTCCCGTTGGCCGCACCGCCAAGCCCCAGAGAGCTCAGCGGGATTTCTATGGGCATGACGGGGCTTACGACTTGCGTCGCGAAAGCGCGATACGCGCCCTCGCCTGGAGCGCCCAGGAGGATGAGCCCGGAAAGGAAGGCGCCGACACAGCGTTTAAAAACGAGAGGGAATCGTGTGTTCATTGGAATATATCTTGCTGTCATTATAGGAGAGGCTCCGATCTTTGCAAAGGGTCTTTCGGGGAACCCCCGCCGCTGCAAAAGGACCTAGGAAGCTGAATCCCCTAAAAAAGATCTTCCCGCCCATTTCGAACTCGATCCAGCTTCATTTTCAGGGTGTTTTTTTGATATCTTTCCGGAACCATGATACTCAAGAGAGTCGCGCTGCTCCTGGCGCTGGCAGGCATGGGCTATTACTTTTATCAGCGATACGGCTCGAAGCGCGAACAGGCGGAAGTCTCGAATACGGCCGCGATCCCGGCCCCGCCGCCGGCCCTGGAGATGCCCGCACCCCAAGTCCTCGATGAAGATCAGATCGAGCGCGTCCGGACCTCAGTCAATGATTCCGACCCAAAGGTCCGGTGGGAAGCCGTTCAACTCCTCATCAACGCCAAGGACCCGCAGGCCGATCAGATCCTCTACGCCATGCTCCGCAGAGACGATGACGCGAACATCCGCCGGGACGTGATCCGCATCCTCTCGACGCGGGAAGGGGAACAGGTGAGTCTCCATCTCCAGGAAGCGCTGCACGACACGGAAGCGGACGTCCGTCTGGCCGCTCTGGAAGCCCTGGGCAAGCGGGGGGATTCCTCCTCGGCCCCGGCCATCAGCGACGCGCTCCATGACACCGATGAGCGCGTCCGCTTGAACGCCTTGAAGGTGCTCAACGAACTCCAGATCCGGCGCAACCTCGACATCCTTGAGAAGCAGCGCAGGCACGAAGAACTCCTCCGGCAGCAGGAAGCCGAAGCCGCCAAAAAGAAGCCCCGATGAGCACGAAATCCCGCATCCTCCTCATCATGATCGTCTTGGCCGGCCTATACTACTCCTACGACCGCGGCACGCACTCCCCTTCCGATTCCCCGCATAGGCCGCCTCCGGCCATCGATCGTCCGACCCCCATCACCTTGAGCAGCGAGGAATTCGAAAAGGTCCGCATCGCCACGAAGGACACGGACCCGCAAGTGCGCTGGGCCGCCATCGACCTGCTCTACCGGCTCGATGAACCGCAGGCGCTGGAGATCATCGAGAAGGCCCTGTCCATGGACACGGAGCCCTCGGTCCGCCGCAACGCCATCGATATCCTCAAGACTCACGCAGACAGCGGCAAGGAACTCCTGCCCGCGCTGCGCGACACGGAAAAAGACATCCGAGTGGCCGCGCTCATCGCCCTGGGAGAGTGCGGCGACCCCTCCGTGGTCGGAGCGGTCAGCGGACTCCTCACGGACACGGAGCCCGAGGTCCGCATGCAGGCCCTGCGCAGCCTGGCGCGCATCCAGGAACGCCGCGTCGAGGAATTCCGTCCCCTGCAGAATCAGCTGCGCAAGGATTACGAGACCACGGTCACGCACATCCGCGGCCAGAATGATGCGAAGAAGAGCTCCCCTTTCATCCCTGACTTCAACGTCCGGTAAGGGTCCGTGAAGAAATTAATGGCACATTTGGAGGTGCAGGTTTGAGATGGATGCAAGGCGCGACGACCGAGCATAACTTGAGTAAGGAGGCCTCATGAACAGCACGACCCTCGACGTCCGAGAGATCAACCAGCGAGTCCAGAAGGAAAGCGCGTTCGTCGCGGACCTGAAAAAGGAAATAGGCCGGACCATCGTCGGACAGGAAGAGATGGTCGACCGCCTCCTGGTGGGACTGCTGGCCCGCGGGCACATCCTCCTGCAAGGCGTGCCCGGGCTGGCCAAGACCTTGGCCATCAAGACCGTGGCCGCGGCCGTTCAAGCGCAGTTCAGCCGCATCCAATTCACGCCCGACCTGCTCCCCGCGGACCTGACAGGAACGCTCATCTACAATCCCCAGAGCGCCCAGTTCACGGCGCGCAAAGGCCCCATCTTCGCGAACCTCATCCTGGCCGATGAGATCAACCGCGCCCCGGCCAAGGTGCAGAGCGCGCTCTTGGAAGCCATGCAGGAGAAGCAGGTCACCCTGGGAGATTCCACGCACCCCCTGCCCGAGCTCTTCCTGGTGCTCGCCACGCAGAATCCCATCGAGCAGGAAGGAACCTATCCCCTGCCCGAGGCGCAGGTCGACCGCTTCATGCTCAAGATCATCGTCGACTATCCGCGCAAGGAGGAGGAGCGCCTCATCCTCGATCGCATGACCATCGGGAAGATCCCGCAGACGCGGGCCGTGGCCACGCAGAAGCAGCTGCTCGACGCGCAGGCGGTGGTGGACTCGGTCTACGTCGACGACAAAGTCAAGGACTACGTGCTCGACTTGGTGTTCGCGACGCGCGCGCCTCAGGACTACCGGCTGGCCAAGCTCAAGCCCCTCATCCAATACGGGGCCAGCCCCCGCGCGAGCATCTCGCTGGTCCTGGCGGCCAAGGCCTTCGCCTTCATCAACGGCCGCGGCTTCGTCACGCCGGAGGACGTCAAGTCCGTGGGCGCCGACGTGCTGCGCCATCGCGTGCTGCTCAGCTACGAGGCAGAAGCGGAAGGCGTCACCTCCGAGGACATCCTGCGCACCCTCTTCGAGACCGTCGAGGTGCCCTGAGTCCCGCGCAACGGGAGACTCCCGGCATGCTCGCCAAGGACCTTGCCGCTCAGGTGCGCCGCATCGAGATCCGGACAGGACGCCTCGTCAACGAGGTGTTCGCCGGGAAATATCTCAGCGCGTTCAAAGGACGCGGCATGGAGTTCTCGCAGGTCCGCGAATACGCGCCGGGCGACGACGTCCGCTCCATCGACTGGAACGTGAGCGCGCGCTTCATGAAGCCCTACGTGCGCCAGTACCAAGAGGAGCGCGAACTCACCCTGATGGTGGCCTGCGACCTCTCCGGCTCGCAGTCCTTCGGGAGCAGCCGCAAGCTCAAGCGGGAGGTCGCCGCCGAGCTCTCGGCGGTGCTGGCCTTCGCGGCGCTCAAGAACAACGACAAGGTCGGGCTCTATCTCTTCACGGACGGACGAGAACTCTTCATCCCTCCGCGCAAAGGCCGAGGCCACGTGCTCAAGATCATCCGCGACGTGCTCGCCTTCGAGCCCTCGCGCAAAGGGACCGCCCTGGCCTCGAGCCTGGACTCGCTCAACCGCATCCTTCGCCGACGCAGCATCCTCATACTCCTCTCGGATTTCCAGGACCAGGGCTTCGAGCCCTCCCTTCGCAGAACCGCGCGAAAGCACGACGTGGTGCCCGTGATCGTGGAGGACCCCCGCGAGACCGAACTCCCGGGAATGCCCGCGTGGCTGGAACTCGAGGATCCCGAGACCGGAGAACGGACGCTGGTCCGGCCGGACGCTTCCCTGCGCAAGTCCCTGCGCGAGGAGCGCGAACGCGAACGCAAGCGCCTCGACGCCGCGTTCCATTCCGCGAAGATCCAGCCGATCTCCGTGCGCACCGACGAGCCCTACGTGGACCCCATCGTGCGCTACTTCCAGGAACGCAAGCGGAGACTGCGCGCATGAAGAAGTTCCTGCTGTTCGGGCTCCTCGCCTTGCCCTCCGGGAACGCCGCCGCAGGATCCTTCACGCTCGCGCCGGCAACCTCCACGGCCCTGCTCGGAGCCCCCGTGGAGATCACGGGCTCCGTGCTCGTCCCCGGAAAAGCCTCGCTCACGCTCGCGCAGAAGTCCACCGGCCCATTCGAGATCCTGGAAGCCTCGGCGGTCCCCGAATCCGAGGAGGGGGGGAAGACGCGCCTGCGCGTGCGCATGAAAGCCGCGGCCTTCGCCTTGGGCTCGGTCGTATTGCCGCCCCTTCCTTGGACCCTGCGCACCGCGCAAGGAGAAGAGACTCTGATGAGCCCCGCGGTGCCGCTGCAAGTCATCGCGCCCTACTCCGCAAGCGAAGCCCAGGACATCCTGGATATCCGCGGACCCCTTTCGCCCTCGCCTTGGCCCTGGCTCCTCGCGCTGGGACTGCTCTTGTCGGCGGGACTCTGGGCATGGGAACACAGGCGGCGCACGCTCTCCAAGCCCGCGGGGATGAGCGCTTCTCCGGAAGAATCCGACGGCCGCAGCGCCGAGGAGATCGCGCTCGACGCATTGGACGCGCTCCTGCAGGATGAGTCTCTCCCGGTCAAGGATTTCTATGACGGAGTCTCCGACGTCCTGCGCGCTTATCTCGAACGCCGCTACGGACTCACGGCCCTGCAGATGACCACTCATGACCTGCTCCGCGCCCTCCTTCGCATGGAACACGCGCCTGCCGGACTGCGGCCCGGACTCAAGTCTCTGCTCGATCGCTGCGACCTGGCCAAGTTCGCGCGCTTCGCGCCATCCTTCGAGGACCGGCGCACGGACGCGGACTCCGCCAAGGACCTGGTGCGCTCATCTGCACCCAAGGAAGAGCACCCTCCAGAGGAGGCGAAGATCGCATGAGATTCGCCAACCCGTTCTGGCTGCTCCTGCTCCCCGTTGCGCTCGCGGCCGCGGCTTGGGCCTTCCGCGAGGAAGACCGCTCCAGCGCGGCCATTCTCCATCCAAAAGAATCCTTGCTGAAACAACTCTGTTCCCCGCAAGCCGGACGCTGGGTGCGGATTCTGCCCAGGCTCATGCAGGTCTGCGCGATAGTACTCGCGGTGCTGGCCCTGGCTCGGCCGCAAAAAGTCCAGCGCCAGGACGCATCCCTCGTCTCCGGCGTGGATATCCTGCTCGTGCTCGACACGTCCCTGAGCATGCGCGCGCTCGACTTCGATCCTCTCGACCGCATGAGCGCGGCCAAGAACGCGGCCCGCGACTTCATCGGCAAGCGCACGAGCGACCGCATCGGCATCCTCGCCTTCGCGGGCGTGCCGCTTTTGGCCTGCCCGCTCACGCTCGACTACGGAGCGCTTCTCGAATATCTCGACGACGTCCAGGCCGGCATGACGCAGTCCGACGGCACGGCCATCGGCGACGCGCTGGCCGCGGCGGTCTCGCACATCAAGGATGCTCCGGCCAAGAGCAAGCTCCTCATCCTCATCACCGACGGCGCCAACAACACCGGGGTCGTGGACCCCTTGACCGCGGCCAAGACCGCGCAGGCCTGCGGCATCAAGGTCTACACGATCGGCACGGGCCGCAGGGGCCCGGCCATGATCGACGTCGACGACCCGAACTTCGGGCACTACCGCGTGCAGATCCCCGACGAGCTCGACGAAGAGCTGCTCGCGAAGATCGCCGACGAGACCGGCGGCCGCACCTACCGCGCCCAGAACCTGCGCGAATTGGAGAACATCTATAAGGATATCGACCGCCTGGAACGCTCCCAGAAGCGCCTGCCGCCCATCATCTCCTTCCAGGACCTGCACGTCTTGCTCCTGCTGCCCGCGCTGATCTTATGGGCGCTGGGACTGATCCTTCCGCGCACGATCCTCATGAGGCTCCCATGAACGGGCTCTTCCAGCACCCGCTTTGGGCCCTTTCGATCATCCCCGCGTCCCTGGGCCTGGGCTGGCTGCTTCATCATTACCGGCAGCGCCGCAGAAGGCTGCTCGAATCCTTCGCGCGGCCCGAGACCTTGGACCGCATCCACGATTCCTCCGCCGCTGCATACGCGCGCGCTCGCGGCCTCCTGCAGTCCGCCGCCCTGCTCCTGCTCCTGGCGGCCCTGGCCGGACCGCAGTGGGGAGTGGAACTCGTGCAGACGCGCAGTTCCGGCACGGTCGCGGTCATCGCCGTGGACACCTCGCTGTCCATGGCCGCCGAGGATGTCCCTCCCAACCGCATGGATAAAGCCCGCAGCGCGCTCTCCTTGCTCATCGACGGGCTCAAGGATGCGCGCGTGGGCATCATCGCTTTCGCGGGCGAAGCGCACGTCCAATGCCCGGTCACCAGCGACCTTGAAGCCGCCAAGAGCCTTCTTCGCCGCGTGCAGGTGGGAATGGTTCCTCAGCCGGGCACGGACATCGGCAAGCCCGTGCGCCTGGCCGCGCGGATGCTCAAGCGCTACTCCGGCAAGAAAGCCCTTATCCTTCTCACCGACGGAGAGGATTTCTCAGGAGACTCCGCGGCCGCGGCCGAAGCAGCCAAGGAAGGTCTGCGGCTCTTCCTCATCGGCGCCGGGACCCCGGAAGGCGCTCCCATCCCCATGAGGGATCCCTCAGGAAGCCTCGCCGGCTACAAGAAGGACTCTCAAGGGAACACCGTGATCTCCCGCTTGGACGAAGCCGGCATGATCCGCCTCGCCCAGGCCGGACAAGGCGCCTACTACCGCGCCACGACCTCGGAAGACGAGGTCGCCCATATCCTGCGAGAGATCGAAGGCCTGGGAAAAAGCAGTTCCGACAAGACCGGGAGTTCCTCGCGCCTGCGAAACCGCTACCGGCTCCCCTTGGCCGCATCCATCCTTCTGATGCTGCTCTCGCTGCTGCCGCCCGCGTGGATGCGCGCGAGCCGGCTCTTGGGCGCATGGACCCTGCTCGCTTTCCTGAGCGGCTGCAGCCCGCGCACGGACGCGGACGTGTGGAAGGGCAACCGCGATTACCGCCGCGGACGCTACGCAGACGCCTTGGAGCGCTATGGCCGCGCGAGCGCGCGCTCCGACAAAAATCCCCGCCCGCGCTTCAATGCCGGCGACGCTCTTTATAAAATGGAAGACCTCGACGCCGCGGCGCAAGCCTTCCGCGCCCTGGCCGAGGACAAGCGCATGCCCAAGAAGACCGCGGCCTCGGCCTATTTCAACCTCGGCAACACGCTCTACCGGCAGCAGAAGCTCCCGGAAGCGGCGCAAGCCTACCGCGACTGCCTGCTGAGCGACCCCTCCGACGAGGACTGCCGCCACAATCTGACCCTGGCCCTTCGCCCGCCGCGCAAGCAGTGCCCGAATAAACAGCAGGACAAGAATCAGGACCAGAAGGATGGCGGGGGACAGCCTCCTCCTTCCGGGACCCAGCAGAAGTCCTCTTCCCAGAAGCAAAAGCGCTCCGGGATGTCCCGCGAGGACGCCGAGCGCGTGCTCCAAGCCGTCAAGGACCGGGAGCGCTCCGGTCAGCCCGATATGCGCATGAACTCGAAGAACTCCAAGAAAGATCCGAGCCGTCCGGAGAAAGACTGGTGAACATGCGCTTTCCTCTTAATAGCCTCGCGGTCTGCGGCCTTCTGTCCCTGCCGCTGCTCCAAGTATCCGCGCACGCCCAGCAGGACTTCACTCTCGAAGCCCAGGTCGACCGCGGCCAGATGGGGCTGGGAGAAGAAGCCGTGCTCACCGTGAGCCTCAGCGGCGCGAGCACGAACCTGCCGGAACCGCGCCTGCCGCCGATGCCGGCCTTCGACGTCCGCGGAGCCGGCACCAGCCGCAACATCTCCTTCATCAACGGCGCGGTCTCCAACACCGTGCAGTACCGCTACGTCCTGACTCCGCGCATCGCGGGAAAGGCCGCCATCGGCCCGATCACGGCCGGAGACGGCGCGGCCATGAAGCAGACCGCGCCTTTCGAACTCACGGTCCTGCGCAATGCTCCCCAGAATGCGAACGCCTCCCCGGCGGCCCCTCAAGCCCAAAGCCCTGCTCCGACGGCCCGCGCGCCCTCGGGCCCGGACCTCTTCGTGACCGCGGAAGTCGACAAGCCGCGCCCCTTCGTCAACGAACAAGTCGTGCTCACCGTGCGCTTCTACACGGGAGTAGCGCTCATGGGAAACGCGCAATGGCAGCCGCCCGCCACCCAGGGATTCCTTGTCGAGGAACTCCCGTCCGAACCGGGACGCCAGGTCGTGGAGCACGGCCGGCGCTACGTCATGCACACGATCCGCCTGGCGCTCTTCCCGGCCCAGCCCGGAGAGCTGACCATCGGGCCCGGCACCGTGGTCTGCCAGATCCAGCAGGAGATGCAGACCGATCCCTCGGCCCCGGATTTCTTCCAGCGCTTCTTCTCTCAAGGCCTCGTTTCCGTGCAGAAGAAAGCCGTGAGCACCCGCCCCTTGACCCTGCGCGTGGAACCCTTGCCCGCGGCAGGCAAGCCGTCTTCTTTCTCAGGCTTGGTCGGCTCCCTGCGCATCTCAGCCTCATCGGACCGCCGCAAGCTCAAGGCCGGAGAACCCCTGAACCTGAGCCTCGTGGTGGAAGGGAGGGGGAATTTTAAAAGTCTGTCACCACCCGCTCTTCCGGAAATGTCCCAGCTGCGCGCCTACGACACGGTCTCCTCCGTCGACCTGGCCAAGGACGCATCAGGCGTGCACGGAAGCAAGACCTTCAAGACCGTGCTGGTGCCCAAAGCCTCCGGCAAGATGAGCATCCCCCCGGTCGCCCTCGCCTACTTCGATCCAAGCCGGAAAGCCTATCTCACGACGCAGACCCGCGCCCTGGACCTCGACGTGGAGCCCGGGACGCTTCCAGACGCCGCGATCCGCTTCACGGCCTCCGCGGTCCAGCCGCAGTCTTCCGGCATCCTGCCCGTGTCCGAGGACATCCGGCACGTGAAGCCGGCCGGAGCGCGGCGAGTCCTGCCGGCGGCTGCGGCCGCGGCGACGGCTTGGCCCGCGCACGCGTTCTTCCTGGCCGTGTTCTTCCTCAGCTTCGCGATGAAATTCCGCCGTGAGCTCCTGGCCAAAGACCCCGCGCTCCTGCGCAAGCGCCGCGCGCTCAGCCGCGCTTCGGAGATCCTGCGCTCCGCCGGGAACGAGGACCCCGCAAAGCTCCTTCAGTCCTTGTCCGAGGCATTGGAAGGATTCCTCGCCGACAAGCTCGGCTGCGCGCGCTCGGGCCTCACGCTCCGGCAGGTCCAGCAGGATCTGCGCGAACGCTTCCCGTCCCTGCCGGAGGAACTCCACGCCCGGCTCAAGACCTTGTGGGAAGAACTCGGCATGCTGAGGTTCTCTCAATCTTCCTCGCATGAGGGAACCGAACTCCTCCTGGAGAAGACGCGCTCGCTCATCGAAGCGCTCGATGGAGGCATGCGGAAATGAACCGAGGCATCCTCTCCTTCCTTTTAATAGGCTCGCTCTACGCCGCGTCCCCTGCCTGGTCGGGCGCGCTCGAAGACGCCGCGGAAGGCGGCAAGCTCTACGAAGCCGCGGACTATTCGCGGGCAGTGGAAGCCTACGGCTCGGCCTTGGCGAAGTCCCCGCAAGACGCTGCGCTCCACTTCGACCTGGGCAATGCCTATTTCCGCAGAGGACAGCCCGGAGACCTCGGACGGGCCGCGGCTTCTTACGAGCGAGCCTTCCGATTGAGCCCTCGCGACGCGGACGTGCGCTACAACCTGGATTTCGCGCTCCGCCGCGCCGGAGAATCCCTTGTGCCTCCGGGGATGCCTTCCTCGGCCTTCGTGCTCTTCCACGTGCTCAGCCGCGGGGAGCTCTTCATCCTGCACGCGCTGGGATTATGGTCCCTTCTGCTCCTGCTCACGCTCGGTTTCTGGAAAGAGCCCCTGCGCGAGCGGCTGCGCTTCCCGGCCCTGGCCGCAGGCCTGCTCTGGCTCGCTGCGGGAAGCTGGCTGATCGTGCTGGAGTGGACCGACGTCAAGAATCCAGGGGTGGTCCTGGCTCAGGAAGCGGAGGTCCGCAGCGCGCCGAACACGGGCGCCCCGGTCCAGTTCAAAGCCCCGGAAGGACGGCGCGTCTGCATCCTGCAGGAAAAAGACGGCTGGCTGGAGATCGGAGTTCTTAAGGAAGGGCTCCAGGGCTGGATCCCGGCCGGACTCATCGAAAGAATATAGGTCAGTACGCCGGCCCGATCGGGGTCAACGGCACGGAGGGGAAGCGTTTTTCCGCGGGCTTCTTCCTGACCGGAGAGGCGGCCGGCTCCTGCGGCAGAGAGGAACGGAGCTTGCGCAGGATCTTCTTGGCCTTTGGACGCGCGATCCGTGCGGGGACCTGAGACTTCTTCACCGCTTCCTCCACCGCTGCGTCCTCATCGGCCTCATCGCGGTTGTCCCCCTGGATGAAGGTCCCGTCCTTCCCCTCGGCATTCTTCTCAAGAACCGTTGAAGCAGCCGTCAGATCCTCTTTCGAAACGTTCGCCTCGGGAGCCGATGAGCTCGGGAGAGCGCCGTCGCTTTCAACCGCCTCGGCAGCGGTGGGCGCAGGCGCATGCGCCCGCTCGGAGCGCTTTTCCGCATCCTCGACCATGTTCGAAGCGGTCGGAGCAGGCTCGCGCCCCGGGAGATCTTCTCCGAGGTCCGAGGCCTTGATCATGTCCCCGGTGCTCGGCGCATCCTCTTCTTCCTGCTCCTCGGAGGACTTCTTCTTCGGCGCGGGCTCCTCGTCTCCTCCGAAAGAATCCTCGGTCGCTGAGGACTCTTTCGAGGGCGCCAGTTCCACTCCTTCGCCGCCCTCCCCGGAAGCAGTCTCTTCTTGCGGCGCGCCGACCCCTTCTTCCTGCGCATCCCCGCTTTTTTCCGCGAACGGATCCTGATCCTGCGCGCGCGCGGACGGCGAGGTGGACAACCCCAAAAGAACCGCCAAGAGCAAAGCCCCTCTCATGATGCCCTTACGATAACAGAGCCGTGTTTCCAAATCAAGACGTCGCGCAGAGGAGACCCTTTCCCGCTCCCGTAGAGGGGGGCCCCGCCGTCTCCCGGATGCCCCACGCCGCGGGTTTGGGGGGAACTGGTTCCCAGGGGCGCGGGGGAAGGGAGAGGGTCTCCTCTGCGCGACTCTCTTCTCAAACTGGATGAGAGGTCGAAGTTGTACAATGAAGGGATGAAGCTCCACTCCATATGTTTCGGCTGTCAGATGAACGAGGCCGACAGCCTGGAGATGTCCTATCCGTTCCTGGACCGGGGCTTTACGCTCACTGAAAACATCGACGAGGCGGACGCGGTGCTGGTCAACACCTGCACCGTGCGCAAGCACGCGGAAGCGCGCGCCCTCTCGGCCATCGGCCGGCTGCGCCAATGGCGAGAGGCGCGCGAAGACCGCTTCCTGATCGTAGCCGGCTGCGCCGCAGAGCGCCTGGGCCGAAAACTGCGGAAGCGATTCCCTTTCGTGGACCTCGTAGTCGGCGCGCGCGCCATCGAGGATTATCCTCGCATCCTGGAAGCCGCGCTCTCCCGGCGCAGCGCTCTGTCCCAGGAGAAAGAGCCGTCTTCCGTCTCGGCTGCGGCGGACTCGCCGGTCAGCGCCTATCTCACGATCTCGCGCGGCTGCAGCTATGCCTGCGCCTACTGCATCGTTCCCTCGGTAAGAGGAAAGGACATCCCCCGCTCCTTCGACAACATCTTAAAGGAAGCGCGCACGTCCCTGGAACGCGGCGCCAAGGAACTGATCCTGCTGGGGCAAACGGTCAACGGCTGGAGAGACAAGGAAGGCCGCTGCTTCGCGGATCTTCTGACCGGACTCTCCGGCCTCGCCGGACTGCTGCGGCTGCGCTTCATGAGCGCGCATCCCTATTTCCTCGATGAACGCCTCATCGACGCGCTCGCCCGGCTGCCGCAGTCATGCGATCATCTTCATCTGCCGGTCCAGTCCGGCTCGGACCGCGTGCTCAAGGCCATGCGCCGCAGCTACACCCGCGCCCTTTTCCTGGAGCGCACGCGCAGGCTCCGCGCGCTCCGACCGGAGCTATCCTTGTGCACGGACCTCATGGTGGGCTTCCCGGGAGAGACCGAGGAGGATTTCAAAGACTCCCTCTCGCTCGTCGAGGAAGCCGGGTTCAACGACGCCTACTGCTTCAAATATTCTCCGCGCGAAGGGACCTCGGCCTTCGTGCTCAACGATCCGGTCCCCGCGCAAGTCAAAGAGGAGCGGCTCTCGCGCATCCTCGCGGCCGCTTCCCTGCGCCGATCGGACTATCTCCGTTCCTGGGAAGGCCGCGACGTGGAGGTCCTGCTGGAGACCCCGGTGCAGGGCCGAAGTTCGCAGAACCTCCCCGTGAGATTGGACAAGCCCTCGAAGCCTGGGGCCCTGGTCCGCGCCCGCGTCCAAAGCTCCAGCCCCTCCGGCTTGCGGGCTTCCCTATTGTAGGAGAGGGGATTTTTCTAGTACACTTCAAAAACGATGCGACACGCCAACGGAAAGCAGTCCAGCGAACGCCGCAAGCACCGCCGCTTCACGGTCGTCCACGACCTTATCGAGCCCATCGTGCTCCGCTACTCGGAGCCCAAGGGAGAGAAGGCCCAAGGGGACATCGTGCCCAAGCATCTGCGGACCCAGCCGGCCATCCTCACCGACCTCTCGGCCGGCGGGATGTCGCTGATCACCTTCCTGGCGCCGCCGCACACGAAGATCTTCAAGATGACCTTGACCGTGCCCGGCCTGGACCATCTGCCCATCGAAGGCAAGGTCGTGCGCGTGGACAAAAAAGGCGAGACCTACAGCGTGGGCATCCAGTTCACCAAGGTCGCCCAGAAGTATCAGAGCCAGATCAACCGAATGGCCGAGGATGACGCGGACTGCCAGACCCGCATCGAACTCGGACTGCCCGACGCCTGCGAGCCGCACTGCATGTTCCATAGGATGTGCTCGAAATCGCAGAAGGCGCAGCACTGGCCGCCGCGCGCCTGAAAACTTCGCTCCTCGCGGTAGTCGGCCCGACAGCCTCCGGTAAGACCGATCTCGCTTTGGAACTCGCTCGCCGTTTGGGCGGAGAGATCCTCTCCGCGGACATGGGCCAGCTCTACAAGCTCCTGGACGCGGGAACCGCCAAGCCTGTCGGGAAAATGAGCGCGCTTCCCGACGGCCGCGAAGTCAATCTCGTCGAAGGCATCCCCTACCACCTGACCGACGTCCTCGATCCCTCGGAAAGCACGGATGCGGGCCGCTACGCACAGCTCGCCCGCCCGGTGCTGGAGGACCTGCTGCGCCGCGGCAAGACGGCCATCGTCTGCGGCGGGACCGGCTTCTATGTGCGCGCGCTTATCGAAGGATTGCCGCCCCTGCCGAAATCGGACGAAAGCGTGCGCGCGCGCCTGCGGGCGCGCGCCCAAGCCGAAGGCGCCGCGGCCCTGCATGAGGAACTCCTGCGCAAGGACCCGCAAGCCGCGGACCGCATCCCCGCATCGAACCTCCAGCGCGTGCTGCGCGCCCTTGAGGTCTTGGAATCGACCGGACGAACGTTCTCTTCTTTCCGCGATGAGAAGCCCTCTCAGAAGATGGAAGCTTCGTATATCGGGATCGAACATTCCGCCGCTGAACTGAGAGAACGCATCCGGCTTCGCGCCGCGGACATGTTCCCGCGCATGATCTCGGAAGTGCGGGCCCTCGTGCCTTCCCGCTTCCGAGGAGACGAGCCGGGCTTCCGCTGTCTCGGCTATCCCGAAGCCCTGGCCTGCGCGCAGGGACGGCTCTCTCAAGAAGAAGGCCTCGCGCGGATGGTCCAGACGAGCGCAGCCTATGCCAAGCGCCAGCGCACCTGGTTCCGGCATCAAGCGAACGTCCGCTGGATCGAACCGAAGTCCCTGCCGGACTTCCTGGAGAACTATCGATGACTGCACAAGCGATGCCTGAACGCGCGCTCCTTGTCGGCGCCTACCTCCGCTCCGCGGACCCTGTCCGCTCGGAGGCGAGCCTGCGCGAACTGGAACGCCTCGTGGAGACCGCGGGCGGCTGCGCGGCCGCGATGATCACTCAGCGCATGGAAAAGTACAATCCCGGCACGCTCGTGGGAACCGGCAAGGTCCTTGAGATCGCCGAGGCCGCGAAGGCTATGGAAGCCCGCACCATCATCTTCGACTGCGACTTAAGCCCCGCCCAGCAAAAGACCTTGGAGAAAGAGACCCATGCCAAGATCATCGACCGCACGCGCCTGATCCTGGACATCTTCGCCCAACGAGCGCGCACCCGAGAGGGGGAACTGCAAGTGGAGCTGGCCCAGCTTTCCTATATGCTGCCGCGCCTGACCGGCTCCTGGCGGGGATTCTCCCAGCAAGTCGGCGGCATCGGCACGCGCGGGCCCGGCGAGCGCAAACTCGAATATGAACGCCGCCACATCCAGAACCGCATCCGCCACCTGCGCTCGGACATCGAGCGAGTCAAGCGCCAGCGCGCGGTCCAGAGGAAAAGGCGCTCGGAGGTGCCCGTGCCCTCCGTGGCCATACTCGGCTACACCAACGTGGGAAAATCCAGCCTGCTCAACGCCCTGACCCGTCAAGGCTCCGTCTACGCCGACGACAAGCTCTTCGCCACCCTGGACCCGACCACGCGGCGAGTGCGCATGCCGCAAGGCGGCTGGGCCGTGTTCACGGACACGGTGGGCTTCATCTCGAACCTGCCGACCTCGCTCATCGCAGCCTTCCGCTCCACGCTCGAAGAGGTCCTGGAAGCCGACTGCCTCCTGCATGTCTCGGATGCCTCGGCCCCGGACGCCGAGGCCCAGGACGCCACGGTCGACAAGATCCTGCTCGAGTTGGGCGCCAAGGACATCCCGAGCGTGCGCGTGTGCAACAAAGCGGACCTGCTCGATCACGAGGCCCGGCGCCGCACGACGAAGGGACGGCTGCTCGTATCCGCTAAGACCGGAGCCGGGCTCGAGAAGGCCCTCGCGCAGGTGCAGTCCGTGCTCGACCGGCGCTGGCTGCTGCGGGAAGTCCTGCTCGGCCCGACCGACGGAGCGCTCCTGGACCTGCTCCACCGTTCATCGCAGGTTCTCGACCAATCCCCACAGGAGGACGCGCGCCTGCGCGTGCGCCTGCGGGTCACCCCTGAAAACTGGGAGAGAATCCTCCATCGCCTCCCGCGATAAAAAATCCTTTATTTTGCTAGACTATCCTGAATGATGACGGCTTCTTCCATTGCGCTCGCAGCCTCCGCCTATGTCGCGGGCGCCATCCCTTCCGGCTACCTGCTGGCGAAAAAGACGGCAGGCATCGACATTCGCACCCGCGGCACCGGCAATCCCGGCGCCGCGAACGTCTACCGCATGGTCGGACCGAGCGCCGGACTCTGGACCTTCTTCTTCGACGCGCTCAAAGGATATCTCCCGGTACTGGCCGCAGAGCGTCTCTCGCCCGAGCAGCCCTGGCTCGCGGTCCTCTGCGGAGCCTGCGCCGTTATCGGCCATGTCTGGACCGTGTTCCTGGGCGGCCGCGGAGGCAAGGGCGTGGCCACCTCCGCCGGCGTCTTTCTCGCGCTCCTGCCGGTGCCCGCGCTCGCGGCCATGGCGGTGTTCTTCACGGCCATGAAGCTCTCCCGCCATATCTCCGTGGGCTCCATGTCCGCAGCCCTCGCTCTGCCGGTCTTCGCGGCCTGCGTCCGCGCCCCGGAGCCCGCCCTGCTCTTGGCCTGCGCGCTCGGCGCGCTCGTGCTGGCGCGGCATATCCCAAACCTGCTCTGCCTGCTCAGAGGCCTCCCGCTTTCCTCCCTCAAGAAGCAACAACCCATCGAAGAAAAGGTCTGTCATGGCTAAGAAAGAGCCTCCAAACAACGTCCCCGACGAGATCGAGGTCCGCATCTACTCCTTGGCCACCACGCCCAACGAGTGCATCGTCTTCCTTGAGGAAACGACAGGAAACCGTCTCTTGCCCATCTGGATCGGCCTCGCCGAAGGGCAGGCCATCGCCATCCGCTTCTCGGGCATCGTCCTTCCCAGGCCGCTGACGCACGACCTCCTGCTCTCCGCCGTCAAAGCCCTGGGCTGGAGCGTCGAGAAGATCGTGGTCACGGACCTGCGCGAGAACACCTTCTACGCAAACATCCACATGAAGAAAGGCTCCGAGGAGCGCACGGCGGACTCCCGCCCCTCGGACGCCATCGCCATGGCCGTGCGCGCCGGCTGTCCGATGTTCGTCAAAAAAACGGTCTTCGACCGCTGTCAGGTCCTGAGCAAACCCATCAGCGAGCAGGAGGTCGACAAGTTCAAGGAAGAACTCAAGAGCCTCCGGCCCGAGGATATCTTCAAGGACCTGAAAAAGAAACCGCGCAAGGCTCCTCCGCCCAGCGGCGGAGAACCGCGCCAGACGGAAGGTGACTCATGAACCGACTCGACATCATCAAATCCGTAGCGAAAGGACTTTCCACGAAGGGGGAAGCGGCGCGAGCCGTGGAGATGACCTTCGACGCCATGCGCCAAGCCCTGCGCGGCGGAGAAAAGGTCGTCATCTCCAACTTCGGGACCTTCCGCGTCAAAGCGCGCCAGGCGCGCACGGGACGCAATCCCAAGACCGGCATCCATGTGCAGGTCCCCTCGCGCAAAGGCGTGCGGTTCAAGGCCTCCAAGAACCTGCTCTGCGCATGAGCGAGGCCCTGCGGCCTCTTCTTCCGGAGAAGGAATACTTCACCGCCGGAGAGGTCAGCCGCGCCGTGCAGGTGCCCGTCTACACGCTCCGCTACTGGGAGCGCCGCTTCGGCGGGCTCCTGCGCCCGGTGCGCCGCGAGAGCGGACACCGGCGCTACACGCGCCGGGAAGTGGAGACGCTCCTGCGGATCAAGGACCTCCTGCGCAACCGCAAGATGACCGTGGCCGGCGCGCGCAAGGCACTCCTGGAACGCGCGCGCCCCAACCGCCTGCCGGAACAGACGCTCCAAGGCGCGCGGATGAACGCCCAGGCCCTGAAGATTCTTCGCGACGCAAGAGACGAGATCCGCGCGCTCTCTGAAGAATTGGCCTGAAAATTAGTACAATCGTCTTTCCAGCGCCGCATCGGGGAGTGGCTCAATGGTAGAGCGCTCGCTTGGGGTGCGAGAGATTCCGGGTTCGATCCCCGGCTCCCCGATGAGGCGCTGGAAATGCTAAAGTCGTTCGTCGTTTAGTATGCTGTTGTCGTTATAAGGTTGCGCGGCGAAGCAAAGCGCACCTCTCCTGTCTGGTTCGTCCCGTTTATCAGCAGGTGCGACATATAAGGAGCGCGGCATGGCCCGCGCACCTTAATGGGGTAACAGCCTTCCTGGGACGCGGAGCGTCCCGAAGGCGCCATAGGGGCGCAAGCCCCTTGGAGAGCACCCGAGCGAGAAATGGCACCTCTCTCGCGAGGGCTTCAGCCCCGAACGAAGATGAGGGGTGCGATAAGGCGGGGTGTAGCTCAATCGGCTAGAGCGCTTGGTTCGGGACCAAGAGGTTCTCGGTTCAAGTCCGAGCACCCCGAAACATTCAGGGCCGCGAGGCCGCTTGCTTCGGCAAGCGGCCTCGCGCTTTCCGGGTCTTGACAGTTCAACCGAAGGCTTCCATCTTTCGTTTCCTTATGATAGGATGGCCTTTCGGTTATGCGTATGCATCTGCTTATCCGCGGCGCCGTGCAGGGCGTTGGCTACCGGTTCCATGCCCTTGATGCGGCCCGCAGGCTCAAAGTCGCAGGCTGGGTGCGGAACCTGCCCGACGGAGGAGTGGAAGCCGAAGCGCAGGCCGACGAGGACGCGCTGGAACGTTTTGTAGCGGAGCTGCGCGAGGGACCGCCCCTCTCCCGCGTCAGCGGCGTGGAACGCCGCGTCGTGCCGGAAACGGGGGGAAAGGATTTCGAGATCCGCTGACAGAGGGAACATGCTGCCGACAACAGACGCCACCAGTCAATATTTCAAGGGCATCCAAAGACTCCCGCTCGTGGACCGCGAGGAGATGCACAAGCTCTGGAAGCGGGCCAAGCGCGGAGACGGAGACGCCAAAAAGCGCATCATGGAGGCGAACCTTCGCCTCGTGGTGCCCATCGCCAAGAAATACCACCGCCAAGGCACCGAGTTCCTAGACCTCATCGAGGAAGGCAATCTCGGGCTCATGCACGCCATCGATAAGTTCGAGCCTTCCAAAGGCTACCGCTTCTCGACCTACGCCTCCTACTGGATCGAACAATCCATCCGCCGCGCCGTCGAGGAGCAGTCCAAGACCATCCGCATCCCTCCGCATGCCTGGGAAGCCCTGCGCAAATGGCTCCGGGAATGGGAGAAGATGCATGGGGTCCTGGGGCGCGATCCGACGCTGGCCGAGATGGCCAAGAAGATGCATTGGACGGCCCGGCAGGTGCGCGGCGTGCTCGACGCGGCCGAGGCGGCCAAAGGCATCGGCTCCCTGGAGAACCCGATCGAGAGCGACGACGACAATCTGACCGTGGAGGACATGATCTCGGAGTCCACGGCCCAGTCGCCGGAGAACCTCATCTCCATCCTCAAGCTCCACGACGAGCTCCATCAGGCCATGCATGAGATCGGCGACCGGGAGCGCGTCATCCTGGAACTGCGCCACGGCCTGACCGGCCAGGCGCCCATGACGCTCGAGGAGGTGGGCAAGCGGCTCAAGCTCTCGCGCGAGCGCATCCGCCAGATCGAGGAGAGGGCGCTCCTGCGGCTTCGCCGCGTGGCGCACCGCATGGGCCTCATCGAACTGAGCGAGCCTCGGCCTATGGGCACGCCCAACCTTCAGCCGGGCTGGAACGCGCCCAAACTGCGCACCGACCTCTTGGGACAGGTGATCCCTCCGGGCCGCGTGACCGCGGACCATCCCTCGCCCAAGGACCATTCTCCGAAGAGGAAACATCGATGAACGCTTCAGCAGACCTTCGCAAGCACGTACGCGACGTGCCGGACTTCCCGAAGAAAGGGATCGTCTTCAAGGACATCAGCCCCTTGCTGGCCGACCCCCGCGCCTTCGCCGCGGCCATAGACGCGCTGGCCGCTCCCTTCAAGGACCGCGGCGTGCGCTATGTGGCCGGCATCGAGTCCAGGGGATTCCTGTTCGCGGCCGCGCTGGCCGCCCGATTGGACGCGGGCATCCTGCTCATCCGCAAGAAAGGAAAACTTCCCTGCAAGACGGTCTCGGCGACCTATGCCTTGGAATACGGCACGGACACCATCGAGATCCACGCGGACGCCGCGCCGAAAGGCTCGTCCGTGCTCGTCGTCGACGACGTGCTCGCCACGGGCGGGACGGCCAAGGCGGCCTGCGAGCTCATCGAGAAGATGGGCGCCAAAGTCGCGGGCGCGGCCTTCCTCATCGAGCTGGAATTCCTCAAAGGCCGCGAGAAGCTCTCCGGTCTGTCCGCGCATTCGGTCCTGCGTTATTAAGGCTGCGCGGGCATAGCCCGCGCACCTAAAAATGCCTCCGTAGCTCAATGGATAGAGCTACTCCGTCCTAAGGAGAAGATGGGGGTTCGATTCCCTCCGGGGGCAAAGATTTGGCCGAAGCGGATGCCGCAGAAACGGGATCCGGCAAAAAAAAGGAGAATGGATCATGTCTAAGGCTTGGGTGAAGCATGAAGCGAATACCAACGAGATCGCGGCGCTCTTGGAGCATTCCGCGCTCTGGGTCCGCATGCATCAGCAGATCGCCGTCTGGACCGCAGCCGGAGTCCTGGCCGCGGCCGCGATCGCGGCTACCGCGGTCTACCGGCATTTCAAATCCATCGAGGACTCCTGGGCCAAGTACGCGGTGGCGCAAAGCTACGCTTACAGCGGCCGGCCCGCGGAAGCCTTCGAACTCCTGCGCAGACTCAAGGACGAGCACAACGGGACCCTCGCGGCCGGACATGCGGTCATCCTGGAGGGGGACCTCTTCTACCAGCAAGAGCGCTTTAAGGAAGCCGCGGCTGCCTATCGCTCTCTGCTGGACTCTTCCTCGGATAAGAACCTGGCCCCGCTCGCGCTCTCCGGCCTGGGACTCAGCCAGGAAGCCGGCCAAGACTGCAAGTCCGCGGTCGAATCCGACCAACGATTTCTGGACTCCTATCAGGATCACTTCCTGGCCCCGCAAGTACATGCCTCCATGGCCCGCTGCCTGACGGATATGGGAGATGCGGTCAAGGCCAAGGCCGCCTATGAGCGCATCGCCTTCCTTTATCCCGAAAGTTCCTGGGCGCAATGGGCCAAGGAACACATCAAGGGATAGCCCGATACGGGATCATACGCAAGTCAATAAGTAAAACTCCGTATAACGAATACGCATGAGCGCAGGAAAAGCCGGACAAGCGATAACGCTTGTCCGGCTCTCTTTTTATGCCTTTCTCCGTCGGAAACCGGAGAATCGATGATACTGGATGATAAAACAAGCATATTTAACATCTCCATGAAGACTCCGGCTCCCGGCACGACTTGTAAAAAGTCCTTGACATTAAAAATGGGTGTTTCATAGAATCGCGGAGCACTTGAAGGTGGCCCTGGGTCGGACCGGGGACATCCTTAACAAGGCGTAGGCATCCGGAAAGGATGCTCTAAAGCAGCAGGGGCGTCCCCAATAAGGATGCCTACGACACTAAGGAGGTCGAACGAATGAAGAAGTATCTAGGAATGGCGCTGGCAATGGCCCTGGTCATGCCTTCAGGGTTTGCAAGCGCCGAGGTTCTTAAGAACCTCAAAGTCGGTGGAGCCTTGGACTTCCAGGCCAACTCGGTCCGGAACCTCGCGGACTTCAGCAACATCGCCTACGATCGCGTCGGCGACGCAGTCACCCGCGTGATGCTCAACACCAGCTGGGACCTCACCGATGACATCCATGCCAACGTGTCGCTCGTCAAGAACGACCGGGCGTGGGGCACCAAGGGCGGCGGCGGACAGATCGGCGGCGGACAGGCCCAGGCCATCACAGCCGACGGCAACAACGTGCTGGGATCCGTTTACGTCCAGCAAGCCAACGTGAAGATCGACAAGTTCGCGGGACAAGTGGATGCGACCCTCGGCCGCCAGTACTTCGGCGAGACCGGCGATCTGGTCATCTACTACGGCCCGAAGAATGTCTACGGCCTCTACGTCACGGCGATCGACGCCTTCCGCGTGGATTGGGCCAATGACATGATTGGCTTCAGCGGCTTGGCCGGAAAGACCACGGGCAACGCGATCGGCGCCGCCACCGGCAACGACGTGGACGTCCGCGGCTTCGACCTCTCGGTCAAGAACCTGCCGGTCAAGGTCACCGCCTCTCTGTGGAACCAGGTCACGCATCGCGTGGCCGGAACCACCTACCAGCCCAACGATCACCTCTACGTCTACAGCCTGAAGGCCAAGGCTGAGGCCATGGGCGCGAACGTTGGCGCGCAGTTCGCCGGCAACTTCGGCGAGAACCGGACCGCGACCGCGGCCCGCCTCTACCGGGGCTGGGCGTTCTTGGCGGACGCCGGCTACAAGGCCGACGTCAGCGGCATCGCCGCCTTCTCCCCGTGGCTGCAGTTCGGCTACGGCACGGGAGACCAGGGACAGTCGCCGAAGAACCATGGCTTCACGGCCATCGCTTCGGACTTCCGCCCGGGCATCATCAACGGACGCTTCAACGCCAGCGGCAATCGGTCCATCAACGATGCCGTGGCCGCGAATGCAGCGTCCACCGTGGGCTTGAACAACCGCGTCATCTACGGCGCGGGCCTGAAGGTCACGCCTGCCGCGGCTGAGAAGCTCGTGGTCGGACTCGGCCTCTGGGATTACAGCCTGCAGACCATCACGCAGGTCCAGGCCAATGGTGAGGCGTACAACAAGCACCTCGGCTACGAGTACGGTCTGACGCTGGACTGGAACCACTCCGAGAACGTCAAGTATGGCGTGGGCGCTGCCCGCTTCATGCCTGGCCGCCGCACCAACGGCCTCAACGCAGGGACCACCTCCGCTCCCGTGTCCCTGATGTTCGCCGACCTGTCCCTGAAGTTCTAACTTCAGAACACGGTCGACAAAAGAGACCCCCTCGGCGCTTGCGCCGAGGGGGTTTTCTTTTGCGCACGCGCATTGACAAATAGAGAGAAGCCTTCCACACTATCGCAATGGACTTTTTGAAAACACATCCCGGATTTTTGCTAGATTCTTCCCTGTGAAACGTCTTTCACTCGCCCTTGCCCTGCTCTCCCTCTGCCTCGAAGCTCGCGAGGCCTTTGCCGCGAGCTTCGACGTATCCACCGAGTACCGCATGCGGGCGCTCTCCTACAAGAACCTGAATCTCAACACCGCCGTGCCGAATTCGCAATCCTTCATATCACAGCGCGCGCGCCTGGGCTTCACGCTCAAGGACATCGATCTGGGAAATTTCCAAGGGGAACAGCAATCCATGGACGTGGCCATACGCCTGCACGCGATCGGCGTGGCGGGATCCACGACTCCATTTCAGGCGCCCATCCTGCGCGCGGCCGAACACTATCCCAACACCTCGCTTTCGCCGTTCATCGAGAACGCCTATCTCAAGGTCCGCAGCCTGGCCGGCTCGCCCTGGGAAGCCACCTTCGGCCTGCAGAGCTTCACGCTGGGCAGCGGCCTGCTTCTCGATGACGACGGCACGGGACTCACGGGCGTCTCAGCCAAAGGCCCCCTGCCGTGGCTCAACCTGCGCGGACAAGCCTTCGCCTTCCAGGCGCGCAACAGCCAGGCCGACCCCAACGACCTCGACCTCTTCGGCCTTTCCCTGGAGATCCCGGCCGAAGGCACTTGGCGCGTCAACCAGCTCATCGAACGCGACCGCGCGCAGCAGACGCTCCCCTTGGCCAACTGTCCCGGCGCATGTCTGGTGAGCAGGGCCACGCGCTGGTTCTCCAGCCTCCACTACTCCTTCAACTACGGCCCCATGGTCCTTGAAGCCGAGGCTGCCGTTGAAAAAGGCGCGGCCACGCCCACGGGAATCGCGCCTCTTTCCAACCACGTCACGTTCAACGGCAATGCCCAGGTCCTGCGCGCGAAATGGAAGCAGCCCCTTTGGAGCGACAAGCAGGGGATCGTGCGCCTCCTGGCCGCGCGCGGCTCAGGCGACGACGGCTCCACGCCCACTACGGACGAGGCATTCTTCCCGTCCGTGGGCCATCGCTACGACGGCCTGGAGCGCTCGGGGTGGGGGGAATTCTTCGGGGCAACGCCCTATGACGCCTTCGGAGGGCAGTCCACGACCACAGCCAACGGCCTTCAGCGAGGCGTCAGCGGCATCGTGACCGCGGGAGTCGGGATCACGCCGCCGGCCTACTACGGCATCGTCCTGGACATCGACTACTACCTCTACCAGGCCGACCGCAACAATCTCGGCCCCGCCAGGAACTTGGGCTCCGAATATAATGTCCGCCTGCGCTACGATCTGCTCGACCGCTTCTCCCTGAAAGCCTCCGCGGCCCTCTTCACCGCCGGAGTCGCCTCGGATCCCTCCAAGAGTTCCGCCCGCCGCTACCTGCTGGAAGCCTCCGGCCGCTTCTAGGGCTCGCCCGAACACCTCGTTCCTGCTGCAATCGCAGCTTTTGGCTAGGGGACGCGTCGCTCCTCGCTTAAATAGCCCTGCTATTCCTCGCTCGTCGACTCCTTTCCCCTCGCACAGAATCTGCGATTTCGCGACGAAACGAGGTGTTCGGGAGAGCCCTAAAAGGGGAAAATACTCAACCAAAATTGCCTCGCACACGGGACGAGCTGCCGGAGCGAGGTCTCCATGTGCCCTTCAAATAACGGCAAGAAAAGCCATCCACCAATATACTCAAGGCCAAATAAAGGCCCCCGCACGGGCCACCCAACAGCGCAAAAGCCGCACGCGCCGAGCCCACAGCCGAAGAAGCGAACAAAACAGCTGCTGGATTCCGGCTTTTGCCGGAATGACGGAATGCGGAGAAACGCGCCTAAAAGCAGAAGGGGAAAAGGGGGGATAGGGAAATCCGCACGCGCCGGACGCACGGCCGTAGGGCTCGCGATGGGTTGCCTCATTATTTCATCGCGAGCCCTTACAGGCCTGTTTCTGAACGTTCTGGGGCCATCTCAGAAAGCTCTTGGACGTCCGAATCCTGCCCTGAGGGGAGGGCCTGCTCACCACCTTCTCCCGACACATCCACATAAAGTAACGCCTGGATGAAGGGATGGTTGGTGGCCAAAAAGAGGGGGGATACGGCATGCACCCAAGCCCCCCCGCCTTAGCCATTTCCTCGTCGAGATGCGCTTTTCCACAACGTCTATCCACAGGTTCTCGACGTGAACCGGACTCTATCTTCATAAAATAAAGCCATAAGACATTATTTATGGCTGGATTTGGCATTAATTTATGCTAGACTCTAGAGGCGCTCCACACAAAAGAACAGTTATCCACGAAGAGCGTACGCAAAACGAGACAAAAGACATGCCTGGGACAGGACGCGAAGAAGGCAGAGAGTATCCGATGAGTCTGCGGCAGCAGCAGACTCATCCCAGCAGCCGATTGCGCATCCGCCTGGCCAGCGGCGCCGAGATCGAGGCCGAAGGCAGCCCGGAGTTCGTGGCAGCGGAGCGCCAGGAGTTCATCTCCCTGCAGAGCAGCGGAGCAGGACAAGCGGCGCACCTATCCCTGTCTGCGGGCAGCCACGATGCCCTGGTGAGCTGGGATGCCATCCTGGAGGCCAAGGGCAACATCCTGCAGCTGCGCACCAAGCTCCGCGGAGAAAAGACTGAAAAAGACGCATGCCTCCTGCTCCTGGCCGCTGCCCAGACCCTTTTACGCAACCACAAGCCCACCTCCACCCAGATCGCGCGCTGGCTTAGAGCCTCCGGTTACCCTATAGCGCGCGTGGATCGAGCCATCCAGGAAGGTCTGGAAAAAGGCGAGATCCTGGCCTCCGGGAGCCGCAGAGCAAGGCGCTATGCGCTCAGCGGGCCCGGCAAGGTCAAGGCCCTCCTGCTGGCAGTGCAGCTCACCGAATTCGTGACCGGCCAACGCTGGAAGCGTCCGACCAAATAATACATATCGCGCGCGTACGCCAGGCGCGCATGCTTTCGTCATTCCAGCGCAAGCTGGAATCCAGGAGAAGCAGTCCGCTGCTGGACCCCGGCTTTCGCCGGGGCGACGGGCTGTGATTACCGAAGGGGAAACTCAATCTCAATGAAAAACAAGGACTGGATTCCCGCCAGAATCAGCTAGTGATAACATATATTATGTTACATTATCCGCATTGGGCATTCACGCGCTATCAGCTACAATCTGCAAAGTAAAATTTTCATTTACGTCGAGATTCCCTGCATAATCACATCAAAAGCGACACGTTTTGTTAGATATTCATAACTAGCAGTCCCCGCCGACATAGGACCTCCCAAAAAATCTCCGAAAACTTGCCGACAAATACGGAAGATCAGCCGGAAGCAGCCAAAAACTTGGCAAGATCCGGACCTTGGAATGGCTCAGCAGGACGGCCTAAAAAAACCATGAAAGGACCCTGAAAATCGAGGCAACTTTTAAGGGGGTCCTGACACCCCCTCTCGCCCCCTACTCCGACACCAGATAGCAGGCCGAAAAACCAGGCCTGCCAAAGCCCAGCCCCCCCACCCTTCCTTAATAAGGAAGCCGCTGCGGGTTGTCGCCGTGCTGAAACTCCCTCCGGAAAAATTCAGACATGGACAGATTTGAGGCCAACTGAATTTTTTCGGCCAAAAAACCATGAAAGGACCCAAAACCAAGGACGATTTTCAAGGTATCTGGATACCCTGAAAAGGCTCCTTCGAATTCGGCCAAAAACACCATGAAAGGGATCTGGGCTGCCGCAGCTAAAAAAACGGTCCGCCGCCAAAAGCGCGGGCGATTTTCAAGGCAGCCGGACCCCTAGGGACGGCTCCGCGCGATCCGGCAGAAAAAACCATGAAAGACTTCCGGCCGATCCGGCATGAATGCCGGGACCCTAAAAAAACCAACAGGAACATGAGGCTCGCAAAAAACACATCATCGGAACTGCTCTTAAGGGTTTATCGCGATGAAAAAACCAGGAAAGGATCCCGCCCATTCGCAGCGCGAAAAGAAAACCATTGAACGAAATCGGTCAGGATTCGCGATGAAATAAGCGTATCGATCCAGCAGGCGATATTGGAGCGCGACAAGGGAAAAAGACCATCCCGCACTTGGACAAGGCGGCGGAAAGACATAAAAACGGACTGGAAGAGCCTACTGCGGAAGCTGCGTGCGCTCGGATCCGGCTTCCAGGGTCTTGGCGGGCTCTGGAGAGGGCTCAGGAAGCAGTATGCCGGCCGCGATGACGCAGTAGGCGCCAAGGATGAGGAAAGGAGAGAGCCTTGAAGCCCAATTGCGGCCCATGGGATCGGTGAAGCTCAGGACCACGAAGCCCAGGACTAACAAGCCGATCCCGCTCAAGAGGGTCTTCCAGCCCCTTTTTGACAGGGACTCCTCTTCTCGCGGCCCATCCGGCGCGATGAGAGGCCCCGAAGACTTCTTCTTATTCTTCTTTGCGCTCATCTAAATCCTCTCTGCGGCATTTCCGCTGCCGTTGTCGCCGTGATGAAACCCTCCCGGAAAAATTCAGGCCTGGACAGACACTTGAGGCCGACTGAATTTTTTCCGGCGAGTCTCTCAATCATAGAGCAAAAACGGCTTTCTCTGCTCAGCGAACCTCTCAGACTCCTTCTCAAAGAAGGTCTTGAGTCCGCGAAAGTCCCCCTCTTCATAGTGTTCTTGGAGATCCTCGGTGCCTGTCATGTGCAAAGCGCCTTTCCAGTCCCATTGGAATTCCTCCGGGTGAAGGGCTTTCAAGGTCTCGGCGATGCCCAGGAAGACGAGCACTGGCCTCATCTTCTCGCGGTCCTTGACCGTGATCCTCACTCCTCGGCAGGGCTTGCCCGCGAAAACGCTCTTCGACGGCGTGTATTCCTGCACGGAGAATTCCGCACCGGCGATCTTCATCTTCCGCAGCCGCTTGACCGCGCCCTCGGCATCGAGCCAGGGCGCTCCGATCCAGCCGAAGGGAATAGGAGTCCCCCTCCCCACCGAGATATTGGAGGCCTCGAAGAGCCCGATGCCCGGATAGAGCGCGGCGGCATCCAAGTCCGGGATATTGGGCGAGGGAGGCGTCCACGGCAAGCCCGTCTGATCGTACCATTGCTTGCGCGACCAGCCCTGAAGCTTCACGACCCTCAATCGCGGATGCCGGACCTCCTCGTTGTACATGAGCGCGATCTCGCCTGCGCTCATGCCGTGGCGTATCGGCACGGGATAATACGCCGTGGACGTCTCCTTGCGCATGGAAAGGTCCTTAAGCACCGGACCTTCGAGAATCTCCCCCCCGATGGGATCAGGGCGGTCCAGGACGATGAACTCCACCCCGGCCTTCGCGGTCTCTTCGAGCGCCATGCCCATGCTCGTGAGATAGGTGTAGAAGCGCACGCCGATGTCCTGCACGTCGAAGATCACGGCATCCAAGTCCCCAAGGTCCTCCGTCTTCGGACGCATGCCGGCCAAGCCTCCGGAGTAGAGGCTCCGGACGGGGATCATGCGTCCGGCCAGCGTGATGCTCGAAGACGCGATGCCCTCGTCCTCGCTCGTGCCCGTGATCCCGTGTTCCGGCGAGAATATTCGCACGAGCTCCAGGTCTTTTCTCTCGGCGAAAATCAGCGCCGTGCTCCTGCCCTGCCTGTCCTTGCCGGTGGGGTTGGTGATGAGGCCCACGCGCTTGCCGCGCAGAGACAGGAAATCCTCTGCCTCGAGAACGTCGATGCCCGTGAGCACGCCCTGCGCGGATGCCGCCCGCGCGCAAGGAAGAGAGAACAGCGCCGCAAGCAGAAAAGCCTTCATATTCTCTCCGAGCGGACCAAGTCCTCGTAACTTTCGCGCCTGCGCACGATGCGCCAGCGCGAGCCCTCGGCCATGGCCTCGGCCGGCCGCGGACGGGAATTGTACTGCGAGCCCATGCTCGAACCGTAGGCGCCGGCCTGAAGCACGGCCAGAAGGTCTCCGGGCTCCAAGGGCGGCAGGAGCCGGTCCTTGGCCAGGAAATCCCCGCTCTCGCAGACAGGGCCGACGACGTCCATCTTCCTGCGCGCTCCTTTGCGCGGCCGCACCGGCAAGACCTCGTGGTGCGCTCCATAAAGCGCGGGCCGCAGAGGATCGTTCATGGCCGCGTCCACGATGACGTAGCGCTTGCCCCCGGCGTCCTTGCGGTAGAGCACGCGCGTCAAAAGGACTCCGCAGGGACCGATGAGCCAGCGCCCGGGCTCCAGGATCAGGCGGAGCCGCGGACGGGAGCGGAAAGCGGAGAGTACTTCGGGCGCCAGGCTGCGGGGATCGAACTCTTTCCCCTGTCCATACGAGATGCCCATTCCTCCGCCGACGTCCGCATGCGAGAGCCGCACCCCGAGAGCCTCGACGGCGCCCAGCACGCGCAGGAAGACCTTCAGCGCTTCCTTGTAGGGGCCTGTCTGCGCGACCTGAGAACCGATATGCATCTGAAGTCCCACGGGCTTGAGCCCCGCGAGGATGGACCCTGCCTCGCGGTAGAGGGCCAGCGCCTCCTTCTCGCACAGCCCGAACTTGCTTTGCGCATGGCCGGTGTTCACGTGCGCGTGAGTGCGGGCGTCCACGTCCGGATTGAGCCGCACGGCGAAGGGCGCGCGCATCCTCAGGCGCCGAGCCGCGGCATCCAGCGCGCGCGCCTCCTCCAAGGACTCCACGTTGAAAGCCAGTATGCCCGCGCGCAGGGCCGCGCGCATCTCCGGCTCGGTCTTGCCCACGCCGGAATAGACGATCTTCTCCGGACGGATCCCCGCTTCCAGGGCCCTGGCCAGCTCTCCGCCGGATACGATGTCCGCGCCCGCGCCCGCGCGCGCGAGCACGCGGCAGATCGAAAGGTTCGGATTGGCCTTGAGCGCGTAACAGACCAGAGGCTTCCTCCCGGAGAACGCCGCCGAGAACGCGCGGAAACGGCCCCGGAGCGCATCCGCGGAGTAGGCATAGGCCGGCGTGCCCAAAAGGCGGGCCGCCGCCTCCAGGGAAGCCGCCGCGATTCGCACGCGCCCGTCTCGAAGAGCCAAGGGATTTTTCATCGCTTCCCGCTGATTATACCTAGTGTAGCGTCTCCAACGCTTCTTTACATTACACATTCTGTCATTCCGGCGGAAGCCGGAATCCAGGAGTCGCCTGGACCCCGGCTTGCGCCGGGGTGACGAAAGTAAAGGGACTCGTGAGACACTGCACTCAGAAAAGCGGGCCGAGATAGACATAGAACACCCCGCCGGGAGAATTGGTCCTGCGCGCATAGTCGAAATGGATGACCAGCGGGAAGAGCTGCATCACGAAGGTGTGCACCCTCAGCCCCGCACCGTAGGAATGCCGCACATCGCGCCAATGCGCGGCGCGGACGCTCCCGTCATCGTCGGAAGCATAGCCCGCGTCCGTAAAGACCGCGGCCGTGATCGCCTTGAAATAAAAATCCGGGAACAGATACCACATGTAGTAGTCCATCTCTCCCCATACCGGGAACCTCACTTCAGCGCTCGCCATCGCCAGCCGGGAACCGGCGTCCCGCGTCGTGCTGTAGCCGAAGCCGCGCACGGCGTTATAGCCTCCCAAAGCATAGCCCGGGGGCAGCGCTCCGGCGCTGCGCACGCCGTGCCCTCGCAGGACCACGGAGCTCATGTCCCCGATGGGAAGATACTGCACGCCGTAGGCATCCAGGGTGCCGTAGGGGACATTGCCGCCGAATACGCGGGCCGACTCGAAGTACGAAAGCTTCAGGCGCGAGCCCGCATTGGCCACCAGATAGCGGCCTCTGACCGCGTCCCGGATGAAGGACGCCCCGAACACGCGGGAGTCGTGCATGATGCGCTCGTCGGTCTCGGCGTCGAATCGATGATCGGTCACGGCCGCCATGACCAGCTGCAGGCGATGGAAGCGGTCGAAAGGATACGCCGTGCTCACGGCCTGCACATGCGTGGACTCATTGGAACTCAAGCCGGCATCCGAATTCAGGGAGCGATTGAAGACGTCTCCGTAAGCCTGGACGAAGAGCGGCATTCGCCAGCGCCCGTACTGATAGCCGGTCTGATAGTTCATGGCCCCTTGCCCGGAAGCATAGGTCACGAGCCCTTGGGCTTGGTGCACGCCCAGCATGTCCGAGCCCTGCCAATAGCTCGTCCAGAAAAGCCCTCCCCGCGAGGAATAGAAGAAAGCCGGCAGGAAGAGGTCCGTGTCGAAGCTCGTGCGAAAGGGCCTCGCCGGAAGGATGCTCGGCTGAGCCGTGGAGCGCACGACCTGCGCCGGCTGCGCGAGAGGACCCTCATCGGGCTCCGAGAGGAATGCCGAGCGCTCGCCGGCGTGGATATGCGCGCTGCCCCGGCGGAAGGCAGAGAACGCGATGCGTCCGTCGGGCATATACGTCGGAGAATAGGCCGCGCCCATACTGCGCGTAAGCCGCACGCTGCGGCCCGAAGGAAGATCGAGCTCATGAAGTTCGCGGAAACCGTCCCCTTCCAGAGAGAAGAGCACCCGGCTGCCGTCGGTAGAGACCACCGGGTCCTTCGCGGCTCCGTGAAGCTCCAGGAGCCGCTGCCGGCTGCCGGAGGCGAGGTCCAGGCGATAGAGGCGGCGCTGATAAGGCATCGCGTCCTTCTCGGTCTCGATCTCCGAGGAATAGACGATCGCCGCGCCCTCCGGCGTGAAAGCCGGAGACTGGTCGTCTTGGGGATCATTTGTCAGATTCCGAAGCCCGCCGGAAGACAAGTCGAGCAGGTAGATGTCGCTGACCGCCTCCTTGAGTCCGGAGAACGCGATGCTGCGCCCGTCTGGAGAGAAGGCAGGCTGGCTCGCGGCCTCCAGGCCGGGGACCGGCATGCGCGAGAAGCGGGAAGCTCCGAGATCATAGAAACAGAGCGAGTCCTCGTGATTCTTACGGCAGAAGAACGCCAGCTTTCGGCCGTCGGGAGAGACGGCCAGGACACGGGAAAGGTCCGCGAAGCGTCCGAGTTCCACGGTCTCGACCTCTGTCTCCATATGCATGAGCTTGCGGGTGCGTCCGCTGTGCAGATCCTTGGACATCAAGACCGGCGGGAATCCTTCCAACGTGGAGAAGTACGCCAAAGACGCGCCGTCGGGAGTGAATACGGGCGAGACATCGAACTGCGGGATATGTCCGTCCGCGGTGGTCAGAGCCACGCCGTAGGATTCCGGCTCGCGCAAGCGCTCCTTGCGCGCCTGCGCATGGGAGCGGTCCTCCAGATATTCCCGCCATTTCTTATCGAACGCGAAGATGTCGAGTCCCGTGAGCTCCTGCAGTACCGCGCTGGAATCGAAGCGCGACTCGAAAAGGTCGAGCATCCTCTCGATGCGGCCGGGCCCGAACTGCTCCTCCAAGAACTCGAGGGCCGAGGCTCCGCTCTCATAGGCCAAGCGCACCTGATGCGGCTTAAGATGGCTGAAATGCTCCAGCTTCCACAGCGGGATGAGGCCGCCCGAAGTCGCGGCATCGCGCAGGAGCACCTCGCCGGGAGTATCGTCCAATCCCTGGGTGAAGTGCTCGGCCATGCCTTCCATGAACCAGAGCGGATAGACCAGGGTCTTGAGTATCTGCGCGGAGCGCCAGAACCCCGAGACGAGCTTGTGGAACTGGAAGACGTGCCCCAGCTCATGAGTGGCGACCTCGTCGAGCCACTGCCGGCTCCCGTCGTTATAGACAACGAAGCGGTCCTTGAAAGGCTCGGTGACGCCTCCCGTGCCGTCGCCGGCGTCCACGATCGTGGACTGCTGCATGTCGTTGACCGAGGCATAGAGGAAGAAGGGCTTGCGGCGCCCGCCGAAAGAAAAGCCCAGGCTGCGGCTCAGCTCGGCGTAGGAGCGTTCGAGGACCTTTGCCGCGAAAGGCACCAGCGGCGAGGAGGCCTCATAGTGGTGGATGTCGAAATGTTCGGTGGAGGAGACCTTCCAGTCAAAGTCGCGGCGCACCACCTGGTTGCGCCCGAAGTCCTGCGCAACGGCGGTCTTCCCGGCCGCGCAGCAAAGCGCCAGGAAGACCGCCGAGAGCCGGGCCCGTCGACTCATGCGGGCCGATCGCCGGAGATTATTCGTCTCCGGGATTGAGCAGCTGTCCTAACGTCAGAGGCGGCGCGGCCTTCATATACTGGGCCACGCGCTTGCGGTCCTGGATCGCCTCATAGCGCTTGAGGGAGATCGTGACCTCGAAGGTCGTGGGGTGGATGCCCATCACGATCCCGCCGACGTCTTCCCCCACCTTCGGCCAGAGCGGCGGAAGGGTCGGACGATTGCTGCGGTCCTGGCGCCGCTCGAAGCGGTCCTGCGGCGGCTCCACTCCCTCGACCGGGAGCTCCAGCAGCTCGCAGAAAGCCGTCTCATGCTCGGAGAGCTTGATGCGCACTCCGTCGGGCAGGATCTCCGCGACCACGCCCTTGACCACGGACTTGACCGGATGGCGCTTGCGCACCGCATCGGCGGGATGCGCGGTGAGCTGCTTGAGTCCCAAGGAGACCTTGCCGGTCTCCTTCTCGATGCGCAGCACGCGGGCGCGGACCTTCTGTCCACGCTCGAACTTGGCCTTGGCCGCCTCGGCGTCCTTCCAGGCGATCTCGGCGGTGGGCAGGAGCGCTTCGAGCCCTCCGATGTCGACGAAGAGTCCGGGCTCGGTCACGCGCACGACCCGTCCGATGCGGATCTCTCCGACCTTGAGGACTTCCAGCAGCTTGGTCTTGCGCTTGGCCGTCTCCTCCTCGAGCACGGCGCGGCGGGAAAGGACGACCTGCCCCTTCTCGCGGTTGAGCTCGATGATCTGGCAGCGCACGCCGGTGCCCACCATCCCCTGCGGAGCCCGCACGGGCCGCAGGTCGGCCAGCGAGGACGGCAGGAATCCGGTGACGCCGTTGACGTCGACTAAGAAGCCGCCTTTGACCGCGGAGGTCACGCGGCCGCGCACGCGCGCCTTCTCCTCATACGCCTTCACCACCATCTCCCAACCGAGCTTCCAGCGGGCCTTGGCCGTCGAGAGCACGGTCGGCTTGTCTCCGCGGGCTCGCGAGACCAGAACGGCGGGCACGCGGCGGCCCGCCGCGGGCCGATCCTCGGCGGGAAACTCCGAGGTCGGGATCACGGCCTCGTGCTTCTCTCCGATGTCGACGAGTATGTTGTCCGGAAGGGACTGCACGACCTTGACCCAGACCACGTCCCGGCGATCCAGGCGTGCGAGAAAATCTCCCTGCTGTTTGAGGAGATTCTCCATGGTCTGGCCTTCGGCCTCCTGGAGTTCCGTCGGCATCTCCTCGTCAAGTCCGTCCTGCATGTTTTCGGCGCCTTCGATGGGGTGTTCCATTTTCATCCTCTCTTGCATCATCTGGACGCCCGAAGCGTCATAGCTTCCGGCGCCCGTTGTGCGTTTTCACAGCTTGAAGACCGCGTCCATGACGCGATCCGCAAATCCACGATACTCCCGGCGGTCTTCCGGGCCCTCATAGCGCAGGGGCTCCCCGAAACGGACGGAAAACGGCCCCCGCGCGAAAAACGACTCTGTCGCGCTCACGCGCGCCGGCACCACGACCGCGCCGGTCCTGCACGCCAGCAGTCCCACTCCGCCGCGAGCGCTCCCGGGCCGGCCGTCCTTGGAGCGCGTCCCCTCGGGGAAAAGCACCAGGCAGCCGCCCGCGCTCAAGGTCTCCATCGCCCTGCGGACCGCGGCGATGTCGGGACGGGCTCGATCGACGGGGATGCACCCGCCGGCGCGAAGAAGCGCGCCCAGCAAAGGGATGCGGAAAAGCTCCTGCTTGGCCAAGAAGCGCGCCGGACGCCTGGGCTCGAGCGCCAAGGAGAGCAAGGGCGCATCCAGCAGGGAGATATGATTGGCCGCGATGATCACGGTTCCCTCTCGCGGAACGTTCTCCAAGCCCGAAACGAGGATGCCGCGCAGAAGGCGCAGGATGGGCCCGCAGATGCGGTGAAACAGGCGCACCGCCCAGGGGCGCTTCACGCATCTCCCCCCCCTCGGACGACCGCGAGCATGCGCTCGACGACTTCATCGAGGGAAAGGCTCGTGGAATCGATGAGCACCGCATCGTGAGCCTTGCGCAAAGGATTGACCTTCCTGCCGCGGTCGCGCAGGTCGCGCGCCGCGATGGCCTCGCGGATGGCGCCGAGATCGGCAGGCTGTCCCTGTTCCTTGAGCTGGAGCGTGCGCCTGCGGGCGCGCTCTTCGACGGAAGCGTCCAGGAAGAACTTGACGTCCGCGCGCGGCAGCACGTTCGTGCCGATATCGCGGCCCTCCATGACCACGCCGCCCGCGCGGCCCAGGCGCCGCTGGATGGCGCACAGGTGCCGGCGCACCGCCGGAACCGCGGAGACCTTGCTGGAGCTGCGGCTGACGCGCTCCTCGTGCAGGTGAACGGAAACGTCCTTCCCGTCGACGAAGACGGAGAGCGTCACGCCGTCCGAAGACGGCCGGAAATCCCAACGGATGCGCCGCGCCAGACGCGCGATCGCCCGCTCATCCTCGAGATCGACGTCCTGCTCCAAGGCGCGCCAAGCCAGGGCGCGGTACATCTCCCCGGTGCTGAGATAGCGGCACCCCAAAGCCTGGGCCACGCGCCGTCCCGCGCTGGACTTACCCACTCCGGCGGGACCGTCGAGCGCGATGACGAGCTTGCGGCCCGCCTTTCGCGGCGCGCCCCGGCGAGCTCCGGCCGCAGCCGAGACGGGAGACAGAACCTTCTTCAAGGCCGCCAAGAAGAAGCGGTTCTCCTCCGGCGTTCCCACGCTCACGCGGACGTGCGAGGCCAGCCCGTACTCATCGAGCGGACGGATTATCACTCCCTGGCGCAGCAGAGCCTTGAAGAGCTCCCGGCCGGGGAGGGGCGACTGTGCGAAGAGGAAATTGGCCGCGGAATCCACGACCTGGAAGTCCATGGAGCGCAGAGCTTTCGCCAAGGACTCCCGACCGCTCAGACAGGAACGCACGCTGCGCCGCAGGAACGCGGAGTCGGCCAGCGCAGCCTCGGCCGCGCGCTGGGAAGGGATCGTCAGATTGAAAGGCAGCCGCACGCGATCGAGCCAAGCCACGAGAGACGGATCCCCTACTCCCACGCCCACGCGAAGGCCTGCCAGACCGTAGGACTTCGAGAAAGTCCTGAGCACGAAGAGATTCTGATGACGGCGCACCAAGTCCGGAAGGCTGCGCGGATAGTCGCCCTTCTCGACGGCATAATCATAATACGCTTCATCCAAGACCAGGATCGCGCTCGGAGGCAGGGCCTTGAGCAGTCCGCGCACTTCTTCGAGCGTGTTGTAGGTCCCGGTAGGGTTGTTGGGGTTGGTCACGAAGACGAGCTTGGTGCGGGCGCTGACCGCGCGAGCCATGGTCTTGAGATCGTGCGTCCAATCCTCCATCGGGACTTCGATGATCTTGGCGCCCATGACCGCGGCATGATGCTTGTAGCGCAGAAAGGAATACTGGGAGAGCACGACCTCGTCCTCGGGCCCGAGCAGGGCCTCGCAAAGGATATGGAGGATGTCGTCGGAACCGCTGCCCGCGATCACCTGCGCGCAGTCGAGCCCATGCGCGCGGGCGAAAGCCTTTCGCAGCAAAGGACTGCCGCCCTCGGGATAGAGATGGACTTCGCCGAGAGAATCCTTGAGCGCGCGCAGAGCCTTGGGCGAGGCGCCCAGGGGATTCTCATTGGATGCGAGCTTGACGATGCGCTTGAGTCCCAGCTCCCGACGGACCTCGGCGATAGGCTTGCCCGGGAAATAGGGCGCCACCGCGCGGATGCAGGGCCGGATCAGGGAGGATAAATCCTTCACGCCCGAACGGCCTCCTCGGGCCTGGGCCCGGAGCCGGTCTTCATGGCCGGAGTCTTGCGCAAGGGCCGGACCCACTTCGTGAAGTTCGACGGCCTGAGGCTGTATTCATGGACCATCCGCGCGATCTCGGGGATGGGGACGAAATTCTCCCACTTCACGCGCAGGATGCGCACGCCGGCGAGTTCCATCTCCCCGATGAACTCCTCGTAGTTGTCCCGGAGCATGCGCAGATATTCGAGCGTGATGGTCTGCTCCATGATGCGGCCGCGCATCTTGATGCGCTCGATGGCGGTCTCGGGCCGGCAGTCCAAATAGATGAGCAGCTGCGGGAACACGAGCTCGCGCAGGACCATATTGTCGAAGAGGTCCAGGTAGGTGTTGTAGTTCATGTCGGAGATCAGCTTCTGGGGATGCCGGTTGAGCATCCGCGCGAAGATGGTGTCCTCCCAGATGGTCCTGTCCTGGACCACGCCGCGGATCTTGCCGAGGCTGATGCGGGTGATGAACTCGCGATGCTGGCGGAAGCGGTGGTTGAGCAGCCAGACCTGCATCATGGTCCCGTATTCCTTCATGTCCTTGTAGAAATGCTCCAGGTAGGGGTTCCCGTCGACTTCCTCCAGGATGGGCTCGAAGTTGAGCGCGCGCGCCAACTCCACGGTCAAGGTGGACTTGCCGACCCCGATGGTTCCTGCGATGCCGATATATCCTTCCGCAAACATAGTTCTCTCCCGGCGCTGCGGTCTTGGCAGCGCTACCCGGCCTTGATCTCCTGCTCGATGCCCCGCATGGCCAGCTTCAGATCGTCCGGATTCGAGGCCGCCTCGAGGGCGTCCTTCTCGCTGACCATCCCTTCCTTGTAAAGCTTCACGAGCGACTGGTTGAAGGACTGCATCCCGTAGAACGCTCCCTTGGCGATGGCCTGCCCGATGCCCTGGGAGTTGTCCTCCTCGACGAGCTTGCGCACGTGTCCGGTGACGATCATGATCTCCATGGCCGGCACGCGGCCGCCCTTGAGGCAGGGCATGAGACGCTGGCTGATCACGGCCTTCAAGCTGTCGGCCAGCTGGATGCGCACCAGCGCCTGCTGATGCGGCGGATAGAAGTCGACGATGCGGTGGACCGTCTGGATGGCGTCGATGGTGTGCAGAGTGCCGAAGACCAAGTGCCCGGTCTGCGCCGCGGTGATGGCCGCGGACACGCTCTCGGCGTCGCGCATCTCGCCCATGAGGATGACGTCGGGGTCCTGGCGCATGGCCATCTTGAGCGCGTCGGCATAGCTCTCCGTGTCCCCGCCGATCTCGCGCTGAGTGATGATGGACTTGCGGTCCTTGTGCACGAACTCGATGGGATCCTCGATGGTGAGGATGTGCTCGGAGCGGGTGCCGTTGATGTAATCCATCATCGCCGCAAGCGTGGAGGATTTCCCGGAGCCCGTCACGCCCGTGACCAGGACCAAGCCGCGGTTGTTGTCGGCGATCTTGCGAACGGTCGCGGCCGGCAGATGGAGCTCCTCGGCCGTGGGGATCTTCATGCTGATGTGGCGCACGGCCAAGCTCAGCTTCCCGCGCTGGCGGAAGGCGTTGACGCGGAAGCGCGCCGTGTTCTCGAGCTGGAAGGAGAAGTCGCACTCCTGATGGGCCTCGAAGAGCTTGCGCGCGCGCGGGGTGATGACCCCGGCGAGCATGGCCTCGACTTCGGCCTCCGGGATCGCGTCCTCGGAAACGGCCGCGAGCTCCCCATGCACGCGGAGATAGGCCGGCCCGCCCGCCCGGACGTGAAGATCGCTGGCGCTGCGTTCGACCATCGTCTGCAGAAGGCGGGAGAATTCCATTATCTCACCTCAGTTTTTTCGTCTGAAAACGCATATAGGCCGGCTTCGTCCAGTCCTCGGCCGCGCCTGAAGCTCCGCCGGGAGCGGACGCATCGCGCGAGCCGGATCTTCCGGGCAGCGGCCGGCCGGAGAACCCCTTGCCCGTAAGGCTGCGTCCGCGGTGCACCGGGAAGCCGGTGGCGATGACCGTGATGCGCATGCGGTCGTCAAGCGCGTCGTTGAAGACCTGCCCGTATTTGATCCGCGCGTCCGGATGCGCGTTGGCGGTGATGAAGTCCATGGCCTCCTGCACCTCGCCGATGGACACCTTGTGGTTGCCCACGATGTTCACGATGAGGCCGGTGGCGCCGTCGACGGATACGTTCTCGAGCAGCGGGGAGTTGATGGCCTTCTTGGCCGCCTCGACGGCGCGATGATCCCCGTGAGCCTCGCCCACGCCCATGAGCGCCTCTCCGGCATCGGTCATCACGGCCTTGATGTCGTTGAGGTCCATGTTGATGCGGCCCGGCTCGGTGATCACGTCCGCGATGGCCTGCACGGCTTGGCGCAGCACGTCGTCGGCCATGCGATAGGCTTCCAGCGTGGGAGTGGTCGCATCGCTCACGTCGAAGAGCCTGTCGTTGGGGATGACCAGGAGCGTATCGACGCAGGTCCTGAGCTCCTTGATCCCGGCTTCGGCGAGCATCTCGCGCTTGCGGCCCTCGAAGCGGAAGGGCCGCGTGACCACGCCGATGGTCAGGGCGTTGATCTCTCGCGCGACCTGCGCGGCGATGGGCGCCACGCCGGTCCCGGTCCCTCCGCCCATGCCCGCGGTCACGAAGACCAGATGCGCCCCGGAAAGGACCTCGCGCAGCTGATCGCGGGATTCCAAGCCGGCCAGACGGCCCTTGGCCGGGTCGCCGCCGACTCCGAGCCCCTGGGTGATGCGCTCGCCCACCTGCACGCGCAGGGAGGCCTTGCTGCTGCCCAGGTGCTGCGCGTCGGTGTTCGCCGCGATGAGCTCCACGTCGCGCAAGCCGGCCTCGGCCATGCGGTTGACCGCATTGCCGCCGGCTCCGCCAAGGCCGATGACCTTGATGACGGCCCGCATCTGCTGAAGATCCTCGGCGTAGCGTATCCTCGTCATCAGAATAGGTCCTTGAAGAGGCCTTTGGCCCGCCGCAGCCAGCGAGAATCCGGCCGCTGTCCTTCCTCGCGGGAAAGGCTCTCGTAAACGCCGGTCATGGGATAGCGCACCAGCCCCAGCGCCGTGGCATAAGTCGGATTATCGAAGAAGGCCTGAGGCGCGTTGACGAGTCCCGGAGGCACCAGTCCCAGGCGAGAGGACATCTCGAGGATCTGCTCGCCTGCCTCGGGCATGCCGCGGAGCATGGCCCCGCCGCCGGAGAGCACGGCGCCGCTGCCCACCGCGATGTCCGCGAAAGGCGAGCCCTGCACCTCCTGGCCGATGACGCTGAAAAGCTCCTCGACGCGGGGCAGTATGACTCCCAGCATGGTCTTCGTGGAGGTCTTGCGCGGCGTGCGGCCGTCCACGGCGAGATAGTCGACCTCGGTCTCGGTCTCGGCGGCCAGGCGCGGATGCGCCACGCCGTGCTCGAGCTTCAGCTTCTCGGCCACCAGGAAGTTCGTGCGAAGGGCGTGAGCCAGGTCGCTGGTCACGGCCTCGGTTCCCACGGGGAGTTCCTTGGTAAACTTGATGGCCCCCTCCCCGTAGATGGCCATGGAGACGCTGTGCCCGCCCAGATCCACGAGCAGAGCGCCCAACTCGCGCTCCTCGGGAGTGACCACGAGATCGCCCAAGGCCAGCACGCTGTAGATGGGTTCGATGACCTCGAAGCCCGCCTCGGCCACGGCCTTGTTGAGATTGTTGAGATGGCTGCTGGAGGCCGTGACGATGTGGACCTCCACCTCGAGGAGCGAGCCTTCCATTCCCACAGGGTCGGGGACTCCGCGCTGCCGGTCCAAAGAGAAGCTCTGCGGGATGACGTGGAGTATCTCGCGGTCGCTGGAGATGGGGATCGCCTTCGCGTTCTCGATGACCGCCCGCACGTCGTCGACGGTGATCTCCTTGTCGGTGCGGGCGATATTGTAGGCCCCGCGATTGTTGAAGGATTCCAGATGCTTGCCGCGCACTCCGAGATAAACGCCCTGCACCATCTTCTGCGACTCGGTCTCGGCCTGCTCCACGACGCGGCGGATGGCGTGGGCGGTCTCCTTGATGTTGAGCACGATGCCGCCCTTGACGCCGCGGCAGACCGTGCTCGCGCCGCTGAGCACGCGCAGGCTTCCGTCGGGCTCCTGCACGCCCAGCACGCAGGTCACGCGCCCGCTTCCGATATCGAGTCCGGCGATCACGTCGTTCTTGGCCATTTCGCGAGCCTCACATGAATCTTAACGCCGTCCGCGCCTTCAGCGCGGCTTCACGAAGATCCTTCCCTCGGAGAAGTGCCGCAGGTCCGCGGAAGCCGGCGCGCCGAAGCGGGCCGTCGCATCCGCGTACACCTCCGCCAACCGGATGATCTTCTCCTGCGTCCACTCCATCTTTCCCCACGCCAGAGTCGCGCCGTCCGCGGCCGTCGCGGTCCATCCTCCGGCCGCGCTGCAGAGCCGCACGATGCGCGCGGGAAGAGCCTTCGTCTCCCCGGCCGCCTTGAAGAGGCGCATCGCCTCCCGCAGTTCCTGCTCCGCCGGCTCCCGGACGATCTCCACGACCGGCAAAGACGAGGAGACGTAGACTCCTTCCGGCGCCGAAAAAACCCGCCCCTGCGCGTCGAGATACTCCCCCCGACGGCCCGATCTCACCACCGCAGCCTCGGCCTGCTTGAGCGTCACTTCGAAGCGCGCCGCATGCGCTTTCCACGAACGCCGCACGCGAACATCGCGCAGGCACGGGAAAGCGGCGCGCAAGCGCCGTGCCGCCCGATAGGGCTCCAAGCCCCCCCACCGCATCCCGGCTTCCCACCCAAGGCCGCGCAAGAACGGCTCGCGCAAGGACTCGGGCGCGCCCGAGACCTCGACGGCCTCGACGCTGGACCAGCCCGGGGAAGCCGGCGCCTTCAACGAAAATCCCTTCCACTGCGGCCGCAGGCCCGAATGCGCCGCGGCCCAGAGAATCCCCGCTGCCGCGGCCAAGACCGCGAAGCGGCCCAGCGCGAATCTCCGGCGATCGCGCTGCCTAGGCCTGAGCCGTACCCGGTGTTTTTTCACCGACCACCTTCATCTCGAGTTCCAAAGCGACTCCAAAACGTTCCAAAACGGACCGCCGCGCGGTCTCCACCAGCGCCAGGACGTCTGCAGCCGAGGCTCCGCGCTCGTTCTCGAAAAAATTCGCATGCAGGTCCGATATCCGGGCCCCTCCCGACCTTAGCCCCTTGAGGCCGGCCTGTTCGATGAGCTGCGCCGCGAAACGTCCGGGAGGATTCTTGAAAGTGGAGCCCACGTTAAAAGTGTGTAGGGGCTGCGCCCGGCGCCGCTTTGCCTGGAAGTCCCGTACGCGTGAGATTATAACATCTTTGTCCTCGGCGGACAATTCAAGCTTCCCTCCCAGGATCCACGTCCCGGACAGGCTGCTTTCCCTGTAGCTGAATCGGATCTCCGCAGCCGGGCTGCGGCGCAGCTCTCCTGCGCGCGGGTCGAAGACCTCGGCCTCGCGCACGAAGCGCCCGATCTCAGCCTCGCGCGTGCCCGCGTTCATGGCCAGGGCGCCGCCCACGGTGCCCGGGATGCCGGATAGCGGTTCGAGCCCGCCTAAGCCGCGCTGGGCGCAAAGCCGGACCAATTCCGGAAGACGCGCGCCTGCCCCGGCAAAAACGAAGTTCCCGCCCGGGAAAGCGATCTGTTCAAAATCCCCGGCCAAGCGCAGGACCATGCCGCGGATCCCGCCGTCGAGGACAAGAAGATTGGAACCCTTGCCGAGCAGGAAGACCGGCAGCTCGTTCTCCTGCGAGAAGCTCCACGCCCGCGCGAGCTCCTCCCGGGTTCGGATCCGCAGAAAGGCGTCCGCAGGCCCGCCGATCCGAAAGGTGGTATGCGGCGCAAGCGGTTCGTCGAAGCAAGTCTCAGGGAAGGCGCGCCGAAGCCCCTCGCGCCAGGAAGGATTCATGCGAGGATATTATAGCAAGAAGCCCCCCCGTCGGCGGGAGGGCTTCTTATCAGCAAGACGACGATCGCTCGTTCGGAGCCTTATTTCGCGTACTTCTCCGGATTTGCGTGGAACTTCTTAGGGCAAGCGGAACAGCAGAAGTAATAGACCTTCCCCTTATACTTGACGGCCTGGGTCTTTGGATTGACGATGACCTCGTCGCCCATGACCGGGCAGACGGTCTTCCGGCCGTACTCCGCGGCAGCCGGAGTATAGTCCTCGACGGCCGCGGCAGCAGCCTTCTGCACCGGCGCCTTCTTCATCTTCTTCGGGGCCTTGGCCTTCGCGGCCTTCGGGACCTTCACTGCGGGCTTCTCGGAAGCCTGAACCGGAGCCGCCGCATTCTCCTGCGCGCACGCGGCCCACGGCAGCAGCCCCGCGGCGATCAATGCGATGAATATTTTTTTCATGTTCTCCCCCCTATCAGCCCGCATCATAGCACAACATCCCGAGTTCGTTGATCGGTAGTCGTACCTATGCAGCAATTCCACGGCTGTTTGCGGAATTGCCGCTAACTTTTAGCACAGCCGGGCAGAACGGCCTGCTTTTTTATATAATCATCTTCCGTTGAGCCCGTAGCTCAGGGGTAGAGCATCCGCCTTTTAAGCGGATGGCCGTGGGTTCGAATCCCACCGGGCTCAATGGAATAGACGCCCTCATCGTCTAACGGTTAGGACGCGGCCCTTTCAAGGCCGAAACCGGGGTTCGATTCCCCGTGAGGGCACCACTCTAAAAAAAGACGGAGGCCGCGCGCTCGCGGCCTCCGTCTTTTTCTTCTCGCCTCCAGCGGATCGTCACTATGAGTCACCACGCCCGACTTCCTTCTCGATTTCCTCCACAGTAGGCAGGACACCCTTGAGTTCTTTGGGCAGAGCCTTGACTATACAGGTCTCCCAGTGCGCAACACCGATGGGCTTCTTGAGGCCTCGCAACGCGTACTCCACCACGAGCCTGTTCTTCGAACGACAAAGCAGAAGACCGATGGTCGGCTTGTCATCGGGTTGGCGCAGCAGGTCGTCGGCCGCGGAAAGATAAAGATTCATCTGTCCCACGAAAGCAGGATCGAAGGGAACAGCCTTAAGTTCGATGACCACATAGCAGTGCAGCTTCACATGATAGAAGAGAAGGTCCACGTAAAAGTCCTGGTCGCCGACCTCCAGCAACACCTGCCGGCCGACGAAGGCAAAGCCCGCCCCGAGTTCCAGAAGGAAACGCTGGATATTGTCCACCAGCATTCGCTCGATCTCGCGCTCACGACGAGGATCGGCCGTCCCAAGGAAATCGAAAAGGTACGAGTCCTTAAAGACTTGTGCGGCGATGTCCGACTGCATGGAAGGAAGATTCGCTGGAAAGTTAGTGACCGCCTTGCCTTGCCGTTCGTGAACGCGACCGTCGATCTGCATGCGCAAAATAGGCTGGGACCAACCGTTACGGATGGTCTGTTCGGCATACCAGGTCCGCGTCTTTTCGTCGTCTAGACATTCCAATAGTGCGATATTCTGACGCCAGGGTAATTGTGCAATGACCCGTTGCACAATTGTCCTGTCCGCCCACGCCGCGGCAAAAGCGCGCATGTACTTGAGGTTGCGTGGAGAGAAACCCCTCATGGCCGGGAAGGCCTCCCGCAGGTCGTGGGATATCCGGTCGATGACCCTGGCACCCCAGCCTGATCGCCCCTGCCGATCAAGGATCATCCTCCCGATGTCCCAATAGAGGAGAATCATGGCCGAGTTGGCAGCCAGAACGACCCGCACGCGCTCCTGTTGGATTCGTCGCTTAATCTCGCAGAGGACCTGCGAGTAGTCGCCCGGCAAGACAGTACGTGCGGACACTTTAAGAATCGAGCCGGGAACGTCCTCGCGTGGAACTCCACCCATGCCCAATATACGACCCACCCGAAAAATAGTTCCCGCCATTCAAGCGAGTTTTTCCCTGGCACCGCAAGCCGCCGCGGCTAGTGTTTACGTTCGGGTCCGCCAGACGAAGGGGTGAATGCTGCCGCAGCTTGTGTCGCGGAGGAGAGCTTGGCCCGCCACTGCGCGCCGGTATAGGCGGCGCCGCGGCTCTTATAGCGATATGCGAATCCGATGTCATAGCCGTAGGTCTCATAGATCATGATTCGATCAACCTTGGCGGCGTCGGGATAGGCCCGGAAAAGGATGCTCGCCATCTCATCGGCATCCTTCTCGCCATCTTGGAACGGCTGGTTTGAAACAGCCATGACATTCACAAACGAGATCTTCGACGCCCCAGCCCCAAGCCGTCTCTTGTGACTATCGCCATGAGTCTTCCCAAGAAACATCATTTGCCCTTGCGTCACCGCGCGCAGGGTCCAGCGATCCGATTTTTGCAGAGCATCGTAGGCAGCCAAGACTCCATCCATGCCGGGCATTTTGCAGACCATTCTCGCCGCGAAATAGCCCCCCATGACGGCAGCAAGGATCAGACTTCCGACCACGGCATAATGCCCGGCCCAGATGCCGGGCAAGCCTTCGAGCCCATCGACGACGCTCGATCTGACCACATAGCTGCCGGCTAATAGGTCGTGCAATCCCTGCTTGGTGCGCCGATTGAAAACAACCAGATAGAAAAGACTGATCACCGCCAGGAAAAAGATAGTTCCCGCGATCGCACTAGCCCATATCGTATTGAATGGGCGAGGCAGCAAAGCATTATTGAGAAATGCCGGAAGAAGAAGCACGAACTCCCGAAGGCCGGCCCGTCCCATCGACAGCGGTCGGCAATGGATATCCACCACCCGAATCTTGAGGAGGCGCTTGCCAAGAGTCTGTCCGCCGCCCAGAACGCTCGTCAGCGGCACGGAGTAAGCGAGGGCGATCAAGAAACCCAGCGGGCGTCCCCACGCCCCCAATCTGCACAGCTGATCGTAAAAGATGAGGCCCAATACCTGCCCGCAAGATCCCAAGATGAACCCATCAATGGAAAATGCGCCAAGCCGGCGCCAGAATCCCGCCAGCCGCGGGCCCTGCGTCCCCGTCGCTTGAGAGATATCCTCCGACATCACCGGCCCGCCGCACACGTTATCCTGCATTGATACGAATTGTATATCTCCAACCGGTGTTTAGCAAAAGGGACTGCGATTCATCGCCAGGAACTCCAATCGGATTTTTTGCTAGATTCTCCGAGATGAAGATGCCGGGCTGGCTCGACCGCGTGCTGGAGTTGTTCAACGATGAGGATGACCCCTCGGAATCTTTTTACGATCCCGTGCACCTGGGCGCGGCCGTCCTCCTCACCATCGTAGCCGTCGGCCTCCTCTTCTGGCTGCTCTGGACCCTCTTCGTCTACGGCGGCGGCCTCTTCATCAAGATCGGCCCCGCCCTGCGCGTGCTCCTCACGCACAAGACCCTCAAGGACTACGGCTGGCAAGGCTCCTTTGACCAAGGCGTCTTTGAAGGCTGGTTCGGAAACCTCTGCGCATTCGCCCTCTGCATCGTAGTCATCGCCGCACTCCACCGCCTCTACATCGAGCGAAGCCGCCAGACGCAGGTCTAGTGACGCTCCTGTCCGGGCTCCTCTTCGCAATCCTCTCCTTGACGATATTCGCCTGGTGGGGCAGCAACACGCTCTTTCATCCGCCCAAGATGCTCCCCCTCGCCATCCGGCCCGACCGCTTCGGCCTCCCTTACGAGGATGTCTCCTTTATAACCGAAGACGGCCTGCGCATCACAGGCTGGCTCATCGCCTGCGCGGGAAAACCGACCGATCGGACGATACTGCTCTGCCACGGCTGGGGCGATAACAAAGGAGACCTTCTCCAGCGCGTGCACTTCCTCGCGCAGAGCTCGAACCTATTCCTCTTTGACAGCCGCTCACACGGAGACAGCGAGGGAACGATCACGACCGACGGCTGGCTCGAAGCCCGCGATTTAGACGCGGCCCTCGCCTTCCTAACAAAGGAACGTTCTGCCTGGGCCGGCCGGCTCGGGGTCTTCGGTCTCTCCATGGGAGCGGTCATGGCCGTGCGCGGCATGGCCGCTCATCCCGAGCTCCGCTGCGGAGCCTTCGAAGCTCCTTTCCGAACCTTCAACGAAGTGGTGGCCCGCTACGCCTGGAACAGCTTCCGCCTGCCCGCATTCCCATTCGCCTGGGCCATCCTGATGATGGTCCGCCTTCGCTTGGGAACCGACATCGAACCCATGAGCCCCCTCTATCATCTGTCTGCCCTGGGCGGCAGGCCCAAGCTCTTCATCGCCGGAGAACGCGACCGCCTCATGCCTTTGGAAGAGCAGCGCTCGCTCCATGCCCAGAGCCCGGAACCCAAAGACCTCTACGTGGTCCCCGGCGCGCCCCATGGCCGCTGCTGGGAGCTCGGCGGAGAAGCCTACCGCCGACGCCTCCTCGCATTCTTCGACGAACGCCTTTGACAAAGGCCGCCGGTTTATCAAGAATGTCTTCGTGAATAAAATACTCCCTTTCCTCGTGCTATTGGCAGCAGCCGCTTCCGCTGAACCCGTGGTCCAGCAGCAGCCGGCAGAACCCGCGGCCCAACCGCAGGCGGCGATAGAAACCCCGCGTCCCGCGGTCCCCGCGCCCCAAGCCGCCTACGCGGCGCTCGAAGACGCGCTCGGCCCGGACGCAGTGAGCGTCTTGGTCCGCAGGAACATGATCCTTCTCTCCGGCGAAAAGAAAGCGCCCGCGGTGCTCAGCGTGCAGTGGCCCATGCTGGAAGCCTTCATCGCCCGCGCCAAGGACCTCCAGCTCCTGCCCGAGCTCTGCGCCAAGATCCGCTCCAATGAGTCCCTCTCCGGAGATCCGGCCGCCCTGCGCCGCATCGCCTCCATGAGCACCGCCGGTCCGGTCACCGATGAAGTTCGCTCCGCCGCGGCCCTGCTCGCCGCGCATATCGAGAACGTCTCCTCCTTCCCCCCGGCCCTGGCGGCCTCCACGCAGAAGCCCCTGGGCTTGCTCGCGTGGGGCGCGGATTTCCAGGACCGCGTCCACGGAGACACCGCCGCGGACCTGCAAGACGCGGCCTCTGCCTTCTTCTCCGAGTTCCTCTACGGGCCGCACCGCAGCGTCGAGGCCGAGTCGCATTATCTCGCGCACATGAAGTCCGTGCACGCTTCCGATGAAGCGCCGGTCCTGGAATCAGACCGGGCCGCGGGAAGCGCCTCCCAGCGCACGCTCGACTCCCTGGCCGAGTACCTGGGAGAACAGCGCCGCCTCCTGGCCGCGGACCGCACCCGCGAGCGCCTGGGCTCCATCGAGAAGAACGGCTCCCTGCGCCGAGACCTCACCGACGTCTCCGAACTCGCCGAAAAGATCCTCGCGGGCCCGGATATCTCCCGCGCCCTGCGCTTCGCGCTCCAGACGCCCGGTCCACAGCCCCGCGTGAAGTTCTCCGGCGCCGAACTCCACGTCCACTCCTTGGATGGGAAGGAGTCCTTCGATATCGGCGACACCGCGATCGTGAGTTTGGCCTACTGGGTCGAGGGACTCTCCCCAAAAGAAAGCGCGGTCGTGACCGAAGCCGGCTTCCTCGACGACGAGATCTCCGGGATGCAGGAGAGCCGCGCGGAAACGGTCAAGCGCGCGGGCGGCGGCCCCTACACCGTGACCCTGCGAGCGCCCCTGCGCTCGGCGGGGAAGAAGACCTACCGCTTCATCCTCTATACCGCCGACGGCGCCATGACCGCGCGCGCAGTCGAGATCGAAGTCTCCCCGCGCCTGGAAGAGCTTCGCCTGGCCGCGGCTCAAGCGGAAGACCTGGCCCAGCGCTGCCGCTTGGCCGACGCGGAGAAATCCTTCTCAGGACTCGAGGAGCGCTTGGCCCCTCTCGAAGAGAAGCCCCAAGCCCGGGAGATCCTCTCCTGGCTCAAGCCGCGCCTGCGCTTGGCCGCGGAGCAGGCTGCGGACTGGAAAACGCTGAGGTCCCAGCTCGACGGCGTGCGCCTCTACGCCTCCAAGGAGCAATGCGACTTCCGCGCGGACAAGGCCCTGCGCGCGCTCGCACTGCTCGACAAGCTCCCCTCGGGCTGCGACCGCATGCCCTCCGAGAGCCGCACCGCGTCCTCCCTTCGCGCGGAGCTAGAAACCCTGCTGCGCGAAACTCAAACGCGCCGCGCCAATCAGGACGCCTTCCGAGTGAGCGTCGCGCGCGGCCGCAAGCTCGAGTCCGCCTGCAGGCACGAGGAAGCCGCCGACGCCTTCGCCTCCGCGCTGGCCCTGCTTGACTCCGACGGAGAGGCGCGCTGCGGAGCTTGGGAAACGGAATACACGACCCTGCGCCTGCAGGACCTGCCGCGCGCGCGCGCCGGCCAGGCGCTCGTCGAAGAGCTCGCGGCCCTGAGAGAGAAAGCCGCCCTCAAGGCCTCGCAGAAGGACCCGGCAGGAGCCCTCGCCGTCCTGAATCCCCAGATCGCGCGCATCGACGCCCTTCCGGACCCTCTGTGCTATCAGGAGGAGCGCCGGAAGTCCGAGGGACTCGCGGCCGCCGCCGGCGCGGCCCTGCCTCCGCCGGACATCGCGCTCACGCGGGAGTCCTTGCCCAAGGACTCCGCGGAAGACGCGACAGCGGCCGTGGCCGCGGAGCGCTCTCGCCTCGACAAGCTCGAAGCCGAACGCCGGGAGCGGGAATCCAAACGCCAGGAACCGAGCATCCGCACGGCCGAGGATCTTCCCGGCTACGGCGCGCAAGACGCAGGAGGTGCGCAATGAACCGTCTTTTACTATTCCTCTGCCTGGCCTGCGCCGCGAATGCGGCCGCGGCTGAACATTCCGCCATCCGGGAATTCCGCCCTCGCAACAAGGCCAAGACGGCCGCTCAAGATGATGCCTCTCCCCCGCGCATCCTGCCCAGACAGGCTCGCCACGGCGCGCCGGCCTCGGCGACGGCGAAGAAGAAGCGGGCCTCCTCCCTGCCCGCGCCCTCCTTCCTCTCTGCGACAGGAAAACCCTCCGCCGCACAGCAGCCCTTCGCGATCCAGGCCGACCGGAACGCGCGGCATGCGCAGATGCCTCCCGAGCACGCGGGACTCCTGACCGAGGAGGCCGCGCAAGGACTGCAGGTTCGCGGGACATGGTCGGACTCCCTGGCGCAAAGACTCGGGCTCCGGCCTGGAGATATCCTGACGCACTTCAACGGCCGCCGCATCCGCAGCAGCGCCGAGCTCTCCGAGGAACTCGCCGCCTTGCCCGCGGGCACGCGCGCAGGCGCGGTAGTGCTGCGCTCAGGCCGCGCCGTCGCGCTTCAAGAGTCGCTCTCCATCCCGTCGGAGAACCCCTCGCGCGATCCCTCGCTGACCTCGCGCGAGAAGCGCATCCAAGAGGAGCACCTTCAGGAAGCCGAACGCCAGGTCCCCTCGACCGTAAAGACGTTCAAGTCCCCCTCCTTCCGCATCGCCGCGGGAGAAACGCTCTGGATCCGTTTCCCAAAAGGAATCCCGCACACCGCGGCCGAAGGCGACATCCTGGAAGCGGAGACCGCCACGCCTATGAGCACGGACGCCAGCCTGGACTTCCTGGCCGTGCCCTCGGGCAGCCGGCTCTGGCTGCAGGCCGTCTCCGTCAAGGACTCGGGCCGCGACATCCTCCTGCGCCTGCACGCCTACAAGATCGCCTTGGCAGACGGCCATGTCTATCCCTGCTCGGCCCAGCTCACAGACGTCTCGGGCGACCAGAGCCTTCTGCGCATGAGCCGCGGCGGGACCTTGGTCGCCGCTCCTTCGGAGGGTTCGCCCCTGCTCGCCTCCGCGGACCGCAGCTATCTCCTGCGCTTCCTCCAGCCGCTGACCATCTATGAGTCGCGCGGCTACTATCTCGCCGGCCCCGGACTCTGGTTCAAGAGCCCGCAGACCGAGGGCGTGCGCTCCTTCGAGGTGACGCGCGTGGTGGAGAACCGCTCCGCGGAGCAGGCAGGCATACGCCTGGGCGACCGGGTCCTCTCCGTGGGCGGAAAGTCCGTGGAAAAGCTCGGATTCCAGGAAGCCGTGTCCCGCCTTTACGGGCCGCAAGGCAGCTCGGTGGACGTGCGTCTCCTGCGCGGCGGCCTGGGCGGACGCGGAGAGACCGTGTCCCTGCGCCGAGGCGCGAACTACCGCAGCGGCCTCGGCTTGACCGTGCGCCGAGAAGGGAATTCCATCCTCGTCAAGAAAGTGCTGCCGGGCTCTCCGGCCGCGAAAGCGGGCTTGTGCGAGGACGATGTGCTCCTGCTCCTCGGCGAGGCAAACGCGGCGAGCTTGAGCGACGCGGAGCTGCGCGCCAAGCTCAAGGAAGACCTTGCCGGAGCCAATGCCCCGGTCTTCAAGCTCAAAGGCGGCTCCGAACGGAAGGTCCCGCTCACGCGCGGAGAATTCGCCGCGCCCATCGAGCCCGCCTTCCTGTCTCAGTAGGGAGATTTTTCGCCGAGTTCCGCGAGCATGCGCCGCGCGTCCTCGATGTTCTCGTCGTGCTCTCCGGGATCGTCGGGGACGCTCACCCGGAAGGCCGCGCGCAAAGACTCCGCGGCGCAGGCCTTGTCCGAAACATCCAAGCATGCCTGGGCCAGCGCGGGATAGTTCGCGGTCCAATTCGGCCACAAGCGCGAAGCCTCGCGCAGTTCCGCAAGAGCCTTCTTCTTGGACCCTCCGGCGAAGCCGGGAATCTGGCGCAGCATCTCTCCGAGCACGTGGTGCGCTCCGCCGTGCGAGGGATCGAGCTGGATGGTTCGGCGCATATGCTCCTTGATGGGAGAGACGAGGAACAAGGAGCGCAGGATGCCCCGCGCCTGTCCCTCGCGGCCTGCCGCGATGCCCCACCAGAAATGCGCCTGCGCCTCCCGCGCGTCCGCGGCCAGCGCGCGATCGAGGAATCCCTTGGCCTTGAGGAAGTCCGCCAATCGCTCAGCGTTCTTCTTTTTCCGCTCGCCCGCGCGCACCCAGCAGCGCCCCATGCGCCAGAGGATCTGCGCATCCTCGGGCTGCGAGCGCAATCGCTCGGAAAGCAGGGCGATGGAGCGTTCGAGATTATCGGACTGCTGCCGGTGAAAGTAGAGCCGGTCCTCCTCAACGAAGGACGCCGAGGATACGCGGACCTCCGCGATCTCCGGAACCGCCGCGGACGCCCGGGCAGCTGCAGGCGCCCACAAAACCAGCACGGGGAATAAAACGGTCATGGATGCCCTCATAACAAGTTCAAGCTCAGATCCGCTGCGGTTGTCGCCGTGTTGAAACCCCCTCCGGAAAAATTCAGACAAGGACAAACTTGAGGCGCACGAATTTTTCCGGTCAACGGCCGAAGCGGCTCAGGTGCTGGCGCATGATGCAGTCGTCGACGACGACGCAAAGCCCCGCCGTACGCGCCTGGATCACGGCCTTGGGATCATCGATGCCGTCCTGCAGCCAGAGTCCCTTGGCGCCCACGCGGATGGCCTGTTGGACCAGCCCGACCACGTGCTCGCTGCGGCGAAAAACGTCCACGGCATCCACCGGCTCCGGGATATCGAGCAGGCTGGGATAGCACTTCTCGCCCAAGATCTCCGCGGCGCCGGGATTGACGGGGATCACGCGATAGCCCGCGTCCAAGAGATAGGAGGCCACCATGTACGAAGGCCGGGCCGGATTCGGAGAACAGCCGACCACCGCGATGGAATTCATCTTGAGGATCGTTTCCACGTCGCCGCTCGAATTCGTCATGCCCGCTTATGATAACCTTTTTACAACCCCTGAGCTCAACGTTTTATATAATCAAAGGGATGGATGCACCCTCGGTCGTCTATCGCTACAAAGACGGGCTCTACATCAATTTCACCAACCGCTGTCCGACCGCATGCAGGTTCTGCGTGAAGCTCCCCTGCAAGATGCGCTACCGCGGCCTGAACCTGGACCTCGCCGGAGCCGAGCCTCCGGTCGAAGAGATCCTGCGCGCCGTCGATAACGCCCTGACCCAGGCTCCGACCTCCGAGATCGTATTCTGCGGCTACGGGGAGCCTGCGTGCCGCATGGACGACCTCCTCAGCATCTGCGAACGGCTGCGCTCCAAAGCCCCCCGCCTCCGGCTCAACACCGTCGGACTCGCGGACCTGCTATGCGGCTGTCCGGCCGCGCCCCTTCTGCGCGGGAAGATCGACGCGGCCTGCGTGAGCCTCAACACCGCGGACCCCGCGCAATGGCTCGAACTCATGCGTCCCCTGCCGCGCTTCCGAAAAAAAGGCTTCTCCGCGGTCCAGGACTTCATCCGCGGCTGCGCGCAAGAGGGCATCGACGTCACGGCCACGGCCGTGGCCGTGCCCGAGGTGGACCTCGAAGCCTGCCGCCGGCTCTCCGAGACGCTCGGCGCCCGTTTCGCGGTCCGCCCGCTCCTTGAAGAGGATGAGATGCGGGGAGAGCGCCGATGACCATGGATGCGAGCCTGCGCGGGAAGTTCTTCTTCTGGTTCGCGGCATTGGCCGTGTTCCTGCTGGCCGCCGTGCCTTCTCTCGTGATCGTCGACAAGACGCGGGAATACTACCGCTTCGTCACGGGCTGGCAGCCCGAGACTCTCAAGATGGGCAGCATCCGCCGCCTGCCTCCTTCGGGAGGCTTGGACGAACGCTCCCTGCCGGATTTCCGCTTCGTGGAATTCAAGTTCCCGTCCCCGCACGCGCGCGCGGTGCGCCTGGCCGGCAGCTTCAACCGCTGGCAGGCCGAGACGCTCACCTTGATCAAGCGCGAGGGCGCCTGGCGCGTCACGCTGCCGCTGGCTCCGGGAACCTACACCTATGCTTTCGAGGTCGACGGAGTGCTCACCCGCGACCCTGCCTCAGCCGACAAGACTCTCTTCGAGGGCCGGGAGGTCTCCGTCCTGCATGTCCGCTAGATCCCTGCTGCTGCTCCTGCTCTTTCCCGCCTCGGCCCTGCGCGTCCAAGCCGAGCCCTGCGCCGTGCTCTGGGTCCCCACCGGAACGGTATCCGCCGTTGAGATCGGGAATTTTCTCGACGAGCATTCTTCCTTGCGCCTGACGCTCGCCGTAAGCCCGGAGTCCGTGGATAAGCCCTCGGAACTCTCTCGCTGGACCGCTTCCAAACAGCTGGAACTCGCTCTTCGCCTGCCCCAGGACCCCCTGCTCCCGCTGGCCGCCTCTCGGATGCAGGACGTGCTGGGACGCTTGGCCCTGGCCAAGCAGCGCCATCGAGACGCCTTCGGCGTCCAAGCCTCGGGCTTCGTCCCGGCCCAGGGAGCGCTCCCTGCGGCGCTTTCGCCGCTTCTGGCCGCGCAAGGACTGCGCTGGGCCGCGATCGGAGCCTTCGCGGACGGCTCGCCCTTCCGGCTTCACTCCGGAGGATTCCTGCTCGCATCCGCGAGCTCCTTACCGAACGCATCCATACGCCTATCGACGATGGGACCGGCGGATCTCGGCGAATGCCCGGCCACGGTCAGCGAACTCGCGGAAAAATCCTCTCCCATCGTGGATGCCGAACCGTCTTCCCTGCCGACATGGGAAGGCCCCTTGTCGGATTGGACCAGGGACCCGGACGCGAAGAATGCATGGTCTTCCTGCGAGAAAGCCGCGCAGTCCCTGTCCCAATACCAGAACTCCGGACGCGCCTCCATGATCTCGCTGGAAAAAGCGCAGTCCCTGCTCTACGCGGCCCAGGAGGCGAGATTCTACTCCCCGCGCGCCCTGCCCTCGGACCGCAAGGAACAAGCGTCCCGCCTCCATGCCTTCTACAAAGCGATCGGGCAAGAACCGCCGATGCCGGCCCGCATCAGCGGGATCCCTTCCGCGCAAGAGGCTCAGGCAGGAGCCGTGCGCATCTCCCAGGCAGAAGCCTCCATCCTTTTCGAGAACGCAGCCTCGAGCTCCCCTTCCCGCGCGGAACTCTCATCGCTTCGCGTGTCCTGGGATGATCAAGCCGTGACCTTCGAAGTCGGACTCTCCTCGGACCCCGCCCTGGAGCCCCTGCGGCCTGAGGAGCTCCTCTTCGACCTCTATATCGACGTGAACCATCGTCCAGGCTCAGGCTCAGCGGAACTTCTGCCGGGACGGGAGCCTTTCGTCGCCTCGGAGAACGGCTGGGAACAGGCGATCTCGCTGGTCGGGAACTCCGCGGCTCTTTTCCGCTCCGCACCGGGACAGGAGCCCATCTTCCAAACGCGCCTGAAAGCCCAGACGGATGCGCAGCGCGCGGAAATACGCATCACGGCTTCCCGCGCGCGCCTTCGCGGCAATCCGGCGGCCTGGGGCTACCTCCCTCTGCTCATGCGCGCGGCCAAGGCCTCGTCCGCGCGCACGCCCAACGATCCCGAAGGCCTGCGCCGGCCCGATGCCTCGCGCCCGGCCGATGCGCTGGCCGCAGCCTCGGTCCGTAAAAGCCTTCAGCAGGGCGCGCGCGGACGCCGCCTGCCCATGCTGCGTCTTGACGCGGAGTTTCAGTAAGGCTGCGCGATGACGACTTCCCGCTTGAAGGTGCGCACGTTCCCGCGCGAATCCTCGGCCTCGAAGCGGATCATGTTGCTGCCGACCTGCACGGGCAGCTCCAAGCTGAAGAAGCCTTCCTCATCGACAGGGACCGGCTGGCCGTTGATGCGCACGCCTACTCCCCGCTCGGTCTTCCCGTAGGCGCGGAAGCTCCGGCCCCTGGCCTGCACCCGGTCCTCGGCGGGCCGTTGGACCTCGAAATACGCCTTGAACCCCGTGGTCTCCTCGGCGGCGACCGCATTGCCCACCGTGAACTCCCTGGGCGCCGAGAAGCGCCCTTTGGTGCCCAAGAGATCGACGACCGCGATGCGCGCCCAGTAGCGTCCCTTCCCCAGGCTCGCGGCGCCCAGGTCGATGCCCTCGTCGACGTCGTAGAGACGGTCGAAGAGGATCTTCTCAAAAGTCTCGCTCCGGGAGACCTGGACATGGTAGGCGGCCACGGGCACGCCGACCTCCAGCTCCTTCATATTGAAGACGGCCTGACCGTCGATGGCCGGCCCGCGCAGAGTCTCTCCGGAGACCCCCTGCGTGCGCCGCAGGGCTACCTGCGCCTCGCGCGAACCCGGGGTCCCCAGGTCCTGGAACTCCGCCTTGATCTCGCCGAAGTTCGGGATCTTCGAAGGCATCGCGGGCGCGCGGTCCATGGACACATCCGTGAAGAATCCCTCGCGGACCTCCACGATCTTGCCCGCGCCGTGCACGTCGGCCAAGCCCTTGAAGACCTGCACGCGCGTGGAAAGATCATCGAGCACTCGGGCCGAATAGCTGGTGTCCTTGCCCTTGGGCACGATGCGCGCCGAAGGCGTGGCCACGCGGGCCTGCATGACGTGCACGCCTCCGCTCATGAGCCGCAGGTCGTGGTCTTCCTTGCGCGGCGCCTTGAGGATGGCCATGGAATCCGGGTCCACGCTCAAGAGCCCGCCGCCGTAGAAGCGCACGCGAGCCCAGGAGTCCGAGAGCGTGCGCAGCCCGTCGCCATGGAAGAGGTCCATGCTCAGGCGGGCCTCCGCCCAATCCGCCTTGTCCTTCTTGCGAGAAAGCACCTTGCGCACCAAGTGCACCAGCTCGGCCGAGCGCAGATCCTCCTTGATGAGCTCCTTGGGCACCCTCAGCACCATGCCCGGCAGGGCCACGGTCGGATCCGAGGAAGGCAGGCGGTTGTGCTTGAGGATCTTGTCCCATTGCGTGGGGTCCTTCAAGTATTTCTGGGAGATGCTCCAAAGCGTATCGCCGGGGCGCACGGTCACGTCCTGCAGCTCGATCCCTTGCCCGAACGCGCTCCACGCGCACAGGAAGAGCGACAAGGCCGCGAGGAACCTCATGCGCCGCCCTCCACGACGTGCACCTCTCCGGACGCCCCCTTCATCAGGTTCTTGGGCAGCTCGAAGTAGAAGCGCGCGCCCTTGCCCAGCTCGGACTCCACCCAGATGCGGCCCTTATGCGCATCCACGAAGCGCCGGCTGATGGTCAGGCCCAGGCCGGTGCCGCCGCGCTTCTGCCCCGGCACCTGCTCGAACTTCTCGAAGATCTTCTCGATATGCGTGGCCGGGATGCCGGGCCCGTGGTCCTCTATGCAGACCTTCAGCCGGCCGCCCTGGTCCAGGATCTCAATGATGATCGCGTCGTCATCCGGAGAGAACTTGATGGCATTGCCCAAAAGGTTCTGGAACACCCGGCCGATCTGGTCCGGGTCGGCCGAGAGCTGGAAATCCTCGGCCGCGCGAAGCTCGATGCGGATGCCCCTGCGCTGAGCCAGAGCCGCGAGGATCTCCACGGCCTGGGCGGCCAGGGCCTTGACCGAAATCGGCTTGAGGTTGACCTCCACATGGCCGGACTCCATCTTGGCGATATCGAGGATGTTGTTGACCAATGAGAGGAGCCGCGTGGAAGACTTGAACATGGACTCGACCATGGATGCCTGCTGGGCATTGAGCGTGCCGACCACGCCCTTGCGCAGGAAATCCAGGAAGCCCAGGATGGAGCCCACGGGATTTCTAAGATCGTGCGTGATGGAGTGCAGGAACTCCTCCTTCATGTGGTCGAGTTCCATCTCGAGGGTGACGTCGTGGAGCGCGATGACCACGCCCTGGATCGAACCCTTGGCGGGCGCGGCCAGGGTGCGGGCGGAGATGCGCAGGAATAGCCGCCGGTCCTCGGTGGAGAGGTCCACTTCCTTGATCACGCCTTCCCCGGGATTGGCCGCGACGCCGAGCACCGCGGAGCGCAGCGGCGAGTCCGCGGAGATCGCCTCGGAAAGCTTCACGCCTTCGACCCCCGTCGGGCGGCCGAGTATCTCGAGCGCGCGGCGATTGGCCAATTGCAGGACGCCGTCCTGATCGGCCAGCAGGATTCCGTCGCCGATGGAGAAGAGGATGGCCTCGGTCTTTCGCTGTTCCAGGATGAGTCGGTCGACCTGCATCTCCGCGTAGCTGCGCAGTCGTCCGGTCATGCGGTTGAAGGTGTCCGCCAAGGACTGGAGCTCGTCGCCCGTGGAGATGCTCACGTCCTCGGGGAATTCCCCCCGCGCGATGGCCTCGGCCGAGCGCGTGAGCTTGAGCAAGGGATCGGTGAGGCGTCGAGCCATGGTGACGGCCGCGAAGACCGCGAACCCGGAGATGAGCAGGAGCACCCACAGGGCCGTGCGCTTCATGCGCGCGGCCGCCCAATAGGCCTCGGCCTCGGGCTGCTGGATGATGACCGCGCCTCCCAGCTCCGGGACCGGCGCGTAGGCGCCCACGTAGCGGCGGCCGTCGGGCCGCGCGAACTCGCTGGAGCCCGTGGACACGGCCTTGAGCGCGGACTGCACGATGGGCCAGCGCGGGAACTCCGCGCGCTCGGCCGGCGGCAGGCGGTCCTCCGGGAAGATGAGGGGGGCGCCGTCGCGGCCGACCAAGACCGCGAAGCCGCTGCCGCCCACGCGCTCAGCCGAGATGCTCTGCTTGAGCTTGCGAAGCGCCACGCTGGTGCGGATATCCGTGACATCCGAGAGGGGATAGTAGACGTCCAGGCGCGGGGTGAAATCCTTGCCCTGATAGACCCAGAGGGTGTGCACCCTGCGCTTGCGGAACTCCTCATAACCGAGGGGGTCCGTGCCGGAGTCCCCCTCCTTGGAAAGCTCGGGGTTATAGACTTTGAGGAGCTCCTTGCCGCCGCGCAGTACCGCGACTTCCAGGATATCGCTGTGGCTCTCGATGAGGCTGCTCAAAAGCTCCTGGCGCGTCTGCCAGGAGATGTCGGACTTGCGTAAAGCGGAGAGAGTAAAGCGGAGCTTGTCGTCCAAGGCGCGAAGGTCGTCGCCCACGCCCTCTCCGATCTTCTCGGCCAGTTTGGTATGGAGCTCCAGGACCGCGGACTGCATGCCGGTGCGGCTGATGCGCATGAGCTGGACGCCGAGGAACACGGAAGGCACGAGCGCCAAGGCGCTCATGACGAGCAGGAACCTGTTGAAGAGTCCGGCCGAGGACCAGCGCATTCCCCTAAGGATAGAGGACCGCCCCGCATTTGTCAATGAACATCCCAATAATAAAAGGGAAGACGGATCTAGGCGGCAGGGGTCAAGGGGAAAGGGTCCTCGGGGCCGCATCGCCTCCCCGTTCGGACGATGCTTTATCCTCAGCCGATCGGTTCCGCGATCGGCTTGCGGACACCCCTCGGACCCTTTCCCCTTGCCCCCCGCCGCCGTACTCCGCACCCTTAATAAAGGACCCTTCATAACACGACAAGACAAATCAGGGACATAATGAGAAGTATGAAGAAGGCTGTATTTCGATGTCGGGCGGCAGTTGGAACGGCGGTATGAACCGGGTAAGCTGGGCGAGCTTAGGCGGGGATTTTTACGACTTTGCCGTTCCGCCAAACGACGAGGGGGTCGCCGCTCTTGCGGTGGGCGGCGATCACCTTGGCGACCGCGACCTTCAGCGCCTTGTCGGCCTTCCGAATGAGCAACGGTGCCCCGCGCAGCGAAGGTCTTTTTTTCATTAGGATCGCCTCAAACCCTTCTGGATATTCTCAAAAAGAGCGCCGTCTAGAACCTGAATATTGTTTCTTTCCGCATACGCGATCATCCGGGGATGCCTCTCGGAGTTGTCCAGAAGCGCCCATGTGTTCAGCAAAGGCATGTATTCCGCGAAGAGATTTCTCAATCCCCTATCGAACCTGCGTCGGATATCCGTTTCTGGAACGGAATGCCCGCCCTGGCGGACCCTATCGCGAACACGTTGAATCGCCAATTGGACGCTGGGTACCCACAAATAATACAGCCGGATCCGATATCCCTTTGCTTGGAGCCTGCGAAATAACGAGAGATAGCCCCTTCCGGAAAGCGTCGTTTCGAATGCGAAAGTGTGCCGATTCTCCGCCATCTCGTCGATCCGCCTGAGCATAATGCGGCCGGCTTCTATGGCCGCTGCGGACGCTGAAAAAGGCGACAGCCCGCCTGCGATGAGATCGGCATTCAAGAACTCCGGGCACTTCACGAAATGAGGCAAAAACTCCCGGGCAAAGGTCGTTTTTCCAGCGCCGTTGGGACCGGCGATCACGTGCAGTTCCGGTCTTTTGATCATACAGGGGATTAAGAGCCGAAGGTATTTTAACAAAAAGCCCTCCTTTGCGGGGAATCGCTTCCATGCGCCATCACAACTACTTACGATCGTCCCCGCGAAAAGTTCCACACGAATGGCAGCACCACAATATCCCGGCGAAAGTCGGGGGCCAGCTTTACGGATTAACGGCAATTCCTGGGTCCCGGCTTTCGCCGGGAGGACGACGAGGAGGAACACCTAAACCGTCGGGTGTCCCATTGCGGAAGTCAGGGAGACTCGCACCGTCATGCCGAGTCCAACGAAAGGCGAAAATCAGGCGGGACGGCGGAGGCGGCGCCAGAGGGAGATGGCGGCGGAGATCAGGGAGCTCACGATGGAGAATATCCAAAACCAGGACAGGGGGCGGCCGGGCTGACCGGCCTGCTCTTGCAGGGTTTGCTGGAGCTGGGGCTCTAGTTGAGCGGCCTTGGCTTTTAGGGTTTCCAGTTCTTGGCGCATGGACGCTAGTTCCTGATCCATGTCCTGGAGTTCGGAATCCAGAGCTTCCTGGGCGCCGATTCTCCAGGCAAGCTTGCGGAACTCCTCGCTCTGGGGGCGCAGCTTGGCTTCCAGCGCGCTGCGCTCGGCGAGCGCGGCGCGCAGGCGGCGCTCGGACTCGGCGCGGTCTCCGGCGCTGCTGCGGGAACGTTCGCGAGAGGCGGTCTCGTCGTTCTGCTCGCGCTTATCCAATCCGGAGATTTTCTTGTCCATCTCGCCGTACTGCTGGGCGCCCGTGTGCAGGCTGATGTTGCGCTGCACCCTCTCGACGACCAGGTGCCCGGGCTTGCCGCTCAGACGAATTTCTCCATTCCCGGTTCCCGCGAAAGCCACGTCGGGATCATCGAGGACATCGGCCAGTTCCTGGCTGCCGCTCCTCTCCTGCACCTGTGAGACGGTGTAGAAGCCGGGATGATGCTGCCGGGTCCCATCATTGTTCTTGGTGTAAGTGCCCCGGCCGCGGTTGGTCTCGATCCAGGTCTCTTCCACGCCGCCGGTGAAATAGGAGAGCACCCGCTTGCGCGCGTTGAGGAGGTCTTCCACATTCGCGTCCAAGCCGCGCTGCACGGACTGGCGGCCGTATTCCACGTCCTGGCCGCCCGCGCGCAGGCTCTTATCGTAAAGATTCTGGCCGGGCAGGAGCGGGGAATCCGCGTCCACGCTCTTGGGGAACTGGCTCGGGTCGAAGTACCACTGCACGGGGTCCGGCAGGATCTCCAGGACGTCGACCATCCCGGCCGCTCGGCGGAAGAAACCGTGATGCTCCGTGGAGCCGCCCTCAATCTTGCGCAAGTACACGCGGCCCAGGAACCCCTCCTGGCGCGGATCGCGTCCGCTGATGAGTTCCGCCGGAGTGCCGATGATCCCCTTGGGGAGTTCCAACGCCAGGTTCCCCCAGTTCCAGGGCAGGAAGGCCCAGGAATCCTTCTCACTGGCTTTGCTCGCGGCCCCTTCCACTCGGCTGATGAGGTAGCGGCGATTGAGCAGGACCGGCAGATCGGCCTTGGTATTGTCCTTGCCGTCCATGGACTCGACGTAATGGAGCAGGCGCATATGCGGATCGAGGCCGCTGCGATTGCCGCTCGTGCCGTCGGCCAAGGTCTTGAGCTTCCATTTCGCGGCCGCGGCTTCCACGGCGTCCTGGTCCATGTAGAGCCGCGCGATGGACTGGTCCGCGTCCATGACCGCGGCGAAGACCTCTCCGTGGATATTCTTCACCGCCGGGACCTCGGCCAAGCGCACGCTCAGGCCGCGGGAACCGAACACAGGGGAAGCCTCGACGCCGGCGAGCGTCCCATCGGCGCCCAGCTGAAGGTCCAGGTCCCTTGCGCGATAGAGGCTGTAACCGCCGCCGCGCTCAAGCAGGGAGCGCTGCTCCTGGATTTCCTCATTGCCGAGTCCGGCGTTCTGGAGCGCCTGCAGGTACGCGGCGCCCTGCGCGTCCCAGAGCCCGGCGTTGGCAACGGCCTTGCCCGCGGCCTTGATATCGTCGAGGGCGTCCATGCGGGCTGATTCGGCCTTGCGCAAGGCATCCGCGTCCTTGGAAGCGCTCCGGCTCTCTTTGCCGCGGACCTTGGCCGCGGCCGCATACTCCGCGTCATCGCGCAGGCGATGCTCGGCTTCCAGCTCGACCGTCTCCTTGCTCGTGTCCGAGAATCGGGCCTGGGCCTCTTCCTGCGCGCGCGTCCGCGCCGCCTGCTCGGCCTGCTCCAGATTCTTTCGGGAATCCTCGGCCAAGGCGGCCTGGTTCTCGGCCGTGCCCCGGGCCTGCGCCAGTTGAGCTTGCGCGGCCTCCAGCGTCTTGATGGCCTTGGGCAGGAGCGTCCCGGCCTCCTGCAGAGCCGCGCGCGCCTGGTCGAAATCGTCCTGCGTGACGTAGATCTGGGAGACCTCTCCGTTCTTATCCACGGCAAAGCCGTAGCCCTGCAGCTTCACGGCCATCCAGCCGGCGCGCAGCTGGCGCAGGCCCTGCTCCTTGGCCGACGACGAAAGCTTGCTGATGCCCTGCGCTCCAGCCTCCAAGCGGTAGAAGAGCCCGGCCTGGGTGTCCTTCTCGCGCTCAAGCTGGGCGAGATATCCCTGCAAGGATTCGAACGTCGGGAAGCGGTCCCGTCCGAGGTTCTGGGAGCCCTCATAGACCACGGTCTGGACTTGGCCGGGGTCCTGGATCAATCCTTTAAGAGGATGCAGGGCCGGATGAAGCCCGGCGCCGTCTTTCTCCGTGCTGAAGTAGAAGAAGCGCGAGGACTTCACGGTCGAAGGCTGCAGCTGCTCATATGAGGCGGCCTTCACCGCGCCGGCGCCGATGAGCGGCACGAGCGCGAACTCGCTTGCCTTGAGCGTCTCATGCACGCGCACGCGCGACTGCGCGCTCTTGAGCTCGTCATCGGCCTGCTCGCGCCGAACGTAATGGACGTCCGCGCCGGAAAGGATCTCCCACTTCCCGCCGGAGCCGTCGACCCGGATCTCGCGGCCCTCCTGCGCGGCCGCGGGCTTGGCGAAAGCGTCGAGCTCTTCCTGGGACGTGAACCAGCGGATCTCTTTTTCCGCACCGCTCTGGATCCTTCGCGCGGCGTACAAAGGAGCCAGACCCTGCGTCCCATTATCTTCCCATGAACGCCGCAGGCTTTGCAGACGCTCCAAGGACGCGGCGATCTCATCGGCCTCCTGCGGAGTCCCGCGCCGCCACTGCAGAGCGGCCATGCGCGCGTTCTCCACTTCGATGAGCGCATCCATGGCCAGCATGCCGCGGCCGTACTTCGCGGAGTCCTTCAGGCGAGCCAAAGCCTCGCGCACGCCGTAGAGGGAATCGAGCTTCACGGCCAGTTCCTTAGAGGCATGCAGTTGGGGCCGGTCGAAGAGGGCCGCGACTTCCTCGTCGTAAGCGGTCTGGATCTGAAGGTACCGGTCCAAAGCGCCGTCCTTGAGGATGAAGGGGACCGCGCCTTCCTTATCCGAGAGATAGGATTCCAGAAGGGTCTGGCGCGCCCCTTCCCGGTCGCGGCGCAGAGCCTCCAGCCGCCGCACGGCGCCCTCGAGTTCGCGCGGCAGTTCCATGGCTCCGGAGAATGCCTCGCGCATGGAATCGAGCAGGGAAGAATCCTCGTTGAGCGCGGCGCGCGCCTGCTCGTACTCGGTGCCCAGCTCGGAGCGCATCCAGTTCAGGAAAGCGGCTTGGCCCGAGCCGCCCAAGGCGCTCCACGCCGCGGCCAGAGAGGCCTCCACCCGCAGACGCCGCCCCTCCACGTCCGCCTTGCTCAGAAGACCGAGCTTGCGCGCGGGGTCCAGTTGGTCGCTGGCTCGCACCGAGTCCGCGGCCTCGGCCAGTTTTCGGTAAAGCGCGGCGAATTTCTCGAGTTCCGCCGCGGCATCCCCGGCCAGTCCCTGGGAGTGCAGGAAGCCGGTCAGGCGGGAAGAGAAGCCCTCGTCTAAGACGCGGCGGGAGAGATGCTCGAAGGCGCGCGCGGCCGGGCCTTTGCCGGGCGTCGGAGACTCCAAAGGCTGCTCGGAGGAAGAGAACGCCGGATAGCGGCTCGGCTCATAGCCCAAGGCCGTGAGTTCCGTGACCAAGGCCGCGAAGTCGCCGCGCAGGTCCGCGGCGGTCTGCGCGAAATCGATCCACGCCTGGGTCAGGGTCTGCTCCGCGGAAAGCACGCGGGCCCCGTCGGAAACGCCCTGCCCTTGGCCGGCGAGCGCGGTGCGAAGCTCATCCTGGGCCGCGCGCGCCAGGGCTTGGCGCCGCTCCAGGAGCACGGCCTTGTCCTGCACGCCCTTCATCAAAAGATGAAGCTTAAGAGAAAGCTCCTGCATGCGGCCCTTGGACTCCAGTTCCTTCTTGAGAGAATCGCTGAGCACGTTTTTGAGCGAGCTTTCGATGTTGCGGGGATCCGGAGCTTCCAGGAAGAGTCCCGTATTGCCGCGGCCGCGGAACATGCCGAAAGCGAGCACCGGCGTGAATCCCTTATAGCTCATGCGCTCGGCGATCACGTCCGCGCGCAGCTGCGCGTCCAGGTCCGAGCCCTGGGTTCCCATGGGAACCGCGCCGATGAGCAGGTCCTGCGCCAAAGGCAGAAGGACCCCTTCCCGGGCGCTGCGGATGAGATCGTCGGCCATGTCGGAAAGCTCGTCGGCCTTGCCGCCGGCCGGAGAGGGAACGAGTTCCTTGAGCCGCTCGATCTCCGCATCGGCTGGAAGTCCGAGCAAGGCCTTGATCTGCGCGGCCTGCTCCTTGATGCGAGCATCGAGCCCGCGCTGGAATTCATTGCCGAACTTCTTCCTGAAGTCCTCGCCGGCGGCGCCCGCAACGTTCTGGACGGCGTTCTTAGCCCAGCGCTGGAGGCGGACATCGGTCTCAAAGCGCGCCAGGAGCATGGCTCCCTGAGCGCGCGCCGAGGCCCGCGCATCCTCGCGCAGGCTCTGGCCTCGCTCCTCGCGCAGGCGCGACAAGGCCAAAAGCACCTTGGGCGGTGTCTCGGGACTGCGCAAGCGCAGCTCCACCCAGCCGTCCAGATACTCCTTGTGGATGTTGTCCCCTCCGACGGAGTGGATGACGTTGAAATATTGGACGTTGCTGGAGGAGTCGTGGCGCAGGATCTCGGGCGCGAAGACCGCTGGATCATCCTGGACCATGGCGTCCGCGGCCTGTCCGCGGGCATCGAGCACGCGCCCCTTGAGCTCCGTGAAGCTCATGGGCATGCCCCCCGTCGGGTGGAACGTCCCTTGCCCCGAGCCCTGCATGCGCGCGAGCTCGGCGCTCAGGATCAGCGCCCGGCTCTTGAGTCCCGTCAGAGAGAGAAGGACCTTCGCGTCCTGCGAGTCCTTTTGCAGCTGCGCGATCTGATTCTGCACGGATTCGAGCGCGCTGCGGGTCTGGGCCCGGCGAGCAGCGAGGGCCGCGTCGTAGCCTTCCTCGGCCCGCTCGGCCTCCAAGGCCTGCACGCGCGCCGCGGCCGCGAGGTCCGGATTGCCCGGGGAGTCCGAGGAAAGGGCTTCCACCAAGCGGCCCAGGGAGCGCACGACCAAGGACACGGGCTCCACGCGCAGCTCCTCGACCTTGAGTCCCTTGTCCGCGATGTCCTGCACGGCATGCGCGGTGAGAGAGCGCGCTTTCAGGACTTCGCGGTCGGCCTCCACGGGCTGCTTCTGCGCGAAGATGGCCTGAAGGTCGGCTAAGGATTTCTCCAGCGGCGCGGCCCATTCCACGAAAGCATCCCCGTCGCGGTCGAGCAGATGATTGAGCCGGCCTTGAGCCTGCTGGGCCATGAGCCGGGCGTCTATGAGCCTCCTCTGCGCATCCTCCAGAGCGGCCTTCGCCTTGGGGATGCGGCCCTGGGAATCTCCATTCCCGGCGCCCGCGTTCGCCTGCGCCAAGGCGGCCTCGGCCTGGGGGATGAGCTCGCGCTCCAGGATGGCCGCGGCCTCGCGCGAGGTGCGCATCTCCACGGCCGCGCGGTAGATCTCCAGCATCATGTCCGCTTCCAAGCGCCGCTTGGATGCGTCATAATACTGCTCTTGGCCCTTATGCTGTTCCTGCTGGAGGTCCCTGAGTTCGCTGGGCTTGTACTCCAAGCCAGGGATGGGCATGGCGCCCAGACCCGTGGGCGCGATGTTCGGGATGAAGCCGATGCCGTTAGGAGAGGTGAGCCCGGTCCCGACCTGCAAGTCCACCCAGAACTTCTGGATGCGGCTGCTCTGCGCTCGGGCCATGGCCGCGGCGGCCTCTTGCCGCTTGGACAATTCCACCAAGCCCGCGGAACGCGCGGCAGCCGCGTTGAAAGCGTCCTGGAAGGAGCCCACGGCCAGGGAATCCCTGCCGCTGCCGGCCGGAGGCGTCAAGCCCCCCTCGAGCCGCGCCCAAGCCGCGTAGACCGCGCTCTTGGCCTCGGCCTCGAGCAGGCCGGCCGCGGAATCCCTCCACTGCCCGTAGGCTTCCTTCAGGCGCACGGCGTCCGAGAGTCCGTTGCGATAAGAGCGATAGGCCTCATCGAGCGCGGTGCGCGTCTCTTCGGCGCGGGGCCGCAGGATCTCAGCCTCGCGGACCGCGGACTGAGCCTCGGAGGCTTCCTGCTGGGCGCGCAGGCGGTATTGCGACTGCGCATCGCGCAGGCTCGCGAAAGCCGCCTGGGATTCCAAGCGGTAGGACTTATCCTTCTCCCCTGATCCAGGGTCGTAGATGGGCAGGCGCACGCCCGCGCCCACCCTGAAGATCTGGTTATTGAGCACGTCCTGGTACTGCACGCCCACGGAACCGCTCAGGCGCTCGACCCACGGGATCCAGTCCATGAGATTGAAGCTCTCGGGCCCAAGCTGAGTCTTGAGCGCCTCCCGGTCCAGGCCCGAGAGCACCTGGGCCAAGCGGTCTTCGGTCGAGAGCATCCGGCCGATCGCATGCAGGACCCCGCCCAACTGGTCGGAATCCAGGTTCTTGAACGGCAAAGGCTCTTCCGGAGAGCGGCCGCTCAAAAGATTGTAGCGGATGAGGGCCTCATGGAGTCGGCCCTGCGCCTGCGCTTCCCAGGCGCGGCCCTGCGCGCGCAAGGTCTCGGTCTGGGCGCGCTCGGCCATGCCGCGCGCCATCTTGAGCTCCCACTGCGCCTGCGCGGCGGCCAGCACCGCGGCCTGCCACTGCTTGGTCAGGTCGATGAGCCGCTCCTGCAGGCGCAGGCCCTCGCGGTAAAGAGTCTCGGCCTTGGCTTCGATGAGCGCCTTCTGCGTGCGCGTCATGGAGATCTCGGTGTAGGCGCCCGCGGCAAAGCCGCCGCCCGAGGCGCGGTCGCTGAAGTCCTCGCCGACCGGATTGCCCACGAAGCCGACCATGCCGCGCAGGCGGGTGCTGTCGAGGATCGCGCCTGCCTTGCGCAGCTCCTTGATCTCCTTGGCGAGCTTTCCGATGTCCTGGGTCAGCAGCTTGCGGCCCACGTCCTGCTGGAAGATGCGCTTGAGTTCCTCGACGCTCTGAGCGTCCACGGTCCCGGGCCCCTCTCCGGACCCGGCCATAGCCTCGACGTCCGCATTGAACTTCTTGAGAGCGTCCGCGCCCGAGAGTTCCTCGGCCGCACCCTGCGAGACCGCCTGCCAGAGCTGGCCCAGGGTCAGCGCGGTGTTCATGGTCAGGTTGAGCCGGTTCTCCATGCCCGCGTAGCGGCTGCCGTAGCCCACGCTCACGTTCGAATAGGCCCCGAAAGTCTTGCTGCCCTCGAAGTAATAGGTCTTGGCGTCTCCCAGGATGCGTCCCTCGGCGCTGATGCTGATCCCCCTCTCCGGCATGGCGACGGTGAGCTTGTCGCCGTAGCTGTTGTACTGGCCGCCCAGCTCCGCGGTGGCGCGGTTGGTGAAGGTCAGCCAGGCCTTGCCGGACTCGTCGCGCAGGGAGAATCCCTTGAGCACCGAGACCCCTCCGCCCTGCTGCGCGATGTCGTCGGTGCCGCTCTGCTTGACGTAGTAGAAGTCCACGGTGAACGCGTCCTGGGAGCCCAGGAGCCGGGCCACGTCGAAGCTCGGGCCGATCTTGGTGCGGCGGTAATTCTTCTGATCGCCCTTGGCGCTGATCACGAAATCCCTGTTCAAGTCCGGGTCCAGGCCCGTGAAGTCCAGGTTCACGGTCTCGAAGAAAGAGCGCGGGTCCTTGGCGAACACCGCCTGTTGTTCCGCGTTGAGGCGCATGACCTCGGTGAGCTTGAGCGAGGTCTTCAGGCTGCCGCCGTAGTAGCTCGGCTTGGCCGAGGCGCCGCTCAAGGCGAAGTCCGCGAACCCGGCCGCGCCTACGTAGAGCCGGTCTCCCAATAGCATGGCCGCGAAATCATCGAAGACCATGAGCCGGGCCTGCTTGGCCGAGGATTCCATCTTGAGGTCCGCGGGCGCGTCCTGGATGAAGCGGTGCAGGTCCACGTTCAAGTAATTGACCCAGTTCTTGCCCTGCAAAGACTCGACCTGGACTTCCACGCCCTTGTCGCCGTAAGGGGCGTTCCCGTCGTTGGGCGGGCTCACGAACTGGTAGCCGGACACGCTCACGTTGTTGCCCCAGATCTTGGCCACGTTGCCCAGCGTGGCCCAGCTGGAGGTCTCCAGGCCGTGCGGCACGCCGAGCTGGGTCTGGTAGACCAAATAGAAGCCGTCGGCGTCCCCGAACTCGAGCAGCTGCGCGTCCGGGATCAAGGAGGAGATCCCCAAGGGATTCTGAAGGAGCCGTTCGCGCATGGCGCCCATGTCCTGCGTGGAGGGTTCGTGCTGGATAAGGTTCGCGAAGACCTTGTCCAGGAAGGTCTTGAACTCGCGCTTGGGGATGACGAGCGCCTCGGCGCCTGCCTGCGCATCCGGCGGCAAGGCCCAGCCGCTGCCCGAGAGCCGAAGAGCCGCCACGCGGCCGGCCAGCTCGGGCGTCAAGGGCGAGGCGTCCTTGCGCAGCTGCGCCAAGCGGCGCTGGAGCGCGGCCTGCGCGTCCTCGGACTTGCGCAGCTGCCAGCGGACCGCTTCATCGGCGTCCTTGAGCTTCTGCTCGATGTCGCGGTACTCGATGTTCTGCTCGAGCACGGCGCGGGTCTTGTCCTGGAGTTCGCTCATGCTCTCGGCCACGCGCTTGAGGGCGCTCTCGTGCGGATCGTTGAGCTGGGCCATCCAGCGCGCGAGCTTGACGCGGTTCTGCTCCAGGCTGTCGTAGGTCTTCTGCAGGGAATCCTTCATCTTCTCGATGGCGCCGCGCTCGGAATCCGAAAGGCTCCCGGAGGAGTCGTAGATCTTCTTCGTCGAGTTGTAGTACTTTTCGACGGAATTCAGGGTGTCGTAGCCCTTCTTGTCCCAGTCGAGCTTCACGCCGTAGAATTCCACGCCCGCGCGCGTAAGGATATTCATATCCTTATAGACTGCGAGCTTGCGGTCCACGACCGAGTCCGAGGATTCGGAAGCGCCCTGCACGTAGCTTTTATCCTTGTCGAGATCCGCGAGCATGCCGTCGATGCTCGTCTTGGCCTGATCGAGGAACTTCTCAGCCTTGGGGATGAAGTTGTCGAGCGCATCGCGCGAGGACTTCACGGTCGCGTCCGCGAACAAGAACCGCGCCACGGCAAAGGTCACGGAACCGTTCTCCGTGCCCGCATGAGTGGAAGGCGCCAAGCGCTTGCCCGCCTCCATGCACAGAAGGGCCACGCGGGTATAGGTGTCCACCTCCGGCGAAGGCTGGGTCCCGGTCGGAGGCGTGGAACCCCCGCCTCCGCCCACGTCCACGGAACCGCCCTTGGCCTTATAGTCCGCGGCAAGCTCGCTCAATTTATCGGCCAGATCCTGAAGCACGTTGTCGTCGACCAAGCGCTGGACCTTGGCCGTACCGTCCGCGGTCGCCCCGTCGATATCCGTGGGGAGGTTGTAGGCCGAAAGTCCGTGCTTGCCGGCCGTGAGAGAGTCGATCTGCCGGAGGATATCGTTGACCTCCGCACCCCCGCTGTTGATCTGCTGGGCTCGCTGGATCTTCTCCGCGGAATACTGGCTGATCTTGCGCGGCAGGCTGTAGGGCTGGGTCTCTCCGTAGACCTGTTCGGCGCCGGCATCGTTGGGATCCTTGCGCCGCGCGATCTCCTTGCGCATCTCCTCGATGCCGTCATGATGGCCTTTCTCATCGTCGTAGCCGGTCAGGTATCGCGCATATTTATTCTTCGCCTGCTCGATGCCCGCCAGAGCGCCCGCCGTATCCCCCTCGGCCGCGCCGTTGGCGGCCAAGGCCCAAGGCAGGGTCTTCTCCACGGCCTTCTTCGAGGCCTCATAAAGCTTGATCTGAGCCTTGAAGAGCTTGCCGTAGCCCTCGTCTTCCTTGCGCGCGTCGGCGGCCTGCTTCTGCACGAAGGGGATGATCGTGTTCTGGACCATGTTCCGGGCCGCGGCGATGCCCGATCTCATCCCCTGCGTGAGCAGGGCGCGCTTGCGGTCGATGAGCGCCTGGTTCTCCGGCAGGCTGTGCGCGGCTCCGGTATTGAAGGCCCGGTCCGCCTCCACGTCCGCCAAAAGCGCGTCCATGATCCCCACGACCCCTTCCAAGGCCGGGGCCACGTTGGGCAGCGTGTTGGTCAAGACGTCGTTGAGACGAGTGAGCGTGGCGTCGGCCTTGCTCCAGAGCAGGACCTCGCGGCCCGCGTAAGGCAGGAGCTTGCCGACCGCCAGCAAGGCCATTTTGGCCTTGAACACCTCGGGCGTGTCCTTGTCCGGGAACTTAACGGCGGAGAGCTTGTCCGGATAGGCCTGCACCGCGTCCTGCAGGGCCGAGAGCTCCAGCCCGGAGAGCATCGGAAGATTCGCGCCGCTCACTACCGCATTGATCTGCGCGGAATACCCGTCCAGTTCGGAAAGGATCGTGCGCACCCGGTTTTGATGCTTGGAGATGCTGTCCTGCTCGCGCTTTTGCCAGACCACGAGAGAATACGGCCGGCTCTCGCCGAAGTCGTCGACCTCGGTCCCGGTATAGTTCGGATCCATGCGGCGGCGGACGTTGTCGAGCGTCTTCTGATAGCCGGAGCGCTCGTTGCGCCAGTACGCCTCGCGCGCGTCGAGCATCTGCGCGATGCGGGCCTGGCTGGGATTGTTGAGGTTCTCCTCGGGGATGCCGGGCACCTGGGCGAGGATCACAAGCGCGAACTCCACGGGCGCGGCGTCGAGCCTGCCCAGGCCGTCGTCGATCTTGGTCAGATAGCCCGCGGTGTCCTGCAGGGTCTTCTCGAAGCGCTTGACCGAGAGATAGTCGGGATCGCCGGGCTTGCCTTCCTCGTTCCACTGCGCGATCTGCGGAAGGATGGCCTGGCGGCGGCGGTACTCGGTCAAGGCATCGGGACTGGAGCCGGAGTCCTCGGCGTCCATGCGCGCCAGAAGAGCGCGCACGTCCGTGCGGAAGGAGCCAATCTTGTCGACGGCCTGGCTCGTCTGGCCTTCCAATTCGAGCATGTCCTGCGCGCCCAGATTATCCTTTGAGATCTTGTCGTCGATCTCCTTCTTCCACTGGTCCTTGTCCTTGCTCTTGTCCTCTTCCTTCTTCCCGGCATCCGCGGCATCTTCCTTCACTTTCTGTATCTTGCCGAGCTTCTTGTCGAGCATTCCCTGCATGTCGGAGATGGCCTTCTGCGCGGCGCCGATCTCGTTGAGCGAGAAGGCCAGGTCCATGACCGTGGCCAGCCGGGCCATGTTCTTATGGAACTCCAGCATGCCCTTGCCGTTGCGGCGCTCGCGCAGGGCCGCGTTGCGCGAGGTGTTCATGGCCGCCAGGAGCTTCTCCAGCGCCTGCCGGTTGGCCAGCTCGGCCTGCGACTGCGCGCGCAGCATCTCCACCTGGGAGACCAGCCCCGAGAGTTCCTTCTGCGTCTGCGCATCCATGCGGCCGATGGGCCCCTGCCGGGCTTCGGACTTCGCCGAGTCCAAGGACGAGAGCACGTTCTGAAGGGCCTTCACCGAAGCCGCGCGCACGGCAAGCTCGCTGTTCTGTCCCGGATCCTGGGTGGCCTCGGGGAGCACGGCCGTGTAGGCTTTCTGGAGACGATCAAGCGCCGCCAGGCGCTCGGCTTCCTCGGGCCGCTGCTCGGCCAAGTCGCGGATCTCGGAGAGCTTGGAGAGGATGGCGGCCTCGTCCTTGCCGGCGCTCAGCGCGTCCAGGAGTTCGCGGTAGCGCGCGCGCTCAGCCTCCGTGACGGGCCGGCTCTCGGCGGCGAGCGTGCCCTTGCGGCCTTCCTGCGCCGCGATGCGGTTCTCAAGCTCCTGGATGCGGCCGCGCACGGCCGAGAGTTCGCGCGCCATGTCTCCGGCCGGGCCGGGCTTCTCCGCCAGGGCGGCCAAGGCCGAAGACACCGCGGACTGCCCCGGGTCCTGTTTGAGCGCGATGGCGCGAGCCAGCACGTCGCCGTGCAAACCATCCGAAGCGCCGCGCACCAGGCGGTAGGTCGCGTCCGTGAGATTGAAGCCCAGCACGTTCTGCAGGCGATAGAGCAGGACATTGCCCCAGCTCATGGCCCCGCCGAAGGGGATCGGGCTCTCGCCCTGGGGCTTCTCGATGGCCGCGGCCGCGTTGTGGAAGAGATGCAGTTCCGCGCCGAAGACCGACTTCCAGAGAGGATCGAGGACGAGGTCCATTCCGCCGGCGCCGCCCATGACCGCCTCGATCTCAGCGCCCACGGTCAGCATGCCGAGCATGGACTTGCCCTGCTTGGACCAGAAGGTCCCGCTCACCGCGGAGGAAGCGATCCCCCTCCACCAGTCGCGGCTGAGCATGGGCGGAGGCTGGAGCGTGCCGTGCCGTCCGTCCATGAAGCGCTCTCGCGCAACCGTCGGGAAGGTCATGGACGCGGAAAGGATGAAGGTGTTCAGGAAAGAGCCCGCGGTCAGGTCGCCGAAGAGGGCCTGCATGATCTTATGGGTCCCGGCAGCCGCGGAGTCCCCGATGAACGGCAGTCCCGCGGCCGCTACGGGCAAGCCGGTCTGCACCGAGGCCAGGACCTGGCCCATGACCGGGATGGAGGCCAAGGGCAGGGCGAACACGGGCAGGGGAAGAAGGCCTGCCACCAAGCCCATGGCAACGGCATTGCCCGCGGCCATGGTGGTCCGGCGCCAGAGGAACTGGAAGAGCGGGTCCAGCACCGGCCGCCAGAGATAGTGCGCCAAGGCACGCACGGTGTTGTTCGCGCGCACGCGCGTATAAAGACCGGCGGCGGCGTGCGCATGGCGCTGCATGGCGTTCTCAAGCCAGCGTTCAGCGCTCGGACGAGGCTCCACCCGGCCGCCGTCCTTGGCCGCGCGCTCCGCGTCCAAGGCATCGCGCACCGCGAAGAAGTCCTCGGTGGAGTGCAGAAGCTCGAAAGAGACGGCCCGGCGGAAGTAGCCGAACATGAACGTATCGAAGAGATGGTAGGGGAAGCGGATGAGCGCGCCGAAAGCATGCTTATGGAACTCCAGAGCCCTCTGGCGAAGGCCTTCCCAGCCCTCGGCATAGTCCCGTCCGGATAAGCGCCTGAATGAGGCGTCATGGACCTTGCCGCGCAGACCCGCGCGCACGAGCAAGCGGCTCAAGGCCTCGGAAAGCCAGCCGCTCTCATAGCGCTTCTGGTCCAAGTGGTCGCGCTCGGCCCGGTTGGCCTTCTGCAGGAGATCATACACCCCGAGCCACTGGACCCGATCCTTGATCCGGTAGCGGTCGCCCATATCCGCCACGGCTTCCCGGGTCATGCCGAACTGCCGGGCGATCTGCAGGATGATGCGCGGGATATCCGCATCCGCGGGCAGGGTCGTGAGGTCCCCGGCACGCAGGACTCCGCGCACGCGGCGATTGCCCAGGAAGTCCTCGGAAAGGTAGCGCGCGGCCTGCTCCGGAGACACCTTCTCCGGAGTCTCGTCCCCAGGCGGCGGCAGCGCAGCCTGCTCCGCCGGGCCCGTGATCCGCGCTTGCGGAGCAGGCAGAGTCTGCTGTTCGACCGGACCGATCAGCCGCTTAAGAGACTGCTGCTGTACTGGAGCCTCGATCGCCGGCCGGACAGCACGCTGGTCCGTCAAAACCGGGATCTGTTTAGGCGCGGGCAGCGCGAGGACAGGCTGTACGGAAGAAGGAGACGTCTCTCCTTTTAGTATTGAAAAACTGCGCTCAGCCCAATTTCGGGCTGAAGACTCTGTGCGAAGATCCTCGCTGGAAGGCGCCATCCAGCGCTTGATGTCCTGCCTTTGCTTCTCCCTGGTCCGCAAAAGCTTCTGAAGCACGCCCAGACCGGGCAGGGAAGCATTAGAGCCCTGGGAGACCGGCCGGCCAAGGACTTTGGCTGCGGACACAGGCACCAGGGCTTTTGAGGGTGGAACCGGCTGGTAGGCTGGGCCCTGGAGCGCGGGCAAGGACATGCCTGCCGGCGCAGGCAGACGCAGAGTCGCCTGGCTGGGCCCAGTCAAGGCCAAGGGCATGGAAGCGGGAACCGCTGACTGCGCCCCTGGGAGCGCCTGCGCAGGGAGGCCGGCGACCATGGATGCCTGCGCTTGGGCCATTTCCTGGCCAAAAGCAACGACAGCCAGGGTCCCGGGGCTGGAAAGGAAGATTGCCAGACTTAAGAATATAGATAGGAACCGGCTAACCATGTCCATACTTTAATATTTAATATGCATTCCCATATGCGTCTTAAGACCGATATTATCGTAAAAAAAGGCCCAAGTGGCAATAGGCCATTGGACCCTTTTGTGTCAGATTTAAGCTGTTTAAATACTTCTATTGCTCAATTCATGCCCTGCGGCTTCACAGGCTTGAGCGGAAACTCCATGGCTTTGATGATCTGGCTGATAGCCGAGGGGGTGCGCCCGAAGACCCGACTGATGTCCGTAACCCCCATGCGTGCCTCCTTCCACATCCGATGAACAGCCTCTTTGCGAACGGCCGAGAGATCCCGCCATTGGCCGCGTCCGCGCAGGCGCTCCTCATCAAGGCCGTGCTTCTGGGCCACCTCGGCCAGGATGGCCTGCCCGTTACGCAGGGCCTTTTCAGGCTCAGGCGCCTGGACAGCGGCAGCGGCCTTGCCCAAGGCGGTCACGAACTCCTCTCCCGCCACGAAAAGCCCTGAACGCACGGCCAAGGGCTCCTGGGGCTGGCGGGCCTTCTCCTTGATGACATTGAGATAGCGCACGGACTGGATGAACCGGTTGCTGCGGGCCAGACGGGAGAGCACGACATCGGAATCGATGAGCGGCTCTTTCAAGCTGGATTCCACATACGCGGCGCAGGAGGACCAAAGGTAGCGCCAAGGCTTCTCGCGCAGGCCCTCGCGCACGGGCGAGAGATGCGTGTGGATGGTCACCTCCAGCAGACGCTCGGCCTTGTCCACGAGCAGGGCCTTGTAGCGGCCCTGGAACACGTGGCCGAAAGCGCCGTGCTGGCGGTTGAAATATTTGGTGTAGGCCGTGCTGAAGCCCTGCATGATGCGCGAGAGGTTCGGCTTCGGAGTCTCCAGCACCACCTGGATGGAGTTCTCCATCAGGCAATACGCGTAGACCTTGAGCCCAAAGCGATTCTTGTAGTCCTTCAGCAGCTGGATGCAGAAGCGGCGGTCCTGATTGCTGAGGAAAACGTCCTGCCGGTTGTTTCCGGAGAGCGTGATGTGATAGCAAGCGCCTGCGTACTGTATTCTGTTCGGTCTTCCCATGTCCGAATGATATCAAACATTTAAGACCGGCACAAGCCGCTGGCCGGAAAAATTCAGTCGCCCTAGAATATGTCCATGTCTGAATTTTTCCGGGGTGGACTTCAACACGGAGACAACGGAAGCCGTTAATCCTTAAACTCCGCCACTGACTGCGCGCTCACTAGCGCGCAGTCAGTTGAACATCCGCGACCATGGCGTCCAACGCGTGCTCCATGGTCAGCGTCCCCATCTTAAACACCGGCGAGAAAGGAATGAATCCCTTAGCTGTTCGCGCAGCAACTGAAGACTTCTGTTCTAACAACCCGCGCAAAAAATAAGATCGCCGAGGGTCAGGAAGATGCGGCTCGCGCGGAGCGGCACCGGCCGGGACGCGCGGGAGAAGACGTCTTCTCCTCGATGATGTCGGCGGCGTGGCGCTCTAGGCAATAGCAGACAAAGCAATCGCAGGAACCGGGATGATCGGCGACGCAAGGGATATCGTGGTCCAACATGAGGATGAACTCCTGGAACGGCAATCCTCGGCGCGGGAAGCGATGTTAGCAGTTGCCGTGCAAATGAACATGGGCCAAAGGTACGCTTTTTAAGATAGGACCAAAGGGAACATGCTGGGCCCCGGCTTTCGCCGGGGAGACGACGCAAGTGGCTTCCGCCGGGGTGACGGATCGCTGGATTCCGGCTTTCGCCGGAATGACGAACCTAGTGGCCGTCTAGGGCGCGGTAGCGGGGGTCTTGGTACTTGGTGGCGTCTTTGAGCACGGCCGACGAGCGCAGCTGCTCCAACTCCACCTCGTTCTGACGCAGGGTGAGGTACTTGTCCACGGTCTGACGGTAGATCCGGGTGAGCTCCGGGCTGGCCTGGCGCGCCTCCAGGCTCTGCACGTACTCATTGACGGTCTGCCAGTCCGGAGCCAGCATCCCTTTCTCCGAGGACATGCGCAGGACCTCCGGGCTCTGGCGCAGCTGCTGGAAGATGGGCTCCTCGCGCAGCATCTTCTGAAATACAGGATTGAGCTCGGCGGATTTGATATCCATGACGAGCTTGAAGCTGCGCTCGGCGCCGGGCAGCACGCGGCCGAGGTCTATGCGGCCCTGGGCCTGGATGCCGTGCACCCCGGACATCTCCTGCGGGTCCACGATAAGCATCTGGAAGTTCTTATAGCCTTTGAAGGCATCCGCGCTCGGATTGGTGCGGTCGCCCTTGAAGTTAAGGTCCAAACCGCGGCCGCCCACGCGCGTGTCGAGCATGAGAACCTTGACCTTTCCTTTCGTCAGGCCCTCATCGAGGTTCATCTGCGGGCCGACGTCCGCTTTAGGCCGTCCCAGGCGCAGGAACTCGGAGTCCGAGAAAACCTTGGCGATGTTCTCGGCCTTGAGCTTCCCGGTCTTGATCAGATAATCGCGCACGGCATTGACCATGCGCGTATCCGAAAGGCTCAGCACCACCAGGGCCTGGGGGTCCTCATTGGCCTTGAGCACCGCGTCGCCGATGGCCTTGAATCTGCCGGCAGGGCTGGAATAGAGGTCCAGGCCGGCTTGGTTGCTCTGCGAGCCCTTGCCTGCGATCTCCACGGCGTTTTCGCCCAGGTAGGAAGTGAACTTCTCTCCCGTGGTGCCGGAGAAGCCCACGAAGCGGACATTGCGGTTGTCCTTGATGAGATCGTTCATGGTGACCATGGTCTTGTGCTCGTAAGGCAGGGTGAGGTCCGTGCCGTACTCGAGCTCCCAGAAGCGCCGCGTGGGAGTGTCCATGGACTCGAACCATTGCCCGTTGTGGATCACGTTCACCTTGCCGGTGATGTTGTCCACGCGGATATTGGCCGGATTGTCGAAGAAGCCGCGCGCCAGATTGAAGAGCTCGTTGCGCACCCAGCCCGAGCCCTTGCCCGCGACCCCGCGCGGGAACACGGCCGAGGGCAGGATCTGCCAGAACATGCGCCAGCGCACGTCCGGCGGCAGGAAATCATCCATGAGGAAATTCTTGATCAATTCCCGGGCATAGACGCGCGTGAGTCCCTGGGTGGTCTGCGTGATGGGCTGGAAGAACGGCTTCTCCTTGAGCGCCGGGATATTCGAAAGAACGGTCCGCAGGCCCGTCCACTGCAGGGCATAGCGCGCGGCCAGTTCAGGCGTCGAGACTCCGTCGATGCGGCGCTGCCAGATGCGGCCGGCGGTCTCGGCGTCCATGGCCAGCCTGCGCGTCTGCATGCCCACGTCGTTGCTCAGGCCCGACATGGCCGTGCGCGCGGACTGAGCTTCCGGCGTCTTGAGCGCGGAAAGCTGGGTGTTCCACTCTACGGCGGCCTGCTTGATCTCCGTATTGAGCCCCTGAAGTTCGGCGCGCACGAGCTCGCGCTGAGCCGCCTGGAACGTCGACAACTGACGGTTGGCGTCTGCTACCTTGACGTTCCAACTCTCCACGACTCCCTTGGCCCCGTCCACGCGCTCCTTGATCACGGGCTTGGCAGCGGCATCCGCGGCGTCGTACTCCGTGCGCACGGTCCGCAGAGCCTCTTCCGCGGTGGAAAGACCGTCATAGGCGCTCTTGCGCGCCTCCATGGCTTCCTGATGCTTGGCGTCCAAAGGCTTGTCCAGCATGACGGAAAGCTCGGTCGCTTTCTGATCCCACTTAGTCTTAAGCTCGCGCGCCTTGGCGGCCAAGGACTGTGAGGAAGGGTCCTTGCCTGCCAAAGACTCCATGGCCTGAAGGAACTTCTCGCCGTACTTCCTGAGCGCCTGCCCGGCCTTCTGCGGGGACTCCTGAAGCACGATGCCGTCGTCCTGCATGCGCAGGCTGGAGCGGACCATGGGGATCATGTCCTGGCGCATGCGGGCGAAGGTCTGGTAGATCGGGTTCTCCTTGGCCACCGTGCGGTCGACCACGCTCTCTCGCCGGACGATGAGCTCCCGCACGCTGCCTTCCCAGCCTTCTTTGCCCTCTTTCAAGACCTGCCGCAAGCCCGCCTCGTTCTCCTTCATGAAAAGACGGGCCTGGACCGAATCCTCGCGCAGGGTCTTGGCCTGCGCCAGCATGGACTGCGCGTCCTCGATGCGGCCTTCCTTCCTCGCGGCCGAGGCCAGCTTCTCCAGATGCTTGGCCGCGGACTCGCCCGCGGATTCGGACTGGGCCAGGATGGAGCGCTGGGAAAGCAGCATCTTATCGAAAGCCATGCGCACCGAGGAGATATCGGATATGGCCGCGGTATGCCGATTGGAAAGCGCCTGGAGCAGGTCCTCGCCCGCGCTCTTCAACGCGGGCCGCACGGAATCCGCCTCGGCCACGCCCTCGAGCCTTCCGGACTGGCGCGCCACAAGCGTCTGTATCCTCCCCTCGAAGCGCGCCACGTCCTTCTGCAGGAGCCCGGCGTGCAGGTCCTTGAGCTTGGCATCGAGATTGAGAAGGGCTGCTCCGGGCGCCTTTCCTGGGGCCTGCTCCAAGTCCGCGACCAGCTTCTGCAGGGACTCGGCCTCCGAAGCAGGCAGGGCGTTGCCGCCTTCGCGCCTGAGCCAGCCCCGCGCGCGCTGCAAGGCCTGGCCCTTGTCCGCGGAGGGCAGGAAACCCTTGGTCTCCATGAACATCAGGTCGCGCGCGGAGTGCCGGATCTCGGTGATGTCCTTGAGCGCCGCGGTCTTCGCCGGGCCCTCGGGCAGGTCCTCGGCCGCGGACTGCAAGCGCTGGATCTGGGCCTGGGCCTGCTTGAAGGACTCCTGCGGCGCGCGATTGATCTCGTCCATCATGCGCTTGCCCATCTCCTTGAGCATGCGATAGCCGAGGCGCTCCTTGGAGACCTGGGCCGTGGTCTCGCCGATGGTCAGGGCGGGCTGCATGGCCGCGCCGTCCATCTCGTCGCCCAGGATCCAGTAATCGTCGGCCACGCTCTTGACGCGCAGCTTGCCCTCCGCAATCTTGGTCTTGAAGCCCTCGTAGGTGTCGATCGTCATCTTGGTCGCGAGCTTCTTCAAGCTGCGGAACTCGATGCGGGCCTGGGACTCGAGGTTTGACTGCACGGTCAGGAACATGGTCTTCTTGCCGCGCTGGGCCGCGTCGGCCTCGGCAAAGGGCAGGAGGCCCTCGTAGGCAATCAGGGTCTTGCCGGCGCCGGTCTTCATCTGCAGGAAGGTGCGCACGATGTCGGAGGAGCGCGTGCCGTCCTTGGCCACCGCGGAGAGGAAGTACATCAGGCCCTCGAACTGCTCGGGCCGCCAGCCTTGCAGGTTAGTGCCCTTGGAGTCGTGCAGCATCCAGGGCCCGGCCTGGACCTCCTTCACCGCGGCTTCCACGATCTTGTAGTCCGCGGGAGAAAGCTTTCCCTTGAAGGAGTCGAGCTTCACGCTCAAGTCCTTGACCAAGCCGTTGAAGTCCGAGGGCATGGCGGCCTTGGGATTCTCGGTCGGACGCAGAACCTGCTCGCCGGCGCCGCGGTTCTTGGCCGTCCAGTCCAGGGTCTGCTTCAGGATGGACTCCAAGGCCGTGCGGACCTCGGGATTCGGATTCGGGCGGGCGTCGTACTCGGTGCGCAAGGCGCCCAAGGAGTCCTTGACCCTGGCCGTGAAGGTCTCGGTGCGGTTGAAATAGTGGAAGCGGCCCTCGATGGCTTCCAGGTAGTCCACGGTCTTGACCAGGACCGCCTTCTCCTGCGGGGAAAGACCCTCGACATCGGCCTGCTTGCGGAACTCGCTGAAGAGCTCCGTGTAGTGCTTGGCGCCCCGGGGATTGGCGGCTTGCTCATTCTTCCATTCCACGGTCCGGCCCATGAGGGTCTCGACCGCGTTCTGGAAGGCCTTTGAGGGCGTCTTGTTCTCGGCCAAGGCCTTGGTCAGTTTCGCGGCCTTGTCCAAGACCATGTTCTCGGAGTCCAGGTAGGGCTTGAGCAGGGCCTTGCCGGCCTCAAGCTGGGCCTTGGGCACGGAGCGGCCGCTCTCGTTGGCGCGGTAGAGGATGCGCGCCACCTCTTCCTGATGATTCAAGCGGACCACGCCGAACCCATCGAGCTTGGCGCCGAGCTTGGCCGAAAGGATATTCGAAGACAACTGGGAGTTATTGAGGATAGCCTGTTCGAAGAGGGCCTGGGCCTGGTCGCGGACCTCGTCGCTGACGATGAGCCGGCCCACGGCCTTGCCGTCCTTCATCTGGCTGACTTCGTAGTAGCGCATGGGATTGACGCCGATGCCCATGCCCTTCTCGCCCAGGGAGAGCGGGAGCTCTTCCCGGATGGCGTCGTACTTCATCTGCTTGTTGACCTTGAAGGTCCCGTGCTCGCCGCTCTGCCCTCTCCAGCGGAAATTGAAGATCTTCTCCATGTACGAGGTGCCCGGCTCGGACTTGAGCTGCAGAACCGAGACGTCCGCCGCGGCATTGGCAATCTTATCGAGCTCTCCGGCTTTCTTGTAGTCCTCGTAGCCCTTCTGGCTATTGCGCATGTCCTTGGCCTGGGCCTCATAGCGCGCCGGATAAGTGGGAAGGAAGAGCCAGTAGGGCGCTTCCATGGCGCGCATGTTCGCCTGCTCCGCGCGCTTGATGCGGCGCTCCACGTTATCCCCGTCGAGCTCGTTGTAGCGCCAGGAGCCCATCTTGCTCGCCGCGCCGATGCCCTGGCTGAAGGCCATGTACTTGGCGATGTTGTCGCCCATGCTCAAGGCCGTGGCCGCGCCCACGCCCCAGCCGCCCTGCTTCATGAGCGATTGCAGGCCGAAGCCGTTCAAAGCCTGAGCCGCGCGTTCCATGCCCATGGTCTTGAGCCCGGACTCCGCGACCGCGCTCATGTTGCCGAATAAACCGCGCGTAGCCAAAGACTCCGCCGCCGGCGCAAGGAAAGTGCTCTCAAAAGCATTGGAAGGTATCCCGCCGTAAAGCAGGAGGGGGTGCCAGCTCGAACTCGCCCATTTGGCGCTGTTCTGGTAGCCGAGCTTGAAGGCCTCTCCCGTTGAAGCGAAGGGAGAATGCCCGCTGCGCGCCTCCTTGTAGACATGCGTGCCCGCGGTCATGACCCCGCCGATGCCTCCGGAAAGGCCGAAGGAATAGGCGGACATGCGCACCCCGGCGTTGACGAAGCGCACGGCATTGGCCTCGGCCCAGCGCGCCAGGGTGTTGGTAGCATAGAGCTTGTCCATGGCCGGGCTCAGGGTGGCCAGGCGCAGGGCCATGTTCTCGGCCACGGCGCCCGCCACGTGAATGCCCGTGGCCAGGAGCTTGACGGAGCCCGTGCCTTGAGAAAGGAGATTCGCCGCGGCATACAAGCCGCGCGCCGCGCCCGAGAGCGCCGCGGACGCGATGGGTGCCGCGATGGCCAGCCCCGCGGACCATATGACGGTGTTGATGACCATGCCGGTCCAAACATGCACGTTCGAGACCCGAAGCATCACGTCCTGCGCCTTGCGCAAGGATGCCTGCAGCTTCTGCGGCTCCGTGAAATCCGAGTCGCCCTGCATGCCGATGTCCCGATGGGTCAGGATCGCGTCGGGATCCATCTCCAGGAGCGCCTTGCGCGCGCCCTTGAAATCCCCCGCGGCCACGAGGCGCGCCATAGCCACGAGTTTGTCCGCGTAACCCGAGCCATTTCCCTTGGCTAGTGAGCCGATGAGCTCCCGGTCTTTCAGGTAGCGCTTGGCTCCGTTGCCGCCCAGCCAGCTCGGCATGCCCTTCAAGAGCTCGGCGCCCTTCTGCGTGACCCAAGGCGTGACCCCGGAGCCTTCCTCTCCCGCGATCTTGGACAAGGCCGGCAGAGAGGCAAAGAGCATGTAATCCAAGCCCACGTCCGCGAGCTGACCCTGCACGGATTGCAGGCCGGCGAACAGGCTGCTCATGCCCGTGGCCGGATCGGTGTCGACGGCCGCGTCCTCCAAGCGCTTGAGGCCCGAGATGAGCTTCTGCATGCGGCGGGCGAGGTCCTCGCCGGAACGCCAGTAGCGCCGCTTCTCGTCATCGCTCAGCGGCGATTCCTGCAAGGCCTTGGACATCTGCGCGGCATCCGGCGCGTCCTGGATGCGGCGCAGGACCGGGCCGCCGGCCATGTTCTCGGACTCCCAGCCGATGCCCTCCATCTGGTTGCGCGCGGCGAAAACCTGGGACTGCGTGGTGGCGAGCAGTATCTGCTTGTAGACGGAGTTGCTGTCCGCGCGCAGGCCGTTGATGTCCCCGGCGCGGATGATGTCCTTCCGGCTGAAGGACTCCACGCGGCGCTTGTAGTCATTGAGGAGCGCTCGGGCCTCTTCGAGATAGCCCTTCCTCTTCTTCAAGCGGCAGTCCACGAGGTCCACGTAGTCGTAGACCTCTTCTCCGCAGACGCTGTCGCGGATGCCCAGCTTCTTCGCGCGGCCCTTCTCCACCAGGGCGCGCTCGAGGTCCTTTTCCCGCAGATACTGGTCCTCGCGGTACTGTTCGCCCAAGTACTGGGCCAGGCGCATGAGACGGTCGAGCTTGAGCCCCGTCTCCTGCGCCTTGACCTGGGTCTCGCGCTCGCAGTAGTCGTAGTAGAGGGTCTCGTAATTGTAACGGCCGGTCTCCGGGATCTCGGGCGCGCAAGGCTGGCGGGCGCTGTTCATCTTGCGCTGCTGGCCCTGGAGCTCGCGGGAGAAGGTCTGCGCCCCGCCCTCGGCATGACAGCTCAGATGCGCGGCCTCGCCGGAAGCGCGTCCCGCGTCCAGGAGCGCGGCATGCTCTTCGACCGAGAGCCGCACGGGCTCTTCTTTCGGGCGGCGGTCGTCGGTGCAGACCATGACCTTGGCAAAGCGCACCACCGTGCCCTCGGCGTCGCGAAGCGAGATGCCGGTGGCGTCCTCGGTCTGCAGCAGGTTCTTGGAGGAAGCATTGGAGGCCTGCAGGCCCTGTAGGATGGCCTGGACCTTGGTTCCCAAGTCAAAGGCATCCTCGCTGTCCGCGTTCTCGATGCCTCCGAAGCGGTCCTCAACGGCTTTGATGGCCTGGCGCACGGACTTCTGCTTGTCCTCCGTGTATCCGCCGGACTGCTTGCGGATGTCCTTGAAGGCCTCGCTGTAGTGCGGAATCTGGCTCTCGTTGTCCTTGAAGTAGCGGTAAAGGACCTTGCCCACGTCCGTGAGCTCTCCAGTCTTCTTATCGTAGAGATAATAGGAGAAGGGATCGTCGTCACCGACCAGGACTTTCTTATCGCGGAAGAACTGCATGGCCGCCTGCGGCTGGGGAGCCTGGGTCTTGGCCTTAGCCGAAGCGTTTGCGGCCGCAAACGCGCACGGCGCGACGCTCGTGGACACGAGCGACGCGCAGAGCAGGCAAGCCAACGCCTTATGGAGCGAGAGACTCAAAGTCCCACTTCCTCCGATCCTTGGTCCGTCGCCTAGACGTTCACTGCTTCGGCGTCACGGTCAAGAAGCAACCGAGATTTGCCCCTTCGGAATACTTCCCTTCTGCCTGCTTCCCATAAAAGAGGCACCAACGGTACCCGCCATTGAACTTGAGGTCGCGAGCCGGATGATAATCAGGATCGCTCATGTTGAATTCCGCGATATCAGAGCCTTCCTTGATCTGGATGCGCTCGAACTTGAAGGTGTTCTTATTCAGGAAATCCGGATCACTCTTGCTGTTCATCAAGACGATCGGATTTGTCGTCCTAAATGTACCGATAGCATCTCCATCAACGCTTTTCTTCCCATCGATGAGAAAGCTCGCGAACCAATACTTGGCTCCTTTGTTTTCACCTTTCTCATCAGAAACCGCCTGATAAACCGCGGCGTCGCTGGAGGAATAGTCAGGCAACTTTTTGGCCTCCATGCTTTCTCCGTCGATGGTAAACTGGACTTTCCCCTCGAGTTCGTCGCTGCCCATGAAAGAGGTCTGCCGATCATAGACCATGTCGCCTCTTTCTCCGGGAACGGCGGAGTCATCGGCATTACTGCCCGGACAAGGCTCATCCTTTGCCATCCCCTCGGTCACGGGATAGAGCTTGATGTTGCGACCGTTCTCATACTGCGCGCAGATGTTCCCTTTCTGGCCCTTGAGCGGACCCGTCACGTTATCTGGGAATCCAGAAAGGACCGTCATGCGTTTCTCGATAGCCTTGGCCTCGCCGGATTCAAATCCGATCTTCACAAGCCACTTCGAAAGGTCTGCGACGCCTTTGCGGATCTCGAACTGCTGGGCCTGTTTATCGTACATGGCAAGCTTGCTGATGTTGAAATCGACGCCTTCATCGGAACAGAGAGCATTGAGCTCCGTATAAGCCTTCCCATCCGCGCTCTTACCGACAAGGACATGTCCGTTCTCAATGGTCAACTCCTCGGCATCGCCGGGCTCTCCCTTAGGAACGGAATAGAACGCATTCCCGAGGCTGTCCTGCTTGAGCTTCTCGAAATCAGTCACGCCCTCAGGCCTGCAAAAAACGTACATCTTACTGCTGTCCTGGTTCTTCCCATCCCAGTAGAAATGAACCTTCTTCTGGAGTTCCTTGCTCAAGCTCTTATTGAGCTCCACGGCATGCGGGATGTTTGCCTCCTTAAGATCCGGCCAGCCGTCGGCTTCCATGCGGCCTTCCTGCGTATCCACGATGCTCTTCTCTCCACCACTCTCATTTTTCTCTCCGGCATCCAACTTGTCCGGAGGAGGCTCAGGCATCTTTGTGGGCACCCAGGCCTTGTCGTTCCAGACGAGCTTGTACCACTCGCCGCCGATCTTGCCCAAGGGACGCTCAGGCTCCTCGCCGATGAGCTCCGGGCCCGAACCGCTGGGCCTGGTGATGAAGGTCATGTGCTCAGGCCTGAGGTCCCGCGGGCTGCCTTCATACGAATCCAGGCCGTCGATCATGGCCTTGGGCCAGAAGAGCAGAGCGCCCATGTCCGAGGACTCGCCCGAGGAGTAGAAAGACTGCCCGCCGATCTCCACGATATTGCCGTCCCTTCGCACGTTCTCGGCGCGGCTCTTGTAAAGTCCGTTGAGCGTGACTTCCTTGTTGCCCCCGCCGAACTCGACGGCCTTGCCCTCTTCCGCGCTCTGCAGATCGATGCGGGTATCCGCCACGCCTCGTCCGTCCGCGGAAGGGATGGCGACGAATTTGAGGTTGTATTGCTTCCCATCCGGGTTCCCGTCATCCAGGACAAAAGGCTTTTCACTGTCCTTGTCGATGTCGAAGCGCCGGCCGTAGATTTTAGTGGGATCGCTGATGTCGTAGATGCCGATCTGGTCCCGGTAGTGCGGGGCGTAGTTGTTCTTCATCTCCCGGCGCGCGCGCAGGGTAATGGCGATCTTGCGGCCGTTGATGAAGACCACGTTGTAGTCTCCCCATGCGCCGAAAAGCTGGCGGGTATCGAAGGGCTGGGTGGAGTACGCGGAGAGCGCCTTCTTTCCGGAGCCCGGGCCCACGGCGACCGCGCCCTCATCGGCCGCGGGAGCGCTATCGATGTCATCGATCGAGCCCTGGACCTTCGTTTTCTCAACGAGGAGCTTTCCGTGCTTCGCCGCGTCCGTAAGGAAGGCCTTGATCCACTCCAAATGATTGGCGGACCCCGCCAAAGGCTTGCGCACGGAGACCGCCAAGTCCTTGCTGCCCTCTCCGCAGTAGTCGGGCTTATCCGTTCCGCCGGCCCAGCGGTCCAGGCAGGAAGCCAGGCGTTTTTCGAAATCACTGAGCGTGGCCGGCCGTTTCTTAACCATCTCGGCCAACTCAGGGCCTATCCACGAGACATCCGCCACACCGGATCCCAGGCCATAATAGAGCAAAGTGGAGTCGCCTGGTTTATCTTTCACCCAGGTCGTGATGGCCGCCAAGTCTTCGCTGCCAAGATCCACGCCTTCCTTGACAAAAGTCTTGCCCTCCGGCTTGCGGATGAAGTCCCGCAGACGCTCGGCAACATGTTCCGGATCCTTGGCTAAGACCACGCGCATGTCCTCGATGGGATCTTCGGAATCCTTCCCAGCCTTGCCGGACTGATCCGCGCCCTCATCCACGGCAGGGACCTCGGGCTTCGCAGAACTAGCGGAGGAAGCAGCCTCAGCAGGAGTTCCCACGGGATTTTCAGCCGAAGCAGGAGCTGCAGCCGGAGTGTTCGATTCATCGCTGTTTTGGGAGTAATCGTTTGCCTTCTTGATGAATTTCCCGTCCTTGCCCGGCTCCTGGATGCCGACGCAGACCGCCTCCACCTTCCCATTCTTCATTTTCTTCTTCTTGGCGATCATGGTGCCGGCAGGCTGGCCTTCGGCATCGAAGAGCGGCATCGTCAGCCCTCCAGTCTGTTTATTCTTGGTGAATTTTTGTCCCTTAGGATAGTAATAGGTCTTCCCGTCATTGACGATCTTCACGCGCGCGGAACCGGACGCAGGCGCGCTTGTCTGCGCGGTATTCGCTGAAGGCTGCGCCTCGGACTGGACGGTTTTCGCAGGTTCCGCCGGAGCCGAGGATTTTTCGCCTTTCTTGCCTGCCGCGGCTGCCGCGGAAGCTGGTTCGACCGAAGTCTCTCCTAGCCCAACGAATTCTTTCGCGGAAGACCATGCGCTCTTCTTGGCGGCTTTCTCCGCTGCGATAGCCTCCGCAAGCGGGGTGATCTTCGGCGTGTTGACGATTGGGAAATCCTTAGCGTTATTGCCGACCTCGTCTTTGGTTCGCAGCAAATTGTATGCATTCCCCCCTTTCCCCTGGACTAGAGAAAAGTCCGCTTCTTTTTTCAACTCAGGATCTGTATACAAAGTGGAAGTCTCCTCGATTGCCCCCACATAGATCTTCGAATCATCCCGATAAAAAACCATGGTCTTGCCGAACTTCGGCATAACGGGCTTAACGACTCCCTTAATAATATCCGGCGCCCAGTTCATTTCAGACCATGGGAAATCCGCAGTGACTTCGACTTTGGAGACGGCGGCGTGCGCGGAGGCGGGGCTTAAGGCTGGGAGCAAGAAAAAGGCAAAGAGGAAGGCGAGAGGAGAATATACCGGTCGGCGGAAGTATCCCATAATGGTCTCCAAAAGGATACGGATTAACCCTTATGACGAGTGTAACAGCCTCGGACCGGCACAAGCAAGGCCGTATGGGCCTATTATAGCATAGGTCATTAGGCCTATAAACATCGTGGGCGACCTTTTGGGTCGCCCACGACATTTTCCAATCCCGCTGAGACGGATACTCGGCTGCTACTGGGCCTGCGCCTGCCCTGCCGCATCAGCCTTTCTGTAGGCGGTCTTCGAATTCTGATGCGCGGCTGCGGCGGCATCGACGGCTTGCGCGGCCTTCTCTTGGGCAGCCTTGGCATCGTCCAAGGCTTTCTGCGTAGTCGGCTTCTCCGCCTCGAAGGCTGCTTTGTCGGACTGCAAGCCCTTGAGCTTGAGCACTGCCGCGTCCGCAGCCTGGAGCTGGCTGACCATTTCGCTATTGGTCTCCGTGGCGGTCTTGCCGGCCAGCTGGCCGGATTTCTCAGGCTTATCGAGCAATGCGCCGTCGGCGAGCACGGTCTTATCGATCATCTCCACGGTCTGAGTCTGCGCGGAACGGGCCGCATCCAGCGCGGCCTGCGCCTTCAGGTTCGCGGCCTTATGCGCGGCCTCGGCCTCGTTCATGGACGTCTTCACGGTCCCAACACCGGACTCATTGCCTGCGCCGCTCGCTTCCATATATGCCTTGACGGCAGCGTCCTTCTTGGCAGGCACGGACTGCTCGGCATCCTTGGAAGCCTTGATCGCGGTCTCGCAATCCTTCAGATCCTGATCAACGACTCCGGTCTGCACCTCAGCTCTCATGGGCTCAAGCTTCTCCACGGCAGTCTTCTGCTGCGAGACCTCCTTCGCGAATGAAAGAACCGTACTGAGCGAGGCATGGCCGGCCTCATAGCCCAAGTCAGGCTGGGTGAGATTGAACTTCTCCTTCAGCGCCACCCCAGTCTCGTTGGAAGCGGACTGTTCCTTCGCAAGGAACTCATCATGAGCAGGCAGCACATTCGTCCCAGCTTCATCATTGACCGTCTTGAGCTTGGCCACTGCCTTGACTTGCGCCTTGCCCGCAGCGTCCAAGCTGGCCTTCGCATTGATTAGAAGCCCATGGAACGCCGTGAGCTGCTCTTTGACCGCGATCATCTTCGCATCCTTGGCTTCGATGCGGTCGATATTGGACTTGAGTTCGCTCAAGGATGTGCCGAAGTCCTTGGTCCCCTCCTGCGCGCCGGTGCCCATTTCGCCGGCCTTCTTTGAATCCGGCTCGGAGCCCGCGGTGATGGCGCGGCCGTTGAGGTTTCCGCTGGCATTATCGGTGTTCTTGGCAAGGGTCGAGTTGTCCTCCTCGGCGCCCTTGGGCCAAGAAATGCATTCATAGCCGTCGCCTTCCGGCCAGCCCGGCTTCTCACTCTGCGTTTTCTTGAAGTCCGCCATGCTCATGACCATCTTTCCGCCGGAACATTTCGCCTTGTCGACGCAGATGCAGCTCTTGCCGGTCGGACCGCCGTTGGTCAGGGACCCGAAGAGGTCCCCCATGGATTTTCCCATGGGCTCGAAGAGCCCCTTGCCCAGCAGGTTCTCGATGGCGGACTTGATGATGGACTCCTCCATCATCTTGCCTCGCTCGAACTCCTTCCACATCTTCCTCTTCCACTTAAGCTCTATTTCCTTCTCCATCTCCATCTTTTGCCTGAGGAAAGCCAAGGACTCGCCCATGCTCTTGTTGTCCTTGCCGCCGCCTTGGCCCGGACCTTTATTATCCTCTCCGCTGCCCGGCCGTCCGCCGGAATCTCCCGCGCCTCCGGGCATGGATTCCCGGGCCGCCTGTTCCAAGGCAGAACCCGCGGAGCCTCCTTTATTGAGGATATCCCCCTGATGCGCGCCCGCGGACCTCAGGGACTCAGGGCTATTGCCGGAAGCCATGGAGCGCGGAGCCGCGCCGCGATACCCCGGCGTCGCCTGGGCGCGCGAGAGAGAATTCGATCCCGAGGCCCGGCCCGGGACGTTCGAGGCGGAGATCGGAGGCAAGGAATAGGATCCCCCCCCGCCGCCGCCGGCCGCGCCCAAGCCGCGGATGCCCGCGGCCAGCTTGGGATGCGGCATGGGCAAAGCGGCCCGCTTGGTTGCCGCAGAAGCGCCCTTCTGCGCCGCGGCGAGAGCATCCTTCCAGGCATTGTCCGCGGGTTTGGCCGCGGAGGGAGCCGCCGGGGCTTCCGTGGCCGGCGCCTTCTGCGTGGCGCCGGGACCCATGACCAACGCGCTGGGGTCGCGCACATTGAGCGGAGTGATCACGTCGCTTCCCTGGCCCAGCAAGCCGCCGGGAGAGAAGCCGCCGGCGCCCGGGTCATAGACGCCGCCCGGATCGACCATGAAGCTCCCGTTGCCGAATCCCTTCGTGAGTTCGCCCGACTGCTCCTCGGGAGACATGAGGAAATGCTCGGCCATGGGCGCCATGAGCAGGACCGAGAGTCCGGCCCCAATAAAGGCCATGTCCTTCTTGCGAAGGGACTTCAGGCGCTCCATGAGCGTGGAGGCGCCGTTGAAGCCGCGCACTCGCAGCATGGGCGATGAACCAAGCCCAGGAAGGCCGGACTTCTCTTCCTTTTGGGCAGGCGAATTCTGCGGCAACTTCGGGGGTTCAGGGGTCATAAGTCGCCTCCGTCATTTATTGGTTGCAATTCATTTGGCTATAACTGCCCGACATAAGCGGGCAAGCCCTCATCTTCTGCTGGGAGACGCTGTTATAGTTCCAGCACTCCGCCTTCATTCTGTCGCCGATCGCGCGGCACTTGTTATATTTCGATTTGCTGCAGCCTCCGCTGTTGCAGCTGGCCATGCTCATCTCATCGGAAAGCGATTGGATCTTGTCCATGCTCGCCCGTTCCCGGGGACCGTAATCCCGCTCGGCCTCCTCGCACTTGCGGGCATCCTCCTCCATCTTGTTGGCCTCATCGATGAGGGTCTGCACATCCCCGGTGGTGGGCGTGATCGGGATGCCTTCGCCGATGGAGCCGGAGGTCAGCAGTTGTCCGCTCGCGGCTCCGCCGTCGAAGACCACGCCGCTGGAATTGGAGGCGTACTCGCCCGGACAGCCGGGAGGCGGGCAGCCTCCAGGCGGAGGCGCGGCCGCTACGCTGTAGGCCCGGCCCTCGGCAAGTTGATACATCACCGTGCTCTTCTCCGCATGCATGGCCTTGGCAGCGCCGTTCATGCGCGTGCGCAGGTTCTGCATCTGGCGCCACTTCAGATTCCCCTGCCCTGCGAATCCCTTGGGCGTCCCCTTGCCCACGACCGGGACCGGAGTGGAGCCCAGGGTCTTGCTGACAAGCCCAGCCCCGCCGTTGACGGCCTTGCCCGGCTCGATGCCCGCACGGGACGTCATCCCGCTCCCTGGACCGGCGACCCCCAGGACGTCTCCGGTCCCCGTGCCGTTGAGCCCGGAAAATGATTTTTGCAGAGCTTCCCGCATCTTGTCCTCGTCGACCGGAACTCCCTTCTCGAACTTATCGGCGTCATCGGCATTGAGCACTCCCTCGACGCTCTTGCCCCCGGCGCGCGCAACCTTGTCTGAGACCCCGTCGCGGCCTCGCCCGCCCTCGTCATAGATCTCTCTGCCGCCGGTGACATAGCCGAGTCCCGAGCCCCCCTTGGAATCCGCTCCAGCGCCGCTTCCTGCGCGGCCGCTCGCCACGGAAGCGGAGCCTTCAACTCCGCTAAAGCGCGCCCGGCGAGCGGAACGCAGGGCATCGTCCAATCGCGCCGTGGAATCCGTCCCGCCCTTGAACCCGCCCAAGCCGAAATGCGCCATAGCCCGCTCCAGCCACGGAAGACTCCCGCCCAGGAACCCCGCGGGAAGGACGAAGAGCATCCCCAATAAAAGGAGCAGAAGCACGAGCGGAAGCAAGCTCTTGCCCCTCCTGAACAGGAGGAGCAGGGCAAGCCAAAGGCTCTTTTTCTTGTTCCTTTCCAGGAACTCGCTCATGGTCCCTCGTATCCGAACGACAGCGCCCCGCTTCCTTTAATAAGAAGCTTGTACACTTCTAGTGTAAAATACGCTCACTTGACCTGTCAAGGGCCCTCCTTCGGGCCCAAAATGCAGCCGGAATAGAGAAGCCACCCCAGAAGACCCTCGACAAACAGAAGCGGCCCCGTCCTCTTGAAAAGATAGGCGATGAATCCATCGATATGCCCGAATCGGTCCGCCACCCAGAGGAAGAGCCCGGCGCTGACGAACGTTCCGACCCACACCCCGTAGCCCAGGGCCCGGTTCATCTGCGCGCATCGATCCGCGTCCCATTTCGTCTTGATCATAGGCTTTTTCCTTGCGGCCGGGCGCGCTCATGCGCGCCCGGCCGCAGGATATTTCAGTCTCCTCCGCCGCCGACCATCTTTCCGCCGATAGCTCCGATGCCGCTGGCCGCGCCGGACTTGAGCGCCGCCATGCCGGCCTCTTTGGCCGCAGTCTGCATGGCCGCGGTCTCAATCGCGGGTTTTGCGGTCGCAGACACGCTGAAGTCGGCCGCAGCCTGCCAAGCCAGGTAAGCGGACAAGGCTCCGCAGGCCGTGAAGATCATGCCTTGCATCATCTGCCCCTGGGCCATGATGGCCATGCCCAAGACCGAGGCGATCGCAGCCACGGCGCAGGCGGCATAGGACAGATACGTCGCGACCGTGTACAACGCGGCGGTATAAGGCCCTCCGGCCTTGGCAAGGAGCCAGATCGCCGCTGCGGCGACTATCAGGATCGTGGAGGCCAAGAGCATCATGGTCGCCATGTCGACCAAGCCCTGATAAGGAGTCTTATTGCTCCCGCTATCCACAGGCGGCACAGTGGTGGTCGGCGGAGTCGTATTGTTGGGAGGATTATCATCGATCGGCCCTCCGGAATTGATTCCCGATTCCGAGGGTCCTCCGACCGTGGTCCCGAGGCCGCCCCCGCTCGTCCCGGCCCCGGCGCCCTGGATGCTGCTTCCGGCAGGCGCGGCATTGGCCCATTGCTGGGATTGCACCGCGGAGCCGGTCTCGGTATTCCCGGACTTCGTCGGAGACATGGCGCGGTTCATCTTATCCAAGCGCCGGGCATTGGCCCCGCGCAGGCTTAAAGCGCCGCGGCCGCCGGCCGGCATCTTGCTGCGAGAGACCTGCGCCTTGGCCCCTGGAGCAAAGGCCTTGGCCTGCGCGAGCGAAGCCCCGTCGATCTTGGATTGCTGGAAGCCCTGTCCGATGCCGCCGGAAAGTCCCGATCCTCCGGAAAGACCGCTCATGCCGGAGCTCAATTTCCCGTAGCCGCCCTGCATTCGCGCCTGGGCTGCCGCGCCGCCGTCCATGCCCTGTCCTGCCGCGGCTGCGGCAGCGGCATCGGCATCGGCTGCGGGCCCGCCGGCCTGATCAGCGCCCGGAGCGCCGGCTTCCCCATCCTTTGCGGCCTCGCCGGCCGCGGCATCCTGCGCAGCGCGCGCGGCTTCCTCGTCGAATGCTCCCTTATTGGCCTGATTGGCCAAAGACAAGGAAGAAGGGCCTCCGCGCTGGGAGCCGGGCAGATTATTGAGGTCCTCGGAACGATAGGCGCCCTTGAAGACCGAGCCGCCTGCCTTGCCGGAACCTGATTGTCCGAACCCGCCTCGATTGTGCATGTCCATGAGCCCGTAGCCGGACACGGCCAAGGCCGCAGCCACGACCAAGGTACTGGCGAGCTTGGTCGAGAAGAGCGCATTGAGCCGAGCCACCCAGCCGCCCGCTCCCGCGAGGCTGCTGCCGCCGCTGCCGCCGCCTACGCCCACGCGGGCGCTGTTGCCCATCCACGGAGGAAGTGCTCCTCCGCGCTTCTTCTCTTTCTCTTCTTGGCTCATAAAGCCCTCCCCTCTTCTTGACTGCTCGTTAAAATCCGCTTCCCGTCATCGAACGATCTTACTTCGGCGCCGCCAGTTCCGCAAACGTCACTCCGGAGATGGCCTCTCCGCCGGCTCCCGCAGTCCCGGCGGCAGTGCTTGCCGCAGCCCCAGGATATGTCGGAATGAACGTCTTCCCTAAGTCCGTCGTGAAAGCGCCTGTCCCATAATCCGTGCTCACGATCGAGATCGGCTTCGCACCGGCCGCGAGACTCTGATTCATCTGCGCGACCTGCGCCTGGTTGGTGGCATCGATGTCCGCCTTGGCCCTCTCGGAAGCCGTGCTGTCAAAGGCCGCCATAGCGGCCTTGGCCGTGATGATGCCTCCGGCCATGGTGAACATCATGCCCTGCATCATCTGGTCGTACTGCGTGATGAGCATGATGCCCATGAGCGCGGCGAATGCGGCGGCCGCGGCCGCGAGCATGGAGACCATCTTGGCCTTGGCCAGGAGCGCAAGCTGGGCCGGGCCCACCGCGATCTTGGCCGCGTCGCCGATCTTGCTGGCCCAGAAGAGCAGGAGCATGGAGACCAGAAGGGCTCCGATGGCGGCATAGATGAGATTCTTATAAGGAGTCTTCTCCTCGGTCTCGCCGGCTTTGGGAGTCGGCGGCTGGACCTCCTTGGTCTGCTGGACCGAGTTCGCGTTGGGATTCCCGTTGCTCACGCCCGCGCCGTCTATGCCCGTTCCTCCGGCAGCGGGTCCTGCCGCAAGCCCTCCCGCGGCTCCCACCTGCGCGGCGCCTCCGTCGTAGGTGAGCCCGGAGCCCGGGCTGGACATCTGCGGAGAGCGGAGGTTCCCCTTCACGACCTTCGAGGTATCCCTCAACTGCCTGGCCGCGTTTCCTCCCGGGGATCGGATCGACGACATGCGGCTGGCGCCCATGCGCGTGCGGTTGGCGGCCGAAGAACCGGCTCCTTTGACGGCTCCCTTATAAGTGGATTGGAAATCCCCGCCCACCCCTTTGGCCATTCCCGCCTGAGCCTCCAAGCGCGGACCCGCCCCTCCCGAGGACTGCCCTCCAAGGCCCTGGCTCTTGACCATCTGAGGCTTGGCCGCCGGAGCAGCGGAGCCCGCGGAACCCGCCGCGGCATCATGCGCGGAGTCGGCGCCGGCATCAGCCCCCGCGGCCGACGCATCCGCGGGATTCTGATCCGAAGCGCCTGCCTCCTGCGCGCCGGCGTCGGAGGGAGCGGGATTGGCCTTGGAGAAATATTCAAGAGACGTGGAGGCTCCGTCTTTGGAGGCCTGCAGTCCGGCGCCCTGCAATCCGTCCGAGGAGGCTCCGTCTTGTCCCTTCGCGGAAGAAAAGACGCTGCCGCTCCCGAAAGCGGTCCGCCGGACAGCCGGATTGCTGGTGCTCAGGATGCCGATGCCCGCGGCAAGAGTCGTGCCTGCCAGGACCATGGCCACCACTCCGGCCTTGGTGGCCCAGAGTCCGGAGCCCACGCCCGCACCGGCGCCGGCGGAGACTCCGCCCTCGCCGCCCAGTCCCAACTTGGAGAGCAGGCCGGACAAAAAGCCGCCGCCCTTGCGCTCTTCTCTTCGCCTTAGGGTCTCCGGCTTGGGGTCGAGGTTGGGGTTCATAGGGGTCTCCTCAAGAAGTTTTCGCCGCCGACTGAGACTGCATTCCCATCATCATCATCGGGGCCATCTGACTGAACTCGGGACCGAGGATGCCGCCCATCATCATCATCGCCATCATCATCGCGACCTGCTGAAGTTCCGCTTCCTTGTCCTTCTTGGATTTATATTCTTTCGCCTCGGTCACGGCCGGAGGCTGGATATCCTTGTGCTGAAGATCGAGCCCCTCGTTGGACTTCAGGTTCGCCGGAACGTCCTGTCCCTCTCCCAATCCCACGCCCCCGCCCGCGGCGCCGCCGGCCAGAGAGCGGCCTTTGGCGCCGGCCGCGTCAAAGGAGCGTTGTCCGGAGCCCGCGGCGCGCTCACCGTCTCCGCGCAGAGATTCTTTCGCGGCCTTCTCGACTCCCTGCAGAGACTCCACTACGCCGCCGGCGCGTCTGATCAGGGAGCCGCGAATCTTGGGCGCGGACAGGTCCGGAGCGCGGGATTCCACCAGGCCCGGATTCCCTCCCAAGCCGAAGAAGGCGCCGGCCGCGGCCATGGACGCTCCGGAACTCGCGGAACCGCGCGAAGGGAGCTGGCTGAACTTCGCCTTCGGCGCTGAAAAACCGGTATGCACGGACTGATGCCCCCAGCCGCCGCGGCCTTCTTCTTTATCCTTCCCGGATTCCCCGGCCTTATTGAGCGCCGCGGCCAAGGTCTCGGAGCCGGAACCCTCTCCGGAAGCGGACGCTTGCAAGGGTTCGCCTTGGGAGCCGTCCGGCAGGCTCGAAGGAGTGTTTGGAGCTTCGCCGCCCAGAAGATTCTGCGCATCCCCTTCCGACAAGGCCGTCCCAGGCGCGCCCTGAGGATTCTTCGCGGTCTCCAGACTCTTGAGGCTCTGCTCCTCGGTGCCGGCCGCGCCGAAGACAGGCACGGACACGGAATCCTCGCCGAGCCTGTCCGAGAGCGGAGCCATCACCCAGAGCCCCACCCCGCAGAAAAAAGCCAGGAGGATCCAGCTATTGCTTTTGAGCCACCGTCCGATGTCGTCGTCACGCATGGCTATGCGCGCCCATCGACGGATGGACGCCTCTAATATAAAGTGTAAAGAGCGCGATTTCCCTTGTCAAGGGACCTGCGGCGCTTGCCGGCGCCAAAAACAGCCTTATAACCCGCCTACGCCGTTCCGTTGGCCGATGGGAGCGCTTCCGGATCCCAAAAAGGCTTCGGAGAGCGTTTCCCATACTCCAGGAAGATCGCGGCGATCTGGTCATAGTCGAGCTCGTCATTCTTCATGAGCTCCGAAGCGAAGCGCTCCACGATCTTCCACTCGGCCTTGAGCGTCGCCTCCACCTCGACTAAGCCCTGCTGGAGGATGCGCTGGGTCTCGGCATTGAGCTGTTCCTTGACCTTGTCCGAGAGATGCTCCTTGGGGATCACGCTGAAATCGCCGAGGAGCCCCGCATGGCTCATGCCGAAGCGCCAGACCATGGAATGCGCATAATGCATGGCCTGCGAGAAATCCGAACTCACGCCGTTGCTCGTGACCCCGTATTTGAGCTTCTCGGCCGCGTAGCCGGCCAGGGAGACGTTCACGTGCGCGATCAAGGTATGGCGGTCGCTGGTGTAGAGCTCTTCGCGCGGGGCATGGTGCACCACGCCCAAGGCGCCGCCGCGCTGGATGATGGAGGCCTTGAACACGTCGTCGGTCGGATGCGTGAGGTAGAGCACGACCAAGTGCCCGGCCTCATGGTAAGCCGTCATCTCCCGCTCGTGCGGGGTGAGATTGAGCCGATGCTCGACTCCGAGCTCGATGCGGTCCACGGCCGCGGTGATCTCCTTATAGCCGATGAGCTCCTTGCCGGAGCGCGCGGTGATGAGCGCGGCTTCCTTGAGGATGTTCTCGATCTCCGCCGGAGACTTGAACACGGCTTTGCGCGCCAGGCGCGCCATGTCCACGCCCGGCTCCACCTTGATCTTGCGGGCGTAGTACTCGAAGATGTCCTTGCGTTCCTGCAGATTCGGGCGGTCGACCAGGATGTGACGGTCGAAGCGGCCGGGCCGCAGGAGCGCGGGATCGAGCACGTCCAGGGCCGCGTTCATGGCGCCGATGACCAGGACGTTGGCGTCATGGTTGTGCAGGCCGTCGAGCTCGACTAAGAGCTGGTTGAGCGTGGAATTGCCTTCCTGCCCTCCGCCGAAAGCGTCGTGGAACACGCGGGTGCGGCCCAGCACCTCCAACTCATCGATGAAGATGATGCAGCCGCCGTGCGCCTGGGAATAGAGGCGCGCCTTCTTGAAGAGCTTGCGCACCCTGGCCGCGCCTACGCCCACGAATATCTCGATGAACTCCGATCCAGAGACGGAGAGGAACGGGATCCCGGCCTCGGCCGCGATGGCCTTGGCCAAAAGGGTCTTGCCGCAGCCCGGAGGGCCCATGAGCAGGATGCCGCGCAGGATATTGCCGCCCAAACGCCGGACCAGGGAGCGGTCCTTGAGCAGTTGGACGACTTCCATGGCCTCGCGCTTGGATTCGATCAGCCCAATGACGTCCGAGAAGCGGACTTGGACCTGGGACGCGTCGATGCGGGCCTTCTTGAAGCGGGCGAAGCCTCCGCCGTACTGCAGAAGATAGAGGAATGCGACGAAGACGAGCGTCTGCAGGATGCCCCAAGGCAGAGATGCGACATTGATCCCGATGATATAGCGCCGGACGCTCTCTTCCATTCCGGCCAGATACCACATGGGCAGGAGCACGGACAGCGTGACTCCCACGCCGATGGCCAGCCAGATCCACCAGGACTGCAGGAACAACCTCAGTCGAGCCCAGAACATGTTGTCAGCATACCTTTTTCACGGCGAGTTCTGCAGACCGGGGAGGACGAAGGCGATGGGCCTGTCGCGGTTGGGGACGTACTTGGTGACTTCCAAAGGCGGAGTCTGGAACTTGAGCACCGGCGTATTGATGGGCTTGGTGCGCACGGTCAAGGTCACGATGTTCCAGACCTGCGTGCGCTGGATAGGGCAGAGTTTGATGGAATCCAATGAGAGGAAGCTCTGGATGACCGTGTTCGGGCACTCGGCCCGGGAAAAGCCCAGGTAGCAGGCCGCCTTCTCCTCGATGTCCTTGCAGAGCTGCCCTTCGTCGAAATGTTCGTATGCCACGTTGCGGTGAGACTCCAACTGCCAGCGCCGCGCCGCATAATAGGAAGCGATCTCCATCTTCTGAATCAGCACCAGCATGGCGAACACCTTCGAGAACGCGAAAAGAAAGAACATGAACAGCGGCAAAAGCAGCACGACTTCCGTTGTTGCTTGGCCGCGCTCGCGACGGGTATTCGGCCGCAGCCTGGTCGGAAGAATCCTCATGGATATAACCGGGTCTGGAATTTTGGGGTGGGGTCGGGCCAGAGACGTCCGCCGCTGAGCATGATGGTGGAATGCACGCAAGGAGAGCTCACCCCTCCGGTCTGACACTTCACCAGATTGTTGAAATCGACGCGAAAATAGTTCGATGGAGCGCTCCACCGCTGGATCACGGGATAGCCGGGATAATTGGCCAACGGAGCGTGGACGGTCTTCATGTTCTTGAGATGGTCGTCGGGGATCGCCTCGGCCTGGAAGAGCCCGGCGTTCGGCTGACAGTTGGCGATGGTCGAGGGCATGACGATCGGCTTGTTGGGCCCCCACTGCTTGTAGGGCTGGAAGGGATCGCTGGTGGGCTTGTTGCCGTAGAACATGATCTCCTGGACGCAGTAAGGCTTGGGCTGGAACTGATAGGCGTTGAAATAGCTCGCCCCCGCATCCGCAGACCCGATCGGGTCTCCGGTGTTGAGCCAGTAGGATTTCCGGAAGAAATTATGGTTGCCCGTGAGCCTCTTGAACACGGAGGTCTGAGCGTCCTCGACGGAGCCGAGCAGCTGGTAGATCTGCACGTAAAGCTTGTAGATGTCCTGGGCGTCGTCCCAGCTCAGCCAGTAGTCCAAGGCGTTCTGGAGCGTCAGGAGGTCGAGCCTGCCTCCGCCGGAGCTTGCGACCGCGCAGCTCATCATGTCCGGAGGATTGTCGTTCTTGCCCGTGCCGCAGCCGCCGAAGCGAAGCTTCCAGGTCGGGAAGGAATCGAGCGCCGTGTCCCCCGATACTCCGTCCATCCTGGGAAAGGTGCCGTTCTTGAAGAGGATGTCGTAGAGACGATCCGGCGCGGTGTTGTTCTTGCGGTCGATCATCGTCGTGTTGAAGCCTTCGTAGAAGATGCGCTGCGGGAAGGCGCCGTTGACGTACGCCGAGCGGTTGAGGAAATCCGAGTAGTTCGTCATCTCGATGAAGGCCGCGGCGTCCACGGCGAACTGGTGCCGGATCTTCTCGCGCGAGAGCTTGGCCGTCTCGAAGATGAGATAGACGAACAGGAACAGGCAGGGCAGGGCGAAGAGCGCGGGAATAGACAGCTGCCCGCGCCGTGAACGCACAAACGACCAGCCTGCGCAACGTCTCTCTGCGCGCATAATGGATATATACCCGTACCGTGTTACGGAAACAAGTATCCAGCCGGAAAAATTCAGTCGGCCTCAAATCTGTCCATGTCTGAATTTTTCCGGAGGGGGTTTCAACACGGAGACAACCGCCAGTGATAAGATGCGGTCGAGTCCATGAAACGTCAAGGGACCATCCACTCGACCTCACCCATTTTTCTGGCGGGTGAAACAGAGGGAGAGAGTCTCCCCTGCACGACTGTTCTAAAAAACGGGTAAGGTCGAGGCCTTACTGGCCGTAGAGGAGACGCATGGCCAGGAACTCGGGCAGACCGGCTTCCAGGATCTTGCGCTGGGCGGCCTGCACGTCATATTCCACGCGCCGAAGGGTGAACAGCCTCTGCTCGTCGTCGTAGATGCCGTAGGCGGCCCGGGGATCATGGTCGCGCGGCTGGCCCACGGAACCGGAATTGATGACCACGCGCATGCCGCGCGGCACGCTCACCTGCTGGTCGGCCTGGAGCGTCGAGAACTCCACGTAGCTGACCGGCTCCTTCATCAGAAAGACCAGGGGGAGATGGCTGTGCCCCACGAAGCAGGGCGAGACAGCGTAGTGCGGAGTGTTGTCGTGGAACTGCTGGACCGTGACGAGATATTCCTCCGCGGGATTGCGCGGAGAGCCGTGCACGAGCGTAAACTCGGAGTGGTCGATGCGCGGCGGGAGATCCTGCAGCCAGCGGCGGTTCTCCTCGGTGAGCACGGCCTGGGCGTAGCGCACGGACTCGGCCGCCATGCCGTTGAACCAGGAAAGATCCATCCTGCCGAGAACCGCGAGATCATGGTTGCCGCGCACGCAGTGAAGATTGGACAGGCCGGATGCGAGCCGGAGCGTCTCATTGGGCTCGGCTCCGTAGCCCACCACGTCCCCGCAGCAGACATAACCGTCGACTCTTTCCCGACCTACGGCCTCCAGCACGGCCGCGAAGGCCTCCGCGTTGGAATGAATGTCGGAGAAGACCGCCCAGCGCATCAGGCCTTCAAGCCGCCGCGGGCGCCGGAGTCATGGGGTCCGTGCCGGGAACTTCGGACAAGGCCGCAGCGGCAGGCTCGGCCGAAGACTCCTGCACCGCCGGCTCCTGCGCGGTCTCGCCGCGCTTGCGGAAGTCCACGGAGATGATCTGGCTGACTCCGGATTCCTCCATGGTGACGCCGTACATGACGTCGCAGGCTTCCATGGTCTTCTTGTTGTGGCTAACGATGAGGAACTGCGTGCGGCCCGCGAACTGCCGGAGCATGGACACGAAGCGGTCCACGTTCGCGTCGTCGAGCGCCGCGTCGGCCTCGTCGAGCATGCAGATGGGCGAAGGCTTGACCATGAAGAAGGAGAAGAGCAGCGCGATGGCCGTGAGCGTCTTCTCTCCGCCGGAGAGCAGCGAGATGCTCTGCAGGCGCTTGCCCGGCGGTTGGGCGAGGATCTCCACGCCGGTCTCCAGCATGTTCTCCGCGTCGGTCAGCACCAGATCGGCCTCTCCGCCCTCGAAGAGCACGGAGTAGAGCCGCCGGAAGTGGTCCCGGACCTCGTTGTAGGTCTGGCGGAAGTTCTCGCGAGTCGTGGCGTTGATCTTCTGGATGGCCGTGCGCAGGTCGTCCTTGGCCTTGTTCAGATCGTCGACCTGGCCCTGAAGATAGTCGCGCTTGCGGCGCAGTTCCTCATACTCCTCCGGCGCGGCGAGATTCACGTTGCCCAAAGCCTCGATGCGGCGCTTGAGGAAGGACATGCGCTCCGGGTCGATCTCCTTCTCCGGATGCTTCTCCCGGGCCTGTTCCAGCGTGAGCCCTATCTCCTCGTTGAGGCGCTTGAGCAGGGATTCCAGACGGCCGCGCTGCGTGGCGATGACGATCTCGCTCTCCTGCAAGGACTTGCGCAGCGCCGAGGATTCTTCCTGCTTGGACCTAAGTCCGGTCTGCAGATTCTCCGCGGAAGAGACCATCTCCTGAACCTGCGCGTGCAGGGATTGCGCACCGGTCTCCTGCTCGGCCAATATCCGATGCTGGGCGTCGAGGGCCTCGCGGGCCTCGGCCTCGGAGCGGTCTTCCTCGGCGATGCGCCGCTCCCAGCCCTGATGCTGCTCGAGACGCCGGTCGATGGAGGCTCGCAGTCCGGCGAGACCGGCTTCCACGCGGCCAAGATGACCGATGAGGTTCTGCTCGTGCTCGCGCAGAGTCCGAAGGTTCTGCTCGAAATGCTCTTCCTGAGCCTGGCGGGCGATGACCCGTTCCTTGACCTCGTCGTAGCGCTGAGCCGCCTCGGTCTGAGCCAGGCGCAGGCGCTGCTCTTCCTCGCCGAGCTCGCGCAGCTCCGCGGCGCAGGCAGCCAGGTCTTCCTGGACCCGCGCGATCTCCGCGAGGATGCCCGCGCAGTCCTTTTCGATCTGAGCGGACTCCTGCTCCAAGAAAGGCAGGTGCTCATCGCAGCGCCGCAGTTCCGCGGCCGCCCGATGATGCTTCTCCTGCTCGACGGAGTGCTGCGCGCGCGCCTCGCGCAGGCGTTCCTGCGCCGCGGTGCGTTCGGTCTCCGCGGCCGTACGGCGAAGAGCCGCGGCTTCCTGCGCGACGCGCACGGCGTTCAATCGTTCGCGCGCGGGGATGAGTTCCGAGAGCTTGGGAGCGGCGCCCGCGGTCTCCAAGGACCCTCCGCAGACCCAGTGCGAGCCGTAGAGATTCCCTTCATACGCATACGACTCGGCCAGCAAATGCCGGACGGCCTTGCCGTAGGCGGAGTCGTACTGGATGCTCTCCAGCAGCGGCTGCGCCTGCGCCGGGATCTGGGAAGAAGTCCCGTCCTCGGGCAGAGTGCTCATGACCAGGAAGCGCGCACGCCCCTTGCCCGCATCATGCAGATACTGGATGCCGGCGCGGGCCGCGGCGGGATCCTCGCAGAGCACGGCGTAGAGCCGCTCGCCCAGGGCGTCTTCCAGATGCGTGCGCCACGGCTCCTCGGCCTTGAGCTTGGACTGGACGGTCCCCAGGATGCCCGGCAGGCCGGACTCGCAGACCAGATGCGCGCCGACCCAATAGGGATCCCGGCTGCCCTGGGCTTCCAAAGCGTCGATGCGGGCGCAGAGCTGGATCTCCTCCTCGCGCAGCGTGCGAAGCTCGTCGACGGCGGCCTCGAAAGCGCGGACGGACTCGTTGTAAGCGGCCTCCTGGCGTTCGACGACCTGCGCGGCCTCGGTGAACCAGGCCCTGGCCTCGCAAAGAGAGAAGCGCTTGATCCCTGCCTCGCGCTGCTCGGCCTCGAACTGGGCCTGCTTCTTGTCGAGGTCCTTGAGCGACTGCCGGACATTGTACTCGCAGCGGCCGAAGTCCGCCTCAGTCTTGGCGAATTTTCGGGAGGATTCCTGCCGGAGCTCGGCCGCGGCCAAGGCCTCCGTCGCGGCGGCCTCTCGCCGGGCCTGCGCCTGGGCGAGTTCGGCGCGGGCCTGTTCAAGATCGTGCGCAAAGGCATCGCGCCGCGACTGAGCGTCGCTCACGGATGCCGAGGCCTTCTCCACTTCCGCGCGGGCCGAGGCCAGACGCGGCTCGTATTCCGCGATCTCGGCGCGCTCGCGAGCAAGGTCCTGTTCCGAAGCGGCGATCTGTTCGCGCAGGCTGCTGCGGATGCTCTGCGCGCCGTGCACCCGGCCTTCGAGCCGGCCGATCTCGGCCTTGATCTCGGAGATGCGGGCATTCGTTTCGACGAGAGAGGCCTCGCGATGGGTCCGCTCAAGATTCAGGGCGGCCAAGCGGCCTTCCTCGGCCGCGACCTCGACATCGAGTTCGGAAAGCCGCTGAGACGCGGGCGCCACGCGCTCGGTCTCCGCCGCGATCGTCTTCTCGGAGGCGTCGATCTCCAGCACGGCCTGCCTGGCTTCCAGCACCGCGAGCTCGGCCTTGTAGTTCTGATAAAGCTGGGCCTTGCGCGCGTCGCTGTCGAGCTTCTTGATCTGCTCATCGGTGAGCGCCACGGAGGTCATCAGCTGTCCGAGGTCGATGTCCACTCGCTCCAGCTTGCGCAGAGCCTCCTCGCGCTTGGCCTTGTACTTGGAGACGCCCGCGGCCTCCTCGAAGAGGGCGCGGCGTTCTTCCGGCTTGGATTCCAGAATGAAGGAAACGTTGCCCTGGTCGATGATGGCATAGCCGTCGGAACCGATGCCCGTGTCGAGGAAGAGTTCGCGGATGTCGCGCAGGCGGCACTGAGTCCTATTGAGGTAGTACTCGGACTCGCCGGAGCGGAAGAGGCGGCGCGAGACCGAGACCTCGGAATACTGCACCGGGAGCATGCTCTGCGCGTTGTCGAAAGTGAGCGTGACCTCGGCCATGGAGGTCGCGTTGCGGCGCGCGGTGCCCGCGAAGATGACGCTGACCATGGAGTCCGAGCGCAGGGCCTTCCAGGACATCTCGCCGATGCACCAGCGGATGGAGTCCATGACGTTGGACTTTCCGCAGCCGTTGGGACCGATGACGCCGGAGATGCCCGGCTTGAGCTCGATATGGGTCCGGTCCGCGAAGGATTTAAAGCCGACGATATCTATGGATTTGAGATACATGACGACTCCCGTCCATATTTCGCCATATTGTGTCATCCAGACACCTCGGCGCCCGTCATGGACTGAAATATGATACCAGAACGCCCCCGGAGAATCAATCGAACAAAGGACCTACAATGATATAATCCCGACCGTGCGAAAAAGACTTCTTCTAGGAACGTTCTTACTGGCCGGCTGCCTTCCTCATCCGAGGCCCGCGCCCGAGCCGAAGACCGCTGCCGCGCCGCTCATGGAGGTCTCCACGCATGCGGCGCAGTCTCCGGCGGCCGCCGTGAAGCAGACGCCTGCCGCACAGAGCCCCGCCGCCGCCCCCCCCTCCACTGCCGCCGTCCAAGCCGTCGTCCCCGCGCCCAGCACCGGAGTGCTCGCGGGCATCGATGTCCTGGAAGCCGACGGCTTCCGACCTTTGAAGGGTCTGCGCATCGGACTCATCACCAACCAGACCGGCGTGGACCGCCTCGGACGCTCAACGGCCGAAATCCTGGCCCAAGCCCCGGGCGTGCGGCTGCGCGCGCTTTTCTCTCCGGAACATGGGCTCCAGGGAACACTCGAGGAACCCTCGGTCCCCACGGACATCTATCGGCTTCCCGACGGAGAAGACATCCCTGTATTCAGTCTCTATGGAGACACGAAGACCCCTACCACGCAGATGCTCGCGGGACTCGACGCCTTGGTCTTCGACGTCCAGGATATCGGCGCGAGGTTCTACACTTATGCGGCGACCTTGGCCCTGGCCATGGAAGCGGCCGCCGCGCACGATCTGGACTTCTTCGTGCTCGACCGTCCGAACCCCATCAACGGCGAGGCCGTGGCCGGGCCGGTCCTCGATGACGGCCTGCGGCACTTCACCGCATACCTGCCGGTGCCCGTCCGTCACGGCATGACCATCGGCGAACTGGCTCGGCTGCATAATATGAGCGGCCGCGTGGGCGCGCGGCTTCAGGTCGTGCCGATGCGCGGCTGGTCCAGGTCTCTCTGGTTCGATCAGACCGGCCTGCGCTGGATCATTCCGTCGCCGAACATGCCGAACCTGGAAGCAGCATCCCTCTATCCCGGCATCGGCTGCTTCGAGGCTTCCAACATCTCCGTTGGGCGGGGCACGCCGGTCCCGTTCCGATGGATCGGCGCGCCCTGGATGAACGCGGAGGCCGTGCTCAAGCGCCTGCGCAAAGCCAAGCTCAAAGGTTATTCCTTCGAAACAGCCTCTTTTCGCCCGAGCAAGAGCGTCTTCAAAGGCAAAAAATGCCGAGGCATCCGCATCCGCGTCCGGGACCGTGAAGCCGCGGACCCGCTGGCGCTCTTCGCGCATCTGGTCTGCGCATTGCGCGACATCCATCCATTGGAATTCGGCATCCGGCCCGAGGAGATGACCCGCATGGCGGGCACCGCGCGATTCGCGGACCTTTATCGCTCCGGCGCCCAGCCCGCATCCATGATCCTGATGTTCCGCAGCGACGCCGCCCGCTTCAAAGCCTGGCGCGCGCCCTTCCTCCTCTACTGACCGGAAAAAATCAGTCGGCCTCAAATCTGTCCATGTCTGTTTTTTCCGGAAATGACCCCTGCCACCAATAATTATGTAACAAACGTTCTTCATACTAGAGGAACGCGCGCCTCTTTATCCATGCGGGTGCGCGCAAAAAAAGTGCTCTCGGGAAAAAATCGCCTTCCCCTCCTTCTTCTCCAACTGGCCTTGCTGTCGGCCGCCGGCCCGGCCGCGGCCGGGCAAGGCGCGGGCACGACGTCCGCGAATTTCCTCAAGCTCGGCGGAGGCGCCCGAGCCGTGGCGCTGGGAGGAGCCTTCACGGCGTTGGCCGACGATGCCAATGCCATCGCCTATAACCCGGCCGGGCTCGCGGTGCTGCGCCGCCAAGAACTCTCCTTGATGCACAACGAATACATGGACGGCATCCGTCAGGAATGGGCCGTCTACGCTCTGCCCTCCCAGGAGTATGGGACATTCGCGGCGGCCGCGAACGTCCTGAGCGTTGCGCCCTTCGCGGCCTACGACGCGGGAGACCATCCCACCGGGGAAGTAAGCGCACAGGATTCCTCCTACGGCCTGGCCTACGCACGGTCTTTCGGCAAAGTCCTGCACGTGGGCGCGGGCGCCCAAATGATCTCCTCTCAGCTCGCCGACCACAACGCGCGCACGAGTTCTTTCGACGCCGGAATGATCTATGAGCCTCCGATCACGGGATTGCGGCTGGCCGCCGCGCTCCTGCACGCGGGAGCAGGGATGCGCTTCGTCGAGGAATCCTCGCCTCTGCCCAGGACGCTCAAAGTCGGCGTGGCTTACACGCCCTTGCGCATGGTCCGCAACCGGCACGTGCTGACGATCTGCACGGACGTGGAGGATTCCGAGGACCGCGGCCTCAACGGCGCATTCGGTTTGGAATACGAGAGCCACCACATGGTGGCGCTCCGATTCGGCTGGCGCGGCATCCAGGACGCGGGCCTCGGACTTTCCGCGGGCCTCGGGGTCTTCTTCAACGATGAAGGCTTGGGCCGCCTTCCGGAACTGCGCTTCGACTACACCTTCGTGGACATGGGCGGGCTGACCCAAGCGCACCGCATCGGGGTCACCCTGCGCTTCGGCCCCAGCCGAGAGGTCTGGATCCCGCCCTCCCGCCTGCGCCGCTCCTGGTTCCGCGGAAGGCAGGATGATTCCCCCTTGAAGCCCGAGACCGTCGTCGAGGAAGAGGTCCTGGAAGAGGAATCCCCGCGCTCCGCCGAGAAAAAGGCCGCGTCCCCCATCCCGCGCCGGAGCTTCGACCGCCATGATCCCACGATCCTGAAGGTGAACCCATGAACCTCTTCACCCTGCGAAGACTGCTCTGCGCCATGCTCTGCGCCGGCTGGGCAAGCTCCAACGCCCACGGCTACGGGAGCCTCACGGGAGGACCCTATCTCGTCACCGCCCTCGCCTCGAATTCCGGCGCAGGCGTCTCCGCCAACGGCCGCTACCGCCAGACCTATACCTTCGCGGCCACGTTCTCCGCGCCCATGTCCAACGGAGCCTACACGCTCCTTCCCGGACCCATCGCGGCCGTGCGCACCTCGCGCGACGATCTCAGCGCGGCCCATGCCTTCCCGGTCCCCTTCGAGCCGCATCTCGGGCACGACAAGATCACCTTCACGCGCCTGACCGCCGCCTGCACCATCGACATCTATACGCTTGCCGGAGAAAAGGTCTACTCTCTATCGAAAAATGACATCTCCGACCGCATCGAGTGGTCTCCGGTCGCCAACGGACGGGGCTCGGCCCTGGCCAGCGGCGTCTATATCTACGTCATCAACGCGCCGGGCCTGCCGAGCAAGCGCGGGAAACTGATGGTCATCCGCTGACAAGGAACACTGAGGAACCTATGAATACCCGAACCCTCCGACTCTCGCTCTGCATCGCCGCAACGCTCTTCGCCTGGACTTCGGCGGGCGCCGCGGAATTCCGGCCCGCGGGCACCGCTTCGCCGGGCAGCGTCCCGAGCGGGATCAACTACCAGGGCCGCCTGGAAGAGAACGGCGTGGCCGTTTCCGACTTCAAGCGCATGGCCTTCATCGTCTACGACGCGCCCACCGGCGGGACCGCTCTCTGGTCGAGCGGCGTGCTCATGGTCAATGTCCAGCAGGGGCTCTTCAACACGATCCTCGACATATCCACCTCCTCGCTTTCCGGAGGGAACGCGCGTTATCTCCAGGTCCAGGTAGAGGGAACGGACCTCTCCCCGAGAGAGGTCCTCAACACCGTGCCCTACGCCCTGGTGGCAAAGGCCTTGGAAGGAACGCTCGACATCTCCGGCGGAGGGCTGTCCGTCTCCACCGCGCCCGCGGCAAGTTCCTCGCTCTACGTATCGTCGCAGACCGGACACGTGGGCATCGGCAGCTCCTCTCCCGCTTACCGGCTGCAAGTCTCCAGCGGCGCAGGCGAGACAGGCGATATCCTGGTAGTCTCCACCGGCGCCTCCAACATCTTCCGCGTCAGCGGCGAGGGAGAAGTCCGCGCGAACAAATACTACGGAAACGGCTCCGCCCTCACCGGAGTCTTATCGGCCGACCCCACCAGGGTCCTCAAAGTCGGCGATACGATGACGGGCGCGCTGAACATGTCGAACGCAGCGGTGAACCTGACGGGCGTGAACGGGAACGTGGTAGGCCAATCCTCCATCACCACCACGGGAGGAGTCTTCGGCAACGGCGCGGGCCTCACCAATCTCAATGCGAGCAATCTCGCATCAGGCACCGTGCCCCTGACCCGCTTGAGCGGCATCACCAACGCGGAGATCGCGGCCGGCGCCGCCATCGCGGACACAAAACTCGACGCCAACGTCGCCCGCCTGAGCGGAGTGCAGACCTTCAGCGGAGCCAAGACCTTCACCGCGGGCCCCACTCTAACCAACGTCGCGCTGACGCTCACGGGCGCCTCCGGCAACATCGTGGGCCAAGCCTCGGTCACGGCCTCCGGCTTCTTCGGCAACGGCGCGGGACTGTCCAATGTCAGCGGAACGGACGTGAGCAGGGTGGCTGATACCGGCGACACGATGACGGGCGCGCTGAACATGTCGAACGTGGCGGTCAATCTGACGGGAGTGAACGGAAACGTGGTGGGACAGTCCTCAATCACCACCACGGGAGGAGTCTTCGGCAACGGCGCGGGCCTCACCAATCTCAATGCGGGCAATCTCGCATCCGGCACCGTGCCCCTGACCCGCTTGAGCGGCATCACCAACACCGAGATCGCG
>Ga0172379_10000275_pt1 | contig 137922 bp, 143 predicted proteins | sample GrowelOW334metaG_FD_119756 | JGI IMG/M metagenome (GOLD analysis project Ga0172379, IMG submission 119756) | Groundwater microbial communities from an aquifer near a municipal landfill in Southern Ontario, Canada - Groundwater well OW334 metaG | ecosystem: Environmental > Aquatic > Deep... | reverse complement strand
CAGTTTCCTCTGGAGTATTGATGGGAAGTATTCTACTTCTCAAGTCGGTAATGTTACTCAAACCGGTCTCTTTACTAGTGGTCCCAAGGCTGGTCTCTATTCCGGAGCTTTGAGATTACTCGGTGACTTTGCTGGTAAGGCGTTACTAGATACCGTTACTGTAAATATTAATACGGTTGTTCAGCCCAACGTTTTAACTTCAGTAGCAATCAGTCCGACTACTGCCACTTTGGAAGTTGGTCATCAAAGACAATTCACGGCCACGGCTTATGATCAAAACGGTTCCGTCATCAATAGCGGTGTCACTTTCCAGTGGAATGTAACTAACAGCCAAGCGGGTGGGATTACCCAAACTGGTTTATTTACCGCCGACAATCATCTCGGTACTTATAATAATGTGGTAAAAGTTACCGCGACTCGTAATAGCGTGAGCAAATCTACTTATGCTTCAGTGACAGTAACTCAATCAAACATCAATCAAAATCCGGTCTTAAACTCAGTCGTCATCAATCCTACTTATACAACTTTACAAACTGGCCATTCCCAGCAGTTTACTGCTACGGCTTACGATCAATTCGGCCAAGTATTTAACGCCAATTTCAGCTGGGCAGTAGTTAATGGCGGGGGAACAATCAATCAAACTGGTTGGTTTACAGCCGGTTCCCAAACTGGAACTTACCAGAATACTGTTCGGGTTACGGCGAGACCAAGCGGCGCCAGTTCATCTTCTGTGAGTAAATCTGCTTACGCTACAGTGGTAGTAGTCAACCAGGTAATTAATCAATCAGTCTTAGATCGGGTGGAGCTAACTCCCAGTTATGCGAATATTCTGATTAATCAGCAAACTGATTTTAATGCGCAGGCTTACGACAACAACAACACACTGATTTCCAGTGGCGTCACTTATTATTGGTCGGTTATTTCTGGCCCCGGCTCGATTAATCAAAATGGTTTATTTAGTGCCGATGGTTCGACTGGTACAGCCACTGTCCAGGTCCGGGCTAGTCAAGGTGGGATAGATCGCTATGCTTTAGCTACTGTCTATGTTTCTGAAAATGGCAATTACGACAACGAAGACATTAGTTATGTCCGGATTACGCCTTCCTCGGCTTATCTTAATCCTGGTTCAGCTATCGATTTTGATGCGCAGGCCTACGATTACAATGGCCATGCCGTATCTGCCACCTATACCTGGGATTTAATGAATAGCATTGGCACATTAAATCAAAGCGGCTACTTTGTGGCTAATAGTAACGCAAGTATAGGTACCTATAATGATGCCGTGCGGGTGCGAGCCTATCATAATGGTATTGAACGCAATGATTACGCGGATGTGATCATTTCGTCTTCGCAGCAAACTAATTACGGTCTGACCGCTACTCTTTCTGGTACGGATGAAAATGGTGGTACCACTTACGAGGGTGACCTAATCAGTTATGTCTTGCGCTTAAACAATAATTCCGGAAATACTTTAACCAATGTTAACGCTACCTTTGAATTGCCTACCTACACTACTTTGATTTCCGCTACTTCCGCTGACGGGACTCCCACCAGTTACAATCGTACAATTACTTGGAATGCCGGAACTATGTACAGCGGCACCGTTAAAACCGTAACTATTCGGGTGAAAGTGAATGCTAACGTACCCAGCAATACAGTATTGCGGGCCAAGGCCAACATCTGGGCTTCAGAAATCACTAGTTTCTGGGTCTATGCTAATGATATTTATGTAGCTGGTACCGGCGCCATTTATAATGATGTCCCCTTGACTAATACAGGTGCTTTGAGCTGGGGATTAGCTGGCTTGATGTCGCTGATTGCCACAGTTGTCACGCGAAAATGGTTATTTCATCTGATGTTCTAAACTAAAATATATAGTAGTTAACCCGTCCGTCGCTCTTCGAGCTATGGAGGGCTAGCGCAATTTACAAGAAAGCCTCTCTTCGGAGAGGTTTTCTTGATAGAATGTATATATGTTAACTTCTCACTGAAGTTCGAAGGATATATTGTTCGAGCTCAAGCGAGAACTATCTTATACGGTTAGTATTATTATTCATGAAGGAACTAAAACTATCAGTAGAAGAAGCCGTTGATCAATTGGATAGGCTGCGGAGGTATCTTTGACCCGGCTGGTCTAATAGCGCGGAATAAACAAATAGAAGATTTAATGAGTGATGCAGCTTTTTGGCAAGATCAAGTCAAAGCCAAACAGCTTACTATTGAATTCGAAAAAAATAAGAAATTGACCGATGAAGTGAGTGATCTGGATAGCCAACTAGAAACGCTGTCGGCCATTATGAAAGACGAGGATTTTGCCAGCACCGATGAAACGGCGGTGATCTTATTGGAGAAATTACAAAAACGGTTAGACAGCTTAGAGATAGAAACAGTGCTAAATCAGCAGTATGACCGGAAAGATGCCTACCTGTTTCTTCATAGCGGAACCGGGGGAGTGGACGCGGCCGATTGGACAGAGATGCTGCTGAATATGTATTTAAAGTATACTGTCCGCCGAGGCTGGAAAACTACTATTATTGATAAAACTGTCGGAGGAGAGGCGGGGATAAAGAGTGCTACAGTGAAAGTAGAGGGCGATCTGGCTTACGGCCTATTGAAAGCGGAAAAAGGGGTGCACCGCTTGATTAGATTATCACCCTATAATGCTCAGAATTTACGCCAGACTTCGTTTGCGCTGATAGAAGTGATTCCTGATTTGGGCGAAATAGCAGAATTGGATATCCCTGAAAAGGATTTGCGCGTGGATGTGTTCCATTCTTCCGGTAAGGGTGGCCAATCGGTAAATACGACTGATTCGGCGGTGCGGATTACGCATTTGCCGACCAAAATTTCTGTATCATCTCAAAGCGAGCGTTCGCAAACGCAAAATAAAGAGATTGCCATGCGCATTCTGAAACATCGAGTTTATCTCCTGGAACAACAAAAACGGGATAATGAAGAGCGTCAACTCAAAGGAGCAGGAGAGTCGGGAGATTTTGGTCATCAGATCCGCTCTTACGTTTTGCACCCTTATCATCAAATTAAAGATCATCGCAGCGATTTTGTGACTACCCAAGTGAAAGAAGTACTCGAAGAGGGAAATTTGGATGAAATTATTAACAGTGTCATCCTAAATCTCAAAGATAAGCTCAAGTAGTCTTATAATAAATAAGTAATGATTCAATTTAATCGAGTAACCAAACATTACGGGACAGTCCGAGCTCTCGATGGGGCGAGTTTTACTATTCTGCCTCGAGAATTTGTGAGCTTAGTCGGTCCTTCCGGGGCAGGTAAGTCCACGGTCATTCGCTTGCTGACTTGTGAAGATTATCCTACATTTGGTCAAATTACTATCGATGGTAAGGACATCCATTTGTTAAAAAAATCCTACATTCCGTATTATCGGCGCCAAATTGGAGTAGTTTACCAAGACTTTAAACTATTACAGAACAAAACTGTTTTTGAAAATGTGGCTTTTGCGTTAGAAGTCACCGGGGCGACTGATGATGCCATCAAAACAGAAACCATGAAGATCCTCGAATTGGTCGGGTTGAAAAATAAAGCCAAGAGTTTTCCTAATGAACTTTCTGGCGGTGAAGCACAGCGCGTAGCCATTGCCCGAGCCCTCGTCTTACATCCGCGATTGTTGATTGCCGACGAACCGACGGGGAATCTAGACCCGCAAAATGCCTGGGAAATTGCTCAATTGTTGCTAAAGATTAATCGGTTAGGTACAACAGTTATTCTGGCCACTCATAACCGAGATATTGTGGATGCTATCGGAAAGCGGGTGATCTCACTCAAGAATGGTAAGTTAATTAGCGACAAGCGACACGGTAAATATAAATTAAATTAAATATGCAAATATTTTTGCGCATTATTAGAACGGCTTGGCATGGTTTTTGGCGCAACGGCTGGTTAAGCTTGGTGGCGATCTTTATCATGATGCAGGTTTTGTTATTAGTCGGGATGTTTCTGACTATCAATCTGGGCGTAAATAAAGCCATCCAATCGATCAATGAACGGATTGATGTCGCTATCTTCTTTAAAGATTATGTACCAGAGGCGGACATATTAAGTTTTCAGGAAAAAATTAAAAATATTTCCGATATCAAAGAAGTTAAATTTATTTCTCGTGAACAGGCTCTCGCCAGCTATACCGCTAGTAACCAAAGCAATAAACAATTACTGGATGCCATCGGGAATGATCCGGATTTCTTCCCGGCGAGTTTGGAAATCAAAACTACTGATCCGGCTAAATTAGAAACGATCGAGAGTCAGATCAAGGCACAGGATCAAAATAGCATTATTTCTAAGACGAGCTTAGAAAAAAATAAAGCGCTCATTAGTAAATTGCGAAAGATCAACCTCTTGTTGGCCTGGGGGGATTTGGGTATCAGTTTTATTTTGATGATTATTGCTCTGCTGATCATTTTTAACACTATCAGAATCACAATTTTCACACGCAAGGAAGAAATCGAAATCATGAAGCTAGTCGGGGCAACTGATTGGTATATTCGCTGGCCGCTGATTTTAGAGGGGGTGCTCTATGGCATTATCGGGGCTGTGTTAGCTTTTCTCCTGACTCTGGGGGTTTATCAGGGGGTATCCTTAGCTCTCGGTAGTCAGTATTGGTCGTTGCAGACTTTGACGGGCACCACCAATCTGTTTACATACGCGTTTGCGGCGAAATTATTTATTTTCCAGTTGTTTTTCGGAGTGTTGGTCGGCTCCATCAGCAGCTATTTATCTACTAAAAGATATTTAAGAGTTTAGTAATGCCAACAACTGCAAAAAACAACATTAGTGATGCTAATAAAAAGAGTAACTATTGGCGGGATTTCTCGGCTATTAGTCGGGCTGCTCGTATAACCATCCGCCGCTATTGGCGAGCCAGCCCTTGGTATGCTGCTGGCTACCTTCTATGTGCGCTGATCGTATCAGTGCTACCAATAATTACAGCCTGGTATACCGGCCGACTAGTAGATGAATTGATCACTGCTTATCAAACTCCTGACGTTTTATTTAGTTGGAATTTGACTATCATAGTAGCTGGATTGTTTATATTTAGCAGCTTAATCGGCCAGATTAATAATTATTTTAATATCAATGTTTTCTATAAGTTTTCTTTAATGCTGGAACAGGACGTCAATACTAAGTTCGCTTATCTGGATGACGAATACTATGAAGATCCCGAAACCAACAATTTGATTCAAAAGGTAAAGGAAAATTACGGTGGCGCTCCCGTTAGATTCATCAACAATCTGCACAACCTAATGCGCTATTCAGTCCAGATCATCTCTTCAATCGGAGTAGTAATCGTATTTTCTCCTATTTTGGTTGGTCTGATGATATTGGCCACTCTCCCGCAATTTATTAATGGTATTGTCTGTGGTCGTCAAAAGTGGAGTATTTGGGCAGCCAAAGGGGAAGTGCGTCGCGATTATAGTAATTCTAGAATGTATATTAATACAATTCCTTTAGTGCAAGAAACTCGGGTATACCGGATTCGTGAATTTTTAATCAAGCGAGTTACCCGCTTACTACATGTTTTTCAACAGGCTCAATTACGCGTAGAAAATAAGCGGATTTGGTTGGGATCTATGCTGGAACTTTTATCGGGTGGGTCTTTCGCAGCCGCATTATTATTTTTGGTTAATAATGTTTTGCGCGGAGTTATTTCAGTTGGTAAATTTAGTTTCTATCTATCCGCTATTCGTCAGACACAAAGCGCTTTAGCGGGATTTTTCCAGGCATCCTCTATAATTTACGAGGATGGTTTATATATGGTAGATGTTTACAATTTCCTTCAACTGCAACCCAAGATCATTCCCGGTAAAATTAAACTGCCGTCAACGATTTCTGCGCCCCTGATCGAGTTTAAGAACATCTCTTTTAAATATCCTTCTAGTCAGGTGTCAGTGCTGAAAAACTTTAATTTAACTATCCAGCCCGGGGAACATCTGGCTATAGTTGGTGAGAATGGAGCAGGAAAAACTACTCTCATCAAGTTATTACTGAGGTTTTATGACGTTGATGCGGGACAGATCCTGATAAATGGCCACGATATCACCAAGCTAGACCTAGACAGTTGGTATAAATTAGTCGGCGTATTATTCCAGGAATTTAATCATTATCATTTCGATGCAAAAACCAATATCGAAATGGGCGATATTCATAAACCAAAACGGTCGATGGACGCGGTCATTGCTGCGGCCAAGGCTTCCGGCGCCCATAGTTTCATTGAGCAATATCCGCATGGATATAAACAAATTTTAAGCCGGGCATTTAAAGAAGGCACTCGCCCATCGGTCGGCCAATGGCAACGCATTGCTTTAGCCCGAGCTTTTTTTAAGAACGCCCCTTCGCTGATATTAGACGAACCAACTTCGGCGATTGATCCCAGGGCGGAGTTTGAGATATTTGAGCGACTATTTGAGTTTACTAAAGGAAAAACAGTGATAATCATCTCTCATCGATTTTCGACCGTGCGAAATGCTCAGCGCATTATTGTTTTAGACCAAGGTAAGATTATTGAAGAAGGTAGTCACGAGAGTTTAATGCAAAAAGAGGGGAGTAAATATAAGCTAGCTTTTGAGCTTCAAAGAAAAGGTTATGTCTAAACTAAATCATAAAATATTAACATTTTTGATCATATTTCTGGTTAGCCAGGCTTTTCCGGCGCAGGCTGATTTGTTATCGGACAAACAGCAAGAATTAAAAAATCTGCAGAAAAAAATCACCGAACAAGAAGATGTCTTGGCTAAAATTCGTAAACAAAAGCTGACTCTGAATAACCAGATAAAACTGCTGGACCAACAAATTGAAGCGGCGCGACTAGCTTTGGCAGAGATTGATACCGAAGTGGTTACCATCGGTCTAGAGAAAACTGCGATCAATCATGAATTGGTTGATTTAGAGGAACAGGCTTTGGCGCGGCGGCTAGATCTTAAAGAAGCCATCCGAGCTTCTTATATGCAGAGCCAGGATAGCGTGATCGAAATTTTGTTGAGCTCAGACAGTTTAGCAGGGTTTTTAACCCAAGTAGAATATGTCGACACTTTGCAAAATAAGATTACTAACAATCTCCAAGCCTTAGAAGGCATTAAACAAAATTTAGCTACTAAAAAAGGCTTGTTAGAAGATAAAAATGTTCGATTACTGGAAATTAGGCAAAAACGGGTAATAGAAGAAAACAGCTTGGGTATTCAGGCTAATGCTAAAGAGCAGATTATGAAAGATCTCAAGCTGAGCGAATCGGAATATCAAAGCAAATTAACTGAGGCCCGAGCAGAAGAAACCGCTATCAATAACGATATTGCCGCCTTGCTACGCCAATTGCCCAAGACAGCTCCGGTGGGAGAACTGCAGCTGGTTTGGCCAATTCCTTACAGAAGAATTACGGCGACGTTTCGAGATGCTGACTATGCCCGAACCTTTGGCTTGCCCCATAATGCGATAGATATTGCTTGCCCGCAGGGAACGCCGATTAAAGCTCCAGCTGACGGCACGGTAGCTACCATTAAAAATGGAGGAGCTCGCGGTTTAAGTTATATGGTAATCAACATACTAACGGCCTAGCCACGGTTTATATGCATTTGTCGGGGTTTGCGGTTAGTATTGGCGCTAATGTAGTCAGGGGGCAGACAATTGGGTATACTGGCGGTACGCCTGGCACGCCAGGGGCGGGTTGGTTGACCACAGGGCCTCACTTACACTTGGAGGTTTGGTACAAAGATCAACCGCGTAATCCACTGGCCTATCTAATCGATTAAAATGCGCCTACCGAATTATTTATCATCCCGCAAAACTTTCTATGTAATTGGAATTGCATTAGTTTTTGTGATGGGATATTGGGCGGGAGTAACCAAGGGCTACCATCAGAGAATCAATATGCAAAACCTGGGGGCGACTTGGCAACAGGAAATTAGCGGGTACAAAAAAACTACGCCCAGCTTTTCTTTATATGAAGATGTGGTGAACTTATTGAAAGATAAATATTATGGCGATATCGATTATCCTGATTTGTTATACGGCAGTATTAAGGGGGCGGTGGATTCTTTGGGCGACCACTATACTTCTTTTAGCACGCCGGCCGAAAGCAAAGATTTTTTTACTAGTCTAAATGGCATTTATGAAGGCGTCGGTATAGAGATGGACTATGTGGACGACATCCTTACTGTGGTTACTCCTATAGATGATTCCCCGGCCGCCAAGGCGGGGATTAAACCCAAAGACCAGATTATAGCTATCGACGGCACCAGTACGATGGGACTGACTTTAGATGAGGCAGTTAGATTAATCCAAGGCTTAAAGGGTACTAAAGTGGTTTTGGCAATCCAACGGGCCGATGAAGATCAGCTGCTAGAAATAACTATCACTAGGGATATCGTAAAAATTCCCAGTGTTAAACTATTATCTTCCGCAGATGGGTTGGCGGTTGTTGGAATCGCCAAATTCAGCAATGATACTGAAAAGCTTTTCTCTAAACTGATTGGGGAAATGATTAAATCAGGCGTGAAAGGCATAGTTTTAGATCTGCGTAATAATCCCGGCGGATTTTTGGATGTGGGAGTGAAAATCGCTAATGAATTTATTCCTGATGGGATGATCGTGGAAGAGCGGTTCAAGGATGGCAAAGTCACTCCCTTTTATGCGGACGGAGCCGGAAAGCTAATCAAACTGCCGGTAGTAGTGTTGGTTAATGAAGGCAGTGCTTCGGCAGCCGAGATTGTGGCCGGGGCCCTACAGGACAGTGGAAGGGCCACTGTAGTGGGAGAACCCACCTATGGCAAGGGTAGTGTCCAGGAAATTGAGGAGATGCCAGATGGGTCTACCCTCCGCATCACTATAGCGCACTGGTATACCCCCAGGGGGCGGTCTATTAGCCAAGCAGGTATTAAGCCTGATATATTAATAGAGGCGGACCAGGAGAGCGATCAGGACACCCAGCTAGATAAAGCCCTCGAAATATTAAAGAAACTAATTAAATAAATGAAAGTTATTCTTACAAAGGAAGTAGCGGGGTTGGGGCATAGCGGCGAAGTCAAGGAAGTGGCCGATGGTTATGCTAGAAATTTTTTGATGCTTCGGGGTTTGGCTGAGATGGCGACTCCAGAAAAAATCGACCAACTAAAGAAACAGCAAGAGAAGCAGCAAAGAGAATTCGAATCTTTACACAAGAAATGGGCCGAGATTGTCCAATCTCTTCCTGATATTCACCCTGTGTTTAAACGCAAAGCTTCTAAATTGGGTAAGTTGTTTGCCGGAGTGGGAGCAGATCAGATTGCTTTAGCTCTGGCCGAGCAGGTCAAAATCAAGATTGATCCAGCTTGTATAATTTTAGATAAACCAGTTAAAAGCCTTGGCGAGCATATTGCGAGAGTAGTATTTTCTCCCGAAATCCAAGGCGAACTGAAATTAACTGTCCTCTCGGAATAATTACTGTTCGAACATAGTGAGAACTAAAATAGTTCTCGGCAACAGCCTCGAACAATAATTTATTACTAAATTATTAATATGGCAAACCAAGATTTAATGAAAGATATTGTGGCGCTGTGCAAACGCCGCGGGTTGATTTACCCGAGCTCGGAAATCTACGGCGGATTTGCCAATACCTGGGATTATGGTCCCTATGGAGTGTTGTTGAAAAACAATGTCAAAAAAATCTGGTGGGAAGATATGGTGCAAAAGCGCTCGGATATTGTTGGACTGGATAGCGCTATATTAATGAATCCCAAAGTCTGGGAGGCCTCCGGCCACTTGACCGAATTCACTGATCCACTGGTGGAGTGCAAAAAATGCCATGCCCGATTTAAAGCCGAGCAAGAATTAGATAAGTGTTCCAATTGTAAGTCCACCGAATTAACTCCGGCCAAACAATTTAATTTGATGTTCAAAACCCATATCGGTCCCACTGAAACTGCGAGTAATGTCACATATCTCCGGCCGGAAACCGCACAGGGGATTTTTGTTAATTTTAAAAATGTATTAGATTCCACTCGCGTAAAATTGCCATTTGGCATCGCCCAAATCGGCAAATCTTTCCGCAACGAAATTACCCCAGGTAACTTTACTTTTCGGACCCTAGAGTTTGAACAACAAGAAATGCAATACTTTACCTATCCCCAAAATGCGAACGCTGATTTTGAAAAGTGGCGTCAAGCTAGATTCGATTGGTTTATCGGACTAGGTATTAATAAGAATAAATTGCGGCTAGAAAATCATCCCGAAGATAAATTAGCTCATTACGCCAAAGCCGCTACTGACGTCGAATATGAATTTCCATTTGGTTGGTCGGAGCTGGAAGGCATCCACAATAGAGGAGATTATGATTTGTCTCAGCATGAGAAGTTTAGTGGGCAAGATTTGCATTATTTCAACGATGAGGCTAAAGAAAAGTTTGTGCCTTATGTTATAGAAACTTCTGGTGGGGTCGACCGAGCGACTTTAGCTTTTTTGGTGGACGCTTACAAAGAAGAAGAAGTGAAGGGTGAAAAGCGCACAGTGCTTTCGCTTCATCCTAAATTAGCTCCCATCAAAGCCGCGATTTTGCCGTTAGTTAAAAAAGATCCAGAATTAGTGAAAATGGCCAAGGAAATTTATGAAACCTTAAAAGCGGATTTCTTTGTGGAGTATGACGAAGACGGCACCGTAGGGAAGCGCTACCGCCGCCAAGACGAGATTGGCACCCCGTTTTGTATCACCGTAGACTCGGATTCCTTGAACGATAAAACTGTCACCATCCGCCACCGCGATAGTATGGAACAGGACCGAGTGACTATCGCCGAATTAGGGGATTGGCTGAAAAACAAGTTAGGTTAGTTATTTAGAGCTGACGGACCACATTAATTTATGCCAGGTGCGAAAAGCATCGGCAATTTTGGGGTTCACGATAACAGTTAAACTGCTATCATCGATAGCAGCATCTTCGCCAACAGTCACAATCACTACATGGTCACCGAAAATATCGACACTAGCATCGGTAGAAAATTCTTTCGGTAAAAATTTATAGTCTTTACTGTGCCAATTTTTTAACATCTCACTTTTACCATGTTTTACAGTGTGATCAAACAGGGTATAAAATTTAATGTTTTTCTTTTTAGCTTCTCTTTCGAATTGTTCCAAAAAGACGCGGATTTTTTTATCGGCCAATTGACCAGAACCGCCTAAAGTATAGACATCTTCTTTTAGACGCAGAATGTCACGCATATAATTTTTCCATCCTTCCAGTCCTTTATAAATAAACACCTCGTCTTGGTGGGGGACGGATTTATAGAGTTTTTCCAGTACAGGAATTACCTTTTGGAGAGCCTGTTGTTTTTCACCTAAAATATCCGAAAGCTTGTTGGGATCAACGGCTTGATAATGGTTTTCTTTACTACCTAAAATCTCAAACACCAATCCCTTCTCAATCAGGCGTTTGATGGCGTCGTAGACATTCCGGCGGTGGATTTTTGACTCCTCGGCGATGGCTCCTACTGCCATCTCGCCTCCCTTAATTAAAGTCTCATAGATTTGAGCTTCGTTCTTGGTTAGGCCTAAATCGGTCAAAACTTGTAGATACATTTATGAGCTCCTAGAGCCATTTATTGATAAAAAAAGAAGACTTTTTTGGAAGGTATTTCGAAGTGTTTATCAGGTATAAATTCCTTAGAGGTGATAACCGCTACCTCATGGTGATATTCACCACTCTTATTATATCGCGTATTTTTAACTTAGTCAATTGCGAGAAAGGTTTGCACTTTTGGAGGTGAGGTATGGCCAGAAGAGGCCAGGGAGGCGGGGTCCTCCTTAAAAACCCTCTTTCTGTCACAGACTATCATCCCTTGTCTGTCTGACGAGCTCAAAAGAGCGAAACAGAATATAAAATTAGTTATTAAAAGGAGATAAAAATGAATAAAAACAATTGGCTTTGGTCTGGTGTCGTGGTGCTAGTTATGATAATAATTTTAGCGCTAAGCTTCGATTCCGCTAAAGATGATTCAAAAACAGAAAATAAGCTAATTAAAATTGGGATCGTGACTGATTTAACTGGCCAGGCAGGTTATTGGGGCGAATCAACCAGGGCGGGAGCAGAGCTAGCTAAAACAGAATTAGCCGAAGAAGGATATAAGGTCGAATTAGTGTTTGAGGATTATCAACTGGATCCAGCCAAGGCCTTAACTGCAGCTCAAAAATTAATTAATGCCGATCAGGTTGATGCGATTTATGCTGAATTTAATCCAGCTGCCATCACTATAAGTTCTTTTCTAAAAGAACAAAAACCTATTTTGTTTGTTTATGATGCGGCACCAGAATCGCCCTTGCAAACATCACCTTATGTTTATAAGTCATATCTAGATTTTCATAAAGGGTGTCATGAGTTAGCTCAAACATTCAGAGACCAAGGGATTGATAAAATTGGCTTATTAAAACTAAACTGGGAAACTACGGACATCTGCATAAAAGGGTTAGAGGAGGTCTATCAGAAAGACAAGATAGTGACAGAGGCTTATAACTTCGGTGATGCTGATGTGCATACCCAAGTGTTAAAACTAAAGAATCAAAATGTGGGTGCAGTAGTCAACGTTACATTGCCGGCAGAAACTCTCACGTCACTGAAAGCCATTAAAGACATTAATTGGAGTGTGCCTTACGGCACAGAAACGGATGCTATTATTCCGGATATTGAGAAGATCTATGCCAAAGAGCTGAAAGATGCTGAAATATTTGGCTTTAAGCCTGTGGATGCTTCCTTTGTCCAAAAACTCGATAAAGATCTAATCTCTTACGAAGGAGCCGCTCTGGCTTACACCCACATCAAACAAATGGCGAAGGCAATTGGCCAATGCGATCAAGATATGGATTGCGTCGTCAAAAAAATGGATAGCTCTCCGGCAAGCTCGGCCATTTCATTCAATCGCTTTATTAACCATATTGCTAATTTTGATTTAGTGGTCAATAAGCACCAATAACTAATCTCTAAATCCAAAATAAATTAAGAGCGCCGAAGGGCGCTCTTGTTGTTATTTATGAAAATGCTTCTAGTCGCCATGCTAGAAACGGGAAAATGATTGCTTGGCAGAGAAAACTTTTAGCTACCAGCCTGTGTTTCTGCAAAGTGGGGATATGTAAATTTGCGCAGGGAGAATAGTGGATTATAATAATAGCGATGTGGAGAAGGGTGGGGATAAGTGGTAATTAAAAGTGGATAAATGTTTATTGGTGAGTATTCGCACACAATTGATGAGAAAAACCGACTGGCTGTCCCGATCAAATTCCGCTCTGAACTAACCGGTGGAGCAGTAGTGACAAAAGGATTAGATGGTTGTTTGTTCCTTTACACGCTCAATGAATGGGAAAAGCTAGTCGAGAAGCTTAACGCTATGCCGATATCACAAAAGAATGCCCGGGCCTTTGCTCGGTTGATGTTGGCCGGGGCTTTTGCTGCAGAATTGGATCGGCAAGGCCGCATGATTTTGCCGAAGTACTTAACCGACTATGCCAAGATTGATCGCAACGTGATTGTTGCCGGACTTTTTAATCGCTTAGAAATTTGGGATGCAAAGGTTTGGCAAGAATACAAGGATGCTACTGAAAAGGAAAGCGAAGCCCTGGCCGAACAGTTGTTCATTTAATTTTAATAATCAGAGGTAGGCTGCAGAGAGACAACAATTTGTCATTATTTGCAACAATTAGCCAACATTTTCACCTCCTAAGTGAAACTTTCCCTCCACCCAAGGGAACCAACCTGTCTCTCTGCGGGGTCCTACCATTGAAAAGATATTAACTAAACCATTGGATAATCATTCCCTTCATATTCCCGTACTGACAACGGAGGTGGTAGAGCTACTAGATCTCGTTCCGGGAGAACTAGTAGTGGACGCTACCGTCGGAGATGGCGGACATGCCCAGCAACTATTAACTAAAGTTAGTCCCGGCGGATATCTTATTGGCATCGACAAGGATCCGGAAGCCGTCAAGGCAGCTTATGAAAACTTATCTCATCAAAAATCAAACGCTAAATTTGTTATTAACCACGACAGTTTCGGTAATCTTAGCGGGATCATTAAGACTGCCGGATACCGAGGAATTGACGCAATATTATTTGACTTGGGTTTATCGTCTCGTGAGTTAGCTGGCACACGAGGCTTTTCTTTTTTGCGTGATGCACCTTTAGATATGCGGTTTGATCCAGATGCGCCAGTCACAGCCGCCGATATTGTTAATTCATATCCGAAAGATAAATTGGCAAATCTGATTTACGAGTTCGGCGAAGAACGAGCTAGTCGAAGAATCGCCGAAGCAATTTTTTCTGCCCGGCATCGGCATAAGATTACTACTACCGAGCAATTAGCGGCTATTGTAGCAGAGGCTAAAGGCGGCCGACATGGACGGATTCATCCGGCTACGCAAACCTTTCAGGCTTTGCGGATAGCGGTGAACGATGAGCTGGGGTTACTCCGAACGACATTGCCGGTAGCCATACAGCTATTAAATCCCGGAGGCCGGCTGGCAGTAATCAGTTACCATTCCTTAGAGGATCGGATCGTTAAAAATATTTTTCGGGATGCGGCAAAAACCGGAGTGGTACAATTGATTACTAAAAAGCCGATTAGTCCGACTCGAGCAGAGATATTACAAAATCCCCGAGCGAGAAGCGCCAAATTAAGAGTCATTAGTAAAATAGGTTAACCATGGCAAATTGGTCCCCAAAACAAGCTGGTCTAAGATCAAAAAACATCATTCAATTACGCAATTTTAAGAAATTCCGCTGGGGGGCTTTTTCTATCACTTCTATCTCAATCGCTTTATTTGTAGTCCTGGCCGGTTCTTATATTGTGATTATCAATGTGGTATCGACCAAAGGAGCTCAGATCAACACCCTAGAAATGACCAAAAAAGGTTTAGTCGCTGAAAACGAAAGACTGGCCGTCGAAGCGGCCCGGTTGCAATCTCTGGCCGTGATCGAGAAAGGGGCCACGGAACAGATTGAGATTGGCGACAATGGTTTGCCGACCGGCAAGACTAAACCAGCTGCCGAGGAAACCACCACCAATTCGCTAAATGAGACTATCGATAACCAAACTACCTATGTGCCTAAGATGGTTGAGATGAGCGCCCTCACTTTCTTAGAAGATACCTCTGGTCCGCTCGCGCAAAAGTAGTTAATTTGACAAGGTTATCAACTAGTCCGAAAAGGGCTTTTTTTATATCGGCGAAACCTGTGGGATAGCTTGTTATAATAGTTTCATGGCTTATAACGTATCTAACGAGTCGTTACAGTTGCGGCGGGTAAATGTATTAGCCATCGGTTTTGCTATTTTTTTAGTATTGATAGTTGGGAAATTATTGCAAAGACAGTTAATTGAGCACAATACCTTTCTCGCATTGGCCCGTGAACAACATGTAGTGAATGAAAATGTACCAGCCGAGCGGGGCAAAATTTTAGTTTATGATCAACAATTAGGCGATTATTATCCCTTAGCTACCAACGTATCTTTATATAGTCTTAATGTGGTACCTACCCAGGTGCACCAGCCTGAATTAGTGGTAGCCAAGCTCTTACCCTACTTAACGGATTTCACCGAAAGTGATCTTTTAGCTATATTACAATCCAATAAAGTTTACGTATCGCCTTTGAAGCGGCGAGTAGAAGTAAAAGAAAAAGAGGCTATTCAAAAATTAGGTTTGGAGGGCGTTTATTTTCGCGCAGAAGAATATCGGTATTATCCGGAAGATAGTTTAGCGTCACACGTATTGGGCTTCGTGAACCAGGATGGTAAGGGCCAGTATGGCATTGAAGGCTACTTTGACAAAGAACTCAGCGGCCAAGCCGGTTTGGCTCAGGTCGAAAAGAGCTCGTTAGGTGCCCACATCACCGTGGGAGATCGTAAAATAACTGATCCGAAAGACGGGGCAGATGTGGTGCTGACGATTGACCGGGCTATTCAATATTATGTGGAAAAGAAACTGCAAGAAACAGCGCTCAAACACCAGGCTACCGGAGGAGAAGTGATTATTATGGAGCCCTCGACCGGACGGATCGTAGCCATGGCTGCCTATCCTGATTTCAACCCCAATTTTTATAGTGACGCCGAATTGGCTAATTTTACTAACCCGAGTGTGTCATTGGTATACGAGCCGGGTTCAGTTTTTAAATCCATTACGATGGCAGCCGGGATTGATGCCGGTTTAGTTGCCCCGAGCACTACTTATTTTGACCCCGGTGAATTGCAGGTAGCCGATAAAATTATTCGTAATTCTGATTTAGCTTCTCACGGAGTCCAGACTATGACTCAAGTATTGGAAAAATCTTTAAACACCGGCGCGGTATTTGTAGTGCAAAAACTGGGACGCCAACTTTTCTATAAATATCTTAAAGATTTTGGTTTTGATGTTGTGACGGGAGCCGGGTTAGCCGGAGAAGTGGCCGCTCATATGCGGCCGTTTAGAGAATGGGCAGAAATGGATTTGGCTACTATTTCTTTTGGTCAGGCTATTGCAGTTACTCCCTTACAAATGCTAGCTGCTATTGGAGTAATCGCTAACCAAGGACAATTAGTAAAACCGCATATGGTGGATAAAATCATGTATTCTACCGGAGCGATCTCTTTTGATACGCAAGTGATTCGGTCTGTCATTAAGCCTCAAACTGCTCAGCTAGTCGGGGCAATGATGGTGAGTGTAGTAGAACGGGGCCACGGTCAGGCAGCCGGTGTCGCCGGATATCGAGTAGCTGGTAAAACGGGGACGGCGCAAATCGCCGGGCCAGGTGGTTACGAAGAAGGGGCGACTATCGGTACCTTTGTCGGTTTTGCTCCGGTCGATCAGCCTAAGTTTGTTATGTTGACTCGCATTGATCGGCCCAAAGATGCTAAGTTTGCCGAGGTCTCAGCGGCGCCTCTGTTTGGCGAAATCGCTAAATTCTTATTTAATTATTGGCAAATTCCTCCTGACAAGTAATTATAAAATTATATGACTAAAAAGTTATTAAAATTGTGGCTACGGTATTTGGCAGCACTGGTGCTGCGTAAATATCATCCTCGCATTGTGGCAATCACAGGCAGTACTGGCAAAACTAGTACCCGAGAAGCCATCTTAACTGTCTTAAAAAATCATTCGGAAAATCCGGATATAGTTGGGACGATCGGGAATTTAAACACCGAATTGGGTGTTACCGCTACTATTATTAGTCCTGGTTTTATCGGTACGCAGGTTGGTGTTAAGACCAAGCTGACTATCCGGGATGTGTGGTATTTAACTTGGCATGCACTCAATTTATCAATCCGGAGAGTAGCCTATCCGAAAATATTAGTTTTAGAGCTAGCCGCTGATCGGCCTGGCGATATAGAATATTTTATGAGTTTTATTAAACCGGAAGTTGGCGTTCTGACTAATATTGGCGATGCCCATTTAGAATTCTTTTATTCCAAGGCTCAGCTAGTGGAAGAAAAGAGTCTGGTGATTACCCATGTGGATTCTCGCGGTACCGTCATTCTTAACCAGGACGATGATTTTAGTAAATTAATCTCGCGCAAGACAGCGGCCAAGAAGATTATGGTCAGCGCTGAAGAAAAATCAGATTGGTGGGCCAGCGATATCGGTTTTAGCAGCGGGGGGATTCGGTTTAACGCCATGTCTAATAAATCAAAACAAGGCATGACTCCAATTAGTTTGCCGGTTTATGGTTATCAATTTGTGTATGCGGCTCTGATGGCTTTAGCGGTAGGTGATTATTTCCGTGTCCCGCTAGAAACTATGGCGCATCGACTAAGTAAATACCAGTTGCCTGATCGGCGGTTTGAAATTATTAAATTAGGCGGGAATATTGTTATTGACGATACTTATAATGCCAATCCTGCCTCCATGCTGGCGGCTCTGAAAAGTTTGGCTAGATTAGGTGTTAATCGGCGTAAAATCGCTATTCTGGGAGATATGAAAGAATTAGGCAGTGCCCATATCAAGGGTCACCAAAGCGTCGGGGAATGTGCGGCCAAAGTGGTGGACCAACTCTGGGTAGTAGGGGAAGGAGGCAATTTAATCAAAGAAGCGGCTGTGCGAGCCGGCTTACCTTTAGGGCAAGCGCGAAACTGGTCGGAAAGTGCAATTCCGACTGTTTTGCAGGATAATAATATAGTTCTAGTCAAAGGTTCACAGGCTGTCCGTATGGACCAAATTGTTACGCTAATAAAGGAGTTCTATGAACGATCTCACTAAAATTGTTACTGAACACGGCAACCTTATCCGTATATTGGTAATTGGTGCGCTATCTTTTCTAACTACATTTGCTCTCACTCCGGCCTGGACCCACATTCTCTATAAATATAAATTTTGGAAGCAGGCCAAAGAAGAAACCTTGTACGGTGGCTATGCCACAGTTTTTCAAAAACTGCATGGCGAAAAACATAAACGGAATATTCCGACTATGGCCGGGGTGTTAATATGGGTGACTATTGCCGTTGTTACTGTAGTATTTAATCTGACCCGCAATCAAACTTATCTACCCTTATTCTTTATGGTAGCGGTGGGAATTTTGGGAGCAGTCGATGATTGGTTTAATATTCGTGGGATAGGTGGTGTTAAGGGTGTCAGAGCTCGCCATAAGATGATCTGGTTACTAGCCATTGCTGCTTTTGGTGCCTGGTGGTTTTACACTAAATTAGGTATGAATAGTCTGCACATTCCAGCCTATGGCGATATTATGGTCGGCTGGTGGTATATTCCGATTTTTATATTTGTAATTTTAGCTACCACTAATGCAGTAAACATTACGGATGGTTTAGACGGATTGTCAGCCGGTTTATTGATCATTGCTTTTACTGCCTTTGGTATTTTGGCATTTTTGGGAAATCAAATTAGTTTAGCCGTTTTTTGTATTACAGTATCAGGAGCTCTCTGCGCTTACCTCTGGTTTAATATTTATCCGGCCCGTTTCTTTGGAGGAGATACGTACGCCCTGGCTATGGGGGCAACTTTAGGGGTAGTGGCGATGCTAATCAAGAGTAATGTCGGGATTGCTGTTTTGCCGCTAATTGCTTTTGTGCCGATGGTGGAGGTCATCTCAGACTTATTGCAATTAGGTTATCGAAAGTTTAGACACAAGAAACTTTTCCTGATTGCTCCGCTGCATCATCATTTTGAAGCGCTGGGTTGGCCAGAGACTAAAGTCACTATGCGATTTTGGATTATTGGAGCATTCACGGCGCTCCTGGGTGTAATTATTGGCATTGTGGGGGGCGGACCGTCTTAAACTATGACGAGCTTTGAAACCCAATCGGGCAAAATTGCTATCCTAGGTTTTGGGAGAGAGGGGCTAGACCTGCTCCGCTTTTTCCATAAGTTAAAAGTCAAGCCAGTTGTTTTGAATGATACGGAAATTTTATCCACGCATCCGGCTTATCGTGAGATTCAAAAATTTGCCAGCGCGGTCAGAACAGGGACAGGCTATCTTAAAGGATTAGCCGATTTTGATTTGGTTTTCCGGAGTCCGGGCGTACCGCTGGATTTAGCTGCTATCAAGCAAGCTGCGCGTCAAGGAGTTACTCTTAGTTCATTAACTAAGTTATTTTTTGATTTATGTCCCGCCAAAATCATTGGCGTGACTGGAACTAAAGGAAAAAGCACCACCGCTGCGCTGATTTACCATTTATTAAAAGGCAAAACCAAAGGCAAAGCTTACTTTGGCGGCAATATTGGCTATCCACCTTTACAATTGCTTACTAAATTAACTAAACAGGATGTAATAGTGCTGGAATTGTCCAGTTTTCAGTTAGAAGATTTAACTAAAAGTCCGCAAGTAGCTGTGCTGTTAGGTATAGCGCCTGAGCATCTGGATCGCCACAAAACTTTTAAGAAATATATGGCAGCGAAACTCAATTTAGTCCGCTATCAAAACAAAAACGACTTTACGGTTGTTAGTGCCGATGAAGCTATTAGCGCGGTAGTTGCCAAAACTACTAAAGGAAAAATAATAAAGTATTCTAGCCGGAAAATATTGCCTCGGGGTGTCTATTTGGCTGGAGAAGAAATTATTTATCGGCATGTGCGGACAGGACACAGGCAGGTAGTTATTCAGGCCCAGAATGTTCCTTTATTAGGGCAACACAATTTAGGCAATGTTTTGGCGGCCTTAACCGTAGCCCTGTTATTAGAGGTGCCATTGGCCAGAATCCAGCGCCAAATTAAAACTTTTTCAGGATTAGAACATCGTTTAGAGCTAGTGGGACATAAACATAAAGTGCAATTTATTGATGATTCTCTCGCCACTACTCCGGTAGCCACTATGGCAGCGATCCAGACATTAACGGGACCGATCAGTTTGATTTTAGGGGGGTCAACCAAAAAAGAAAAATTTACGGAATTAGTGCGCTTACTAATAACTAAAGATATTCAAGGTGTCGTCTTAATCGGGGCTACTGCTCCAGTATTGGAAAAATCATTTAAAACTGCCAAAGTAAAATTTCCGTTTATGAAGGCAGCAGATTTTCCATCTGCTGTTCGACAAGCATATCGATATGCTGCGCCAGAAGGTACGGTGTTATTATCACCAGCCTGTGCGAGTTTCGGCTGGTTTAGGGATGCTTACGATCGCGGCGCTCAATTCAAACAGTTGGTAGAGCAAATTATTAGCGGTAAATAATGCGTAGATTTCATTCACCTGATCCTTATCTTATTTTAGCCACGCTGGTGTTGGTGTTGTTTGGCTTAATTATGGTATCCTCGGCTTCCGTGGTGGAATCTTACCAAGCCACCGGGAGTAATACTTACTATTTCTTTCGCCAGGCTCTCTTTGCTACTGCGGGCTTAGGATTGTGGTTTGTACTGCAGCGCGTGGACTACCATAACTATCGCACCATCGCCACCAGTGCGTTGATTTTGGGAATAGTTTTATTGGTGGTTGTGTTTATCCCGGGCTTAGGCGTGACTGCGGGAGGCTCGCGCCGTTGGGTGGGAGCGGGTGATTTGACTCTACAGGTAACCGAAGTAATGAAAATGGGTCTTATTTTCTATTTAGCCTATTGGTTTGAGCGCAAAGGGCCTAAAATTACCAGTTTTTACTATACTTTTTTGCCGTTCGCCGCTCTCTTATTGTTGATTTGCGGGTTGATTATCGCCGAGCCGGATATGGGCACCACTTTGATCATTGCAGGGATCGCTTTAGCTATGTATTTTACTGCCGGGGGCAGTTGGCAACACATTTCTTTATTAGTTATGAGCGGAGCGGCTGTAGTTTGGGCATTAACCTTAGCAGCGCCTTATCGTATGGCCCGCTTAATGACATTTTTTAATCCTGGAGCAGATCCTTTAGGAGCCGGTTACCATATCAATCAAGCCCTGATTGCTTTGGGGTCGGGGGGTCTCACTGGCTTTGGTTTCGGTCGTTCCCGCCAAAAATTCAACTTTTTGCCGGAAACATCTTCTGACTCCATTTTTGCTATTATTGGCGAGGAACTCGGCTTTCTCGGCATCTCATTGTTAGTTTTACTCCCTTTAACTATATTTATTTGGCGAGGGTGTCAGACTGCCAAAAGGGCCCCGGATGCTTTCGGGCGACTACTCGCAATCGGCATTACTACTTGGATAGGCTGGCAAGCCGCCGTTAATATCGGAGCCATCATCGGTTTGATCCCGCTCACAGGGGTACCGCTGCCATTTATCAGCCAAGGCGGATCCTCGTTAGTTTTTGTTCTGGCCGCTTCTGGTATATTATTAAATATCTCTAGACAAACGATTTATACTAAAGATGATGAAGATCCTTTTAGTGGGTGGAGGCACTTCTGGACACGTGTTGCCGGCACTGTCCGTCGGGCACGCTATCTTGAGAAAGAATCCCAATAACGAGATTTTATTTGTGGGTTCCCGTAAATTGTCTCATCGCGACATAATTGAGGCCGCTGGTTTTAAATTTGTGGGAATTCCGGCCGGTAAGCTGCGGCGATATTGGGATTGGCAAAACTTCATTGACGGTTTCCGCATTTTGGCTGGCACCATAACTGCCTTAGGAATAATTCTGCGTTTTCGACCGGATAAAATATTTATTAAGGGAGGCTATGTTGGAGTACCGGTTGGATTAGCGGCTTGGATTCTCCGGCGGCCATTGATTATCCATGAATCAGATTCCCGGATCGGCCTGGCTAATCGCTTGTTGATGCCGTTGGCGGAAAAAGTCTGCGTATCATTTCCGCTCGATGCTTATCGGGTAACTAAAGCGGTAGCTAAAAAACTGGTGCATACCGGCGTACCGGTAAACGATATTTTTTACCAACCGGAGATCAGTAACAATACCGGTATTCCTTTTTCTGAACATAAACCATTTATTTTGATTATTGGCGGGTCACAGGGTGCTCAAGCTATTAACCAAGTGATAAAATCGGCCCTGCCGGATTTGATCCAAGATTATCAAGTATTGCACTTAGCCGGAGCGCATAATTTTGCTGATTTGAAAGAGTGGGCAGAAATCGAAAGATTTCGGAATTATTATTTGTTCGAGAGTTTGCCTAATGAACAAATAGCTTATTTAATGCGGCGGGCAGCGGTGATTGTTTCGCGAGCCGGAGCGACCACTATTGCCGAAATAGCTGCCAGTGCTCGTCCAGCTATTCTCATCCCATTGCCGGGGTCGGCAAGCAATCATCAGTTGCATAATGCCGAATACTTGGCGGCCAAAGGAGCGGCGGTGGTATTGGAACAAGATCAGCTCACCCCGGTCACATTACAAGAAAGGATATTTAAAATTCTTAACTCCGATTTAGGTCCGCGCTTAGTTTTTAATATCAAATCGATTACCCAAAAAGATGCGGCGGATAAAATTGCCGATCTTATTTTGAGCGATAATAATAGTGATAATAATTAAATAGGTTTAAATATATGAAAAACTGGGGTTGGGTTGTGCTTGCAGTGCTAGTCGTTTCTATTATCTGGTGGGGAAAATTTGGTTTTCGCTTGGGCTCTCCGGCCATGACTTGTCTGTATAGTGATACTGAGAAAAAGATTGAAACCATTTGTGTTAATCAACTCAAAGAGAACGATTTAATCAGCAGTCCTCTCAAAATTACCGGGCGAGCGCGGGGTAACTGGTTTTTTGAGGCTTCTTTCCCAATCCAATTATTAGATCAGAATAGTAAGCGTTTGGCCGAGGTTGTGGCTACGGCGCAGGGTGATTGGATGACCACCGATCTAGTTCCTTTCACTGCCGAATTAACTTTTACCACCCCAGCAGGGGACACCGGCCAGTTAGTGTTGAACCGAGATAATCCCTCAGGGCTGCCTGAAAATGACGCCCAACTCATTATCCCGGTCAGATTCCGTTAATGCCCGGTATCTATTTAATTAACAAGCCTAAAGGCATCACTTCGCATGATGTAGTGGGTTATTTGCGCAAAGTAACCGGCGAAAAAACTATCGGTCATGCCGGCACGTTAGATCCCTTGGCTTCTGGTTTGATGATCGTGGCGATTGGCCGCGAATTTACTAAGAGAATTTCCGAGTTCTCTAAATTAGATAAAGAATATCTGGCCGAGGCAACTCTGGGTGCCACCAGCACCACCTATGACGCCGAAGGAGAGATTAAAAAGTTCTCTTTTTGTCATTCTGAGCGAATCCGCCAGCTGGCGGAGAAGTCGAAGAATCTCGAGACACAAGTGCCGAGATCCCTCGACTGCGCTCGGGATGACAGAATGGATGGCCGGGATGACAGAATGGATGGCCGGAATGACAAAATAGTGGAACTTAATCAAGCAGAAATAGAATCTGCACTCCAGAGTTTTATAGGGCCGCAGGAGCAGATGCCGCCCATCTTTTCCGCTAAAAAAATCAAAGGCCAAAAGGCTTACGACTTAGCTCGACAGGGGAAAACAGTCGAATTAAAAGCTGTGCCAGTCACTATTTCCGAGATTAAATTATTAGATTATCAATACCCGATATTAAAATTCAAAGTAAAAGTTTCTTCTGGCACCTATATTCGTTCGCTCGTCCATGATTTAGGGCAAAGATTGAACAAGGGAGCCTATATGTCGGAATTAGTTCGTACCTCTATCGGAGATTATAACTTAACCCAGGCGATTGATTTATACCAAGTCAAATCTCCCGCCGACCTACACCCCCACCAACTCCCCCTTGGTAAGGGGGAGGGTAGAGGGGGTTATAATTAAATTATGATGAAATATCTTATTTGGTTTTTATTGGGGCTGGCAGTTGGTTTGGGTGGTTATTGGCTGGTGGGGCAATATTATCACCCCCAAGCAACCCCGGTTACCCGGACAATTTTGGTTTACTTTAATAAAAGCGAACCCACCGATATTGTGCAGGTGGCAGTGGAGCGCACGATTGTTAAAACCGTAGCAGTAGCCACAGCCGCTATACAGGAATTATTGAAAGGGCCCACCGAAACTGAAAAATCTGCCGGGTTGACCACAGCCATGAATGCCGGTACGGTGCTAAATTATGTCAGAATTGATAACGGAGTCGCCACTGTAGATTTCAATAGCCAATTTGATTTCCAGATGGGCGGCTCGGCACGGGTCAGAGCTATTTACCAACAAATTTTCAAGACGCTCACGCAATTTTCCACCATCAAAGAAATAAAAATCACCATCGATAATGGTTCTCGCCCTGCCAACCTGGAGCCTTAATCAGTAGCCAATAGTACCAATTTTCCCATTAATTGGCGCATATCCAGACCAACAGCTTTAGCTGCTTTAGGATAAATGCTTTCGGGCGTCATTCCCGGTAAAGTGTTTATTTCCAAAATAAATAACCGATTTCTTCTTAATATCATATCCACGCGAGATAAGTGTCGACATCCACAAAGTTTATGGATATGTAATGCAATTGCCTGTGCTTGTTCTTGTATTTCTGTACTGATGTATTTTGGCGGGATATTCTCTTGAGTAGCGTTGTTATATTTGACTTCGTAATCAAACCATCTGTTTTCTGGAGGAATGATCTCTACCACAGGCAAAGCTGTATCGCCCAATATCCCCACTGTCAATTCCTGCCCGGCGATGTATTCCTCCGCCAATATGGGGCGGCTAAAATCTATATTTCTTAAATCGTCTGATGATTTAACTATTGCCACTCCGATGCTTGAACCACCTTCAATAGGTTTAAGCACTAATGGATAATTCCAGCCTTCTAAATCACTGGCTTCTTTGATAACTTCCCATTTGGGTGTTTGGATATTATTATCATCAAGGATCTTTTTAGTAGATACTTTATTAAAGCAAAGTTGAGACGAAACAGACCCCGAACCAACAAACGGAACTCCGATATCTTCGAGAATTTTTTGAATACGGCCGTCTTCGCCAAATTGGCCGTGCAACATTGGGATAACTAAATCAAACCCGCTTACTCTATTAGCAACGGAATCTATATTGAACTCATTCAGCTCAAAACCCTCTGTCTCGTATTTGGCCAGTTTACATGCGTTCAAAACTGCCAAACCAGAAGCTTTTGATATTTCTGCTTCAGACGATAAACCAAAACCACCATAAATTACTAAGATTCTCACAAATCAATCTTATCAGGTTCTATCTCCAGATTGGGCATAGAGACCGAAATCTTGACTTTCAGTAACATTGAGCCATAGTGTAAGTGAAGGATTTTAGCATAGGAGGTGTCTTATGCCAGAGGATCCTGAAAAGAAAAGTTTGTGGACTAAGCCTACTATTCGTCCGTTGCCACGCCTTAGCGAGGTAACTACTCCTACGACAATCAGTGCCAGTTCTCCAGCACGGAATAGAATTGCCGAAGATGCTCTCATGGAAGAACTGACAATGCTCTGTGAAGGGGCGGATGAGATCTAAGGACAAGCAACTTTAGCAAGGAAGTCGGAATCGCATATAGTTAAACGGCTATCCACGAACAAAAAAGGCAGTTTCCCGGAAGCTGCCTTTCCTTTAACTTCAGTATTCCCCAATATAGAGTTATAGTTGAAAAAAGCCATCGTTGGTGCACGATGGCCGTAAAAACCGGTTCAGTTGGGCGACGACAGCTAATGTTTGGATGTTAATTGTCCCAGAAATTATCTGCCGGGTAAACTTTGGGCGGCGGATTTCCAATAAGTCCAATAGACAGATTAGTCCGAATGCCGGCGACACTCCCTCGTTTGGTTTTAGGGATGTTCACGGCCACCAGCAGAGCCAAATCCTGGACGAGCATGTCTGGTTTGTGGGCAGTCTCGGGCAAGTTATCAGCCGCAATGTCGATCCATTGGGGACCCGACCCGGATAAGCAAGATTCGCATTTGATCTCTGCGTATTTCTTGATTTCTGCGGGGAGATATTCTCGTAGTCGGGCTTCGATTGTTGTAACTGCAATCGGAGACAACCCTTGCGGCAATCCGCTAACAGTGATAGTTAGCATCTTTTTTCCTCCGTGTATTCCGTATGTGTAATGTGCAAATTTGAGTCCGAAAGACTCACTGCAGATATATTAGCATAACACTTTAAATATTATTGTCCTAACCCCATCTCTAAACAGCGATAGTCAATAAGATAATTAGCTCCCAGAGTAGTAAATTATTGCTAAGAGCTAATTATCCATGTACAATAAAGTTAGACAATTCTAATCGCTCCTTACCATATCTCAACTTACAACCATAAGGAGGTTGTTATGGACACAGCAACAGTAACGTTGCAAACCGGGGTCGAAGTAGCGCCCAATCTGGTCGCAGAAATAACTCAAAATCTCGCATCCTTGTTGAAAAAAGATCCCCGGGGGCGATCGCTCATCTGCAATTTAGTGATGAGGTGTAAAGACCCCACTCATCCCATTTTTCGAGAAGATGAAGATAAGTTAAAAGATCTTTCTCTACTCCAGAGGGATGGATCTGTCTGTGACCCCGCCAAAGAAATTATTCTGGCCTCAGTTGAGGGGAAAGGTGATGAAACAAAACTTGTTCCACCTGTCCTTATTTCATAGCCTCGGTTATCCCAGCTTATCTGCCTTAGCAAGCCCTGTATATTCAGGGCTTTTTTATAAAAGACAGTAATTGATATTATTTTTCTGACAAACCATCTATAGTTTGGTATAATAAAACTGTTATTATTAATTTATTCGGGGGTTTTGCATGAAGATTGTTAATTGGATTGCTGCTATCCTGGTCATCGTGGGAGCGCTCAACTGGGGTTTCGTCGGTTTGCTTAATTGGAACCTCGTGACGACTTTGTTCGGCGAAGCGACCACTCTGACCACCGTGATCTACGACCTGATCGGCTTGGCGGCTATTTACGCCTTGTTCTGGATGCTGCCGAAAATGGTCAAGTAAACAGCGTTTCTCAAGTTGATTTTTTGTTTCAGCCAAAGTGTGATAACCTTTGGCTGAAACTATATTAAAAAGGGAATTTAAAGAAAAAATATGTCAGAATATTATCGCGGCAAACGCACTCGCGGCCTGTTCGATCCAGAATCGACCGAGCCGTTCAAAATCAGTCGATCCAAGATCGATCTGTTCTGTAATTGCCCCCGCTGTTTTTATATTGATGTGCGCTTAGGCATTGCCCAGCCGCCGGGATATCCGTTTAGTCTGAACTCAGCCGTAGACCATCTCTTGAAAAAAGAATTTGATATTCATCGGGCCGCCGGCAGTTGTCATCCTTTGATGGAGCATTACGGAGTCGATGCCATCCCGTTTGCCCATGCCGATCTAGATACTTGGCGCAATGCCAGAAGCGGTATTCAGTATTTAGATCCCGCCACTAACTTGCTGATTTATGGAGGGATTGACGATGCTTGGATCAAACCTCAGGGCGATCTGATCATTGTGGATTATAAAGCGACCAGCAAGGACAAGGAAGTTGATTTGGATGCAGAATGGCAGAAAGGTTACAAACGGCAAATGGAAATTTATCAGTGGCTTTTCCGCCAGAATGGTTTTCCGGTGGCGCCGGAGGGATATTTTGTTTATTGCAATGGTAAGCGGGACAGGGTTGCTTTTGATAGCAAATTAGAATTCGATATTAAGTTAATTCCTTATGCCGGTAGCACGGATTGGATCGCCCCCACGCTCTTAAAAATCAAAGATTGTTTACTGTCAGATAAAATTCCCCCCGCCGGGCCCGAGTGCGATTTCTGCACCTACCGCGCTGCTATCCAATCCCTGAAAAAGATTTAATTCTACTGTGATAAAATAATTACAGAGAGGGTTACTTACTTAAGTAAGTATTTAGGTAAGTACCAAGATAAGTACCTAAGTAAGTAATTCTTTATGTCACAAATCAAATCCAACCAGAATAATGTGCGTAAATTGACCAGAATCGCACGCTCCAGTATCGGATTGACTTTACCGATTGATCTGGTGCGCAAATTGGGTTGGCAAGAACATCAAAAAGTCGTGGTCAATGCTTCTGGCCGGCATCTGATCATCAAAGATTGGAGGAAATAATCATGATTATGACGAAAAAACTAATCCTATTATTACTAGGATTGTTGCTTATTGGTGGCTGTGCTCTAGGGACTAAATTGCCCCAATTTACTCTGGCCGACAATCAGAAAAATTATGATTTTCCGATCGATCAGCAATTTCAAATTACTTTGCCGTCTAACCAATCAACCGGATATCAATGGCAAGTAGATGACCTAACCGCTGGCGTCTTAGAGCAAGTCAGTAATGAATATAGGGTAGTTGAGAACGGAAAAAATGTTGTCGGGGCTGGGGGAGAGGAAATCTGGACCTTCCGGGTGTTAAAAGTCGAGCGATCGCATATTGTGATGAAGTATCTGAAGCCGTGGGACAAATTAGATGTGGCTAATAATTTTTTGGTGACTATTAACGGCAATCCGGGCGATGACGGGTTAGTGACTTATTTGGGTAAAATTACAGCCAATGCAGTTGGCGCTCAATTTGATGATTGTTTTGCGGCAGACAATGGTGATAAATTCGGCATCACACCGCTGACACAGAATAAGATTGAAGATCCCGGCGTTAAGGCCAAAATTGCTGAATTCATCGACAAAGATGTCTTGGTAGAGATCAGAGGTAAGTTGACGGATCCCGCGATTGATTGCAACGGCAAACAATTCATCGTCCACGAAATCCAAGCGAAATAAGCAAAACCCCCGTGAAGGGGGTTTCATAGCGGAGGAACCTGTTTGCAGTGCTCAATGCTGCCGCTGTTATAAGTCTCCAAGTAAAAATGTAGCTCGGGAGACTTATAAAAAGGACGAAACACTGATGCGCATCCCGCCACTTTTATGACAGGGCTGCTGTTACGAAGCGGAGAATGATTAATGCCTACACATATAGGCATAAACCATCCTGGAGGGTATGGCAACCCTGATAACACATTCTTCGCTAATTGGCGAGTTTGCTTGGTTAACTGATTGTCATCTGGCCGATCAGCAGATTGGTAATAGACTCCCCAAAGAGTGCTATAAGGTTCATAATAAGCCGGATGGAGATTCTTCAAGTCATATAGAATCCACTTATCCAGCTTAATATTCTGAATTAGGGTAAATATGTTACCCATTCTCTTCAAGTCCATGCGAGAACTAATCCGGATAGTAATATAGTAATCCGTTGTGACTAAGCGTTGAGTTGTCAATATTTCACCTCCCAGATGCGGTATTGATCGAGGACTCGCACATCTTAAGATAATATACTTATGGCTCGACAGTCAAATAGTCAATCAATCTTTGAAGCCTAGTAAGGAGTTTTTGGTACAATAGGAGAGTGAAAAATGCTAGTCCCAAACATTATTTTATGGTAGGAATAGGAGGTATCGGCATGCAAGCGCTGACGGACGTGCTTTTAGGGTTAGGACATAAAATTACCGGCAGTGACATTCAGGATTTTCCCGGCCGGGAGAGATTAGAGAAAAAAGGCGCCCAAGTTATTATTGGTGCTCAGATAGCGGCCAATATCCCACTCGATATTGACGGTTTAATCTATACTTCGGCGGCTGTGCGCGGCCAGCAAAAGCATCCCGAGATCGAAATAGCTAAGACCAAAGGTTTGCCGGTTTGGAAGCGTTCGGAATTTATCGGCGAACTCATGCAGGATAAAATTGGGATTACCGTTTCGGGCACTCATGGTAAAACTACTACTTCGACCATGATCGCTTTGATGCTGCAAGAAGGCGGCTTAGACCCCTCGGCGTTAATTGGAGCAGAAGTACGGAGTCTATCGGGCTGCGGAATTCTGGGCACTAGCGAATACATAGTAGTAGAAGCCTGCGAATATGACAGAGCATTTTTGGATATGAAACCCAAAATCGCAGTTCTCACCAATATCGATGCCGATCATTTGGATTATTATCAGGATATTAATGAGATCAAAGCTGCTTTTGCGCAATTTCTCCAATTAGTTCCTGAAGATGGCTTGATTGTAGTTTGCGGGGATGATCCTAATATTTTAGACATTTTGTCTCAAGCTAAAGCCAAAGTTATCAAATTCGGATTTGGTCCCAATAATGATTGGACAGCGAAAAATGTGGTTTATCGGGACAGAAAAATGGAGTTTGAGGTGGACGGGATTAAAACTTTTCTGAATTTCCCTGGCAAACATTTGGTTTTAGATGCATTAGCGGCAGTAATTGTCGCGAAACATTTGGGGGTGAGCGACCCGGCGATTAAAACGGTTTTAGAAAATAAATTCCATGGCGCTGCCCGCCGATTTGAAATATTAGGCGAAACCAAAGGAGTCACCTTTGTCGACGATTACGGGCACCATCCTACGGAAATTGCCGTCACCTTAGCTGCCGCCAGAGAATATTTTAAGACTAAAAAGATTTATGTGGTATTTCAACCCCATCAGTATAGTCGGACTCGCTTGTTGCTCTCGGATTTTGCCAAGAGTTTTGGCTCAGCGGATGAACTTTTATTAGCCCCAATTTTAGCCGTGCGCGATAGCGCAGAAGATTTAAAATCGGTGAGTACAGAAAGGCTGGCCCGCGAGATCAATCAGGTAAGTCACAACGCTACTGCTTATGCTGATTTTCCCGAGATCAGTGCTTATCTAAAAGATAAGCTGCAGCCGGGGGATGTAGTGATTTCTTTGGGGGCAGGGAAAAATAGCGACTGGGTTCGGGAATTTATTTCCCAGTATCTAACATTGGAGTAGCTATGAAACGGGGGTTTGCTTTCGAAAAGTTATTTAAGAAAATGGTAGCGAATACCAGGACATCATTGCGACCGACAGTCAGTTTTTATACAACTAAGCCGTCTTTGGTTCAGCCGGGCAAGCATCGGCTGAAAAAATTAGCCTGGCAGCCGAAATTATCACATCGGCCATTGCAAGCCGTAGCCACACCCCTGATTCGGACTTGTCTGGGTGTAATTTTGATTTTACTGATCTACTTTTTATTCGGTTCCCGTTTTTTTATTTTAGAAAACTTGGTTATCCAAGGCAATCGCTTGGTGGATGCAGCCATTATCGAAAAAACGGTTTTTCCTAACGGTTTTCATAAAACAAATGCTTTACTGTTTAATGAAGCCAAAGCCAATGCGCAAGTAATGACGCTGGCGCAAGTCAAAGCGGTAAATTTTCAGAAACAGATTTTTCAACATCAGCTGCTGATCAATATCGAAGAGCACGAAACTTCTCTGATCTGGCAAACTAACGGAGAAAAGTTTTTGGTCAATCGGGCCGGAGTGGTTTATGACATAGCTCCGCCCGAAAGTCCTCTGATAGTAGTAGAAGACCTGAAAAACGTACCGGTGAATTTAAAACAGCAGATTTTGACCACCGATTTTATTGAATTTGTTAATTTTGTGGCAGCTAATTTGTCGCGTAAGACTAAAGTGAATGTGCGCCAGATGATTGTTCCGGAAACCACTTTCGAATTAGAGGTAGTCACTAACGAAGGGTGGAAAATTATCTTTGATACCACTAAAAGTCCTGACACCCAGCTCAATAATTTAGCTAAAATTTTGCAAGGCGGCGCCCAACCCCGCCAATATGTCGACCTTCGTATTCTCGATCGCGTTTATTACAAATAGAGTATAAAGGAACAATTAGATTCCCTCCTTGTTGAGCCTGCCTGCCGGTTTACCTGCCGTAGGCATGGTAGGCAGGGAGGGGTTAGGGGAGGTGGATAAATAATTAATCCACCCCTCTCAATCTCCCCTCGGCAAGGGGAGAAGTTCTGTTTGTTAAATGCTGACCATTTGGTGTGGTTCTTTGTCGGCTATGCTATTATAAAAGGTGCAACTTAGGAGGTAAAATGGCAGATAACAAAGCTCTCTACCGTCGGTGGCGGCCGCAGGTCTTTGCGGATTTGGTAGGGCAAAACCATGTTAAGCAAACTATCATAAACGCCATTAAACAGGGGCATGTCAGTCATGCTTATTTGTTTGCTGGGCCCCGGGGGACTGGCAAAACTTCATTGGCGAGATTGGTAGCCAAGGCCCTTAATTGTTTAGACCTGAAAGAAGGTGAACCTTGCGGCAAATGCGCTAATTGTTTAGCTCTGGCAGGGGGACGTATGATTGATTTGATCGAAATTGATGCCGCCTCCCATACTAGCGTCGACGATGTCAGAAATCTGATCGAACGGGTTAATTTTACTCCCTCAGTCGGTAAATATAAGGTTTATATTATCGATGAAGTGCACATGCTCTCTAAGAGTGCTTTTAATGCTCTCCTAAAAACCTTAGAAGAACCGCCGGCGCATGCTATTTTTATTTTAGCTACCACGGAAGTACATAAATTGCCGCCTACAGTCATCTCTCGCTGTCAGTATTTTGATTTTCATTTTCTCTCTCATGCGGAAGTCACGGAACAATTGCGCAAAATTGCCAAACAGGAAAAAGTGGATATCGACGATGAGGCTCTCCGAATTATTGTCGACAATGCCGAAGGCAGTCTCCGCGATGCCATTAGCATAATGGATCAGGCGACGAGCTTTGCTGACGGCAAGGTGGATCCAACTACTTTAAAAGACCTTTTAGGGATTGTGGATACGCGATTAGTGGGTGAGCTTACTCAAGCTTTGCTGGATAAAAACGTTGTGGCAGGCATCAATTTGATCAATGAAACTTATTTTAAAGGATACGATTTAAATCAGTTGAGCAAACTTTGGCTGGAATTTTTACGCGAATTACTAATGATCAAATTGGGGAATAGCCAACTAGTCCAAAAATCAGAAGACGAAAAAATGGCTATGGCAAAACAGGCGGAGGGTTTTACTGTCAGCAGTTTAGTTAATTTGTTGCAGCGGCTGGTAGAAGCCATCAATCAATATAAGGTAGCTAGTTTGCCCCAGTTAGCTTTAGAAATGGTGCTGGCCAAAAGCTGTAGTGAAACCAGTGCAACGACCCAGGGCAAATCTATGTCGGTAGCAGTACCGCCGATAGCTCATCCAGTTTCAAATATAATTGAACCGGTGGCAGAGCCTTCTTCTTCTCTGTTGTCGCCGGATTTGAGTGCGGCAGTTTTGTCCGCACCGGGAAGCAGTGAGATTAAGGAAAAATTATGCGAATTATTGAGCGCTGCCAGTCCCTCGCTCGGAGCAGTGCTTAAAACTTGCCAGGTAGAAAATCCGACCGGTAAATTGCGCATCAAAGCTCCCAGTAAGTTTTTAAGAGATACTCTGGAAAAATCTACTAATCGAGAATTGATTCGGGAGCAATTGGTTAAGTTACAGGTAGGCAGTTTAGAAATCGAATATATAGCGGAAGAGTCGCTAGAAACGGCGGCAGCAGTGGCCAAGGTGTTTGATATAATGTAAAGTCTTCCGATTAACCCCATAAACACTATGCAACTGCCGAGCAATTTAATGCCACCGCAAAATGTCGATGCAGAGAAATCTCTGTTGGGGTCTTTATTGTTGGACAAAGACGCCATTATCAAGATTGCAGATCTGATTCGACCGGACGATTTCTACGAAGATCGCCATGGCATTATTTTTGGCGCCATGATGAATTTGTATGAAAAAATGCGGCCGATTGATGTAATCACTGTTACGGATGTTTTGCGGGATATGAAAAAATTAGAGGCGGTGGGAGGCGCGAGCTACTTGACCAGTCTGGCGGGAGGATTACCGAGTAGTGCCAATGTGGTTCGGTATGCGGAAATCATCGTTTCGAAGGCTACCCTTCGGGGGTTGATTGCCGCCGGAGCCGATATTACCTCATTTGGTCATGCAGAAAATAAAGAACTCGACACGTTACTGGACGAAGCCGAGAAACGCTTGTTTATGGTGGCAAGACGTTACCTTAAGGGAGGGTTTGTGTCTGTGCGAGATGTGTTAGGCGAAGCGTTTGAAAGAATTGATAAATTACACGAGCATCGGGGCCAGACTCGAGGCGTTCCTTCAGGTTTTAAATTATTGGATAATATTTTGTCTGGTTTTCAGAAATCCGATCTCATTGTGGTAGCGGCGCGGCCGAGTATCGGGAAAACCAGTTTGGCGCTTAATTTTGCCTTGAATGCAGCCAGTGAAGGATATTCCATCGGTATGTTCCATTTGGAAATGTCTAAAGATCAGGTGGTTGATAGATTGATTAGTGCCCAGTCAGGGATTGATTCTTGGCGGTTGCGGACGGGCAATTTAAGAGAAGAAGATTTTAGCCGGTTGTCTGACGCCATGAGTAAATTGTCCGAAATGCAAATTTATATCGATGATTCACCCGGGTCGAATGTTATGGAAATGCGGACTAAGGCACGGCGGCTGCAAGCCGAAAAAAAGCTAGATCTCCTGGTGGTGGATTATTTGCAATTAATGGAGGCACGGAAAAATTCCGATAGCCGGGTGCAAGAAATCTCGGAAATTTCCCGGGGTCTAAAAGCCTTAGCGCGGGAATTGAATATTCCGGTGATTGCGGTTTCCCAATTATCGCGTGAAGTGGAAAAGCGGCCGCGGAAAATCCCACAACTGTCTGATCTGCGGGAAAGCGGTGCCATCGAACAAGATGCCGATATCGTTATGTTTATTTACCGGGAAGATTACTACAATAAAGATACTGAACGGCAAAATATTGCCGATATTATCATTGCCAAACATCGCAACGGTCCGATTGGGCAAATCGAACTTTATTTCAAACCGGAAATTATGACCTTCCGCACTCTAGAAACTGAGCGGGGATTAGAAATTGAAACGCTAGTCACGATGGAAGAGACCGCTTAAACGGTACTCCCAAGGCAATCGAAAAAGTTTACTGTTATAATAAAAGAAGAATAACAGTAACTCTCTTTATGAGTAAGCAGCCAAGGCTAGTTATATGGGAGTTTCTTAAAGGGGAACTACGCACTATTTTAGCGCTAGTCTTGGTGTTGGCTATTTTTGTCGGTTTTGGTTTGGCGGCCGGTGATGACAGTATTATTTTTGATTTTGGTACAGGTAATAGTTCAGAGCTTTTCCCGGGAGCTTTACCGGTTAATGGCGGTGCCACGGTTTATCCGAAAACCCTGAATAATATTACTTATGGTTGGCAAACACCTTATGTGGCCGAGCACAGCAGTGGATCACAGGTGAATAATTTGCTGACCACCGATTCTAATCAAGGCGCAACTCCCAATACTTTTAAAGTGAGCGGGCTAACCAGCCCTTATTACACCGTTACTGTTATCAGCGGTGCACTCAATAGTGATCTGACGACTAAGATCGTCGTAAACAGTGCCAATTATTTAATCAACTCAGTTGCGGGAGAATGGCAGACGGTTACGTTCAAAGTCACTGCCAATAGTGGGGCCATTGATTTTCTGTTCAGCCGGCAAGGCAAAAATCTCTGGGGAATTAATGCGCTAACTTTAACGCCTGCGAGTGCGCCTCCGATTTCGCCAACCTTTACTCTTTTAGTTGAACCGACCGAACATCAAGTGGCGGCCGGAGGCACTGCGCTATATCAGGTGGCGGTAGACCAAGTAAATTATTATGGCAGTGAAGTGGTTTTGTCGGTGGTCGGCTTGCCCACCGGCATGAGCGCTAAGTTCACGCCCGTTTCTGGTACTCCGCCTTTCACAGCGGCTCTAGAAGTTTCTGTGGACGCTGCTACAGCCACTACTCGCTACGGCTGGATGGTGATAGGCAAAGGCGATGATCCCAGTGCTTATACGGTCAACAAACACATCGGTCTGTTGGTCACCCAACCAGGAGAAGAGGTTGAAATAGTGCCTGTCTTCCCTCCGATTACTAACCAGGAAGCCCAGGTGCGCATTGATCAGTATTCCAAGCTCGAAGTGAAAAAGCTGCCTGATGGACAAGAAATTAGTTCCCTGGCCGATATTGCCCAAGTTACCTCCTCGGGTATCCCAGTGATGTCAGAACTGCCCCTACCCACTTCTTTAGTAGATGCTTCTTTACTTCAATTAACCAAAGCCGGTATAATTGGCACGGTGGTAGACAGCGCTCCTCCCGCGCAAGTTCTGGGAGAAACGGACCAAAAAAGACCAGGATTTTGGGCGCAATTCTTTGGCGCGATGTTTAACCCTGCGAGATAATATAGACAACAATGGTAACACAAGGATTTATTCAAGAGTTCAAGCAAGAAGCTCTCCGGCAGCGAGATTTTACTAATTCGTTCTGGCGGCAACTCGCGGTAATCATCGTTTCGATTGTTATTATTCAAATTGTCGGGCCCTATATAATTTTCTGGGGAACCAATATCGCTGCCAACCAATTCAAGTGGTTTTAAGTTGAAGCTTAAAACTGACTGGCAGCCCCGCTATGGGCGATTTTGAAGTATTGTCATAAATAGGTAAAATAGAGCTATGTCTAAAAGAGAACGGGAAAGAAAACAGCAGAAACTTGATGAGCGCCGGGCGGCCCTCCGAGAACTGAGAGCCCAACGGAATTTATATCGAGTGGCTTTCCCTTGGAAAAAACTGATTTGGGCGGTTGGCAGCACCGTCATGATTGTTTTGTTAGTTTGGCTAGTGCCTCGGGGAATCGTCTGGGCGAGTAGCTTAAGCAAAGTTTCGGGCCCCTTTGGCGAGATTAGCCGTAAAGAACTGAATAACAGTAAATTTGCCACCATTGTGACTAACCAAGGCGATATTAAGGTGGAGCTGCTCAATACGATTTCTCCTAAAACCGTAGCTAATTTTGTCTTATTGGCGAAAAAGGATTTTTATGATGGCGTGAAATTCCACCGGGTGATTAAAGATTTTATGATCCAAACAGGGGATCCTTTATCGAAAGATGCTGATCCGGCCAACGATGGCACCGGCGGGCCGGGCTATACCTTTGCCGACGAGATCAGCGAGGATAGCCCCAAACTGGTTCGGGGAATAGTGGCGATGGCTAATTCGGGAGTTGATACTAATGGCAGTCAATTCTTTATTGTGACCAAAGAAGCGGTCGATTGGTTGGATGGCAAACATACACCGTTCGGCCAGGTGGTTTACGGAATGGATATAGTAGATAAAATCGGCAACACCCCGACCGATGCGGCAAATGATCGGCCCAAACAGGATATTATCGTCAAGGATATTATTATTAGCACCAGCTAAGGTTATGTTCGAAAAGACTAAAAAATTATTTGAGCTGCAAGGCAAGGCCAAAAAACTGCAAGGTACTTTGCGCGAGATGGAATTTATGGGCAGTGAGTTGGGCGGTAAAGTCAAAGTAACTGTTACCGGTGAGCAAAAAGTTACCGCTATCGAGATCGATGACAGCCTGGTTAATTTAGAAGAAAAAGCTAGTTTAATTAAATTTGTCACCCAAGCTACCAATGCTGCTATAAAACGCGCCCAGCAGGCGGCGGCTACCAAAACCAAAGAGATTATGGGTGGTTTGGGCATCCCCGGACTATAAGGGTAGCATCTAGGGGTTAGCATCTGGCATCTAGCGATTGCATGAAAAGTTATAATGAATTAGGGAAGATGCTACACGCGATTATTGCCAAACTGAAATTAAAGCCAAGCCCTAAATGCTGAATGCTATCCTCTAAATGCTACCAATATGTATTCATTACCCAAATCGGTTTCAAAGTTGATTGAAGAGCTCAGTAAGTTGCCGGGGATTGGGCCAAAAACCGCTTCCCGGTTAGCTTTTTATTTGATTAAAAATCCGGGGATGGATATCAAATCTCTGGGCGAGGCTCTGCTCGATCTGAAGAGTGATTTGGTTTATTGTGCCGAATGCCACAATATTGCCGATAGCGATCCCTGCTCAATTTGTACAGACAAAACCCGCGATGCGCAGATTCTGTGTGTGGTGGAAGAAGCCATTGATGTTTTAGCGATTGAGAAATCCGGCGGTTATCAGGGCAAATATCATGTTTTAGGCGGTCGGCTTTCGCCTTTGGAAGGCATCGCGGCGGCAGATTTGAATTTAGCTTCTTTAGTGGAGCGAGTGAAGAACTCTGATATTTCAGAAATAATCATTGCTACTAACCACAATATCGAAGGTGAAACCACGGCTTTATATGTCACGAAAATATTAGAAGCCACGGGTATTAAGATTAGCCGGATTGCCTCGGGGCTCCCGATGGGCAGCGACCTCGAATATGCCGATGAAGTAACGCTAACGCGAGCTTTTGAAGGGAGGCGGGCGGCATGAAAGAATCGCGCACGCTCTTTTTGATGCAGGCGTTGGTCGCCACTTTTTTGTGGTCAGCTTCTAAAATTATTTTAAAACTGGGACTGGGTTTGCTTTCCCCTTGGCTGCTTATTGGTTGTATTCAGGCAGTAGCTTTTTTGGGCCTATTAATTTATAGCCGGTTTTATCCGATAAAATTAAAACAACAGCTTAAATCAAGCGAAATTTACGCTCTTGTTTTGTTGAGTATGATGGGGTTTGTGGTCGCTCCCGTGTTTTCTGTGATCGGTCTAAAATATGTGACCGGTCTTACCGCCGGTTTAGTGGCCGGCTTGGGGTCTGTTTTGGTAGTGCTGTTGGGCTGGTGGATTCTCAGGGAGCGTCCGCGGCAATGGCAAGCTTTCGGGATTTTATTGGCAGTACTGGGGGCTTATGTTTTTTTGGGTGACGGCCAATTTACCGGTTCTCTTTTAGGCGTATTTATGCTAGTGTTATCAGAATTTGCGTATGCTTTTAATATTGTTTTAACTAGATTACTCATGCGGCAACCGGGCGACCAATCATTATTAGTGGCTTTAATCGGCTCGTTTATGGGAGCAGCCATTCTACTGCCTGTCGGTTGGTTAACCGGCAGCAGCGTAGCCCTGGGTTATTGGCAAACTTGGCTAGTAATTGGATCGGTCGGCCTAATTTTTGCTTTTGCCGGGCTCTTGTGGAATTATTCGCTAAATTATTTACTGTCGTTTGAAGCTTCGGTATTGCAAAATACCATGTTGATTCAGGTAGGTTTGCTCTCTTGGATTTTTCTGCGCGAAACGATTGTTTGGTATCACTGGTTGGGTGCGATAATAGTATTGATGGGAGTCTATTTAGTCAACCGACAACTCTTAAACCAGCGTTATGCATCCAGCCGAACTTAGATTTTATAACACGCTTACTCGGCAAAAAGAAATTTTCCGATCCCTTAGGCGCGGAACAGTTTCACTGTATTCTTGCGGACCGACCGTGTACCAGGCGGCGCATATTGGCAACCTCAAAACCTATTTGTTTGTCGATATTTTAAAGCGGGTGTTGGAGTACGATGGCTATCGGGTGAAGCACATCATCAATATTACGGATGTGGGGCACTTAACTTCCGATGCCGATACCGGCATCGACAAGGTAGAAGCGGCCGCAGAGCGGGAACACAAAACTGCCCCAGAAATTACCAAACATTATGCCGATCTGTTTCAAAAAGATTTGTTAGCGTTAAATATTGAAAAACCTACCAAATTCGCCTGGGCAAGTGAGTATTTAAAAGATCAGATCAAGTTAGTTCAGGAGTTGGAGAAAAAGGGGTATACCTACAAAACCTCAGATGGTATTTATTTTGATACCGCCAAGTTTCCCGAGTACGGTAAATTAGCCAAAGTTGGGGCCGGGGAGGCGAGAGTAGCTCATAGTAGTGGAAAACACAGTGAAGCAGATTTTGCGCTATGGAAATTTTCTCGGTCTGATGAAACCAGGCAGCAGGAATGGCCCAGCCCCTGGGGCGTGGGTTTCCCGGGTTGGCATTTAGAGTGTTCCGCGATTTCCACGAAAGAGCTCGGCCAGCCGTTTGATATCCATACCGGCGGCGAAGATCATATCGCTATCCATCACAATAACGAAATTGCCCAAAGCGAAGCCGCTTACGGAAAGCCTCTCGCTAACTATTGGCTCCACAGTATGTTTTTACTGGTAAATAATGCTAAAATGGCCAAAAGCCAAGGGAATTTTTTGACCTTAGCGGATTTGGAGAAACAGAATTATGAACCATTGGCTTTCCGGTATCTAGTAATTTCCAGCCACTACCGCAATAAGTTAAATTTTTCTAAAGATGCCATGGACGGGGCCCAAAATTCATTAAATAAATTACGAGAGTTTTTTGCTAAACGAGCTCCGTGGGGAAAATCATTACAAAATCATCGTAAAGCTTTTATGTTGGCTTTGGGGGACGATCTTAATATGCCGGAAGCGATCAAAGAAGTTTGGAAGGTTGTAAAATCCGATGAGGATTTGGCCGACAAACAAGCTACCATTTTAGATTTTGATCGGGTGTTGGGATTGGGGCTTAAAAGTTATCGCCCGCCGTTAATCCCGCGAGAGATTATCGATTTATCTCGTCAACGCGAAGCAGCTCGCGTCGCCAAAGATTGGATTAAATCCGACGAATTGCGCCAAGCCATTGAAGCTAAAGGTTATCAGGTTCTCGATACCGACTCCGGCCCCACCCTCAAGAAAGCATCTAGGGACTAGCCCTCCTTCGCTATAGGCTACGGAAGGGCAAGCATTTAGCATCTAAGGGAGAGAAAAATAATTCCCCTCCTGCCGGAGGAGGGGCTGGGGGAGGTGGGAGTATATATTCCCCGAGCGTAGTCGAGCCTGCCTGCCGGTAGGCAGGGGGCTACTTTATAATGTCCGTCATCCTGAATTTATTTCAGGATCTCCCCACCGTCATTCCCGCGGAGGCGGAAATCCAGACAAGAAAATAAACAGAAACATTTTTTCTGTTCTTTTCTAGATTCCGGCTCGGAGGCCGGAATGACGGACATAAAAAACACCCCGTTCTTTGTCCTATGGAGGTTCATTTCGCATAAAGAGTTCAGAAACGGGGTGAGGGGGGAAGAGGTTGTACGCTCACATTGACAGGAGGCTACATCTCAATCCCTTGAATATCAGGTAAATTATACTCCACCCCTGTTTTGGCGTCAAAAAAGAACCCGCCCGGCAGGCGGGCGGGGCGTGGTTTTGATGGCTAAAAGCCTTCCACTCTAACGAGAATTTCTGTTGCAAATTTAATGAATGTGCAAAGAGCCGAGGAACCCGATCTGGTACCCTCCAGATTGTGCGGGGAATAATAATGTACGCGCGGGGACTGCTCCCTCGGTCTATCTAACATGATTTGACCATTAGTAATATAGTTCATTTTTACTCTTGGTGTCAAAAGAAAAACCCCGCCATTAGAGGACGGGATTGTCGCGAAGAGTTTGACCGAAAGCCGATCACGGATGCAGCTCCGTTGACGGTTGTTCCTTCGGCTGCAGAAAATGAAATAACTGTTATTTAGATTGTATATTATTTCTATTCCTGGTGTCAAAAAAAATGACCCCCACCGCCGTTGGCGGTAAGGGTCACAGAGGTTGACCGAAGAGGCTAATGGGGGGATTGGTCCCATTTTGTGACCCTTCGATCTGACCGGATCATGTCTTTTAGATTATAGCTTATTTCTGTTCTTTCCGGAATAGCAGGTAAGAATAAATCACTGGTACCAGCCCAGCCAAGATAATTCCAGCCATCGGGATGTAAAAATTCAGCGGGGTGGGCCAAATTGGTGTGGTAAAGAATAGCAATCCACCAATCACAAACATATATCCGCCCAAATGATGAGTCTTTTTCCAGTTATCATCCGAGTTGAGTGTCCATGGCGTCCGGATACCCATAAAGAAGTTGGACTTGATTTGATGCAGATAATTGCCGATCAAAATAAACAAAGCTCCGACCGCCATGGGCACAATTACATCAATTTTTAAGGGCTGGCCGGTAACTGCTACCCAAGTTGTAAGCAAGAACATAAATAGTAAGAATACCATCATGACATTTCTAATCATCTGGTAGAAGCCCATGGATTGATGAAAATGTTCTCGGCGAGGTTCAAAGACTGGGATCAGTAAAAATAGCAGATACATCCCTAACATCATTACTGGAATCCCCAAAGCGTGGCCCAGAGGGCTGGTCCAACCATCAACCTGGCCGGTAATGCCCCAATGGGATGGCACTAACGCGGGCAGTTTCGGATAAGCCCACCAGCCGACTGCTGCGGCGATAATAATAGTCAACCAAGAAAACCACTCATTGCGGATATTGAATTTGAATTTTTCTGTCGCCATATATTCTCCTTTATTGTTTAATATTTTTGAGTTACTCTCTTTGTCATTCCCGACCTTTCTCTTCTGTCATCCTCGACCGACGCGCATGGCGCAGTTCGGATCGGGGATCCCTGCCTACCGGCAGGCAGGCAGGCCTAGATCCCAGATCCTGATTTGCCTTTGGCAATCCGGTCTGGGATGACAATTAATACACAGAATCTTTACTATTAAATGTTTCTAATAAATTATTTAACACCTCGTAAAAAACCGTCGTATTAAGGGAATAGATAATCTTTTGGCCTTTTCGTTCGGAAGTTGCCAGATTGGCCTGTTTCAGCACTGAAAAATGATGCGACAGCGAGGGCAGGGACAAAGCAGGGAAGCGGGAAGCAATCTGGCCAGCTGTCAGATCTCTTTTTTGGAGCAGTTTTAATATTCTTCTCCGCGTAGGATCAGACAAGGCATGCAAGGCAACTGAGATAGATTCAATAGTCATATTTAGATATTTAAACAACTATCTAAATACTACCAATAGATACTTGGATTGTCAATATTCTAGGGCTGTCATTCCAACTCACTCGTCATCCTGAACTCGTTTCAGGATCTTTCCTGTTGTCATCCCTAGTGGAGTCGAGGGATCTCGGCCATTTTTCTCCTATGGGTTATTGGTTTATAATGAGTTTATTCATTATCCTATTGGTGTTACATTGGCAATTGGATAAATTGGAAATTAACCCGCAGAGTTTAGTATTGGGGCGTGGCCAAGTGGTAAGGCAACGGCCTTTGAAGCCGTGATCGTAGGTTCGACCCCTACCGCCCCAGCCATAAATTCGGAATGAAAATGATCTATTGGGGGATATAATAGCGGCATTATTTGCTAAACAAACTAATAATATGATGCTTTTGCCACAAACAATGATTCAGATTGTTGGCTCTGGAGGGGGGCTCATTATTGATCTGGACAAGCAGATGCTTTTAACTGATTCCATGATTCAAATAGCAGCAGCTGCAGCGCACTCAGGTGCCAAGGTTACATTTCGTCTAGGTAAAACTATCCTTCTGAGCGATGTCATGATTCAAATAGCAGCAGCTGGTCGTGGTTCTGTAACTTTTGATCTCAGATAAAAACATTATGGATCAAAACTATTATTTTATTGATGGGTCTGCTCTCTTGGCCCAAGTACGGACTCTCTGGAAAAAAGAACCTGCGTTTAATTGGCGTAGACTTGATCCTCTGAAGTTTATTAAACATCTTGCTTTTTCATACCCTGATCTTGGCTCAGCTAACTATAAAAGAGCTGAATTCTTTTTTCCATCTGGAGAACAAAATATAGAAACATATCTTTTGACACCAGAAATCACAGCACCTGGACTCGTGCGCGATGTCCATTTTAAATACTGTGGGGAAAAATTAGATCGTTCTGTAGCGTATGAAAAATGGTTGGAGGAAGAAGTGCCTCCACAATGGAGAGATAGGTGTGTCAAAAGTGAGAAAGGAGTAGATATAGAAATATGCTGTAATGCCTTAAGACTAGCCTCTATGGGAAAAATGGACCGGTTGTTCTTCTTTACTAACGACCGAGACTTTATTCCTCTTTGTAAAACCCTAAAAGATTTCGGTACTAATGTAAGCTTGATCCATCTTTCTAAACATACCAACCCAAATAAGCAACTTATTGACGAATGTGATTCTTATGACGTTTTAAAAGAGGACTACCTTAATAATATATTTGAAGATTCAAAGTTATCAGATGATAAGCAAATAAGTTCTATTGAAGAGATAGTTGATGTTGATGCCAACGCTACCGTTGAATTATTGCCTGAATCCCAAGAAGTTTTAGATAAAGCAATCTGATCTCTACTATTCTCCGACATAAAATCAATAATAGTTGGCATTATCGACATAACTGCATGGTCATTACTTATTGGCAAAATTAAAATATGAAGATAAGGCGGTATATTTCAACCGATTATTCTGATATTAAGCAAAACCTTATTGAAGGGGATTTGTTCTACGAGGAGTTAGATAACGAAAATAGACTAAATCAGAAGATTCAGAAAGACCCCAATTCTATTTTGGTTGCAGATGTAGATAACAAAGCAGTCGGTAATGTCTTTATTATGGAAGATGGCTGGATGGCTCTAATATTTCATTTAGCTGTCAGAAAAGATTATCAGCATAAAGGCATTGGCACAGAACTACTAAAAGCTGCCGAAGCCTACCTTAAAGATAAGGGATTCGAGGAAGTTCAGATTGTAGTTAGAGAAGCCAACCCTGAACTGCTGGGGTATTATGAAAAACTAGGATATCAGAAAGGCGGTTCCTTCAGGTGGATGACCAAAGAGTTGAAGTAGAACCTGATAAGATAGAATTGAAAGAAATTAATTAATGAACCATGGATTATAAGGGAGCAATTATTAAGGAAAGCTTGGAGAATAAGGATGTTCTTAAAGACATCAAAATTATAGATACCAGGGTTGAAGAAGTTACAAAAGAGCACGAAACACCTTGGCTATCCCAGTGGACAATACACAATATTGAAGTTCCTGAAGACAAGGCAGATGAAATTGCTGAGAAACTTAGCCATTCCCTTGATTCTAACAATGGTGGAACTTGGTATGCTGACTTCAAGAATGACCAGTACCACTATATTATTTACCGAGATAAAGTCTTTAAGGTAGATAGAAAAAGCAAGGAGCAATATGATGAGGCAGAGCAGTATGGTATTTCTATTGGAACCACACCAAGTCAGCTCATAAACTATGAGGGTGAGTATAAAGATGCGGTTTAGGAAGAAATAATATGGCTAAAATAATCCCACTAAATCATAGGACTATAGTTCAGCTTGTCCCTGTTTCGCCATATAACTTCGATGCTACTATCCATAAGCCATCTCATTTTCCATCATCAGACAATGAGTGGGAAAAGGGCAAATACTGGATTACTATGCGGTGGAAAGGTCAGAACTTGGGTTTGAAATTAGAAAATGAGGGGACTACTAAGAAGCCAAAGCTAAAGCTGAATGTTTATTCTCAAAAGCCGCTGACCAAAGATTTTATTGCCACTCTTATCCCAGAAATAGAGTGGAGATTTAATTTAAAATCAGATATCAGTGAGTTTTCTAATAAGTTTGAAGATGATGAGGTGTTAGGTCCAGTATTGAAGAAATGGAAGGGAATGAAGCCTGTGGCCGCTAATTCACTCTATGAAACTTTGATGATATATATTGTCTTGCAAAATGCGACTGTACGGAGAACAGCCCAGATGTTAGAAAATCTCTTTAATAAATTCGGTAAGCAGGTGTCTTTTGGTAACAAAGTTCTGTATACTTTTTGGGAGCCGCAAGATATTGAAAAGGTGTCAGAGGAAGACTTAAGAGTTTTAAAGCTTGGCTACCGAGCAAAATTTATCAAGAAAATCAGTCAACAGTTCGCCAGTTGAGAAATGGACGAGTTTGCTATGAGGGAGTTGGGCAGGGAAGCCCTAAAACAACAAACCCTTAAGCTATATGGTATTGGTCCAGCTTCGGTAGAATATTTATTATTTGAGGATTTCTATCATTGTGAAGGGCTGGAAACCATACCACCTTGGGAACAGAAGATATTTTCTAAACTCATTTTTGATAAGAAGCTGGTCCCTGTAGATAAAATTCTAAAATTCTTCCGCAATAGATATAAAGGGTGGGAGAAACTGGCATCCCATTATATTTGGGAAGACATTTTTTGGAAGCGAAAGACCCAAAAGATAGATTGGTTGGAGAAAGAAATAAGATTATGAATAAAAACAATACATTGACTTTAACACTCCTGTTTCTGTCAGCTGTGTTATACAGTAGTTATTTTGTTTCCACGAAGTATATGTTGCTTCAAGGTATTCACCCCCTTGCAATTGCTTCTTCTGTCGCCACTGTCCTCACCGTGTATATAACAGTTATTATGTTTTTTGATAGAAATTTTGCCAAAGAAGTGCACAGGTTAGATTGGTATAAAATTAGTCCGTTATTAATTGCTGGGATTGCCGTATCGGGTATCGGCCCGATATTGCTCTTTTACGGGCAAACTATGACCTCTGTCACTAACAGTGCATTTATATTTCAACTTTCTCCCTTATTTGCTGGTTTGTTGGGCATAATTTTTTTAAAAGAAAGACCACGGTTGTATTTCTGGTTAAGTCTAATAATAATCCTAGCAGGACTATTCTTTTTAACTACCAAAGGAGGCGTTAGCTCTCCTACGTTAGGCGACCTTATGGTTTTGATATTAGCATTTTTATTTGGAGCTTATAATACAATCGCCCAAACATTCTCTGTTAAAATGTCGCCCTTGACATTAAGTAACATAAGAATGTTAGTAGGGAATATTCTGGTCATATTAAGTGCTTGGTTTATATTGGGGTCGGGTTCTGTGTTAGCACTATTTCAATTCCCATTGTTGATTATATTCAGTGCCCTGTTTATTTATCTCTATGTATTCGCAACACACGTAGGTATTAAACAAATAGGTTCTTCTAATACAACCGCATTACTTACAGTTACAGCTTTGTTTTCCACCTTGTTTGCTTCTTTGATAGGTGAGATACCAATGCCCATTCAGTTTATAGGAGGGTTGATTGTTATATTAGGGATAGTGTTGTTGGTTAAGAGGGGAATGAAGACTGTTACCATTCAGTCTTAGATATCTAGCGCATTGGTTAGTTCAGGCATATAAACACACCTGTCCAACCTCCTGAAAATCGTTAGCGTTACTGGCGGGTCAGCTCGTGATATAATCCCAGTGTATATTTATAATTTTTGTATATGTTTAAAAGAATATTTTATAGTGCCTTAGTGGTTATTTTAATTATGTCTATTTCGGCACCAGTCATGGCTGCGCCGACATTTTTAATAGCTGATGAAAATGGCATAGTTAGCCTATCCAAACCTGTCAATGACGATGCGTATATTGCCGGCGGGAATGTAACGATTGATCAGGATATCTGGGGTGACTTATTTGTGGCCGGTGGCACCATTGATATTAATACCGACATTGCTGGGGATCTATTTATTAGCGGTGGGAACATCTCTATTCGCGGTTCAGTCGGCGATGACGTCCACATAGGGGGAGGTAATATCTCCATTTACGGAGAGATCAAAGACGACCTGATGATTGGTGGCGGAACGGTGCTGATAGCCGACACCGCAACTGTGCGGGGAGATCTTTTGGTCGGGACAGGCAATTTTGACTTGTATGGCACAGTTCTAGGCAATGTCAAAGCCGGTTTTGGCAATGCTAAAATTGCTGGGGTAATCAATGGTAACGCCGATTTGCGCTACGGCGACGGGAAGCTCATTTTTGCTGATGGGGCTAAGATCCGTGGCCAGTTAGATTATTGGGCAAAAAGTGAGAATAATTCCTTTGATAAGATCGCAGGGACTATCACATATCATAAAATGACCAGCTCCAGATCTAGCTTGCCAATATTCGCTACCATCTTTGTTCCCACGGTCATATTGATGGGAATGTTTTGGCCGTTTATCAGCATTTTACTTTTAGGGGGGTTATTGATTCTATTGTTGCCTAAATATCTTCCCAGGATGGTCGAAACGACTAAAAAAGATTACTGGACAGCGCTCTGGCAAGGGTTACTGTTTATTATTGTGGCCCCGGTGTTAGCTTTGCTGATTGCTTTCACTGGAGTTGGCATACCTATATCAGTAATCATGATGCTGAGTTTTGTTATTTTGGCAATTCTCGCTAGCGTACCTGTGTCGATGGCGATCGGGAGTTATCTATTAAAATACAAAGAAGGCGACAAGGCGAAACAATTTGGCGCGCTGGCCATTGGGGCATTAGTGTATGTTATTGTCGGGTCATTCCCGCTCATCGGTTGGTTGGTTAAGCTTATTCTCTTTGTGATTGGCATCGGAGCGATCTGGGTAGATTCTCGCTCCATGATCAAAAAAGGAATTTATTAGACACCATCCACTACCCATAATCCAGTGCATCAGAGGTAGTCTAAACGCACCCGATCAATTCAGACCCAATTTTAATAATGGGTCTGTTTTACTATCTAAATTTGAATCCTCGCGTGGAGTTAAAATCTGATAAACTAAAAATGCAGTAGTTTAATAGTTAACATCTAAATAAATGACATTCCTAGCGCATTGGTTGGTTTATACCTTAGCTATCATCATCACGACTTATCTCTTGCCCGGCGTTAATCTAACTGGATTTGCCGCGGCCTTGGTTACGGCATTAGTTTTAGGTTTAATCAACACAGTAATTAGACCTATTCTAATTTTATTAACTTTGCCGATCAATATTATTACTCTCGGTTTGTTTACCTTTGTCATAAATGCAGCCTTAATCTTGCTCGCTGCCGCTATTGTCCCAGGATTTATAGTTCAAGGTTTTTGGGCGGCATTAATCTTTAGTATCGTTTTGGCTATTATTGCTGCTGTCTTAAACGGGTTGTTGGGGAAATAATCTGAACCCAGCGTGTAGGTTAGAACCAAACCCACTGAAAACTGGTAGGACCGGGCTTCGCTATACTATGGAAATCCTGTAGTTTCGACCGAAGCTCTTATTCGAGAGTCACCCCAACACTGGCCCAGCCGTCTATTTAGTTTTGTATAATATAAAATATGAAGAAGAAAATCTTATTTCTCTACAATGGCGGCACTATCGGCCAAGTCCCCACTGAAGTAAATGGGGTAATTGTGTCGGCTCCGCCAAAAGATGCGAGCATCTTTAAGGCCGCCGTAGACCCGATTATTGAGCGGTTCGGTGATAAGTTCGATATTGTTTATGAAGTCGTTACTACCAAGGAATCATCCAGTATGACTCCTCAGGATTGGGAAAGACTTATCTTTCGCATCAAAAAAGCCCAGGACGAGGAAAATTTTGATGCCGTAGGTATTGCTCATGGCACTGACACGCTGGCTTATACGGCCACAGCTCTTAGTTTTGCTCTGCATGGCGTCAATCCGAGTCAAAGCGGTTTGCGTATTCCTATTTGCTTAACCGGTTCCCAAAACCCCGTGTATATGGAAGGCGGTGATGGGCGGTTTAATCTTGAAAATATGTTCAGGACCATCGAGCAGTGTATGGATGTGGGCGTGGGTGATGTCTTGATCAACTTTTGGAATCGCGTGCTGTTAGGTTGCCGCACAGTCAAGGTGAGTGAACGCGATTTTGATGCTATGCAGACTCCGGCGGTGTTGAATGCGGGGATAATTAACTCCCGAGGAGTGATTATTTATCCTGAACGGGTCAGACTGGCAAAGAACGCCTTGCCAAAAATCCAATTAGCCCCCAAATTTGCTCGGGGGGTGATCAGTTTTGAACTAACTCCGGGACTGGATCCGAATCTTCTGCTTAGTTTTATAACAGCCGGGGGGATGTCGGCGATGATTCTAAAATCTCTTGGAGAAGGCAATGTTTGCAGTGAAGGGGCTTACAATATGATTCCCGCAATCAAGCAGATCACGGGTGAATATATGACGCCTATTTTTATGGCATCGAAATTTATTGGCGGTAATGCTGACTCGGCGGTGGATGCCAGCGGCGCAGCGGCGATTAATGCTGGCGCTATTGCCTGTTACGATACTACCGACATCGCCATTGATATAAAAGTTCGTTGGCTGGCGGGAAATGGGCTTTGTTCCACTATTTCTGATTATTCTAAAGCCATGAAAACGAGCTATTGCGGAGAGGTAACCGAGCCAAAAGTACAGTAAACGTAGTATTAAGGCCTACTCGAGATAATCAATGAGCGATTTACCGAATAAAATAGTCTGCACGATCTGTAGTGGTCATAAAAGTACCTTGCCAGGATTGATTCCGGCTTATTTGCGCTACGCTTCATCTAGAATAGATCTGGTGCACTCAATTTCTGATCAGCAAAAATTGCCATTCTTTATCCTGTCGGGGAAGTACGGCCTGATAAATGCCAACCAATCGATTCCATATTATGATCATTTATTACTGGCAGATGAGGTAGAACATCTAGCAGAGATAGTAAAGGTGCAACTCAAAGGCGGCAATTGGAAATCAATAGATTTCTATGTTAAAACCAATGATCCGGCATGGAAACCATATGTAGAAGTTATAACAAAAGCCGCTAATGATACAGGTATCACCTTGAATAAGTTAGAAATATCATCAGCCATCAGTTAGAACCTGATAAGATAGATTTATGAATAAATATGACGGACAAGTAGAATCAGTGGTAGCTCCTATTATCGTCAATGATGAAGGCAAAATTTTACTGATGACATCGCCCAAATGGGGAGATAAATATACCTTACCGGGTGGCCATATAGAATACGGAGAAACTCTTTCTCAAGCTGCAGAACGAGAAGCTAAAGAGGAAAGTGGTTTAGATGTGAAGGCTCTCTATCTTGTGGATGCCGGGACAATGATTAACAGTCCAGAGTTTTTTAGAAAACAAGCCCACTTTGTTTATCATCGGGTGGCCTGCAAGGTTGTCGGCGGCGAACTAAATACTGATTCTGTAGAAACTACGGAATTAGTTTGGGTAACCCCGGAAGAAGCCCTGAAGTTGCCATTGGCGACTGGAATGGAAGTTTCGATCAAGAACTATATCAACGGTGTGAAATTAGATATGGGAGAATATGTATTCTAATATGAAAAAAGTTGTTATCTGCGCCAGTGCGGCTTTTTATACGGAAGCCCAGGAATGGAAGAAAAGGTTAGAGGAAATAGGTTACAGAGTTACTACCACCCTAAAAGACATCGATGAAAGCGATATTTTTCAGTACCGGCAAACTCATCAGGAGCATTACGCCAAAATGGCAGAGTGTGATATCGTATTTATCCTAAATTTAGAAAAGAAAGGTATCCCTGGCTATATTGGAGCGAGCGTTTTTGCTGAAATAGCTTTCACCATCGGTTTAAATATGGTGTTTAACAAAAATATCCAGATACTCTGTGTAAATCCGATTCCTGACAATTTGCCGTATTCGGATGAACTCACTAAATGGCAAAAACTCGGCTGGATAAAACAATTCCAACCAGTTGCCGCACCTGAATCAGTAGAATAAATTTATGAGCAAATTATATTTTGACCACACATACGTTTCTGTCCAGGATATGGATAGGGCTATAAACTTTTACGAAACTCTTTTGAATAAAAAGGTTTCTTGTCGTGAAGAGAATATCTGGGCTGATTTTGACATAGGGGAAGGGTGTTATTTTGGCTTAATCAACCCCGACATTGTTAGTAAGGAGAGAAAAATCGGGAATAACTCTATCTCTGTTTTTGCAACTGATAATGTTGATGAGGCTTACGAGAAGTTAAAAGATATGGGTGTAAAGATTATCCACGACATAGAAACTTTAAAATATACGGATTACTTTTATAGAATGTTTTTATGTGAAGATACCGAAGGCAACCTTATTGAAATCGCTCAGTATGACCGGTCTTAACAGGATAAATCAATGAGCAAACAACCCATCCGCAATAATCTGATTATAGAACTTCATGTCCCTGATTTTGATGTCGCCAAGGAATTTTATGGGATATTAGGCTTCAGAGTAATTCTTGAACATCCTATTACAACTACCGAACCTGGCTATCTGGTGATGAAAAGACCAGATGTATTAGGGGATAGTATCATTAATTTTTATGGCGGTAACGAGCAAGTTTATCAACAATCATATTTCAAAAACTTTCCTTCTACTACCAAAAGAGGCTATGCCACAGAGTTGACGATGCCTATCTCTAATGTTGATGATTTCTTTAATCAAATTTCACCCAAAATTAAAGACCATATTATGCAGGAGATTAAAGATAAGAAAGACGGGGATATGGCTTGGCGAGATTTTCGGGTAGGAGACCCATTTGGTTTCTATTTAAGATTCACCGAACTGATAGATTGGGGACAATAATCAATATTGTATGGCAAAAGTAAAAGTTTTAATCGAAGGATATGCGAAGGAGTTGGAAAATGGCTGGATAGCCAGCTCTACCGTCTGTTTGGTTACTACGGGGGATAAGAGAATAATTACGGATCCAGGCTGTAATCGAGAAAAACTATTAGAAGCACTTAAAGGTGAGAACTTAGCTACGGGCGATATAGATTATGTCTTTTTGTCTCATTGTCATCCTGACCATGTTCTTTTAGCAGGAATTTTTGAGAAGGCAAAGTTTGTAACCTTTGACTCCAACTTACTTTACGATAAAGACCATCTCTCTAAATTTGATATACATATATTAGGTGAAGATATTGAGATTGTTGAGACGCCCGGACACGTACTGGAACACCTTTCATTAATAGTTAATACATCTCAAGGCAGAGTGGCGATTGCCGGGGATGTTATCTGGTGGGTAGATGGAGAAGAACAAAAGTTTGATATAGATCAGGAGGATCATTCTCAAGCAAAAGGAATGAATATGAAACAGTTAGTGGAAAGTAGACGAAATCTTTTAGAACACGCAGATTATATAATCCCTGGCCATGGGAAAATGTTTAAAGTCCAAAAATAATAGTAAAAATGCTTTATCCCAAATATTGAAATTATGACGAAAATAAGACCATACATTCCCATTGATTATCCAGATATTAAACAAAACCTTATTGAAGGGGATTTGTTTTACGAGGAGTTAGATAACGAAGGCAGAATAAATCAGAAAATTCAAAATAACCCTAATTCCATCTTAGTTACAGAGTTGGATGGTAAAGCAGTGGGTAATGTCTTTATTATGGACGATGGCTGGATGGCTCTAATATTTCATCTTGCTGTTAGAAAAGATTATCAGCATAAAGGTATTGGCACCGAACTACTAAAAGCTGCCGAATCCTATCTTAAAGATAAGGGCTATAAGGAAGTTCAAATTGTAGTTAGAGAAGCCAACCCAGAGTTGCTGGGGTATTATGAAAAACTAGGGTATCAGAAGGGCGGTTCCTTCAGATGGATGACTAAAGAGCTACACTAGAACTTGATAAGATAAATTTATGAACGAAACTCTCAAAACTATTCTTAATCGGAAAAGCATTAGGGATTACACGGATAAACCTGTGAGTAAAGCAGATTTAATCTTGCTTTTAAAGGCGGCTATGGCTGCTCCCAGCGGGGGTGACACTCGATCATGGTCTTTCTTCGTGATTCAAAATAAGGCGCTGTTGAAGGAATTGTCGGATATTCTAAAATACGGTCACATGATCCGGGAAGCGGGAGCTGTGATTGTAGTTTGTGGCAATCCCAAAAAATCTACTTTTGACGGTGATCAATACTGGATGTTTGATTGTTCTGTTGCTGCAGAAAATATTTTGTTGGCAGCCGAATCATTAGGTTTAGGGGCAGTTTGGACTGCTGTTTATCCTAATAAAGTTAGAATTAAAAACGTGAAGAAAGTTCTTAATACCCCGAAAGAAATCGAGCCATTATGCACTATCTCGATCGGCCATCCTAAGTCAAAAGTAAAACCGAAAAACAAATTTGATCCCAAGAATATACATTGGAACAAATGGTAAATTATGAAATCTTCTCTTGACCACATTTCTATTAATGTTTCTAATTCTCAAAAATCCATCCCCTTTTATAGGTCGTTATTTAAGTATCTTGAATATGACTTTCTAAAGGATAAGAAAGACTCCTTAGCAGTAAGAAAAAAAGGTGACTGCGATTTCTGGATTTATCCCACAGACAGTAAACACATACCTCATGGTTTTTGTGTAAATAATACAGGGCTAGGCCACATAGCTTTTAGGGTATCTTCTAAAGAAGATGTTGATCGATTTCACGAAGAATATCTAAAACCCAATAATGTTAGGGTATTCAATGGAGGGCCCAAAGCTTTTCCTCAATACACTCCCGATTATTACGCTGTTTTCTTTGAAGACCCCGACAGGATAAAATTAGAAGTTAATTCATTCAAGAGATAACTATGAATGCGGAATTTATCAGATTTACTACCGAAGATAAATTGATCCTACAGGGGATTATTTATCGACCGAACAACTCCAGCGAAAAGGCCTATCTGCATATTCACGGCATGGCAGGTAATTTCTATGAGAATAGATTTCTGGATGCTATGGCAAAAGAACTAACAGATAATTGCTATGCATTTATGAGCATCAACACCAGGGGGCACGACTACATTGCTGATTTCCCAATCGCTGGACCTGAAGAAAAGTCCAAAAAAATAGGGGATGCCTATGAAATATTCGAGGAATGCCTGCTGGATATCAAACCCGCAATAGATTATCTACAAAAGCATGGCTATAAGGAAATCATTCTCTGTGGTCATAGTTTAGGAGCCGTAAAAGTTGCTTATTATATAACTAAAACCCAAGACCAGAGGGTTAATAAACTTATTCTAATGTCCCCTCCAGATATGGTTGGACTGACTGAGAAAGAAAATGATTCTGAAAAGACAATGGAACAAGCCAAGAAAATGGTTTCCGAGGGCAAAGGTAACGAACTATTGCCCGGATTGCTGTGGGGTTGGTATTACCTATCGGCCAATACCTATCTAAATTTTAGTGTCCGGGATAACCCTATTGATATTTTCAATACCTACGACAAAGCTAAACTATCACTGCTTAGTGAAATTAGAATTCCAACTTTAGCTTTTTTGGGCGAGAAAGATGATGCAGCAATAATGTCCCCTCGAGAAGCTTTAGAGATTATGAAGAGCAAAGCTACACAAGCTCCGATATTTGATATAGATATTATCCCCAGTGCTCCGCACAGTTACTTTAGTCATGAAAGGGAAATGGTTCAAAAAATAGTGAGCTGGCTATTGATATGAAAATAAAAACTATTATTTTTGATGTGGGCGGAGTCTTGGTTGAGAAAATATTCAACCCCATTCTAAATGAGCTGGCCAACAGATATGATCTGGACTATGCTGTTTTAAAAGAATATTCCTGGTCACTGTTTGATAAAGTGATGCTAGGAGAAATGACCGAAAAGGAATTATTTAAGGATATCATCAATAAATTCAATATTCCCGCGGAGGTAGCTTTATTAGAAGAAAGGTCTACGCATCTCAATCCTATCCCGGAAGTTTGGGAGTTTGTAAAGAAATTGCAGTACAAATATAAACTCATTATTCTGTCTAATTTAGGCCGGGACTGGGTCAAACTGAGAGAAGAGCAATTTCATATTTCCGATTGGTTTGATGAAGTTGTGTGGTCCTGCGATGTTGGTATCAATAAACCAGATAGACGGATTTTTAACTATATAATTGATAAGTTTGCTCTCGATCCGGAAGCATGTGTTTTTATAGATGATAAACAAAATAATATTGATGCGGCTCAGAGCTTTGGAATGAAGGGAATAGTTTATCAGAATCCTCCACAGCTTGAGCAAGACTTGGCTGCATTAGGAATTGATGTTGCATCTTGAATATTAGCCAAATTTAATTAAATTATGTGATAAATTTCAACGGCTCAATGGGCTGAGCCGTTGAAAGGAGCAGTTGTATACAAGTGCGGAGGTTCGGAGTATTCTGAAATATCCAATTATTGCAATCTTGAAAATAAAAAATACGGAGGTGACTTGCTGCTATGAAAGCATTGGTCACGAAGCATCGCAATTTTGATATCACTATCGATCGTGATGAATACAACACACTGCGGAAATCTTCCGTCAGTGGGGATTTGTTGCTAAGCAACGAAAACGGGACTCTCGGCGAGGAGCCGACTGGCAAATCGATCAAGTTAGCCCGTGAGGTCAACGCCAAAGAGTCCGTTTCTCTTAAGTTTGCAGGCACCTGGGAAGAGACTAAAGAAGTGGAAGTTGTCATAAATCCAGATGCTTTCGAGTATCTCGAAGACACCTGGGTGCGCGCTAAAAGTGGTGCTAGTAATATTCTGATCCAATGCCAGCCTTAGTGCCCAATTTTTTGTACCACTTCTCCTCTTTATCAAATGAATACCCCCGTAAATCCGGGGGTTTTTCTTAATTATCGGGTCTGTCGTGAGAGATTTCTTATAAATAATTAGGTGATATAGGAGATATCTGTTAGTCTGGATGAGCATTATTAATAAATCAGAGGAGATCTTATGTGCGACCAAACAACCAATCCACCCACAGAGGGTGAAGAGACCAAGTGTACTTGTTCTGAAACTTGCCCGGACGATTGTAGCTGCGAAAAGTGTGGATGTGGCAAAGAAGCAGCAGAAACAGAAACACCTACCGAAACAGAAGAGACAGAAGAAAAGCCTGCAGAAGGGGGAGAAGAACCAGCTGCAGAATAATTTAAATCTTTCGTGTTATTAAACGCCCTGCCGGTGTCGGCAGGGCGTTTAAATTAGCTCCTAGAGCAAAGATATTGACTTTATTCTTCTTTTTGATAGGATAGCCCAAGTACCTTATATCTTATCTCGCAAGGAGGAGATATCTTGCGATCAACATTCTTTCCTTTGGGGGCAGAAGTCACTTCAATAGGAGGTAAACCTCTCTCGGGAGTAGTGGTTGGATGCCGACGGCTGTGGACAGAAGCGGAGAAACAAAAATACTCTGCAGACAAATTATTGCAAATAGTTTTCTTCTCTTCGTCACCCCGATCAGCATTGCAATCGGCGCACGTCAGGGAGTTCCCACCGCACGAGCTAAAGTTGCTACCACAACTTCACCTCCAACAGCGGCTAGCGAGTTAATTTATTTCCGGATTGGTTAAATGCAAGCCTGTCATGTGACAGGCTTCTTTTTTATATCATGTACAATAAATATACCCGCGCCCGAAGTATCGCGCGCGAGGTTTAAAACTATCCCACTACTAACAAACCTGGAGGTGGACGAGCTTGTGGGGCATTGCTCTTACCCGCCTTGTCAGGGCAAGGCGGGTTTTCTTCTTTATGATAGAATCTAAATATGTCAGAAGAGGTAGAAAAAATTTTAGTGGTGCCAGCCGAGTGGGCAAATAATTTATGCCAGCCGGGCTTTACTTCGGATATTCATCCAAATTTTTTGGCTAAATTGCCAGAAATAGCTTTTTTTATGGATCGGCCAGCCGCCGAAATTAATCCAAAATTCCGGCAAATTATTCCATATATATTAGTAAAATATCAGAATAAGTATTTAACGGTCACTCGCCGGACCACGCAAACGGAAGTCAGATTACATAACAAAGTTAGCTTTGGGATTGGAGGACATATCAACCCGATTGATGGTGATACAACCAATATTTTAGATGCCGGATTGCGCCGAGAATTGAGTGAAGAATTAGCAACCGATAATCCGCCGAAGTTTGATGAACTAAAACTGCTCGGCTTGTTGCGCGATGATGTTAATGAATTGGAACAAGTACATTTGGGCGTGGTGATGCTGTGGGAAACAACTGAACCAATCGCCATTCGCGAAACCGACAAAATGGACGGGGAGTACCTGACTTTAAATGAAATCGGCGCACGGCGAGAGCGGTTGGAAAATTGGTCCCGGTTGGTCTATGACCACCTAGGTGTCATGGTCAGCTAAAAATAAGTAACTCGTATATTCTGAAATAACTTGCCTGGGAAGTGTCTTTCTGTTACTCTGGGCTCAGTTTTCAAAAAATCTCGAAGGAGGTTCAGCCAATGCCTGGCACCTTTATCATCGCTCTTTTAATTATTTTTGTACTAGCAGCTGTAGCAGTATCGCGGGGCAAGAAAAGCCGAAAAGTTTCTATTTCCTCTTCTATGTCCACTCAAGCGTCTTTCCAGCCAACGCCTACTAATACACCAAGGGTTGTTAAAAACTGGAAAGAGGCACCACGGGCGTCTGTCGGCGACAATCTTCATAGGAAACCTTCATCAGAAAAATCGATAACTGATAATGCCACGAACAAATTCAAACCCACTTCTGGCTATGAAGATGCTATCGACGAACAGCTCAAGAAAGCTAAGAAATTAGAGCGCGGTGGAACCGGCGGGACTGATTCTCTTCCAAAAGAGGTTGCGGGAGATAATCCGAAAGAAGATAAAAAGCCGTGAACTTACTGCCAGCACCTGCCAGCCAGATCTAAACCCCCTTTTCCCATTTGAGGGGGTTTGTTATATTGACAAGCACCTAAATAAACGCTAAGATAATTTCATTCCAAAGTAATATTTGTTCTTTGTATGGTGGGGTTCGATTCCACCTTCCCACCCAAATAAATTCGATCATTTTAATAGTATTGTTCGGTACTACCTCCTAGCCCCCCGTCGTCCGGCGGGGGCACCTTTTTATTTAAATTAATTTCCTCTTAACAAAAAAACTAGTTTTGATATCCTAGAGCCACTTAGGCGGTTATCTTTTCTGTGGTGGAAATTTAAGGAAAAGATAAATCTCAACCGTCTGCATCTTGAGGAGGAAGAGAGTATGCATATAAAAAAGAGGAATTTCTATTATAGGAAAGTGATCAGGGCTCTCAATGAGTGTGAAATTCGCCTGTCGCGCTCGCCTAAGTTGGATGGAAAGCAATCTTGTGGAGGATGGTATTTAGATGGTGTAATTACCATTAAAAGAAATCCCAACACGTGCAACCAGGGGTTATATCTAATCCATGAAGCCTTGCATCACGCTCTTCCTGATGAGGGAGAGAAAGTAATCAAGTGTTTAGCCGAGCAGTTGTTCTGCGCATTCACTACCACTCAGCTACGCACTATTGAGAGTTATCTCTTGACAGCTGCCTAGAGGCACCCTAAAATAATTCCGGTACCTTGGATTGATTCCATGAATTTCTTTGAGGTTGTAGCTCAGCTGGTAGAGTGCTCCAATTATTTTTTGGAGATGTCCCTGGTTCGATTCCAGGCAACCTCATAATCTAGTCTGCACTACCTTCCTAAGCCCCACCGCCCGGTGGGGCGCCTTTTTTGTGTGATTACAAGAAAAACACCCCGGTGATTCAGGGGTATTTTTGGTGGGATGGGATTTTGGTTAAGGCTGGGAATGAGAACTGTAAACTTGAGCTATTTGGCACAAGTCTTCGGTGTCTTCCCATTTATTCTCGGAAGAAGAAGGAAGAACAGGAGGAGTGGCAGGAGAAGATGTTTGTTCAGTACGTGCCCTTATTCCAAAGTTCACCCACTCAGCCATGATTAAAAGCAAGAACAAGATAACATAAAAAAGAACATCAGATATTTCCATTTTTGTAGCCTCCAGTAGCGTTTCGATGGAATGAGCAGTTAAATTGTAGGGAAAATTGTTATAATTAGCAAATGGAGATATTAACATTATCAGAACAGGCAAAAAGTTTTCAACCAGGTTTTTATCAACACTACAAAGGGCCCGAGTACGCAGCGCTGCGAGTAGTCCACCACAGCGAAACTTTGGAGGAGCTAGTTTTATACAAACACTTGGACGATGATAGTTATTGGGTGCGACCGCTCGCAATGTTTTTAGAAAATGTTGAAGTTAACGGCCAAATCATGCCGCGGTTTAAATATTTGAGAGCCACTAATGAATAAGGTAGTTTATATTCTGCATGGCTTAGGGGCGGATTCGCATGCGAATTGGTTTCCGTGGTTAAAACAAGAATTAAAAAATAAAGGCTATACCGTAGCGGTGCCGGATTTTCCTTGTTCGGCTATGCCAAAACTGGACGAATGGCTGCAAGTATTGCATAGCGTGATGGGTCAATACGGCGAAGGTATTTTGATCGGGCACAGTTTGGGAGGGTTGTTGGCTGTGCAATATCTACTCTCGGGCGGGAAAGCACCGAAAGTTATTTTAGCCGCTACGCCTTATGCCAAATTTCCGTTGGCTCCGGAAATTGATGGGTTTTTCCCGACAGTCCAAGATTTATTTGAAATTAAAAATTTGACTGAGTTTGTAATTTTCCAATCCGACAATGATCCTTATCTACGGCCTGATGATGGCGCCAAATGGGTCCAGGCGCTGGGCGGGAAATTAACTGTTCTGCCCGGGCAGGGCCATCTCCTATCAGAGGAGTTCCCGGAAATTTGCCAGTTCCTGGAAGTATAAAAGCTATTTAGGGAGGTAATCAAAAACCATTGGGGATAAGGCCAGGTTGACAAAAACCCGCCAGGGAGCTACGCTTTTGCTGTGGGTGGAGATAAGATTTTTAATTTGTTTAAAAAATAAACCGGCAGCGGATTTGCTTCCGGTGTTTTATTATTAATTATTTATGGAGATGAAGAGATTGCACTGGTCGAAACTGATCTCGCTTCTGGCGGGATTATCTTTGGCATTCAATAGCATTATGCCAGGTGGGGCAGCCGCCTTAGCCTGTGAAGATAAATGCAGCGAAGCCGATTTAATTGTTAACGGCAGTTTTGAAGATCCCGTAGTGGGGGCAGCTGCCAATTGGGATATTTTTGGTGCCACCGCTTTTATCCCGGGCTGGCAAGCTGATTGGCGGGCGGATGTGCCGACAGTTTGGAATGATCAGGAGAGGCCAGCTCCGCAGATAGAGCTCCAAAAGGGGGTAAATGGTTGGACAGCTGAAGAAGGTGCGCAGTGGACAGAGCTGGATACCGACTGGGATGGTCCCGCGGGGCCTCTGAACGGAGAACCGGCTTCTATTCATCTCTGGCAAGACATTACTACGGTCCCGGGAGCTGATTACGAAATTAAGTTTTGGACTTCGCCCCGGCCGGGAATTAATGAAGAAAACACAGAAGCAAAATTTGGCAGCTCGGTTCTAGGGACTTTTACTACTGACGGTACTGCTAATACTGGTACAGTTTGGACAGAACATATTTACACAGTAGCGGCTACTGCGGCAGTGACACGGTTGATGTTTACCGACCTGGGCACGGCTAATTCATTAGGCGGATTGGTAGATAAAGTTAGCGTGTCGCGGATTTGTGAAGAGCCCGAACCAGACCCATGCGATTTCGGTGACAAGACCGGTTGGTATGGTGAATATTTCAATTATTCCCAGAGCCATCCCGATATGAATTTACCGCAGGGAAACTGGCCTGACCAAACCCATGGCGACCCCATGGGGAACGCTGCGCCTTGGACAGCGGATTGGTACACCCAGCCATATTTCCGGTTCTCTCGGGTAGATGCCAATCTTGCTTTTGGCGGTGATTTCTTCCCGTTTGATGGCACCAATGGTGCGACGCCTTTAGAGGAAGATAATTACAACGGCAGGGATTATCACTTTGGCGCCCATTGGTCGGCTAAAGTTACCGCTCCCGCCGATGGTAATTACAGTTTTAATTTAACGACTGATGATGATGCTTGGGTATATCTGGACGGCGTATTAGCGGCAGATAATTCTGGTATCCATCCGCCAGCGTCCATCAGTGGTTCTATGGCTCTCACCACTGCTCCGAAAATCTTGGATGTGTATTTTGCCGAACGGCACACAGTGCAGTCGCACATGTATTTCGCATTTACTGGCGATATTTTCCCGCAGATAGTTCCATATAATCGGGCTTGCCCTCAGCCAGTGCCAGAATTGTCTCTCGAAAAAACTGGCATATATAATCCAACGAACGGTCAAATTGACTACTCAATTGATTGGGAACTTACTGGCGCTGGCACACTCTCTAATGTAACAATTACCGATGCAGTTCCGACTGGCACAACTTTTGTATCCGCCGATAATAGCGGAACCGAATCTGGCGGTGTAGTTACTTGGTCCCTTGGTCCTAAAACTGCGCCGGCCAGCGGGACGGTTCATCTGGTCGTTTCAGTTGATTCTTACGAACCCTGGGCGGATACGGTTATAGATTATAATCCTGGGTTGCAAAAGGGCGGCGGGGCCTTGCCGGGCGACAGAACTGATGCCTCCGAAGCGCTTGGAGCAGACACGGATGACGATGCCGCTCCCATCAATTTTGTCAGCTTAGGTTTTGGCGGCGACTTAGTATTAGGATTTAATAATTACATTCTAGATGGCACTGGCGCCGATATTCATGTGATTGAAACCAGCTGGGGCAATCCGTCAGCAGCGAGTTATCCAGAAAAGTTAGAAGTATTTGCTTCCCAAAATGGCTCGACTTGGACGTCTTTGGGTACGCAAACCCGTAGTGATATAAATCACGATAATGATTTCGATCTTAGCGGGTTACTCCCTTGGGCTAAGTATTTAAAATTAGTCGATAAAACCGATGCTAGTTGGGCGGGTTGGGGGAGCGACGCCGATGGTTATGATGTGGCAGCGGTCCAGGCCTTACATTCAGCTCCTGCCGAGTGTGCGCTCGATAACGCAGCTCACATCACCGGTTTGGCTTACAACCAGCAGCCGGTAACTGCCGATGCCGCTGTTACGCTGACTCTCAATCAGATTGCCTGCGCCAAGGATGTAACGGTAGTGGCGCATAAAATTGTGTGTGACTCGGAAGCCGATCTGCCCAATTGGGGCAATGGCGGACCAGATATTACTGCCGATACTGCCCAAGATTGGGTGGCGCAACATCCTGGTTGCCGGTTTGTGGAAGGCTGGGATTTCCAATGGGGACCCCAAAGCGCTTATGATCCGGGAGATACTCTCGTCGGACCAGCCAATGCGCCATGGCAAACTATGCCGCCAACGGATGCTAACGGTAAGACCACAGTTACGCTGACTCCGGAAAATATTGCCGGCAGCAGTTATCTTTGGTTCCGCGAAGTGCTGCAAGAGGGCTATATTCCATTCACCTTTGATCAAAATGGCGATACTAACGCCAATCCAGTCAGCGCCGAGATGTACTGCCATGCGGATGTCTTAAATTACGACAATTATGATCGGATTGACGGGATCGAAATGGGTAAAACTTATAATTGCGTCGGGTTTAATGTACTCGCTGAATCGCTGAACCACTCTGTTTCCGGCATGAAATTCAACGATCATAACGGTAACGGGGTGAAGGATGCTGATGATAATGGTTTAGCGAAATGGACGATCTATGCCAGTAAAAAAGTTGATAGCATTCAGGTTGCAGCTCAAAATGATATTCCGACCAGTCCTGAATTTTGGACCAATGCACTAGATAATGGCAAAGAATATATTTTGCGCGTTTCCGGAACCTACGATGCTAACGATGGCATCACTGCTGATGCCAAGTATTCTATCCGCACTGGCCCCGATTGGACGGATATTGTGGAAAACTACGGAGCTTACGGTCCGACCCTGCTGGATCTCTTTATCGATAATGTGGCACCAGACTGGGGCGTCTTTAATCCCGCGCATGTCTATTGGCGCACGATTGTGGGAACAGGCGCGCAAGTTAAATTGCAGATTTATGAAATCTATGCCCAGAACGACAGCGGCTTCTTAACCGTGGATGTTTACGAAGTGATTGATAGTGAACTTACGGATGGCGATGGTAATTATCACTTCACTTTCCTGGAAGATATTGGCGAAGTAATGATCTCCGAACAGACGCAATCCGGTTGGTTAGAAACCATGCCTAGTCCGGAAGGTTACTACCTAGTATCCACCGGTCTTAATTACACCGATAAAGACTTCGGTAATCACTACACCGTGCAATTACCGGGTTCTGTGACTGGCATGAAATTCAATGACCATGACAGTGATGGTGTGAAAGATGTTAATGATGGCGGGCTCCAGGGTTGGACAATTTATGCTGGTCAACTAGTTGATGAACTCAGTGTTGATTCCCACAGCAATAATGAAGATGGCGATGGCAACACTATTCAATCAAATGTGGTATTAACTAACGGTCAAAAATACTTTGTTCGCGCTTCCGATACTTTCTCCGCGGGTGATAGTATTACCGCTGATGCTCAATATTCTACTCGGTCAGATCCAAATGTTTGGACTGATTTAGTAGAGAATTATGGTGGTTGGGGCGTAGAACTACTTGATTTATGGATTGGTAGCGACTTTAGTCTTTGGGGTTCTTACAACCCTGCCCATCTTTATTGGCATACATTAACGGGTGACGGTAATACCACAAGTCTTCATATCCATGATATCTATGCTAGTAATAATCAAGGCTCACTGAACGTTAAGATTTACCGGGTAGTAGCCGAAGATATTACTGACGAATCGGGTAGTTACCAATTGAATATTCCTGATGAACTCACGGGTGACTTAGTGATAGCCGAAGAAACGCAAAATGGCTGGATAGAAACTTATCCAATGCCGTTAGGTTACCATTTGGTTTCAGCTGACGGGTTAACCGAAGGGATTAACTTTGGCAATCATGATATCAGCGAACAAAATCCTGGTGGAGGGCCCGACCAACAGTTTGGTTCTATTTCCGGGATGAAATTCAACGACCATGACGGCGATGGCGTGAAAGATGTTAATGATGGGCCATTGGCCGATTGGACGATATATATTGACGCTAATGGTGATGGTGATTTGGATGTGGGTGAGCCAACCTATCTCACCCTTGAAGACGGTACTTATCAGTTTATCAATCTAGTAGCAGACACTTATGCGGTGCGCGAAGTAGGTAATAACGGTTGGACACAAACTTATCCTGCTTCGTCAGTGCATACGCTAGTTATTGGTGATGGCACTTGGATTTGGGCGGGTATCAACTTTGGCAACCATGAAGGAAGTGTTGATAGTCAAGGCGAAGGCGGTTCTGGCGGTGGCGGCGGTAGTTCTGGTGGCGGTGGTAGTTCTGGCGGTGGCGGTGGCGGTGGTACCATTATTCCTCCGACAAATCCAACTGGCGGATCTTCTAACGATGAAGGCGGAGTTGGTGGGGGAGAAGTCGCTGGCGATGAAACTGACAACACTGGCGGCTTAACTGGTGGCGGTTCTGGCGGTGGTCGGCAACTTGCTCTCGGTACTGGTGATCAAGGCAACCTGGAAGATCAAGGCGATGTGGCTGGTGATGAGATCACCAACGAAGAAAATGATGAGAATACATGCGAGAGTTGCAATGTTTGGAAGATCCTAGGTATCAGCGGCTTATCTCTCTTATTGCTACTCTTAATTCTTTACATCATCTATAGATTGACTCGCAAGAATAATGTGATGGGGAGTAAATAACTCTTTGTTAATCAGGTAACAAATTAAAACCAGCCCGCAAGGGCTGGTTTTAGGATGTCAGCAGTGGAATAAATAACCATAGTTTTATAGTTGACAAATCAAGATTTTACTGGTATAATAACATAATACTGTTCGAAACTTCCGCCAGCTGGCGGAGCCTGATAACTAAACAGAAGAGTTCTCCTATCGTCGAACGATAAAACAAAAACAAAAGTGAAAAATCAAAACAGAAAAACATCAGCAGAAGTTTATCCTAAATTGGGCAGAGGCCTTCTTTTAGCTGCCAAAGTGTTTTTAGTAGCCAGTTCAGCCGTTTTATTGGCGGCAGCCTATCAGCCAGTATTGGCGCAGGGTTTACTGGGAGAAGAAACCGAGATTATCCGCCTAACTAATCAATTACGGCAAGATCAAGGTTTGCCGGCACTCATAGTAAATAATAAATTAAATTCTTCTGCTTTGGCCAAAGCTAATGATATGGCAGCGAATAATTATTTCGGACACGCGGATAAATTAGGTAACCGGATGGCTTATTGGATTAAGGCGGCTGGTTATAATTATTTGCGGGCAGGTGAAAATTTAGCCAAAGGATTCAGCAGTCCAGAAAGCACTGTAGCGGCGTGGGTGAACAGTCCGACGCATTATGCCAATCTGCTCAATTCTAATTATCGCGAGATTGGAGTAGGAATTACCCAGGGTTATTTGGATGGGCGTTTAACTACTTTTGTGGTGCAACATTTTGGCGAACTGATACCTAAACTCGATTTGACTCCCGCTGCCGTTATTAAGCCTTTAGCCAGTTTTGCCAACGTGCTAGGCGATAACTTAGACGGAACAGCCCCCCCGGTGTCTTTATTTACCCCGGCTTTAGAAATAAATAACTTGGAAGCTAAAGATAAGGGCAACGATTGGCCTAGCCAATACAATGAAGCAACCACCATCAATAACTCGCCGGGAGGTCTTTTGTTAGTAGTCTATGACGATATTAGAGATGGTTTGCTAAGACAAAGACTGATGCCGGCTGCTTTAGCCGATGATTACACTACTTTGGGGTTACCGCCTCGCGGTTATCAAATCGCTCAAATAGTGTTTACCGTATTAGCGGCTCTGGGAATCTGGGGTTGGCTATCGGCTTTGATGTGGCCAGTTTATGCTTGGCTAATAAAACTGAAAAGCCGAACCTGATATTTAATGGAATAATACAGGAAACCTGCCGGATGGCAGGTTTTTTGTTCCCGGCTTTAAGGTTGACATAAGGAGTAAAAAGGTGTAAATTAGGGCCAGTTTGAACATCAAATCCAGCCGTCATTCCCGCACTTCTTTCGTCATTCCCGCGAAGGCGGGAATCCAGACAAAAAACAAACAAGATAGCATTTTTGTTTATGTTTCTGTCTAGATCCTCAGATCAAGTCTGAGGATGACAAAGGATAAGTGTTAATACATTTGGGGGATATCAAAACAATCGATTAGGTTCGATTGATGTTAATTACATATTAGATCGGATAGCAAGTCAGAAAGTTCCCCTCCTTACCGAGCCTGCCTGCCGGCCTGCCTGTCCGGTAGGCAGGTAGGCAGGGAGGGGTAAGGGGTCTCCGACTCGGATGAGTCTCTGACTCGGAGAGAGGTGGATAAATAATTAATCCACCCCACCCAGCCTCCCCTCAATAAGGGGAGGAGTAGCTCACTAACCCCTAGATGCTAACCGCTATTACTATGAATGCTTTAGCTAAATACAATTTGACCGGCCAGCAAATTCACTACTCGTTTATTAATGTATTAACGGGTTCGGATTTATCGTCTCGTCGTTTGGCAATTATGGAAGCCAAGAGTAAAAACTCTGGTCCGGTAGTTTGGCTGACCGGTTGCGTGCATGGCGAAGAGGTGGGTGGGATTGCTATTATTCAAGAAATCTTCAAGAAATTAAAAAAAGAGCCGCTAATTGCCGGATCGGTTTATGCCTTTCCTTTAATGAATCCGATGGGGTTTGAAATGGGTTCTCGCGGCATTGGTGTGAGCTCGGATGATTTAAATAGATCTTTTCCTGGAAATCTCAAAGGGTCTCTTGCTGAGAGGATTGCCGATAAAATTTTTACTACCATTATGGGAACTAATCCCACTTTGGTGTTGGATTTGCACAATGATTGGACCCAATCGATTCCGTATACTCTGATCGATCCCTATCCCGGAATTGAACATAAAGAGGCCTATGAAAAAGTGAAAACCTATGCCGAGCAAACCGGCTTGGTGGTGATTAACGAACAAGAAGAGGTTGATGATAAAGACGATTTAAAGCGGACTCTCTCGGGTAGTTTGCTTCTCAAGAACATTCCTGCCATCACTTTGGAATTAGGCGAAGCCTATATTGTGAACGAGCAAAATGTGGAAGAAGGCGTTAAAGCCATCTGGAATATTTTGATGAAATTAGGCATGGTTAATCCGGTGGAACAAAAAATGGACTATCCCATCCCGGCTGAATTAAAAGGCAAAGTGCTGCATTATTCACATCAGCCGGTTAGTTCCAGTTCGGGGATTATCCGATTCAAAGTCAAACCCGGCCAATTAGTTAAAAAAGATCAGCCGATTGCCAAGATCTATAATGTATTCGGTAAATTAGAGCAGACGCTCGCGGCCGATCGGGATGGGATTGTCTTAGGCCATGCCGATTCTTCCGTGGCTCTCCCCGGCGAACCCATTGTCTCATTTGGATTCCTTTAAACCGTCATCCTGCGAAGCCCGGCGTAGCCAAAGGCGAAGACGGGTCATTCCCGATCTGCCTCCGCCCAGAGGGCTCGGCCCGGCGGGATTGGGAATCCCCTGGCCGCGTCCCGCAACAGCGGGCAGGCAGGCCTTTGTCTTCTTCGTCATCCTGAACTTGATTCAGGATCTCCAGCTTGAGCTGTATTCATCTATGCCTTGGGTTGCTTGAGATTTTCCCAAAGGAGGTTAAAAATTGCCTTCAGGGTGTCGGAAATTTGTTGCGATTCAATAATTAGACTTATCTTTTCATCGCCAAACGACAGAATAGCGATTTTGTTGCCATAAATATTAATCTTGGTTTTAATCGGGAGCTTGCTCTCCGGCACAATTATTGTTTCGCGGAGTTCCTCAGCATCTTTCTTCTTACCTTCCACGGCATCTTTATCATAGGGGACGATCGAGCGAACTTTAATATGCTTCTTTTTCCTCTGAATGATATATTGATTAACAAAAGTCTGGGGTACGACATCAAAAGTTCCTGCCCAGGTGCCAATAAATAATATCTCTGCTCCATCAGGTTGATTTAAGGTATCATTAAACACATATTTCGATCCCTCAACGCCTTCATAAAACCTGATCTTAGGTTTTTGGGGACTTTGTTTAGTCAGGAGTAAAAGTTCGGGGGTTAACTCTTTAATTATTTTTTGTTGCCTATCGATTAATATATTTAGTCCTTCCGGGTCAATGCCGTCGTATAAAGTTCTTTTGCCGACCACGGTGGCAACAATCAACCCCCTAGCCACCATATCGGCCAAAAATTCGTAAATCGATGTGCGTTTAACGCCAGATTTTTGGGCTAGTTTGGCGACAGTAGTGGGGCCAAATTCTAAAGCTGACAAATAGACCTTGGCTTCTTTTTCGTTGAGTCCTAATTGCTGCAATTCTTGGGTTAACATAATTGGTAGAAAGATTTTTTATGTTGACGGAAATACCGACAGATACATTATAGCACACCTTTAATCTGGGGTCAATAAGGTGGTCTGAACTGATTGTGACGAAATTGCAGGTGACTATATAAAATATGACGAAAATAGTTGACAATAAAATAAGGTAGGCGTATACTGTCCGTATCGGGATGAGAAATATTCTACTCCCAGAGCGTAATACTCATCCCAGCACCTAAAAAATAGTCGGCAGACTAAAAAATGCAGGGAGCCAAAATGGAAAACCTCGAAGTTACTTTAATAAAATGCAGTAAATGTGTTGTCGGTGAGGCAATAACAATAAAACCGAGCATAATGGTTCACGCACATGAATTCACTCCAAATGCAATGAAAATGGAACGAGTTCCCGACCAAAAGTTTGTGCGAATGAGCCAGAACTCAGTAATCGGCATTGTCGAAGGAATTACTGAAGGGGCGGTTTATATTTGGCATCAAAATAAAGAAGGTGTTTACGAATGTATTGCCTGCACAGAGTTTGTAGAAAAAGACGGCACCATTGAAGTCGTGTCAGACTAAAGTATAAATCATTAATCAGCAGGAGATTAATTCTCCTCCTTTTCTGAGTTTATGACTCAAACAAGTGTTGAATTCAGAAAAGGATAATGTTATATAACATTACCTGTGTGCTAATTTTGACCGAAAAGCACATAAATAGGAATAATTATAAATCTAATAAATAGATATGAATACCAATAAAATAAGTTCTAAATTTGTGTGGTCAGTCATAGGTATCATGGTTGTTTTAATTGTTGGCTACTTTGTGTTTAAAGGTCCTGCTAATTTAGCAACAGTAGAACAAGTAAAAGTAGGAGCAATTTTGCCATTATCTGGTCCAGCAGCAGTTTTTGGCGAACCAATGAAGAATGGTTTAGACATGGCCATTAAAGATAATAAAAATATTCAGATTATTTACGAAGATAGTAAAGCTGTGCCAGCCGATGGGGTGACGGCCTACCAAAAGTTGATTGCCCAGGGGGTGAATGTGGTAGTCTCGGCCTACAGTGGTGTCAGTATACCTCTAGCTAAGTTGGCTTTGGAAAATAAAACTCCGTTAATCATGTCGATAGTTGCGGCCAGCAATGTGACAAATACATATGCGTATCGGTATTATGCCAAACCCAGCAGCTATGTTATCCCAGCTTTTACCGATCCCAGCTCCCCGTTAAACAAGCTGACTGATATTGCTGTGCTGCATCAGGATAGTGAGTATGGGAAGTCTATTAGCGACATTATTGTCGATGTGGCTAAAGAAAAAGATAAAAAGATAGTCATCAATGAGTCTTTCAAAGTGAATGAAACTGACTTTTCTACGGTGATGCTTAAAATTAAGAACGCAAAGCCGCAAGCAGTTTTATTTGTTCCGTCTATGCCAGCTGAAGCGATTGCTATTATGAAAAAAGCCGATGAGTTAAAAGTAAATGCAATCTTTATTGAAACAGGGGCGGCTTTTTCTGACCCAGCGGTACAAAAACAAGCCCCAGCCATGACCTTCTATACAACGGGATTCAAATTCTCTCTGCCGGATGATAATTCGGTGTTCAAGGACCTCTACAAGAGTGCCTATGGGGCTAATGCGAACTTCGCTGCCGCCTTTGGCTACGATATGGGCAAACTAATTGTCGCCTGTGCTAAAAAAAGTTCAAATATCCAGGCTTGTTTGTCTCAAACTACTAGTGTAGATGGGATCACAGGTAAGATCACAGGAATTACTGGTGAGGAAATTAACCCACCCATGATCTTGATGAAGGTTAACTAAGTTGTAATACGAAAAAACCTCCGGATATAACGGAGGTTTTTTCGTATGTGTCTATGGTGTCATCCGCGGATTTCCTGTTAGCCAGCGGACTATTGAGTGGTTGTAATTTAAGAAAAGTTATAATCCAAAATCAAGATTGACATACGAAATAGCGGATTGGTAGAATATAAACCACATGCCCCGACCGGGTCGCCGGCGGGGACCGGGCGGTGTGAAAGGTTACATCATAAGGACTTGGGATCCTATGTGATCGGAGGTTCAATTCCTCCCACCGCCTTGTCTTTGCACCTTTTCTGCGCAGAGTAGATCAGCTGGTAGATCACCAGACTCATAATCTGGAGGCCGCGGGTTCGAATCCCGCCTCTGCAAAGTTTGCCACCCACATACCTCTCTCTCAACTAAGGGAGGTATTTTTTGACTAACCTACTGAGCTCCTAACTAACTGACCTGCTATCATATATTTATGAGTGTGTTTGAGCAGATCGCAATTTGGGCGACGCAGATGATCGGGACTTTAAGTTATCCGGGAGTTTTAATGTTGATGGCGCTGGAATCCATGATTGCACCTATCCCCAGCGAGGCCGTGATGCCTTTTGCCGGCTTCTTGGTGGCCGAAGGCCAGATGAGCATGCTATCCGTAGTCATCTGGGCCACTATCGGCTCAATTATCGGCAGTTTAATTTCTTATTACATCGGACTTTGGGGCGGTCGCGCTTTAGTTCTGAAAGTCGGTAAATATCTTTTGTTAAATGAGCATCATTTAGATGTGACAGAAAAATTCTTTCGCAAAAGGGGAGACATCACAGTTTTCATTAGCCGATTTATTCCGGTAGTTCGCCATTTTATTAGTATTCCGGCTGGCATGGGCAAAATGCCGTTAATTCCTTTTGTGATTTATACAGCAGTTGGGGCGGGGCTATGGAACTGGATTTTAACTTATGCCGGATTCCGCCTTCGCGCCAACTGGGCCACTATTACCCCGTATTTCCACATCGTCGACAAAGTTATTCTGGGAGTGATTGTTTTAGCTGCCCTCTGTTTTATTTGGAGCCAACTCAAACCCCGTAAAGTTTAATCGTTGTCATTCCCGCGCAGGCGGGAATCCAGACATAAACAAAAACATCGTTACCTTTCTAGAAAGGTAACGCCAAAGTCCCGGGCAGTCGTCGAGGCTATGAAATGGCAAAAATCTCTGGGTGTTAATAGGCCCAACTTGCCCGATAATGCCATCGGCTTCAAACATGGCCTTAACCCACAGAGATTTTACTCATTCCATTACCGCCTCTCCTCCAATGCCCGGCCTAAAAGACAGCGAGCCAAGATTTTTATTTCTTTAGTTTTTTCCAGAGCAGGTGGTAAATCTGGCGCATGGTGTCGGCAATGCCATGGCTTTCAATTATGATACCGATCTCATCAGGATAAGACATGAAAGCTACTTTGTTATTGTAGATATTAATTTCGACTGGCGGATTAAACTCTTCCTTGGGGAGTAGTAGGGTATGGCTTAATTCTTCTTTGTCGCGGGCGGCATGTTCGCGAGTCCTTTTTTCATCCGTAGCTATTCTTTTAGCATAGATATGATGTTTATTTCTCTGAGCCAGATATTCTGCCGGGAAATCGGGAAGGGCTGCAAAAATATCTAAAGTATTAAATTCTAGAATTTCACGTGGCTTCTCTTTAATGGTATCAGCATAAATTTCTTCGATGCCAGATTTACCTTCATAGAAAACAATCTTAGGTTTGATTTGACTCTTATTGTAGATAGCTTGTAATTCGGGCAGGCTATTAGTTAGTTCTTTTTGGTAGTGCTCAAAGCGATGAACCAAATTTTTAGGGGACTCGGCCACGTAACGAGTCTTGTTTTTTTGTTTAGTTTTATAGACGAAATTACGGATAGCTAGTCGCTCTAGAATGGAATAACCGGTAGTCCTGATCACACCGGCTTTATGGGAAATATCTTGGGCAGAAGCCGTGCCCATCTCTAAAGCAGCTAAGTAGACTTTGGCTTCGTTAGGGGATAGGCCCAGATTATGTAAGGTGGTTTCTTTGTTCATAATTAGACGATTATTTCGTCATCATTCATCTCAATTATACCATTATTGAACAGTCTAGTCAATGCGATTATATCTTATAATACGAACATTTTATTAATGAGTATGTAATTTATAAATAATGACGAAAACAATAACAATCAGTATCATTGTCAGTAAGCACATGGCTCAGGAATATATATTAATTTTTTTCTCAAATGAAAAATTGGACTTGGGTATGGGGAGTATTATTAGTGGTGATAGTAGTCGTGGGTTTAAGTCTGATATCCACCAATAAGTCAGTTGACAAAGAACCAATCAAAATCGGTTTGTTAGCTCCCTTAACCGGCAACGGATCGGATATAGGGATTAACAATAAAAAGGCTTTTGAAGTGGCTGTGGCAGAAGTTAATGCTCAAGGCGGTGTCAACGGTCGTCCTTTTCAGGTAGTGGTAGAAGATAGTCAAGGCTGCGATCCAAAGGTGGGGGCCACTGCTATGCAAAAACTCGTTAATATCGACAAAGTAACTGCAGTTTATTCGATTGCCTCAGGCGTAGCCATGTCTTCTCATCCGATAGCCGAACAAGGCAAGGTAGTGCACTTTAGTTGTGCCAGCAATCCGACTGTTACTACTCTCGGAGACTATATGTTCAGAACAACTCCCTCAGACAGCTTCGCTGGCCAGGTGGCTGCTGATTATATCTTTAACCAAATGAAAATAAAGAAAGTGGCTGTTCTCAACTGTGATAATGACTGGTGTGTGGGGCTAAAGAATGCTTTCAAGGAAAGATTTGTCCAGCAGGGCGGTAGTGTAGTGATCGAGGAGCAAATTAAATCAGGCGCCAAGGATATTAGGACGGAATTAGCCAAAATCAAAACTGTTAATCCGGAACTAATTTATTTCCCGAGTTATCCCATAGAGGCATTAACTGGGTTTAGGCAAGCAAAAGAATTGGGCATTAATGTGCCCATCTTTGGCGGAGATGTGTGGTTGGATGAAGTTTTAGCGAATAATATTGCCGGTATTGGCGGTGATAAGTTTTTTACGACGCCAGCTAAAAATTATTCCGAGGCTTTTAAACAAAAGATTGGGGGCAGTGTATCTCTTTGCGCGCCAGATGCATATGATATTCCGATGATTTGGGCTAAAGTCTTGAAAAAAACTGGTACCGATCCAGAATCCTTCAAAAATGCTTTGTATAAAATGGCCCCTTATCAAGGGGAAAGCGGAGTAATTAGCTTCGATGCTAATGGCGATCTCAAACAGGCAGTTTTCGATATCAAGTCATTCGCCGACGGTGCTATTAAAGATTACCAACTCAAGGTTTCTTAGGATAGGTTAAATTATTAACCAAGAGAATTTAGTAACCAACTTGCTACTTGATTTAAAAATCGTCCCCGCCAAATCGGTCGGGATCTCCTAAGGAGGGAGAAAATGGTTAAGACCAGGAAGAAAATTTACTGGCTATCTGCTTCTGATCTGGACAAGCTACAGAGCGAAGCGATGGAGTACTTTCATGGCAATGACGCCGAAATTATAAAGGATTTTGTGCCACTGGAAGGGCTTCAAGATCTTAATAGTTATATTGCCACTCACGACGACGGATTTGTTTATGCCGTTGATGCTCCTACCCACATGGTTGTGGGAGCGGCCCTGGATGGAAAAGAGTTTGGGCTCATGTATTACGATGCTACTAGTCTTGAGGTGTGGTATGTAAACACACCTCACGAGAGAGCGATCACGCGAGTGAGCATCTTCTACCCTGAGTAACTGGCTTCGCTGGTGGTAATCACCGAGATAAAGAAGTCGCCTCGCACTTTAAAAATACCCACCAAGAATTGGTGGGTATTTTAGTTGCGCGTACGACTTCTCTCAGATGCTAACCGCTAACCCTTAGATGCTATTCTGGCGGAGCCAGCGGAGGAGGTGCTCGGTGGTCAGGTTTTTGAGATATAATAAAAGTAGTTATCTTTAATCGTTTAATCAAATGGGGAAAAAGAGAAAGTCAGGGTTAATCTTATCTTCAAAGAAGCTATGGTTGCAGTTGATTGGTGTTGTAGTAATTGCAGGTGTTATTTATTATGGGGTATCGTTTGCCAATAAAAGTTCAGCTTTTGGCATAATTGAACCGGGCAATGGTCCGTCTTCCTTGGGTACGCAAATAGTTTATATATCTAATAGCGGGGACAATAACAATACGGGTCTAACCCAACAAACCCCCGTTAGAGATATAAGAAAAGCGGTTGCAGTAGCCAACCAATTTAGTAGCAAGCTGGTTACTGTTAAGTTCATGGAAAGCCAATATCAAGCAACACCGAACGACTTATATAATTATCCTGGCGATTCGAAAATCTCAATATATAATCCGATGGCGATCGCTTTTAAGCCAAATGATACGATTGAAAGTGTTTCTATTAAAGCGCCATATAGTAGCAATGCTTTGATTACAGTAGCAGTTTATGCGGATAGTCCGACACCTGTAGTTACTCAAAGTGTGTTTCTTGATAGAATCGGAGGTAACAACATCGGTTTGCAGATAGTTGGAGCTAAAGCACAAGTAATTGTGAAGAAAGGTAGATTTACGGGTGCAACTAGTCCGTCTAACCACTACCAGTTACAGGTAACAACCAGTAAATATGCCGAGATTATTGGCAATTATTTTGAACTATCTAAACCAATAATCGGTAGTTATAATGCCAACAGAGTGATGCCTAGCCTAAAACTGGGAGCTTTAGATAACAAACCGACTTCTATAAGGGTTACGGAAAACACTTTTATTTTACCGGCAGATTATAGTGAAACATATACGCCGGGAAGTGGTATAACCCAATCAGCCGGCATCTTGGTTATGACTGGTCCAGCTCAAATATTTGGTAATATTTTCAAAACTACCGGAATAGATAATTTCGTTGACAAAATAGGCGGTGGCTTACTAGATTCTGGGAATTTACATAACATTGGCATTATTACTTGTTACGAATCTCGTAACGTGGAAATTACTAATAATGATTTTTCAACTTTCGATGGTTTAGATGTGGTTAGTCGTGCCCATATCGAACAAGCCTACCATAATGAAAACAAACAATCAGTTATCATAAAAGATAACTTCCTCTGGAAGCAATAACTGTTGGATAAAAACTGCAAATTAACTGGCCCTGGCGATTGCTGGGGCTAGTTAATTTTGGCATGCCAAGATAGGATATAATATTAAAGGTATTATCATTAATATTAACCATATGGAAAAGACGTATAATTTTGCCCGAGATGGGTTTATGTATTTATTAAGCTATGCCACTCTGTTGGTTTCGAGTGTGGCGATGAATTATCTGTTGCGGGGGGTGGTAAATCACTATATTCCAGATGCGCTGGACCGAACCACTTTTTTGGGCAGCAGTTCGGAATTAGTCGGTTTTTTGGCAGCGGTAGTGATTGCCTTCCCAATCTTTCTTTATGTCAATTACTCCGCTAATAAATTATTAGGCCAAGGTAAAATAATCCATGATACGGGAGTGCGCCGATGGCTCTTGTATATTACTTTGGTAGTTGTAATCCTGGTTATTATTGCCCAATTGATCTCACTCTTTATCGCTTATTTCTCGGGTAATTTAGTTTTGAGGTCGGCTCTGGGAGCTGTAATTACGCTAATTATCGCTTTTGTGGTGTTGGGTTATCAGTGGTGGCATTTAAAATTCTTTGACGGCACTGCCAAAAAAATCAGCACTAATTTCAAGATTTTTGAATGGGCAGTGATCGCTGTGGTGACGGCCGGAGTGATTTGGACATTCTTTGTCATTGATAGTCCGACTGTCATCCGCAATAAGCGGTTTGACGATACCCGCGTTCAGAGGTTGACGACGATCAGCTATTCCATCCAAACCTATTACGGCGATGCCGTGATTGGACATCGAGTTTTGCCAACCAGTTTACAGCAATTAGTCAGTGATACCAGAATCTTTATCGAAACTGATGGTCTGGTGGATCCGGTCACTAAACAGCAATTTGAATACAAAGTGTTGGCGGCAAAAAGCTATCAGTTGTGCGCGACATTTGCCACCGATAACACCAAAGATGCCGCTGCTGTTAATCAGCCCGCTGGCACGCCGAAATTTGTGGGAGCAAATTCATTCGCTCACCCGGTTGGCCGCAAATGCTTCGATCTGACTGTCCAATAAAATAAACTTATGCCGATTTTAGGATATATTGTCAGCGCCGTTTTAGTTGTCAGTTTAATTTCCCTGATCGGGGTAGTGTTCTTTTGGGTGAATCAGAAATTTGTTACCAAAATCGTACCCTGGCTGGTGGCGTTTGCGGCGGGCACCCTGCTCGCGGCCGCTTGGTTCGATTTGATCCCGGAAAGTTTAGTCGGATTAGGCGAAAGTGCTTTTATTTGGGTGGTGGCCGGGATTTTATTGTTTCTGTTGTTTGAACAAGTTTTGCATTGGCACCACGAACACGGCCACGATTGTGACGAATGCGGTTCTAGGCCCAAAGCAGTGGGTTATTCAGTTTTGTTGGGCGATGGCCTGCACAACTTTTTAGACGGAGTGTTAATCGCCTCGGCCTTTATGGCCAGTGTCCCAGTGGGGATAGCGACCACTATGGCGGTGATGTTCCACGAAATTCCTCAAGAGTTGGGAGATTTTGGTGTATTGCTGCACAGCGGATTTTCTCGCACCAAAGCGCTTTATTTTAACTTTATTTCTGCGCTCGCCGCTGTCGCTGGGGGATTGGTGGCTTATTTTGCCTTAAATAGTGTGCAAAATAGTATTCCTTACATTGTGGCGATCGGCGCCGGCGGATTTTTGTATATCGCCCTGACGGATTTGTTCGCCGAACTTAAAGGCGGCAAAAATATTATGTTGCGGTTAGGCCAGATGCTTGTTCTAATATTCGGCATGTTATTAATTTATTACCTCGTTTGATCCCCGTTAGAGATCCACTGCGGTTGATTTGCACTATAAGTATGTTTAGTCCATCGATAAATAAGTTAAAATATTTATTACTAATTTGCGGAAACACGATTGTTTCCTATCTCTAACGGGGTGAAAAAGAATTACTCGCAATTCATTTTGAAAAGTCCAATTAAGGTGGCGCGGGGGGTAAAACTCTCGCGGTTTTGCACTATGAAGGTGGGGGGACCGGCGGATTTATTTACGACAGCGAAAACTAAAACAGAATTGATGGAAGTTTTGCGGTTAGCCCATAAATTAGGCATCAAATATTTTGTGTTGGCCGGTGGAAGCAATGTGGTGTTTCCGGATAAAGGTTGGCGGGGGTTGGTGGTGAGGTATACAGCCAATCGGTTTGTCATTCTGAGCGAAGTCGAAGAATCTCGAGACACTAAAGCTCGGAGATCCCTCCACTTCGGTCGGGATGACAGAAAAAAAGCCCGGAATGACGGGAAGGTTGCTCTCCGATGGAGTCCGGATACTCCGTCCTCATATGGAGTCATTGGACCGATGCTTCGATCGGAGCGGTCGCGCATCTGCGCGACCGTGGAGGCGGGGGCGATGTTGGGGGAGATGGTGCGGAAATTGTTGAAACAGGGTTTAGGCGGATTTAATTTTTTGGCGAATATCCCGGGGAGTGTCGGCGGGGCAATTGTCGGTAATGCCGGCTGTTATGGCAAAGAAACGAAAGATTTTTTAGAAGAGGTCGAAATTTTTAATGTCAAAACCGGTAGAATTTCCATAATGAAACCAAGTAAATTAGGATTTGATTATCGCCACTCTAAATTAAAAGAGCACCCAGAATTAATCGTCTTGAGCGCAATTTTTAAATTAGCCAAAGTTGATCCAAAACAGGCGCTTAAAGAAATCGCCGCCGAAAAACAGTCGCGTTTAGACAAACATCCGCAAGGTCCCTCTTGTGGGAGTTGGTTTAAAAACCCCGAGCGGGGCGTACCGGCCTGGAAATTCATTGATCAGGCAGGTTTGCGAGGCTATACCTTAGGCAAAGCCAGAATATCTCACAAACACTCTAATTTCTTGGTTAATTGTGGGGGAGCTACCGCGACAGACATTGTCAAACTATCTCGTTTAGTTAAAAAAAAAGTTAGCTCCCAGACAGGAATTTACCTAACAGAAGAAGCCCGGCTAATCAATTAACTCATAAGCTTCTTTTTAGGTTGAAAACAGGCATTTTTTTAGATATAATAAGACCATTATCGGTCTATATTTTAATTACAGATGGAAGACAAAGATATGGGGGATTTTTCCCATAATGATGCGCCAGTGAGCGATGAGGAAATCGAGAGAATGCAACGAGCTAATAGCCCCAGAACTACCGGAGTAATGTTAACAGTGTTCGTGGCGATTTTAGTGATTATGATCGGAGGATTAGCTTCGTATTACTATTACAGCGTGCAAAAACAAGGCAGTAGCCACGAACAAATTATTCGAGAAAACTGGGATGAGGTGGTCGTAACTACTACCAATCTGACTAATGATTTTGATAAAATCACAGAATTTTCCGCTTTCTTTGATGATACCAAGGGAAGCTTTCAGGAAACCCTGACTTCTAGCAACCGTGTTCTTAAAGATGTATCTTATAATCTGCAAAGTATCAGCGGATATGCTTTTTCCGGCAATATGGTTGTTACTAAGATGCAGGGTTTTGTAGAAGATTATTTGGATTATTTGCGAGAATTACAAAGCGTGATAGACAAGGGGCGTAGCGGTCTGATTAACGAGATCACTGAATTGGATGAATTGGATAGACTCAGCACGGCCATGAACGAGTCTTATGATAATCTGCTAATTGCCGACAAGTCTAAAACTATTGAATCCACTTTGCCGGCGAATCTGTTTAAAATATCGGATGGAGCTAAGGATCTTATTCAAAAGTATCTAGACAACAAGAAAGAGCAAGGCAAAGTTGATGATGCAGTTAAGGCAGCCGCGGAGGAAATAGCCCGGAAATTCATGCAAGCATATATGAATAAGGATCCGGACAGCATGATGATGTATTTAACCGAACAAGCCAAATCGGAATTCAACCGCGGGATTGTCGAGGATGCCACGGAAATCAAAAGTTTTGAAATTACCGATACGCGCAAAATTACCGATACGCGCATGGAAATTGATGCTAAAATTAACAAAGAAACTCCCGACAAGGGAACGCAAATAGAAAAGCGGCGGTTTGTTTTGATCAAAAAAGACGACAAATGGCAGATCGACTCCTGGAAAGTCGTCTAAGGGGTAGAAAGTTAATAATATAATAATTATTTAAAGCCATAGGCCGTAGCTAAGAGCGGTAATCAGTTCTATCTATGAAAAAAGACGAAAATATTATCGAAGATCATATCGGGAAGGTAAATCCACGCATTCTCGAACAGGAAATGCAGGAATCCTATTTAGCTTACGCTATGAGCGTAATTATTTCCCGGGCTTTGCCGGATGTGCGCGACGGTCTTAAGCCAGTGCATCGGCGGATTTTGACAACTATGAATGATCTGCATTTGAGCCATGCCGCCAAGCATAGAAAATCAGCCAAGATTTGCGGCGATGTATCAGGCAACTACCACCCCCACGGTGAAATTATTGTTTATCCGTCAATGGTGCGCTTGGCGCAGCAGTTCAGTATGCGCTATCCCTTGGTTGATGGTCAGGGTAACTTTGGTTCGATTGATGGAGATAATCCGGCCGCTATGCGTTATACCGAAGCCAGAATGACTCGGATTGCCGAAGAGATGTTACAGGATTTAGATAAGAATACGGTCGATTTCCAAGACAATTATGACGCTACGCGGCAAGAACCCAAGGTTCTGCCTACCCGCCTGCCCCAGCTCCTTCTGAACGGTTCTATGGGCATTGCCGTAGGCATGGCCAGTAATATCCCGCCGCATAATTTAGGAGAAATAGTCGATGCGGTTTGCCAACTCGTAGATAAACCGGACAGTTCCGTAGACGATCTGATGGAGTATGTACAAGGTCCGGATTTTCCCACGGGCGGAGTGCTATATAATCCCGAAGAAATTAAAAGCGTTTATGCCACCGGCAAGGGCAGTGTCGTAATACGGGGCGTAGCTGAAATTGAAGAGGCTCAGCGCGGATATCGCATTATTATTACTGAGGTTCCTTATCAGGTGAATAAAGCCGAATTGGTGACTAAGATCGCCGATTTAGTTAAAACCAAGAAGATCATTGGCATCTCTGACTTACGGGACGAGTCGGATCGTAAAGGCATCCGCATTGTTATAGAATTGCGCGCCGATTCTTACCCTAAAAAAGTATTAAACCAGCTATTTAAACTCACACCACTGCAATCTTCTTTCCATGCTAATATTCTGGCTTTAATAGCCGGCGGTTTGCAGCCTAAAGTGCTCAGTCTCAAGTCGGTTTTGGAAGAATTTATTGCTCATCGGCAATCCGTCATCACGCGGCGGACAGAATTTGAGCTGGCTCGCGCCCAAGAACGCGCCCATATTTTGGAAGGACTGAAGATTGCCCTAGATAATCTTGATGCAGTAATCAGTACCATCAGAAAATCTGATACAAAAGAGGCTGCTCATATTAATTTAGTTAAAAAATTCAAACTTAGCGACGCACAAGCCACGGCTATTCTAGAAATGCGTCTGTCGGCTTTAGCTGGGTTAGAGCGGCAAAAAATAGAAGATGAATATAAAGAAAAATTAGCCCTCATTAAAGATCTAAAGAGCATTTTAGGGGATCCGCAGAAAGTTTTGGAGATTATCAAGAAAGAATCCCTAGAATTAAAAGCCAAGCATGGTGATGCTCGCAGAACACAAATTACTAATCAGACTCTCGGTAAATTCAGCGAAAAAGATCTTGTACCCAATGAAGAAGTAATTGTCACTTTAACTAAAGGGGGTTATATCAAAAGACAGCCAGTAGCGGTCTATCGTTCTCAGCATCGGGGAGGCAAGGGTATTATTGGTATGACCACTAAAGAAGAAGACCAAATCGAGATTATTCAATCTACGCAAAATCATGATGACATCTTTTTATTCACTAATCGCGGTCGGGTTTTCCGGCAGAAAGTTTATGAGATTCCCCAGGCATCTCGGATCGCTAAAGGCACGGCGGTAGTTAATGTTATTCAACTGGCGCCCGAAGAAACCGTGACTACTTTACTGACGATGCCCTCTTATAAGCCGGGAGATAATCTTGTTATGATTACGCATAGAGGAGTGATCAAGAAAACTGAAGCTGAAAAATATGCCAATATCCGGGCGAATGGTCTGATTGCTATTAAACTGGATCCCGGTGACGAATTAAGATGGGTGCGCAAGTCCCGCAAGCAAGATACGGTAGTGATCTTGACTAAGGAAGGACAATCAATTCACTTTGAAGAAAGCGACGCCAGGCTCTTGGGCCGGAGCACTCGCGGAGTGCGGGGAATTAAGCTGCGGCCGCATGATGAAGTTATCTCAGCCGATGTGGTGAGGCCGGGCGAAGACTATGCCTGTTTAGTTATCGCAGAAAAAGGATTAGGCAAACGGACCAATCTAAATCAGTATTCGATTCAACGGCGCGGCGGTATCGGTGTCAAAACTATGCATCTAACCGATCGGACAGGCAAGATTGTGGGTGGCAGATTAGTAGAAAAAGTCTCTACGGCCGATCTCATTATTACCTCCAAAAACGGCCAGGTTATCCGGACTCCGCTTAATTCTGTCCCGATGTTAGGACGGGTGACACAAGGAGTAACTCTGATGCGCCTGAAAAGCGGGGATAAAGTCGCTTCCTTCAGTATTATTGCTAAAGAGGAAGAAGAGGGTAAGTCGGAAAAAGAATCCGCTCCCAAATCATCCCCGACTAAACCGGCGCCGGCTACCGCTATGCTATCAGCAACTAAAAAAGACAGCTTTGTTAAACGTAAAATAATCGGCGGCGGCCTAAGAGAAAAGACTTCCAAACTAGCCGAAAAAAGTCGGGGGTTTGTAAAGAAAAAGATTTCTCTGTCCGACAAGGAAACTAAGGCAGCCACTAGTCGGCTGAGCAGTAAAAGAAAGAAAGGATAAAAAAATGGCTATTAAAAATATTTTTCACTATACTTATTATTTCGATGCGTCTATAAATTCAGAATTTCCCGGATTTTGGGCGATGGTGATTATATTAGCTCTGATTTTGGTGCTCTCGATCATTTTACAGACAAGGCATAATAAATTATTCAAAAAACTAAACAAAGAAAAGAAGTTCTGGTGGGCGCATTGGTTAAATATGGGGTATACCTTGAGCATCACGGGGCTAATCTGGCTCTTTTTCCGTTACCAAGGCATTGCTTATTTCAACTGGCGATTCTGGCCCGCTTTGTTAATATTAGGAATATTGATTTGGCTGGCTTATTTAGCTTATCAACGCAGGCTACTCCCCAAACAACGCCTTGAGCAGGAAGCCGAGAAAAGCCAGGCTTATTATTTCCGGCGGAGACGCAAAAAGTAAAAAACTTGACCAGGAGCTCGAATTTGCCTATATTAGATAGGCGTCGCTATATTATTAAGTTATATCCTATAAATTATGGCTACTAAAGCCAAACCAGTGGTGACAGATGATCCTATGGCTAAGCTGCTAGAGACAGCCGGGGATTTAGGTATTCTGAAAACCGGGGATTTGGTCGAGGGTATAGTCACCGCCGTAACTTCCAACCGGGTTTGGATCGATATTGCGGATGGTAAATTTACCGGAATAATTTCTAGTAAAGAGCTGGCGGAAGCCGGCATCTCCATGCCAAACTTCAAAGTGGGCGATAAGATCGTGGCTTCAGTTGTCGAACAAGAAAACGATGAAGGATTTGTCATCTTGAGCATCAGAGAAGCTTTGCGCAACCGGGGCTGGACTTCATTAGAAAATCACTACAAAACCGGAGAGATGATTTCTGCCCGAGTAGTCGAAGCTAATCGCGGCGGTCTGATTATGGAAGCCGATGGCGTGCGCGGATTTTTGCCGGTTTCTCAATTAACCCCGACGCACTATCCGAGAGTAGGTAACGATAAAGACGAAATTTTAAGTAAATTATCTAAATTTGAAGGCCAAAACTTAGAAGTTAAGATTATCGGTCTAGATAAAGATATAAATAAACTGATTTTCTCTGAGAAGGCCGCTAAACAAGAAGAATTCGATGCTCTCACTGCCAATATTCAGGTCGGAGAGGTATTGACTGGCCGCGTGAGCGGAGTGGTAGATTTCGGTATTTTTGTGAATTTTGGAGAATTAGAAGGGCTGATCCATATTTCAGAAATTAGCTGGGACAAAGTCGATGATCCTAGAAATTATGCTAAGGTGGGCGATCGGATTCCCGTGCAAGTGATCGGTATTGAAGGTGATAAGATTTCTTTAAGCATGAAACGGTTAGTGGAAGATCGCTGGTTGGATTTGATTAAGGAATATAAAGTGGGCCAAGTAGTGGAAGGGGTAGTGACTCAAATTATGCCGTTTGGCGTGTTTGTTAAAGTCGAGGATAAAGTAGATGGACTGATTCATATCTCGGAATTGTCGTTTGAACATGTGGCCGACCCCAACGATATCGTTAAATTAGGAGACAAATTACAATTAAAAGTTATTGATATCGAACCGGAAAGCCATCGTTTCGGCCTGTCCATTAAAGCTTTACAATTGCCAGACGAGGCGATTCCAGCTAAAAAATCGTCCGCGTCTGATTTGAATAAGTTAGGTTTATCGGATGCTTTGGTCCGCAAACTCAAGGAATCCGGTATCGATAATACAGCCATACTCAAAGCCAAATCCCTCGAGGAAATTAAGGCGATAAGCGGGATCGGCGAAAAATCTGCAGCCAAAATTATGGAAGCCCTCAAAAATGTGTAGTTAACACCTATTCGCCTTGTCATTCCGGCCTCCGAGCCGGAATCCCTGCCTACCGGCAGGCAGGCAGGCCTGGATTCTGAATCCGAACTTGGGCCTTACGGCCAGTCGGTCCAGAATGACAGATGGGACAAGGTAAAAGTTAGGGAAACAACGAAGAAGATGGCTGCAGCAAGCAGCTTTATTTATATTTATATGGAAGAAAATATTTCTCAATTTGAACGGCCTGAGGTAGTTATCCCGGCGGTAATCAAAGTCACTGAGCTGGCGCATCTATTAGATAAGCCGGTTACGGAAGTTATCCATTATCTTCTTAAAAATGGATTGTTAGTTACGCTAAATGACAATATCGATTTTGATACTGCCTCTATTGTGGCGGATGATTTCGGCTTCCAGGCTAAATCAGGCGGGGAGGATACCGCTACTGCCGATGCAACTGAGGAAGCAGCGGGAGAATTAGTCCCCCGAGCGCCAGTAGTAACAATTATGGGCCATGTTGATCATGGTAAAACTTCACTCCTAGATTACATCCGCAAAACCAAAGTGGCTGAGAAAGAGTCGGGTGGCATCACTCAACATATGGGGTCTTATCAGGTAGAATGTCGCGGCAAAAAGATAACTTTTCTCGATACGCCTGGGCATGAGGCATTTGGTTCCATTCGAGCGCAAGGAACTAAAGTAACGGACATTGTTATTTTAGTAGTCGCTGCTGACGAAGGTGTAAAACCGCAAACTATCGAAGCGATTGATTTGACTAAAGCCGCCAATGTTCCGGTAGTCGTGGCAGTAACTAAAATTGATCGCCCAGGAGCCAATATTGAAAAAGTAAAACAAGAACTGGCTCAGCAAAATATTTTAACCGAAGAATGGGGAGGTAAAATTCCTCTGGTCAGCGTTTCTGCTAAAACCGGCGAGGGTGTCGATCAGCTTTTAGAGTTAGTTTGTCTGACCGCTGATTTAGCTGAACTGAAAGCGCCTGTAACCGGTTTAGCTAAAGGAATAATTATCGAGGCGCAGCAAGATATTAAAGTCGGTCAATCCGCCACCGTGATTGTCAAATCAGGTATTTTAAAGATAGCTGATGCCTTTGTAGCGGGATCTGTCTATGGCAAAGTTCGGGCGATGTATGATCATGCCGGCAAGAGAATTGAGCGAGCTATCCCTTCTATGCCAGTGCGAGTGATTGGATTTATGGACCCTCCTCAGGTCGGCGAGATGTTGGTTGTGACAACTGACGAAAAAACTGCTCGTCAACTGGCGGCTAGCCGCAAAGTAGCGGCGGGGCGTAAACTCACTGGCGGTAAAGCCGATTTCGGAGCGTTAGTAGAACAGATGAAATCACGCCAAGGCGGCAATTTAAACGTGGTCTTGAAAGCCGATGTGCAAGGGTCGCTACAAGCAATTACAGGAGCACTGGCTAATCTCAAAACCAATCGAGGCGGCGCAATCAATATTATCAACGAAGGGATAGGAAATATCAGCGAATCAGATGTGCTGACAGCGCAAGGGGGAGACGCTTTTGTCGTCGGATTTAAAGTCGGAACTTTGCCGGGTGCAGCTAAAATGGCCAAAAAAGAAAACACGAATATATTGTCCTATGATATTATTTACAATTTAACCGATGATTTAAGTAAATTATTAGTAGAAGCCGGAGGATGGGAGCGGATAGAAACCATTGAAGCTACCGGCAAAGTTTTGAAAGTGTTTATGAGTACGGCTAAAAGCAAAATCATCGGAGTTAAGGTGACTAAAGGCGAAGCTAAAAAAGATTATCTTTTCCGAGTTTATCGCGAGGAAGAGAAAATAGGGGAAGGAGCGATAAAAAAAATCCAATCAGTAGCCGAAGAAGTGGCTAGTGCTGCCAGCGGTGATTTTGGTTTCATGGTTGATATTAACTTTAAGATCAAAGAAGGCGACCGGGTAGATTTTGTGCGCGTAGAAAACGTTCAATCTCAACTAATCAAATGAGCCATCGCCTCGAGCAAGTTCAACAGCAAATCCATCGGCTTATTTCCGAGTTCTTGTTAAAAGAAGGTAATTTTGGCATTGGCATTATCTCTATAAATGATATATTGGTAAGTCGGGATTTGAGTACGGTGAAGATTTGGGTGAGTTTTATCGCCGAGAAGGATCAGGAGCAAGCCTTTAATCAACTATTGCGCCATGCTAATCAGGTTCAAACCTTCTTGTATCGAAATTTCCCAGTGAAAAAAGTACCTAAAGTTGTTTGGCAATTAGATACCAAACCTGACGCAGCCTATCGCATAGAAAAACTTTTAGATGATATCCGCCCAACTACAGGAACGAATCCGGGATCTGAAGAATCTGACGCAAACAGCTAAAAAGATTCTAATAGTTTCTCATAGTAAACCGGATGGCGATGCTGTCGGTGCCAGTTTAGCGATGAAATTAGCTCTGCAAGCCGGAGGACAGAGCGTGGAGGTAGCTTTTTTGGATGCTCCTCCCGAGCGGCTATCATTCCTGCCGCATTTTTTCAGTATTAAGGGTGAATTTTCTCCTCAAGATTTTGATCTAGTTTTTTTAATTGATTGTGGCGACTGGTCGCGCACGGGTTTTTTTGCTGATACGGAATTGAATATCGATTGGCCGCCAAACTTGGCCGTGATCGATCATCATAAGATTCAAAAACTTACTCCCGGAGTGCATATTGTCGATGCCACCGCTTCTTCCGCTTCCGAATTAGTATTTTATATTTTGACTGCTTGGGGAAGAGAAATCACCAAAGATATCGCCACCTGCTTGTTGGTGGGGATTTCTACTGATACAGGGAGTTTTCAGCACACTAATACTAGCCGAGCAGTGTTACAGGTAGCCGGGGAGTTAATGGAGAAGGGAGCCAGTTTAGGTAAAATTACCCGCTATGTTTATGCCGATAAAAGCATTGCCCGATTGAAGTTGTGGGGACGAGTACTCCAAAAAATGCGGCGGAACCGGCGCTGGAATGTGCTTATTGCTATGATCACAGCGGCTGACTTGGAAGAGTGCCAAGCGACCGACGCGGATTTGGAAGGGGTGGTCGATCTGATGCGGACAGTTCCGCATGTTAAAGCGGTACTGTTAGGATCCGAACGCGGCGCTGAATTCAAATTTAATTTGCGCACCGAGGCGTTAGATGTGGATGTGAGCCGGTTAGCGGCCTTGTTTGGCGGAGGCGGCCATGTTAAAGCCTCCGGCTTTTCTATGCCGACATCAGATGTTGTTATTTCTGTTGCCCCTTCCGTCATTCCCGCGCAGGCGGGAATCCAGACAGAAAAATAAAAAAAGAAAAATGTTTTTGTTTGTTTTCTTGTCTGGATCCCAGATCCTGATTTGCCTCCGGCAATCCGGTCTGGGATGACAATTTTTTACTAACCTACTGACCTGTTAAAATCAGCTCTGGGAGCGGAAAACTCTTGACAAAACCTCCAAAAAGTAGTATGGTTAAATTATTGACAACAAGATTATGGTCGGAGCAGAAGTGCTCGGTAAACATACTATTCCACCTGTTAAAACAGGTGCGAAGGAGACCGATATGCCGAATATACCCAATGTTGGCGAGGTAGTTTGGACGGGGGATAATGAGTTTTCTTTCAGCTCCAGAAATGAATTATTCTTTGATCTGGAGAGGGAAGAGCGTAATATGGCGATGGGTTATGCTGATAGCAGTCCCAAAAAAGCTGCTGTTCTGACAGACATTGCAAAGACATTCAAACAAGAACAGAAAAAGCCGCTACGATTGGAAATTGAAATAAGATTCAATCCATACGACTTTGAGGTAAGCGGGAGCCAGCTTGACAATATTATTAACGGCCTGAATCAACATGTCTCTAAGGAATGTGTCGTAATTATGCGATACAGATTTCAGACAGTATCTCTTGCATTCTTTGTCGATGAGGACATCCGAGATCCATCCCGATACTTAGAGGCATTGGCTTACAAGATGAGAAAGTGGGCCCTTGTCTAGCACATTTGTGCATTTGGATTTAATAATGCCCCGGGTTAATCCCGGGGTTGTTTTGTATTTGTTAATACTGTTCGAACGGTAGTGAGAACTATCGACCTACTAGTTCTCGTCGCTATGCTTCTCGAACAGTACTTATGCAGAATATTTTGTGAGCGCGTCGGCAGCGGCGGCCATTTCGGCGGTTTGTTTGGAGTTGCCGGTGCCCCGGCCCCATTCTTTCTTGCCGATCAGCACCGCGACTTCAAAAATTTTATTGTGATCGGGTCCGCTTTCATTCACTACTTGATAAGTTGGCGTAAAACTGTCTTTTTCTTGAGCGAGTTCTTGCAGGTGGCTTTTGGCATCTACATAACTCTGGGCTGCTACAATCGGGTGAGTTTTGGGAATCAAATATTGTTGAATAAATTTTTCTGCCCAAGTAATACCCTGGTCGAGATAAATAGCCCCGATAACCGACTCCACCGTGTTGGAAAGAATTGCCGCTTGGTTAATTACGCTTTTTGCTTCGCCCCGGCTCAGTTTTAGATATTTATGAAATTCCAGTTCATCGGCTACTTCTTTGAGAGTTTCCCGGCGGACCAAAGCGGCCCTGATGGCAGTAAGTTCGCCTTCAGGTTTTTCAGGGAAAGTTTTATAGAGATAATTTGAAACGATAAGCTCAAGTACAGCATCGCCTAAAAATTCTAAACGTTCGTTGTGGCCTAAAGGAAACGAATGTTCATTTAAGTATGAGCGATGGATAAAAGCCTGTTCCAATAACTTGGAATCAGTAAACTTGATACCTAATTTTTCTTGTAATTGTTGTAAGGCTTCCATAGTCAATAAATAAATCCTCCCCTTACGGAGGGGAGGTTAGGTGGGGAGTGTTTAATTAATACTCCCTCCTCCCCCAACCCCTCCTCCGGCAGGAGGGGATTGCTCTGTATTTTTCTGTTCTGCTAAGCGGGCGGCGGCTTTGGCTTCTTCTTCCTGATATTTAGCCGAATTCCGATAAACCGTGCCTAAAACTCCATTCACAAATTTACTAGTATTTTCTCCGCCGAAAGCTTTACCCAGTTCAACTGCTTCATTAATCACTGCTTTCGGGGGTACTTCATCATCAAATAATAATTCAAAAATAGCTAGGCGCAGAATAGACAGATCGACCTGCGCAATTTGCGGTAGGGGCCATTCCGGAGCAGAAATAGTAATGATCTCATCAATTTCTGGCAAATGTTTTTGGACGCCAACGGCGATTTTTAAAATGAATTTAGTGTTGTTTTCGTCAAATTCATGATTAGCCATATTTCGTTTTACTATGTCCGCCAAATCGCCTCCGCGCTGGAGGAATTCGTACAAACTTTGCATCGTAATGATGCGGGCAAAATGTCGGTTAGATGCCATACTTACTTATTTTTGACTTTAGAGGCTTTGACCTCATCGGTTGTCCGGGTGCTTTTACCTTTTGCTTTCACCTTATTTTTAGTTGTTTTGGCGGGTTGAGAATCCTTTTTGGCTTGGAGTTTAGTTTTAGCCGCTTCCGCTTTTTTAGTTTCGCGCAATTGTTTGGCTATTCTTTTGTCGGTTTTGGTATTAAGGATCTTTTTCTTACCATAATAACCGCACTCAGGGCAGACGATATGACCGGGTTTAGGGTGCCGGCAACTAGGACAGAGCGGTAGATTGCTAAATTTAACACCGATATGGGCCCGGCGGGTTTTGCCTCTCACATGACTGATTTTCTTTTTTGGTTGAGCAGCCATAATCTTATAGATTTATCTTATTGTGTATTTCAAACTTTACTTTATCACATTTACAGGGATTGTCATTTAAATTAGCTCCACATTTTGGGCACAGACCCTGGCAATCTTTTTGACAGAGCACTCTGAGGGGAATACTGGCAATAATTTCTTCGGTGAGCACAGGATCAAGATCCATTTGTCCATCTTCAATCGGGTAAGCCTCCTCGTCTATGTTTTCGTTATTCTGGGCGGGACTCGGAATCTCTGTCTTAAATTCTCTGGAAAAATTCAGCGGGATAGTCAAAATTACTTCTTTCAGACATCGGCTACAGGGCTGGATGATGTGAGCGTCTCCTTTAATCTGGGCCAAGATAAATTCATCCAGATGAGTCAAAACAGCTTGGCCGGTTATTTGGGCTTTGGCTTCATCAATCGGTAGGGCAGTTATCTCTAAAGGGTAGTTTTCGGTGCTGCCTTCCGGCTGATTTAACAGGTTTTTTACTTCGATTTTCATGCTAAAAATATTGAATAGCCAGATTATAAGGCTTTTTCCTGCCCTTGTCACCTATATATGGCTCTTATTGACACTTTCCAGCTTTTGTCATATCTTGTAGGAGCTTTAAATGTAAGCCAAGAAAAGGAAGAAATTGCTAGTTATCAGATTATCCCGTAAAGGCAGACGCAACCTACCGATGTACCGCATTACGGTCGCGGAAAATAGTATGCCTACGGATGGAAAATTTGTCGAGATAGTAGGGAATTATAACCCCACTGATTTAGGCCAACCCCTGGTCATTCAAAAAGATCGGGTGGAATATTGGATTTCTAAAGGCGCCAAGCCTACTAATACTGTAGCTAAGCTTTTGAATAAGCAAGGGTTTAATTTGGGGGTGGTGCAGTATCATAAGGCGCCAAAGAAGGTGGCGAAGCCGGCAGAAGCGGTAGCGGCAGTCACAGTGGCTGAAAAGCCGACCGAGGAAGTGCCAGAGCCAACAGTTGAAGAGCAACCGGCGGCAGAAGTAATTACTGAAACAACCCCGGAAGTAGAAACCCCGGTGACAGAATCAACAGAAACACCTTCTGAAGACGCGACTGAAAGTAATTCTGATGCAGGAATCGGAGTCGCTGACGTGAAAACTGAGTAATTTATAAAGATCCTGGTCGAAGCCAGGATGATGACGCAAGGAAAGCGTCATCAGTTAAAAGTTTTGGAGGAACATGGGCGATAAAGATAAGAATTTCGTTGAATACGTGGTGAAAGCCATCGTCGATAATCCGGACAAAGTTCAGGTAGAGCGCAAGGTTGACGAAATGGGCGTGTTGATCGAATTAACAGTGGCTCCAGAAGATATGGGCAAGATTATCGGCAAAGAGGGTCAAACCGCTAAAGCCGTGCGGACCTTACTTCGGGTATTAGGAGCGCAAATTAACGCACGTATTAATCTCAAGATTATCGAGCCAGAAGGCGGCTCTGGTCGGCGCTCAGAAGCAAGTGAATCTCGCAGCGCCAGTGCGCCGGGAACTACCACTAAAGAGGATTTGCAGGAATTAACTGCCGAATAAAGCTGTTGAGTTACTTTCCCGAGGAAAGTAACCAAAGTCTTCGGGCAGTCGCCCTCATTATTCATTTAAGAAAATTCCCTTTCTGTTCTCGCCCGAGTGGTTTCGGGCTTCACAGCGGGAATTTTCTAAATTCAGGACATTCGGGCTCCAATGCCCGGATTAGCAGGGGTTAGGGGAAGAATCGTATAATAAGAATGAAATGAGGTTCACATTTATTACAATTTTTCCGGGGTTGATTGAAGACTTCTGTAAAGAAGGATTATTAGCGAAAGCGGTTCGGACTCGCAAGATCAAGGTCGAGACGATCAATCCTCGGGATTTTACCGCTGATCCGCATCGCACTGTGGATGACTTGCCTTACGGCGGAGGCCAAGCCGGAATGATTATGAAAGTTGAGCCGTTGGTCGCGGCGATCAGGAAAGCAGTCGGCTCCAAAAAATCTAAGGATACATTAGTAATCTTGCTATCGCCGAGTAAAAAAGTCTGGCAACAAAAGTTAGCGATTCAGTTTGCCAAAAGATATCAGCATATTGTTTTTGTCTGTGGCCGGTACGAAGGGGTAGATGCGCGAGTGGAGAAATATATCGATGCTAAAATCAGTATCGGTGAATTTGTGTTGATGGGTGGCGAAGTGGCTGGGTTGGCTGTATTAGAATCTATCGCGCGGTTACTCCCGGGAGTTATTGGCAATGAACCATCATTAACAGATGAGAGTTATGGTCAAAAATTTCATTTAGAATATCCGCAATATACTCGGCCGGAAGTGTTTGAGGGCAACAAAGTGCCCAAGGTTCTCTTGTCCGGCCACCATCAAAAAATCGAATTATGGCGGAAGCAACATAGCGCTCCTGTCATCCCGGACCGGATTGCCAAAGGCAAACCAGGATCCGGGATCCAGAAAGAAAAATAAACAAAAACATTTCCTTTTTATTTTTATGTCTAGATTCCGGGTCAAGCCCGGAATGACGAGAGGGATGGACTTTAAGCTAGTATCAAAATTTAAACCGGCAGGAGATCAACCGACAGCCATAAAACAACTGGTGGAGGGTTTGCGTAAAGGTTATCAACATCAAACTTTACTCGGGGTGACTGGTTCGGGTAAAACTTTCACAATGGCCAAAGTAGTGGAAGAAATTCAGAGGCCTACTTTAGTGATCGCTCATAATAAAACTTTAGCTGCCCAACTTGCGGCAGAATTTAAAGATTTATTTCCCAATAATGCCGTGCATTATTTTGTGTCTTATTACGATTATTATCAGCCGGAAGCTTATATCCCGAGAACTGATACCTACATTGCCAAGGACGCATCCATCAATGAAGAAATTGATAAATTACGCCATGCGGCCACTCAATCGTTACTCACCCGTTCGGATGTGCTAATTGTGGCTTCCGTTTCCTGTATTTATGGGTTAGGCTCGCCGGAAGATTATCGGAGCATTGCTATAGAAATCCGGACTAATAAAAAATATATTCGCGAAGCCCTGTTGCGTAAATTAGTGGATAGCCAATATAAACGCAATGATGTTAATTTTGTGCGGGGAACTTTCCGCATTCAAGGAGAAGTGTTGGAAGTTTTCCCGGCTTATAGTGATACGGCCTATCGCATAGAATTTTTGGGCGATACGGTGGAAAAAATTAAGCAGGTAGATTATTTAACCGGCGAAATTTTGGCTAATTTGGATGTGCTAGAAATTTATCCAGCAAAACACTTTGTGATGCCCCAGGAACGAATTGATCACGCTATTATCCAAATTGAAGAGGAATTGCAGGAGCGGCTCCAGGAACTAAAATCAGCCGATAAATTAGTGGAAGCTCAGCGCTTAGAACAGCGGACTCGTTATGATATTGAAATGCTCCGGGAAGTCGGGTATGTTTCTGGTATTGAAAATTATTCCCGGTATTTAGCAGGCAGAACGGCTGACGAAATGCCGTCTACTCTGTTGGATTATTTCCCGAAAGATTTCTTGATGTTTATCGATGAGTCGCATATGACTATTCCCCAGATCCGCGGAATGTACGAAGGCGATCATTCGCGCAAGATGACTCTAATTGAACACGGTTTCCGCCTACCTAGTGCTTACGATAATCGTCCCCTCCGCTTCCCCGAGTTTAGTCAGCATATTAACCAAGTAGTGTATGTTTCAGCTACCCCAAATGAATATGAATTAGAATTAAGCCGGCAAGTAGTGGAACAGGTCGTGCGTCCAACCGGTTTAATTGATCCCGAGGTAGAAGTAAGGCCAATCACTGGCCAAATCGACAATCTGATGCAAGAAATTGGCCAAGTAGTTGCCAAGGGTTACCGAGTGTTAGTAACCACCCTTACTAAAAAAATGGCGGAAGATTTAACCGATTTTTTGAACGAACAGGGGATCAAAGTCCAGTATTTACATTCCGATGTGGACACTTTTGATCGCATCGAAATTTTACGGGATCTGCGTTTAGGCAAGTTTGACGTGATCGTCGGTATCAACCTGCTTCGTGAAGGATTAGATTTGCCGGAGGTGGCGCTGGTCGCTATTCTAGATGCCGATAAAGAAGGATTTTTGCGATCCCGCACCTCGCTGATCCAAACCTTCGGTCGAGCTTCTCGGAATGTGGAAGGTCGAGTGATTATGTATGCCGATCGGATCACCGGCTCCATGCAAGCGGCAATGGAAGAAGCTGCCCGCCGGCGCGAAAAACAAATTGCCTACAATCAAGAACATCATATTACCCCTACTTCAATTGTGCGCAAGATTGTCAGTATTGCTTCGGAAGCAGAAACTGAAGCAGCCAAGCATGAAGCTGAAGAAAAACGTAAACTAACCAAATTTGCCAAAACTGCTCACAGTGGAGAGATTGAACTGCTAATTGCCGATTTGGAGAATCGGATGGATTTGGCTTCCAAAAATTTGGATTTTGAAACTGCCATTGAACTTCGCGATGAAATCGATTTTCTCAAAAATCAGATAAAATAAAACAGCTTATTAACGAGCTGTTGTAACTTAACATCCAGGAGGTGAAAGAAGTGACAACAGAAGAGCGCATCCAGACATTGGCCGATATGCAGAAAACGGCTGAAAAGGTGAAAGGATGGCCATTATGGCGTCAAGCCGTGCTTGGCACTAAGCACTTTACAGACGCAGAACTTAAGGCCTACAAGGCGGGCAAATCCTATGTTGATAGCGAGGACCCTCGCTCTTAACTTCTAAAACCAACTAAACCACCCTAAGGGTGGTTTTTACTTGCTGGATCGGCCGCCCATCAGGGGCCATTCTTCGAGAATGACAAAAAACACAGAAGCGACTGGCACGGCCAGAAGCATACCTAAGATGCCCATCAGTTTGGCTCCAATCAGAATGATAATAATGATACTGATAGGGTTTAAACCGACGGTGTGCTGCATCACCTTAGGCACGAGCAGCTTGTTTTCCAATTCTTGCACTAAAATATAAAAAATAGTTACCATCAAGGCAGTTGTCGGCGAAATAGTGAAGGCGATCAAAATGGCCGGCACTGCTGAAATAATCGGTCCGATAATGGGGATAATCTCTAATATTCCCGCCAAAATAGCTAAAGTCAGGGCATAAGGTATATTCATCAACCAGAGGCCGACATAAACCAACAGCCCGACGATAATGCCCAAAATGATTTGGCCGCGGAGCCAGCCGCCCAATTTTACGCCAATTTTATGGGCAATAGTGATTAAACGAGCTTTTTGTTTAATAGGGAACAAGGAAATAAAAAATTTCTTGATCCCATCTTCATCCAAAACTAGATAAAGAGTTAAAATAAACATCACTGCCAATGCCGCCGCTCCGTTGAAGAAGCCGATAGTAGTATTAAAGATGTTTTGCAAAAATCCGCCCAAAAAATTAGATAATGAGTTGAGAGTTTCTTGGGAAGCATTGAGCCAAGCGTCGTTGCCGAGGTTTTTGAGGCTAGTGATCAAATTGCCGAAAGTCTTGAGATAGTCAGGCAACATAGCGGCCAATTGTTGGATCTGAATGATCAGTGGCGGCACAATGAAATAAACCACTGCGCTAATGAGAGCCAAGATAAATAAATAAACCATAATCACAGCGATAACTCGCGGACACTTACGACGGCATAATTTGTCTATCACCGGAGAAAGGGCCGCTGCGATAATAACCGACACAAAAATAATAGCGATAATGTCGCGCACAAAATACAAAAACCACAGCGCCAATAAAACCAGAATAACTTTAAAAATGGAGCCAGTTGATATATCTAGAATAGTTTTTTGATTCATTGTTGTTATAGTGGAAGTAGAGTAAAGCGAACATGATGCTATCGCCCACATTATACATAATATTGATAAAAAATCATTGGAATTTTTAGAAATTAGTTTATCTGATCCCATTTATCCTGAATTACTAAAGCAGATTTTTGATCCTCCGGAGCGATTGTGGGTGTGGGGCAATCCAGAAATTTTAAATAATCCGGCCATAGCCATTGTGGGTTCACGTAAACCGAGCGATTATGGTGTCCGGGCAGCTGGGTGGTTAGCCCGGGGATTAAGTCCTCATGCCTATATTATTTCCGGTCTGGCTTATGGCGTTGATACGGTGGCCCTGACGGAGGCGGCCGATCCAGGCAAAGCCATAGCGGTGATCGGTTCCGGACTAGACAGAGATAGTTTTTATCCGGCCAGTAATTGGCAATTAGCCCAGCGGATCGTTGAGCATGGCGGAGCCATTATTTCAGAATATCCCATCGGCACGCCTCCCCTGAAACATCACTTTCCGGCTAGAAATCGGATTATCGCTGGACTGGCGTTAGGCGTGGTAGCAGTAGAAGCTGGTGAGAAAAGCGGAGCCCTGATCACTACCGATCTGGCTTTGCAATTCAATCGCGATGTGTTTGCTATAGCCGGGAGCGTCTTTGCTCCACAAGCAGTGGGTACTAATAAGTTAATTAAAGACGGTGCTCAAATTATTACCCAGGTCAGCGATGTGCTAACTAGTTTGGGTATCTCTGCTGCAGATCTTCCTATCCAGCCAAGGCTGGATTTATCAACTGTCGAACAAACCATCATTAATATATTGGCTACTCAAGCAGAGGGGCTATCAGTGAATGAGTTAACTAGCCGGGTTCAGCTTGACACCCAGAAAGTCAGTAGTACACTGACGATGATGGAAATTAAAGGAGTGGTGAAGAATCTGGGGGCCGGCAAATTTACCTGCCTGGTAAGTTAGTGTAAATATAATTTTGTGTTGGATAGATAAGCAGAAAGACCACTACTTGTGTTTTTAGCAAAAAGTATATATCATAAAATTAATGAACAGTCAAAAAAACATCTTTTGTGATATTTCTTCTCTTTCAAATGAAAGCGATGTGGAACAATTCTTTGTCATCAGATTATTACAATATCTTGGATATTCTGATAATCAAATAAAAACCAAAACATCGCTTGATGAATTTCTTATCGGAAAAGGGGCTAAAAACGAAAAGTATAAACCTGATTATGTTTGTTTTGTGAACAACAAACCAAAGATTGTAATAGACGCAAAATCCCCCCAAGAAAATATTAATAATTATGTTTACCAAGTATCGGGTTATGCTTTAGCCTTAAATAAAAAATTCAGAAACGAAAACCCAGTTCGGTATACAGTTTTGACTAATGGAGTGGCATTTGCCCTTTATAATTGGGATGAGGAAGAACCTATATTAATTTGTAATTTTGAAGATTTTAATGAGAATAGTGTACTCTTTAAAAAACTCATTTCCTTGTTGGATGTAAAACATGTAAAACATTTAGCTGGCAATGTAGACTTCTCGCTTCAGAATTTTTTGAGTAAACCAACTGTAGAAGAAGTAAAATCATCATTTAATAGATGTCATAATATTATTTGGAAAAAGGAAAAGATCAGTCCAACAGATGCTTTTTATGAATTTTCTAAGATAATTTTCGTAAAGCTTAGTGAAGATGCTCGTATACACAGATTAAAGAATGAAAATAAAGAACTTCGACGGACTGATTTTAAGTTTTCAACAGACTGGCTTGAAGAGCGGGAAATTGAAACAGAAAATCCACTAAGTTCAATTTTGTTTAAAGATATTTATGACAAGCTTCAAGAGGAGATTGATAAAAATAAAAAGAAACAAATTTTCCTAGAAGGTCAAATAGAGTTAAAAGCCCCAACAATCAAAGAGGTGGTTAGAGTGTTACAAAACTACGATCTCTATGCCATAGACGAAGACTTAAATGGCCGTATGTTTGAAACATTCTTAAACGCTACAATCAGAGGTAAGGAATTAGGTCAATACTTCACACCCAGAAAAGTCGTTAAGTTTATGACTAAGCTCGCAAATCTGAGGATTGTAAGAGAGAACGATAAAAACAAAATTGATAGAGTTCTTGACGCATGTTGTGGTAGTGGAGGTTTTCTCATTGATGCAATGGCAGACTTAACCAGTAAAGTCGAACTCAATAATAGCCTTATACCATATAAAAACGAACTTTTTACTCAAATAAAAACTGAGGCTCTTTGGGGAATAGAAGCCAATCCCAAAATTTCTAGGGTGGCCAGAATAAACATGTATGCGCATGGTGATGGTGGAAGTAGGATTTATTGTGCCGACTCATTAGATAAAAACATTTCTATCACTAAAGGCACTAATCCAATTATTAAGAAAGAATTAGAAGAACTAAAGAAACTTCTCGTGGAAGAAGGGGTTGAATTTGATGTGGTTCTTACTAATCCACCTTTTAGTATGTCTTACAGCCAAAAAGATAAGGATGAAAAAGAAGTCCTTTTACAATATGCAAATTCAGATTATACACAAAATCTGACCTTAAAAAGTGGAACAACGGAACTAAAATCTTCAGTAAAATCGAATGTTTTATTTATTGCTAGGTACAACAGTTTATTGAGAAAAGGTGGAAAATTACTAATTATTTTGGACAACTCTGTTCTTAACAGTTATTCTCATAAAGAATACAGAGATTATATTAGGAATAATTTCATTATTAAAGCCATTTTTCAATTACCAACTCATACTTTTGTTAATCAAGAGGCGGGTGGTATCACCTCAATTCTATATCTTGAAAAGAGAATATCAGCAGTACAAGAACAGCCCCCTGTTTTTGCAAGGGAAATAGAAAATGTAGGTCACAGTACATCAGGGAAAGAATTGTCCGTAGATGATTTTGATAATGTCCTGAAGGAATATAAAAGATACGAATTAGAGGGGAAACTCTATTTTAAAGGTGAAAAACCATTGAAGGATTATGAACACGATCTACTCTTTCTGGTCCCAGCCGAAAAGATTCCAGACAGATTAGATGTCTTTTTTCACCAACCAAGCTATCACAATCTTTTAAGTAAACTTCGCTCTTTGAGCAGTAAAGGCAAATGTGAAATAAAGACCTTGTCTGATTTTGAAAAAATACCGAACATAGACACAGAAGAAACAGATGATTCAGACGCGATATACAAATATATTGATATCAGCACCATTGATAAGGAGAGAGGTTTTATTATGGAGGATGATTGCGATGAAGGCACAAGGGAACAACTGCCTGATAGGGCTAAGCTTCTAGTTAGACAAAATGACATAATTTTTTCGAAACCATTTAGGTCATTGAAAAAAGTAGCTATTATTCCGTTGTCGTTAGACAAACAATTAGCTAGTAGTGGCTTCTACGGCATTCGTCCTTCAAATCGCGAAGAAGCTTGTATATTATGGAGTATATTCAAATCAAACTTGATACAAGTCCAGTTGCTTCATTTATCTAGCGGTTATACTCAACGGGAATTAAACGAAGAATATTTGAAAGAGTATCTTTTAATACCAATAACAAACAAAAAAGATGAACTTGCTAGAGCTATAGAAAATAGTATTTCTGAAGCAACTGATGCTCGTCAAGAAGAATTAAAGGCAATTAGAAATATCATCTCTGAACCAGAGAAATCAATAGAGTATATAAATTAAAATTCGTATGTCTGAATCAAAAAAATTAGTAGTAGTGGAATCGCCCACCAAGGCGCGCACTATCAGTCATATTTTAGGCAACCGCTACGTGGTAGAGGCATCGATGGGACATTTGCGCGATTTGCCTAAAGCTAAATTAGGCGTCGATGTAGAACACGATTTTTCCCCTGATTACATTATTCCTACTGCCAGCCGCAAAGTGGTAACTAAATTAAAAAATCTGTATGAACAATACCCGGATCTTATTTTAGCAACTGACGAAGACAGGGAAGGCGAAGCGATCGGCTGGCATATCACGCAAGCTCTCGGGATTGATCCGGTAAAAGTTCCGCGAATTGCCTTCCATGAAATTACTCGGGAGGCGGTTAAAGAAGCGCTGGAACATCCGCGGCAGCTTGATTTTAATTTAGTGGATGCCCAACAGGCCCGCCGCATTTTGGATCGATTAGTCGGTTATAAATTATCCCCACTGTTATGGAAAAAAATATTTAGGGGGTTATCGGCTGGCCGAGTGCAATCAGTCACGGTGCGGTTGATTGTCGACCGCGAACGCGAAATCCAAAAGTTTACTCCAGAAGAATATTGGAAGATCAAAGTTGTCTATCAAGCCAAGCAGGGAAAATTTACTGCCGAGTTGGCTACCATTGGTGATCAGCCAGCAGTAGTAAATAATCAAATTACGGCCGACCAGGTTGTGGCCGATCTTAAAGCAAACCCCTCGCAAATTACTAAATTAGTTACTGCAGATAGGCTAAGATACCCCGGAGAGCCCTTAACCACCTCTACCTTGCAGCAGCAAGCCGGAACGCGCTTTGGATTCAGTGTTAAAAAAACCATGCTCTTAGCTCAACAGCTTTATGAAGGAGTCGCTTTGGGTGAAGGCGGTCATGCTGGTTTAATTACTTATATGCGTACTGATTCGGTTAATATTTCTTCGCGAGTGATTGATGATATTCGCAGTTGGGTGGATCAACAATTCGGCCCGCAATATGTACCGACCAAAGCCTATACGTACAAAAGTAAAAGCAAAACTGCCCAAGAAGCGCACGAAGCGATCCGTCCATCGGTGCCGTCTCGGACTCCAGACAGCCTATCGCCTTTTCTATCTCCAGATCAGGCCAAGCTGTATCGTTTAATCTGGGAAAGAACCATGGCTTCCCAAATGGCCCCGGCCATTTTGAGTCAAACTGATGTGATAGTGACATCGACAGATAAAACTTTAACTGCCCAGGGAGTGCAGATCAAATTCCCGGGATTCTTTACTGTGCTCACTAAATCGCCGGTGTCAGAAATCACCCTGCCAGCCTTAACCCAAAATGAACCAGTACAGGCCCAGGAAGTGATGTCAGAACAAAAATTCACCGAACCGCCTGAGCGGTACACCGAGCCAGCTTTAGTTAAAACCTTAGAGAAACTAGGGATTGGCCGGCCGTCCACTTATGCACCGACATTAACGACTATTGCTACCCGGGGTTATGTTAAAAAAGAAAAACGCTATTTAATTCCCCAAGAAACTGGTTTTTTGGTGAATGATTTTTTGGCACAACATTTTCCTGATATTGTTGATGTTCATTTTACCGCCCGGATGGAAGATGATCTAGACGAAATCGCCGACGGCAAACGCAAGTGGCAAGATGTGATCAGGGAATTTTATCAGCCTTTTGCTAAAATCCTAACCGAGAAGGAAAAAACATTATCCCGGCAAAATGAAGGTGAAAAAACAGACGAGGTGTGCGAAAAATGCGGAGGGGCGATGGTGATCAAACGGGGCAGATTTGGTAAATTCATGGCTTGCACCAACTTTCCTAAATGTAAAAACACTAAACCGCTCGATGAAAAAAGCGGCGCACCAGAGCCGGTAGAAGTCACCGACGTAAAATGCGCTAAATGCGGCAATCCGATGGTGAAGCGCAAAAGCAGATACGGAGATTTTTTGGGCTGTAGCGGGTATCCGAAATGCGATTATATCCAAAATCTCAATCCTAATAATGGCGAAGTGGGCGGGAGTTGTCCTAAATGCAGTAGCGGTAAGGTCGTAGAACGGCGCACCAAGCGAGGAAAGGTTTTTTATGGTTGCAGCGTGTATCCGAAATGCGATTTTGCCAGTTGGGACAGGCCAGTGCCAGAGAAATGCCCAACTTGTGGCGGTTGGATGGCAGCGTCTAAGACTAAAAAGGCTCCAGTATGCCAGAGTTGTGGTTTTGTCGATAAGGAGATTAAGGCTTAAAGTCTGGATTTTCTCTGAGTTTTAAGTTATTATACAAGCTATGAAGAAGGGTAAAGATCAGTCTAACCAGGCCAATTCTTTGCCTAAAAGGCTCTTGGCTCCACCTGGGCTCATTATGACCGGCAGTGTTTTGTTGCTAGTTTTGGCAGAAAAATATTGGTTTAGAGGAGCCTTAGCTGAAGATCTCCCTTCTGGCGATACGGCAGCCGGTTTTAACGTTTTTGCTGATCTGATTCAAGAAGCAGCAGGGCCGCTGGTGGGGGTGATCGCCGTTGCGGCGGTGGTAGCCGGAGGAATTATTTATGCTCTTTCCGGCGGGGAACCAGGGAGAGTTAAAATGGCTAAAAATGTTATTTTATCAGCTATTTACGGCCTGATACTATATATTCTTATGAAATGGTTAATGCAACTTTTAGGTACTACAGTTACTGATTATTTCTCCGATTTAACTAACATTGCTTGGGTGATGTTTGGTCCTAAGCTTGGCTAATTGTGGCGCTAGTGAACGAATTTATTGAGATTAAAGGGGCTTGTGAACACAACCTCAAAGGTGTTGATGTTAAACTCCCTCGCAATCAATTTATTGTGATTACTGGATTGTCTGGTTCGGGCAAAAGCTCGTTAGCTTTTGATACTATTTATGCCGAAGGCCAGCGCCGTTATGTCGAATCGCTGTCTGCTTATGCTCGGCAGTTTTTAGGAGTAATGGAAAAGCCTAATGTAGAAAGCATTACCGGGTTGTCGCCAGCAATTTCTATCGACCAAAAATCTTCTTCTTCTAACCCTCGGTCAACCGTGGGAACGATTACAGAAATCTATGATTATCTCCGTCTGTTGTATGCCCGGATTGGTCTACCACATTGTTATAAATGCGGCGCGGTGGTGGCCAAGCAGACGGTGGACCAAATTGTTGATCAGATCCAAAAATTACCTGTAAGCAAATTTGCTCTTCTGGCCCCGATGGTATCTGCCAAAAAAGGCGAAGGGAAAGAAGTTTTACAAAATATTAAAAAAACAGGATTTTTAAGGGCGAGAATTGATGGAAAAATGGTAGATTTGGATAGCAAAATCGAATTGGCTAAAACTCAAAATCATACTATTGAAGCTGTGATAGACCGGCTAGATCTGGCCCAAATAAATAATAACTCTAATCGCAGTCGCATTACCCAATCCGTAGAAACGGCTGTTCGTTTGGGTGAGGGGACAATTATAGTTTGGGACATAGAAAAAGATAAAGAATGGTTTTTTTCTGAAAGTTTAGCTTGCCCTAAGTGCAGTGTGAGCATTCCGGAGCTCGAACCCAGAAGTTTCTCTTTCAATAATCCTAAGGGTGCTTGTCCGGCTTGCACGGGATTAGGCATTACCAAGGAGATCGATCCTGAGCTATTGATTCCGAATAAAAAATTGTCCATCAACGAAGGAGCCATCCGGGCAGGAGGTTTTAGTATGAGCAGCGGGACAGGTTGGGTGCAAAAAATTTTGGAAGGAGTCGGGAAAAAGTATGGTTTTAAACTAGATCGGCCGGTAGAAGAATTTTCGCCCAAAGCTTGGCAAGCGCTTTTGTATGGTACTGGCGAAGAAGAAGTCGTGATACATCATCAAAGTACGCATGGGCGTCGGCTTAATGAATATGTAGTTAAATTTGAAGGAGTCATTCCTAATTTATTGCGGCGGTATAAAGAAACTGATTCCGATTTTGTGCGAGCTGAAATTGATAAGGCCATGATTGAGCGCATTTGTTCGGTCTGTAAGGGCGGCCGCTTGCGCCCAGAATCAGTCGCGGTTACCGTCGGAGACCAATCGATTGTGCAAGTTTCGGCCATGTCGGTGGAACAGATGGTCAAGTGGTTCGATCAATTGCAATTGAATCAGCAAGAAACTTTTATTTCCCAACAGATCCTCAAAGAGTTGAAAGAGCGAGTTAGGTTTTTAGAACGAGTCGGTTTAAATTATTTGACCTTAAATCGGAGCGCGACCACTTTGTCGGGCGGAGAAGCCCAACGGATTCGTTTAGCCACCCAGATTGGTTCTGGCCTGTCGGGTGTGATCTACATTTTAGATGAACCATCAATTGGCTTGCACCAGCATGATAATAATAAATTGATCCAATCATTAAAAGGTTTACGCGATCTCGGCAATACGGTAATTGTGGTAGAACACGATGCGGAAACTATTTTAGCAGCCGATTACGTGGTGGATATGGGGCCGGGAGCGGGTGATTTTGGGGGAGAAATTATTGCCGTGGGCACGCCAGGAGAAATTAAGAAAAATCCGAAATCATTAACGGGACAATATTTGTCGGGTCGCAAGAGTATTCCTTTACCGGCCCAGCGGCGTAAGAGTAATGGGAAAAAACTGGTGGTCCGTGGTGCCGCCGAATTCAATCTCCAAGACATTGATGTCGAATTTCCTTTGGGGTTATTAGTAGGAGTGACGGGTTTGTCAGGCTCTGGTAAATCGACTCTCGTGAATGAAATTTTGGCCAAAAAATTGACTAACGTTTTGCATGGAGCTCATCAACTACCAGGTAAACATCGGGTAGTGGAAGGGATTGATTATATAGACAAGATTATTACGATCGATCAATCGCCGATTGGCCGCAGTCCCCGCAGTAATCCGGCGACTTATACCGGGGTATTCACGGATGTGCGCGATCTGTTTGCTAAATTACCGGAGGCCAAAATCCGCGGATATCAACAGGGTAGATTTAGTTTTAATGTCAAAGGCGGTCGCTGCGAGAATTGCGCCGGCGATGGGGTAATCAAAATTGAGATGCATTTTTTGCCCGATGTGTATGTGACTTGCGATGTCTGTAAGGGCAAACGCTACAATCATGAAGTATTGGAGATTTGTTTTAACGGAAAGAATATCTCCGAGGTATTGGAAATGACAGTGACTGAAGCGCTGGGTTTCTTTCAAAACATTCCGGCGATCAGAAATAAACTGAGTGTTCTGCAAGAAGTAGGTTTGGGTTATATCAAGTTGGGCCAACCGGCTACTCAGCTATCCGGAGGGGAGGCGCAAAGAATTAAATTAGCCGCTGAACTGTCTCGCCGCAGTACTGGAAAAACCCTCTATGTTTTGGATGAACCCACTACCGGACTGCATTTTGATGATATTAAACGGCTGCTGGAAGTACTGAATAAATTAGTGGATAAGGGCAACACGGTTTTAGTGATCGAGCACAATATGGATGTCATTAAAACGGTCGACTGGATTATTGATTTAGGTCCCGAGGGCGGGGATAAAGGCGGCGAAGTTGTCGCCGTAGGCACTCCAGAAGATATTACTAAGGTTAAACAAAGTTACACCGGCCAGTATCTAAAAAAAGTTTTAGGTTGATGGTTGCTCAATTAGTTCTAGAAAGTTGGTTATGATTCAGGTACGATTTAAACCAGATTTGGGGAAGATGCCGCGGCAGCCGGGGTGCTATTTGATGTCTGACAAAACTGGCAAAGTAATTTATGTGGGCAAGGCGGTAGATCTCCGCAAACGAGTGGCGTCTTATTGGAACAAAACTAACCAGCCGATTAAGACCAGTAAACTGTTGGAAAAAGTAGCCAAACTGAATTTTATGATCACCGATACCGAAACCGAAGCTTTGATTCTAGAAAATCAGTTAATCAAAAAGCACATGCCCCAATTCAATATTCTACTGCGGGATGATAAAAGCTATCAGTATATTAGGATTGATCTTAATCAGCCCTATCCGGTGATTGAGGTGGTGCGCAATCCACGCACAATTAAAAAAGAGGCTCGGGTGCGCTATTTTGGGCCCTATACCAGCGGATTGGCGGTAAAATATACTTTACAGTTGATCAATAAAATTTTTCCGCTGTGTGCTAATGCGGCCATTTTAAATAAAAATGTGCCAACTTCATGTCATTCTGAGCGTAACGAAGTGAAGTCGAAGAATCTACGAGCACCAACTTCGAGATCCCTCGACTGCGCTCGGGATGACAAAAGAAAAGGTGGGGTGAAACCCTGTTTGAATTGGCATCTGGGCAAATGTCTGGGTGTATGTGTCGGACAAAGTTCCAGTGCCGAATATCATCAAGTGGTGCATGAAGTAATCGATTTTTTGAGCGGTAAGGCCAAAGATTGGCGGAAGTATTTGCGAGAGCGGATGGAAGCGGCTGCGGCGGGCAAACGCTTTGAAGACGCGCTGAAGCTCCGCGAACAAATTGCCGCCCTTGATATTATTGTTTCCAAGCAAAAAGTGGCCCAGCCGGATGAATTGATTAGTCAGGATATTTGGGGCTGGCTGGTAACCTCCGAACAGGCGGTGGTGACTATTTCGAAGATCAGACAAGGAAAAGTAATCGATTATCAAACATTTGTGTTGCGTTTGCCGATGGAAATCAAGTTAGACGAATTTGTCGGGGAAGCGCTCCGGTCAATTTATTCCGCCACCCTGGATAACTGGCCGAAAGAAATTTTATTGCCGCATTTGCCTAAAGATAGGGTGGCGTTAGAAAAATGGTTGAGTAATTTAGCCGGTCATACCGTCAGAATTGCCGTGCCGCAAAAGGGGATTAAAAAACAATTATCTCTCTTGGTGCAAAAAAATGCCGTAGAACAAGCCAGCGCTAAAGTTGGCGCCAATTTGCAAATTAAAACTGCCCTCACCCGGCTGCAAAAGTTATTGCAGATCAAACGCCTCAAGCGGATTGAAGCGTATGACATTTCTCATTTGGGCGGGACGGCCACCGTGGGTTCTATGGTAGTATTTGTGGATGGCAAACCAGCCAAAGCGCAATATCGGCGGTTTCGGATTAAAACCGTGCGTGGGATTGACGATTATGCGTCTTTGGGCGAAATGATTTATCGCCGCCTGCGTCCGCGGCGCTTAGCCGACAAACGATTTGCCGAAAATCTGCCCGATTTGATTTTGATTGATGGCGGTAAAGGGCAATTAAACACTATCATTCGCCAAACCAATCAAATCAATTTACCTAATCTCCCTAAGATTATAAGTTTAGCTAAACGGGAAGAAGAAATTTTTGCGTCCGATCAAGCTACGGGGATTAAATTATCTTTGAGTTCGCCGGAACTGCAACTATTACAACGAATTCGTGACGAAGCCCATCGCTTCGCGATTTCTTACCAAGCTGTGTTGCATAGCCGGGAGTTACGAGGCACCACCAAGATCCCCGGCATCGGCCCGGCCACGCAGAAAAAACTAGTCAAAGTCTTCGGAAGCTTGCGGGCCGCCCGCCAGGCCAGTCTAAGTGAGCTAGAAAAAATAGTTGGACAAAAAGCCCGCCTGATCAAAGATAATTTGTCAGATTCTGCCAGAGGTTTATGATAAATCTATGCATCAACATCAATTAAAATTAGCTGGGTTAGTAGCAGGGGTCATTGTAGTGGTAGGAGTGCTAAGCATACTAGTATTCACTCCGGACGGGATTAGTGGGATTAGCGCTGATATTGGGGAGAAACCTTCCTTAGAAGGCTATGCTTTGATTTCTAAGCCAGTTTGGGAAGATGCCGTTATTAAATTAAAAAGCTATCAAGAAGCAGATAACAACACAAGAGAACAAATAATACAAGAGGTATTACAGGTGTTAGAATCGGCCCAGGTCAATTAGTGTCAAGTTGTAGGAAATAAGCTGCTAGAGCCCCTTTCTGGATGGAAAGGGGATTATTTATATATTGACATAAATTTAGTAATGTGATATAATTTAATTAGTAAAGTCGGTATAATAAATAGTAAGAGATGGACACAATTAACCCTATCCAATCAGATGCTTCAGCCCAACCCGGAGGAGACGGCTCTCTTTTAAAAAGATTTCTGTCTGAAAGCGAAACTGCCCAAATGAACATTCTCAAGCCGTTCAAACTGGTTAGTGGGGTTTTGGGTGATCTGCGCGAGCGCGAACGAGAAGTATTGGTTATGCGCTACGGTTTATCTAATAGTGAAGCCAGTAAGGAAACGCTAGAAAGTATCGGCCGGCGTTTTACTGTGACCCGGGAAAGAGTCCGCCAAATTGAACACGCTGCCTTAAAAAAGGTGAGCAAGAAATTTTCCGGATCATTGAAACCAATTATTAAAGCTATTGAGAGTTATCTTCTGGCCAATGGTAATATTGCTGAAATGGAACACTTGGCTCAATATTTTCATTTGCAGCCAGACAATTTAGATGCTCAGCTTGATGCCAAAGCTTTACGGTTATTAATGGATGCCTATGATAAAGTAGTCCCGCTCAAAAAACAACCTTTGTTTAAAGAAGGCTGGGTAGCCAAGACTATCACTCAAGATTTATTAGTTCAAATTGAAGCTCAGGCGCAAAAGACTTTAGAACTCTCCGGTAAAGCTATATCCGAAACAGAATTAGTGCGGCAAATCAATCAACAATTACCCAATATTGATAGCGCTTTGATCGCCGGGGTTTTCAAAGTCAGCCATAAGCTAGGCTTAGATCATCAAGGAGCTTGGGGTTTATCGGCTTGGCCGCTGGTGATGCCGCGGCGGATCCGCGATAAAGTGTTTATTGTCTTAGAAGAAGCTGGCAAACCGCTGCACTTTGAAGACATTACTCGTTTAATCCAAAAAAGATATCCATCCGAGAAAAAAGTATTGAATCGGACTGTTCATAATGAACTGATTGGCGACGCTAGATTTGTCCTAGTAGGGCGCGGGATTTATGCCCTGAGAGTCTGGGGATATCAACCCGGAGTCGTGGCGGATGTTATCAAGCAAATATTACAAAAAGCAGGTCGGCCGCTAACGGTAGGAGAAATAGTGGCGGAAGTGCTGAAGAGCCGACAAGTGAAAAAGAATACTATTATTGCCAACTTACAGAATCACGCCTTGTTCAAAAAGGTAGCTAAATCTACTTATGTATTGTCGGGTGATCCATCTAACCCCGAACCCCATGTTAATTAAGGAGACACACTGATGGAAAATCTGTCAGGAATTATTTTATTGGTCGGTCTCGCCCTAGGGTGGATAGTGGTTATTTTGGTAGCTTGGTGGTTGCTGTTTAGACGTAAATTGATGACTCCTCGGCGCGTAGAAGGGCCTCGGGTAGATACTACCACTGGCGCAGTTTTGTTAGCCATTGATGTACCGAAAGAAAATGATAAAACCCCTTTGGCAGCCGAAGCCTTATTTTCCAGTTTGCACGGTATTGGTGAAAGCCGATTAAGTTTCGAAATTGAAGCTAAAGAAAAATCCATCCGGTTTTATGTGTGGGTGCCGCTGGCCTTGCGCGGATATGTCGAAAGTCAGCTGTATGCCCAATACCCCAATATAAATATTATGGAAATGCGCGATTATGCTGATCCGACCAAATTACCGGAAAATCTCTTTGCGGTAGCCACGGAATTAAAATTGGGTAGGTCGGATCTATATCCCATTAAGACTTTTCTGAACTTCGACGTTGACCCTTTGGCCGCTATTACCAGTACGTTGAGTAAACTAGAAGAACATCAGCATATTTGGATTCAGTTGATCGTGTGGCCGGAAGGGAATAAATGGCGCGATCGGGCCGTCCGATTTATTAATGATGTCAGAACTGGGAACAAACGGGCTACCTTTGCTAAAGCCGTATTGAAAGAGATCGGTTTACTGATGGGTGAAGTAGTGGGGACTATCTTTAAAGGCGGGACTTATCAACCCACAGAAAAAGTAGCTAAACCAGTGGAGTTATCGGCAGGCATGGAACAGGCCCTAAAAGAAGTGGAAGCCAAGAGTTCTAAGTTGGGTTTCAGCTCTACGCTACGGATAATTGTTTTAGATCGGCAACCAGAATTGGCGCAAAGTAAGTTACAACTGGCAGTCGGAGCTTTCAAACAATTTAATACTAACAACCTCAATTATTTTGAAGTGGGGCAATTTGTAAATGATCAAGCTGGGATTTTGTCGGCCTACAGCCAAAGAAGTCCGGGAGTATCTAATTTTATTTTAAATGTGACAGAATTGGCCAGTATTTATCATTTGCCGAATGTGTCGGTAACCACACCCAATATTGTCTGGGCTGGCTCTAAAAAAGGCGAACCCCCGTCTAATTTGCCGTTGGAAGCCAGTATTCAATCCACCGAATTAACACTGCTAGCTAAAACTAACTTCCGGGGTAGTGAGGAAAAGTTTGGTATTAAACTCAAAGATCGGCGTCGGCATGTTTATGTAATTGGTAAAAGCGGCGTGGGTAAATCCGTGCTTTTAAAGAATATGGCGATTGATGATATTAGAGAAAATCGCGGCGTGGCCATGATTGACCCGCACGGAGAAGACGTCACGGATGTATTAGACTTTATACCTAATTATCGAGTGAACGATGTGATTGTATTCGACCCGGGCGACCGTGATTTTGCGGTCGGGTTTAACATGTTTGAACTAGCTGATCCGAAATATAAAGTAGTAACTGCTTCCGGTATCGTAGGCAGCTTTAAAAACTTGTTTGCCGATTCTTGGGGCCCACGTTTGGAATATTGGCTGAAGTCGGCGGTTTTGGCACTGATGGATTATCCTAACGCCACTTTGTTGATGGTGCCGCGTATTTTTACCGACAAGGAATTCCGCGGCAAGGTATTAGAAAGTATCCAAGACCCCATGATTAAATCGCGCTGGACGAACGAATGGCCCAAATTAGATCCGAAAGCCCAGGGTGAGGCCATTGGCCCGATTTTAAATAAGGTCGGACAATTCTTGTCCTCCCCGGTTATTAGAAACATTGTCGGTCAGCCGAAATCCAGCATCGACTTTAGAAAAGTAATGGACGAAGGCAAAATCCTGCTGGTTAAATTATCTAAAGGAATTATCGGCGACGACAATTCCAATTTATTGGGATCGATGATCGTGACCCAATTCCAGTTGGCTGCTATGTCCCGGGCCGATATTCCACCCAGTGAGCGTCGGGATTTCTATTTATATGTGGATGAGTTCCAAAACTTTGCTACCGATTCGTTTGCCACGATTCTTTCAGAGGCGAGAAAATATAATTTATCGCTCACGGTGGCTAATCAGTATATGGCTCAACTTTCGGATGAAGTCAAAAATGCCATTTTCGGCAACGTCGGAACATTAATTTCTTTCCGGGTCGGGGCGGATGATGCGGATGGTTTGATGAAAGAATTTGCACCAATATTTGATGCTAACGATCTAGTTAATTTAAACATTTATAATATTTATTTGAAATTGTCAGTCGATGGAATGACGATGCCGGCATTTTCTGCACAAACCTTGCCGCCTCCCGCCGACCATAATCATAATACGGAAAAAATCATTGCGCTGTCGCATGAACGTTACACCAAGCCAGCCATTTTTGTGGAAGAAAAAATCAAAGAGCTATTGGAAGAAACGGCGGCAGGCAGTGCCTATGTCCCGCGAGGGGAAACACCTAGTCGTAGTTATGGTAATAGCAGTGGTTATACTAGCAACAGCGGCGGCAGCCGACCTTTGCCTAATCGGCCAGTGCCATTTCGGCCAGCCTTAAAGGTTGATCTGCCGGGCGCTACTGACATGAAAACAGCTATTCAATCCGCTCAAACGGAAGTAGTAGTACCGCCAGTACCTAGTCAGGCTCGAGAGCCACGGCGCGAAGTGAAAAGAGTTTACCCTAGAGGTAGAGTCAAACCTCAAGAAGCAACACTCAAGAATTTGATTTCTGCTATTGAGAAGAATAAACCTAAATCTAATCTGATCCATGATCTGCAAGCCAGCGGAACTAAGCCCGGATCGACTCCGCCACCTCTTGCTCCGAAAGCGAACGAACTCAAAGAAAACGAATGGATTTCTTTGGAAAATCTTAAAAAACAATCAGACAAAAATCAGCCCCCTCAGCAGTAATCTGCCCTATACCTTATAATAGAAGAGTGGATAGTTCAAAGGCGGCAAACAGGATAAAACAATTGGTAGAGGAAATCAACTACCATAATTACCGGTATTATGTTTTAGATAAACCGGAGATTTCCGATGAGCATTACGATACACTTTACCGGGAATTGGTTGATTTAGAACAGCGATTCCCCAAGCTGTTATTAACCGATTCGCCCACACAAAGGGTCGGGGATAAAGTGAAAGCCGGTTTTCAGGAAGTGCGCCATAGTAAGAAACGCATGTCGTTGGATGATGTATTTAGTTGGGATGGTTTGGATGAATTTAACGACCGCGTTGTTAAATTACTTGGTAAATCACCGAAGTATACTTGTGAAATTAAAATCGATGGTTTGCAGATGATTCTGACATATAGAAACGGTGAATTAGTGCAGGCCGCCACACGCGGTGACGGGGAAGTAGGAGAGGATGTTACACATACGGTGAGAACTGTGCGCGACATTCCCCTAAAACTAGTCCGGCCCTTGGATATCACAGTTAGTGGAGAGATTTATATTGAAAAAGACGAGTTTATTAGAATCAATCAGGAACAAACTAAATTGGGCCAAGAAAAATATGCCAATCCGCGTAATTTGGCGGCGGGAACAGTCCGGCAACTGGACCCTCGGATTGCTAGCGCCAGAAAATTATCCAGTTTCTTTTATGATCTATCCGGCGACATTACCGTGGCCAACCAAGTTCAAATGTTTGAGGAATTGAGAACTTTGCGGTTTAAAATCAATGAGAATTTTCGGTTGTGTGAGAGTCTGGCCGAAGTTAAAAAATTTATTGAAGAGTGGGGGATAAAGCGCACTAAACTTGCTTATGCTACGGATGGTATCGTAATCAAAGTGAATGACGTTGCTCTGCGCGATAAATTGGGAGTGACGGCTAAATCGCCGCGCTGGGCAGCCGCGTATAAGTTTCCAGCCGAACAGGCGGAAACAACCATAGAGGATATAGTTGTCCAAGTAGGCCGGACAGGCGTTTTAACGCCCGTAGCGGAGCTCCGGGCGGTTAGGTTGGCAGGCAGTACCGTGAAAAGAGCAACTTTGCACAATGAAGACGAAATTAAGCGGAAAGATATTCGGATCGGAGACAGTGTAGTGGTGCAAAAAGCGGGCGATATCATTCCGGAAATCGTCAAAGTGATTCGTCATAGTAAAGATAGTTCGGCCTGGCGGATGCCCCGAATTTGTCCTATTTGCGGCGGAAAAGTCGAGCGTGTAGATGGTGAAGCGGCGCATCGATGTGTAAATAAGAGTTGTTTTACTATTCGTCTTCGCGGTATCGAACATTTTATTTCGCGAGATGCCTTTGACATGGAAGGGCTGGGTGTTAAAAATGTGGAAGCTTTTCTGCAGTTGGGATTGATCAAAGATGCGGCTGATTTGTTTGATTTGCGCGCAGAAGATATTGCCGGATTAGACCGGCATGGCGAGAAATCCGCCGAAAATATTATTAAAAGTATTCAGGGAAGCAAGAAAATTTCTTTGGACAGATTTTTATATGCCTTAGGCATCAGAAATATCGGCAAACAGACAGCGATAGATCTGGCTAATCATTTTCACACTTTAGAAAAGATGAAGACTGCTACCGTAGATCGGTTGATAGCGGTAGAAGGAGTGGCGGAAGTAGTGGCTAAGAGCGTCTATAATTATTTTCAGGATAAAAATAACCTTAGATTTATTGACCGATTATTGGAGGCCGGGATTACGGTTAAGAATGTTCAATCCACCGCTCCCGGAAAATTATCCGGCAAAACTTTTGTGTTAACCGGAACATTGCAGAATTACACTCGCGAACAAGCAAGGGATTCAATCCGGGCTTTAGGTGGACGCGTGAGTAGTTCAGTGTCTCGGGAAACTGATTATGTAGTGGCAGGGGAGAACCCCGGCAGTAAATATACCCAAGCCCAAAAACTTGGCGTCAAAATTCTCTCCGAACCTGATTTAATAGTGCTCTTAAGGATATGAAATTACTCCTTTTTGATATCGATGGCACACTCATAAAGAGCGGTGCTGATGGTGCTCATCGGGCCTCTTTTTCATATGCGACAGAAAAAGTTTTTGGTGTGGCTGTTAATTTAGAAGAGGTACCAACTGCCGGGAAAATCGATTCACAAATATTGATTGAGTTCTTGGGGACGAAAGGTATTAGTTCCACGGAAAGCAAGGGAAAATTAGATTTGCTTTTCGAACATATGGTTCAGTATTTTAAGAAGAATTCTATAGATTTAGAAAAATTTGTTTTACCTAATGTTGTAATCACTTTACAAAAGTTGCAAGGAAGGAAAGATTTAATTCTTGGCCTTTTGACTGGCAATGTAGAGGAAATAGGTTGGATGAAGATGGAAAAATCAAATCTAAGGAAATTTTTCCAGACAGGTGTGTTTGGTAACGAGGCGTTAAAAAGAACGGACTTAGTAGTAAAAGCTTTAGAAAAAGTTAGAAACTACGAGATTCAATTAAATGACACTTACATTATCGGCGATACGCCGCTGGATATTAAGTGTGCCCAAGAAACAGGTTGTTTATCAGTTGCCATACCAAGCGGTTCTTATTCAGCAGAGGAACTTGCAAAAGAAAAGCCGGATTATCTTTTAAAAGATATTGCTGAATTGACCGATATTCTTTAATCTCATCAACAATAAAATCTGTTAGAATGGGAGTGATAATAATAAAGTTGTCCCGATGTCCCGATCCAGTAAGTATCGGGAAGCGGGACACATCTAACGATGTGGAGGGATTATGGATTGGAAGAATAGAGATTACTTCAAGTGGACAATTATTGGGGCTTTGATCGTTTTCGCGCTTAGTGCCGTAGCGTATGTCTATGCTTATTCGCGGACGATGCAGCCGGCCTCGGCTTTTAGTGTGAGTGCCGAAGGCAAGGTGGTGATGGTGCCAGATACCGCTAAATTTACCTTTACGGTAGTAACACAGGGCGGTACTGACCCGGTGAAATTACAGAAAGACAACACCACTAAAGTCAATGCCATCATCAAATATCTACAAGATCAAGGTATTGATAAAAAAGATATTAAAACAGAAGGATATTATCTAAATCCGCAATATAGCTATCCGGTATGTCGGGAAGGAGCCTGTCCTCCGCCTAAGATCAATGGTTATGAAGTCAGAAACATCACTTCTGTTAAAACTAAAGATTTAGACAAAGCCGGTGCGCTACTTTCAGGGGTGACCGAAAAAGGCGCCAACGAAGTTTCTGGTCTCGAATTAACTGTAGATGACAAAACCGCCGTCGAAAATCAAGCTCGGGAAGAGGCGATGAAAAAAGCCACCGACAAAGCTCGGTCAATGGCTAAAGCCGGTGGATTTAGATTGGGTCGCTTGCTTTCGATTGATGAATATTCTCCAGGCGGTGTAACGCCGATGTATGGCTATGGTATGGGGGGAGGAGAAAAAACTATTTCATCCCCGACCCCAGCCGTAGATGTGAACGTGCAACCTGGTTCTCAAGAATTTATCGTGAATGTTAATCTGAGATACGAGATCAGGTAACCAAGCCTCTATAAATTAGATTTACTAGTCCTAGAGTTGATTTTTTCTCTAGAGTCTGTATATTGAAATTACCAAATTTCTCAAAAAGAGAGAGGTGAACCTTGTGAATAAGAATAATAATTACGACGATCCAGCGACAATTGCCGCAACAGTGGCCCCATCGGTGTACCGGATCACTACATTTCTTCAAAATCAATCGGGCTGGACTGGAATGGGTCTAGTTCTGCCAATGGAAGCTGCGGGAACATATTTTCCCATCGGTAATATCAATACCAGTCTGGCAAGCACGCTCCATGAAGAGTTACTCTCCTATGTCCGGCTTTGCAAGCAGAATTACACTACCATTGATATGCGCAAATCTGAAAATGCCGGAGAGACTGCCTGGAAGATTATCAATGAAGTTGGTGGATTCCAGGGTATTATTATTCTGGCATTATCTAGCGTTGATGGTTCGGAGAGAGAAGAGTTCTGTCTGGCACACATTATTTCTGCTCCTGGATATGCTCAGGACTTGTGGAAAGTAGCAGAGCAAGTGTTGCTCGAAGATGGGCAGTAAATTAAAACACAGACTGCTAAAGCGCTTTGATCGAGGCCTGGGAATTACCAGGCCTTTTTTGTATCATTGGGAGAGTCAAAACTTCAAGGTATAATAATCTTATGAGTTTAGATGAAAAAGAAGTCCAGTGGGTGGCCAATTTGGCCAAACTGGAGCTGACTGACGCTGAAAGTGTGCAATATGCCGACCAACTATCAGCCATTTTGGGGTATGTGGCCGAGTTGCAGTCGGTTGACATCAGTCAAGTTGAGGCCGTCGGGCAAATCACCGGGCTGACTAACCAACTGGCTCAAGATGAAGTGAGGGAGGGTAGTATTCCGAGAGAAAAACTATTGGTGAATGCGCCAGCGCAAGAAAAAGGCTACATTAAAGTAAAAAGTATTTTTGGCAGAGCCACATAAAGAATTAAAAATTGTCATCCCGGACCGGATTGCCAGAGGTGAATCAGGATCCGGGATCCAGGCCTAGATTCCGGATCAAGTCCGGAATGACACAGAGTAATATATGAATATTGCGGAAGCGAAAAAAATAGATTTAACCCAGTGTTTAGCTGACATTAAATTAGCTCAAAATAAGCTAAATATTTTAATTTCTGTAGCTGATAAACCTAGTAAGCTGGACAAAGGCATTTTAAATGTACCCTGTTTAATAAAAGACAACATCACAACATTGGATTTTCCGACCACTTGTGCTTCTAAAATACTCAAGGATTTTCATTCTCCGTATGAAGCAACTGTGATAACGAAATTGAAACAAGCCGGGGTCTGGGTAGCCGGCAAGGCAAATTTAGACGAATTTGCCATGGGTGCATCGACGGAAAATTCTGCGTTTGGTCCGACTAAGAATCCAGTGGATATAACTCGAGTGCCGGGGGGCAGTTCGGGCGGTTCTGTGGCCGCTGTGGCGGCAGGAGTGGTGCCATTTGCCCTCGGGAGCGACACAGCTGGGTCGGTACGCCAGCCAGCAGCTTTTTGCGGTGTAGTGGGCATTAAACCCACCTATGGCCGTGTTAGTCGCTATGGATTAGTGGCGATGGCGAGTTCTCTGGATCAGATCAGCCCTGTGGCTAATACAGTCGAAGACTGTGCTTTAGTTTTACAAACGATTGCCGGTAAGGATGAACTAGATGCAACTTCTTTAGATGCCCCCGTGCCTAATTATGTACAAGAAATTAAACAGGATATTAAAGGACTCCGGATCGGCGTTCCAGCTGAATGTTTTGATACCGGCATTGATGCAAACATTTGTACGGCTGTGCAATCCGCTATCCAGCACATGAAATCTTTGGGAGCGGAAATTATTGATATTAATTTGCCTTACACCAAGCAAGCGTTAGCTACTTATTATATTATTCAACCGGCAGAAGTATCGGCTAATTTAGCGCGTTACGACGGAGTAAAATATGGATTGTCCGCGGGTGGTGATGACAAAATAGAAACCATTACTGAAATGTATCGAAAAACTCGGGCGGCGGGATTTGGCCCGGAAGTAAAGCGGAGAATTATGTTGGGCACTTATGCCACTTCGGCCGGATTTCGCGATGCTTATTATGATCGAGCCCGCAAAGTTGCGACATTGATCAAACAAGATTTTGACGAAGCTTTCAAAAAAGTGGATGTAATTATCACGCCAACCACCCCCACTACTGCCTTTAAATTAGGCGAAAAAGTGAACGATCCCTTGGCGATGTATATGGCGGATTTGTTAACCGTATCCGCTAATATTGTCGGCATTCCTGCCATCTCCGTTCCTTGTGGCATGATTGAGGGCTTGCCGGTGGGTTTGCAAGTTATGGGGCCTCAATTAAGCGAGAGTTTAATTATGCGAACGGCTTACGCTTTTGAGCAATCCACTCAGGATATGCCGTGGCGCCAAGAACTAATTATTAAACAACAAAGCTGGCGATGACAATATGGTATTTATTGATTATCTTAGTGGTCGGTTTAGCATTGCTGTGGCTAGTTACCCGAGGATTAAAATCGCGGCGAGGGTTATCTCACCAGGATCAGGCCTTAGTAACCGCTAAATGGCGGGAGGTGGAGAAATTGATGGAACAAGGTCGCAGCAAAGAAGCTATCTTCGATGCCGATAAACTGCTAGATTTTATTTTTCGTAAGATGAATTTTTCTGGAGAAACTTTTGCTGATCGCCTGAAAGCGGCGGAAAAATTTCTACCCAATTATCAAGATATTTGGGGAGCCCATAAATTAAGAAATAAACTCGCTCACGAAATAGATTTTCAACCTTCTCTTCACGAAGCCCAGCAAGCTATCGCTACTTTTGCGCGGGCTATCCGAAAATTAAATAGTTAGTCATGGATAAATTAGTTCCTACAATTGGTCTGGAAATTCATGTGCAATTGGCGACTAAAAGCAAAATGTTTTGCCGGTGTGATAATAATGCGGAAGGCAAAGCCCCGAATACCGTGGTTTGTCCGGTGTGTATGGGGTTTCCGGGCACTCTGCCGGTAACCAATGTCGTGGCGGTGGAGTGGGGAGCGAAAGCGGCGCTCGCTTTGGGTTGCCAAATCAATGCTTTCCAACGCTTTGATCGTAAAAATTATTTCTATCCCGATTTGCCCAAGGGCTATCAAATCTCGCAATTTTTCTTCCCGGTAGGCGAGAATGGTAAAATTACTATTGATTATCTGCCGGAAACCGGCCAGGACAAGGCAGAATTTACTACGAGAATCAAACGCGTGCATTTAGAAGAAGATGCCGGCAAGTTAGTCCATGCCAAAGACAGCACCTTGGTTGATTTTAACCGCTGCGGCACGCCGCTTTTAGAAATCGTGACGGAGCCGGATATTCATAGTCCTAGGGAAGCCAAAGCCTTTATCCAGGAACTGCAAAGAATCGTGCGAGCGCTGGGAATCTCACAGGCGGATATGGAAAAAGGTCATTTGCGCGTAGATGCAAACATTTCCATGGCGCCAATTGGTAGTAAAACTTTAGGTACCCTGGTCGAATTAAAAAATATGAATTCTTTTCGTTTTGTTGAAAAAGCTCTCGACTATGAAGTGAACAGACAAACAGAAGTGATTCAAGGAGGCGGGAAAATCATTAAAGAAACGCGGGGATGGGACGAAAAGAATAACACCACTCTGGCCCAGCGCAGCAAGGAAGAATTCAACGATTATCGCTATTTCCCGGAACCGGATTTGCCTCCCATTGTGTTGATGGAGCTGGACATTAAAAAATGGCAGACTGAACTAGTTAATTTGCCGGCGGCTTTGCGCCAAGCGGCAGCAGAAAAAGGATTGTCCTATGGCAGGACAGTTGAATTGCAAGAAGCTGGCCAATTGGCGCGCTTGATCAATTTATTACAAGTTGATGATATTAATTCCACACTAGCAGCTAATTGGATAGCCAAAACATGGACGGATGATAATCAACTGATCAATTTTTTGCAGACTATCGAGCAACATAGTTTATCTACCGGTGAAGCCAATCAATTATACGGTTTAGCGAACAAATCCGGTCAACTTCCAGGAGAGTTAGTTGGTCAAATTGAAAAGATTGATACCGCTACGATTGAAAAGGCGGTAGCTGAAGTGTTGGCGGTACACCCGGAGGCAGTGGTGGAATATAAAGCTGGAGAGAAAAAGGTAGTTGGGTTTTTGATGGGTCAAATTATGGCTCAATTACACGGAAAAGGTGACGCTGGGAGCATAAAATCTGTTTTAGAGGCTAAATTGACGGAATAGATCATTTGTGGTATAATTAAAGGGAGTCAAAAAGGAGGGAACTTTATTGGCTAATTTAGAAAAGATGGCTTCTGGAAACGAAAATCCTTACCATTCTCCGATCACTCCTGAATTTTCTGGATCAAAAGAACCAGCGGGCAATAACGGGTTGGTTTCGGAATCACAAACAGAAATATCTCGACATGAAGCTGCCCCAATCGATATAGATGGAGAAAATGTTTTCCCGGAAGATGAAACGATCCAAGAGGGAATCCATTCAGATGACGCAGACGAACGGGAAATGGCCAAAACATTAGCCACCCGTTTTCATAAAAACAAAACCAGCCGGCTAGATTTAGATGTAGAACAATTATTTATATTGAGTGAAGCTGGTCTAATCGATATAACGCCACAGAAAATGACAGATTTGTTGACTAAACTAAAACATCAAGAAGAAGATCTGTTAAACTAAAAGTAGGGATTAACTAAAACAAAAAATGCTCTGGGGAGTAGTTATCACCATTCTAATTTTAGCCGGACTTGCTGTAGGCGGGTATTTTTTATCGAAGAATCGTAAGCAAAGCTCTGTCCGCCAACAGGCAGCTGCCGCTCTGAAAAGAAAACTCTTTCGGATTACTGTTCCCAAGGGCGATCCGGAAACAGACAAAGCCAAAGAACTCAAAGACCTGATCGCCCCAGTCGAGGTGTTATTGCGCAACTTGCATGCGATGCAAGAAACTTTGCGCGGCGAGTACCTTACCCTAGAAATATTAGCTACCCAAGGATTTATCTCATTCTATGCCAGCGTACCGGGCGCACTGGCATCGTTATTGGAGAGACAAATTACAGCTCAGTATTCTGAAGCCACAGTGGAAGAAGTGGACGATCCCAATATTTTCCCTAAACAATGCGCTACCGCCGCTGTGCAGCTAGCTTTGAAGAAAGACTTCGTTTTTCCTATTCGAACTTACAAAACTTTCGAGACTGATACGCTCAATGCGCTGACTAATGCTTTGAGTAAATTAAACGAGAGCGCCGAGGGGGCCGGAGTGCAGATTTTAGTTCGTCCGGTGGACGATAAATGGCAAAAGAAGGGACAATTTGTCGCTAGCCAAATGAAGGCAGGCAAATTTTCTGATGATTCGTTGGCTCAAGGCGTGCTGAAGGGGATTGGAGGATTGTTAGTGCCCGGGGCAAGTAAAACCAACGATAAATCCAAACCAGAAGAGCTTAAACCGCTGACATCGGCCCAAGAAAAAATTATTCAAACGATTGGCGAAAAAGCGGCTCAGCCAGGTTTTGAAGTAGTCATCCGGTTAGTCACAGCCGCAGCTACTCCCGAAAATGCCAAAATTAACTTAAATAATATCCTGAGTAGTTTTAGCCAATTTACTTCCGAGACCAACAGATTTACTATCGCCAAGTTGCCAGAAGAAAAAGTGATGACACAGTTTATTTTCCGGTTATTCAGTTTAGGTAAGCCGGATATTCTCAACACCGAGGAAGTGGCCTCACTCTGGCATTTGCCGACAGCCCGGCTAGAAACGCCAAATATCCGCTGGATGCGCGCCAAGAAACTACCGCCGCCCAGTAACTTACCAAAAGAGGGGATTACCTTAGGAAAAAGCGTCTATCGGGGAGTAGAAGCGATCATTAAAATGGAAGATGATGATCGGCGCCGGCATATCTATTGCATTGGTAAAACCGGGACGGGGAAAACTACTTGGATGCAGAATTTAGCTTACCAAGATATTATGGCCGGCAAGGGCGTCTGTGTCGTAGATCCGCATGGCGATATGGCTGATTGGTTGCTGGCGCGTATTCCGAAAGAACGTGTGGATGACGTGATCTTGTTTTATCCTCCTGATCTTGATCGTCCCATGGGACTCAATATGTTAGAAGCCAAAACTTCTGCGCAAAAACAGGAAGTCGTTGCCCAATTGATTGCTATTTTCTATAAATTATTCGATCCTACTGGCAGCAATCAAATCATCGGCCCGATGTTCGAGCATTACATGCGTAATGCCATGCTCGCTCTCTTGGCGGATGACGAAAACGGAACTACTCTCGTAGAAATCCCGCGCATGTTCACAGACACCGAATTTCGCAATCAAAAGCTGGCTAAAGTGACAGATCCGGTGGTTAAACAATTCTGGTTGCAAGAATATGCCCAATCGCAACGCGGTCAGCAGTCGGCGGATATGTTGAGCTATGTGGTTAGCAAAATCGGCCGGTTTATCAGTAACGATATGATGCGGAATATTGTCGGGCAGACTAAGTCGGCCTTTGATCTGCGCGATATTATGGATAATAAGAAAATTCTGCTAATCAATTTGGCCAAAGGCCTGACGGGAGATATCAACAGCAACCTGCTCGGATTTATTTTGGTGTCTAAGATTCAGATGGCCGCTTTATCACGGGCAGATATTCCGGAAAGTGAGCGCCAAGATTTTTATTTGTATATTGATGAGTTCCAAAATGTAACCACGGATTCAATTTCCATTATCTTATCAGAAGCCCGCAAATATCATTTAAATTTAATCGTCGCGCATCAGTTTGTGGCACAGTTGGATGAAAAGATCCGTGAGGCGGTTTTGGGAAATGTGGGGACTATGGTAAGCTTTACTATTGGCGCTACGGATGTGGAGGTGGTCGGCAAGCAATTTGCCCCGGAAGTGAGCGCCAATGACCTGATTAACATCGAAAATCGCAACGCCTATATTAAATTATTGATTGATGGGGCAGTCAGCAAGCCATTTAACTTAACTGCGCTGCCGCCGATGGGGGAGGCCAGACCAAAAGTGGCGCAAGCCCTGAAGAATTTGTCCCGCTTGAAATATGGCCGGGATCGGAGAATAGTAGAGACAGAAATTATCCGGCGTAATCAGCTTCCGCCCAAATCAGCTAATCCACCTAAAACAGGGGATAAACCTACTTCTGTCTAAGTAAAAATATTGCCAAAAATCACCTAAGGGTGTATAATTATATAGTCTGAGAGCATAAAAATAAACATTTTAAAGATATGACTGCCAACAAACAGCTCGAAAAACTGAGGGGACTCGTAGAAACAGCTTCGGCTAATATTGCCGCCGCAAAACAGATTTTAGCAGATTTATTAGGAACTTCGGTTTCGGAATTGGATTATCAAAATAAGGCTGGCGGTTTGAATACGGACGGCAAAGTGATCGAGGGCGTCTTTGACGGCCAGTATATGATCGATAAAGAAGGCAAGAAGTACCCAGTGCCGGCTAACTATGCTAGCAAGTCTAAATTAGTGGCTGGAGACGTGCTGAAGCTAACTATTGCAGACGATGGTTCGTTTATTTATAAACAAATCGGGCCAATAGCCCGCAAGAAGATTATCGGCACTTTACTGCATGAAAATGATGAATACAAAGTGGTCGCGGGCGGAAAATCGTACAAGGTGCTCTTAGCTTCGGTCACTTACTTTAAATTGAATCCGGGAGATGAATTAACGATTTTAGTGCCCGAAAAAGATGATACAGAATGGGCGGCGATCGAAAGTGCCATTATCGAACCGACTAAAACCGCCTAAGCCCGTAATAGATATCAAATAGACCTAATGTCGCACAAGATACATTGTGCGACATGTTAGATTCATTCCCCCTTTCTTTATTTTGGGTAAGTAGATTATGATGTGATTGAATAAATCGATGGGACTTAGCAGCCTGATCGGAATAGCGAAATCCGATCAGGCGCGCCCTTCGCCCTTGAACCTTGTACGCGGTTTGGCAGTACAAATAAAAACTTAGCCTCGGTAGGGAGAAGGGAGGCCCTGTATCCCCCCTTACTCCCTCCGAGGTGCCCCTAACTAAACAAAGCCACCCCCACCCAAATAATGGGGCCCTGTCGCATCCTTTGCGACAGGGTGTTTTTAAAATCAAAACTTGACGGTATACATCATGTATATTACTGTTAAAAAATTTTAGATAACCGGAAAACGGATTACCAATTAAAGTCAGGTTGTTCTAAAGGATTTTGGTTGTCGGTATAAAATTGGTTGGCGGGAGCCGCCGGAATAATCACATTCCCCCATTCCGTGTCAAAAAGTGGAACGGGATTTATGGCAGTGCGACTATCCTGCTTCGACTCGGAAGCGAGGCGAGCTTTTTTAATTAAATCTACTTGAAAATGCAAATGCGGATTGACTGTACCAGTTTTGCCTAAATGGCCGAGTAGATCCCCTACTTTAACCTGTTGGTTTTTCTTCACGGAAATATTTTGCAGATGACCGTAAGTAATCTGGTAACCATCACCAGAATCGATAATTACAGTATTTCCAATTTTTTTACCGGCGAAAATGACTTTTCCGGTAGAAGCAGAAACCACTTCTATCCCCTCTCTCCCGGCAAAATCAATCCCATTATGGCGGTCGCCCCATTCGGGATATTTCACATTGTAAGGCTGTTTAATGGCCTCTAACGCCCCGAACCAGCCATAAACGAACCAAGTATCGGTTTCGGGATTTCCAGCTACAAATTGGCTATTCTGAATGCCGAATTTAATTTCGCTTATGCCTGCAGTCCAAACTATTCCAGGGGTCTGATCATCTACACTACTCCAACGAGAAGCTGTGTTAAAAGGCAAGGATAGTTCCAGTAGAGGTAATTCTGTTATTGCATTAATTTGGCTGGCCTGGGAAGGTAAAACAAAATTGGGCCAGAAAACTATGCCCAAAGCTAGCCAAAATGTAACTAACAGCCGTTTATTCATAAGAAGCTACCTTATCAGAAAACCAGCTCCCAGTCAATGAAAATATTGATATTTCCGCCAAATTGTTTTATTATCTGTTTATCACTGATTCTTGACAGCAAAATTTTTTGAAGGAGTGTGACGAAATGTTCACGCAAAATAATCCTGACCAATTCGAACCTGGCAGGCCAAAAGGTCACAAAAACTTGTCACCCTGCCGCTCGTCCGGCTGTATGACCGATATTCTTGGGATATTTGTGCTTTTACTGCTAATACTAGCAGCGATACTGCTGGGATGAAAAGGAGACGGTGAATGGACATTGTTCATATTGGTATTATTGCCGCGATGGCGATCGTGATCATCTGGGGGTTCGGTTGGTATTTGCTTATAAAAGCAAAACAGCGGAAATCAATCAAGGACGCCAACGCGAGGCAGTGCAAATACAAAATCAACCCCGAACCTGGAGCCAAGCCTCCCGAACCTTTTCCTAAACAAATCCGCCAGAAGGAGTGATGATTTTATGTCGCAAGATCAAAACGCGAATGCGACCAAAAAACAACACATTGAGGTTTTTCATGGTGACCATGTGGAAAGCGAAGCCAATCACTGGATAAAAAATAATCCACAATGGTTTGCTAAGGATATTAGCCTGAGCCATACAGTTAGCTCCACCATGGAGACGACAGACTTGAACGTTCCCTATACTGTAGTAGAATCTAGTCCCGTATTGGCTATTCTATTTGAGTCTGTCGAATAGAAAGCAATGTCCCAAAAACGCTTATTTTCTTTCCAGGCCCACACTATGTGGGCTTTTTATTTTAACAACTGAATAACTTTTTTTAAGGAAGATAACCAGTGTTCGCCTAAAGCCGATAAAGGAATTTTGATAGTTTTTTCGGTTATTTTCCCATTCAAATTACTAATAGCGTTCAGAATGTTGCTGTCTTTCACTACCGTATTTAAAATGACACTGATAATCTGTTCGGGGGTTCGTCTAATCCCCGCTTCGTTGCGCGATAACATCGAGACAACTTTTTGGGTTTCTAATGCCGTGATTTTCAAATCGATCAATTCGAACAGATTCAACACTTCTTTTGGCAGTTTGCCGAATTTGACTTCTAACTCTGCGGCGGCGTCTTTTAATTCGTTGATCGTTTCGACTAAAGCCAATTGTTGATAGGTTTTGATCCGCTGAGCCTCATTGTCGATATAGGTAGCCGGGAGATAGGCCGAAATGGGCAAATCTACTGTGATGGTATCTACTCGCGGTTTGTAGCCGGTTTTTAATTCTTCAATCGCTCGGTTAAGGAGTTTAGTGTACATCGTTAACCCAATGGCGCTGATATGGCCATGCTGTTTTTTCGACAGCACTCCGCCAGCTCCCCGGATCTGCAAATCCCGGAGGGCTATCTGATACCCGCTCCCTAGTTCTGTGTGTCCTGCAATGGTTCTAAGCCGTTCCAGGGCCTTTCCGGCCAGCTTCCCGGGATGGTAATAGAAATAGGCGTGAGCCTGAACTTTACCGCGCCCGATCCGGCCGCGCAGCTGGTGCAATTGAGATAGGCCGAAATGGCTAGAATTATCTACGATCAATGTATTTACATTCGGATTATCTAGCCCGTTTTCGATAATAGTGCTGGCCACTAAAACATCATATTTGCCGGCGCTAAAATCTTCCATAATTTTTGCGAGTAGGCGTTCCGGCATTTGTCCATGGGCATATACAAACCGCACTTCCGGCAAAACTTCCTCAAGTTTATTAGTCATTGAGGCGATGGTTGCCACGCGGTTATGCACAAAATAAATCTGTCCGCCGCGTTTAATTTCCTGTAAAACCGCATCCTTCACCGCATCCATATCAAAAGGCGCCACCGTAGTTTGAATAGGCAGGCGATTAACCGGCGGAGTGTCGATCGTACTAATATCGCGGATGCCGGATAGGGCCAAGTTAAGCGTGCGCGGAATCGGGGTAGCCGTCATACTTAAAACATCCACTTCCGCTCGCATCATTTTTAACTTTTCTTTATGGCGGACACCAAAGCGCTGTTCCTCGTCGACAATAATCAATCCTAGGTTGGCAAATTTAACATCTTTTGAAAGCAACCGATGGGTGCCGATCACAATATCGATTTCGCGAGTCTTTAATCCTACTAAGACGCGTTTTTGTTCAGTTTGTGAGCGGAAACGGCTCAGCGCAGCAATGTTAACGCCAAAAGGCGCTAATCGTTCCGTAAATGTTTTTAAATGCTGTTCTACTAAAATGGTAGTAGGAGCCAAGAAGGCCACTTGGAATCCGGAAGTAACTGCTTTAAAGGCGGCCCGGATAGCTACTTCCGTTTTACCAAAGCCCACATCGGCTACCAGTAACCGGTCCATCGGTTTAGACTGTTCCATATCACCCAAAATTTCTTGGATAACTTGTTCTTGGTCGGGGGTTTCTTGATAAGAAAAAGAATCGGATAAAGCCTTTTCCCAAAACTCCGGACTGTCGAAAGAAATCCCCTCTTTCAGCGCCCGTTTGGCGTACAAATCTAGTAGTTCTTTCGCAAACTCTTGGGATTCTTTGCGGATCTGGCTGACTAAGCGTTTCCAACTTTGCGAATTCAGTTTGGATAAAGTCGGTTTTTCGCCGGCCGGTGAAATATACTTACTGATCTTATCGATCTGATCCATCGGGGCATAGATTTTATCTGCCCCCGCATATTTAATGATTAAATATTCTCGGGCGACGCCGTTTACCGTCATTGTCGAGATATCAATGAGCTTACCGATACCATAATCGACATGCACTACGTAATCGCCTTTTTCAATTTGGGCTAAAAAGGCCAGCTGTCGTTTTTTTGGTGTCGGTTTGGTAGTAGCAGATTTTTCCACAATCGGAGAAAAAATTTCTTTATCAGTCAATAAGATAGTTTTTAAAGACGGACTCATAAATCCGTCGACATGCAAAGCCGGGGTGATGATTACCGACTGATCAGAAATTTCGCGATCAAATTTAATATCATTATCAGTTAGGGCGGGTAAGATCTGAGCTTCTTTGTTGGTGGTAAGAATAATTTGCCAACCCTCGTCGGTATATTTAGTTACCTCATGAATTAGTCGGTTTAAATCATTGGCGAATAAGGGGGCTTCAGTTAGATCAAACCGGACTGAGTTTTTTTCGTCAGCGGCTATATTAACAAGATGCCAGGCCGCCAAACCCTCGAGTTGTTTACTGATAGTGGTTAAAATACCGTTGTCGCGTTGACTGTCATTGCTTTGGTAAAGCTCATATAATAATTGGAATAACTCGTCAGCTTGATCGAAAACTAAAATATAATCTGTCGAATGAGCTTCGATCACATCCAGTAAATAATTGCTCATCTTTTCATTTTTCAATGAGGATACGGTAATTTCGGTGCGGGCCGATCCAGTTTTGTTATTTACTGGGTCAAAATCGACGATACTGGTGATAGTATCTCCGGAAAATTCTAAGCGCACCGGGGAAGCAAAGTTAACCGGATAAATATCTAAAATTCCACCCCGCATGGCAATTTCTCCCGCCTGAAAAACTTTTTGCTGGCGATCGTAACCGGCAGCAATGAGGGCAGCTAGGATTTCTTCTGGGTTTTTATTTTGATTAATTTCGAGAGTGAGAATCTGTGCCGGATTAGTCAGAGGTTCGATCAGCGCCTGCACGGAGAAGATGAACAAACCGGGTTCGCCATTTTTTAAGGCATGGGCGGTCAGGGTGCGATTTTGAAAATTATGAATATATTGTTGACGATTGATTTGTTCTGATTTTAGATCCGGATAACCATAAACGGGACGATCGGTTAATTGTTGGAGCCCTCGTTCGATGGCGATCTGATCGCTCTCATTTTTGACAATGTAGATAACTTTTTTTGGACAATCGGTCAGAGTGCGCGACAACAAAAACAACTTCCCTAAATTAGTCAGGCCAGTGATATAAACTTTGTCTTTGCGCGAACGGCTAATTAAGGATTTGTACGCTTCTAGACTACTGAATTTTTGGGCGAGAGCAGAGAGAATCGGATCCACTTCCTTATTGACCTTTATGTTATTATATGGTATAATTAAGAGATAGTTCTTTGAATTTTTTGCTGTGGTATAATTATCTGTTTGTTCCAAATGAGCAGCAGATATAGAAGTTGGCAGAATCTTGCTTGCGACTTTTTCTCACCCTACCCTCCTTGGGTGGATCGTCGCAGGCAGGATTCTCCCGGCTTCTTTCGTGGCGCCCCAACCCAAATATTTTTTTTGGGGTTTGGCAAAAAGCTTTACAGCTCGGCACCATGGATACTTGGGGGGAAAGGAGTTAGGAGGGCGCTAGTCGTCCCTCTTAGCTTACAAAGTATTCCTTGCTTTGTAATCCTGGCCTCGTCCAGGATCTTTTAATAATTTAGAAAATTTTTATTAATAATTTCGATGGCTGCTGGGATGGCAACTTTTATTTGTTTTAATTGCTCAGCTGTGAATTTCCCTAGCACATGTGCGCTGGTCAAACTCCGCTCTAAACTAGCTGCACGTGCAGCGCTAGTTCCAGCGGCTGCCCTAGCTCTTATCGGAAATCCAATACCGATCTTAAGGCGGGCAATTTGATCGGTTTTTAAATTATCTATAACTGATTGCAGGCCGCGATGTCCCCCGCTGCTTCCCTCGGCTCTATAGCGCAACTTGCCGGCTTCCATATCCAGGTCATCCATAATTACTAATATGTTCTCTGGAGGAATGCCGTGCTTTCGAGAAACAGCTTGCACAACTGTGCCGGAGTTATTCATAAAAGTTTGGGGTTTAAGTAATTCCCAATCAGCGGATTTAGTAAAAAGAGCATTATATTTTTTGCTGGTTTTGAATTCTAGTCCCAGTTCTTTCGCCAATGCATCCGCTACCATAAATCCAATATTATGGCGAGTTTTGGCGTATTGGTTCCCTGGATTACCTAATCCGACTATCAGTTTCACTTTTCGTCTTGAGCTTCTTTGAGTTTTTTATATTCTTCGCTGATTCTTAAACTATCTTGAGCACTTTTTTCCCTTGCTTCGCGTTGACCGCTAGCATTAGTTTTGTCATACGTATCCTGATTTTCTCGTACACGATTGGTACGAGCCGTTGATTCTACTTTGCGTCCGTGGGGAACAGGAAAAAGACCCCTCTCTATGCGCATTTCCATTTGAAGAGAATAACCAATTAGGCTTTATAAACTTCAGTGCCTTCCTTAGTGGGCTGGTCAGCTTTGATGCCTACTATATCACCTTTATTGGCTGAGTCAACCGGAGCCTTTTCAATCTGGATAGAATTGATAGTTTGGGTGGTTTCATCGCCACCTTTAACAAACTTAACGGCATCGCCCACTTTAAGCGTGTCCCGTAATTCAATTATCGCTACTCCGATCTTGTCGTAGTAGTGAGTGACGGTACCAATCAATTGGTTAGCCATTTTACCTCCTCCCATGGGTTAGGATATGACGAATATATTATAGCACAGGCTTGAGGTTGATTATGCCATATCTGATGTGGAGGATTTGATGATTTCCCAGCGGATAGGAGCGCCGGTCATGGGATATTTAATGCGCAGCTTCTTTCCAAGATAGCGCAAATAAGAGAAATGTAATTCTTCGGGGTAGTTTACTTTTAATTTAATGGTAGGCGGATTTACAGCGATCTGACTAGAAAAGTAAATTTTTGGCGGTTTGCGCCGACCTTTTGGTGGGTTAGCCGCATAAGCGTCGCTGATAATATTATTCAAAGTTTTACTGGGAATTCTAGTATTTAAAGATTCCCAGACTTGCATAATGGCGCCGATAACTTTATCGGTCCGTTGGCCAGTGAGGGCGGAAATATATACACGCGGCATCCAGGTAAGAAAATTAAATTTATCGTCCAGATAAACATCAAATTCGGCAGTTACTCGGGGGTTCTTTTCGATCGCATCCCATTTGTTAACTACCAGAATGACGCCTTTCTTTTCTTCTTCAATAATCTGAGCGACATGAAGATCTTGCGCTAGTACTCCTTCGGCAGCATCGATAACTAACAAAACTAGATCAGCAGCTTGAACCGCTTTAATCACCAATAAAGAGCTGAATTTTTCGATGCCCCGATCAATTTTACCGCGCCGCCGCAGTCCGGCGGTATCGGTCAGTTCTAGGTCGATTTTTCCCGTGTCCACCACTGTTCTTACAATATCTCGGGTAGTGCCGGGCAGGTCGCTGACAAGAGCTAACCGTTTCTTGGCTAACTGATTGATTAAAGTAGATTTGCCTGTATTCGGCCGTCCCACGATCGCCACCTTCACTGTCGGCGTAGCCATAGTATTCCGAGCGGATGGCGATATTTTTGGTTTAGGCAACTTGGTTAATTGGGCAACCACCAAATCCAGAGTGTCTCCGACGCCTTTGCCAGAAATGGCTGAGATCAGAATAGGTTCACCCAACCCGAGTTTGTAAAATTCATGCAGGGCATTGTCATATTTATTCCCTTCAGCTTTATTGACGACTAGCACTACGGGTTTGCTCAATTTACGAATCAATTCAGCGGCTTTCAAATCTTCAGTTTGTTGGCCAGTCTGAGCGTCAACCATAAAAATAATTAAATCAGCCCCTTCTAGGGCAACTTTAGTTTGCAGAAAAATATCTTTTTCTAATTCCGATTTGGCGTCCAGCTCAACACCGGCGGTATCGGCAATAATAAAAGTCATTCCATTCCAAGTAGTGTTTTCGTAGAGAACATCGCGCGTGGTGCCGGGGATGTCGCTTAAAATCGCCCGATTTTGTCCGATAATTTTATTAAACAAAGTGGACTTGCCCACATTCGGCCGTCCCACGATCGCCACCACATAATTTGATGTAATATTATTCACTAGATTTATTTTAACTTATTTAACTGCGATGCCCTCACTTGCGTGAGGGCCGATTGTTGTCAGTTCTCTGTTCGAGCAGATTCATGCCTGTGACCAGACATATAATTGCTATGGTCCATGCCGCATAGTAACTAACCCACGGCCTTACTGAGCTAGCAGGATCCCAGATGAATTCTCCTACTATCATCACGCCAAGACCTAGAATAATGCCGCATACAATCAGGAAATATCCGATAACTGAAACTGAACGTTTTTTCATAAGGTGCGCACTCCTGTGTCAGAATAATCCCAATCTATCAGAATACTAGCTCCTGTAAAGAGTTTTCCATCCCCCTAAATGCTAGACGCTATCCCCAGATGCTACCCTACAGGGGTTCGATCCAGTTGTAGGCTTTTAAAGCCCAGTCTAGTAAATTCTTTCCTTCGGTAAATCTATCTGGACTATTTAGAAGTACAACGATAACAGTCTGATTGCTCTCTCCCTTGGCAGCGACGACCAGCGATTCGCCAGCGTTATCGGTGGTGCCGGTTTTTACTCCGATGATATTCATATACTGTCCGACTAATTTATTGGTGTTAGTTAAATTATGTTGCAATTTTCCATAAATATCGGTAACGGTAGTTTTTTTAACCGCTACAATATCGCGAAAAGTTTCATTACTGAGGGCGATACCGGTTAATCTAGCCAGATCCCGAGCGCAAGAATAATGATCTGGTTCATCAGCTCCCCAGGTGTTAGTAAAATGAGTACCGGTTAATTTTAACGAAGCTGCCAGCGCGTTCATAGCGACAACAAACTGTTCTTCACTGCCGAAAGTTCCTTCCGCTAAAGCGTAGGCGGCGTCGTTAGCTGACTCGATTAAAGCGCCTCGCAAGAGATTATCTATGCTCATTTTTTCCCCGACTACTAAATACATCCGCGAGCCGCTGACCTCGTTAGCCGCTTCTGATACGGTGTAGACTTCATCCAAATTTGATTTACTGTTCAAGACCACTAATGCAGTCATTATTTTAGTGATACTCGCAATCGCCATTTGTTTATCGGGGTCTTTGGCGTAAAGAATTTTACCGGTATCTAGATCCATCAGGACAGCGGAAGTAGAATCGATCACCGGATCGGGGTAAAGGACATCCCGGACCGGCTCCGTATGTAAAAATTGCGCCGCTAGAGTATGTAAAGAATACGCTTGCGGATCCGTCAGAATCCCCCAAAGATTGTCTTTCATCACGGCAGTGGAGCCAGTGAGGTAATTCAAGATAACTAATAATATGGCAACTGTTTTCATATTTATGGTTCCTCCCCTTACGGAGGGGAGGTTAGGTGGGGAGTGTTTATCTAAACTCCCACCTCCCCTCACCCCTCCTCGGGCAGGAGGGGAAGATCATAGCGGTTACTTAATAACTTTTAAGCCTAATTCTTTTAATGTAGCAGCGTCAACTTCGCGCGGGGCGTCCATCATCGGATCGCGGGCTTTGTCAGTTTTGGGGAAAGCGATCACTTCTCTAATATTCGGTTCGTTAGCTAAAATCATCACCAAGCGATCAATGCCGGGGGCGATCCCTCCATGAGGCGGAGCGCCGTATTTAAAAGCCTCCAACATATGGCCGAATTTAGATTGAATTTCTTCCTCGGATAATCCTAAAATCGAAAATACTTTGGTAAGAGTTTTGGGATCGTGGATTCTAATACTGCCAGAGGCAATTTCGAATCCGTTTAAGACAAAATCATAAGAACAACTGATCACTTTTTCCGGCTCGCTGTCCAAAAGGTCTTCCTGTCCTTCTTTAAAAGCAGTGAAAGGATGGTGGGAAGAATCTAACTTGCCGGTTTTAGTGTTTTTCTCAAAGAGAGGAAAATCTATAATCCAGGCAAACGCTAATTCATCGGGATCGTTTTTGTCTTTGCGTAAATCCGGCTTATCGGTTTTGTATTTTTTCATCGCCTCAGCGTAAGTTAATCTAGGCCAGGGCGTTTTAGTAATTTCTTTTTCCGGAACCACTTTTTCGATCAGGCCGGTAAATAATTCTTCGGTTAACTTTAAGATGTCCTCTTCTTCGACAAACGACATCTCTAAATCTAATTGGGTGAACTCAGGCTGGCGGTCGCCGCGGTTGTCTTCGTCCCGCATGCACTTGGCAATTTGGTAATATTTATCCAGCCCGGCTACCATCAAAAGCTGCTTGTATTGCTGGGGGCTTTGTGGGAGAGCGTAGAACTTGCCAGGATAGATTCTAGAGGGCACCAGATAGTCCCTAGCCCCTTCTGGTGTGGCCGAAGTGATGATGGGAGTTTCTATTTCGGTAAATCCACGTTCATTAAGAAAAGTGCGCATATAAGTAATAACCTGATGGCGCAAAAGAAGGTTATTTTTCATCCGTTCGTGACGCAAATCCAAATAACGGTATTTCAGGCGGAGCTCTTCGTCAGTCACTTTTTCTTGATCGATTTCGAAGGGCGGCATTTCCGCCGCGTTGATGATTTGTAAGTCGTCTGCCTGTACTTCAATTTCGCCGGTTTCTAGTTTGGGATTACGATATTTTTCTCCCCGTTTGACCACTTTGCCGGTAATAGCTATCACAAATTCTGGTTTGATGTCTTTAACTAAGTTGGCTTTATTCTCATCAAAAACTACCTGGATGAGGCCAGTCACATCCCGGAGGTCCATAAACACAATTTGGCCCATGTTGCGGATGCTATGGACCCAACCTTTGAGTGTGATAACTTCCCCAGTGTGTTTTAATGCTTCCTTGGCTAAAACTCGTTCCATACCGATTATTTTTACTTTTTAATCATAACATATACAAAGCTACCCATATCTGTTAGGATAATTTATCACGATGCTATTCTTCACCAAGAAGGAGGTGAATGTACTTTGGTAAAAACATATCCTATTCCAGGCTTTATGATCGGAATAGTGAATGCTCCCCTGGGCGAGATAAATAATCTCTATCCAGCCTTGCGGCAAAGGATCAGATTAACTGAAAATTTCTGTGACCCAGATTTGCCAGACGAAGTCCAAACAGCTCTGCGAGGAATGGAAGTAAGCGGTGTCTTCTTTGGCGAATCTCTCATGGAAGAGGTTGCGGAAGTAGCTGAATTTCCGGGAGTAGTAGCCACAGTATATGCCACAGAGGTCCAAGAGAATCTGGCAACAGTCGGTAAAACTCGGGAAGCCACCATGCTTGGCGAGAAAATCCAAACCCCGGTAGACATGCTTCTGCTCACATCGGAAATGTTCGAGCTCATTTATCCGTCGTGAAAAACCGTATCCCTTGTTCTTACCTTGCATTAACAGAAAACGCCCCATCCCGGGGCGTTGCCTTAAGTTTTATAAGTTACTTGCCGATGAACATGCGGGAGAGTGAATTAAAGATGTTTTGTAGCACCGGAAGAATGCCAGGAAACACTACTACCAACAGAATCAGCCATAACCAGTTGCGTTTGATGAGATTCCACATAAATCCAGCGACAGCAAAAAAGATGATCGCCGAAACAACCCACTGATACTGCACCGGGAATACCGAAATAAATTGATTATAGATGGTAAAAATCCGCTCAAAGATCCCGGCAGTAGCTTCTTCGGTAACTTTATTGGCTATAACATTGACAATTTCGTTTTCCATATTAAAAAGTTAGCACTAACACTTTCATTTAACCAGAAAACTTAAATAATTAAAACATACCCGCCGGTTAGGGCGGGTAAAATTGATTTCAGCCAAGCAATGTTTTTGTTTACATCTAACTTTTATGATTATTCATAGTGACTTCAACTTGGTCAACGTCAGCTTTTTTGAGCAGCTCTAGTGCTGCTTCAAGTTCACAATCATTGTTTGGAAGATGGGCAGTTAAATCTAGATCAATCTGCCACCCATGTGTATAGGGACCCCAGATATAGCAGAAAGTTATATGACTTTCCAGAGACTGATTATTTCTAATTAAGGGGATATAACCAGTCATAAGCTTTTTGAGGTATTTAAAACCGAAATCGTCTTTTGGTAGTCCTTCTGGATTATTTACACTAACCTCATAGCTTGAAGCTAGTTTCTTGAGAAGTCTAAACAATTTGTCCTGACAAACCATCGAGTTAAAGGCACCAGTACTTCTCTCGGTCGCTCTTAGATGGACAACACCGAAATACTCCTTAAGAACTATGACCGCTTTTAAGGGCAAAGACACTTTTAGGCTATCTCTAATAACCGCCAAAGGCAGATTATTTTGGGCTGCCCAGTAATTCCAGGCTTCGGCAACCAAGAATATATCCTTTGAACTGATAGAATAATAAACTTGGGTGTTTCCCCATTCGTTAGTGTCAAGCTGGATTGGCGAGGAAGTAGAATCAAACCCCTTTTGTTTGCAGATTTTTTCCAGATATTCAACAGTAGTTGGGATATTAACTCTACAGATTTTTTTGTAAGGACTGACCCAAATTGTCAGGTAACCCCTAAAATTAGCTTTTTCCACATCCCGTAAAAAATATTTTATTGGGAGAGGATATTTGCGCTTGCTCACATATTGGAATTCATGTTTCCGATTCCATGGTTTCCGGCGGCTCCAAGTTTTTCCGATATAAACAGTGGGTTTAAAGATTGCCCCACAGGGGGAGGAGGGTATTTCTATCCAATATGTTACTCTGCCGTTGTCTAATCGAGCGCTCAAGCCGAACCAACGGGCGTAGTGCCCATAATCATAGGTCATGCGGTAGCGGGTGGCGATCATTTGCCAATCACTAGAGTTGGCTTCAATTGTCAAAACCTGCTTCCGATAGGGACGTGGATGATAAGGTTTAGTAGGCATTTAGCCAACTCCTTTATGTTTTTGTAATATGTCAAAACAGCAATGACAGTTTAGGGTATCAAAAGCGAGCAGCTGGGTCAATTTTTGGATTCTTGGCCGAGTCCGTAAATTATCCAATATAGCAACATAATAGCTGCCAGAGTTTTAGCTAATTGATTGGAACCGGGTAATTCTAGGGTAGAATATTTTAATTTAGTGGCGACGATCTTCTCTTCTAATTTAATCAGGCTATGTTGAATAAAATCAGGTTCGGTAGTGTCTTCAAAAAGCAGTACAAAATATTTTGTCGATGTTTTTGGCGGAAATCCCTGCACGTCATTTCCCATTGCCTCAGCTATAGTGCCTGTAAAGCAAGGCATAGTCGCAAAAATGTTCAACAAGGATTTAAAAAGATGAGCCAAGCCAATATATGTATTAGAACTGTAAATTAGCAAATGGGTATCCGCTACTAGATCGGCCACTTTATGACCCAATTTCGGCAGATACATATTTTCGATTTCAGTAACCGCTGCCAATATGTTTTGCCGAGCTTTGGACGATAATACTCCGGCGTTAATAAGAATCTGGACAAGAACAGCTAACATTATGCCCCCGTTCATTTTTCCGTTGGTCGGAGCGCGTAATTCGGAGATAGTTTTATCAATGAGAACGAATGGCAAGTTGTGTTCGCGAGCAAACACCTCTAATTCGCCGCCAGTGGTGATGGCCACCACCTGAGCATGAGCCGCAGAGGCCATTTTGGTGGCCGATAAGACCTCTGGCCGTTTACCGCAGAGCGATATGGCTATCACCAAGGTTTTAGGGGTAATTCTAGCAGGTAAACCATAACCCGTGTGAATACGAATAGGAACGGTAGTATCATTTTCGAACAGATTCTTGACAATTTCGGCTGTGGCAGCATTGTAGCTAAAAGCCGTGATAATAATCTGATCAATATTCTTATCTTTAGATAATTGAATAGATTCAGCCATCCGAAATCCCCGCTCGAATTGCTGCGGGTATTTTTTAATTAGATCGTAGATATCCGATTGATTCCAGATTTTCATTTAGTTAAAGCGTTTGAAAGTGATAGATTCCTCCCCTTACGGAGGGCCTGCCTGCCGGTAGGCAGGGAGGTTAGGAGGGGAGTTAACACTAAACCCCTACCCCTTAAATACTAGATGTTAACCCCTAGATGCTGTGCGGTTTACTTGGCTAAAGCGCGGAGTAATCTAATGTCTTGAATGTCCAGTCTGGGATCCCCCGTCCGGGGAGTTTCCAGAATCAGTGGACGTTCCCTGATGATTGGATTAGTCAGTAAGGCCCTAATTCCTTCTTCGCCGATAAACCCTTTGCCGATATTCTCGTGCCGGTCTTTTTTAGAGCCCAGATCAAACATGGCGTCGTTCATATGGATAAAGGCAAGATGTTCAAGACCTATTAGTTTATCAAATTTATCGAGCATCTGGGAAACATCTTTGGGAGTACGCAAATCTATCCCGGAAACAAACATGTGACAGGTATCTAAGCAGAATCCAAATCTTTTTTTAGTTTTTAAGCCTTTCCAGATAGCTCCTAGCTCTTCGATAGTATCCCCGATCTTATTCCCCGCCCCGGCATCACTCTCAATAATCAGCCGAACCGGCCATTTTTCATCAGTTAATTCAGCTAAACGATTAAGAGTGGCAACAGCGTTTTTGATACCCGGCTTATCCCCGTCTTGATTACTGCCGCAGTGAAAATTATAACCGTCGGCACCGATTTGATAAGCGATCTTAGCCTCTTCTTTGAGTTTTTTGAGGCTGAGATTGCGCAAAACATCTCGGTTGCTGGCCGGGTTGGGTAAATACGCGGCATGGACTAAAACTTTCTCTACGCCCGAGCGATGCCAGGCCGTCCTGAAATCGGCTGCCTCCTGATCGGTGATTTCCGGTGTTTCCCATCTTTGGGGTGGGCCTACGAAAATTTGAATAACATCGCAATCTAATAATTCAGCTTCTGCAAATGCGCCAGGCAGCCCGCCGGCGATAGACACCTGGTAACCAGCTTTGATTTTATTCCCCATTGTCATTAGTTAAAGGAGACACTATTTCTACTTCTTTTTCTATGTGCTCTTTAATAGAATTCACAGGATCTTTTTTCTTATCTAATCCTATACCGGGTATTATTGCTGGCAATTG